>Ga0208824_1000003_pt1 | contig 385136 bp, 309 predicted proteins | sample AD_JPNTR3_MetaG_FD_184447 | JGI IMG/M metagenome (GOLD analysis project Ga0208824, IMG submission 184447) | Active sludge microbial communities of municipal wastewater-treating anaerobic digesters from Japan - AD_JPNTR3_MetaG (SPAdes) (version 2) | ecosystem: Engineered > Bioreactor >...
GCGAGATCGCGGCGGCCTCCCAGGAGCAGGCGCAGGGGATCGACCAAGTGAACACGGCGGTCTCGCAGATGGACAAGGTGACGCAGCAGAACGCGGCCAATGCCGAGGAATCGGCCAGCGCTTCGGAACAGCTCAGCGCGCAGGCCGAGAGCATGAAGGAGATCGTGGGCCAGTTGGTGGCGATAGTCGGAGGCCGGGGTTCGCAGAGCCGTTCAGAGGGGGCCGGGCCGGCCCGTCCCAGCGATCATGGGAACATCGAGAGCCGGTTGCACGCAGTCTCGAGCTCCAGGTCCAAGCCCCGCAAAAGCTTCGGCAAGTCCGACGAGGTGCTGCACAAGATCGCAAGCCCGTCGGGCAAGAACCGATCGCAAACGACAAGCCTTTCCGCCAAATCGGCCATTCCGCTCGAAGGCGATCAGGACAGCCTCAAGGAGTTCAACAGCTAACGAACCCTTTCACCAAAGACCGTTGATACAACGGCAGACGCTCGGGGGGCATGAAGCTCCCCCGGGCGTTTTTTTTGGGGGCGATCCGGTAAGAGGGAAAAGGGGACATTCTACTTTTGGGTCGACGATCTCGGGCCGATTCGAATGAGCAGTTGTGGTGGTGGAAAAGCAGAATGTCCCGTTTGTTCCCCTCACTCCGAACGACCGAGCGCCGCCTGGATATCGCCGACGAGCCGCTCGTCGAGGGGCGCGACCGCGGGATCGTATCGGCCGATCACCTCGCCCTGGCGATTGACCAGGAACTTGGTGAAGTTCCAGGGGATGTCGCCGCCGAACTGGGGAAGACCCGTCAAGAAGCGGTACAACGGGTGGATGTCGTCGCCGCGGACGGAGATCTTCGCAAAGAGCGGAAAGGCCACGCCGTAGGTGGTCATACAAAATTCCTTGATCTGCGCGTTCGTCCCCGGTTCTTGGCCGCCGAAGTTGTTGGCCGGAAACGCCAGGACCTCCAGACCTCGGTCGCGATACTTCTCGTACAGGGCCTCAAGTCCCTCGTACTGCTTGGTGAAGCCGCACTTACTGGCCACGTTGACCAGGAGCAGGACCTTGCCTCGGAAACGGCTCAGCGAGACCGGATTGCCGTCGATGTCCGCCAATTCGAACGAGTACAGATGTTGGGAGATGGGAGTTTTGGGTTCAGCGGTTTCTTCGGAAGGCGAAGCGCTGGGTTGCGGTTCGCGACCGCATGACGACGCCAGAAACAGTCCTGCAGCCAGGATTACGAACAAAAGTATGGTCTTCAAAGGTCTTCTCCTTATCACAGGTCAAAAAGGCAGACCCCGCGTTGCGGAGGGAGAGGCATAGAGACCACGCGGGGCCTTGTGTACGCATTTGGACCCGTATACGCGGACAGCCCCCTGGGGTTCGAAACCTCCGCTCGAATTCGATTCGCGATCAGCGGTTGAGCCACCAGATCGACGCATTCAGAACTCCCGCGAAGGACACCCACGCCAGGTACGGAACCAGCAGCCCCGCCGCGGCTCTGGATATCCCGGCGAACCGCCACAAGGTCACAGCCAGGACAATCCAAAGCGATACGAGCACGATGAACGCCAATCCGATCCGATGCCAGCCGAAGAACACCGGGGACCACAGGGCGTTGAGGACGAGTTGCCCCAGGAACCAGGCCAAGGCCACCCGCACCGCCCGCGAATCCAGACCCTTTCGCCATACGCGAAACGCCGCGATGCCCATCAAAATATACAGGATCGTCCAGACAGGACCGAAAACCCGTCCCGCCGGCGGGTTCCGATCCGACAAAGACAAAATCTCCGCGTGCTTTCACAGAACCCGAGGCCCATTGGAAAGTAAAAGGAAACACGGGCCCGTGCAACCGTCCCCCGGCGATTGGAGACCGGCAGGCAAGAGCAGAGGCCACTGAAGAAAGAAAGGGATCCGAATGAACATCTTCGAATTCGCGATGGAGAAGGAGAGGTACAGCGAGTTGTACTACCGGGACCTGGCGCAGAGGAGCAACAACGAGGGATTGAAGAACATCCTCATGATGCTGGCCGAGGAGGAGGCCAAGCACTATCGAACCGTCGAGCAGATGAAGGCCGGCGAGACCGGCGTTGTGACCGACACACGGATTCTCGGTAACGCCAAGCGGGTTTTCGAGAAGATGCGAAAGGCCGCGGAGAAATATGACTTCCACGTGGGCGAAGCGGATCTGTACCGCAAGGCCGCCAAAATCGAGGAAGAGAGCAAAAGATTCTACGATCAAAAAGCCCGGGAGACGACCGACCCCGCTCAGCAGAAGATCCTCCAGAAACTGGCCCAGGAAGAGGAAAAGCACATGACGCTGATGGAGAACCTTTGCAGTTTCGTGTCCCGGCCGGAAACCTACCTCGAAGACGCCGAATTCTCCCATTTCGACGATTACGTGGACGGAGAGTTCTGAGCCCCCCTTCAGTCAAGGGACAATCGCCGGGATGCGTCCTCGGTGATCCAGGCCTGTTCTCATTTGGTACTGGAACGGCTGGAGGGACGACGGCCCTTGTTGGATAATGTTTCTTTCAGGTCGGCCTCCAGACGGGTTAGAATGTCGACAAGGCTCCTGTTGAGCGCGTCTACAAAGATCGCAGTCGTCCTGTCCTGTACCGGAGTTGCGACCCGATACGTTTGGGCAAAGGCCACCTCTTCCACATCTCCGGCGTTATCCAGAAGAAAGAATCGAATCTCGATGATCGCTTCGGCTCCAGAAGCTTTCGAGAAATCACCATAAAGTGCCGTCACGTTGCCTTCGAGCGTATAATCCGGCACAAGGCGGCTGCCCATCGGCAGGACGCGAGCAAACAAACCCGAATCCGCCAGCCAATCCCGGGTTTGCTCGCTGATCATAGTGCCCGGCGAGATCAGGAATTGACGATAGGAGTCCGTTTCGTACTCAAACTGTCCAAGACGATAGACAAAGTTGCGGGTCGCAAAGGCCGCGTCCACGCTGAACCGGTGCACCGCCAGAGAACCATCCACAACCGGAAGAATGGGCTCGCCCGGCCGGACTGCTTCAAAAACATACTGTTGCTTGCCGCCCGAAGAACCCGTTGCACAACCGCCGACGAACAAGCCGAGAAGAACCAGGCCCAAAGACGGCAGCCTGAACATCCATGAGATTTGCCACGGGACGTTGTGGGCTTCAATACGTTTACGCGTACAAATCATCTCAATACCTCCGATTTGCGGGGCGGATTGCTGAACAAAATCTCCGAGGGACGTTCCCGAAGCGTTGCGACCAGATCACTCAGGCCGTCCAGAATCTCTCGCAGCTCGGCCAAGATCGTACGGATCTCCGGTCTCTCGGTAGCCACCACCTTGTTGAGTTGGACCAACGTCTGGTTGAGCTTGGCTACGACCTCCGGCACGTTGGCCCGGCTGGCGGCGCCCTCCGGCGGCATCAGAAGATCCTGGAGGTGCCTGTTTGTCGTGCGGAGCTCGGCGATCAACCCCTGCGCCTCGTGGCTCAAAGCCGGGACGTTGGCGTCTGCGACGGTCCGATTCACAGTCTCCAGGAGCCGCTCCACATCCGAATTGATTTTCACCATGTTCAACGCGGCCAGTTTCTGGTCTAACGCCGCCAGCACCTCACGCATCTGACGACTCAACTGAGGAATCCGGGCGTCCTCCACCGCTTGGTTGAGCGAGGTCAGGAACTGGCGGGCGGAGGCATTGATCTTGTCCATCTCCAAATCCTCGATCTTCTGGCGGCTCACCTGCAACAGAGCCCGTCCGTCCCGGCTCAGTTCCGCCAGGTCGGCATCGACGATCGCGGTGTTCAGCGAGATGAACAGCCTCTCGAGCGCGACGGCCAGGCCCCCGACGTCGATGCGCTGCAGTTGCGTCAGGATCTTGTCGATGGAATCCTTGATCGTCGTCAGCTCGCCCGGCGCCGACGGAATCACGCGATAGAGGGGCGTCCAAGGGAATGTCTCGAGGGGAAACCGGTTTGGATCGAGGTAATTCATCTCGAGATAGGCCTGCCCGGTAAGGATGTTGGAAGTGATCCGCACACGGAGCCCACGAGCGATCATCTGCCGCATGGATTCATCAATCGTTTCGACCGCAAATTCCGGCATCTTCGATCGAGGCACCGCGGTCACCACCCGCACGTAGCACGCATAGGGGGAAAGGGGCCCGTCCTGCGTGGGTAGTTCATACTTGTTGCCCACAAATCCGATTTGGGAGACTTGCCCGATTCGGACGCCTCGGAACTCCAGGGGCGATCCGATGCTCAAACCGGTGATGGATTCCGCAAAATACGATTCGAAACGCAGTTCGTCCCGCCCCAGCATCCCGGCGCCGAACACCACGACGGCCCCAACGATCAGAACCACCGCCATCAGAACGAAGATCCCGATTTTGAAATAGTGCGGCTTTGCATCCATTCCAAACCCATCCTATCTTAACCTGTGGAAGCGAGGAAACGTGCAAGCGGGGAAGCGTCGGAGTCCCACGCGTCTACGCTTCCACACTTCTACGCATCTACCTTCTCCAATCGCCGATGAAAAAATTGTCGGACCAGAGGATGTTCGCTCCGGTCGCGAAGATCTTTCGGCCGGCCGTCGGCGACAATTGTTTTGCTCTCCCGGTCCACCATAATCGCTCGGTCGGCCACCGCAAAGATGCTCGGCAGTTCATGCGTCACGATCACGAATGTCAGACCCAAATTCCGCGACAACTCCAGGACCAACTCGTCGAGCTGCGCCGACGTGATCGGGTCCAGCCCTGCGGAAGGCTCGTCCAGGAACAGGATCTTGGGGTCCAACGCCAAGGCCCGCGCGATGGCGGCCCGTTTTCGCATGCCGCCGCTGAGTTCCGAGGGCATCTTGTACGCCGCGGCCTGGAGTCCGACCGCTTTGAGCTTCATCTGGGCGATCACCTCGATCGCCTCGCGCGGCAGGTCCGTGAACTCCTCCAGCACCAGAGCGATGTTCGAGAGAATCGTCATCGAGCCGAACAACGCGCCGCTCTGGTAGGCCACGCCGATCTTGCGGAGCACGTCGAGCCACTGTTGTCCCTGGGCGGTCACGATGTCCGTCCCGTCGATCAGGATGCTCCCGCTCAACGGCTTCTTGAGGCCGATCATGTGCTTGAGCAGCGTGCTCTTGCCCGATCCCGAGCCGCCGAGGATGGCGAGAACCTCCCCCTCCCGGACGTCAAAATTGATGTCCCGCAGGATGACCGTGCTGTCGTACCCGACAGTGAGGCCTTTCACCTGGATAATGGGTTGATCCGCCATTTAGATTCCCAGGAAGTAGTAAACGACCGCAAAGACGCCGTCGGCGACGACGATCGCGATAATCCCGCTGACGACCGCACGGGTGGCGGAGTCGCCGACCGCGCTGGGCCCGGTGCCGGTCTGAAGACCGCGCAGACAGCCGATGCCCGCGATCAAGGTCGCAAACACAAACGTCTTGGCCAGACCGCCGAAGACGTCGCCAAGGGTGACCGCGTCGCGGATTCGCTCGATGTACGTGCTGACGGGCACATCCCATGTGGCCATCACCACACCGCAACCGATCAGGCCGAACAGGAGATTGAACATCGTCAGCAAAGGCAACATGCACACCGCAGCGATCAGGCGGGGTAGGACCAGAAACTGCACAGGGTCCAGACCCATCGTGGTTAGTGCGTCAATTTCCTCATTGACTTTCATGGTGCCCAGCTCGGCCGCAAATGCCGAACCGCTTCGACTGGCCAGGACCAGCGCCGTGATCAGCGGGCCCAACTCACGGAACAACGCGATCGCGACGAGGTCCGCCACGAAGATCTCCGCGCCGAAGGCCTCCATTGCAGCGGCCGACTGAAACGCCAGGATCAGCCCGATCAAAAAACCCAAGAGTGCTGTGATGCCCATGGCGTTGACACCGGCTTTCTCAGCCATCAGAAAAGTGTCGCGTTTGCGAAGGCCCGCCGGACGAAGAATGGTTTTGAGCAGCTTTACACCGATTTCGCCGGTGAAACCGACCTGGGCGGTGAAATCGCAATACAACTCCGCGGCCCATTGCCCGATGTTGTGGATCGCGGTGCCGACCGGTCCCAGACTCTTGGGCGGAGAGACCATGTGGTCCAGCTCGAACAGGGCCATCAATTGCTGAAACTGAGGCCGCAGGTCGCGGATCACGATCCGGCCTTGATTGTCTTCCTGGATTCGTCGGTATTCCATGAGAAGCGAGATCCCGGCGGCGTCACAGTACACGACATCCCCCACTTGCGCGACGAGTTCCTTGGGACGCAGTTCCCGAAGCTCCCTTGTGCTCTGTCGCCAGACGGAGGCGACGCTGTCACGGTCGAGCCGGCCGGTGAGAATCAACGTGGCCTGCCCATCCCCTCCCGTCTCCAACCTGTATGTCGCCTGCTTTGTACCTTCCATGACACCCATCGATCCAAGGAATCCAACCCTTCGCTCATTGTAAACCCACCAAGGTCCATCTGCCTAGCCCCTTGTATCCTTTCTTGACACTTGCCAACATATCGCCATATCCCCCTGTTGGCGCGAGCAGGAATCGCCTTGTAGAATACGCACCGCAACCGTTGGAGAACAGCAACACCTTGTGAAGGAGGTTGGATTATGGCGGGCGACTCCGTGCATACGATGGTTCGCAGGGAATTCCTGGGTAGGCTGGGAACGCTCTCGGTGGGAGCGATGGCCGCAGTCGGTCTGTCCGCAGGCCAGAGCCACGCAAGGGAGCGACAGCCGGCCAAGGTCTGGCAGCCGGTTTCCGATCGCAAAGTCCGCGTCGGCATTGTCGGCTACGGCGTGTGCAAGTTCGGCGCCCAATTCGGCTTTCAGGACCATCCCAACGTCGAGGTCGTCGCAGTCAGCGACCTGATCCCTGATCGTCGCAACGGCCTGATGGAGGCCTGCCGGTGCGGAAAATCGTATGACTCGCTCGAAGAGCTGGTCAAAGACCCGAAGATCGAGGCCGTCTTTGTAGCCACCGATGCGCCCAACCATGCCAAGCACTGCATCGAGGTTCTCAACCACGGCAAACACGTGATGACTGCGGTTCCGGCGGTATTCGGATCGCTCGAACAGGCCGAACAGCTCGTGGAAACCGTGCGAAAGACGGGCCTCAAATACATGATGGCCGAGACGAGTTGCTTCCACGAGTCTTGCTATGCCATGCGGCAAATCTACCACGCTGGCGGATTCGGCAAGCTCCTGTACTCCGAAGGCGAGTACTATCACTACAGCCCGACCCCGATCCCTTCCTATAAGGAGTGGCGGACGGGAATGCCTCCCCTGTGGTATCCCACCCACTCGACCGCCTATTACATCGGCGTCACCGGAAAACGGTTCACCTCGGTCTCCTGCATCGGCTCCAACGCGGGTTACCCCGCCTTCGCGCCCGGGGCGAACCGGTACAACAACCCTTTCAGCGACGAAGTGGCCCTCTTTCAAACCAGCGAAGGCGGCGTCTCGCGAATGCTCATGTGCAAAGGGGTGTTCGGACTGGTCGACGAGACCGGCCGGGTCTTCGGCGAGAAGGGGTACATGAACGGAATGAACTACCAGGGCACGATGAAAGACCTGCCCGACCTGGCCCGGCCCGCCCTGCCGCCATCGGTCGATGCAGGCGGTCACGGCGGGTCTCACGGCCCCCTGATGAATGAGTTCGTCACCGCCATCCTCCAGGACCGCGAACCGATGGTGAACGTCTACGAGGCCCTGGCGATGACCGTGCCGGGCATCATCGCGCACCAATCGGCCCTCAAGGGCGGCGAGAATCTCAAGATCCCCCAGTTCGACAAAGCATGATGGGCTCCATGTATACGATCAAAGACATCCTGCGAATTCAGGTGACCCCCGCGCTGGGCTGCACGGAACCGGCGGCGGTCGCCTTGTGCACCGCGGCGGGCACCGCGGTGCAGGCGGCCCTCTTTTCGCTGCACGGCCTGTCGGTCGGCGAGCGGGATGGCATCGTCGCGCTGACGCCGGAGCAGACGACGCGAAACATGGGCCAGATCAGCACCAAGGGCATGATCGAGACCGACCGGACGATCCTCCAGATCATGGTCGACAAGCAGTTCAGCTAAGGTTCGTGCCCAGGCGAAACGCGCGGAGCTGCCGCTGGAGTTTCTTGCCGCTGCCGACGAGCCGGTCGAGTTCCCGCCAGAAGGCCCGGCTGTGGTTCTTGTGTCGCGTGTGCACCAGCTCGTGAAGAATCACATAATCGCGCAGCTCCTCGGGCAGTCGGAGCAGGTTCACATTCAGATTGATGTTGTTGCGATGCGAGCAACTGCCCCAGAGGGTCCGCTGGTTCTTCACCGTCACCTTGTTGAACTGGTAGCCGTGCCGGGCGGCCAGTTCGCACAGGCGATCGACCAGGAGCCGACGGGCCTGGGCCCAACCGGCAACCGGCATCTCCTCCAGTCCTTGGCAATCGCGACGGTGCCGCTTGATCCAGGCCAGTCGCGAATCGAAGAAACGACGGGCCTGGTCGAGAGAGACTCCTGTGGGTACAGTCAGCTTGACCTCGCCGGTGCGTTTGAGCGTGATCCGCGTGTAGCGGGCGCGATCGGAGGCCTCGACCGCGACCGGGCCGATGTCGGCGATGTGCCATGTGTCGATTCGTTTCAGCATAGCCACAGGACCTCTGGGACGGATGGGACAAATAGGGCCGGCCGGTTCTCAATCCAGGACTTTGGCCGTGCCGCCCGAGGTGTGTGATTCCAGGGCCGCGGTGAAGAGCATGTGCCAGGCGACGCTCTCCCACGGCGTGACGCAGCCCGCGAACCGGCTGGGCGTACGGCCTGTGTCCAACTCGTACAGGAACGCCGCCCACATCTGCAGGATCGCATCCGAGACGCCGAACTGAAAGATCGCGGGCGTGATCGACGCATACGCGGTCTCCTGGCCCAGGTCGATCCGACACCAGGTCTGCTCCCGGCCCGGCGAGTATTCGAGCACCTCCAGCCGGTTCGGCTCGCTGAGGCTGTACCGTGCGGAGGCCTGCGTCCCATAAATCTCGATATACCAGTCATTCCGCGCGCCCGACGAGATTCGATGTGTCTTCAGATGGAGCGGGAAGACGCTGCCGGACGCGGGATCGTGCGCTTCGCACAGGAGCGATGCGTTGTCCCAGGTGTCGCAGGGGACCCGACCGCCCTTGCCGTTGGGGCGCGAGGTCATGATCTTGGACAGGACCGCCCGAACGTTCCGCGGGACCCAACCCGCCCGCAGCGGAATCACACAGACGTGCGGGCCCAGATCGCCCATCACGCCGTATTGGCCGTTGAACTCGACCCTGCGTTTCCAATTGATGGGCTTGTTGGGGTCGAGGTCGCTGCTGTGCAGGTAGCCTGCGTTGACCTCGATGATCCGTCCGAAGGCTCCGGCCTCGATCATCCGCCCAATCCGCTGGGCCGCCGGGAAGAAGACCCACTGCGAGGCGCACCGGACGAAGCGATCCGGATGCTTGTCCACCGCGGCTAAGATCGCGGCGTTGGCCTCCAGGTCGATGCCGAAAGGCTTTTCGCCCATCAGGTGTTTGCCTGCCTCGAGGGCCGCGATGTAGAACTCCTGATGCAAATTGTGCGGCACCGCGATATAGACCGCCTCGACCTCGTCGTTGGCCAGCAACTCGCGATAGTCGCTGGTCACCTGTCGGATCGTGGGGATCCGGTCGCGGAACCAGTCCACCTTGGGCGTGCCCAGAGTGCGGTTGCAGATAGCGACAATCTCCGGCCGAACCGTCATCTCCGGAAGATGGAGCCAGCGGGCCGCCGCACTGGCGAACTCCCGACCCATCATCCCACACCCGATGATCCCAAAACGAACCGTCCGCATCCGCGCACCTCCAGATTGCTCAGACAAATCGGCATTCGATCGATGCCCGATATTACCGCGGTGGGAAGCCTTCCGCAATCGTGAGACCGCGTTCAATTCTTGATGTGGGCGGTGTACGCAGAATGGCGACTTGTCATCCTGAGGCGTAGCCGAAAGATCTTGGCGCCGGACGCAAGATTTCTCGCGATCGCGAACCAGATCCTTCACTTCGCTGCGTTCAGGATGACAAAATCCGCACAAAGAGCATTCCGGATCCGCTTCAGAAGATCTTGCGATAGATATGGCAGTACGGCGTGCCCTGGGTCTTGTCGTAGTAGTCCTGGTGGTAGTCTTCCGCAGGCCAGAAGGTGCTTGCCTTGGTGATCTCCGTCTTGACGTTGAAGCCCTTCTTTTTCAACTCCTCCACGAGCTTCTCCGCGGTCCGCTTCTGCTCGTCGTTGAGATAGAAGATGGCCGAGCGGTACTGAGTCCCGATGTCCGGGCCCTGGCGATTGAGCTGCGTGAAGTCGTGCGTCTCGAAGAAGAGCTTCGCCAGTTGCTCGTAGGTGGTCTTGGACGGATCGTAGATGACCTCGGTCGTTTCCGCGTGGCCGGTCGTGCCGGTGCAGACTTGTTTGTAGGTCGGGTTCTGGGTACGGCCGCCGGTGAAGCCGACGGTGGTCGAGATCACGCCGGGCTGTCGCTTGAAGTGGTACTCTGTGCCCCAGAAGCAGCCGGAGGCGAAGAGGGCCCGCTCGGTCTTGACCTGGGCCTTGGCCTGGCGCTGCTCGGCGGGAATGAAGTCCATCGAGATCGAATTGACGCAGTACCGCGTGTTCTTGGCGGTCAGGCGCTCGCCCAGAAACACGTGGCCCAGGTGGCCGCCGCAATTGTTGCAGACGATCTCGGTCCGGATGCCGTCGGCGTCGGGCTGCCACTTGACCGCGCCGGGGATCTGCTCGTCGAAACTCGGCCAGCCACAGTCCGAGCGGAACTTGGACGACGATTCGAACAGCTCCACCCCGCACCGTCGGCACGTGTAGACGCCCTTCTCGAAGTGCTTCTCGTACTTGCCGGTGAACGGCCGCTCGGTGCCCTTGTGGAGGATGACCCGCTCTTCTTCTGGTGTCAGTTGTCTGTACATGGTTTGCTCACGATAAAGCCCGATCTCGTCGATGTAAAGGTCCGCGTTGAATTCTCGACCGCTCGCGACAACCACAAGGGCCGTCAGTTCCGCCGGGTTCAATTGCTGACGCACAGCGGTGGGCACAAAGCCCCGGAACGGCAGCTTGATCTCCTGCCACTGGCCGGTCGTCGCGAACTGCGCCTGGTAGCTCTGCTGTGGATACCGGGTGTCCCGCGTCCGCAGGTGTACCGCATAGCTTTCGCCGTTGCCTTTGACCACCAGCCGGACCCCGGCGTACAGCCCTCCATCCAACGGCCGGCGTCGCACCATGAGTGTTCGACGGGCCTGAACCGCCCCGCCGGGACCTGTCTTGACGGCCCCGGTCAGGTGCAGGACTGTCCGTCCTTCCTGATCCAGCGTTTCGACCTTCCCCGCCGGCGCCGCGCTCCCCTGCTCGCGGACAATCTCCCACGCGCCGCCGGACAATCCGCGACCGGGAGCGAAGTCATCAATCAACAGCCGCGCCCCGGCCTCCCAGCCAGCGTTGCCCGTTTCCGCAGCGAGCCCCGACCCTGCCGAGACGATCAGCAAGGCAACCATCCCGAGGAATCCAAGAACCATCATTGCGGCGGCACGAAACCGTCTCTTCGGACGCATGACTGCACCTTTCAAGAACACTTCTGCCCTCTATACAGGATTCGCCCACACAGGGTTTGCCCATTCCCGACGGTCTTACAGATGCAGTGAGGATTGTCGGTGGGTTGGTCTTCAACGACCGGGACGGACGCTGTTGAGGGCCTTGGCCGAGTCGATCAGGCTGTCGACGCCGCCGGCACGGAGGAACTGGTCGGGAGGCACTTCGAGGATCACGCGTCCGTCGAAACCCTGCTTGAGCAGGAGTCCGAGGAAGTCCCGCCAGGGGACCGCGCCGTGGACCAGCGGGTGATGGTCTTCGGTGGAGGCGTCGTGACAATGGACGTGCACGATTCGCTTGAGCAGCGCCCTGGGCGGCTTGATCGGCCAGCCGAAACGACGCGTATTCCAGAACGCGTGGCCGAAATCCCAGCAGACTCCCACGCCGCTCTGCGTGGCGACGTCCAGCAGCTCGGCGTACGTGTCGCCGATCCGCTGGCGGGGTTCGCCGGGATCGGGGCTCATCTGCAGCTCCACCGTCACGACGACCTCCGGTGCGTGGTCCTTGCACCACCGGCCCGCCCAGGTGAAGAACGCGATGGAACGGCTCAGGAGCTGCTCGCGGGCCTCGTCGCTGCCGCCGGCGGCGCCGTGAAGGTTGACGACCGTGGGGCACTTCTGCATCCGAGCCGCCTCGCCTGCGATCGCCAGAAACCGCTCGTGCATCTGGCGGCACGGATTGTCCGCTTCCGGTGAGAAGTACGCCACGTTGAAGATGGTCGCCTCGGAATAGGGATGCAGCGAGACCTTCAGATCCGCGCCGGCGCAACAGGCGATGTGCTCCCGCAGTCGGTCCAGGTCGGTCCCCGGCCCGACCGGCGTCTCGACCGCGCCGAAACCCAATTCCCTCAGGAATGGCAGGATGTCTCGCGAGCCGTAGAGCCGCCGGTAAATTTCTTCGTGGGCAAATCCAATGTCGAGCTTCAGTCCGATCAGCATGTTGACGTACGCAGTTCCTTTCTTGGGCGATCCTTTTGGGCAACGAAAGAGCAGATGGTAAATGACGAACCGCCAATAGTAAATGCTTTTACGTTGCGGGCCACTCGACTACGCAGTAAGAGTATGAACGTAGATTCCACCGACCTGAAGCAATAAGGAGCTTGGGATGGATCGACGTGACATGATGAAAGGTTTCGGGCTCGGGACCGCGGCGGGCATGCTGGGCTTCCTGAGGCCGGCCAGGGGCGAAGATGCGGCGTACTCGAAGGCGACCAAGGGCCTGCCGCCGTTGAAGATCACGAAAGTCAAGGCGATCCTCACCGCTCCGGCGGGGATTCGCCTGTGCGTGGTCAAGGTCGAGACGAGCGAGCCGGGACTTTACGGCCTGGGCTGCGCGACGTTCAATCAGAGACCTCTGACCGTCGCGGCGGCGGTGAACGAGTATCTCGATCCGTTCGCCAGGGGCCGGGATGTGGATAACATCGAAGACCTGTGGCAGAACGCCTACACGAGTTCCTATTGGCGAAACGGACCGGTGCTGAACAACGCCTTGAGCGGCCTGGACCAGGCGCTATGGGACATCAAGGGCAAGCGGGCGGGCATGCCGGTCTATCAACTGCTCGGAGGCAAGTGCCGTTTCGCGGTGGACTGCTACACGCATTGCGGCGGCAACGACCTCAAGCAGATCGAAGAGAGCGTCAAGCACGCGATGGAACGGGGCTTCCGTCACATCCGCATCCAACGAGGCGGCTACGGCTCGCCCCACCTGTCGAAAACGGCCGATTTCAAGGAGGCCGGTTTCGGCCTGCCCTCGGATTCGAACATGGCAGTCCGACCGTACGTCAAAGGCACGATCGAGATGTTCGAGCACATCCGCGGCACGTGCGGTGACGAGGTCGAGCTGCTCCACGACATCCATGAGCGAATCCCGCCCATCGAAGCGATCAACCTGTGCAAGCAGCTCGAGAAGTACCGCCCGTTCTTCATCGAGGACCCGTTCGCCCCCGAGGACAACGGCTACTTCAAGATCCTCCGCCAGCAGACGTGCGTGCCGATCGCGATGGGCGAACTGTTCAACAGCCCGCACGAATGGGTCGGCCTGATCTCCGAGCGGCTCATCGACTTCATCCGCGTGCACATCTCGCAGGTCGGCGGCCTGAGTGTCGCCCGCAAAATCGCGACGCTGAGCGAGTGGTTCAACGTCCGCAGCGCCTGGCACGGCCCGGGCGACGTTTCCCCCGTCGGCCACGCGGCCAACGCGCATCTGGACCTGGCCATCTGGAATTTCGGCATCCAGGAAAGCGTGACCTTCAACGACAAGACCCGCGAGGTCTTCCCCGGTTGCCCCACGATGGACAAAGGCTACATGCACATCAACGAAGCCCCGGGCTTCGGCGTGGACCTCAACGAGGAGCTGGCCGCGAAATTCCCGCTCCCACAGGACCCCGGTTTCTGGCGCCCCGTCCGAAGACCCGACGGCACTGCTGTGAGACCATAATCCGCCTCCTCGACGGGTTCGTGCGTGAACACGCCGTGCGAGTAGGCGTATCGGTCCTCGTCGTTGGTGATCTGGGCCTGGTAGAACCATGCCGTTCACACAGTCTCGAGTTCTTCGTCTTTGCTCATCATGATGGCCAGTCGATGGAGAACGACCGTTTGGCCGCTCGCGAGGATCGCGCGAGTCCGGCTGCTGTTGAACTTCCTCGTCAGCTCAAAATAGATGCTCATGGCAATTCCTGCGTTTGTTGACGTCCCTATTACACCTTCGCGCACGACGACTACCACAGATCTTTTCGTGCGGCAGGAGCAGGCAATTCTTATCCTCCATCACCTTGATGTAGACCCACTCGAAATCCGTATCGTCGTCGGTCCACGCCCCCTCGGGCAGGCCCGGGACGTACTCGGTGACATCCCCCGGCTCAGGGATGGACTTGAATTCATGGGGCAGGCCGTTGAGGTTGCCCAGGATCTGGCCGAGCAGCCCTCCGCGAATCTTGTCCCGCAGCGTCTCGGCGGGGATCTCACATGCACGTCGAATGCGACGGTTCGCTTCGGCGATGGCCTGCAATTGATACCCCCGCGGGTTGTCGGCGCGCACGCTCCATTCCTTCTGACCGGCGTAGTCGAACACCCACAGGGCCGCCAGCGGGACATCGAGATCTTCGATGCACCGCAGCAGAGACTCGAACCGTTCTTTCGTCTGCGGCCCTTCGCCGGGCTCGCCGAACTCGCCGACGAGGAGGGGCTTGCCGATTCGCCTGGCCGCCTCGACCGCTTCGACGAATCGATCCACCGAATCGGCGTAGATGTGCACGCTGATCGTGTCGACCGGATCGGGATTGTCCCCCGCGAGCATCTCGGCGAATTGCCCGGGCGTGTCTTTCGCCCAGGTCCCCTCGTGCATCTGGCGCCAGGCGGAGGGCCGGGGTATCGAATTGCCGGTGCAGACGATACGCGTGCGGTCGTACGTGTGGACTGCCTTGGCGAATTCACGGAAGGCGGTGCGGATCCTCTCGTGCGTGAGGATGTCGCGATCGTTTCGCGACTGCGCTGTGCCGAGATTCGGCACAACAGCCGGCAGATGGTCCTTCGCGTTGGGTAGGTCCGCGTCGAGGTTGTATTCGTTGCCGAACTCCCAACCCCAGATCGCAGGCGAATTCCGGTATCGCGTGACGACCTCCCGCACGTAGGTCCGCATGAACTCGTGCGTCTTGCTCTGCGGATTGCCCCATTGATCGCAGGGCTCGCCGACCAGGTCAGGGACCATCGGCATGTACCAGAACAGGCTCGGAATCAAGCCGACGCGATGTTTCTCAGCCGAGCGGACGACGCCGTCGAGCAGCTTGAAGTACCTGGCCTTGTCCTGTCGGTACAGCTTCATCTCGGCGGGCCAGTACCCCGTGCACATGAAACGGGCGAAAGGAATCCCGTGCTGGGCGAGGACGCGGAACCCCTCGTCGTATGACGTGTCGTTGGGCTCTCTGAGCGTGCGGGCGAACGCATCGAAGTAGTTGACGCCGATCCCGCGATAGGGGACGCCGTCCTTGAGCAGCATGCCGTCGCGACTGCTCAGACCGAGCGGGGGTTGCTGTACGGCGGCCATCAGCACACAAAGCCAGGGGGCAATTGTCATAGTGCCCGATCTCCTCGATGGAATCGATTCCGGTTGTCGGATGAGAAGGTACTCGCCAAAGCATCGCATCACCAGCGAAATCCTCCATTGACAAACCAGACCGGGGCGGTTGAACTACGCGGGACAATTGTAACGGGAGAACCGACGCATGAAGTACAGGCGATTGGGCAAGACGAACCTGCGGGTATCCGTCATTGGCGTGGGCACTTGGCAGCTTGGCGGCGAATGGGGCAAGACGTTCGAGCAGCGCGAAGTCGATGCGATGCTCGGACGAGCTGCGGACCTGGGCATCAATCTGATCGACACCGCAGAATGCTACGGCGACCATGAGTCCGAGCGGCTCATCGGTCAAGCCATCAAGGGCCGACGTGAGAAGTGGATCCTCGCGACGAAGTTCGGACACCGCTTCAACGGACCTTTTCAGCGGGACGACGTGTACGAGCCCTCGCAGGTCGTCGAGCAACTGGAGCAGTCGCTGAAGGCACTCCAGACGGATTACGTGGACCTCTACCAGTTCCACAGCGGCACCGACGTGATGTTCCAGACGCCGGGCCTGTGGGAAAGACTCCGGCAATTGGTCGACGCCGGCGCCATCCGCCACCTGGGCGTCTCGGTGAGCAAGAAGAACACCAGCCTCGTCCAGGTGCAACAGGCGCCAGCCGTCGGGGCCGAGGCGATCCAGGTGGTCTACAACCGCATCGAGCGACAGGCCGAGACACAGATCCTTCCCTTGTGTCTCCGGCAGAATCTCGGCGTGCTCGCGAGGGTGCCGCTGGCCAGCGGGTTCCTGAGCGGCAAGTACACGAAGGACGCCCAGTTCGCGCCGGGGGATGTGCGAGCGGTGTGGCAGAGCGAGCAAGAGCGCCGGACCATGATCGAGCAGGTCGAGGAGATCCGCAAGGAAGTGCCCCGGGGGGTGCCTCTGGCCCACTGGGCTCTCGCCTGGTGCCTGCGCAACCCGGCGGTCTCGTGCGTGATCCCAGGCTGCAAGAACATCGAGCAGGTCGAATTCAACGCCAAGGCCGCCGATCTGGCGGACGTGTCCGAAGACCATCCCCAGGCAGTCAAGTAGCGCGGCAGGAAGAGACTCGGGGCCTGCACCCTTCCACTCGGTGCAGGCCCCGATGCGATACGAGCCTTTTGCGAGTCTTTCAAACAACCGACCCGCGAGCGTCAAACACTACTTGGCGGTCAACAGCGCCTTGACCTCATCCGCCGACAGAGACTTGTCGTAGAGACGGACGTCGTCCAGCGCGCCGTTGAAGGCGTTTCCGCCGTTCGGATCGTCGCAGCCGAAATGCACGCGTGCGTCTTTTTTGGGGCCGAACGAGAAGCTGCCGTTACCGGTCTCGGTACCATTGAGGTAGAACCTCGCGGTCGTCCCGTCGAACGTCACGGCGACGTGGGCCCACGTGCCGATCGGCAGTTTTGCGCTGCCGCTGCCGGGATACACATCCCAGCGGGCGAATCCGATGGTGCCGCTGTCGCGGTTGACCTCGAGATGCCACATCGTGTCGTCCGCGGTCCAGCCGTCGCGTTTGCCCATCAGTCCCTGCCACTGGTCGCTGGGACCGTCCCACTTCGCCCACATGGCAACGGTGAGCCGACCGGTCGCGGCTGAGGGGTCGAACGTGCCGCATTCGACAGCCTGATGGCCGCCGGTGCCGTCGAAGAGCAGGCCCAGGCCGAAACCGGTCGGACCTGCCACATACTTGGCGGGGAGATCAGGGTTGCCCACAAATACGCCATGATGGCCGTTGCCGGAACTATCCTCCAGATTGCCTTCCAATTTATAGTGGGCGACCAAACCCAGCGGCTTGACGCCGATCCGGATGTCGTCGACCAGCAGCGTTCCGACGGCCGCCGGGGAACCGGCCTTGTTCTTGACGCCGATCGTCATGCCGGCGACAGAGGCCAGATTCACGCCGGAGAATTCGCTGAGCGTGATCTCCAGCTCGGTCCAGGTCTCGCCCAGGAAAGCGTCGGCGACATCCCGCTCGATCGTCTTGGCTGCGCCGGTGCTATCCTCGACCTTGACATACAGCACACCGGGGACATTGAAGGACCTGCCCGCGACGAAAAGTCGCAGAACGTTGAAGCTGTTGACCGTCCAATCCTGCGGCTGGTCCCACGTACGCGTGGCCTCGGAGACCGTGGAGGTCGTGTTGTCATACCGCAACGGCATGACCTGTGAACCGCCATGCGCGGCAACGATCGTATCCTTGGCGAACGGCGCTTCGTCGTTGCCCACGACGGAACCATTGCTCGGATTCTGCCAGCCGTCGAGCCAGGTGTCGAAGATCGCCTTGCCTTCGTTGACTACGTCCTGGTAACTTTCGAAATCATCCACGACCAGGAAGTTGCCGGTCGTGAAGGTCCAGACGGCGCCCTTCCACGGGCTGTCCGGGTTTTCATCATTGATCGCGTCGACCCGCCAGTAGTACTGCGTGTTGAACGCCAGTCCTGCGGGATCGAAGCTGGTCCCGTCAAGTGGAACGAACAGGACGGTCGGATCATTGGCGCCGTCGGCGGCTGCCACCGCACCACTGGAGGTGCCCAGATACAGGTTGTGCGAGGCTGCGAATGCGCCGCCGGCCCAACTGAGTTGGGTGTCGACGTTGACGTCCTTGGCCCCGTTGGCCGGGTTGGGATTCAGCGTGATGCCGCCGCCGGAGAGTCTCATGTTATCCAGGTAGAACCACACCCAGCCGGTATAGTCGGCGCTGTTGGCGTTCACAACGATCTCGAGCGACAGATAGGTAACCTTGCTCCAGTTGGCGTTGAGGTCGGCAACCAATTGACCGTAGTCCCACGTGGCGGTTTCCGTCCGGTCGCCGTTGTTCTGCGACCAGCCGGCCTTGTAGCCGAGATTGACCCACCCGCCATCGAAACTGGGCAACGCTTCGGGGTTCGTGTTGACGATCAAATGGGTGCCGTTCCACGGCGGGATCTTGTCCACCGGCCAATCGCGGACCAGGTGCGTGATGTCCACGCTGAGTTTGGTGTTGGTGCGGAAGGCCGCCAGAACCGCCGCGTTGTTCGGGTCCATCAGGTTCATCGTCAGAACGCTGGCCCAGGCGCCTGTCGGCGTGTAGATATCGAGACTGTACTTGCCCAAAGTCACACCGTTGGAGTCGCTGAAGCGAACATCGGCGCCACCGCCTACGACCCAGCCGTCCAGATTCTGTTCCCAGTCGCCGATGACAATATCGGTGCTCTTGCCCGTGGCGACCGCAGGACTGACGATCTGGATGTTGTCGATATAGAACTTCGTTTCGGAAGCGGCATCCACGTTCGAGATCAGCAAGACCTCGAACCAGGCGATAGAGTCATTGGCCCCGGCGATCTTGGTGGTCACCGCGTCGGGAAGCACCCACGTCAGCGTATGGGGCTGCCCGTCTCTGGCGACATCCAAGAGACCGAGGTCGTTCCAGCCGAGGTTGTTGTTGGCGCCGTTGTCGTTGTTGTTCTGAGCGTTGATGACCATGCCGACCTGAAGCCACGTGGTGCTCATATCGGCTTCGAACGCGGTCACGTCGGCGGTAATCTTCACGCCTTTGGTCGCCAGCATCGCCATGTGGGGCTTCACGTTGACCTTCGTGAGCTGTTGCCATCCGCCGGCGGCGGTCACTTGCATCGCCTCGGCGCCGCTCGTGGCGCCGGTGGCGCTTCGGGCGATCGTTCCGGCGGTCCAGGTGTCGGTATACCAGTTGTCAAAGCCGCCTTCAAAGTCGCCGATCACGGCGCTCGACGTCGGGCCCTCGTAGACCAACCGGATGTTGTCGATGTAGAACTTGGTGACCGATCCACCGTCCAGATTCGTCACCAGAGCGAACTCAAACCACGCGATGCTGTCGTCCGTACCTGCAATCTTGGTCGTCAAAGCGTCCGGCAGCGTCCACGTGTACGTATGCGGCTGTCCGTCCCGGATGACATCCTGACCACCCAGAGGGTTCCAGCCGAGGTTGTTATGGGCGCCGTTGTTGTCGTTGTTCTGGCCGTTGATGATCATCTCGACCTGCATCCAGGAGGTCGTCATATCGGCCGCGAAGGCGGTCACATCCGCGGTGATCCTGACGCCCTTTTTTGCCAAGGTCGCCTGATGGGCCTTCACGTTCAGCTTGGCGTTAATCTTCCATCCACCCGGGCCATCAACCTGGAGAGCCTTGGCCCCGACCGTCGCGCCGGTGGTACTGAAAGAAAGCGTCGCGGCGTCCGGATACCACCCGTCGAGATTGTCTTCAAAATCACTGACCAATACGCTGTCGGCCAGACCGCTGGAGGCCAGCACCAGGACAACGCTCAGAAGAACCGCACCTATCGTTTTTCTACACATGGTGTTTTTACCTCACTCCAATTACTACATCTTGATGTGTTCGACTCATTGTGAACGATGTGCCCTTTACCTACCTCCTTTCGCTTGAGGGTCGGCCAATCCCATCCGGCCTATCGCCGCGAACGCACACAGCCTGATCACAATTCTCAGGGGTACGCGGCATCGGCCGGTGAAATGCATTCTTTGAGAATCTTTTTCCTCCGCCATGCTCCTCCTTTGGCATGGTCTTATCCTGGACCCTATTTTTCGCTGGTCGCCTTCGCAAGGCGACAGATTTCGAAAAACCGGCCCACACATGTTTTCTAATTTGTTATATCAGTTTGCAGAACAAATCGCAATCTTTTCACCACGACCGACTTACTTATCTGCAGGTTAATTTCGACTGTCCCTATTAAAGCCATGTATTCTCTGCCAAATAGAAGATGGTAGAGGGTCTTCCTCGAGGGCCTGGGTTCCTCCACGTCGCTCCGTGTGCGGCTAAGGGGTTGCGTCTTCGCACACCACACGGAACCCGACATCGTGAACGGCTTGCGACGGCTGGTAATGCGTTCGAAACGCCGAGCGGGCGCGGCGGGGACGATCCAGCCAGGAACCGCCTCGCACCGTCTTTCTGCCGGCTCGATCGTCCGACATGTCCTCCCCACTCAGTGGATACGGGCGATACGTCGAACGCGTCCATTCGGCGACGTTGCCATGCATATCGAACAGCCCCCACGGATTCGGCTGGAACGTGCCCACGGGTGCGGAGACGCGCCAGCCGTCGTTGAAACGAGTATCCGCCGGCCGCCAGGGCGGCAGGGCGTTCGGGACGTGGGGATAATCAACCGTGTGGTGAGTGGCGTCCGACAGGTTGGCCCAAGGGCTGAAGTCGTCGTTGACGGTGCCGTACCAGAGCGGGCTTGTTCCGCCGCTGCGGCAGGCGTATTCCCACTGGATCTCCGTGGGCAGGGTGAAGCGTTTGCCTGTCTTGTGCGAGAGCCAATCACAGAAGGCCATCGCCTGATCCCACGAGACGCGCACAACAGGTTGCTGGGGCCGACGCAAGGGATGTCCCCGTTCATAGTCGCCGAACTGATATTGTTCGCCCGTTTCCAGGCCGCTGTCGTGTGCGGGATCAAAGCATGCGTATTGTCGATTGGTGATCTCGAACCGACCCATCCAAAAGGCTTTGTCAACGACGACCGAATGAGCGGGACGTTCGTTGGGATAGCCCTGGTCGCTCCCCATGACAAAGGTGCCGGACGGAATGCGAACCAGTTCGATCGCCACGCCTTCGGCAAGTGAGACGCTCATAGATTCGAGGGGCGAAGAGAGCTTGGGACTGGGATGTCCCGCCGGCACGACTCCTGGGGCTGATGGCTCGATCTCATCCATCCTTTGAATGGGCGGCGGAATGGGGTTGGAGGATGCGGCCGTGGAAAGGACGGCTGCGGGATAGATGGCTTCGGGATCCTCGTCGATTCCCGTGTAGCGGCGGTGTAATTCACGCCGACGGGCGGCTCCCGGCGCGACCAGCCTGGCTTTCTCGGGAATATGACCGACGACTTCCTTCCAAGTTCCGTGGGCGGGGGCGTTCAGATCGATCCAGGTGATGAGTCGATCCCACGCCTCGGCGTCCAGACATACGCCGTAATGTCCGTCGCGCAGAATCTGGATCAGTTCACTCGTATCGGCGTGGAAATCCCGAGGAGCCAGCATATGCGCGTCGCTTTCCAGCGTGGGGGTGTGGATGAATCGGCGAAGCGCCATGTACGACGGGGTGAAATGCATCTGGAAGGTCGATGGAACGTCTTCGGCCGGCCGGGCTGTCAGATCGAAGGCTGTCAGTCCGTTTTCCAGCGGCCGGCCATGGTGACAGCCGATGCAATAGGCGTCCAACACCGGCTGGACCTCCCGTACGAACGAGAACCCCCGCGGCGGCCCGTACCACGGTTTGATCTGCGAGGGCGCTCGGGACATGGCCATCGCATGCGGTCGGACCGGCGGAGTGGAATTCTGCGGCTCGTGACAACCGGCACAGGAGACCACCTCGCCGGGCATGGCCGTGAACCAGCTACGCATCAACGCCAAGGCTTTGCCTTGGGCGTCCAGCGGTTGAACCGCAACGGGCGTATAGGCGGGCACTTGAAAATGAGCGGACCCATCGGTCTCGACGGGCACGGTCCCGAGGATTCGTCTCACGTCCCAGGGACCATCGAAGCCGACGCGGTCCGGCTCGCCGCCGAATCCGTGAAACGTGAACTCATAGCTGATCAGCCGAAGGGACTTGACGGTTCCGCGGGGTACTCCTCGAAGTCCCGGACCGAAATAGACGTCCATCAGAAAAACGGAGGCTTCCTTCTGATCGAGTTGGACGGTATCCGCAATCACCGGTTGCCGCGGCGTCTTTCGCAGGGCAATGGGTTCGAGCATCGCCCGGCCCGGCTCCTCGTACAGCAACACGAAGTTGTCGAAGACATCCACGAGGTAAACGCCCCACAGCGAGGTCTTGGTGGGTTTGCAGGAGACGAGGAAATACTTTTCGCTGAGCGGATAGGGGTGCAGAAACAACGGCCAACTGCCGCCGATCAGCCCGTCCAGGATGACAGGCTCGACCTTCTTTCCGAAACCCGGGATGCGTTGTACGACCCCGCTGGTCTCGTGGGTGCCTTTGGCGGGGTCCAGGATCACGAGCTGTCCCTGACGCGGCAGATCATGATGGCCGCCCACGACCGTAATCACCTTTGATGGGTGATTCGGGATGGGCCGGGCGAAGAACATGGCCGTCGGCCAGAAGGAATTGCTGCCGTAGTACTCCATCTGGCGGGTGCCGTCCGGATTGGCGTGAAACAGCAATCGCATGAACGCGTGGGCGATGTCGGCATACTCCCAGCGCTGATACAGAATCTGCCCGTTGTTCAGCACCGTGGGACACCAATTGTGGTCCTGATCGTTCGTCAGACGACGAATCCGTCCGTCGCGTTCACACAGATAGAGATTTCCCACCTTCGAAGCCCCGCCGACACAGGGTACGCCGACGAATGGAGCCGTCGACGTAAACACGATGCGTCCGTCGGGCAGATAGCAGGCATCGTAATTGTGCACGTCGGGCTCGTCGATCAAAGGAAGCGGGGTCAACTGCCCGCTGTCCAAACGAAGCTCGGCCACACCCCATCGGCCGTTGGCATCCGGCATCGACATCAGGAGCCGGTCCGCATCGTAGTGCAGATCGACGTCGCCGATGAACCGATCTGCCTCGGGTCGGAAGATCGTCTCCAGCTTCCCGTCCGGCCGAACGGGTGATAATGCGACGAGCGTATTGTCATAGCCATCCGGCTTGAGGTCCGGATTGCTGTTGAAGTTGGTCGGCAACCCCAATTGATCGGCTCGCCGCCGGATCATTAACAATCGGTCGAAGTCCAAGAGAGGATTGGCGAGCAAAGCCTCCTTCTTCAACTCTTCGAATTGCTTCTCGATGACGGCGTAGGCAGCCGACTCGGAATCCTGCGAAAGACGATCATGCCGGTCCCGAAGCGCCCGCAGACGCTCCAGGTAGACGTCGCCTTGTGTGTAACGATCAGGAAACTGGGCCGACAGGTCCTCGATGGCCATTCGCAGCGCCCGCCACCGTTGTTGAGAAACACCCGGTTCTTCCGGCGAGGCGACGGGAGGATACTCCGATCGAATCACGAAGGGACGCCACGTCCGTCGGTCGGCCAGATAGTTCAGCAGGTTTGAGGTCAAGCGGGTGAGGTTGCCGCGATACGGGCTCTCGGAGTCGGCGTAATCAGGCCAATGCCAGCCGAAGACGATCACACGCCCCTGTCCCAAGACGTACTCGACGAGAGGATTCTCCGGGCCGGAGGGCGTTTTCGCCAGAACCATGCCTTCCGCGGGTCCGCCCCAGTAGAAATCGGCCACCGCTGGGCAGCCCCCTCGGCTGATCCAAATGAGGCCCGCATCGCTCTCCAGGCCGCGGAAGGCGGGGTGTGTCTTCTCGACCGGGACCATGCCGGCCGGGTCGCGCCAGTTGTCCAGTTCGTGACGCTGAGGGCGTACCTGCGTTTCGAGGCCAAGCGGTGCGACCATGGCCAAAGCGCCACCGGAAAGCAGCACACCGCCACCATTCTCGGCGAATTGTCGAACCTCCACGAGGCTGCGCCCCTGATACATGTGGTTTCGCTCAATGGCATCGCCCTGGTGATACCAGAGAACGTCGAAGTCGCTCATCTTTCGGGCGTTGCCCGAGGAGTCGGCGAAAGAGCCGTCCTTCTGCCGCAAGAGGAGTGTCGCCTCTCCCAATCCCGCTGCGGTCCGCCAAGCCGCCTGGTTGTGCGGGCCCATTTCATCCTGGGCCGACTCAACAGCCAGGAATCCGATCCGTAGCGACCCGGCGTTCAGCGCTGCGGTGTTCAGGAGCACCATGCCGAGCGTGGCAACGAGCCCCATCCATTTGTGTTGGTTCAGCGGGAATTGGACAAATCCCCTGGTCGGCCCAGGGAACTCGATGGGTGGGCTGACGATGGCATCGTCGACTCGTGGGCGGGGTTGGTCAGGTCCTTGATTTGGCTTTGGCGAACGATTTCGGCTCTCGCCGGTTCGGGTGAGGCTTTTCAGGGTTATCGGTCGGTTGGGTTCGGGCGTTCGCCCCGAGCCTGCCCTTGGGTTTTCGAGGGAGGCTCGTGGGGTTGTCGCTGTCGCGGATGTCATGGTTCCTTTCCTATTGCGATATCACGCATCTACTTCTTCTCGGCTCTCGATTGCGGCGGTGGTTCGCACGTGGGTCATGCCACTGAGGCGAACGAACCGCTTGAAATCCTTGGCGATGAACTGGGGTCCATTGTCGAAGATGAAGCGGGGCGTGGCGTCGGGGAACCCCTCGACAGCCCTATGCCGGCCACATGTCGCGATAGCTGACCAACTGGATATCCCGGCGTTGGATAACCTCTTTGACCTTGGGACTGCAGAACGATTTCGTCACGCCGTCTCGGTGCGAGGCGACCTCCCAATAGCCTTTGTGCCCGATGGCCCGCATCTCTTCGGTGTCGGCGCCGGGGTGTTCGATCACGATCCATGTCCCCGGCCCCACCTGTTCCAGCGACTTGACCAGCGCCGCCTCTCGCTGCTCGGCCGTGGCCTTGCTGTCGGCGGGCCAGGGCAGGTGCTTTGCCCCCGGCGTCTCGATCGGGAGCTTGTATTCTTTCGACAGCCGAGTCACCAATTCGCGAAGCTGCGGCGTACACGTCGGCGTCCCCATATGGCTGCTCAGGTGCGAGACCTGCGGGATCTCCTTCTTCGCCAGCTCGATCTGGGCCCGCAGTTCCTTCTCGACCTCTTCGATCCGCCATTTGGACTCCAGAAAACCCGTGTTGGACGGAAAATCCGACCGCTGGCTGGTCATGGGGAAGAAATGTCCCTGTGCATCGACCAAGCTGGGCGACTGCGTCAGCGGGCCCCACTTGTAGTTCTCCCATTCGCTGGTCAGGGTCAGATGCACGCCTACGTCGTAGCCGGGGTTCTCTCGCAGCAGCTTGGCCGCTTCGTTGAACCATGGGCACGGCGCTTGCACCTCAACGCTCCTGGCGATCCCTTTGCGGTAAACCTGGATACAGGCGAGATTGGCGGTATGGCACGAGCCGATGTCATCGGCCCGCACGACCAGCCGGATCGCTCTGTCGGCCTGTTCCGGTTGGGACAAAGCCCCCCCGACCCCCATCGTCAGAACCGTCGCTCCCGACGCCCAGCCCAGCATCCTTCTGCGTGTCATCATCGTCTCACCGTCCCATTTCATACGTCAAACCGACCGATTTACCCCGTCCAGAATCGCCGTGGGAGGCACGAAACTCAACCAGATTATAAGTTTCTCATCGGCCCCCGCAAGCGGTCGATCGGTCCGATAGGCCCGCGGAGGGTCAACTTTCTTGTTGAACTCCGATTGCGGACTATGATATAAAGGAATTGGATGGGTCATCGGTCGGTATCTGAACCTGGTTTCCCACGCAGGGTTTCGAGTCTGTCGAGGAGCGAAAAAGAGCGTGCGACGGGAATTGACATCCAATTAGCGAGAGACATACACAATCCTAATCTTCGAGGCGCAAATAGACAAGCGACTTCGGCGTAACGTACGCACGGAGCAGAGAGATCCAATAACGAAGTGAAGGGGTGAAAAGATGAGAAGCATTGCGTGTTTTCTGCTGGTTGTGGCTGGGATCCTGGCCGGTGCGGCGCAGGCCCAGACCACCTACGTATTGCTGGAGGAGGATTTCGAGGGCCTGACGCTGGGGCCGAACGTGGACGAAGCGCTCGCCGGAGATGCGGTCTGGACGAATGTCCCTCCGGCGGGGTGGATCAACGACGCCACCGGAGTCCCCGGATACGGCGACCCCGCCACAGACGGCGTGACCGAGTGGGCGGGATGGGGATTCGCGAAGAAGGATTGGTGGGTCGAGACCGCCGGCGACCAACGCCGTTCGGAATTCAAACTGGGCCAGGGGACCGTGGCGATCGCGGATCCGGACGAGTGGGACGACGCCGCCCATCCGGGTCCCATTTCCGCCAATCCCTATGATGTCTGGCTCAGCACGCCGCCTATCGACCTGTCGTCCGCCAGGCCGGGCACCGTCAAACTGAAATTCGACTCGAGCTGGCGTCCCGAGTACGACGACAACTACCACCAGACCGCCAACATCACGGTCTCCTTCGATGGCGGACCGAAGATCGAAGTGCTTCGGTGGGAGTCCGATTCCGCCAGTCCTTTCTACAAAGACGACAACTCCACCAATCAAACGATCTTCGTGGACATCCCCAACCCCCCTGGCGCAGGCAGCATGGTTCTGACGTTCGGCCTGTTCGACGCCGGCAACGACTGGTGGTGGGCCATCGACAACATCGTCGTGACCGCTCAATGGAGCGGGTCGCGCGCATCCAAACCCAGCCCCGCCAACGGGTCGAAAGAAGTGCCCGTCAAGACGACCCTGAGCTGGACGCCGGGGGACTACGCTGGTCAGCATCGCATCCTGCTCAGCGACGATCTGGCCGCGGTCACCGCGGGGACCGCGATCGTCGCCACGCAGAGCGACGAGAGCTACGATGCCACCGGGAAACTCGCCTTCGGAACGACCTACTACTGGCGAATCGACGAATCCAACAGCATCACCGGTTGGGACCAGGGCAGTGTTTGGAGCTTCACCACGGAATCGTTCTCGTATCCGCTGGCGGTGTCGGCTGCCACGGCCTCCAGCGCCCAGCCGGGCATGAGCGCGCAGAATACCATCAACGGCTCCGGCCTGGATGCCCTGGATCAGCACTCGACCGACGGAACGCAGATGTGGATGAGCGCGGGTGTCAAGCCGGACTGGATTCAGTTCGAATTCGACGCCATTCACAAGCTGGACAAAATGCTGGTCTGGAATTCCAACCAAGTGGTTGAGGGCATCGTCGGGTTCGGCGCCAAGGACGTCACAGTCGAATTTTCCATCGACGGGCAAACCTGGAAGCGGTTGGAAGGGGTTCCGGAATTCGCCAGAGGCACCGGAATGCCGACCTACACTGCGAACACCGTGGTCCCGTTCGAAGGTGCCGTGGCGAAATTCGTCAAGTTGACGATCAACGCCAACTGGGGCGGGATGGCCGCACAGACCGGCCTGAGCGAGGTTCGGTTCTTCCAGATTCCGGTTCGGGCCAGGGAGCCCCAGCCGGCCGACGGCGCCAAGAATGTGGATGTGGAAGCTGTTCTGAGTTGGCGGGCCGGCCGCGAGGCGGCTTCGCACAAGATCAGCTTGGGTGGCGATGAACAGGCGGTCGCCGTGGGGACCGCGCCGACAAGTACGGTCAGCGAAAATCAGTACACGCCCGCCGGGCTGCTCTTCGGCGCCACGTACTTCTGGAAGGTCACGGAAGTCAACCAAGCACAGGCGGTCGCCGAATGGGAAGGACCGGTCTGGACTTTCACTGTCGAACAATACCACCCTATCGACAACTTCGAAAGCTACACCGACGATATCGACGCCGAGGCGACGATCTGGCACGCCTGGATCGACGGCATTACCAATAAGGCCAGCGGCTCGCAGGTCGGGTACACGGATGCGCCCTTCGCCGAGCGGTCGATCGTTCACAGCGGCCGGCAGTCGATGCCCTTAACGTACGACAACTCGAAGGCCCCCTACTATTCCGAAGCCGAACTGAGCTTCAGTTCGCCCCGGAACTGGACCACGCACGGGGCCGATAGCCTTCGGGTCTACTTCCAAGGCGTTGCGACCAATTCCGAAGAAGGGCTTTATCTCACAGTCAAGGACAGCTCGAACAAATCCCTGACGGTAGTGAACCCGAATGCGGCGGCCACGACCCAGACGGGCTGGCAGCAGTGGACGATTCCGCTGAGCGAGTTCACTGCAGCGGGCGTGAAAATGACTGCGGTCAAGTCGATCGCGATCGGCGTCGGCAGCCGAACCAGCCCGAAACCCGGCGGAACCGGCATCGTGTATTTCGACGATCTCGGATTCGGTCTTTCGACTCCATGATCGTAACCCTTGAATGAACACAGCAGGCGGGACCCGTCTCCCCACGGAGCGGGTCCCGCTTCTTTTTCACTGATTCCTGCTGTCATCTTTGACTCTTCGGCCGCGGTTCGCAGCGACGTCGTAAGACGTTGTTTTCTCTTCCTACACATCTGCGAGAAAAGCCGTAGACGCTGGGCAAAAACTGCGGTACACCAAGGGTCGGATTCACCGTGCGACAGGAGACTCGTTCGGACTTGTTGGCAGATGGAGAGCTCAAGAATGATGCGTCGAAAGCACTCGAAGATGTCGGGAATACCGCTGGCAAGAATAATCGTCTGCGTGACAACAATAGGCTCCCCTGCCTTCGGGTTGACCGCGGAGAATCGCGGACCGATATCGACCAATCGGCCGATGCGAGACAGGCAGTCCTTGGTCCTGACCGTCGGCCAGGCGGCCGGCGACCTACGAGGCTCGGACGACAAAGTCCTCCAGGCCGGAGTGGATTATCTTCATCGCCTCGGCGGCGGGACCCTTCGCATCCTTCCAGGCGTATACGAACTGCAAAACGCGATCCACTTGAGGCCCCACATCACGATGATCGGATCGGGCGAGCAAACCATTCTGAAGAAAAGACCCAGCGTCGTGACGGCGCTCTCGCGGGATTCGGACTGGTACGAATACGGCGTCGAAGTGAACGACCCTACGGGCTTCGTCCCCGGCGGCGGCATCATGCTGCGATCCAGCACCGGTCCGGGGCAGTGGCAGTTCGACGTCCTGCGGGCGACGATCACTGCGGTCCAGGGCCGGGTTCTGTTCCTGGACCGGCTCACCCGCGAGAACTTCTGGTTGCAGAAGAACGCCACCGCCGCCACGATTTTCCCGATCCTAACTGCCGAGGAGGTCGACGACGTGCGGATCGAGGACCTCGTGCTCGACGGCAACCGCGAGCATAACGAGAGAATCAACGGCAACTTCGCCGGCGCGGTGTTCATCCAGAGCTGCAACCGGTGGCGGTTCAGAAACGTCACCGCCCGCAACTACAATGGAGATGGCTTCAGCTTCCAGGTCTGCGACGACGTGCAATTCGAAAACTGCAAGGCGGTGGACAACGCGGATCTGGGTTTCCATCCGGGCAGCGGCTCGCAGCGGCCGGTCTTTCGCAATTGCACGTCCACGGGCAACAGCCAGGGCATCTTCTTCTGCTGGGCGGTTTCGGACGGACTCGTCGAGGGCTGCACCCTCTCGGATAATCGCCAATACGGTATCAGCATCGGACACCGCGACACCGACAACCTCGTGCGGAATTGCACCATTGAGCGAAACGGCGAGGTCGGCATCTTCCTACGGGACGAAGGCACCGAATTCCGCAGCGGCCACCGCAATCATATCGAGAACTGCATGATCCGCGACAATGGCGACCGACAGCCTGGGATCGGCATCGACATTCGAGGAGCCACCCACGACATCGCAGTCGTGCACACACGTTTCGATTCCACCGTCGGCGGCCCCCAGAAGATCGGTATCCGCATCGGCAAACAGGCCGGGCCGGTCTCCCTGGAAAACAACACGTACGGAGGCTGCCCTATCCCCATCGAGGACTTGCGAACGCAAGTTTCTCCTTGACAAACCCAACACACGATTGTAAAAGTGTGTTAGTATGGTCACTGTTCTGTAAGAGAAGTCACGATCGGTTGCATCGCATCGCAGACACAAGGCCGACAACGTCGTCGTGTGTGGGGCTTGTGGTGTGGCTTCTCGCTTCCCTCCGAAAGATCCCCCAAAACTTTTCGATTTCGAGAGCTATGCTCCTTGATTCTGGCGCAGAGCTCTACATAACGATTGGAGATACAAACAGTGGACTCTAAAGAACAGATGGAATTCTTCTACGAGATGTTCGACGCCTCACTACCCCGGCTCGGCGTCGGAAACGAGGCTTCGACGAAGAAGGCCCTCAGTACAATGCTCGCCGCGATGTCGGAAGGCAGAAGCGGGCCCATCCTTCGCCCGACCCGGATCCTCGACATCGGCTGCGGAAACGGCCCTCAGACCGTTTACCTGGCGAAACACCTGGACTGCCCGATCCTGGCGATGGACAACCATCCGCCCTTTCTCGACGAGTTGCAGCGACGCGCCGTGACAGCCGGAGTCGCCGGGAAGATTCAAGTCTCCCTGAGAGACATGCGCACCCTGACGAAAGACGACGGGCCCTTCGACCTGATCTGGTCGGAGGGAGCTATCTTCATCGTCGGCTTCAAGGAGGGTTTGGCCGCATGGCATTCCCTCTTGGCTGCCGGCGGCGGTCTGGCGGTCAGCGAGATCGCTTGGTTGAGAGCGGATGTGCCGGCCGAGTGCAGGGAGTTCTTCGCCCGGGTACATCCGGCGATGGCCGACGTATCGACTCATCTGGCCGCGGTCGAAGCATGCGGCTACGAGATCCTCGAGCATTTCGTCGAGCCGGAAGCGGCTTGGTGGGACGGCTACTATGGTCCGCTCGAAGCGCGCCTTCGCTCCCTGCGCCAGCGGTACGCCGCGGACGCCGAGAGACTGGCCATGATCGAACCCATTCAAAAGGAGATCGACATCTACCGCGAGCATTCCGCTTACTACGGCAACGTCTTCTACCTGATGCGCCGACGCTAGACCGCTCTCCAAGCAAGACCCTGTGGGCTGCTCCCATGGGGTCTTGCTCTTTCCTCAGATCATCCACCAATTTCCGGGACTGATCGCAGGCAGCCGCAACGACCTCGGGTCTGGGGCCAGAGACTCCAGCAGTTCCATGGCCTTTCGACCGATCGCCTGCGAGGCCCTCTCTTCGCCCCTTGGAGTCGAGAACCGACCTGCCCCATTCTACCAGATATCGGCCACTGCTCAGGGCGAGGTCGCCGCGTCCGCGTCGATTTCCTTTTCGAGCGAATCGAGCTCGCTGGTCATGTTCTCTTCGGTGATCTGCTGATCGGCCTCGGCTTTGTATTCCGCGGCCGTCTTGACCTGCTCAGTCTCAGCGGGTAACGAGTCCGTCTGACTCGTTTGGCGATCACACCCTGCGATGATCATCAGGCACATCAGCAGCACGATGGTTCTGGCAACTGCACGAAGTAACATCATTCGATCCTCAGAAATCGGGCCCATCCTCTGCGCGACATCGAGTCGATCGCGAGGGAGTCTGGCCCAATTCGGTTTGGGTTAGTTCGTCGCGTCACCCGCGTTGGCGGGCTCGGGCGTCTCGACCTGGGTGGGAGCCTCGGCCGGTAGCTGCTGCGCTGCGCGCTTCTGTCCTTGCAGATGTGTCTGCTTACGGTTGAAAACCTCGTTTTGCTTGGCGATCAGCTTGTCCACACGGGCGACCGTCTCAGCATCTCCCTTCTGCTGGGCCAACTCGCGGATCCTCATCAGGCGGGCCTGACGCTCCAACTGTTTGGCCTGCGCATGGCGGAGCTGCTTGTCAAGAGCCGAAAGCTGCTGCTGGTGTTCCTGGCCCTTGCCTTTGGCGACCGAACCGGCGGACTCCAGTGCCTTCTTGCCCTTGGCCGCATCGGCCTTGCCTGCATCCACGACGTCTTTGCCCCCCTGACGGGCCTCTTTTTCTTTGTCCGGCCGACCGAGCGAAGGGGCAGCGGCCTGAGGGGCTTGATGCGCCGGGCTTGACGCCGGAACGTTCTCCTTGACGCGGGCAGCGTCCCCCTTTTCCTGTCCCTTGCCTTGGCCTTTGCCCTGCCCCGTCGCCTGGGCGCCGGTCCAGAGCACAAGCGTCAACGCGCATGTCCATAAGATCGCGGATTTCATTTCTGTTCTCCTGAAAAATGAGGAATGACAATCGCCCCTTGGCGAACGGGGTCGATTGTACATCCTTATTCCCGACGGGTCAACACGAAGAAAACGCAGGAATTACGACAGGGGTCGTTTCCGTTCCATGGCTTCGGTTCGCCCTGTGGCTTCGCACGCTTCCTACCCTGCATTCCATCTCATCAGCGTGGCGCCCCAACCCCATGTGGCGCCCTCGATCGAGGGCAGAAGCACCAACGATCCTCGACGGAGCCGGCCGGTTTCGTAGAGTTCGTTGAGTCCCACATAGACCGCGGCCGACGGGATGTTCCCCACCTTGGCGTAATTCGTGAAGATCTTGGCTTGGACTGCGAGACTGAATTCCCTCTCTTCGGGCGTCAGATCCTGCATGTATTCCTGCGTCTTGAAGTAGTTGAAATTCGCGGCTGCGGGAACAATGAAATCCACATCCTCGATACGAACGCCGGCCTCGTCCAGAGCGCGATGGATGATCTTCGCCAGATACGGCCTGCCCTTCCTGGCCATCAACGCAAAATCGTGCTGCCAATGATGACGACCTTCGGCAAAGGTCTGTGGATTCAGCGGCATGGTGCTCCCCCCGGCCTCGCGGTGAAACGCAGAAGGGTCCTCCCCTTCGGTCCCGCTGCAGGTATACAGGATGTCGTCCTGGGCATCGGGGTCGTTCGATCCGGTCAAGACCAAGGCCCCGGCGCCGTCGCCCAAGGCGGCGCGGAGCAGAAGGTCGTAGCGGCCCATCTTCTCAAGAGCATAGTTCTCGGCCCGACCCGACGTGGAAGGCAGTTCCACCCCGATCAACAGGGCCCGTTGAAAAGCCCCAGAGCGAATGGCCGCGGTGGCGAGAGTGACGGCCTGCTGAATCCCCGTGCAAGCGCCCCACAAGTCGTAGGTTGCGCAGCCGGCGTTGCCCAGCAGAAGGCGGATTTCCTTGGCCAATCCAGCTCGCAGGTACGGCGGCGTGCTGGTCGTCGTCACGATCAGATCCACCTCCTTGTTTCCCACCCCGGCCCGATCCAGGGCCGTTGTCGCCGCGTGGAACCCCAAGTGGGCGCTGTCCTCGAGCAACCGACCCGTCCCCTTCTCCACCGCGCAGTGGCGGTATTTCACCCCTGCATACCGTTCGATAATCCCATAGTATCGAGCTGTTTCCGCGCCGGGGATGGTCCCGATGTACTCATCGATCTCCCCAATGGCCACGGGTTCACCGGGCAGATAAGCCCCAACCGCCGCGACCTGCACCTTCCAGTCGCACATTCAGCACACTCCGGATAATAACTCGGCCACACCCAACAAGACACACCGAAGCAGTAGTGTACCTTCCTTGTCCCGACCTCACAATCCCCCTGGCGGTGCGTCGAGGGGGTCAGGTCACTTGCGCAGCGTGAGCTGGTCGAACAGAACGCCATTCTGGTCGATGGCCTGGAGTTGCAGTGTCCTGTCGCAAATGCTGACGATCACAAAATGATGATCGCGGTGCACTTTGGCGGTGAACCAGGACCGGGTGGGCGCGTAATCCTCCAGCCCACCGCCTGCGCCTCCGGCCTGGACGTAGATCACGCCGCGAGTGGAATCCACCTTGCCTTCCCGGATCGGCCAGGTCCGTTCGTAATCGTGGATGTGGCCGACGAAGCACATGTCCAACCCGTGCTTCTCGTAGAGCTTGACCAGCGGACGCACCTTGAGGTCGCCGCGAGGGGATTGGCCCTTCCACGTGTCGCCGTAATCGTTCTCGTCGGAACTGTAGGGAGGATGGTGGTGCACCGCGAACTTCCAGGTCGCCTTGGATCGCCCGAGTTCGTGGTCGAGCCATTGGTACTGGTCGCTTCCGGCGTCGACGCTGCGATTGGTGTCGATCATGAAGAATTGGGCGTTGCCGTAGGTGAACGTGTACCGATGTTCCGGGCTCGGATTGGCGATGTAGCGATAGTAGTTGGCGTGATCCTTGTCATGATTGCCCAGGATGGCGAAGACCGGCACGCGGCTCATCAGTTTGTGCGCGGGCTTGAGGAAATGCTCGGTCCACTGCTCTTTTTTGTCGCCTTCGCCGACAATGTCCCCTGCATGCACCACGAAGTTGGGTCGCTGGGCAAACAGGAGTGTGGAGATCCGCCCCCAGACAGGGGGATTGGTCTGCGTATCGCTCACAACACCGAACGCGTATGCAACATCGTCCTCAGGCGCCGTCTGGAAGCTGTACACCTCGCTGGCGAATTCCTCGCCGGAGGTCCCCTTCGAGAGCACGCGATAGAAGTAACAGGATTGGGGTTTGAGCCTCTCGAGCCGCACCTCGTGCATCTCGGATTGCCCCTCGACGAACGCCCGGTTTGTCAGCGGGACCTGCTCGCCGTACTCGACGACCGACGTGGCCGCTTCCGATGTCTCCCACAGAATGCTGACGTTCGTCCGGGTCATGTACTGAAGATAGGGCCCGACCGCGATGATCGAAGGCTTCGGCGGAATCTGGCCGTTCGATCCGACCGCGACGAGTAAAGAGAGTGCCCAAATTTGTCCGTTCATTCGACGCATCGCCAATTCTCCTTTCCCTGGACCAAGCCATGTCACCCGCTCCCCCGGGCCCTGCGAAGGCCTCCCACGTCACATCCGGATTGTAGGAATCGCACGTCAAAACGGCAAGGCGAAATCTCCCGGTCCCCTGGGAAACACAAACAATGAATACGCCCGATTTGTGAATTCCGGATTTCACAGGCGTTAGATTCTCTGATGTCTCGCCATAGGAATTCCCCCGATAGGCAAATCAGTGCGGTTCTGGAGGTACCGATGAGCGATAGGAAACTTCTTGAACGTTACGCCGCAGGCGAAGAAGATGCTTTTCAGGCGATCGTCAGTCAGTACAAAGACAGCGTGTGTTCTTTCCTACGGAGATTTCTGGACCGGTCGGATCTGGTCGAGGACGTGTTCCAGGAGACCTTCATGCAACTGTACGTCAGTCGGGACATGTTCGACCTGTCCAAACCGCTGCGTCCCTGGCTGTTCACAATCGCAGCCAACAAAGCCAAGGACGCCTTGCGCCGCAACCGACGGATCGATTCGACCCATTTGGGGAGCATGTTCGGTACCGAAGACTCCTCCATGGAAGACGTGCTCAACACACTCGATTCCGACACCCGCACGCCTTACGACAACCTCATTACGGACGAGACCGCGGCGGCAGTCCACCGGGTCATCTCCCGAATGCCTGCCAAGCTGCGAGAGATTCTGATCCTGGGTTACTTCCACACGTTCGCCTATGCCGAGATCGCAAAGATCCTGCGGATCCCGGTCGGGACAGTCAAGAGCCGGCTCCACACGGCGGTGGCTCGTTTTGCGGAGGAGTGGAATGCATCGATGCTCTGCGAAACGACCAACTGAGACCGAACAGACGGGAATTTGCCAGCCAGGTCCTCAGTCCTTCGAAGGGTCGTGCTTTTCGGTCTTGGGTCGGGCCAGGATGCGGATCGGAACTTCGGGGATCGGCAATAGTTCCCGCAGGCGGCCCGCAAGAAAACGACGATAATTGTCATCGAACAGACCCGGGTCGTTCACAAACATCATAAACGTCACCGGGTTGACGGCCACCTGGGTAACGTAGTAGATCCGCGGCAATTTCGCGGATGAGCGCCGCATGCCTGTCCGTTCGCTGCGGATAATCTCGAACGCTCGGTTCAGACGACCCGTGCCGATCTGGGTCGTCGCCTGTTTGAACAGTTCCGCGGAAAGGTCCAGTGTACTCTGGACGTTCTTTCCAGTGATCGCGGTAGTGAACGAAATCGGAGCGTACTTGAGCGACGGGAGCGTCTTGGTCAAGTACTCTTCGTAATCCCCTGTGGCGGCGACATCCTTGGCGAGGTCCCATTTGTTGACCACAAGGATGCAGGTCTTGTATTCGTCGGCGATCCGTCGAGCGAGGACCTTGTCCGGTTGCGAAACCGGTTCAGTCGCGTCGATCAGGAACCAGACGACATCGGCCCGTTTGACCGACTTGGTGGCGCGGACATTGCTGTAGAATTCGATGTCGTTGGCCATCTTGCCTTTCTTGCGAACCCCGGCGGTGTCGATTACGATGAGAGTTTTTCCATCCTTTTCGATCCGCACGTCGATCGCGTCGCGGGTAGTGCCGGGTACCTCGCTGACGATCACCCGCTCGGAACCTGCGATGGCGTTGACCATACTGCTCTTACCAGCGTTGCGTTTACCCACGATTGCGATCTTCATGATCGGTTCGGGCGGCGCACCGGACCCCAGTAAAGGGCCGAGCCGCTCGAAGATCTGATCCAGCAACACCCCCTTGTTGAGGTTGTTCTGGGCCGAGACACAGAGGAACTCGCCGAAGCCCAGGCGGACGAACTCGCCCGCGGCGGAGAACATTTTGCCGCTATCGGCCTTGTTCGCCACGCCCAGCACGTGGAGGTCGTGCTTACGGAGCAACTCAGCGATCTTGGTATCCAGTGGAGTGATACCTTCGCGGAGATCGACGACAAAAAGCACCAGGTCCGCCGAGGCAATCGCCTGAAGAATCTGGCCTTCGATGTGGTCGCTGAGGTGGTCGGAATCGACGATGCCGTAGCCGCCGGTGTCGATCAGCTCGAAGAATTTGTCGTCCCGCCCGATGAATGTGCTAACGCGATCGCGGGTGACGCCCGCGGTCGGGTCCACGATGCTGATCATCTCTCCGGCCAACGCGTTGAGCAGACTACTTTTGCCTACGTTGGGCCGACCAATTATCGCAACTACCGGCAATCCCATAAGTTCCTGTTCCGAACCATCGCCAACACCAGACTTCGCAGACAGGATTGTACTCAACCGACCGTCCGGCGGGAAGAACAACCTTTCCAGAGCGTATAAACCCCGAACTGGAAGGGACTTATAGGGGTATGACGGCAAGGGAGGCCAGACAAAATCTTCCGGAAATCTCGCTTGACATCTCATGGGTCCCCCGTTAAGATAGGGAGTGTAATGGTTGCGAGAAAGTCATCTGTTGAGAACGGCAAGCGGTCTTTACCCGACCCTTGCGATTCGGCCGCGGACACACCTCCACGGCCTTTTTTGTTTCCCGCCGACATACTTCGAACAAGTACCCAGGCTTCGGATAGAACGCCGGCATCGAAATGCCTTTCCTTGGGTCGTGATGATGCCGTCATTGTGGCAGCGATGGTAACTCCTGTTCTCCCACTCCCGCAATCGGAGAATCTCAACGGCAGGCTTCACGGACTGTAACCAGGGAAAACCGCAGCCCACTTCATCTCCAGCGGCGACTCGGCTGGTTTGAAGTCCCACGTCTCGGGAGAAGAAAACCGGTAATTAGGGACTTTGGCTTGACACTTCAGAGTTCATACTTGAAACTGGGGAAGACAACGCTTGATGCGTTGCTACGAACGGGAGGTGCAAGCATGAACAGGAATCGTCGTGAGTTTCTCAAGCACGTGGTTGTGGGTTCGGCGACCATGGGGCTGACTGCGTTTGGACAGCAACAGGGTCAACCGAATCCGCAGACAAAAGCCCAGACAGCCATCCCCCGCTGGCGAGGATTCAATCTGCTCGATATGTTCACGATGCGAAGCCGCGGGGAATTTCCCGAGGACGATTTCAAGTGGATCCGCGATTTCGGGTTCGACTTCGTGCGGTTCCCCACCGTATATCGGCTCTGGATCGAAGACGGCGACGATTACAAGATCAAGGAGTCCATGCTGGAGAGACTCGATCGTGCAATCGATCTGGCCGGCAAGTACGGGTTGCACGTGAGCCTGAACTTCCACCGCGGACCGGGGTATTCGGTTAACCGCGAATTCACCGAGCCGCACAACCTCTGGAAGGACAAATCCGCGCTGGACGCTTTCTGTTTTCACTGGCAGTTGATGGCCAAGCGATACAAAGGGATCTCCAGGGACAAGCTCAGTTTCGACCTGATCAACGAGCCGCCTTCGCCGGGCCCCCAGATGAGCCGGGCCGACCATGAACGGGTGATCCGCGCCGCAGTGGCCGCAATTCGCCAGATCAGTCCCGATCGACTCGTCGTCGCCGACGGATTGAGCTGGGGCAACGATCCTGTGACGGAACTGACCGATTTGGGCATCGCTCAGAGCACGCGGGCGTATCAGCCCATGTTCGTCAGTCACGCTGGAGCCTCGTGGGTCAACTACCAGGATTACCCCGAGCCGGCGTGGCCCGGACACGGCTGGGACCGCAAACGGCTGGAAGAGCACTATGCCAAATGGGCGGATCTGGCACGCAAAGGCGTCGGCGTCCACTGCGGTGAAGGCGGAACTTACAACAAAACGCCGCATGACATCACGCTCCGCTGGCTTCGCGATGTCCTGGAGATCCTCACGAACCACAACATCGGCCTGGCCCTGTGGAATTTCCGCGGTTCGTTCGGTATCCTCGATTCCGGCCGCACCGACGTCGCCTATGAAGACTTTCACGGCCACAAGCTCGACCGCAAACTCCTGACCCTGCTTCAGGAATTCGCGTGAACAAGGTTGGCAGCACGTCCGCAGAAGCTAACAGGGCAACCTCACGTTCAGGTGCGATGAACCCAACTTCGCGGATTCTTTGAATTCACAAGCCCGCCAGGCTCCAGCCTTCCGTTCAGACCGAATTCACCGTGACCAGCTTACCCTGGGCGCGGAGCCGTTTGGCCAGCAGCGGGACGATCGCCTCGCGTTTGATGATCCCCTGCTGGCGGAAGCCCATGGAATCGTTGGCAGGATTCGCTCCCCGACCCAGGATGATGTTCACACGATCCGCCTGGGCCAGCAGCTTTGCCAGTTCCGTGACCGGATTGGTTTCCTCGAATTCCTCTTCCGGGACATCGAGAATGTTGCAGAGCTGGTTGAGCGTGACGGCCCCCTCGGTGACCAGGTCAATACCCTCGATCGCGTACTTCGGCGGCGCAATCAGGCTGGTGGGCTCGCGGTCGATCGTGAGCTTTCGGTGTAGGGTCCGCGCCACGATGGCCGCGGTGGTCGCGCCGCAAACGACCTTGGGCCCATCCTGGGCAAGGAACCGCTTGACCACGTCGGCATCGAGACGCTTGTCGGCGGGTGGACCCGTGAGAATGTGCAGGGTCCGGCCCGGCCGGCAGTGCGCCGAGACCACCGTCATATCGTCCCGCGAAACGCTCCCATCGAGACGCCTCGCCTCCTGTTGAATGGCCTGGGGGATGTCGTCCAGACGATATCCTGCCGCGAGCAGTCGGCTGGCGTAACCTGCGACCCCCTCGCTCATCCAGCCCTGCATCGATCCGTTGCCGATACCCGCCTGCGTGATCCCATCGCTGAACAGCAGCATGCCTTCACCCGGCTCCAGGAAGCAACTGGATTGCTGCGCAACCGCGTCGTCGATCACAAGGGGCCGCTGCGGCAGGACGTCCGCATGCCCCCGGCTCATCAGGACCGGGGCCGGCGCGTCGTACGTCAGAATGGTCGCCTCGCCATCGTTGAGGATCCGCATGAGAATCACCGCCGCGTAGGGCTTGGTCGGATCGCGCCACTTGCCGACCGTCGCGATCACGCTGGCGAACGTCCGACGCAGCGAGAACCCCTCGGCGAGCATCTTCTGTATCCGCGACACGTGCAACGTCGCGGCGATGTACGCCCTGATCCCCGAGCCGATTCCGTCGCACAGGATGATGTCGGTGCCCATTTCGGTCCGCCGCTGGGCGACGACGTCGCCGCACGGACCGTCGGGGTACTTGGCCGTCTGGTGGCTCGTTATGTCGACGTGTAAGTATCGCTGAGCCATGAACTGCCTTTCCGATCGTCGCTGCCGGTGGGATTTTCCTGGGCCATCTTGACGAGGTTCTCCAGCAGTCTCTCGCCTTCGGCGGTGCTCTCGCCGAGGAACTGGGCGATCTTGCCGGCGATCTCGATCTGGTGCGACAGCAGATCGCGGGCCTGCTGGACCGTACGGGCCCGCAGGACGTCGAGCTGCTTTTTGTTCAGCAGGCTGCTGGTGAGGTTCACAAACACACCGACGTATTGCCTCTCCTCTCGCAACGCGTACACGATCTGGTGGCAAACAAGGCTGTACTTGCCGTGCTCGACGGTCACCTCCGTCAGTTCGGCCTTGCCCGCCGCGATCTGTTCGAACGGCTCTGGATCCATCAGATACGAAATCGGCTTGCCATACACAGCGTCCGAACACATGAACAACCGCTTGAACGACGGGTTCACGTGCAGGATGTTCAGATGCTCGTCGAGGATAACGATGCCGTTGGGACTGGTCTCGATGATGCGGTCCGTCCGCTGCTCGGCCAGCCTTCGCATGTACGGCACGCACATCTCGGGCTCGGCCATCTTGCGAATGACCGCGATCGCCTGCTCGCGACAGGAGGAATATCCGCACGCCCCGCAATTGAGCTGGTCATCGGGGTTCTCCTTGCCCGTCTGGGCGAAGACCTGGCGAATCCGCTCCTCGGGGACATCGCCCGCAGGCAGGGGCCGGCACGCGAACGACGCAGTCAAGTCCGCAGGACCGTTCGAGTCCGCACCATCGCGGCCGCTTGCCAGAACGTACTGCAAAAGCGCCTTTCGCCTCTGGTAGACGGTTTCCGTCTGGGGCATGGCCGGGCCGTTGATGCAGCCCTGCTCGCAGAACAGAGGTTCCACCAGCAATGGCCCATGATGGTTCGTGAGGCTGTCGAGAGTGTCTTTCACTTCCTGAGTGCCGGTGACGCTGAGCACGTCCGCCGCCAGAAGGGACGTGCTCAAGGATGCCGTCTGGAGGCTGCCGCCGGCCAGCGGAAACGAACGTGCCCAGCCAGCCGGCACCATATCGAAATCACTCTCTTCAAGAATAGAGAGATCCACGCGTTCCAACTCGAACCACTCGAGCAGTTCGGTGAACGTCAGGGCGAAGTCCACCGCCCCGCCGCTCTTCTCGCCTGCCTCCTGCTTCTTGGCGACACACGGCCCGACGAAGACGACATGCGTATCTTCGCCGAGCGAGGCTTTGAGCATCCGCGCATGCGCGACCATCGGCGAACAAACCGGCACGAGAGACCCCACCAGGTCGGGCCGATACCGCTCGATGTAGTTCACGACCGCCGGACAGGCTGTGGCGATGCTGAATGAGTCCCCACGCCGTGCGGCGTACTTCGCGGTCTCCTGGGCGACCGGGTACGCACCGACTGCGGTCTCCGAGACGTGACTGAACCCCAAGCGGCGGAGGGCCGAAGGGACCCGCTTGATCTCCCACGTCTTGAAGATCGCCGCGAACGACGGGGCCAGGCTCACCGCCACCGATCGGCCCGAGGCGACCAGCTCCCGCACACTGTCCAGGTCCCGGCGAAAGCTCTTGGCCTTCTGCGGGCACTCGCGAATGCACGTCCCGCAGGAGATGCAGCGGTCTTCGTCGACGTAGGCCTGCCCGTCGCGTACGCCGATGGCGTCCACGGGACAGACGCGAATGCAGCGATAGCAGTCCTTGCAGCGGGCCTTGTTCGTGAAGACAACCTGGTTTTCCCGTCGCTTGGGTTCCACGTCGATTCACACTCCTGATCAGCAAGTCCCAGGGGTTCCGCCCCGGGACCCCGGTACTGTAACTGGTGACTTATGAGCCATGTGACGATACCACGCTCTTTGCCAGTTGGTTTTCGAGCTCCGCCCGCACCCTGTCGAAGGTGCAGTGATGAATGAGCGTATCGCCGATCTTCACGCTGGGGCCCTTGTCGCAGGCCTCGAAGCAGAAGGTGGCGCGAACATCCACGGTGCCTTCGAGATCGCGATCCTTCACGTGGCCGACCAGCTTCTGCAGAAGCTGCTGCGAACCACGAAGATAACAACTCGTGCCGACGCAGACGCTGATCTCCAGGGCCTTGGCCGCCCCCGGCTCCAGCACCGAGAAGCCCTCGTCCGCGACGCGTTTGCGGCTCCGGTATTCCGTGTGCAGCAACTCGTGGGCACAGTGGCCGCCGATCTCGCCGAGGGTCGTCTCATAGCACTTGGCGACGTACGGGTTCTCCTGCGACTTGTGCAGTTGCAGCGTCTTGTCGCAATCGTAGAGGCCCTGGGCCCGAAGCTTTTTGGTGTCCGAATCGAAGCTCACGGGCTGGCCCGCGCCCGCGATGCACCCGCCGGGACAGGCCATCACCTCGATGAAATCGTAGTCGCACGTGCCCGCGCGAATCTTCTCGACGACGGCTTTGGCGTTCTTCAGGCCGTGAACGATAGCCAGCTTGAGCTCGACGTCGCCCAACTTGATCGCCTTGACGCGAGTCCCCTGCATGCCGCGGACCTCGGAGAAGTCCACGTTGTCCACCCGCACGCCGGTGAGCTTCTCGTGAGCGTACCGCAGCACCGCTTCGCTGACGCCGCCGGTGGTGCCGAAAATCACGCCGGCTCCGGTCTTGAACCCAAGCGGCAGGTCCAGCGACTCGGGCGTCAGATTGTTGAACTGGATGCCCGCTTGGCGGATCATCTTTCCGAATTCCTGCGTGGTCAGCACGAAGTCCACGTCGGGCCCGGCAGTCGTGCGGAATTCCGGCCTCTGGGCCTCGAACTTCTTGGCCGTACAGGGCATGATCGACACGACGACCAGATCCTCGCGGGCGACGTTCAACATCTGGGGCAGCATCGCCTTGGCCAGCGAACCGAACATCTGCTGTGGCGAACGGCAGGACGACACGTTGGGCAGCAGATCGGAGCAGTACTGCTCGGCGTACTTGACCCAGGCCGGACAGCAGGACGTGAACTGCGGCAGACGTTCGCCCGTGGTCTTTCGCATCAGGAATTCATTGGCCTCTTCGAGCACGGTCAGATCGGCGGCAAAGCTCGTGTCATAGACCTTGTCGAAGCCGAGCATCTTGAGGGCCGCGACGATCTTTCCGGTCGTGACGACGCCCGGCTCCAGGCCGAACATCTCGCCAATCGCCACGCGGACTGCAGGGGCGATCTGCACGACGACGGTCTTTTTCTCGTTGCTCAGCGCGTCCCAAACCGGATCGATCTGCGGCTTGGGCGTGATCGCGCCGGTCGGGCACACGCTGGCGCACAGGCCGCAGTAGACGCAATCGACCTTGCTGAGGTCCTTGCCGAATGCCGGCGCCACGGTGGTCGCCGCCCCGCGATAGGCGAAGTCGATCGCGCCGACGCCCTGGATTTCATGACAGGCGCGGACGCAGTCGCCACAGAGGATGCACTTGTTCGGATCGCGCACCAGCGACGGGTTCGACGTATCGAGCGGCTTGGCGCCCTGGGCCGGCTGGAAGCGGACCTCAGTGACACCCATCCGCATGGCCAGTTCGTTGAGCTTGCAGCCATCGCTCTTGACGCAGGTGGCGCAGCCCTGATGATGGTTGGCCAAAAGCAGCTCCAGATACATCTTTCGCATGCTGCGAAGCTGGGCCGTGTTGGTCTTGACCTTCATGCCGGGCTTGGGCATCGTGGTGCAGGACGTCACGACGCCCATGCCTTCGATGTCCACGATGCACAGCCGGCACGCGCCGTAGATGCTCAGATCCGAATGGTAGCAGAACGTCGGCAGGTCGATGTTCGCCTTACGAATGAGCTCCAACAGGTTCCGCTCGCCTTCGATCCGTATGTCGCGTCCGTCTATCTGTAAAGAAGGTCCGTTGTTCATGTTCGTCATACTCCGACAATCGCGTTAAACTTGCAGGCCTGGGCACAGGTGCCGCACTTGATGCAAAGCTTCGGGTCGATCCGGTGCGGGGCTTTCTTCTCGCCCGTGATCGCACCGACCGGGCATTTCCGCAGGCAAGCGCCGCAGCCCTTGCACCGCTCGGCGAGGATCTCGGGCACCGCCAGGGCCTTACACTGGCCGGCGGGACACCGCTTCTGGAAAATATGGGCTTCATACTCGCTGCGGAAATAGCGAAGCGTGCTGAGCACCGGATTCGGGGCGGTCTTGCCCAGGCCACACAGCGAGCCGATCTGCACCGCCACCGCGAGCTGTTCGAGCAATTCCAGCGTCTTGGTGGTGGCTCGACCTTGAATGATATCGTCGAGCAGGGCCAACATCTGCTTGGTCCCCTCGCGACACGGCACGCACTTGCCGCACGATTCGTTCTGCGTGAACCGCATGAAGAAGTGGGCCACCTGCACCATGCACGTGTCGCGGTTCATCACGACCAAGCCGCCGGAACCGATGATCGCGCCGGTCGGCTTGATCGAATCGAAATCAAGCGGCATGTCTAAATGCTCTTCGACGAGACAACCGCCGGAGGGCCCCCCGATCTGCACCGCCTTGAAGCCGTCGGCATCGATCTTGCCGTTTTTGTCCAAGACGCCGCCGCCGATGTCGAAAATGATCTCGCGAAGCGTCGTGCCGAAGGGGACCTCGATCAGGCCGGTGTTGACGACGTGGCCGGTGAGTGCGAAGGTCTTCGTGCCCGGCGAATTCGGCGTGCCCACTGCGCGATAGTTGTGGCTGCCCTGGAGGATAATCAGGGGGACCGAGCCCAGCGTCTCGACGTTGTTGATAACGGTGGGCTTGCCCCAGAGGCCGTTCTGGGCGGGGAACGGGGGTTTCGGTCGCGGCATGCCCCGAAGCCCTTCAATCGAGGCCATCAGAGCGGTTTCCTCCCCACAGACGAAAGCCCCCGCCCCCTCCATCACGTGGCAAAACATGTTGTGGCGGCTGCCGAACACCCCCTGACCGAGGATTCCGGCTTTCTCCGCATCCACTACGGCCTTTCGGATCCTCTGCACAGCCAGCGGATACTCGGCCCGCACATAGACGAACGCTTCGTCCGCTTCGATCGCCCTTGCAGCGATCATGATACCTTCGAGCACACGGTGCGGATTGCCTTCCATGAGACTGCGGTTCATGAACGCGCCGGGGTCCCCCTCGTCGGCGTTGCAGATCACATATTTCTTGTCGGATTTTTCTGCGAGAGTCAGGGTCCACTTCTTGCCGGTGGGAAAACCGCCACCGCCGTGTCCACGGAGACCCGAAGCTGTGATCTCCTCGCAGATCTGTTGGGGCTTCATCTGCGTATAGGCCCGCCGGGCCGCTTCGTAGCCGCCCCTGGCGATGTACTCGCGGATGTCCTCCGGGTCGATGTTGCCGCAGTCGCCCAAAATCTCGCGGTGCTGGCGTTTGTAAAAGGGAACGTCGTGCCACTTCTCGAACACGGTGCCCGTGGTCGAATCCTTGTAAAGCAGCCGGGCCACCGGGCGGTTGCCGATCAACGTCTGCTCAACAATGTCTTTCGCATCCTCCGGCTTGACATGTACGTACAGATAATCATCGGGCTCGATGGTGACCAACGGTCCCGCCTGGCAAAAACCCTGACAACCGCTCTTGGAAAGAAAGACGTCGCTCTTGTGGTGATCGTGTCCCATCTCAACGATCACGTCCATGCCGCGGTTCTCGATTTCATTCTTCAAAGCCGCGAAGACCTTCAAAGAGCCGTTGGCAACACAACCGGTTCCAGCACAGATGATGACCCGCCGGGCAATGGCGGCACGTGCCTGCTGGTACTGGCGTCCCACAGCTTCGAGGTTGACTGCTTGTTCAATCATTTAGATTGCTCCCGTTCCATGATGGCCTTGATCAGCTCGACCGCCTTGGTTGGCGTCACCTGACCGTGGACTTCATCGTTGATCGTCATCACCGGCGCCAGTCCACATGCTCCCAGGCACGAGACCGTCTCCAGTGTAAAGAGCATGTCGTTGGTGGTCTTTTTGCTGTCGCTGAGCTTGAGCAACCCGCAGAGGGCCTCCTTGATGCCGTTGGAGCCCTTGACGTGGCAGGCGGTACCATCGCAGATATGGATGACGTACCGGCCCTTGGGTTCCAGCGCGAAATTCGCGTAGAAACTCGCGACACCGAAAACCCTCGCCGGCGAGAGCCCCAGCGACGTGGCGATATACGACTGCACCGGCTCCGGTAAATAGCGATATTCGTGCTGAACCTCTTGAAGGATCGGGATCAGCTTCGACGGATCGCGGTTGTACTTGTCGATGATCTGGCAGACCTTCTCGAATTTGCGAAAGCCTTCGGCAGATTCGGTCTTCTGTGCATTTCCCATGGTTGCTCCTTGGTCTCTCTAGAATCCAGCCTGGGTTTCTTGCGCCTGGACTGTCGATTCGACCGGTCTGAGCCGGGCGGCCAATTTGCTCGAAAGCACCGCCAGGCTCGCCGCCAGATCGACGCGTTCGAGGATGACGTGTTCCGGCACGACCAGCTGGGTTGGAGTGAAGTTCCAAATCGCCTGGATGCCTGCGTCGATCGCAAGCTGGGCGACGCTCGCAGCCACCTCAGCCGGTACCGTCAGGATCGCGATGTGTACGTGCAATCGGCTCGCAAGATTACCCAGTTTATCGATGGACAGGACTTCCTTGCCGTGGATGGTTTGGCCGATTTTGCGAGGATCGTTGTCGAACAGGGCCACGACATTGAGTCCTTTGCTCTCAAAGCCACGGTATCCGGCCAAGGCGGTGCCAAGATGGCCGGCTCCAATGATGAAGGCATCGGTCACATTGTCCCAGCCGAGGAATCTCTCGATGGCCTGAATCAGTTCGGCAACAGGAAAACCGACTCGCGGCTGGCCTGTAACACCGACCGCTTCCAGATCTTTGCGGACCTGGATGGGCTCCAACCCCAAGGCACCGGCCAACTGCGAGCTACTGACCGAGGTCTGGCTTTCCTGAGCCGCCCTCTGGAGAAGCGCGAAATACATGGGCAACCGGCGAATCGTTGGCAGTGGAACGCTGACTTCACGGTCCTTACTCATGGTGTATCTCCAAAAATCCTGAAATAACAACCGCAGTGTCGATATTGTTGTATCGATATTCTCATATCGATAATATACGCTCAAAGCTTTAATGACGCAATATTATTTTTGTGATTTTTTTCACATTTTTATCACTAGAAAATCATAAAAAACATGATCCAATGTAAATTCCTTTGATAACGTGACTTAGAGGAATACGTGACGACAGAGCGCATACAAAAAGCTCAGACGAACGAGCAATCCGTCTGAGCTTTCTTGTTTGACCGAGAAGATCTGCCTTCCGATGGGCTCCTTAGCTGTTGAACTCCTTGAGGCTGTCCTGATCGCCTTCGAGCGGAATGGCCGATTTGGCGGAAAGGCTTGTCTTTTGTGATCGGTTCTTGCCCGACGGGCTTGCGATTTTGTGCAGCACTTCGTCGGACTTGCCGAAGCTGCGGGGCTTGGACTTGAGGGTCGAGACTGCGTGCAACCGGCTCTCGATGTTCCCAGGAGCGCCGGGACGGGCCGGCCCGGCCCCCTCTGAACGGCTCTGCGAACCCCGGCCTCCGACCATCGCCACCAACTGGCCCACGATCTCCTTCATGCTCTCGGCCTGCGCGCTGAGCTCCTCCGAAGCGCTGGCCGATTCCTCGGCGTTGGCTGCGTTCTGCTGCGTCACCTTGTCCATCTGCGAGACCGCCGTGTTCACTTGGTCGATCCCCTGCGCCTGCTCCTGGGAGGCCGCCGCAATCTCGCTGACCAGATCCGTCGTCTTGCCCACGCTCTGGACGATCTCCTCCAGGACCTTGCTGACCTCGTTGGCGATGTCCACCCCGTTCTTGGCGTTCTTGACCGACTCCTCGATCATACTGGCGGTGTTCTTGGCCGCTTCCGCCGACCGCATCGCCAGGTTGCGAACCTCTTCGGCCACCACCGCAAAACCCTTGCCCGCTTCGCCCGCCCGCGCGGCCTCGACCGCCGCGTTCAACGCCAGCAGGTTGGTCTGGAACGCGATCTCGTCGATCACCTTGATGATCTTGGAGGTCTCGTCGGAGCTCTTCTGGATCTCCTGGATCGCCTGGCTCATCCGACTCATCGCCTCGGAACCGGTGCCGGCGGCCTTCTTGGCCTCCGCGGCCAGGGTGTTGGCCTGCTGGGCGTTGTCGGCGTTCTGTTTGGTCATGCTGGACATCTCTTCGAGGCTCGAAGAGGTCTCCTGCAGACCCGCGGCCTGCTCGGTCGCCCCCTCGGCCAGCGACTGCGAAGCCGCCGAGACCTGACCGGACGCCGCCGCCACTTGCTCGGACCCTTCCGACAACGCTTCTACGATTCTCGTCAAAACCTTCTTGATAGACCGGGTGATGATGATCCCCAGACATACTGCCAATGCAACCCCAACAATTGCGCTGACCAGTGACAACACCTTCAAAAAGGCGCCTTGCGTCCGAGCATATGCAGCTTCTTTGATAGCGGTTTGTTCGTTCAAGCCAACCATACGACCGAATAGTTCATCTACAGCGGCCCACGATGCAGCGTTTACCTGCAATCCTTGATGTTGCAGTTTGGCGTAGGTTTCATCGATGTTTTGGTTGCTTGAAACCGCCCTATCATAGTCCTTCGAAAGCGAGAGGAATGTCTCATGATCCCGTTTCCAAGCATTCCATAGAGAAACCAATTCCCGCCAATTACGTTCTTCTTCAGCCGTTCGAGGGACTGACTCATACTTTTTCCACGAGTCATCGATGATGTTCCAAGCATGGGCAATCCTTTCATACATCTGGTTTCTCACTGCAGAATCAACATCTCGATTCATCAGGGTCTTCTCGGAACTGTCGATCACCGTTTGCGCTTTATTCATAAAAAGTAAGTGTTCTATGCTGACCAGTCGTATTTCACCAAGTCCATAGGCGGTTTTTTCGCTTATGACCGCACTGTAGTAGCCGACGATGCCGAGAATGAGTGTTATCGTGGCGACACTCATAAACGCCAACAGCAGTTTAGTCCCCAGTTTCATGTTTTTCAACATCTTGATTCTCCTAAAAGATATGTTTGTAGAACTCATCCCGCCTCTACGCAAGACCGTCGAAATGGTCGCCGGCCAGAACTTTGTCGATATCGAGCAGGATCTTGACCGCATCGCCGACCTTGCCCATGCCGAGGATGAAGTCGGTATTGACCGAAGCGCCGAACCGAGGGGCCTCTTCAATGTTGCCGCCGGCGATGTCCAGAACCTCCCGGACGCGGTCGACGACGATGCCGGTGTTGAACTTGCGGCTGTTCTGGGTGATCTCGACCACGATGATGCAGGTCTCGTCGGTGACGTCGGTGGTGGCCATACCGAACTTGGCCCGCAGGTCGATGACCGGGATGACCTGACCACGGAGGTTGATGACCCCTTTGACATGCGAGGGGGTCTGAGGTACCGCGGTCACATCGATGTACCCGATGATCTCGCGGACTTTGAGGATTTCGACGCCGTATTCCTCGGCCCCCAGGGCAAACGTGAGATACTTGTTGTCGTTCTTCGGGCTATCGGTCGCCCGATCGCGTTTGAGTTCGTTCATGTCGGTCATGTTTTCACCTCATTGTCTTGTGATTGATCACGGTTTCGCTCGTCTGGCGCCGTTGGTCATCCGCTATCTCACGACGGCCCTCAATGCCGCATGCTTGCTGGAACAATCGGCCCTTAACACGTGCTTCTCTATCTGAAAACTCCTTAGACCACCTGGGGTTAACCACAGTTCTTCGGTGGTTCCCACCCGCTGCGAAATACGAGATAGATCAACTCCGCCAGGGAGTCGACGCCGGATTTCTTCATGATGTTGGCCCTGTGGAACTCAATGGTCTTGACCGTGACCCCGAGTCGACAGGCAGCCTGTTTGTTCGTCCTTCCTGCAAGAATCTCCGCCAGAATACCCCGCTCCCTGGACGAAAGTCTTTCCAATCTCGCGTAGGCAGCCTGACGTCTTGCGTTTTCCGTTCGTTCCCGCAGATCTTTCGCAACAGCGGCTTGCACTTGGTCCAGGAAATATTGTTCGCGTACCGGTTTCTGCAGAAAATGGAACGCTCCCTGACGCATCGCGTCGACCGCTGTCGCGACATCGGCGTATTGTGTCAGAAAGATCACCGGGGTGCGGCTTCCGTCTCGACGCAGTCTGCGGTGGAGTTCCACGCCGCTGAGGTCCCGCAGACGAACCTCCAGGATCAGGCAGCCGGGCATTTCGGAATTGTAGCGATCGAGAAAGGCCGATGCGGTCGCAAAGGTTTCGGTACGCCATCGAACCGATTCCAAAAGCCGCCGCAATGAATTACGAGCCTCCCCGTCACCGTCGATGATGAAGATCGTCGGCTCCAATTCACTCATCATGAACTCCTTGATGCTCGAGACAACCGTCATGGGGGGGCGATCCATGCAAAGAGCAAAGACATTTCTCCTCGTGTGCCTGGTGGACCCGCCGCTGAGTTCCATGCTTGCTGCGTCAATTCGTCACTCGGTAAACCGCACTTGACTTGAAAATGCCCAGCATGTACTGGGGTTTACCCAAAACCGCAGACCGATACAGTTTTCAGGCGATCAGATCAACTCTGTTTTATACGGCTTGCCCGACCGGGATTCTTTCGACGGGAGGTACATGACAATCTCTGTGAGAGTCTTTGGAAAGGACCTGTCAGACGCAAGTCTCGCGGGAAAAATCGAACTGGAGCAGTGAGAGTGCTGGGACTCGAACCCAGGACCTACGCATTAAAAGTGCGTTGCTCTACCGACTGAGCTACACTCCCAAGTTGTTGTCGAAAAAGAACTTACGACACAACCCTATTGGTCGTATCCCTTCGGCCTCAACGGGTTGGATTTACCTTACCTGCAAATGGGCGAGATTGCAAGAAAAACCGGCCAAGATGAGAACCTCAGCCTCGGCACGAGGGCGTCCCGCCATTCGACGGGCCAGAGGCGATCCTGTGACGGTCGAGGCGAATCCATGCATTTGCTGAAACCGTTTTTCGGCTCGGAGTCGAAACAATCCGGCCCTGCGTCCCGCCATCATGGGTAGCGGGATACAGGGCCGATTCATACGCAATCAGAAGTTCATGCCGACGCCGAGCAGGTACTTGACGTCGGTACTGCCTCGATTGGGGGCCGGGCTCTCATCATAGTTGAAGATCACTTTGAAGTTGGCGAACATCGACTTGGTCAGACTGGCCCGCAGTTCGCCGGTTGTGGTCAGGTAGTAGTCGGAGAACTGCTCCAGGCTGGGATAGTAGGTCAGGTCGTGCACGAACCGCAGACCGTCGCGGATGCGGTGATCGAGGTTGTAGCCGACCTGCAGGGAGATCTCGCTGTTGCTGTCGTTGGCAGTGTCGAACTTCTCATACAGCGATGCAAGACCGAGGTTGGTGCTGAAACTCGTCCTGGCGTTTTCGATCCACTGATAACCGCCGCCGCCACCGACCACAACGCGACGATCCAGATCGGCGATCGCATCCCGTTCATAACGGATGTTGCCGAAGCCGAAGAACTTCTTCGAAAAGAAATAGTCATACTGGGCGCGGGCCCGCCACCAGTCTTCCGTCGTTTCGTCCTCTTTCGTAGCACGGTTTCTCTGCTCGGTCCTGCCGTAATCTGCGGCGGCCGTCGTGCGGTCTTTCTCCGACCGTCGGACGACGTTGACGCTTGCACTGACGGCCTCAGCCTTCGTGTTGCCGTGCGTGGAACTGACGGCGCCCGAAATGCTTCCAGTCCACTTGGGCTGGGGCTTGGGCGGCGGATTGATTGACGTCACATCGGCCAAAGAGAACGTCTGAGGGCGCAGCGACGGACCCTCTGTGATCGCGAACCGATCCGCATCCGCCGCGACGACCGGCTGGTTGAGGACCGTCCCATCCTTAAGATGGATTTCCAGGGGCGAGTCGCTCGCGAAGGTGGCGATGTCCTTCATGGCGATCGTAATTTGTCCGACCTGATCGCCATTGAACGTCAGGACGCCATCGCCGACAGTGACGATCTTACCGGTGATTCGATCACCGTTCTTCAACACCACCTGGTCCGCGGCCAGAGGGGAGGATAGAACGACCAGACACGTCAACAGAAACATCGGTTTCGCTCGCATTCTTGATTCCTTTCGAAATGTACAACTCCAAGACACTTTTGTCGGCGGCAGGACCGAATGCGCCGCCAAACCGCCAGGGTCGGCCATCATAACGCCGCGACACCGAATCACGCCTTCGGAGCGTCCGACGCCCCGCGGGAACCAGGCAGACCCCGCAAATGGGAGAGTCGATTGATGATCCGAATCACCATGAAGATCGTGAAAGCGACAATGAGAAAGTCGATCACGGTGTTGATGAACAACCCATAACGCACCGCCACCGCGTCGACGGCCTTGCCGGCCGGGTCGACGGTCGCCTCCTTCAGAACGAGTTGAAGGTTCTTGAAATCCGTTCCTCCGAGAAGCATTCCGATCGGCGGCATGATGATGTCGTTGACGAGGGAGTTGACGATCTTACCGAACGCGGCTCCGATAATGATGCCGACCGCCATATCCAGCGCGTTGCCTTTCACGGCAAACTCTTTGAACTCCTTCAACAATCCCATGGTCTTGCCTCCCAACAAATTGAAGTTCCTCTGGCGTTACCGTCGCCAAAACAGAATCATCGTGATTCTCGTCGCGTCACTGCGTCGACCGCCATCGACCGATCTGCACGCGGACGCACGTACCCCCTACAGGGCCAGGCCGGAGACGTCGCCGCCCTTTTGTTTCAATGCGTCATAATAGACCTGGAATCGATCCTTGAGAGCCTTCAAGTCCGTCTCGAGATTCGCCAGATCGCTTTTGAGAATCTTGGCCTGTTCTCCCAGCGCTTCCGTAATCGGGATCTCCTTCATCTTGGCGACCAGCTTTTCAATCTCTGCCTGCTTTGCGAGAATCGCCTCTTTGTACGATTGCGCGGTGGCTTGGAGACTCTCGATGCTCATCGTCCCCGCCTGGGTCTGGACCTCGGCGATGGGCTTTTCGGTGTCCACCGCTGCGGCTTGGGTTCCGCCGGAAGCCTGCGAGGAAGCAGGCGGTTGTTTTTCCTGTCCCCCGTCCTTGCCGCACCCGAATCCGAACAACACAAGAACCCACAACAGACATGACAACGATCGGCAATTGTGCGGTTTCACGGCAAGCTCCTTTCCACAAACAATTTGGACAACACTCGTTCACATAATGTCAGTCTACGCAGAGGGACACGGGGTTGTCAAAAAAAAACAGTCCCCTCCCGCCATGAACACAACATTCTTTTCTTGTGGCTTTGGCCCTGTGTTTTCAGAAAAGTCGTTGCCCACATCAACAGAATTGACGACACGATCCGAACCAACGCAATGCGATCCGAGTGACACAGAAGTTGTTTCTTTCTTCAGAGATGTTTCATGTCTTCTCTTGGGTGATGATCTGTGATAAAGTCTCGGGCATTCGTCTAGGAATTGAAGGACTCGACAATAGGAGTTACACGTTATGAAGGGCGGTCTTATCGGTTGTTTGTCTGCCATCATGGTTTTTTCACAAGCGTCGCGATCCCAAGAGACGGCCGATCCGTATCTGTGGCTCGAGGACATCCGCGGTGAAAAGGCTCTGGAATGGGTGAAGCTGCGAAACGAAACCACGTTGGGAGTTCTCAAGGCCCGGCCTGGGTTTCAGGAAACATATGACAAAACGCTGGAGATTCTGAATGCAAACGTTCGGATTCCTTATCCCCAGATCCAGGGCAAGTACCTCTACAACTTCTGGCAGGATGAGAAGAACGAACGTGGCCTGTGGCGACGAACGACGTTGGCCCAATACCGACGCAAGTTACCCCAATGGGAGGTGCTGCTGAACGTGGACAAGCTGTGCCAAGAGGAAGGCGAGCAGTGGGTCTTCAAGGGGGCCAGCGGCCTGTATCCCGAATATAAGCGGTTCCTGGTGCGCCTCTCGCGAGGCGGTGGGGACGCGGTCGTCGTCCGCGAGTTCGATGCCGACACAAAACAGTTCGTCAAGGATGGCTTCTGCCTCCCTGAAGCCAAAAGCGACATCTCATGGCGCGATCGCGACGCGGTCTATGTGGGGACGGATTTCGGCGTCGGCAGCCTCACCGAATCGGGTTATCCCCGCATCGCCAAATTGTGGAAACGAGGGACGCCGTTGAGCGACGCCGAAATCGTCTTCGAGGGCGACGTGAAGGACGTAAGAACCGGCTGTGCGGCGATCCACACGCCCGAACGGCGGTACGATGTGATCCATCGGGGCATAACGTTCTACACTTCAAACACCTTCGTCATCGAAGAAGGCCGGCCCTTGAAAATTGAGATTCCCGACGATGCGGACTTCGGCGGTTTCTTCAAGAATCAGATGCTTGTCCGCCTCAAATCCGATTGGATCCTCGGCCACAGCACTTACAAGCAAGGTTCGCTGATCAGTATCGACTATGACAGATATCTCAAGGGGGATCGCATCTTCAGCGTGATCGTCGAGCCGAACGATCGCTCAAACGTCGTCTCTTATGCAGGGACGCGGGACATCCTGCTCGTCTTGCTGTTGAACAACGTACGAAGCGAACTGTACGCGTTCCGCATCAAGGATGGGCAATGGAGTGGCGAACGAGTCGAGACCCCCAGGCTCGGCACCCTGGGCATCGTGTCCACGGACGAATGGTCGAACCAGTACTTCCTGAGTTATCAGGATTTCCTAACGCCGACGAGTCTGTACCATGTGTCCGACCAAGGCCGGATGCAGAGGCTCAAGACCCTGCCGCACTTGTTCAACGCCAAAGGCCTTGTGGTCGAGCAGTTCGAAGCGACCTCCAAAGACGGGACGAGAATCCCCTATTTCGTCGTGCGGCCCCAGAAGATGAAGGCCGACGGGACAAACCCGACGCTGCTGTACGGCTACGGTGGGTTCGAGATCGAACTGCTGCCCGGGTATTCCGCCACCACCGGCGCAGCCTGGCTGGCCAAGGGAGGCGTCTATGTCTTAGCCAATATCCGCGGCGGCGGGGAATTCGGTCCCGCCTGGCACCAGGCGGCTCTCAAGGAGAACCGCCAGCGGGCCTACGATGATTTCGCCGCGGTCGCAGAAGATCTGATTCGACGAGGAATCACCTCGCCCCGCCACTTGGGCATCATGGGCGGTTCCAATGGCGGGCTGCTCGTCGGCGTCCAGTTCACCCAGAGACCTGACCTGTACAACGGCGTTGTTTGCCTTGTTCCACTGCTGGACATGAGACGCTACAACAAGCTCCTGGCTGGAGCCAGTTGGATGGCGGAATACGGAAACCCTGACGTGCCGGAAGAGTGGGCTTATATCCGCCGGTACTCGCCTTATCACAACCTCAAAGCGGACGTCAGGTATCCGCCCGTTTTCTTCTATACTTCAACGGCCGACGACCGCGTCCATCCAGGCCATGCCAGAAAGATGGCGGCCCGGATGGAAGAACTGGGACACACGGTTTATTACTATGAGAACATGGAGGGCGGTCATGCGGCCGCTGCCACCAACAAGCATCTAGCCCTGCGAACGGCCCTGACGTACAGCTATCTCTGGATGCAACTCAAATAGCCAAAGGTTGCAATGCCATACCAGAAACAAGGTTTGCCTACGGGGTGCCCCGTACATCCGGCGCCGGGGTTTCGTATGCCCCCATGTCCACCGAAACCCCGACGATCCGATTTCTGCCGTCTCGGTCACAAGGCAGGGGTTCTGTGGTATTCCCGTCCTCGTCTGTGTCCGCCAGATCATTCGGCAGCATCGCAGGATCCCCCCCGTCAATGCAGGGAGAACCGGGCACAAGTCGCAAATCATCGTCCTCCGAACCGACCCGACCATCCGGCCCGACCGGATCCAGGAACAAGGGGTCAGCCGAGATATTGCCGAGGCCTTGGTATCCACCTTGGACGTTGCTGTAAGCGACTGTGACCGAGAGGTCTCCGATGCCGGCGATCTCTCGCCCGGAATTCCACAGAATGCAGTTCAAGATGCGTAACTCATCCCCTGTACGCCCCTCCGATGACTCGGCAGTAATCGCGCCGGGACCGATGTCCTGGCGATTGTCGGCGAAGGTGCAATTCATGAGAAGCACCCGACAACCCACCGCGTGAATCGCGCCGCCCTGCACACCCGCATAATTGGCATGGAGACAACAGTTGACACCGGACAAAACACCGCCGGGATCCGCAGCAATGGCGCCGCCGCTTCCACCGGCCCGATTGCCGTTGAGTGTGCAACTGACCAGAGCCACATCGCCGCCGGCCATAAAAATGGCGCCGCCCGCCCCGCGATAATTCTGAACGTTCCAGCCCGCGGAATTACCCCACAGCGTGCAGTCGAACATTTCGACATAAGCGTCCACCGAGTAGATCGCCCCCCCTTCTTCGGATGCCCAGTTGCCGGAGAATACACACCGGCGCAAACGGGGGCTGCCTCGCACAATGTAGATCCCGCCTCCACGGTAATCCCCCGGAGAGGTCGCGACATCAAGTCCGCCATTCGCATGACCGCCGGAGATTCGGACTCCATCCAAGACCGCGCTGCGATCCACGTCCAAGGCGGTCACCACATGAAGGCTGTTGTCCCGTCGAGAAGATTCGAACCCCAACGCGCCGTCCTCGGTGACCGGTCGGTCATCTCCATTGAGATCCCCGCTGAGGATGGTCCTCCAGACCGTAGTGTCCCTGGCGTCGGGATTGGGCGCCCCTACACCGGCGTACCCGCCCAGAAGGGCGACTCCCTTTTTCAGTTTGAACGTGGCCCGCCGGTCCCCCCGCAAGACGAGGGCCCCCCGATCCGGCAGGTACACTCCCGCGGCCACGCGAACTTCACATCCGTCGACCGCCACGCCCAACGCATCCTGAAGCGAGGGAAATGCATTCGCCCAGCTCGATCCGTCTCCTTTGCCTCGGGCGTTGAGATCGACATAGAGAACCGAACGGGCCGTTCTTACGGTCAACAAGGACGAATTGTGGAATGCGACGTTGTTGGCCTCGTTGGTCTCATGGTTGACATTGTCAGGATCGATGATCCATCCCACATAATACGTCCCCGGCGGAATGTTCTCGGGAAACTGGCACTGCAGGGTGACCACCGTCCAGGAGTTCATCGAAAGTCCGACGCTGATCTGCCCGAGATAGTAATCCGACTTGCTGATCAGCGTATCTACAGACGCATAAAAGCTTACACAAATCGGATCCGGGTCCCGTTCCCCCACCGCTTCGATCGCCGCGCGAACAACAAGCGATTGCCCCGGCCGGCCTGCAACAAAGTCCGTCGGCGCAATACTGCTGTAGTGAACACCTCCGTCACGGAGGTCCAATTCACCCTCTCAGCCAAAAGTCCGGCACGGAATCGCGCACATCACAAGCAGCGTAATGACAGCGGCCCGTTTCATATCTCACCCTTTCCGAAATCCGCAGCCCGCAGGGTTCAACTGTCGTCTGCCAAAGCATCATTCTATGGCATGTTCGATGAAATTTCAAGCGGATCTGTACAACACGCCCGTTTCTCTGCGAGACGAATGGCCGCCTCGGCGACGCGAATACCGAGTTGCTTGGCGGTCTCGATGCCGAACTCGTCCTTCATGATGTCGTCCTTGTAGGCATTCCAGAGGGTGGCTCCCTGGTGTGCCCGGGGTTTGCCGCCGACGACCATCACCTCGTGGACGAGCATGGCCGTCTGGATTTCCTGGATGACCAGTTCCTGGCCGCCGTTGCGGTAGGCGCCGGTTGCGAGCGCACCCAACGGCATATCCGCCAGTTGCAGCTTGGGCTCACGAAAGACTTGCAGTCGCTCGATGAAGGCTTTGCACAACGCGCTCATGCTGCGGAAATAGCTTGGCGATCCGATGATCATGCCGTCCGGCACACGCGGCGCCTTCAGGGCCGGCAGTACCTCCAAATCGAAGTCGTCTTCCGGCTGCTTGGCCTCGGCCGACGTCGCGCCGCCCAAAGAACCGGCGATCTTGAGCCCTCCAAGGTCGATCAACTCGACCCTGATCCGCGAGTCAACTGCCTTGGCGGCGTCGAGAGCGACCTGAATGGCCGTGGCGGTCGTCTTGCCTTTGCGCGGGCTGCACGAAACGCCGACGATTCGGATGGTCTTGCCTTCCTGGGCGGCCGCGGCCGTCGCGGTCAGCGATGCCGCGGTGCCAGCAGTAAGGGTCGTTGCCAAGAATCTCCTTCGATCCATTTTCTTTCCTCCTTCATCAAAGGTAGCACGAGTGGGTTGTCTGTGCCTCAGCGTAGGACTCCGTATACATGCGTCAAGCAATAGTAAAGACCCGCCAGGACGAACAGGACCCCGGCCAGGATTCGTATCCAGCGTTCCACGACGGTGAGCTTGTTGAAGGCTTTGCCCACGGAGGCCGCGGCGAAGGCCAGCAGCAGAGCAAAGACCAGCACCGGAAGCGCGGTCCCGACCCCATAGAACATCGGCAAAACCAGGCGGGAGTTGTGTTGGACACACAACGGGATCAGCCCCGCGAAGAACAAGCCCGCGGAAACCGGGCAGAATGACAAAGCGAACAGAAAGCCCAGGATCACGGACCACAGCAGGCCGCCCTTCTCGGCACGATTCTGGACGCTTTGCCCTGCGAGATTGATGGACAGACCCGAACCGATCCAGCCCAACAAGACCATGCCCAGCAGGATGAGGATGGGTCCAAGGATCTCGTTCATATACTTCTGCAGGAGTTGAGAGACCCGGGCTGTGGCCAGCAGACCGGTCATAATGACGATCCCGAGCATCCAATAGGCCGACGTGCGCCCCAGCGTGTAGCACAAACCCGACGCCAATACCGCCTTGCGGTGGCTCCCCTGACGCCCGATGAAGGAGATAGCCGCGATGTTCGTGGCCAAGGGACACGGGCTGATGGCGGTGAGAACCCCCAACCACAGAGCCGAACTCAGGGTCAGCCATGTCATGCGTCACCTCCCGATAACGCAGCCAGATAGGCGCCAATGGCGTCCCCCACATAGCGTTTGAAGGCCGGCGGGTCCGGATACAACTCCCAGACCTGATCGAGTCGTCGATACGCCCTCTCGTAGCCGGATTCAATCCGACTGACGATCACGCAATTGGCCATGACCTCATACTTCTTGGCGAAGGCCGCATCCCGTTGGAAATCCACGTCCTTGAATACGAGCGTGCCTGCAGCCAAGGCCTGGGAAAATTGCTCGTCCAACGTCTCATGCGTCAAACGCTCGATGGTCTCACAGGTGACACAGCGAATTGTGGCATGAGCGTAATAAACAACGACTTGGTTTCCCTGAGCGTTCCCGGACGGCGAGGGCATGTCCTGGAGCCGTCGTAGCGTCATTTCCTTGCCGATCACGACCCCGATGGTCACCAGCACGAAGGCCAGCAGAGTTTGCTTCACAGCATGGACAGCCTTGGTCTTGTCCATCACCGGTTCCTACGTTCTACTTGGGTGAACATTCGCCGATCTTGCAGGCTTTTTGGATCTGCTCGGGCGAGAGTTTCATCTTGTCGGCCAGGGCCTGGCTGATGGAGATGAGCCGCCCCGTCTCCGTCGGGTTTAATTCGACCCATTTCTTGAGGTTGTCGGGATGCGCAAAGAAACCTTGGTGGAAGCATCCGGCCGACGCCCAAGTGCCGTCAGGCTTCTGTCTCTGGCCGAACCATGCGACCGCGGTTGCCGGCTCCAGCGAGGCGATCTTGCCCTCGAACGTCTTGACGACAATAGGCTGCTTCGTCAGGCGGTCTTTCTCGCGAACTTCAATGTCTTTGCCGGTCCGTGCGGCCACGCCCAAAGCACAGTGCGAACAACAGCCCCACGTATGCACAGCGCCTTCAACAATCACCTCGGCGGCATCCTGTGGATAGCACGCGCGGTCGCAGAACCCGCAACGGTGGGACATTTCCTTCTGGGCGAGCGATTCCAGAGTCAGGATGCTCCCTCCACTTGCCCCTCGCTCGGCGACCGCGGCCTCCCTTGCAGCGAACGCCTTGATCCATGGCCTGCCTGTCACTTCCTCCTCACCGACGAGGAACGCCGCCTCATTGATCGCGACCGGTTTGCCCGAGCCCCAGTCGGTAACGGTCACTTTCTTCTCAAAACCGGTCTTGTCCTCGGTCAGACACGAATACATGATGAAATAACAGTGAAGACTGCACATTCTGACCGGGCCTTTGTCGGTCTGAACGGTGACGAGGGTCCTGGTATTGATGTCCCCGTCGCACATATAGCAAATGCTCTCCTTTGGGCGATCGTCGGGCTTGGCGGGGGTGAGTCTCTCGAAGGCAGGTGTAGCTGCACCGGATGCCGACAGGGTCACCCCGAACTCCTTCCATTTGGCCAAGATGTCGTCTTTCGAGAAAAACCCTTCGTGGCGGAAGAGTTCCTTGCCGCTGGCGTCGTAGAAAATCTGCGTCGGGATCAGCTTGATGCCGTACTGCGCCCCGGCGTCCGGGTTCTTCCATACGTCGAGGAAGACCACGTCGAACGTGCCTTTGTACTGTTCCTTGAGTTCTTCCAGGATCGGGGCCATCATCTTGCACGGGACGCACTTATCCGCCCCCAGATCCACGAGGCGAGGCAAACCCGGCTCCGAAGGCACGGCGGCGACCGCGGCCGTGGTCAGACCGGACGAGGCTCGCTCTTCCTTGTCCCGCTGCTTCCAGACCAGGATTGCCGCCACGGACACAATCAACCCCGCCACCACCAGGATCTTCAACGCCTTGCTCATACGATCGCCTTTCGATTTCAGAACCGAAGGAACCCAGACAAAGACACACCAGAGCCCTATTGCCGTCGCCAGCAGGATCACAAAATTCGGCTTGCCTGGACTGCAACACTGCGCCGGCGTCATGATCTCGTCTACCAATCTGCTCTACGAAGCAATCAAGTCTGCGGCCCTGGCCGTCACCCGGTTGACATTCTCGTCGGTCGCCGGGCTCTTGCCTTTCTCCAGGCCCAGATCCGCCAGTTGCAGGTGCTTGAAGGTGGTGAATCCTGCTTGCTCCAAGCTGGACTTGACGCAGTTCAGCGGACAGCCGTCGATGGCCAAGATGCTATCCGCAGCCTCCGAGGTCTTGAGAATACCGCTGATCCGCCCGCCGATTCCGGCCGTACAGAACATCCGCCCGACTCCGTCACGCGTCAGCTTTCTGGCGGCCTTGTCGGCGATCTCGCCCACATCCGCCGCTCCGCTGCACGCAAAGATCAATTTTGGTCCACCGCTGCATCCGCACGATTGGTTGCCCATCTGCTATCCTTTCTATCTCTCACCCGATGTTCATGACAGGATCTTCTTGATCTCGTCCGGCGAGGGCACTTTGCCCACGACCTTCACCTGGCCATCGACAGCCAGGGCCGGCGTTATCATGACGCCGAACTTCATGATCTCGTTGATGTCGGTCACTTTCGCGATGTCGTACTCGATGCCCAGGGCCTTGGCGGCAGTATCGGTATTCTCCGCCAGCTTTTTGCACTTGGGACATCCGGTTCCAAAGATCTGGATTTTTTTCATTTCGTGATTCCTGTCAGATTAGAAGAACGCTCCAAAGATCATGCCGGAGATTGTGGCCATCACGACGACCAACGACGTGAAGACGGCCGTCTTACGGACACCCATGATGCCGGCAATGACCAGCATGCTGGGCAGGCTCAAGGCAGGACCCGCCAGGAGCAGCGCCAGTGCCGGGCCCTTGCCCATCCCGGACCCCATGAGCCCCTGAAGGATGGGTACCTCCGTCAGTGTCGCAAAGTACATGAATGCTCCGAAGATGCTGGCAAAGAAGTTCGTCCAGAGGGGCCAGATCGCTCGGGCGAAGCTCTCGAACCCGCCACCGCCCCAGCCGGTGATTTCCAGCATCCGATTGGGGCTATCTCCCACGAGCATTTCGACATACTTGCTGGGGATCAGGCCCTCATGATCCGGCCGACCCAGCAGGAAGCCCGCCACCAGCACGCCGAAGAAGAGCAAGGGCAGGATCTGCTTGGCAAAGGTCCACGTCGCGCCGAACCACTCCTCGCCTTCCCCCTTACTGGAAGCCAAGGCAATCGACACACCTACAATGCCCGCGGAGAAGGGCAGCAGAATCCACAGCCCCTGCATCGGCAGAACAAGAGCCAGCAGCGCCGGCGGAATCGCGGCCAACACCACTTTCCACCATTTGACACCGATCCAGAAGACGAGGATCAAACCAAATGCTACCGAGAAGCCCGCCGTCACGAGCCACTTGTTCTGCCAGATCGTTGTCCACGACCCCGGCACAGGCGTCTTAAGAACAATGGATGGCGGAGCAATCTTGATCTGCTCGCCGGCGTGGGGGCCTTGGGTATACTCCAGGAGGTATTCCTGCCCGACGGACTCCGGCTGTTTCAGGACCGCGGCGGTGAACTCACTACCATCAGTCGTCTTGAACTGGAAATCATTCGGCGAACCCCAGTTGGCAAAGACCAGCACGCCGATCATCACCGCGAAAAACGCGGCGTTTTTCCATAGCGGCCGGGCCACTTCCGGCTCGGGCATACTCATCTGGCCGGTAGCCTTCTCCATCTCTTCCTTGCGATAGATCAGGTGCATGATCAGGCCGATGATGACAGAGAAACTGATCGCGCCCACGGCTCGTGCAATGCCGATCTCTATCCCCAGAATGCGAGCCGTCAGGATAATCGCCAGCACGTTGATGGCCGGGCCGGAATAGAGGAAGGCCGTCGCCGGCCCCAGACCCGCACCCATCCGCCAGATGCCCGCGAACAGCGGCAGCACGGTGCAGGAACAGACCGCCAGGATGCTCCCCGATACGGCGGCCACGCCATAAGCCAACACTTTGTTAGCCTTGGCACCCAGGTACTTCATGACGGATGCCTGGCTGATGAATACGCCAATAGCCCCGGCGATAAAGAAGGCCGGCACCAGGCACAGCAGCACGTGCTCCCGCGCGTACCACTTCATCAGGTGCAGGGCCTCCATGATGCCCCCGGTGAATCGAACCCAGCCTACCGGAAGCCAGAAGAATAGCAGGAACACGACAATGATTCCTGCCAACTTCTTCCACTCGTTCCTCCAATCCATACGCTTGCTTACCTCTTGACTCTCATGACCCCAGTTGCTTCGTGAGCGTGCACCTGGCAACGGCGTCCAACTCGATGCACAGTCGCTCGATCACCGGGGGGATGCTGTAGACTACCGGTTGGCCTCTCTTCTCGCGGCTGACCAATCCGCAGCCGTGCAGAACCTCCAGGTCCTTCGATACCGCCGACTGATACCCGCGGCGTCTTGCCACCAATTGGCCGACATTCCTGGGGCCATCTCTCAAGGCATCGAGCAACTCAATGCGGTTGGCCGAACTCAAGGATCTCAGAAGACCGGCCGAACGTGCTATCGATGGCTTCCCTGGACGCATCTCAACTCTGCCACTATGCTATGAAATACTCACATAGTCTTCACAATAAAAAGAGCCGACCCCGACTTGGCATCCGTCTACATCTTCTGCAGGAGTGCTGCCTCTCGCTTCATTCTTTCCCGCAACGCCTGATCGACGCACGAGAGAAACTTGACAATGCACGGCGTGCGGAGTTTGTAGATCACCTTGAGGCCATCCTTGCGGCTATCGAGCACGCCGGCCTTGAGCATGACGGACAGGTGCCTGGACACATTGGATCGCTGCGCATCCACGTGCTCGACGATGTCGCAGACGCACTGTTCACCCCGGCTGAGGAACTCAATGATCGCCAGCCGGATCGGATGCCCGGCGGCCTGAATGATCTGAGCCTTCAACTCGTAGAATCTCTTGGTATCTTCGTCCATACGCACAGAACCCGGTCCCGACAAAGAACAACTATAACACATTATACTCACATACTGGCGAACTGCAAGCCTGTTCGCGTTTTTTTTTCTCACGCTCGACTCCGCTCCATAGAACACCCCCGAGACCGGCACCTGCAGAAAAAGTGCATTCCGAACCCCGCGGGCCCTTGACACGTATCCTCCTGGCAAGTATATTTCGTTATATGGCGAAATATGGAGAGTATCGATGCGTGATGTTCTTGACCTGACCAAGGCGATGGCCGATGGAAATCGCCTGCGAGTCCTGATGGCCCTGACGGGCGGCGAACTGTGCGTCTGCCAGATCGTCGAGTTGCTCCAACTGGCCCCTTCGACCGTGTCCAAGCACATGTCGATTCTGCGACAGGCCGGACTGGTCGAGGGACGCAAGGACGGACGCTGGATGTACTATCGGCTCTGCGGCCGGGAGGCCTCGAAGACCGTGCGGGAAGCCCTCGCGTGGGTGCGTCGCAGTCTCGCGGAATCACCCCAGACCGTCCAGGACCAGAAGAGACTGAAGGCGATCCTGGCGATGGACCCGGAGGAAATATGCAGAAGACAGTGCGGAAACTGAAGGTGCTGTTCCTGTGCACCGGCAATTCGTGTCGAAGCCAGATGGCCGAAGGCTGGGCCCGCCGCCTCAAGGGCGACGTGATCGAGGCCTATTCCGCCGGCATCGAGACGCACGGGCTCAATCCGCACGCCGTGAGGGTCATGGCTGAGGCTGGGGTGGACATCTCCGGTCACCGCTCCAAACACGTGGATGAGATCCGGGAGATCCCCTTCGACTACGTGGTGACCGTCTGCGACCACGCGCACGAGTCATGTCCGCTCTTCCCGGGGCGGACCCGCGCGGTACACGCGGGCTTCGACGACCCGCCTCGCCTGGCGAAGCAGGCGAAGAGCGAAGAAGAAGCTCTGAATTGTTATCGAAAGGTCCGAGACGAGATCCGACGATTCATCGAATCGCTGCCGGAGAGTCTCGAAGGAACCAGGAGTTCGGATCATGAAGCCGAAACGTAATGTGCTGTTCTTGTGTACGCACAACAGCGCCCGCAGCCAGATGGCCGAGGCGTTCTTGAGAAGGTATGGCGGGGGCCACTTCAACGCGTACAGCGCCGGCCTGGAGCCCACCGAGATCGACCCGATGACCCGGGAGGTCATGCGAGAGGTCGGTATTGACTTGGAAGGCCAGTATGCCAAAGGCGTGAAGACCTACCTGGGAAGACTGATGGTGAACCACTTGATCATCGTATGTGAAGCAGCCGGCAGAAATTGTCCTCGCACTTGGCCGGGTCTGGAGATCGAGGAGCGATTGCTCTGGCCCTTCGACGATCCGGCCGAAGCGCAAGGCAGCCGGGAGGAGAAACTTCAAACGTTCCGGCGCATACGCGATCAAGTGGAGCGACAGGTCAAATCGTGGGTGGAGGAAGTGTCCAGGAAAGGAGTATGACAGTGGCTGAGGATTGCGGTCGGGATGAGAAAGAGCAGATTCGAGAAGCGGTTCGCAAAGGGTACGGCCAAATCGCCCGAACGGGAGGGTCGTGCTGTCCGTCGTCGTGCTGCGGTTCCGGAGCCCCCGAGCAATTGGCTCGCGGCGTAGGGTACAGCGAAGTCGACCTGGCGGTGCTGCCGGAAGGAGCCAACATGGGCCTTTCCTGCGGGAATCCGACGGCGATCGCCTCGCTCCGACCGGGCGAAGTAGTCCTGGACCTGGGCAGCGGCGGGGGTTTCGACGTCTTCATCGCGGGCCCAAAGGTAGGGCCGAGCGGGCGCGTCATCGGCGTCGATATGACCCCAGACATGGTGAGCAAGGCTCGCCAGGGCATCGCCGCATATAAGAAGCACACGGGGCTCGACAACGTGGAGTTCCGCCTGGGCGAGATCGAGCACCTGCCCGCTGCGGACAACAGCGTGGATGTGGTGATCTCCAACTGCGTCTTGAACCTCTCGCCGGACAAGCCGCAGGTCTGGCGGGAAATCGCCCGCGTGCTGAAGCCTGGCGGGCGGGTTGCCATCTCCGATCTGGCCCTGCTCAAACCCCTTCCCCAGGAACTCCTGGACATGGTCGAGTCGCTCATCGGCTGCCTGGCGGGAGCGGTGCTGGCCGATGAAACGCGCGCCATGGCCGAGGCCGCGGGACTGGTCGACATTCGGTTGACGCCCAAGTCCGGCTATGTCGATTCGATGATGGATTGGAACGATCCGATGTTCCGTAAGATCGTTGAGAATCTGCCCCCGGGAGCGAAGGCAGGAGACTACGTGACCAGTCTCGAGGTCACCGCGAGACAGGGGCAGGCTCCGCCTTGCGGAGCCGGCAAAGACTCGCAGCAAGTCTACACTCCGCCAGTCGCCGAACTGGTGGCGATCGGCGCCGCCATCGCAGCCAATTGCGAAGCATGCTTCAAATACCATAGCATCCAGGCCCGCAAACTCGGCGTTTCGCAGGAGGACATGGCCCGCGCCGTGACCATGGCTCAAAAGGTGAAGGAAGCCCCCGCCAGGGCGGTCCTGGAACTTGCCAATAAGATCCTGGGACGCACCGCATCGGCAGAGGACGCAGGATCTCCGCCGCCCGGCACCTGCTGTGGGACACGAAGGTAGATCGCTCGCGGGTTCTCAAGAGAAAGGACGAATGGACATGAGTCGGCAGGCATGCATCACCAAGCAACCGAAGGGACTCGGATTCTTCGAGCGCTACCTCACGCTGTGGGTCGTGCTCAGCATCGTCGCGGGCATCCTGCTCGGCAAGGCGGCGCCAGGACTGGCGAAATCGCTGGATGCCCTCTCGATCACCGTCGACGGGGCGCCGGTTGTGTCGGTGCCGATCGCGATCTGCCTGTTCTTCATGATGTATCCGATCATGGTGAAGATCGACTTCGCCAGGGTCCTGCGGGCCGGACGGAGCATCAAACCTGTGGGACTGACGCTGTTCATCAACTGGGCGATCAAGCCGTTCACGATGTACGCGATCGCGGTCTTCTTCCTGGGAACAGCGTTCTACGGCTTCATTGGTCCGGACGCCATGGACCTGGTGAAGATGCCTCTCGGAACGGATCTTCCCGTCGGGGCAACCTACGGCGTAGGCACCATAGTGGAGGTTGACGGCATCCGCATGCTCCAGGTGCCCTTGTGGCGGAGTTATCTGGCCGGCTGCATCCTGCTGGGCATAGCCCCCTGCACCGCGATGGTCCTGGTCTGGGGCCACCTGGCCCGGGGCAACGACGCCCACACGCTCGTGATGGTCGCGATCAACTCGCTGACGATGCTAGTTCTGTACGGGCCGCTGGGCGGGTTTCTGCTCGGCGTTGGAAAACTCCCCGTCCCCTGGCAGGCGCTTCTGCTGTCGATCTCGATCTACGTCGCCCTGCCGCTGGTGGCGGGGTTTTTTTCACGACGGTGGATCATCGCCGCCAAGGGCGAAATCTGGTTCCAAGAGCGGTTCCTGCACATTCTTACGCCCATCACAATCGTCGCACTACTCGCGACTCTCGTGCTGCTGTTTTCGTTCAAAGGTGAGACCATCCTGAACGACCCGTTGACGATCCTCTGGATTGCGGTTCCATTGTTCCTCCAAACCGTGCTGATCTTCGGACTCGGCTACGTCCTGGCCAAGCTTCTGAAGCTCTCTTACCAGGACGCCGCCCCGTCGGCGATGATCGGGGCTTCCAACCACTTCGAGGTGGCCATCGCCACGGCGACGATCCTGTTCGGACTGGCCAGCGGAGCCGCCCTGGCGACGGTCGTGGGCGTACTGATCGAAGTGCCGGTGATGTTGATGCTGGTGCGAATCTGCCTGAAGACAAAGGGTTGGTTCCCCAATGGCTGAAAGGTCCTTTCGACGCAGACCGGGTCAGGGCGTTGCGGCCCGGCCCTCGGAAACGCGAACTAGATGACAGATCCAGAAGAAAGACCCGCCTCCGGCGTTTCCTCTGCCTTTCCCTCCAGGAGTTTTTCCAGAATTCGAATATCCTTGGGAATATGCACGGTGATATATTCCCCTGTCTCGACTTGCGTATAGGAGTGATCCAGAAGCCCGTCGAAGAGAATGGTTTCGTCCGGGCTGAGCCGATAGGTCTTGTCCTCGATCCGAAGCTCCACGCATCCGCTCAAGACATAGCAAAACTCGTGGACGTCCTCGTGCAAACCCATGACATGAACGTGATCCCCGCTGGCGGCAGTCACGCGAATCAGTTTGCCCTTGTCGTACCGGGCGACCTTGCACTTTTCCAATCCTGTATCCGACCGCGTCGCGGGACCGCGAGGTTCGCTTTGGGCTTTGCGACGCTGGACCAGGCGACGTTCGGAGAGCCCCAGCAGGTCGCACGTGGAGATTTGGAGAACGCCTGCGATAGCGTCCAGAGTCTTGAGCGACGGCATCGTCTTGTTGGTCTCGACGGATTCGACTGTCGGATAAGTCAGCCCGGCCCGACCGGCCAACCCCTGCAGCGTCAGGCCCAGGCGACGTCGCAGAACGCGAATGATCCGAAAATCGTAATCGCTATTCACTCTATGCTCCTTCCCAAACGTTCCCCACATCGAGCCTGGTTTTTCCATCAAGCCCCCAAGACGTCGGTCGCATTATCAGACGCCCTGCGGTTCGCGTATCATAAAACAACACTCACCCCAAAAAGTAAAGCGCTTTTTATGTATCGGCTCCAAATACCCTTTTCTTTGCGGAACAAAACGACGTTTATTTAATTTGGATTTATAGAAGTCCATCAACTTCCAAAGTCCAGCGGTTCTCCAAAAACGCATGTGAGGTCCCCGTCCGAACGATGTGGCCTGTGGCAGCATGTACGGCAGCGTGCACAGTGCCAGACAACGGAAGCATCGACGGGCATCCCGTCGGGTCACGGATGACTCATTCACAATTGGGGGTTGAACCACGCTGCAGCGGCCAAGCGGCTCGCTTCTTGTCGTGGGATCTGTCCATCGTGGGCAGCGTTGTTGAAGCAAGGGTGAAAGGGGAAACAATGCATACCGTGGAAAAAACGCGCGCAGCCGCAGGCAAATACCTCACATTTGCTCTCGGCTCAGAGGAGTTCGGCCTCGAAATCCTCAAGGTCCGAGAAATCATCGGCTACATGCCCATTACCGCCGTCCCGCAGACGCCTTCCTATGTCAAGGGCGTGATCAATCTGCGGGGCCAGGTCATCCCGGTGGTGGATCTGCGGTCCAAATTCTCGATGAACACGACCGAGACCACGCCGGAAACCTGTATCATCGTAGTGGAAACCAGGCAAGGCAACGGCAAGTGCAACACGGGCATCGTGGTGGACCGTGTCCGCGATGTCCTGGACGTTCTCGATACGCATATCGAGGACTCGCCGAACTTCGGCGCCGGCTTCAACGCCGACTGTATCCTGGGCATGGGCAAGATCGGTGACTCCGTGAAGATCCTCTTGGACATCGATCGCGTCCTGGGCGGATCCGACCTGGCCTCCTTGGGTAACACGACGGCATAGCCGAGAATTCTCTCGCTCACGAAAGCGGCCATCCGAAGGGACGGACGGTCCGCGCATTCGCACGTCCCGTCAGCCCATCGTGGAGCGACGTCTGCAAAACAGTTCACTTCATGGACGACACGTCGGAGCATTGGGAGGCACGGTGTCGAACGCCAAATCAGCGGCTGGAATTGTCGCACATCGAAAGAACCAACAATTTTAAAAAAAGGAGATCTGAAATGTTTAAGAACATGAAACTCGCGACAAAGATGGGGCTCGGCTTTGGGGTCCTGGTGGTGATCTCCGGCATCCTGGGTATCGTCGGATGGAGGGGATTGACCACCGTGGCGCTGAATGCCAAACTGAACGAGGCCGGAACCGAATGCCTCAACGGGCTCAACCATTGCGCTTCTCTTCGCAAGGATTTCACGATCCAGGGATTCGAGAAAGCGGCCAACGAGGAGAAAAACGCGGCCGACCGATGGCAGGATGCATACAACTCGCTGCTGGCCAAGCTGCAGGATCTGGAGAACACCAAAGGACTCAGCAGCGCCGACAAGGTGCTTGTCGCCGAGGCCCGCAGCAAGATGCCTCCTTATCTGACGTCGTTTGAGCATCAGAAAGACGCCCGGAAAATGAGGGACGAGGCCTTCCAGAACTGGGGCAAGGTCGGTGTGGAAGTGACCAAGGCGGTCTCTTCGGTCATCACCGAAGTCATCGAGCCGGCGCGCAAGGCCGCCGAGGACGCCAAGAACACCGAGGAGATCCTCCGCTGGACCCGGATCGGAAGCCAGCTCGACGAGAAAGTATTCCAGGAATTCCTGCTGCTACGCGTCAACGCTGTCTATCTGTTGGCCACCAACAAAGAAGAACAATTCGTCAACTACCAGAATCAGCTCAACAAGGTGAAAACTCAACTGGAGGGTTGGGCGAGCCTGGTCAAAGGCGATCCGAAGCTCGAAGCCGTCGCACAAACCATCGTCGGTCATCTCAACACTTACGAAGAGAACGGACGACAGTACCACGCCGGAATGCTGGCCCGCGACGCGGCCCTTGCCGAGATGACGACGGCAGCCAAGGCCATCGTGGAGACCATCGACCGCCTCCAGACGTCTTTGAAGAACCGGATGGAGAGCACCGTCGACCGGACGAACATCCTTATGATCTCGATGGCGATCGCAGGCATCGTGTTGGGTGTCGTTCTGGCGGTCCTGATCACCCTGAGCATCGTCAAACCGATCAAGCGGATCATTGAGTCGCTGACCGCCGGCTCCGAGCAAGTAGCCGCAGCCTCCAGCCAGGTCTCCGCGGCGTCCCAATCCCTCGCGGAAGGTGCCACCGAGCAGGCGGCAGGTCTGCAGGAAACGTCGTCGAGCCTGGAAGAAATGGCCTCAATGACTAAGCAAAACGCCGACAACGCGCAACAAGCCAACACGCTGGCCACGGAAGCCCGTAAGGCCGCCGACACCGGCACTGAATCCATGAGCCGGATGAACGCCGCGATTCAGGAGATCCAGAAGAGTTCGGACGAGACCTCCAAAATCATCAAGGTCATCGATGAGATCGCCTTCCAGACCAATCTGCTGGCTCTCAACGCCGCCGTGGAGGCCGCACGAGCGGGCGAAGCCGGCAAGGGCTTCGCGGTGGTCGCCGAGGAAGTTCGGAACCTGGCCATGCGTTCGGCCGAAGCCGCCAAGGACACCGCGAACATGATCGAAGAATCGGTCAAGAACTCCAAAAACGGGGTCGACATCGCCAACGAGGTCAGCAAAGTCCTCAGCGAGATCGTCCAGAGCGTCGGCAAAACGACGGACCTGGTCAGCGAAATCGCCGCGGCTTGCCAGGAACAGGCTCAGGGGATCGACCAGGTCAATACGGCGATCGCCCAGATGGACAAGGTCACCCAGCAGAACGCCGCCAACGCCGAAGAAAGCGCCAGCGCGTCGGAAGAGTTGACCGCACAGGCCAGTTCCATGAACGACATCGTCGGCGAGCTGGTGTCGCTTGTGGGAGGAGCGACAAAGTCCAAGTCCTCGAATCCGAACCACACGCCTGCGAAGCATAAGAGTTTGAGCCACTCGGACCATGTGTTCCATGCCATCGCCGACAACAAGAAGCCGGCGAAGAAAGAACCCAAACTCCACACGGCCGCAACAAATCGCCAGAAAAACATCCCCCTCTCTGAAGATGAGGAAATAAATCACTTCAACGCCTGAGTCTGAAACGTCAGCGGAACAATCCCAGGCGGGTTTTTCAGGCCCGCCTGGGATCTCCGTCGGACGTCGCCGTCCCCCTCTCCCACCAGATTATCCGACGTGCTGTCCCGCCCACGTGAATGTCCTCTGCACATGTCCTTGTCAAGTACATCGGACCCAGCCCGCTTCTTCAGCCGTCGGGCTTGGGGGGGTGGCCGCCCTTGTCAATTTCACCGAACACTGTCCCGTCAGAAACCCCTCGCCTACTGGTAATACACAAGAGCCTTTTGGCCGAATTATCATCGAGGCAATTCGGAACCGAGGGACACCGTCTCAGGTTCCATCGACCGTGAGCCTCCCGAGAACCACGGGATTGTCCCGACAGGGGGCGGTCGCCGGTAGAAATACTGTATAGGAGCTAGGATTATGACGTTGCGAATGAAGTTGGTGGTGCTTTTGATTGGGCTCGGCTGCATCGTGTCTCTGGGCTACAGCCTTCTCACCTATCGGCGCGCCGTCGCGCAGGCGCACATCGACGCGCAAACCCGCGCCGGCGAACTCATCGACCGCTCGGTCCAGATGTTTCTGGTCTCGACGAAGAAATTCCACGACGCCTGGCAGGCCAGTCAAGGAGATCCAACCCGCCAGAAGGAAGTTCTGAGCGAATGGACCCGCACGATTTTCGCCGTGGACGAGGCGGTGATTCACGACTTCGGCCAGAACACGCCGCGAGTCCGCCTGATCGGGGACGAACAAGCCGTGGGCTATCGCCCCTTGGGCGGATCGAACACCCAAATCCAGATCCCCTTTGAACGGGAGGCCGTCCAGGCTTTGCGAAGCGAGCAGACCCGTTTCCAGAAGCTGGAAGATGGCGTGCTGCGGATCTCCGTGCCTCTGATGGCCCAAGCCCATCGAGGATGCGCCGAGTGCCACTTCGCCACGGTCGAATCCCTCAATGCCAACATGGAGAAAGAGGTCCTCCTGGGCACACTGAACGCCTATATTCCCATGCAAGGCATGCTGCGTCTGGCCCGAGACAATGCGTTTGCAGGAATCGGGGGCTTGGCGGGCATCATAACCGCTTTGATCACCGCGATCTACTTCTTCCTGAGTCGGTATGTGGTTAAGCCGATTCACAACATCACCCGAAGCCTCTCTCTCGGGGTCAACGAAGTGACTCACGCCGCGTCCCAGGTCGGCAGTACTTCGCAATCCCTGGCGGAAGGAGCCTCCGAGCAGGCGGCGGGTTTCGAAGAAACCGCCTCGAGTCTCCAAGAAATGGCCTCGATGACTAAGCAAAACGCCGACAACGCAGAACAGGCGAATGCCCTGGTCGGCGAGGCGCATAAAGCCGCCAACACAGGCACCCAATCGATGGGACGGATGAACGCGGCCATCCTGGACATCCAGAAAAGCTCCGATGAGACCGCCAAAATCATCAAAGTGATCGACGAAATCGCCTTCCAGACGAACCTCCTTGCCCTGAACGCAGCGGTCGAGGCCGCACGGGCGGGCGAAGCCGGAAAAGGCTTCGCCGTGGTGGCCGAAGAGGTCCGCAATCTGGCCATGCGTTCGGCCGAGGCCGCCAAAGACACCGCCAAAATGATCGAGGAGTCCGTGAAGAATGCACGTCACGGCGTCGACATTGCCGGCGAGGTTGGTCGGGTTCTCGACGACATCGTTCAGGGGGTGGGCAAGACGACAGACCTGATCGGCGGCATCGCCTCCGCCAGCCGCCAACAGGCGCAAGGCATTGACCAACTCAACACGGCGATCGCCCGGATGGACAAAGTCACTCAGCAGAATGCCGCCAATGCCGAGGAGAGCGCCAGTGCCGCCGAGGAGCTCAATGCCCAAGCCGAATCGATCGACCGAATCATCGGGCAACTGATCTCCCTTGTGGACGGGACCTCCCGCAACCAAAAGGCCGCGAAAACCAACCAACCGACGAGCCGCGGGGAACTTTCCCCTTCCGATCGTGTGTTCCACCGAATCGCGGAGGAGAGAACTTCCGACATATGCGAGGTCCCCAGTGGACGATCGATCGCACGATCGACCCGATAAGAAGGAATCCCGAAGCCGGGCGGCGGTCCCCCGCCGCCCCTTTCGGGTACGTCAGTCTCCCGAGGGAGAATCCGTCTGGACCTGCAGCAGACGCTCGATCACACGTACGTCTTTGGGAACATGGACCGTTAGATACTCTCCGGCCTCTCGCTGCGTGTACGAATGGTCCAGCAGGCCGTCGAAGAGAATCGTGTCATCCGGGCCGAGGTGGTGCACCTTATCTTCCACGCGAAGATCCACCCTGCCGCTAAGCACATAGCAAAATTCATGGATGTTCTCGTGCAAATCCATGATGTGGACCACCTCTCCCGCGGCGGCGGTCACGCGGATCACTTTGCCTTTGTCGAAATGGGCGATACGGCACTTCTCGATCCCCTTGTCCTGCCTGCCCGCGACCGTTTCCTTCGTGAACTCGGCTTTGCGACGCTGAACGAGACGCCGCTCGGCCAGTCGCACCAGGTCGCTGGCGGAGATCCCCAGTGCGCCCGCCAGAGCGTCCAGGGTCTTCAACGACGGCTGAGTCTTATTGGTTTCGACCGCCTCGACCGTGGGATACGTCAGTCCGGATCGACGGGCCAATTCGTGAAGCGTCAAACTCAATTGCCGCCTCAGCACCCGAATCACGCGGAAATCATACACGCTGTTCATCCAGGGAATCTTTCAACAGCAAGATACGATGCAAAAGCCGATACGATAGACTCGGCGGGCTTGAGTGTCAAGAGACAAACCGGTTTATCGGACAGCCTCTTCAGGTCGCAACCTCCTGTCCACGACGTCCTTGGAATCGGAGGTTTTGACAAAAGTCCATCCACCCCTCCCCCGCATGGCAGAGGGCCACTGCGTTCTGACTGGGTAGGATAGGATATAGTAGTACCTACTATATCGATTTTCTGCCAATGTTGGTGAACTCCCCGCTCAGAAGTGCCGATGATCGAGACGGTGTTTCTTTTCGAAGCCACGCAGGGTCATCGGGCAACGGCGGACCGGTCTCCGGGGACGTCCCCCGCAGGCCGCCGGTCCCGACGCCGGTCTGTGTCGGCCGGCAACCGAATGTTTTCGAGGCAAACGCAACAAGGAGATTCAACAATGTCCGACATCGCAACACAGACCAAAAGCAACAATCGGGTCATGCAGAGCAAAGAGGGCAAGTACCTGACCTTTGCCCTGGCCCACGAGGAGTACGGCCTGGAGATCCTCAAGGTCCGCGAAATCATCGGCTATATCGAGGTCACTGCGGTGCCCCAGACGCCTCACTACGTTCGAGGGGTGATCAACCTCCGCGGGCAGGTGATCCCGGTGGTGGATCTGAGAGCCAAATTCGGCATGGAAACCACCGAAGTGACCGACGAAACCTGCATCATCGTCGTCGAGATCACCCTGGGCGGCCGCAAGTCCAACACCGGCATTGTCGTCGACCGCGTGCAGGAGGTCCTGGACATCGAAGCCGATAGCATTGAAGAACCGCCTCAGTTCGGCGCCTCCGTGAACACCGACTTTATTCTGGGCATGGGCAAGGTGGGCGACTCCGTAAAGATCCTCCTAGACATCGACCGTGTCTTGACGGGGGGCGACGGTCTGGCGGGACTATCTCTCGATTCCATGGCAAACTCGGCAACCGGGGGCTCCGACATCGGCGAAAAAACTTCGTAAGACGATTCTGATTGTTCCTGGTCTTGAGGCGCCGTCCACATGAAGGAGCATCGTGAGATCGACCCTCTCTGGTGAAAGGGCATTACGATGTTGAAAAATGTCAAGCTGCAGACAAAACTCCTGACCATCGGTATCCTGATCACGGCCATTCCTCTGATCACGGTCTCGACGGTAATCTTTCGTCAGAACAAGCGAATGATCCAGGTGGCCGAGGACAACAGCACCAAGATGGCTTATGCCGACCTCGACCACATCGCCCAGGGCATCCTCGGCATGTGTAAAGCCCAGCAGCAGATGCTGCAGGCCAACCTCCAGTCCTCGCTGAACGTCGCACGCGACATTCTCCGCAACAACGGCGGGATTCAACTGTCCTCGGAAACCGTCGGTTGGGATGCGGTCAATCAGCAATCCAATGTCTCACAACGGATCGAACTGCCCAAGATGACCGTCGGCGACGTATGGCTCGGGAAGATCACGGACATGGCGACCGCCGCACCGGTGGTCGATCACGTCCAGAAACTCATCGGAGGCACCTGCACGATCTTCCAACGGATCAACGACGCCGGAGACATGCTCCGTGTCTGCACGAATGTTCAGAAACAGGACGGTTCCCGCGCCATCGGCACTTTCATCCCGCGTACGAACCCCGACGGCAAGCCGAACCCGGTGATCGCCAGCGTTCTGCAGGGCGAAACCTACCAAGGGCGAGCGACCGTCGTGGGCAAGACCTACATCACCGCCTACGAGCCGCTCTACGATCCAAACAAAAAGATCATCGGCATGCTCTATGTCGGAGTGCCCCAGGAGAGCGTTACGGCGCTGAGGGCCTCCATCTCCGCCACGAAGGTCGGCAAAACCGGCTACGTTTACATCCTCGATTCCAAAGGCAATTACGTCCTCTCCCTCGGCGGAAAACGCGACGGGGAGAACCTCTGGGAAGCCAAGGACGCCTCCGGATCGCTGTTCATTCAGGAGATCTGTAAAAAGGCGACCGCTTTGAAAGAGGGAGAAATCGCCGAACAGAGATACCCCTGGAAGAACGAGGGAGACCTGGTGGCCCGCGAGAAGATCGCCAGGCTCGTATATTTCGAACCCTGGGACTGGATCATCGGAGTCGGCTCCTACCTCGACGAATTCTACGAGACCCGAGACGCCGTGACCGCCATCGGCCAGGCGGGCAACCGAATTCTGGCGGTGATCTTCGGCGTCGCCCTGGTCGGCGCGATCGGCGTCTGGTACTTTATGGCCCGAGGCATCACCGGCAAGATCCACCGCGTCGTGACCGACCTGGCCGCGGGAGCCGAGCAGGTGGCGTCGGCGGCCGGACAGGTCTCTTCCGCCTCGCAATCCTTGGCTGAAGGCGCAACGGAACAGGCCGCAGGGCTCCAAGAGACCTCCAGCAGCCTCGAAGAAATGGCGGCGATGACCAAGCAGAACGCCGACAACGCCCAACAGGCCAATGTCCTCTCGACCGAAGCACGAAAAGCCGCAGACACTGGTGCCGAGGCTATGTCGCGAATGAATGCCGCAATCCAGCAGATCCAGAAAAGCTCGGACGAGACCGCCAACATCATCAAAGTCATCGACGAGATCGCCTTCCAGACGAACCTGTTGGCGCTCAACGCGGCAGTCGAAGCCGCCCGCGCGGGCGAAGCCGGCAAAGGGTTTGCCGTCGTGGCCGAAGAGGTCCGCAACCTGGCCATGCGTTCGGCCGAGGCCGCCAAGAACACCGCCAATATGATCCAGGAATCCGTAAAGAACTCCAAGAATGGTGTGGACATCGCGGCCGAAGTCACGAAAGTCCTGGAGGAGATCGTCCGCAGTATCGGCAAAACAACCGACCTGGTCAGCGAGATCGCCAGCGCCTCCCAAGAACAGGCGCAGGGGATCGACCAAGTCAACACCGCAGTCGCTCAGATGGACAAGGTGACCCAGCAGAACGCTGCCAACGCCGAGGAATCCGCAAGCGCCTCGGAACAACTCACCGCCCAGGCGGCAGCCATGAATGATATTGTCGATCATCTCGCTTCCCTGGTCGGGGGTTCTAGTTCCCAACAGCGAAATCTCGAAAAAGCGATGTCCAAGAAACCCCAAACCGGCCCTACCCACACCTTCCACGGACGCGTCCCGGAAAAGAGCAGGCGATTCGGCAAATCCGACGAAACCTTCCATCAGATCGCCAAAAGCGACAAGAAGGCTGGGAAACCTGCTCGGACGCCAGCCGATCTGAAATTCCCGCTTCACGACGATGCTTCGCTGGATGAATTCAACTCCTGACCTTCTCTGCATGCACGTGTTCCAGACGGGTTGAAGGACCCGTCTGGAACACGTCTTCTTCCGGATCGCCCGCTTCTACCGGGGCAGCAAGAGGATTTTTCTCTTGACGAACGCCAAGTCGTGAACTACCATTTTTTGCGTTCTTTACGAAGTGCATACTTCGGCTGCAGGTTTCAGAGCCCCTTGGGCTTTGGAATACTCGAAACGGGAACGCGGTGAGAATCCGCGACGGTCGCGCCGCTGTGAGCGTCTGTTCCGACGATCCGTCGGAAATCCCCGAGGCACCCGCCTGCTGAGATCTCAAATTTGAGGTTTGAAATCTCCCAGGCCCGATCCACTGTTCGCCTTTGCGAATGGGAAGGAGCCTCTCGGTAGGACGCAAGTCAGAAGACCTGCCTGCGGTTGAGTGCACAAGATGTTGTGTTCTCGCGACGTGGGACGCATGTGTGATTCAGATCGAGCCTCCGGGCCCGGTTCGCAAGATTGCCAACGACAGCCGTCGTTCCTCGCGCGGGAACGACGGTTTTTTTGTTGTCCGGCAGAAGGTCTCGCGATCTGGGCCGCTGCCGAGGTGTCCCGTGCGCCGTGATCGGCCACGAGCCGCCCCACGAAGGAGGTTGAAAATGAGTTCTCCGTCCCCCCGTCCCCCTGCCTTTTGTCTGGCCACGCTTGCCTGTATCGCGGTCTTCACAATCGTTGCAGCGACGCAGGCCGCTGTTGGCACATTCGAGGATCTTACGCTGGCCCCCGAATCCTATTGGGACGGCCGCGATGGATTGGGCGGCTTCGCCAGCGGTCCGGCTTCTTTCAACAATTTCTACGATCTCGAATGGGATTATTGGGAGGGATTCGCCTACTCTAATTGCACCGATGCCAACGCCGTAGGGTACGCTGCCCAGTACAACGCGGTCGCCGGTTCCGGCCAGGCAGGCTCCTCGAACTACGTGGTTGCCTTCGTCGGCTGGCAGACCGTCCCGACGGTGACCTTCCACAAACCCCAGGTCGTCACCGGCTTGTACGTCGCCAACAACTGTTACGCATTCTACGAAATGCGGAACGGCAGCCCCTTCGCCAAGAAATTCGGCGGCCCCACCGGCGACGATCCCGACTGGTTCAAGCTCACCATCACCGGCCTCGATCCCAACGATCAGCCCACAGGCCAGGTCGAGTTCTACCTCGCCGATTTCCGATTCGAGGACAACAGCCGTGACTATATCCTCGATTCCTGGGCCTTCGTCGATCTGGTCTCCCTGGGCGAAGTTCAGTCGCTACGCTTCACCCTCAGTTCCAGCGACAACGGGGATTTCGGCATGAACACCCCCGCCTACTTCTGCCTGGACACAATCCTGACGCAGCATGTCTTGGCGACCTTCGAGGATATGACGTTGGCCCCGGAGTCTTCATGGAACGGCGACGACGGCTCCGGCGGGTTTTCCAGCGGTCGGGTTTCTTTCGGCAATTTCTATGATCCGGAGTGGGAGTACTGGGAAGGGTTCGCCTGCTCCAATCGCACCGATGCCAACGCCATCGGATATCCTGCCCAGTACAATGCGATCCCAGGCTGCGGCCAGGGCGGCACATCGAACTACGCCGTCGCGTTCGTCGGTTGGCAGATCGTCCCCACACTGGCCTTCGACCGACCCCAGGTGTTTGCAGGCCTGTATGTCACCAACAACTGTTATGCATTCTATGAGATGCGGGACGGCAGCCCCTTCGCCAAGAAGTTCGGCGGACCTACCGGCGACGACCCCGACTGGTTCAAGCTCACCATCACCGGCCTCGATCCCAACGATCAGCCCACAGGCCAGGTCGAATTCTACCTCGCTGATTTCCGATTCGAGGACAACAGCCGTGACTATATCCTCGATTCCTGGGCCTTCGTCGATCTGGCCTCGCTGGGCGAAGTCCAGTCGCTACGCTTCACCCTCAGTTCCAGCGACAACAGCGACTTCGGCATGAACACCCCCGCCTACTTTTGCCTGGACACGATCGTCAGCGGAGTCGGCCAAGACGAGCCGTCCCCCACGTCACAGACCGGAGACGACCCATGCTTGGACAACTGACAGCAGGCGTATTCCTGTGGCTCGCGACGGCGTGCGCCGTTGTGCCGGGGCCGTATACGCAACCAGGGGTCAATGGTTACATCGATCCCGACACCTGGCGACACAGCAGCCCGACCTCGCCTGAGGCCACGATCAATCCCATCTTCCGCGGATGGGCGACGCAGGTCGTGGAGTACGTCCCTTCGGACCAGACCTGGTCGGGTAATTGGAACGACCCGACAAAAGCCCTCGGACCCGCCACAGGAAACGTGGCGGACATCGTCAGCCTCGGCGAACTGACGCAACTGGAGATCTTGCAGGGCGTCCAGCCAGGGTCCATCACGTTGGCTTTCGGCGATCCCACCCAACCGGCTGAGGATGGCGTGATTCGCGACGTGAACGGCTACGACTTTGTCGTCTTCGAGAACGGCATGATCTCGCAGTTCACGACCGGACAGGGCTCCATCCAGGGCCATTTACTGGCCGAGTTGGCCTACGTCGAAGTCTCCTCCAATGGCGTGGATTTCGCGAGGTTTCCCGCAGTTTCGCTCACCCCCTCCCGGACCGGCGCCTACGGCACCATCGACCCGAACCACATCCACAACCTCGCAGGCAAACACCCGAACGGCTACGGCCTCTGCACAGGGACCCCTTTCGACCTGGCGGACCTCGCCGATCATCCGGACGTGCTCGCAGGAAAGGTCGATCTGGCCGCCATTCGATACGTTCGCATCGTGGACATCCCGGGAGACGGAAGCTATCTCGACGACGCCATGCAGCAAATCGAGCCGAACACGGGACCCTACTGGCGCAATTATGCGGAGAACCACCCTATCTACGATCAGTGGCCGACCTGGGGTTCCGGCGGCTTCGATCTGGAGGCGATCGGCATTCTCCACGAACAGCGGTACGCCGCAGATATCAATCTCGACGGAACGGTGGACGGTTTCGATCTGCTGCTGCTGGCCGAGGCTTGGCAATCACGATTTGGCCAGGCGCACTGGAACAGCCGATGCGATCTGGCCCGACCGTCGGATTTCATTGTCGGCGGCCGGGACTTTGCAGTCTTTGCGTCTCAATGGCGCGCCGTCGAGGAATGGCGGATGCGTTTTCAGGAGGAATGAGGATTCACGATGGATCTAAGACAATCGAATACGGGTGCCGATAGCGGGCGGCACGACCACCACGCGTTCACTCTGGTGGAGCTACTCGTGGTGATCGCCACAATCGCCCTGCTGCTGGCCCTGCTGATGCCTGCGCTGGCGACCGCCAGGTCGCAGGCGCATGGTCTGGTGTGCCGATCCAACCTCCGCCAGCTCGTCCTGGCGGGTGTCGGTTATGCCGCCGAACACGACGGCTTCTACGTGCCGGGGGCCAAGGACATGCTGGACGGCGCCGGACGGCATCGTTGGCACGGTGTGCGGGCCTCTCTCTCGGAACCCTTCGACGCTTCAAAGGGACCGCTGGCAGGCTATCTGGCCGAGGGCCGGGTCAAAGAGTGTCCGATTCACGTCAACTTCGTCCGAAGCAGCGACTGGAGTGCAAACTTCGAGCAAGGTTGTGGCGGCTACGGCTACAATATGGCCTATCTGGGCAGCCGCCTGTGGGACCCAGGCCTCAGTCCGGCGCAGGTTGCCCAGCAGGCTTACGCGCGGACGACCCGCGTCAACGAAGTGGCCAGCCCTGCGCAGACGCTCATGTTCGCAGACACCGCGATGGCCAACAACGGCCAGTCACTCATCGAGTACTCTTTTGCCGAACCTCCTTTCGCGGTCCTCGGCGGTCAGGTCATGACGGAATTCCGCATGTCGCCCTCCATCCATTTCCGCCATGCCGGCGCCGCGAACGTCGGCTGGGTCGATGGACACGTCGGATCCAAACCAATGGCGGAACTCGAAGTGACCAACGTCTATGGGGTCGATGCGGCGTCTCTGCGGCTCGGCTGGTTCGAGCCCGCGGACAATACGCCCTTCGATCTGCGATGAGGATTCGCGACAAATTGCCTGACACATTCCCTGACGCGCCGGGTATAATACCGGGATGGAAACATCGAGATTCCATTCCCTGGCGGCATGGGCAAGACGCATGGCCATTGGGACGTGGAAAGGATTCAACCAACTTCTGTGGCCCGGACGATGCGATGTGTGTCACACGGAGATCTCCGATTCGGACGGAAGCCTGTGCCGCACGTGTTGGAACGAGCTTCTGACCTGCACCGCGGGTGACTACTGCCCCCGCTGCGGACGGGACGCGAGCCGATACGGTCTCGTAAGCGGCGCTTGCGGGGCGTGCCGGGCTGAAACGATCCACTTCGACGGGATCGCCAGGGCCGGTGTTTACATGGAAGCCCTCCAGCGAATCATCCTGGCCTTCAAGCACGATCACGGCGAGTTGGCAACCGTCCTGGCGCCCCTGGCGGAGGCGGCTCTGGAGGGCAGCGGTTTTTACGAGCAGATCGACTTGTTCGTCCCGGTTCCCCTGCACTGGACCCGTCGCATCCTGAGAGGCTACAACCAGGCCCATCTGATCGCCAAACGAATCCGTCATCCACATGCGAGACTGAACACGGACCTCGTCCGCGTCCGACGGACCCACGCCCAGCCACAGGCCGCCACGCCCGCCGCCAGGGCCAGGAACGTGGCCGGCGCGTTCGTGGTCCGAGAGGGACATGAGTTCGACGGACGGAGCGTCTGTCTCGTGGACGACATCAAGACCAGCGGAGCGACGCTGAACGAATGCGCCAAGACCCTCAAAGAGGCCGGCGCGGCCAAGGTCTACGCCTTGGTCCTTGCGGTGGCGGGTCAGAAGGCGGTATAACGCTCGAAATGACGTCGAGAACTCCGAACGCATGAGGAGAACCGTATGCTGGTGAGAATGCCGCTTCCGGCCGTGACGTGGATGGGACTCTTGGTCGCAAGTACCGTGGCCGTCGAGGTCAGGACGCCCGATTGGTTGGTGACGCCGATCCAAACGCCGGCGACGGCCGTCACGAGCAGCGATGGGAAGGAACTGGTCCTGAGCAATGGTCTGATCCGCCGGACCTTCCGTCTGCGTCCCAACGCAGCGACGGTCGCCTACAACAATCTCATGACAGGAGAGTCCATCTTGCGAGGCGTCAAACCCGAAGCCTCCGTCGAGATCGATGGCCATCAGTTCGATGTCGGAGGACTCGTCGGCCAGATCGAATACGCGTACCTCCGGCCCGAATGGATCGATTCGTTCACCGCAGACCCCAATGCGTTCGCCTTCGTCGACTACCAGGTGGGCGAACCCCAGGCCCGCTTCGCATGGAATCGCAAGCGCTACAGCGACAACCTGCCATGGCCGCCCAAAGGCGTTTCCCTGAGACTGCGTTTCCGTCCGCCGGCGAATCGCCTCCCCGACGTCACCGCGACGGTCTGTTACGAGATGTACCAGGGAATTCCCTTGCTCGCGAAGTGGCTGGAGATCCGCAACGACGGTTCCGAGGCGGTCCGACTCAACCGTTTCGTCAGCGAGATCCTGGCGGCTGTCGAATACGAATCCCTCGTGGAGCAGCCCCCGCGATGGGAGTATCCGAACCTCCACATCGAAAGCGATTACTCCTTCGGAGGGGATTCGCCGAATACCGCCAATGAAACCACGTACTGGGTGCCCGATCCGCAATATGCGACGCAGGTCAACTATCTCCGCAAGACGCCGGTCCTACTCGAAAGCCGACCGCCTCTGGGACCCAACGTCCGGATCGAGCCGGGGCAGACCTTCCAGTCGTTCCGTACGTTCGAACTCGTCCACGACAGCACGGACCGCGAGCGCAAGGGCCTGGCCCTGCGGCGGATGTACCGGACGCTCGCTCCCTGGGTCACTGAGAACCCGATCCTCATGCACGTCCGTCACGCGGCTCCCGCGGCCGTCCGCTTGGCGGTCGACCAATGCGCCGAGGTCGGGTTCGAGATGGTCATCATGACCTTCGGCAGCGGATTCAACATGGAAAACACCGATCCGAAGTACAGGGACCAAATCAAGGAGCTGGTCGATTACGCCCATAGCAAGGGAATCGAATTGGGCGGTTATTCGCTTTTGGCCAGCCGACGGATCAGTGACGAGCACGACGTGATCAATCCGAAGACCGGCGCCACCGGTGGCGCCATCTTCGACAATTCGCCCTGCCTGGGCAGCGAATGGGGACGCGAGTATTTCCGGCGGCTTCGGACGTTCGTCGAGCATACCGGCATCGACGTCATCGAGCACGATGGCTCCTATCCCGGTGACGTCTGCGCCTCGACCCGCCACCCGGGTCACAGCGGACTGGAGGACTCCCAGTGGACCCAGTGGAGGACGATCACGGACTTCTATCACTGGTGCCGCGGGCAAGGCGTCTATCTGAACGTTCCCGACTGGTACTTCCTGAATGGATCGAACAAAAGCGCGATGGGGTACCGAGAGGTCAACTGGTCGCTGCCTCGCGAACGGCAGATCATTCTGGGCCGACAAAACATCTACGACGGCACGTGGTTAAAAGCCCCGAGCATGGGCTGGATGTTCGTGCCGCTGACGGAATACCACGGAGGCGGAGCTGCCGCGACGCTCGAACCGCTCTGCGAACATCTCGACGCCTACGAGGCCCACCTGGCCCAGAACTTCACGTCGGGCGTCCAAGCCTGCTATCGCGGTCCCCGCCTCTACGACACCGAGACGACCAAGGCGATCGTCAAGAAATGGGTCGATTTCTACAAAGCACACCGGGCGATCCTGGACTCGGACGTGATCCACGTCCGTCGGCCCGACGGGCGGGACATCGATTGCCTCCTGCATGTGAATCCCCAGCTCAAGACCCGCGGCTTGGCCGTGATCCACAATCCGTGCGACCATGAAGTGACGCGGAATCTGAAGCTGCCTCTCTACTACACAGGGTTGACGGATGTCGCAAGTATTCGAGAGCAGCAGGGTCAAGCCGTGCGATACGAGCTGGACCGCCGGTACAACGCCACCGTCCCGCTCCGCATTCCAGCACATGGCATGACCTGGCTGGTCATTGAATAGACAGACCGCCTCATACGCCTCAAGAACAACACGTGCGAGGTAGAAATCTGTCGTCCTGAGGCGCAGCCGAAGGACCTGGGCACAGGACGAAAGGTTTCTCTCGTTCGCGGGCCAGATCCTTCACTTCGCTACGCTGCGTTCAGGATGACAAGACCCGCGTATGAATCAATCCCATCCGCATCCGGTGGCCCCTGGTGGCGCCGCTTCTTTGTCCTCTCAGAGCCGCTCGTAGCGGACGACGGCGCGGTAGATGCCGTCGACGCGGTTGCCCTCAATGATTGTCGGGGAGTAACGCTCGTTTCGCGGCTGAAGGCGGATTTTGTTGTCCGGCTCGAAAAATACGCGTTTGAACGTCGTCTCGTGGGGCATCGTGAACCGCACGAAACAGTCGTCACCGTTGCGGACATCCAGAGCCGGCGAAAAGATCACGATGTCTCCCTCATGAAATCGAGGCTCCATTGAGTCGCCCACGACACGGACCGCGAACGCGTTAGGATCGTGCAAATCGGGGCACCGGACGTAGTCGTCCGCGATGCCCACAGGGTAGTCCAAGTCGTTGAAGTCCGTCGGGTACCCCGCCGCCACCTTGTTGATAATCGGCACCAGTCGCCCCGCGGACATGGCGGATTTGCTGTCTTTCGAATCCCCGCCGATTTGCGCCAGCAGCTCTTTGACCTCGTTGCTTTGGCTACGTTTCTCAGTGAGCTTACGGAGGAGTTGGCGGAGCCTGGCATTCTCCGCTTCGCGGGATTCATAGGCACCCCGCACGTCGGAGGGCATCCTCTCCAAGTGGGCAATGTGCAACAGCAGCCCGGTTTCAAACTTGAGCACTTTCTCCAGCCTTGTCAGCAGTTCATCGCTCGGCGGATTCTTGACCTTGCCCGTCTCGATCGTAGACAGGTACGGCTTGGAAAACCCCACCCGATTGCTGACCTCGTCCAACGTCAGGTTCAACTGCTCACGCTTGTTTCGGATGATCTGTCCTAAAGACATAACACTCCCACCTTTTGCGCCACCGTCATTGGCCCACTTCGATCAGTTGGTACTCCGCCCGGCCCAGACCGATCTTGACCGCATGCTCGATCTGATGCCGCCAGTCCAACCTGTTGTTTCCAATCAGTTGGGGCAGTTTTTTTCCGCCCCGAGTCTCGACCCTGTCGATCGCCGCCTGATCCACCGCCACCGGATCGGTCGACGCAAGTATCCCGATATCCGGAACTATTGTAGGCATATGGGGTCGATCAAAGCAATCACAATCCTTGGTCACCGACATCAGAAAATTGAAAAAGACCGCCCGGTTCTCCTTGCCCTTGAGGACCCCCAGCGCGTGCTCCGCCACGCTTTTTTGCAGGATTGAACTCTCCTGGTTCCAGTCGTATTCAATCGCATCAAACCGGCACACCGCCACACACTCGGCGCAACCGATACACCGGTCCTGATCGATATGGGCCTGGACTTCGTCAAGCGAAATCGCATCGGCCGGACAGTGCCGCCGGCATTCGCCGCAACGAACGCACGGTCCTTTCTTGACCTGCGGTTTCAGGGCCGAATGCTGTCGCATCTTGCCCTTGCGGCTGGCGCATCCCATACCCAGGGTCTTGAGAGTCGCGCCGGCGCAGGCGGCACAGTGACCGGTGAAATGCGCAACCGAAAGGATCGACTGGCAACGGACGATGTCGGAAGCGATCGAGACCTCCCTGTCCAGTTCCCCTTCGATCGGCACCGCCGTCTCCGCGGTGCCGAACAGACCGTCGGGGGCAATGAACGGCACTCCCAGCCCTTCGACCCCGAACCCTCGTTCCGCCGCCAGGATCGTGTGGTCGATGGCGTTGTGACGCCGTCCGGTGTACAGTGTGCTGGTGTCCGTGAGGAACGGTTTGGTCCCCAGACAAATCAATTCCTCGATCAGGCCTTTCAGACACGGAGCCTTGAGGTACGTGGTGTTCTTGTCCTCGCCCACGTGAACCTTCACCGCGGTGAAGTCGTTCTTTCGAAAACACCGCTCGAATCCGCCTGCCCGGAATAAGACACGGGCCTTCTCCGAAATCGCCTCTTCGCCTTCGCCAATCGACGCTTTGATGAAGTAGACTCTCGAAATCACAGGACCTCCCTGCAACAGCTTAATTCCAGCGGGACGAGGGCAACTTGCCCCGTACCCCAAGCAAGCCCTTTCCGGAAAGCGCGCGGATCGACGCCCGTTCCATTGGATCCAGTAGTTTGAGGATTATCATATCGAGCGGGAGGTTGATCGACAAGTGAAATGCACGCCGGATTGTTTTTGTCGTCGGCGTACAAAAACAGGGCCCCTCTCCAAAAGAGAAGGACCCTGCCTTGTTCATCCACAAAAACAGTTGCCGATGGAAAACCCGCGGCGATTAGCGACCCTCCAGATCGGTCAGCCGCACATTGTCCAGACCGATCCAGCTCTGGCCGTTGGTCGTAACGTTGTCGAACTCAATGCCGATCTTCCTTCCCACAGCGTCAGGCGCCTCCTTGGCGTCGAACACCAGCGAAAACGTTTGCATGGTGTCGGTAACCGAAGCGTCGACGAAAGCCACCGGGATACGGAATCCCTCTTCCTCGTAGAACAGGATCATCCGTAACGTCGTGCCTTGCCAGGTGTTTCGGGCGTCCACTTGCAGCTCGAAAACATCCTCGGCGTCGATGACGTAGTTCGTCACCTGCCAGACGGAGGGATCGGCGCCCATGAGGAAGGCCGTCCACTGTCCGTCGGTGGCACCATAGCCGGTCTCGACGCCGGAATCGGAAACGACCTTGTCGCTGGCCCAGCCGGGAATATCGACAGCCGGGGTACCGCCGACGCCTTCGCCGTTCCAACCTTTGATCTTGGTCGTGCCGGGTAGCTCGAAGCTGGCGTTCACAAGCGGCACCGCGATCGGCGTGCGGGCGATCAGATAGGCCACGGCATTGCCGAAAATCTGCTTGCCAACCTCAGTGAGATTGAACGCGCCCTGCGGCGTGGCGCCGACTTCTTGCGTGCCCGCCATGAAGATCATCCGCTTGCCGCCGGCGAACTGGCCGGAACCCGGGTAGTATTCCACACCCCGCGGCCATTCCGCGATCCAGGGATAGTTCCCACCGGCGCCCTGAGCGATCAGCGTGCCGTTGCCCATGTCCAGTGTTCCCAGGAATGACGTGTTGCCGGTGCCGACGTTCGGGTCCAAAACCCCCAGGCCGTTTGGATCGATCTCGATACCCGCAAATACCGGATGATTAGGGTCGACCGCCAGCATGGCGGGCCGGAGGCTGGTGATGGTCGTGTTGTTGACGAGTTTCCAGTGGCTGCTGCGGGCCAGATACGGCGTCAGGTTCAGCATGGGCGTCGTGATGCCGTTCCAGGCTGCGATTTCTTCGGCACTGTCGTCGTAGTTGCCGCTGGTCGTCGAACGGCTGATGACGATCAAATCCGCCGCATTCAAGGCGGCGATTTTGTTCGGATCCAGCACCATCCAGTATCCGGGCTGTGCATCCACAGTGTACCCTTGGGCGATCAGCCAATCCTCTAGAGCCTGATCGTCGCGAACACCGTCGGCGTCCGCGTCCCGGGCTTCGGTCACCAGAATGATGTTACCCTTGGATACGGCGGGCGTTTCAACGCTGAAATCGTCGAACGCGACATACCCCGTGGTCACATCATAGGTGGCGTGAATCAGGCCCACCTGCAAGGTCTCGGGCAGATCGGGCCGATTCACGACCAACGGGGTCTGGGTGCCATCGTAGATGCCGCCTTCTTGGGTCAGCGGGATGAACGTGACGCCGTCGGCGCTCATCCGGAAAAAGAAATCGGCGCCCTTGCGTTCGAGTTGAATGTAAGGGAACTGGGCCGCGAGAGCGAACGTGTCGACGCCTAGCCAGGTGCCGGAAGTCGCGCCTATCTCCGTGCGGGCACTGTTGACCGTACTGCGGGCGATAAAGGCCGTCCAAGTCGGGAAATAGTTCATCGAGACCCAGTTTTCCTTCCCCACGGAACCGGACGGATCGCGGGCCACGAGGCCGCAGTCATTATGAAACACGCGTGCGGACAAGGTACCAGCGAAATCGACGACCTTCACCGTCGCGACAAAGTCGCCGGTGACGTCGACGTAGAGCATGGGGCCCGGACCCGGGTCCCAACTGGCGCCGGTGCTCTCCATATACAACGCGCCGGGACGGCTGATCGAAGCATCCAAGGCGTTGACACCGGCGGTCAGCATGCCGGAATAGGCGCCGGGGCCGTCGGCCAGATAATCGACCGGCGTCTCGAAATCGTCACTGAATCCAGCCGCCTGCACCGACGCGGTGACGGCCAGAATGGAAACCCATAGAACCAACTTTCTACACATGTCTGTCCTCCTACGAGATTTCAAGTTCTTTCGGAACAGGGAGCCAGCGCACGGCGTGCAAAGACGACTCTTGGCACCCTCCGCCTGTGGTACGATACCCTCACGACCTCCATGACGCTGCGAGCCGCCGGGGACTCGGATTCGGTGAAAACGAAAATTGCAGGTACAAGTCACCTCCATCTATACCAGATTTTCGGACGACGTTTCAACTGGAATCTACACGTTAATCCCGATTAGAAGCGAACTCAGCGCAATATCCCCGCCCTTCCGCCATCCTGCGAACCCAAGAACAGTCTCTCCAACAGTTTTCTCCTCGCACATGTCGCAGAGGTGGTTCACACGCCAGGATTTCTCGTTTTGGAAGGTTTGTCGGGACTAGACCGGGAAGGCATGTGAGTTGGGCTGCGCAACGAGCTTCAAGGCCAGGGCGGCGATTCGCTGGCCCCGACGACGACACTGCCGTTTGACATGGTCGTCGGGTTTTCCAATCGAGAGCGGACCGTAGTGAGAGCCTTGGGGATCGCCCTGGATGACCATGCCTGCGATGAGCATGGTCTGGAGGATACCGACGATGGTGGTTTCGCTGCCGCCGCCGAGGTTGGCGGAACTGGCGAATGCGCCGCCGACTTTGCCGTTGAGATGACCATGACAACCGACGAGTTCATCGACCAATTGCTTGATCGGACCAGCCATCTGGCCATAATAACAGGGCGACCCGATCACGATCGCGTCGTACTGAGGCAGCTCGTCCGCACGAACCTTGTCCACGGCCCGACACTCGGTGGGTAATCCCGCGTCGTTCATCGCGAGGGTGATTTCCTCCGCCATTTCCCTTGTGTTGCCGCTCCGCGAGTAATACACCACAATCCCTTTTGCCATGTGCTTGCCTCCGCGATCTTGACACCTTCCGGGAACAACCTTTCCGGCGACGCCCCCTGCAACGCCGGTCACCGTCGCAGATAAGAGAGTTTCTTGGGCAGCGGGATGTTGTTGCCGAAACTGTCTTCCCCATACCCGTTTTCCGCGAGGACCTGAATATCCGCCAAGACCCGCTTATCGCCCACGAACTCGGCATTCATCTCAATGCCGATGTCGATTTGCCCCATGGCCAGCAGTCGGCCTGCTTCGCTGGTGACCTTCTCAAACAGAGTCCCTTCGCTCCCACAGATGCTCTCGGGCAGTTTCAGAGGCTGTTCGTACATGATCAGCACGCCCCGCTCAGCCAGGGCCAGCACGACGGAGCGGACGACCCCGATGGGGTCATGTCCGTCCTCCGGGGTGGGAACCAGGTTCAACCTCGCGATCTCCTGCTTGAGCCATCGTTTCTTCTGGGCATTGATCTTTTCGTTGGCGCGGAACAGATCGAGCGAAGACCCTGCGTCGTACACTTCGTCCCCCAGAAGCATCTGGACCTTGCTGCCGTAGTGCAGAACGATCTTGGAGATCAGCGTCGAAGGACGGACGTGGAATCCACGGTACTTGGGAATGGGCACATGAATCCGCCCCACTTCGGCATACCGCTTGAGCATACTCTGGCACAGACTCACCGCCCGCCCGATGTACAGATCGATGAACGTGACAGAGTAGTTCATCAGAACCGACAACAAAGCATCGGGATCGACCAACGGACCGGTGGAAGAGGGATTCGTGCAGTGCCGTCGGTTGAGGTGCCGTTCATAATAGTGGGCAAACAGGGTGGCGGTACGAAGCAAGTGAAAGACCACGCTGGCATGGCCCCGCAGAACGGGCAGATCGGTATCCTGATTCTCCACCAGCGTGCCGGAAACATATGTGTCGTACTGGGATTGGAGATTGTGGAACTGGAATTCGAGGCTGCGGAGACGCTCTTCGCTCAGAGCCGTCGCAGCCCGGGAGGCATACTCCTCCGGTCGGGCCCGACTGGCGGCACGGACGTCCTCGCTCTCGGAGGCCAGATTCAGAAACGCGGTGGCCAACAAAGTAACCGTCTCGGCGACGGAGTCCAGATGTCGGGCACCGCAATTGTGGGCCAGACGACCCGGGAGTTGGCATTCCTCGAACGTCTCAGCGATCTCGGGCCTGTGGGGAATCTTCAATTCCCGCTGGCGGGCCTGGTCGATCATGGCCCTGGAGATCTGACCGAGAATCTCGCTGGTAAACGCCAAAGCCTCGACCGTCGCGGCGGGAAAATCCCGCTCCACAGGCATGAGCCGGTAACTCGGCGTGCGGTGCTGGATATGCATCAACTCATAACTGGCGTCGGAAAACAGCTTGACCGTCGCCGTCAAAGAACGCATCCGACACCATTTGCAGTTCTTTCCGGCGTCGTAGTTGTCCAGCAGTTCCTCGATCTGCATCGACTGCGACAGAAACTCCCCCAACAGGGGTCGGGTCAGGACCTCCTGCGGATCATCGCTGCCGGCAAGATAAGCCGACAAGGCCAGGAGCATCTCCGCCCGCCTCTCCACCAACTTGTGGAAATCCTGTTCGTTGACAAGGCTTACATTCATCGTCGCACGCCCCTGTTGCTGAGCTACTGTCATCGGATGGACCTCGGGTCACTGCGGATCCTGCGACCGTCTCTTCTCCAGCTCGATGACCTCGACGGCGAACCCCTTGGGAACGTCGACCTGGAATATCTTGGCATCGACGCCTTTGTTCACCTGGGGCTCAACGAGCTGGATCTCATGGACATCCTCTTCGGTCGTGACGGCGTGAATCCGTGCCGGCAGACCGATCTTGCGATCGAGCCACAAATCGACTTGGGTGTAATCGTCTTTGTAGAGCGAGTCGGGCCGAACGGTCAGGCTCAAATGCTGAAAGGCTGTGTTCTCGGGTTCGGCAACGATCGTCACGTCGAACTGCTTACGCAGATCGTCCATCTTCGAGAACCCCAGGACCGGCACGTGCCGACTGGCCAACGAAAACGCATCGACGGGCTGGTTGGGTTCGGTCATCTGCCGACGCTCCACCCGCTTGGTCTGGTGGTTCACGACGATCAACCAGACCCCGTCGAAAAGGAACTGCTCGACATATCGCTGTTCCGGCTCGTCGTCCTGCTGGAGGGTGAGCAAATCGATCCGCAGGTTCGAGCGGTTATTGGACTTGGCATAGTAGAGAACGCCCTTGCGAAGGGCAGTCGAGTCGAGCAAGGGTTGCCGCGTAACGTACTGCACACGAGCTTGGTAAGTTTTTAGTTCCGCCGCCTTGCCCTGGAGGTTCTGAATCGCCTGGTCGAGCTCATTCGGCTCGCTCGTCCCCTTCGACAAAGCGAGGGGATTCGGATCGGCGGTCTGCGAGTAAACCGTTCCAGAAAAAAAACTCAGGACGAGTACCGCGACGACTGCCCTGTCCATGACAACTCCTGATCTATGCAAGTAATTCTCCTGTCTGATTGTGATTATCGACAATCGGGAGCAATTCGTGGAGAGTCTGGACGGTAAAATCTGCATGAGGGGCGAATTCAGCCGCCCGCTCATGGTTGGCGATCAGCACCGGGATGGCGCCGGCTGCTCGGGCGCACAACAGATCAAAGAGATAATCGCCCACCAGCATCGTCTCCTGGGGTCGGACGTCGAACCGATCGCATAGATGGAGAACGCCGAACGCATGGGGTTTCACCGGCCCGTCCTCCCGTCCCACCACGGCGTCAAAAAAAAGATGGTGTCTTTCGGCAACCGCATGCACATTGCATTTTCGGTTACGCGTCAGGATGCCGATAGAGATACCCCGTCGACGTAGGCCTTCGAGCGTCTCGCGGGCCCCGGGATTGAGGGAAGACTCGACCACGGCTTTCTCTTCGTGATAGTGGAGGATGGCTTCCGCCCGCTGGCGCTGCTCAGGCGTCATTTTCTCCATGGCCTCCAGGATCGGGCCCCCTTGGCAGTCGATTCCGATCTCTTCGCGGATCGCATCGAAGTCAAAATACGGCTTGGTGATCGTTCCATCCAAATCAAATATCACGGCTTTGATCGACATGCCAGGATCGGCCCATTCCATCCCAACATCCCAAAAGACCCAATACAACTTTGAACCTTTACTCTACTACCTACTACGTTGACCGGCCAGCCGGGTTTTGTCAAGCCTTGGACCTTGGCCCTTCCACAGGATCGACCTCGCCGGCAGGCTCGCAGTTGCCTGGGTCGAACGCCGATGGGGATTGCCTCACTCCGCACGCTCCCTGAGCAAATCCAGGAGATACCGCGCAGTCTGGCTCATGGCACGGCCCTTCCGGACGAGGATACCGGTGGGACGGACAAATCGCTCGTTGGAAAAGGGAATAGCGCGCAACGTCCCGCTGGCAACCTCCTGCAGAATGGTCGCCTGAGGCAAAATACTCACACCGGCGTTGATCTCGACCGCCCGCTTGATCGTCTCGATGTTGTCGAATTCCATCACCGGTCGCACCACGGTGTTGTACCGAGACAAGAGCCCGTCGATCCAGAGCCGGGTGGGGACCTCTTTCTCGAAGGCGATGAACCGCTCGAATTGCAGCTTATGGATGTCGGCCTCTTTCTCCCCGGCCAGCGGATGTTTGGGGCTACACGCCAAGACCAGCAGTTCGTCCTCAAATTCGTATACATCCAGGCGTTTGTCCTTCTTGGGGATGGCGACGATACCGATGTCGACCTCGCCGCTGAGAACCAGTTCGTAAATCCGTTCGGCACGGAAGTACTCGATGTGCACATTGACGTTCGGATACCGGAGCATGAATTTCTTGATGTATTCGTGTAGACTGTGCATCCCGATGCTGAAAATCGCGGCTACGTTGATTCGAACGTCGACGCCGGTCTCCAGGCTGTGCAACTCATTCTTGAGCTGCTCGTGGCGTTCGATGATGTCGCGTGCGGCCCGGTAGAAGACCTGTCCCGCTGCGGTCAGTTCAATCGGGCGTTTCCTACGCGTGATCAATTGACACTTGTACGCCAGTTCCAACTGGGCCAACTGTTGCGAGACCGCCGACTGGCTCAGGAGGTGCTTTTCCGCAGTTTTCGAGAAGCTGTGGGAGTCCGCCAGGTCACAGAACAGCTTCAGCGTTTCCAGATGCATTATTAATGTTCCTAATGCGATGTATCACCATATCCGGCTTCTCTGATTAGGGATTTTCAGTCATCATATTAATTCCGCTAATGTTTTACAAGTCCATACAGTTCAGGAGTCGCGCAATGAATCTGCAACAGCCCAACGCAAACGAAGCCACACAGACATCCAACCGCTCGCGAAGCGTGTCGCCCGTATCGGGTTTGTGCACGCGCTGCATCGACGGATGCAAAGGCAACTGCGAGACATTCAAGGCCACTTTCCGAGGCCGGGAGGTTATCTATCCAGGGCCTTTCGGCACCTTGACCGCCGGCGGGGACAAGAATTACCCCATCGACTACTCGCATCTGAACATCGCCGGCTACGCCCTGGGCGCCAAGGGTCTACCCGAGGGGCAGATCGGCCACTCGGACAACACGTTGTTTCCCATGGTGAACACCGAAACGCAGTACGGCGTCAAGACCAAAGTCAGGATGAAACTGCCCATCTTCACCGGCGCTCTGGGTTCGACGGAGATCGCCCGCAAGAACTGGGAACACTTCGCGGTCGGCGCCGCGATCGCCGGCATCACCATCGTCTGCGGCGAGAACGTCTGTGGCATCGATCCGGCCCTGGAGCTCGATGCCAAGGGCAAGGTCAAGAAGGCCCCCAACATGGCCCAGCGCGTCGAGCAGTACAAGCGATACCATGAGGGCTACGGCGACATGATCGTTCAGATGAATGTCGAGGACACCCGTCTCGGCGTGGCAGAGTATGTCGTGGGCCAGCTCGGCGTCGAATGCATCGAGCTCAAGTGGGGCCAGGGCGCCAAGTGCATCGGCGGTGAAATCCAGGTCGACTCCCTCGAACGGGCCCTGGAGCTCCAAAGGAGAGGCTACCTGGTCACCCCCGACCCGTCCAACCCCGCCAACCAAGCCGCGTTCAAGGACGGAGCTCTCAAACATTTCGAGCGGCATTCGCGTCTGGGTTTCATCGATCAGGAGGGGTTCATGAAAGAAGTCGAGCGGATCCGCGGCCTCGGCGCCAAGCGAGTCACGCTCAAAACCGGCGCCTATCTGATGCGTGAGCTGGCCATGGCCATCAAATGGGCCTCGGACGCCAAACTCGATCTGCTGACCATCGACGGTGCGCCGGGCGGCACCGGCATGAGCCCTTGGCGCATGATGGAGGAGTGGGGAGTCTCGACATTCTACCTCCAGTCGATGACGTATGACCTGTGCCAGAAACTCGCGGCCCGCGGCAAGTTTGTCCCCGACATCGCCATCGCCGGGGGCTTCAGCACCGAAGACCATGTTTTCAAGGTCTTGGCCATGGGTGCGCCGTACACCAAGGCTGTCTGTATGGGCCGGGCCTTGATGATCCCCGGCATGGTCGGCAAGAACATCGGGCTGTGGCTCCAGCAAGGCGCCGACGCGCTGCCCAAAACCGTCAGCCAGTTCGGAACGACGGTCGAAGAGATCTTCGTCTGTTACGAGGACCTCGTGGCCAAGTACGGCAAAGAAACCGCCAAGAAGCTCCCGTTGGGCGCCGTCGGCTTGTACACCTACGCCGACAAGATGAAGGTCGGACTCCAGCAGCTCATGGCCGGCAGCCGCAACTTCAAGATCTCCACGATCAGCCGGGACGATGTGATGGCCCTGACCCCGGAAGCCGCCAAGGTCTCAGGAATCACCTACATCATGGACGCCTACAAGGAAGAAGCCGACAAGATCATCAACAGCTAGAGACCTTTCGCTCTCAGACCGAATATCAGTGGGGCCTCCTGGCGACAGGAGGCCCTATGGTTTTCGTGCCTTCCCCCATCCTGGGGATCATTCTGAGGAAACCGCGTTTTTTTTCGTGCCAATGCGGTTTTTCTTTGACAGGCGCCCCAGACGGGGCTACATTTTTCGCAGTCTTTGTCCAAGGATTGGAGGATTATTCAATGCAGGAATATGAAGATCTGAAGAAGTTGGTCGCCGAGATCGAATCGGATATCAATAAGGCCGAGGGCGGCAACAAAGCGGCGGGAACCCGCGTTCGCAAGCAAATGCAGACGATCAAGCAGGCTGCCCAAATCGTCCGCAATCGCGTCCTTGAGATCCGGTCCACCGACTGACTCGACCGACACCTTTGTTTGTTGATTGCGACGGATCGCCCGGCCGCCAACCGTGTCGCTGACGGCGTGCAACCCGCGAGAATAATTCATGAGGTCCTTGCATTCCACGCATCAGGTGAATGCTTAGGTGGAATGTCTGTTCTGAGGTGGTTATGCCCCCCGCTCTCCTGTTTGACTTGAACGAGATCGACCTGAACGCCAAACCTCTGTTCGACCGGGCGGCTATCGAAGCGGTGAACCCCCAGCGATATGAGATGCAACAGCTCGACGGCATCCTGTGGTACGACAAGGAAAAAGCCTGTGTTCTGGGTTATAAGGATGTGACGGACAAGGAGTTTTGGGTCCGCGGGCACATCCCCGGCCGACCGCTCATGCCCGGCGTCATCCAGATCGAATCGGCCGCGCAGCTGTTGAGCTGGTTCGTCAAAGAGATCTACCAGGAAGAAGGGTTCGTCGGTTTCGGCGGAATCGACCGGACGAAGTTCCGCGCCGCCATCACGCCGGGGTGTCGCCTATACATGCTGGGCCACGTCATCGAGGCCCGCAGAGGCAGACGTTACGTCTGTGACGTGCAGGGCCTCGTAAACGGCAACCTCGCCTTCGAGACAACGATCTCAGGCATGAAAGTCTGAGCATCGGTGTTGGTTCCGTGGGAATTGGACACTTTCGTCGGCCCGGGGACTTGGTTGGTGGGCTGACAATGGCCTCGTCCGTTCCTGAGGGGCGTTTGTCGTCTTTGATTTCGGCGTTGATGTTTCTCGCGGCTCGCACCGGTTCATCCGCCGGGCGGGCCTGATTCCGTGGGAACGGACGTTATAAAACCTACGAGCCAGCCAGGCAATCGAGCTATCCGAGCAGTACCCGATTCGTGCCGTTACGGCATGGCTTGGGCATTCCTCGACGACCGCCACGCGGGACCACCTGAGCGTGCCGGAGGAGCACTTCCCCCTCGCGGCACAGAATCCAGCACAGCAGGGAGCCGAACGGAACGTGATGGAATCACACGGAGCAGAAACCGAACCGAATGAAAGGCCCTGAAAACGCGGAGATGCTGGTCGGTGCGGGTACGTACAACACCCTGCATGATACCCTATTAGCCCCAAGGGGATTTGAACCCCTGTCGCCGGGTTGAAAACCCGGTGTCCTAGACCTACCTAGACGATGGGGCCACGTTAGAAACCTACTCTTTACGATTATCTCTTTGCCGTGGGGTTTGCATCCGCCAATTCGCAAATTGCCAATCGCAAATCGTAGATCCTTACAGGCTTATTGCCGACACCGGGCAAGCATCGACGCAGACGCCGCAGTCTACGCAGCTATCCGCGTTCACTTTAGCCTTGCCGCCGACCATGCTGATCGCGCTGCTCGGACATTCGCTGACGCAGCTTTCGCACCCGGTACATTTTTCCTTGTTGACTTCGGCCGGCATCCACAAACCCTTTCAAAGAACGACTTCAAACCATTGTACCAGAGAAGACAGAATCATACCGTATTTTCAAACGATTACAACCCAAATTTTGAAAACTCGCGTCGTAACTGTCTCGCTCCCCTATTTATTCCGAACCGAGACTTGCCGAATTTGTTTTTGTACTACGTTGGAGACACGATCGAGGTTTTCTAAAAGTTGGCTCCGGGAAACGGCGGGGCTCACATCGCCGGCACCGCTTCGGGGTAAAGCTGACCCGTCGGGCTGATCTTGAAGACGTAGATCAATCCTTCCCTCAACGGCTGGTACATCACGCTGCCATAGATAGCTCTGATCCCATGTTCGTGTAGTTTGGTGGGGTCGTTGGCTAGGTCCCAGATGGCGGACCAGAACAGTTCCCGATGCTTGATGGGCAGGGCTTGGAGCAGACCACTGTAACGCCTAGGTTCGGCGCCGGGCTCCTCAATTGCATACCCCTCCTCTGGTGCCATCTTCTCACCGTAGACGCGACGCCAAAGATACAAGGCCCTCGATTTGCCGTCTGCAACCACCTTGTCTTCAAATTTCACGATCAACGCGTCGAAATGGACGATGTCGCCCTCAACAGTATACTCCTTCTGCAGGATGATCTTGGTCTTGTCGCCCCGTGCGGTTTCCACAAAACGGATGGTGGTTAGAAGCCGGCCGTTCTCGCTGCGTTGGGAGATCACTTTGGCATACCCGATCTGATCCTCTTCAGTCAAATTCGCGATGGCCTGCTTGAGATGCTTGTTCTCGCTGAGCAACTCGTGGATGGTCATCGCCCCGCGATAGAATCCAGGACCGATAAATGCGGCTGCCCCAACGAACAACGCTGCGAACGCATAGGAAAAGAATCTCATCTTTTTGAGAATATATTTCATCCGTTCCGACCTGCCTGTTCCATGCCCTTTCTACGAAACGCACTTGCCGCCTGTTTCATCGGTCCCGACGAAGAGCTTTCTCCACCAAAACGCTTCCGGAACCGGAAGTTTCATCGTTGCATTCCGTCTGGGGTTCTCCTATGATGGTCGGGCAAATTGGGATTGGTTGGAAGGATAAGGCCTATGGATAGGGTACGATCTTCGTTCGCACACATTAGCCTCCTTGTCGGCCTGTTGGCCCTTTCCGGCTGTTACGAGCCCGAACCCCGACCTTTGGTGGTGGGAGAGGTCCCGCCTCTGGTGCTTCCGCCTCAGGAGGCGCCGCCCGCCAGGCACAAGCTGATCGGCCGTTCGGTTCAGGGAAGACCCCTGATGATCCAGATCCTCGGCGACGGACAGGACACCGTCCTGATCATGGCCACCATTCACGGCAGCGAGCCGGCGGGAACCCCCTTGGTCAACCGTCTGAGCGACCATCTGCGATACAATCGTAATTTGTTGGAGGGCCGTCGCGTCCTGCTGTATCCGATCGCCAATCCGGATGGGCTGGCCGCCGGGACGCGGGAGAACATGCGTCGCGTCGACCTGAACCGCAACTTCGAGACCGCCAACCGCGTGAACGACGAAACCACCGGCTTTCGCCCCTTGTCCGAGCCGGAAACCCGAGCCCTGTACAACCTCATCAAAGAATACAGTCCCAGTCGCATCGTGAGCATCCACCAACCGCTGAATTGTATCGACTACGACGGTCCCGGCCGTGCGCTGGCCACCCGCATGGCCCAATACTGCGACCTGCCGGTCAGGAAGATCGGCGCCAGGCCCGGCTCGCTGGGCTCCTACACCGGTGAAACGCTCGGCATCGCGACGATCACGCTCGAACTACCCGGAGAAGCCTCCAAAGACAGCGACCAAGTCCTCTGGGACAAGTACGGCAAGGCCCTTCTGGCAGCCATCCTGTACCCTGAGCATCCGCTCTGAGAACGCCCGACCGTCCGGCCGATTGTAGCGAGGGAACAACAGGTAGTGATCCGCACTCCCCCGGTAGGCTCGAGGGTCTTCCTTCGGAGTTCCGCTTTCAGACGGGTCTGAGAGTCTTGCGGCGCAGCCGGTTCCTTTGATTACCGACGAACAGACCACGCACAGTGGCAGGGCTATCCCTTCTCCCGACCGGGCAAACCCAGTAGCCATTCAGAATCGCAGAAAGACCGGACCGATCCGGATTCCGCCACCCCGACGCGAAGCGGTGCTTCGCACCACCCCGACGGGAGCTTATCGCCTTCAAGCCGCGGCCATAATCCGAAAAACTCCCACGCATGACCGCTTCGGGCGCGCTTGCCCACATGCCAGATATCCGCTAAAGTGTAATCGAGGGGCTGATAAAGTATACAGGGCCATTTTGTAGGTTATTCAAACAACAAATAATTAAAAGTTGAGATCTGACCCCGCTCTTCCCGACCCCGCTCTTCCCCTAGCCAGGAACCGATCCCCGTCGGTCAAGAACACACATCCATTCTTCCGGCACATCTCCTTCCACCCGGAGAATCAGGATCACGGCGAGGCGGACGGATTAGCCGGATTTCTTCGTAACGAATGCATAGCCCAATAGGGCCAAGAGGAGGATCGCACAGGCTTGTTCCACCACCGGCGGGAACATGGCATGGGTGTGGGCCATGGCGTGATGGACGTGGGTTTGGGTGACGATGGCGTCCAGAATCAGGCCGCTGACCAAGGCGCAAATCGCCACCGTCACGAGGTACAGGATCGCGGTCTTGCGGCCCAGCGTGTTCCAGATCGTGGTCAGGCCCGCCGCGTTCGTAGCCGGGCCGGTCATCAGGAAGACCAGCGCCGCGCCGGGGCTCAGGCCCACGCCCATCAGCGCCGCGGCCACCGGGACGGACGCGGAGGCGCAGACATAGATGGGGATGCCGACCGCCATCATGACCAGCATGGCAGGCAGACCTTTGCCCAAACGTTGGGCGAAGAAATCGTCAGGCACCAGCGCCGCGATGATCGCGGCGATCACCAGGCCCAGCAGCAGGGCCTTGCCGATGTTCCGCGGCATCTGGATGAAGCCGTGTTTCATGCCTTCGATGAACTTTTGTTTGATCGTGCGAGTCTCCTCGCATGAAGCGTCTTGAGCTTCCGGGGAGGGATTCGTCGGCCCTGCGTCTTTCGGGCCTTGCCCGAAGAGGTTGACCAGCACTCCGCCCACGAGACCCGTGATGAACGCAGCGACCGGTCGAAAAACCGCGAACACCGGACCCAACAGGCTGTACGTCACGAGAATGCTGTCCACCCCCGTCTGCGGCGTGGACAGTAGGAACGCGATGGTGGCCCCCTTGCCGGCGCCCTGTTTGTGCAGGGACATGGAAACCGGGATCACGCCGCAGGAGCACAGAGGCAGCGGGACCCCGAAGATCGAGGCCTTGATCAATGGCAGCGTGCCCGACCCGCCCAGATGCCGCTCGACCATCTTGCGCGAGACGAACATCGCCAGCACGCCGGCGACAAAGAACCCGAACAACAGGTACGGCGCCATCTCGGCGAAAACCACCCAAAACTCGACACCGATGTCACGCAGGAGGTATACGCAAGCGACCATGCTATGGACTCACCCCCATTCACGAAACTCCAAGCACGAAACTCGAAATCCCAAACAAATCAAAAACACCGAAATTCAAATGACCGAAATGCTGTTGCGGCATCCGACGCTTGTTTTGGATTTCGATCATTCGTTTTTGTTTCGAGTTTCGGATTTTATACCTTGGTTCCTTCCACGGGGACCTTCTCGCTGCGAATCACTTCGCCTCGCAGCGACACCGTCACATCCTCGTAACGGATCGCCTTGCCGCTCAGGGCGATCGCCGAGCGGGCGATGCGAACGAGCCCCGAACAGCACGGCACCTCCATATGTACGACTGTCAGGCTGCGAAGGTTGTTGGCCGAAATGATCTGAGCCAGTTTTTCGATGTAAAACTTCGCGTCGTCCAGCTTGGGACAACCGACCGCGACGCTGCGTCCGCGGAGAAACCGCTGGTGGAAATCCCCCATCGCAAAGGGTACGCAGTCTGCGGCCAGCAGCAGATCCGAATCCGCGAAGTACGGCGCCGTCGGCGAGACCAGCTTCAACTGGACGGGCCATTGCCCCAACTGCGACGGGACCGCCTGCGAACTCTGCGGCTCGGTCGCCGCCGGCTGGGTGCCGAACTGGTGCATCGCCAGGCCGGGACAAGCGAACAGAGGCTCGGCCTTGTGCGTGCCATGGCCGAGGTGGGCCTTCACCGCCTCCTCGTCGAATTCGGCCGCCTCGCGCTGTTCGATCGTGATGGCGTCCACAGGGCAGTGGCCCAGGCACGCGCCGAGGCCGTCGCAATACGTGTCGCTGACGAGCTTGGCCTTGCCGTTGATGATCTGGATCGCCCCTTCGGCGCAGGCGGTCGCGCATAGCCCGCATCCGTTGCACTTGGCCTCGTCGATCTTCACAATGTTCCGTACCGCCATCTTCGCAACTCCGTGAGGGTCAAGTGTGAAGTTTCAAGTTTGAAGCTCGGAGAGGAATCGCCCATCGCCTTGCTTGCCACTTGAAACTTCACACTTCGAACTTCAGACTTCTGTTTACGCCGCCAGGATCGCCGCGAGGTCTTCTTTGGCCGTCGAAATCGGCTTGATCCCGAATTTCTCGACCAGGATGCCCAGCACGTCCGGCGTGACGAACGCCGGCAAGCTCGGCCCGATCCGGATGTTCTTGACGCCCAGGTACAGCAGGGTCAGCAGGATCGCTACCGCCTTCTGCTCGAACCACGACAGCACCAGCGACAACGGCAGGTCGTTGACGCCGCAGTTGAAGGCGCCCGCCAGGGCCACCGCGATCTGGACCGCGGAGTAGGCGTCGTTGCACTGGCCGACGTCCAGCAGACGCGGGATGCCGTCGATGTCGCCGAACTCGAGCTTGTTGAAGCGGTACTTGCCGCAGGCCAGGGTCAGGATCACGCAGTCGTTCGGGACCTGCTCGGCGAACTCGGTGTAGTAGTTGCGGCCGGGCTTGGCCCCGTCGCAGCCGCCGACCAGGAAGAAGTGGCGGATCTTGCCTGCTTTGACCAGGTCGATCACCTTGCCTGCGACGCTCATGACCGTGTTGCGGCCGAAGCCGACGGTGATGTACTTGGCGGGCTCGTCCGCCGCGAAGCCCGGGGCCGCCAGCGCCGCCTCGATCACCGGTGCGAAGTCGCCGTCGGCGATGTGCGTCACGCCCGGCCAGCCGACCAGACCCGACGTGAAAATCCGGCCCTGATAGGTCTCCTTGGGCTTCTGGATGCAGTTGGTGGTCATCAGGATCGCGCCGGGGAACGCGTCGAACTCAGACCGTTGAACCTGCCAGGCGCCGCCGTAGTTACCGACCAGGTGCTTGTACTTCTTCAAGGCCGGGTAGGCATTGCAGGGCAGCATCTCGCCGTGCGTGTAGACGTTGACGCCCTTGCCCTCGGTCTGCTTGAGGAGCAGTTCGAGGTCCCTGAGGTCGTGGCCGGAGACGAGGATACACTTGCCCTTAACCGGCGTGACGCGGACCTTCGTCGGCTCGGGGTGCCCGTAGGCGCCAGTATTGGCGGCGTCGAGCAGCTCCATGGCCTTGAGGTTGATCTCGCCGGTCTTGAGGGCCCGGCCGAGCAGCTCGTTGGTGTCGGTGGGCTTTCGGGTCAGGTAGTCGAGCATCTCGTGGAACGAGGCGTAGAGCGACGGGTCTTCCTTACCCAGGATCAAAGCATGGTCCGCGTAGGCGGCGGCGCCCTTGAGGCCGTACGTGATCAGTTCCTGCACGCCGGCGACCGTGCTGCCCAGGCTGTCGACCCGCTTCTGGATGCCGACTTCCAGGCCCTTGGCGACCATCGCCGTTAAGTCACCGGCCTGCCACCAAGCGACGGGGCATTCGAGCGTGTCGGGGGTCTTGCCGGCCTTCTTGGCCGCGGTTTCATAGAGACGCTGGGCCCGCTCCTTCATCGCGACCGCCTCGTCCATCCACTCCTTGAACCGCTGCGGGTCGAAGTTCACGTTCGTCAGCGTCGTAAAGAGCATCTTGACGACGAACACGTCCACCGCCCGGTCTCGGGCTCCCAGCTCCCCCGCCCGATGCGCGTAGCGGGCGATGTCCTTGACCGCGTAGATCAGCAGATCCTGCAGCGACGCGACCTGCGGGTCCTTCCCGCACACCCCGAACGACGTGCACCCGGTCCCCTTGGCGGTCTGTTCACATTGGTAACAGTACATCTCCATTCTGCATTCTCCGTTATTATATAGTTGTTTTGGGTTGTAGCGACTGTGGTTCACAGGACTCTTATATCTTGCGTGGGACCAGGGGTCGGGACCACGAGCACCCGCAGCACGGTGTCCCCTCGGTTGAGCCGGCAATGCGGGTTCGCCAGAATCGACGGCTTCATGACTTCGACCGTTTGCATCGTTCCTTCCTACTTCTCACTGAGCTTGGCAGTAGTATCCGCTCACGCGCGGATCATCGTCAACAGCATTTTGAACCGTTCCTCCGCAGACACCGAGTGCGGAACGTTGCCCGGCATGATCACGATCTGTCCTGCCTCGACGGTCACCGCCTGTCCTCCGATGGTCAGACGGCCCCTGCCGTCGATCCCCTGGACCACCGCGTCGTAGGGGGCTGTATGCTCGCTGAGCCGCTGGCCGGCGTCGAACGCGAACAGCGTGATCGTGCCCACCGGTTTGTCTAGGATCGTCTTGCTGACGATCGAGTCGGAGGCATACTCGATCAGCCCGTCCAGGCTCTGCGCCGCAGCGACACAGGCCGACAGGACGCTCGGTTTTCTCGTCTGCTCAGTCATTTTGTTCTCCGCACTGGGGTCTCGGTTTCGCCGGCCCCTTCCTGCGCCTGGATCAGGTCGGCCAGCGTGACCTTGCCCAGGTATTCCTCCATCTGATTCTGCAACTCGCCCATCTTCGCCCGCACGGGACAGGTTGCGGTCCGAGGACAACACGTCTTGCTCAACAGACAACGGTTCAGGCTCAGCCGGCCCTGGATCACCTCGACCACGTCCAGCAGGCTGACCCGGCCGGGCTCGCGACCCAGGCGAAACCCGCCCCGCGCCCCCATGTAACTCTCGACCAGCTTGCCCGCGTGGAGCTGCTGCATCAGCTTGCAGGCGAGCTGATACGGCACATCCTGCTCCTGGGCCAGCGACCGCGTCGAGATGGACGCGTCCCGGCCGTGCCTGGCCAGACTCACCATCAGCCGCAGGGCATAATCGGTATTGCGTCGCAAGATATCCATGCCGGACTCCACTGGACACGATCGGACGCCCATTCCACCGCGACGTCCGTTATATAGGGTCAATATAGTCTTACTTGCGGGTCGGTTCAAACAAAATCTAAAATAAAAAGAAAAAAAAAATACTTCCCCAGCGTGCCTCCCCATCACTCAGGACCAATCGTTCCTCCGCAATGGGACACAAAAAGAGGGCCAATAGACAGCCGATACTTCCTTCAGTCTAGCAGTCGGTTCAGGACCAGCACTGCTTCCTCACGCAGGGTCATGATCTGCCGCAGATCCTGTCTGGACGTAACCAACTCCTGGCGGGGCTGCTCTGATTGCTCTGTTTGCTCGGCATGATCCATGACTCCTACGTCTGGAATTCCATCAGCGTGTTGTCCTGGGCCGACCACCCTCGCGAGAACGTGGCGCAGGGCCCGGTTGCGCGGTCCGTCGGCGGACGATCTGGTCCAACTGGGCTGAGGTCTCCTGCAGCCGGGTGGCGTCGGGGGCCTCCATCATGTTCCGCACCTGCGCGGGCATACTGGTCACGGAATACGGTTTGGCCTCGGTCCATCGGGCCTCCCCTAGCGCCTCCCAGGCAAGCACCGCCTGGCGAATCGCCGATTCGGCCCTCTGGGCGATCTCCGCTCGCGTCGCGGTCTTGAGAATCCAGCGAGTCTGCGCCGCGAGAGACTCGTTCTCTTCCGTGCTCGAATCGGCCAACCATCGATCGATCTTGTCCAAGGCGATGGCGCGTAGCGCCAGTCCCTCGTACCGCTGCACAGGCGACAGACCCGGTTTCCTCAAGAAACGATCCAGTACCTGAACCGCGGCCCAAGGGCATGTCTTGCCTCCCTCGGTCGCCCCACAGAAAAGGTAGATCCCGTCGGGATCGTTGGCAGTCGCCGAACGGTCGGCCCATGATGCGAGCAATCGGTTCGCCTTTTCGTACTGGCCCGCTCGGACGAGGCTCTCGATATGAAGGCACCCGCCGACCATATACATCTCGTTCAACCCGGCGTCGCGAAGCATCTCCAGATAACGCGTGACGCGTCGTTCGAACGCGTCGTAATCCTTCAGCATCGAATCCAGCCGAGTCAAAGTATGGATCGCCTTCAATTGCCCCCCCAAACCGCGGTCCTGCTGCTGCGTCAGCGGCTCGAAATGCTCTCTCAGTTGGCGGATCAGCCCCCGATCGTAATAATCAGGCTCCGGCGTCCGGTCCTCCGGCAATGGCGCATGACGATGGTATTGAAGAATCTCACGCAGTTTGTCGCGGAACTCCTGGATCTGGCGCTGGCTTTCCGGGATCACGCGGTGGATTTCCCCGCCCTTGGTCCTCAGTTCCCTTCGCTCCTCAGGCGTCAGCGGCAACAGAACCCTGTTGTAGTGTGCGACCAGTTGGCGGATGACCCTGGCGTCATTGGGCTCGATCTCCCTTCGCTCGGGTCTGGGCATTCGAGCCACTTCCTCCCGCCACCGTTTGATCTGCTCCTGCCTTTGCGCCTGCTCCTGCTTCTGGGCTTCGCGTCGCCTCTCCATCTGCTGCATCGCCACTTGCGGGTCAAGGTCCGGCGCTCCCCTTTCCGTTTGAGGTCTGTCCGGCGGTGGCGGCGACTGCCTCTCCCACACAGGGTACTTGGCGATCAATCCCCGAACGAAGGCCAGATCGTTGGGATCGACCCGCAGGGGTCCCAGATCCGGCGTATGATCGAGATACGTGTCCGCGAGGCGCACCCAGGCCGCGTATTCGCTGTCCAAACCGCCGAACTCCTTCGCGGCCTTCCAGACTCCCTCCTTGTCCAGGTTCACGCGATGGAAGTTCATCAGTCTCGCGACCCGCAGAAGCTGCTTGTTGTCGTTGCGCCGGACCTGCACCTGCACAGGCAGCCGCAAGACCCTGTCGCCGACCGACACGTCCCTGTAGGTCACCGTGCAAGTCCGCCCGCCTTTGTGAGAGACATAGTCGATATCAGGCACTGCGTGAGTCCACTGTCGATCTCGAGAGGTAATCGTCACATTGCCGCCTCCCGGGAGCTTCTCCGGCCTGACAGGCAGTTCCGCGGTCAGCGTCGCCAGACGCGGAAGCCCTTCGCCTGGCTCGTACTGGTACCTCGTTGCGATCAGCGGCCGTTGCTGAGCGTCGAACAACTCCATCGACTCGACCCGATCGTCCCTGGCGTGGACTTTCACACGAGCCGGCTTCCGCGCGGCGACGCCCGGCCTGGCGGGGAGATTCACCTCGAAAACGCCGCCAGTCCCGGGTTTGGGCTTCTCGATCGACTCCAGATCGCTGGCATACACACGCCGTGCAAGGGCCTGGGCCTCTGCAAACCGTGCATCTTCGCCCCCATAGAAGCCGCCTCCCCAGCGAAACGGAGGTCGCTCGCCGACCGGTTTCGGATAGGTCGTGTTCAATGGCACCCAATCGGAATGCCGCTCGCTGTCCATGCGAAAACCGGTCTCGTCGCTGAAAACGATCTGGCTCCTCATGTCCCTGCCGCGTCCATGGGGTTCCGTCCAGACGACCGAGATCGCGTAATACTCTTGGCAGACCCAGTATCGCGAGAACACCACGATGTTGGCGTGCAGCCCTGAGGTCAGGTACAGGTCGCTGACGACATCGAACTGGATCAGACCGGCCTTCGTCCCGGAAGGCTGGATCCGGCACAAACCGATCCCGCCTGCGATCGAAAGAGCCGACAAGACCACTACAAACCACAGTCGCAGGCGGCAGATATGTGTCTTTCCCATGGTTGCTACTCCTCAGGATACGTCAGAATGACCCCATCCGAAACCGCCTCCTGCACGAGCAACGCAGGAGTCAACAGGAAATCGTCCACTTCTCGCACCTCCAGTGAGATGTCCACCATGTGAAAATCGGCGAAAAGATGACGCGTCGTTGTCATTTGCTCCGCCGGTGTGCGTGCTTCATATGTGTGGGCCAAGGCGGGCGGAAGCCCGTTGGCCGACTCGTCAGCGCCCACACCCAAACACAACAACACACACAGCAATGCTGTACATAGCGACGTTCGTAGGACCACAGCCTGTTTTGGGTTCATGTTCTTCTCCTTTGATGCCTGTCGGTCCCACACAGCGGGACCGACAGGCACATCGTCCGTTACCCCAGAATCCGCTCTACAAATCTATTACTGGATGTCGCCATCCAAATCGACCGTGGCCGTCGCGTCACTGTAGTAATCCGCTTCCGCCCTCAGGTAGAGGTGGTAGTAATTGGGATCATTGATCGTGATACTCCCAGTAGCCGCGCAACTGCCGCTCACGCTCACGCTGACGGTGAACGAATCTGCTTGCGGCTCGCCGCTATAGTAATGGTTCGATGACCCACTGAATCGCAACTCTCCTTCATACCATACGTTGTAAAGGAATGGAGGAGGGTATCCCCAGTCGACCACGTTTGTGGTCGCGAGGACATTGCTCCAACTATTCGAAGCACCCGAGCCGCTTTGCGTGGTCGCCCAGCCGGAGCCCGATCCTCCCGAATAGTAGAAGGTCATTCCTGAGACGCCGCCGCCCCCATTTGCAGAAGCCCCGGAACTGCAACTGGCAACGCTGACATGCGTGTCGTCGACAGCATATCCGTCGTACGTGACGGCGCTCGGATAAATGATGCTGCTGATGGCGATGTCAATGTCCCGCGAGCCATTCCCTTCCCAACGATAGGATGAGTGAGCATTCACATAGCTCGACACCCAGATGCCCACGTTCGGACGGGAATGGATAATAGGCCAGAGATAGACCCCGCAACGACCTAAGGTCCATCCGTCGGCTTCCAACGAGAACGGACCGCCACTCACACTCCCTTCGCCATCCCAGCCACACCACCAGGTCCCATTCGGGTCCCAATCGTCATCCGGTTCGCTGATGTAGCTGTAGGTCCCCTCATAGATCCAGACGCCCAGAACCGGGGTCGCCAATACGACACAGACCATCGCACTGAATACCGCATTCCTATTCATGGTTTGTGTACCTCCTTTGACAGCACTTTGACAAGACCTTGACCTCTTGCGTCCTGCGTGATATAGGAGGAAACAGCCGGGGGGAACCGCAAGGCTCCCTTTGGTGCGCCACGGTGGACCGACAAGAACCTTTGTCTATGGTCTGTCGGTCCACCGGCCTTTGTACACACCGCCGACCGGCCTGCCTTTTCACGGCGGACAACGACTTACCGACCCTCGACGGGACCGTACCAGGAGATATTGCGCCCGATATGCTTTTTGTCTGCGGCTCTCACCTCCTTTCGGGACCGCGCGGGGAAATCGCCCAGGCGCAACGAATCAGTGCCACCATTCTTGTCTCCCTGTTACGCCCCATCGCCTTGGCTCCTTGATTATGAAAGAGTCTCTTCTGCGACTGCCCCCAAATAGAGAAGCGCCGCCGCTCAGTCAAGACCGTGTAGCCACAGGTGTCGTCTCATCGTCATCTCGGTTTTCTCGACAACATCACTATACCCCCTCCATCAGGTGTGTCAACACGATTTTTCTTTCTGGATTTTTTTCGAATCGGGTGTAACGTCGGCGTCGGGACCTGGACTTAACGTGGTGAGTTGAAGGCATGGATACGGAAAACGAATTCGCCGAATGGGTTCGCCGGGCGCAGCTTGGTGACCGCGTCAGTCTGGACCGCCTCGCGGAGGGGGCGAGACAACGATTGTACGCGTACATCTACCGCCTGACGATGAACCATGATCTGGCCCAGGACCTTCTCCAGGAGACACTGCTGAAGATGGTCGAGAACATCAAGGAGCTGGAGCATCCCGAGCGGTTCTGGAGTTGGCTGTTCCGCACGGCGCTGGGCGTCGTGCAGCACTACTACCGGGACCTCGCAAGGGAACAGGCGATCGAGTTTTCCTCAGTCAGCCGCAAACGTCTGTCGCAGTACCTCTCCGAGGACGGCGACGACGGCCTGAACCGCGCCATCCGCAAAGAACTCTCCGAGACGATCGTCGATGCGATGGCGCGGTTGCGGCTGACCCACCGCAACGTTCTGATGCTGCGATGCTTCGAGCAGTTGTCGTTTGCCGAGATCGCGGAGGTCATGGGCTGCAAAGAGCTGCGGGCGCGAGTGCTGTTCTTCCGCGCCAGGCACTCCCTGAGCCGGCAACTGTCCCGGCGGGGCCTTCACAAGGGGCTGCTCGTCACAGCGCTGGGAATCTTCGGCTTGCTGACCGCCCCTGCCGATACGGCATCGGCAGGCACCGTGACCTCGGCCTCGCTCAAAGTCGGCGCGCTCGCCACGGTCGTGGGCAAGGCCGGGACGCCCTCCGGCGCAATCACCGCGCTCACGGTGGCCGGCTTCACGTTCACCCTGACCACCGAGCACTTCGTCTTCTTCACGTTCCTGTTCGCGGTGGTCGTGGTCTCGGTCGTGATCGGTCTCTATCTGGATTGACCGGTTACGGCTTGACCGCGCGGTTGTAGAGACGGATGTCGTCCAAGAGGCCCAACCAGAAACTGCCGGCCTCCAGGTCCTTGCCGGCCCCGATGTGCAGGCCGCCGGACGAGGGCTTCAGCGAACCCAGCTTTCGCGTGTCCGCGGCGGCCAACTGACCGTCCACGTACAGCGAGCGTTGCGAGCCGTCCCAGACGAACCGGATATGGCGCCACAAACCGTCGGTGACCACCGTCTGCGAAACCAGCGGCGCCGCAAGGCGACTGGCATCGGCCAGATGGGTCACAAGGGCGCCGGCGGCATTCGTGCCAAGCCAGACCTCGGCCTGACTGCTTTGTCCGGACTGGGACAGAATCGCCTGGCCGGGTAGTCCGCCCTTAACCCAGAGGAACACCGTAAAGGGGCCGTCTGAAGGGTTCAGGATGGGCTCAGTGAGAATGTAGTCGTCGAGGCCGTCCAGTTCCAGGGCGCCGCGGACCACGCCTTCGCCCGGCCGCCATTGGGGCGAGCCGTACGCGATCCCAGGGAATCGGCCGAGCGCGTCGCTTGCGATGTCGCCTTCGGTCTCGTCGAGCTTCCAGTGGGCGACCAACCCGGGAGAACTCATCCAGTAGGCGCACAGGCCCGCAAGGTCCTCGTAGGCGACGACGCCATCCCCCTCGGGAGGCGGCGCGATGTCGAGCGCCGGTTCGGTATCGAGCCAGGATTGTGCCAGCATCGCGAAATCGCGGAAGTTCATCACGCCGTCGTTGTCATAGTCCGGCAGGAACCGCACGCCCAGCAGAAACGGAGCGATGGTCCTGGCCATGATCCCGGCCCCTTCGGCGTTGGGATGGATCGCGTCGGGGAAGAGATTGCCGGAGTTCAGAAGGGCCGTGTACAGGTCAATCACCGGCACATCCTTCTCCCGCGAGATCTGATCGACCAGGGGAAGGATCTCATCCCGAATAACATCGGGCCGGATCGTGAAGTTCACCGCGAAAGCGGGCACCGGCTTGCAGATCCACACCACCGGCCTGCTGGGCAACGCACGAAACGCGTCGATCAGGCTGCCGTAGTCGGCGACAAAATCCTCTTTGTACTGCCAGTTCTGCGGCTTGGAGTCGTTGGTGCCCAGTTTGATGACCACGATGTCGGGCTTGGAGGCCAGCGCCGCGGTATAGGCGGATTCTCTGATGTAGGGTTTGTCCCCGCGACGCAGGAGCGTCGCGCCGCTGACGCCGAAGTTGCTGACCTGCCAGGCGGGGTCGTACTGACGCAGAATCCGCTGCAACTGGGCGGGATAGCTGTCGTTGGTCCGATCCGCGATGCCCGAGCCGTAGGTGATGCTGTCCCCGATGCAGGCCACGTGTTTGGCCTGCGCGACCGCCGCACATCCGCACACGACCACAATCGCAAGGAATGACGCTCTGGTCTTCATGTCCCCACTCCTGTCAAGAAGGTTTCGCATGCGCCGTCTCAGGCCGAATGCAGCGACGCGTCCACTCGATCCACAACGTGGGACCCGGATCGCGAGACGTTCTGGGCCTCGGACGGAACAGTCTGCCTTTCGGCCTGGGCCTTTCTGCGTTCCTCTTTCGGCCGGCTCTTCCATCGTCGGTGCACCCACCAGTACTGCGTCGGGTCCTCGCGGATGAAAGCCTCGATCGCCTTGGTGTACTCGGCGGTGACCCACGTCAATGGATCGTCCTTGTCCGCCCATTCGCAGGGGCGGATGATTCGCGTGACGCCAATCTCGAAGAAGAACCGGTTGCCCACGCGACGACTGTAGCCGATCACGATGGGCAGGTTGTAGGTAAGGGCCAGCAGGCCGATGCTCTTGTAGGTGCTGGCCTTGCGCCCGAAGAAATCGACGAAGACGCCTTTGTGCCCTGCGTCCTGGTCCGCGATGAACCCGATGGTGCTGCCCTGTGCGATGAGACTGGGCATCATCTCGGTGGCGCCCTTCTTGTCGATCAGCTTCTGGCCGCGACGCTCGCGGACGCCGTACAAGAACCGGTTGAGATACCTGTTGTCCAGGGGCCGCGCGACGCTGTAGAGATCGAAGCCGAACAGGCCCATCATGTAACCGGTGATCTCGAAGTTACTGTAATGGCCGGTGACCATGAGCAGGCCTTTTCGCTCCTGCATCAGCCACTTGGCCTCCTCGGCGTTGCGGAAGGTCGAGTACTGGCGCCAGTTGTGCTTTCTCACCAGTCGCGGCGTAAACAGGATGTCGATTGTCAGCATGACCAACTGCTGGAAACTGCGACGACCCGTCTGCTGAATCCACTCCTCGGACTGGTCGGGGAAACTCGCTCGCAGGTTGTCCAGGGCCCGCTGACGGCCCCGGCCGTAGAACTTCCAGAGCAGATCACCCAGAAAACACGCAAACCGCAGGTTGGTCTCGACATCGAAGATATACAGGAAGACGACCAGAATCCGGACGGCCACATACACCAGCCAGTCGAGAACGGGGTTGTGTTTCTTCTTCTTTTTCTTCGGTTGTTGCTCGTCGGCCATAGGTTATCATTGTATCGGCACCCGGAGATTCGTCAAGGTCGTCGCAAAGGCGGGCATGTGACGGATACGGCCCCGAAACCCTCCTTATCGGACCTGCTTGCGACCGGCATCCATTGATGGCATTCGCAAAACAACCTCCATACGACCAAGAACCTTGGTGCAGGCATGAACCTGAAACAGACTGTGGAGAAACAGCACCCAATTAGCCGAAATAATTGAATACGACAGGTGGCGTGGTCTCGTACCAAGTGCCTCGCAGCCTGTCTGTGGAGAAAAACCGGCACCGACGTACCTAGGAGTTGTGATCACGATGATTCTGAAGAACCTGTTCGTATATCCGAAACTGCCCGAAAACCTCGTCAAACTGCATCAGCTGGCGTGCAACCTGTGGTGCACGTGGAATCACGAGGCGATCCGGCTGTTCTATCGCATCGATCCGCAGCTCTTCCGGGCAGTCAACCACAACCCCATCCAGTTCCTTGTCAGCCTGCCCAAGGACCGTATCCGTCAGTTGGCTCACGATCGGGGCTTTCTGTTCCAGCTCGATGAGGTCTGGCAGCAATTCCAACAGTACATGCAGTACAACGAGCGATTCAAAACTCCGTACGAAGCGACCTTGGACGAAAAAGACATCGTCGCCTATTTCGCTATGGAGTTCGGACTTCACGAATGTATCCCGATCTACGGCGGTGGCCTGGGCGTCCTGTCGGGCGACTTTCTCAAAGCGGCCTCCGATGTAAACCTGCCGGTCGTCGGGGTGGGCCTGATCTACAAGTACGGCTATTTCACCCAGCGGATCACCGCCAATGGCGAGCAATATGAACAATCCGCGGAGTTCGACAACCACCTGATTCCGATGCATGAACTGCGCGGTCCTGAAGGCGATCCGGCCTACATCGAAATGCAGATCCTCGATCAGAAAGTCCGCATCAAACTCTGGGAAATTAGCGTCGGCAAGACCCGCTTGGTCCTCCTGGACACCGACCTCGAGGAGAATCCGCCGCACCTGCGAGACATTACGAACGAACTCTATGTCGCCGATCGAACCAAGCGGCTCCAGCAGGAACTGGTCCTGGGCATCGGCGGCGTCCGAGCCCTGGAGCGTCTGGGCATCGAGCCCAAGATCTACCACATCAACGAGGGGCACTCGACGTTCCTGATCCTCGCCAGGCTCCAGAGGCTCATGGTGCGAGAAAAGCTCAGTTTCATGGAGGCCAAGGCGATCATCCGGGCCTCCACGGTATTCACCACTCACACGCCGGTGATCGCGGGAAACGAAAGCTTCGACGCAGGGATGGTCCGCAAGTTCATCGAGCATGAAGTGCAGACGCTGGGCGTCCCTTATGACGACTTTGCCGCCCACGGCTTCATCAACAACGATACGAAAACCTTCTGGCTTCCCGCGTTGGCGATGCGGTTCGCACGGCATCTCAATGCAGTGTCGCTGATGCACCGCGACGTCTCCCGACGGATGTGGGCGGGGCTGTTCCCCGACCTGCCCGAAAGCGAGATGCCGATCGACTACGTCACCAACGGCGTGCATCACTCCTGGCTCAGTGAGCCCTTCATCGACCTGCTCAAACGGCACGTGGGCCCCGACTACGTCCACAGCGCATGCAACCCGCAGACTTGGGACCGGGTCCTGGCCATCCAGGAAGACGAAATCTGGCAGGCTCACCACCGGAACAAACAGAGCCTGATCACGTATATCCGCAAGAAACTGGCCGACGACCTGGCCTCGCGAGGTTACATCGAGTCCAAGGTCCTTAAATTGACCCGCGCGCTGAACCCCGAATTCCTGACGATCGTTTACGCCCGTCGGTTCGCCCGCTACAAGCGAGCGACGCTCATCCTGCGGGACAAAGATCGACTGGCCAAGATCCTGACGAACTCGACCAAGCCCGTCCAACTCATCTTCGCGGGAAAGGCGCATCCCGCCGACTCGCTCGGGAAAAATATGATCCGGGAGGTCATCGATTTCGCCAGGAGTTATCAGCTCGAAGATCGAGTGGTTTTCGTCGAAAACTACGATATGAACGTCTCCCGCCATCTGGCTTGGGGGGCCGACGTGTGGCTCAACAACCCGGTGAAAGAGAACGAAGCCAGCGGCACCTCCGGCATGAAAGCCGCCATCAACGGCGTCCTGAACCTCAGCGTCCTAGATGGTTGGTGGCCTGAGGGCTACAACGGCCGCAACGGCTGGGCCATCACCGGCGCCGAATACAACAACCAGTACGAAATGCAGGAAGCGGCAGAAGCCGAACAGATCTACGACCTGATCGAATCCGAGATCAGCGAGCTGTACTACGAACGCAACGAAGCGGGGGTGCCCTCCCGCTGGGTCGAGATGATGAAGCAATCGATCTGCTCGGTGTGCTGCCACTTCAATATGAATCGTGTACTCGCCGAATACACGGACAAATTCTATGCCCCGTCAAAAACCCTGACGGAGGATCTGGTCCGCAACCATTACGAATCCCTCAAGCACGCACTCCAGAATGCTCACGAGATCAACCAACTCTGGGACAACATCCACATCGGGGGGGTAACCACGAGCGTGGATAAAAAAGACGTCGTCGCCGAGGGGGAACATGTGGAGGTCGCCTGCGAGGTGGATCTGAACGGAGCTCCCGCCGATCTGTTCCAAGTCGAACTATTCTATATGCTTCGCGACACGAACGAGCATCGGATCATCCCGATGCGCCCCCGCAACCCATCGGGTGGGCGGGTGATCTTCGATTGCGGATTCGAGATCGCAGGCCGAGGGCTTCTGAGTATCAATGCACGGATCAAACCGTCGTCCCCCATCCTCCAGGACCTCTACCCCCACCTAGTCAAATGGGCGTCGTGAATCGTTCTTGACACTTCGGGGACGTCGACCGGTCCAACTCGATGGAACTTCTACCTAAGCCGGAGGAGCCCCTTTTTCCTCGCAGCAGGCTCCCTGCACACCGTTTTGCGGAGGATCTTCTTGCCCGGTTCGGCTTAGGAATACCGGTAAAGTCTTTTCAAAAAATAACTTAAGACATTTCCTTTCAGTTTTTGCGTACAAAACCGTCGATCCTCCCTTGACGCATTAAACATTTGTTTTAAACTGACGTATCAAACATTCGTTTGAGAGATGACCTCTGACCAGATCCAGGGAGTCTTTGGAGAAGCATATGAGCAGCAAGGTCTTAAAGACCGAAGTACGTTCAGCCGGAGGGTGGAAATCCGGACGGTTCTGGGTCAAACTAGCTATCGTAGTTGCGGCGGTCGTTGCGCTGTTTCTTCTGGCGTGGATGCAGTCGCCCAAGCAGCAAGTGGCCGCCGTACCGACGCCTCCGGTCAACGTGACCGTTCTGCCTGTGACGGCGGAACCGAAGCTGGCCGACGCCTTTGAACTGCCTGCGGTCGTCGAGCCCAATCAGATCGTCACAATCGCAGCAGAGGTGGCCGGGCGGATTGAGTGGATGGGTCCTCGCGAGGGCTCGTCCGTACGGGCGGGAGATCTCCTGATGCGGCTCAACACCGATCTGTTGCAGGCGGAATTCGAGAGATCGCAGGCCCAAGCCAAGAATGCGCAGACCGAATTCGAGCGTCAACAAGGCTTGGTCCGGGGCGGCGCGGCTCCGACCCGCGAGCTCGACCAGGCCGCCGTACAGTTGGCCGTCGCCCAAGCGACCCTTCAAGAGGTCCGAGCGCGCCTGGACCGTACGCAAATTCACACACCAACCGGCGGGATCCTCAACAATCTGCTTGTGGAACAGGGAGAATACGTCCAGGCAGGTACGCCCGTGGCCCAGATCGTCCAAACGGACATCGTCAAAGTGGCGGTCAACGTTCCGGAACGGGACATCGCGTTCTTCTCTCCCGGCCAGACCGTGGAGATTCTCGCCTCCGTCAAGGGCGTCCAGCGGTCTTTCTACGGGCCGATCAGTTTCATCAACAGCGTGGCCGATGACCGTACTCGCTCTACACGGATGGAGATCAAGTTGCCTAATCCGGATGGAGCGCTTCGCAGTGGTCAAATCGTCCGGGCCCGTTTGACCCGTCGGATATTGGAAAACGCCGTTTTGATCCCCCTGTTGGCGGTGATCCCGATGGAAGACGGTTACGCCGTCTACATCGTGACCGAATCGAAGGCTCAACGCCGGAAGGTTCAACTCGGCCTCATCCGCGGCGACCGCGTCCAGATCGTTCAGGGGCTTGCACCCGGCGACCAATTGATCGTCGCCGGCCACCGATTCGTCGCTCCCGGCCAGAGCGTGAACGTCGTATCTGTCGCGTCACAAGAGGACAAGTAGGCATATGCTTCTCACCGATCTATCCATCCGCAATCGCACCACGGTCGCCGTGCTGGGCGTGATCATCGTCATCCTCGGCGTCGGCAGCTACCTCACGCTGCCGCGAGAAGCGTTCCCGGACATTCCGATCCCTTACATCATGATCAGGACGATCTACGAAGGGGTCTCCCCGGAGGATGTAGAGACCGCCGTCACGATGAAGATCGAAAAGGAACTGACCGGCATCCGTGGTGTCAAAGAAGTGATCTCCAGCAGTGCCGAGGGCATGTCCCTGATCAGCGTGGAGTTCACACCGGACGTGCCCACCGACGTCGCTCTCCAGCGGGTGCGGGACCGCGTGGACATCGCGCGAGGCGAACTGCCCCGGGAGATTGAGGAACCGGTCATCACGGAGATCAACATCGCGGAGTTTCCGATCATGCAGGTCAGCATCTCCGGCGACGTCTCCCCTTTCCAGCTCAAGGAGATCGCCGACGAGTTGGAAGACGCGATCGAAGCCGTCCCCGGCGTGCTGAAGGTGGACGTCGAAGGGGCTCTCGAACGCGAGATCCGTCTCGAGATGGACCCCGACCGGGTGGCCCAGTATAACCTGACGATCCCCGAAATCCTGGCGTTGATCCCCTCCGAAAATGTCAATATCTCCGCCGGCGGCGTGGAGACCCCGGGAACCAAGTTCAACGTCCGCATCCCTGCGGAATTCGTTTCGCCGGAAGAAGTTGACCACCTGCTCTTGGCCGTGCGGAACGGCAAACCCATCTACCTGGCGGACGTGGCCACCGTCCGTGACACTTTCAAAGACCGCACCAGCTATTCGCGCCTGAACGGACGGGAAAACGTAACGCTTCTGGTCCGAAAGCGGATCGGCGCCAATGTCGTTCAGGTGTCCGATGGCGTGAAGGCTGTCCTCGAAGGGGCCCGCAAGCTGGTCCCCGGCGGCGTGACCTTCGAGGTCATCAGCGACACATCCAAGTACATCCGCAATACGGTCTCGGACCTGGAGAACAACATCGCCGCAGCCTTGATCCTTGTCACCGCTATCCTCGTGATGTTCATGGGCTGGCGACCCAGTACGATCGTGGCTTTGATCATTCCCCTGAGCATGCTGATCACCTTCTTCCTGATCCAATTCCTCGGTTACACCCTGAACATGATCGTGCTGTTCAGCCTGATCCTGCTGCTGGGCATGTTGGTGGACAACGCGATCGTGATCGTGGAGAACATCTACCGCCATATGCAGCTGGGCTACAGCCGGATCGAAGCGGCGCGCCTGGGGGCCCGAGAGGTGGCTTGGCCGGTCATTACATCGACCTTCACGACCGTCTGCGCATTTATCCCCATGATGCAATGGCCCGGCATCATGGGCGACTTCATGAAGTACCTGCCGATCACTTTGACGATCGGCCTGGTCGCTTCGCTGTTTGTCGCGTTGGTCTTCAACCCGGTGATTTCCTCCGTCTGGGCCGGACGGCCCCCCCGAAAACGAGACCATGAGAATTGGTTCATGAGAGGATACCGCCGGGTCCAGCGTCTGGGCTTGGAAAATCCAGGCATGGCCCTGTTCCTGGCTTTCTGCTTGCTGATCGCCATGGGCATCCTTTACGGCAAGTTCGGCAAAGGGGTCGAATTCTTCCCCGAAGGCGATCCCGAACGAGCGTTCATCAGCATCCGCGCTCCGCAAGGCGCGAACATTCAAGAGACCGACCGGATCGCCCGCCTGATCGAGGAACGGATCCAGCCTTACGCGCCCTGGTTCGAAAACGTCATCACCAACGTGGGCTCGGCCGGCAGCGGCATGGACCTCATGGCCAGCGCAGGCGGCCCGCATCTGGCCAACATCACCATGGTCTTCTATGACTTCGCGAAACGAACGCGACCGTCCAGCGAGATCATCGCCGAGGTCCGCCGGGCAGTCTCGGACATCTCCGGCGTGGAGATCAAAGTCGAGCGAGAAAAGGAAGGTCCCCCCACAGGCGCGCCGGTCACCGTTCGCATCGTGGGCGAGGATTTCAAGACGTTGGGCCGTCTGAGCGACCAAGCCATGCGGATGATCGCGGACGTGCCCAATTTGGTCAACCTGCGAAGCGATCTGGAGGCCACCCGGCCCGAACTGGCCTTCACGGTGGATCGGCGAGTCGCTACGCTCCTGGGCGTCAACACTGCCACCGTGGGCAATTTTCTGAAAATGGCGATTTTCGGGAGCAAGGTGGGGACATACCGACAGTACAACGACGAATACGACATCACCGTTCGCCTGCCCTTGAAAGATCGCATCAACATCGACGACCTCTACCGACTCCAGATCCCCAACGCTACCGGTGAGGCGGTGCCGTTGAGTTCGCTGGGTCGGTTCGAATATAAAGGCGGATTCGGCACCATCAATCGCGTCAATCAGAAACGTGTCGTCACACTGACCGCCGACACCGAGGGGCGCCTCAGCTCCGAAGTTCTGGCCGATGTCCAACGTCGATTGCATCCGCTGGGCGAGACCCGCCTGCTGCCCAAGGACATCCGCGACTGGGATGCCCTGCGTCGCCTTCTGATCGAAGCCCGCAACGGATCGGGACCGGCGGTCCTTCAGAGGGTTTGGCGGACGTTGCCCGCAAGGTCCACGGCGTTGCTGGATAAAGTTCTGAAGACCGAAACGGCCGACGAAAACGCAAGGGCCCAAATCCTGGACATACTCAACCGGGCGATTTCCAAACGGAGTCTTTACAAAGTTGAAGATCTTCAGGGCAAGAGCCTTTCCTCACCTGCCTCAGAACTCATCGGGCGGGACTTACAGAGCCTCAGCGACACAGAGGTGCAGTTCCTCAACCGCCAGGCATTGGTCGCGGCGATGCCGGACATCGTAGAGCCCGTCGTCCGTCTCGACCTGCCGGCGGAATACCAGGTTCGCTACGCAGGAGAAAAGGAAGAACAAGACGAATCCCAAGCCTTTCTGAGCCGCGCATTCGCAGTCGCGGTTCTGCTGATCACTCTGGTGCTGGTCATCCAGTTCAACTCCTTGCTGGTGCCGGTCATCATCATGACCACCGTTATCCTGTCGCTGATCGGAGCCCTGTTCGGACTGCTCGTGGTCGGCCTGCCATTCGGCATCATCATGAGCGGCATCGGCGTGATCAGCCTGGCGGGTGTCGTGGTCAACAACGCCATCGTGCTCCTGGACTACACACGGCAATTGCAGGCCCGCGGCATGGACTTGGTGGAAGCCGCCGCGGAGGCCGGCGCGACCCGACTTCGCCCGGTGATGTTGACAGCCGCCACGACGATCATCGGACTGATCCCCATGGCCGTCGGCGTCTCCTACGACTTCCATACGTTCTCCTGGGCCCTCAAGAGCGAATCGACCCAGTGGTGGCGCAACATGGCGGTCGTAGTGATCTTCGGCCTGGGCTTTGCGACGATCCTGACGCTGGTGGTTGTGCCCTCGCTGTATGTGATGCTCACCAAGATCTCCCTGTGGGTGCAGACGAAATTAGGTCTCGATCGTCGGGAGCCAAGTGTCGCCGCAGTGGAGCCCCCCCAAGGACGGTGACCGATGGACGCACTGAAAAATAAACGCGGATTCATCTGCGACATGGATGGCGTGATCTACCATGGATCCCGCCTGCTGGAAGGATCGAAGGGGTTTGTGGAGTGGCTGAAAACCGAAGGCAAGCAGTTTCTGTTCCTGACCAACAGTTCCGCCCGTTCGCCCCGAGAATTGCACCAGAAGCTCATCCACATGGGCATCGAGGTGGGCGAAGACCACTTCATTACCTCTGGCATGGCGACTGCGCATTTCATCGCATCCCAATGCCCCGGGGGTCGGGTTTTCGCCATCGGCGACTCAGGCCTGTACCAGGCGCTTTATGAAGTGGGTCTTTCGATCGATGAGAGCCAGCCGGATTATGTGGTTGTCGGTGAGACCCGCAGTTACAGTTACGAGAAGATCGAGACGGCGATTCTCCTGGTCCTGGCGGGCGCCAAGCTGATCGGCACCAATCCGGACCTGACCGGTCCTACCGAGCGAGGCATCGGGCCCGCCTGCCGGGCGTTGATTGCCCCTATTGAGATGGCCACCGGCCGTCAGGCCTACTTCATCGGTAAGCCCAATCCGCTGATCATGCGCCATGCACGACAAATGTTGGGGTGCGAACGGGATGAGACTGTCATCATCGGAGATCGCATGGACACCGACATCGTCGCCGGTATCGAATCCGGCATCGACACGGTTTTGGTCCTGAGCGGCATTACGAAACAAACTGATCTGGACCGCTATCCCTATAAACCGCACTATATTCTCAAGGACGTCAGCGAGATTGCCGCATAGCGTGTGTGGTATCCGCGAGGCCCCGAAATCCCGCTTTTCCTGCGGGTTCACGCCGGGTACAATCCGTCTTCATGGATGGATACAACATTGTGAGTTTTGCCGGAGTCTTCGCTCTCCTGGGGGTCGCGTGGATCCTGTCTGCAAGTCGCCGGAATATGAACTGGCGGGTGATCGGATGGGGAATCGCTCTTCAAATGCTGGTGGCGGTCTTCATTTTCGTCGTCCCCACTGGCACCCGGGTGTTTCTGGCGGTCAACGACATCGTCGTCAAAATCCTCGAATCGGCCGGCAAAGGGGCCTATTTCGTCTTCGGCCGCCTGGCCCTCGGACCCGGTCAGGTCGGCCAGAGCGGCGAAGAATCGATCGGGTTCATTCTCGCCTTCCAAGCGTTCCCGACCATCATCTTCTTTTCCGCCTTGCTCGCGGTGCTGTATTATCTCGGGATCATGCCGCAACTGATCAAATTGTTCGCCCGAGTGTTCACCCGCCTGATGCGAGTTTCAGGCGCCGAGTCGTTGGCAACCGCCAGCAACGTCTTCGTCGGTGTGGAATCGAATCTCACGATCAAACCTTACCTGGCAAGACTGACGCCCTCTGAGTTGTGTACCGTCTTGACCGCCGGCATGGCCACGGTCGCGTCCAATGTGCTGGCCCTCTACGTCCTGACGCTTCAGAAGCAGTTCCCGACCATCGCGGGGCATTTGGTTTCCGCATCGTTGCTCTCGGCTCCCGCGGCACTGGTCATGTCGAAAATCCTACTTCCTGAGACCGGTACGCCGGAAACACTCGGCCTGCAAATCGCGCCCTACTATGAGCGAGACAGCAGCTTCTTCGAAGCGGTCATCAATGGGTCCAATGCCGGGGTCCGCATGATCGTGGGCATCGTCGCCCTATTGGTCGCGGTGCTCGGTCTGGTGGCTTTGGTCGATGGGGGTCTCTCGAACATCGGGACCTGGCTCGGCGCAGAAACCCCATGGTCCCTCAGCGGCCTCTTCGGATACGTCTTCTATCCTGTGACGGTGCTTTTGGGTGTCCCTCTGGACGACGCAGAGCTCGTGTCTCGGATCGTGGGCGAGCGATTGATTGTCACAGAGGTCGCCGCGTATAGTCATCTGAGTCAGGCCCTGCAAGACGGGCTTCTAACCCATCCTCGTTCGGCCGTCATTGCGGCCTACGCCTTGTGTGGATTCGCACACGTCGCTTCAATGGCCATCTTCGTCGGCAGTATCTGCGCGCTGGCCCCCCAGTGCAGCAAGAGTATTGGCCCGATCGCCGTACGAGCCTTGATCGCTGCGAATCTGGCCTGCTTGATGACCGCCGGCGTCGCAGGAACGTTCTTCACCGAAAGTTCTATTCTCCTGGGGGGTTCCTGATGTTCATCCGTCGTCTAAACGATTGTAGAGAATTCCTCGCGGCAGACCACTCGATCCTTCGCGAGCTGCTTCATCCGGACAAAGCAAATCTGGCGATTCGTTACAGTCTGGCACATGCGACGGTTCCACCCGGCTGCAAGACAACACCGCATCGGCTCCGGACCACCGAAGTCTACTACGTCCTGCAGGGACAGGGTCGGATGCACATCGACGCGGAGGTGGCTGACGTAACTTGCGGCTTCGCGATCTACATCCCTCCTGGCGCCACCCAGTTCATCGAGAATCTGGGCGAGGACGATCTGGTCTTCCTGTGCCTTGTGGATCCCGCGTGGAGGGCGGTCGATGAGGAGATCGTGGAACCCGCCCATCCGAGCAAATCGCCTTTTGCGGACGACATCACGCCACCCCCTGAGGCCGGGACGGAATAAGCGGTCTCGATCCACCGTCAATGTGCGATCACACTGGAGACACGGAAGACCGGCAAAAGTAATGCGATCGCGATGGTGCCGATGATCGCCCCCAGAATGGTGATCATCAGCGGTTCGATGAGTGTCATCACATTTCGGATGGAAGTCTCGAGTTTCTTTTGGTAGAAAACGGATACCTTGTCGCAGACCTCGCCGAGCCGGCCGCTCTTCTCGCCCGCACGGAGCATCTGAATGATGCCGGGGGCGATCAGATCCGAACCTTCCGCGATCAGAATCGACTCAGACAGTTGATATCCATCCTGAATCTTCTCATCCACCTGCCCCCACAACCTTTTGAAATGATAGTTGTCGACGACTCCCTGGATCACACGGATGGCGTCGAGCAAACGAACGCCCGTATTGACCATGGTGGCCAGAATTCGCATGCTGCGTGTGACGACCATGTCGACATACATCGTTCCCATCACAGGGGTATGGATCTTGGCGGCGTCCAGCGCGCGACGCCCCATCGGCGTTCGGAGCCAGTACCATAGAACCGCGCCGACGAAGATCGCTGTCGTCAGCAGGACGGTCATGATCTCGAAATTGCCCAGGATTTTACTGATACCGACAAGCACCTGTGTGAGCTTTGGCAGTTCCGCCCCGCGGGAAGCGTAGATCCGCATGAACCGCGGCAGAACGAAAAACATCAGCGTACCGGTGGCGGCAATGGCCATCAGAACCATGATAATCGGGTAGGTCAGCGCGCTTCGGATCTGCTTACGGGTGTCGGTTTCGAAGTTCAGGTAACCCGTCAAAACCGTCAACATCTCGACCATCCGGCCCGAGGCCTCCGACGCCTTGACCATACTGATGAACATGGTGTTGAATGTGTAAGGATAGCAGGCGAGGGCTTTGGAGAACATATCGCCGCCCTTGACTCGTTCAGATAGATCCAAGATCACCGCTTTGAATCGAGGATCGGCCGCCTGTTCGGCAATTGCGTCCAGAGCATCGCTCAGGATAACGCCGCTGTCGAGCATGACGGCCAGTTGTGTTGTGAAAAGGATCAGATCGCCGGGCTTGGCACGAACCCGGCGCAACCGTTCCGAATAGACCGCATCGGCGGACTCCCGGGAACGAGAAACACCTCGCACGGCGCCCGGTTCCTCCGTCGCCGAGGAATCGGTCCGCGAGAGGTGCATTGGGGACAACAGTGTACTCATGGATTCCTAGGTTCCTGCTCTAACTGCCCGCATTGTCGTTGACGGTCGTCCGAAGGATTTCCTCGATGGAGACGATGCCGGCTTTGACTTTTTCGATCCCGTCGTGGTACAGCGGCAACATCCCTTTTTCCAGAGCCTTGGCCCGGAGCTTCTTGGTGTTGATCCGCTCATTGATCATCTCGGCGATCTCGTCGTCGGGGACAAACAGTTCGTGAATCGCGATCCGCCCGGAAAACCCTGTGTTGCGGCATTTTTTGCATCCGACGCCGCGATAGAATTTCGCCACGTCGCCTCCTTGCGCATCAATCATTCTGCGGATGCTGGCAGGCGGTTCGTACTCCGTCTTGCAATTCGAGCAGATGCGTCGGACCAGCCGCTGGGCGATCACGCCCCGCAACGAAGCCGCCAACAGATAAGGGGCCACCCCCAGATCCAACAGCCGCGTTACGGCACCGGGCGCATCGTTGGTGTGCAACGTGGACAACACCAGATGCCCGGTCAACGCCGCTTGCACGGCGATGCTGGCGGTCGCCTCGTCGCGGATTTCGCCGACCATAATGATGTCCGGGTCCTGTCGCAACAAGCTCCGCAGGGCGGTCGAGAACGCGAACCCCACCGACGTGTTGACCTGGAACTGATTGATGCCCGAGATGTTGCACTCGACCGGGTCCTCGACCGTGCAGATGTTGACCTCGTCGCTGTTGAGTTCCGAAAGAGCCGCGTAGAGCGTGGTGTTCTTGCCCGAGCCGGTGGGCCCGGTCACCAGGACAACCCCATTGGGAGCCTGGATCACCTCGCGGAACCGGATCAGGTTGTCATAGGTGAATCCGAGCGATTCAAGATTGTAGAGAATCTTCTGAGGATCGATAACGCGGATGACGACCTTCTCGCCGAAATTGCCCGGCATGACGGATACGCGAAGATCGATCGGCCGACCCTCGACGAGAACGTGAATCCCGCCGTCCTGGGGGAGCCTCCGCTGAGCAATGTCCAGCTCGGCCATGATCTTGATGCGAGAGACAACCGCGGCGTGCATCTGATGGGGCGGTCGCATCTTCTCATAGAGCTTGCCGTCCACACGGTACCGAACCCGCAGCTTCTTGTCGTCGGGCTCAATGTGAATGTCGCTGGCGTTTTCTCGAACGGCGTTGTATAAGAGGTAATTGACCAGCTTGACGACCGGCGACTGCCCTGCGACTTCCTCCAGATTGCTGATGTCCTGCGTGATATTCTCAATGAGCGAAAATTCTTCGAGCCCCTCGTCGTCGATGATGTCGTCGATCACGAAAACATTCGCGGCCGGCAGGTAGTTCTGCAATGTCGCCTTGATGTCTTTGCTGGTCGAGCAGACGACCTGCACGCGGCAACCGCTGATTCGCTCGATCTCGTCGATGAGAAAAACGTTCGTCGGCTCGCTGACCGCCACCGTCAGGACGTCATGCACTTTGAACAACGGCAGCACAATATGCGCTTCAAGGAATTCGCGAGGCAGGATCTCGACCGCCTTGGGATCGCAGAGTTTAGGGCTCATCTGCGCATAGGGAACGCCGTACGCCTCCGCGAGGGCCGCCGCGATCTGATTGTCGGTGCAGTAGCCCATCTCGACAAGCAGTTCGCCCAGGAGCTTGCGATGTCCTTTCTCCCGTTGCTCGACGAGGGCTCTGTCGATCTGCTCTTGAGAGACCACCCCCCGGGCCAGCAGGAGCTGGCCGAGCTGGGCTTTGTTCTCGAGCAGAATTTGAACCATGCCTTACCTCGACGCGTCGATCTCCGTGTGATTGTTAGGCTTTGGCGGTAAATGGAAAAGGAGTGTCCGGATAGCCCCTTCCCTCACCAACCCCAGATCAACAACCGCACTGTTTCATCATGCAAAACTCTTGACTGCCTGAGCAAGCTCGGCATGACAGTCGAATTCATCCTGCAGGCGGGTGATTTCCAGGATCTTTCGGCAATTCTCATCCAGTCCCGCCAGCCGTAACTGGATTTTGTTCTGACGGCAGTAATCCCTGACCCACAGCAACAGTTCAAGCCCCTGACTGTCCAGGAAGGTCACGTTGCTCATATCCAGGACGATGCCGGTCCTCTGGTTGCCGGCGATCTCAGTGACGGCGCTGCGTAGAGGTTCGACAAGTTCTCCGTCGACCTCGCCCCGCAGGTCAACCACGGTCACCTCATTGTAGTTCTGCCACTGGATTCTCATCGGAGAAGCGTCCCCACCGCATCGGTTCCGTAAGCCGCGAAATGGCCGGCGTCATAGCTTTCCGCCCCCCCTTCTTGAATCATCTCCCACAGACGGGTGATGTCGCAGTCAAGAAACAGCCTCCCGATCTTTTCGTCGAACTGGGTGCCGAGCCCTTTTCGAATCTCCTCAAGGGCATGTTCGATACTCATCGCATTGCGATAGGTCCGCCGCGATGTCATCGCGTCAAAGCTGTCGGCCAGTTGGACGATCTTACCGGTCAGGGGGATCTCGTCGCCGCAAAGACCGTTGGGATACCCTTGCCCGTCCACCCGCTCGTGGTGGCACAGAATACCGGGCACGATGTCCCGCATCTGCTTGATCCCTCGGAGAATCCCGGCGCCGATCGAAGGGTGCCGCTGAATGCAGATCCGCTCTTGCGGTGTTAGTTTGCCGTTCTTTCGCAGGACGGCCTCGTCGATCCCGATCTTGCCGATGTCGTGCAGCAGACCCGCCAGGTAGATCTTGTGAATCTGCTCCTCCTCCAACGGCTCGCGCTCGGACAGTCTCTCGGCAAGCCATCGGGAAATCAACGCCACGCGTTCGGAATGACCGCGGGTGTACTGGTCTTTGGCGTCGATGCTGTTGGTCAGGGCCTTGAGAGACCCGACGAACAATTCCTTGAGATCATTGAAGAGCCGCCCGTTTTCGATGAAAACCGCGCAACCGCTGGCAACCGAGGTGAAAAGCTTCACATCGGTGCTGTCGAAATCGGCCTTGTCGATCCGGTTGATGGCGACCATCAGACCGATGATGGACACCCCATTTTTGGTCCGGCGGGATGTCCCGGCCTCCGTTTTCTCCTTCACGCACAGGGGCACCGCGATGAGGTTCTTCACATTCGACGGCCATTCATACCGAAAAGGCGAATCCACCTCGCTGTCCAGGAGAGCTTCATGCCCCTGACGCACCTCGTGGGAAAGCCGGCTGTGCAACGCCATCGCCATGTGGTCGTCGATGTCGATCAGACCGGAACCTGCCGCTACAACGAACCGTCGATCCCCTTCGACACATCGTTCCAAAAGAACGGCAATTCCCTCGACCAGAATGATGTCGGTCAGGCTGTCGCAGGCCAGTTGCAGGAAGTTCGTGTCGGATTCAGTCACCCGCATGTTGGTGCTGATCTTGTGGAGAAGAACCAGTTCCTCGTACACACGGGCCAACTCGACGCCGACGGTCTCTACCTGCTCTTCCGCCCGCAGAATCGTCTGCTGATTCAGGGCGATCAACCGGAGCATTTCGGTGAAATGCTCGATGTGGCTCGCCGGACCGGCGGATACCTCCTCTGCGCTTCCCAGATCGAGGATTGCCGCGCCGAGAGGATGGCGATACCCTCCGATCACCAGCGGCATCAGCAGCGGCGAAGCTACGAGCAGATTCCCCTCGGCAAACTGCCAGACCGGGATCTCGACGCCGTCATATCGCTGCCGCTCAATCCGGTCCAGAACGCATCGGCCCGCCTCGATCAACGGCTCGGGGCGACTCTCGAAACGACCGCCGTTCACCAGCACAGGGATCCGCCCGTCGGCCGTCACGACGGCAAAATTGACGCCGAAACGGGCAACCCGCGCCCCGAAGATTTCCAGTTCTCGTCGTCGCGCCGGTGCCAGAGTCCCAGTCACCGTATTCGGCATGACCGTTTCCACAAATCCACCTATCCTTGAGCACATCCGTATAGATCCGTCCCGAGCGGATCAACTCTGGGCCACGAGTTCCGGCTGGTACAGGAGATCCTGAATGGTCTTGAGGAGTTCCTTGGGACTGAACGGTTTGCTGAGACAACTGGACACGCGAAGGTTCTGCTGCATTTCTTCAGGAATCGCGAAACTGCGCGCCGTCAGCAGAATGACCGGCGTGTTGCAGGTTCGATCGTCCGCCCGCATTTTCTCGATCAATTCAATGCCCGTCATCAGCGGCATCTGGTAGTCCGTCACCACGATGTCGGGGCGTTCCCGACATGCCAGTTCGTATGCCTCCGCGCCGTTGCCGGCGGTGATCACTTCATAGCCGTTGTTGCGGAGTTTGATCGCAACCACATGAATAATATGGAGTTCGTCGTCTGCAACGAGCACCTTATTGGCCATTGTTCAATCCTCAGAATGATTCATGATCGGTGTTGACTCCTCCGTGACAGGCAATCGGCGGATCCCTCTATACGAGAGCGGCCTGCCGGGTGGTGGCCAGCGGCAACTCGAAACCGAACGTGCTGCCGGCGCCGACCTTGCTGGTGACGAACACCCGGCCGCCATGTACTTTTTCGACTATTTGCTTGACCAGGTTTAGCCCCAGACCGGTTCCTTTCGCTTGCTTGTTGTTGGCGGCCACACGGTAGAACTTGTCGAACACCCGGCCAATTTCATTCTCCGGAATGCCCACGCCGGTGTCGCTCACCGTGACGCGCACCCGCCCCGCGGCCTCGTCCACGTCCGTCCCGATCGTCACCCGCCCTCCAGGCGGCGTGTACTTGACCGCGTTGCTCAGCAGGTTGATGATCACCTGCGACATCATGTCCTTGTCGACGTGCACTTGGTCGTACACGATCGCGCGCCCCGCGGTCACGGTGATGTTCTTTTCTTCCGCGTAGTTGCGGATCATCTGCAACTGCTCTTCGATCAGAATCGTCAGACTCGCGGGCTCTTTGTTGACCTTGATCAGGCCCGACTCGATGCGAGAGACGTTCAGGATGTCTTCGATCAACCGGCTCAGACGTTGCGCCTGGCTCTGGATGACCGAATAGAACTCCTTCCGGGTCTCCTCATCGTCCGCCTCCCCGTCGGCCAGCATCTCCGAATAGGCCATGATCGAGGCCAACGGCGTCTTGAGCTCGTGTGAAACATGGCTGACGAAATCGTTCTTCATCTGGGAGATTTCCTTCTCCCGCGTAACATCGTGCAACACGGCCACGACGCCGGAGACCTTGCCGTCCGTTTGGACACAGGAGACGATCGTTTCATAGGTTCGAGTACGATCCCCCTGGGAAATCTCCAATTCCCGCCGCGTAGCCTCGGTTCGATTCCGCCGGCATTGCACCAGCAATTCCAAAAACTCGGCCTGCTCCCCGGCGATCACCTCGGCCAACGGCCTATGGCGGACGTTTTCGGGATCGAATCCGAAGAGTTGAGCGGCCGGGGAGTTGGCCATCAAAAGCCGGTCCGATCCGTCGATCACGATCACGGCGTCCCGCAGACTGTACAGAATCGCCTCCGTGTGTCGGCGTTCCCGCTCCGAAAGCTGGGAACGGATCTCGAGGTCCTTCAACTCAGTCTGGAATTGACGAACCGCCCTGTTGCTTTCCGCAAGACGTTCGTCGAGGGCCTGGACCAACCCTCGCAACGTCGGAAGCGAGTCGCGATCTCCTTCCAGAAAGGAACCGGACCGCAGCCGTGCCGCCATGGACGTGATCGCCCCGGCCATCCGGGCATAGCCGATGCCGAGGAAGATCACGCCCACAGCCCCTGCACAATAGACAACGAGGCGAGACAAAGTCGCCCGCCATTCAGAGGAGGCGACCGCGTACCGCAAGTCCATGACGACCGCAGTCATCAGCGAAGCGACCGCCACCGCAGCGGCGGTCGAGATCATGCTTCGTTGCCCTCTCACCGCAACTCCTCCGAAACCAGGGGACGACGGAAGACCCGTCGTCCCTGTACCCTGCGTGGACAAAACTCAATGGCGTGACCACGGTCCTGGCTGTTGCTCTTCAATCTTTCGGCCGGCAATGCTGTCGAGCCGGCGGAATTGCTCCGGATCGGTCTCCGCGATGATCCGCTCCCGAAGACGCAACGCCTCCAGATAGGTCGGACGGATCATGAGGGCCAATTTCAGGTTGAAAACCGCCTTTTCGATGTCGCCCTCAAGATAGTTCTTGGCTGCTCTGGCGTAGGCGTCCTCGGCCCACTTGGCGGAATCGACACCCTGGAGGCCGTCCATCGAGCCTTCGCGTTTGCGACGGATGTCCTCGACTCGCTCATCGCCGCGGACCTCGCCAGGTTCGTCGATGATGTGAGGCGTCAGAATGACGATGACCTCTTCCCGCCCCACGGTGTCGGTCTGTCCTCGGAACAACGTTCCCACCAGCGGCAGATTGCCCAACAGGGGGACCTGCGATTTGCTCTTGACCACGTTGTCGCGGAACAGACCTCCGATGACCACGGTTTCACCATCTTTTACGACCACGTTCGTCTTCAACTCGGTCGAGGTCTCGTCGGGGATGTTGTTGGCCTTGAGCGTGCCGTCGCTGTCCTTCGGGTAGATATCCATGCGGATGTAACCGTCGTTGCCGATATACGGTCGGAACGCCAGACGGGTACCGGTCTCCAGGAACTCCACCGACTGGGTCGTCGAAGTCTGGGTCTGGGTCGTCTGGGCCTGATAACCGATTTTGCGCCCGATGTAGACGATGCCTTCCTGCTTGTTCACCGCCAAGATCTTGGGATTGGCCAGCACGGTGGTGTCCGTGACAGTCTCCAGGGCGGTGATGATCGCCTGCACGTTGTCAGCCGAGAACCCGATGGTCAAACCACGGCTGCCGGGGGTAGCCCCAAAGCCGGAGGTCTGGGCCTTGGTTCCATAGCCATTGATCGTGGCCGGAAAACCGGTGATCGGGGTACCGGTCAACAGATTCCAGTCGATTCCGAACTGGGTCTCCTCGGTCAGTCGGGCGGACATGATGGTGGCCTCGATCAGGACCTGCTGAGGTCGGGTGTCCACTTCTCGAATGATCGCCTCGGCCCTCTGGATGTTCTCGGGATAGTCGTAAATGACAATCATGTCCTGATTGGCCGGAGTGTTACCGCCGCCGGAGCCGCCGAGGCTACCTTCGCCGCTGGAAATGTCCTTTTCAGCGGCCGACGTCGCCTGCACCCTTGCAGAGGCTGCGCCGCTCAGAACCGGCGTCACCAGCTTCACCGCTTCATCGGCAGTCAGATAATACAGTGTGATGACTCGGAAGATCATCCGCTCCGGGTCCTCTTTCATCTTTTTATATTGCTCGGCCGTGTACACTCGGACAAAGCCGCCGACTTGCTCGTACTTGAAGCCGAACCCGAGAATGGCATCCATCGCTTCCTCGAACGTCACGTTGTACAGCCGACTGACGGTCAACGGACCATCGACCCCTGCCGTGGGAATAATGTTCTTCTTGCACAGGGCGGCCAGCAAACGCAGACCGTCGCGGATATTGCTGTCCTTCTGGAAGGCGATGAACGTGATCTTCGTGCCGGTGGGATCCACCTGGCCCACGTTCGGATCGACCGTCAGGGCGTTCTCCGAAACGGACGATTCCGCGCCGGACGACACGGACCCGCCGGTGCCCGCCAGTCCGAAACACAGACTCAACGACAAAATAACCCATAACCATCGCAGTTTGAGAAGACAGTGTGTTTGACTCACGTGTGTGTCCTGAAACATAAGGTGACTCCTTGTTTGTCCGATCGCCAATTCCCAAGGGCCTTGGCTCCCGCATCGTGTTGAAACTCGTTCGTTCACTTACGTACGTCTGAAAGCGGCGCCAACTTGAGCGCCAACCGTATGCCTTTGCATTCCACAAGCACTGCGTTGTCACTGATCTGCAACACTTCGAATTCCAGACAGTCGGAGCCATACTCCACGGTCAGCATGTCCCCGACCCCCAGTAATCGATCGTTCAGGAAAGCCTGGGGATTTTCGCTCCGCAGCGATACCGCCTCCAATCTCAACGTCTGTGCGACCTGCCGAACCACTTCTTGATCACGATTCACAGAAACGACGGGTACTTCTGCATCAGTGCTTGTGCCCGGGCCCGTAGCGGATTGCCGCGCCGGCGCCCATTCCTGTATATTGAAACAATCTCTACCGATGGAATCGTTGCGTCCGGGAACCCGAGGCAGTTCCACCATCCGGACCTTACGCACAGGCTGGCTGTCTGTCGTGGCGACCGGTTCACGCTCCCCCGGCGCGGCGGAGGCCGAACTGGGTTTGTTCCCGACCAGAATGCGAATCCACATCACAGCCATAACGATCATCAACGCCGTGGCCAAGACCGTCTTTTTCCCATCCATCAGGAGGTCCGTGATCCGCCCCCCTCCCGGGACCCGATGCTTGCTGCGGTTACGCGCCATGGTTTGCCCCTCCCACGGCATCCGCCCGGCCGGGGTTTTCGGTCCGGCTCGATTTCAACTGATGGAAGATATAAGCGTCGGTTTGCATCGTCAGTTGCCCGCTGAAACCGGGGTCGTTCTCGATCTTGACAGTCTCGATCCGAACCAGCCGATCCATCTCCTGGAGGCCGCGGAAAAACCCGAACAGGTTCGTCAGAGTTCCCTGGCAGGTCATGCGGATGGGGATGCACCCCACTTCCTGTCCCTGAATCTCCTGCCCCGGAAGCACCACTTGGTCCGTTAACTGCTGAGTGGTCATCAGAGATGTCACTCGCTGAAGGAACGTCCCAAGCGCATTATCCGACGGAACCGACGCTTCAAACTGCTCGATCAGACGCTGCGTATCCCTCAATTTCACTTTCAGAGCCGGCAATTCCTGGCCCTGTTGCCGGGCGAGGTCGATCGTGCGTCTCTGTTCGGCCTGCGCCTGCGCCAACGAAGCCAGCCGTTGCTGCGAGGGAAGATAGGCGCACAGAATGAAATCGCAGACGAACAACCCGGCGATCACACACACCCACACCTGTTGCCTGCGATGAGACCATCCGAAACAGGTCATAGTCATCATGCGTCTCCCTCTTCATAATTGGCCAGGACGCACGTGATCTCGAACGCCGTCACATCCAAGGTTCGCACCCCGTCCGTCCGCGGGGCCGGTCCACGAGTCGGGACCCCATTCGCAGGTCCGATCTGCACCTTGCTTCGACCGTAGAACGACGGGCGAACCTGGCGGAAATACCCCGACTGTTCCAGCCGCGAGACCAGATCCGCAACATCTTTCGGTTGCCCGGCGACCCCCGCCAGAACCACCCGCAACGTCGATTCTCCCAGCGGCGCCGCACGGCGCGAATCGTCCGCGGCAAATGCTCGCGCCGAGGTCCCCTGGGCCTGGCCCACGTTGTTCAACGACGAAACGGGTTCCCCGACCAATTCCACCTTGCTGAGCAGCACGGATTCATCCGCCACATGGCTGATTTCCGCAAGGATCGACGCGATGTCGATCCGCGTATCGATGCGTCGAACCAGATCGGCTTTGGCCTTGATCTGATTCAATTCCCGCGTGACCTGATTGAATTCATGAACCGTCGCTTCCGCCCGCATCCGCGGCTCTTCCTGGCGGGACACCTCCGCAGCCACTGTGCCGGTTCTGTGCAAAACGGTCAAATTGAAGGTCATCATCATGAGAAACACCGCCACCAGGGCGATACACTGCTTTCGGACCCGCGAGCAGCGTCTCTTGCGATCCTTGTACCAGTCGGGAAGGAAATCGAGCTCTTTCACAGCGGCTCCCCTTCCAGCACAGGTTCGGGACGCTCGGCCGGCGCGGAGTGTGAAATCCCGATGTCCCATCCCTTCAGACTCAGTCCCACCGCAAGAGCCAGATCCGCCTGTTCGCTGCTGCAACCGTCGTCGAGGGCCGCGCGGCACAGATCGAACCCCCGCAACGGCTCGGCAATCTCAACCTCGACCGACAGATGACGCCGCAAAGCGTCGCGGAGAACCAGTTCATAGGCGCCCCCGCCCGCGACAATCGCCCGTTCCACCCGTTTGCCGCGGAATGTGACGGTGTAGTATCGCAGGCATAAAGAAACCTCGCCCGCCAGTTGTTCGGCCATCATATTCAAGGCGTCCACCACAGGCCGACGCGTGGCCGGATCGAGCGGCTCGTCCCGCTGCAGTCGCACGCGAAGCGACTCGGCGTCCGCAGGGGAGATCCCCAGCGACGAAGCCACCTCCTGCGTAAACAACTCGATTCCCACCGGGATCTGCTTGACGAAACAAATTTCGCCGCTGCGTCCGAAAACCACCGTTGTGAACCGATGCCCGACGTCGATGAAAATGATCGTCCGCTCCCGGTCCTCCTGGCGTCGCATCGTCCGCTCAAACGAACGGAACAACGCGCACGGCGGCGCGTCGATACCGACCGGCGTCAGGCCCGCTTCTTCCAGAATCCGTATATGCGTCGAGATCGTCTCGCTGTCGGCCGCAAAAAGAATGTACTCGTCTTTTACGACATCGCTCTGACGGACGGTCCCGGCGTGGATGTAATGGATCGTATCTTTCGCAGGGTCCAGATTGAACCGCTCCGCGGCTTCCTTACGCAGGATTTTGTCCGCCTGCAGCTTCTCGGGCTCCGACAGTCGAACCGACGTGATCCGAAGCGCGTCGACGGGAAGGGCCGACACCACCTGTCGACCTCGAAACGGGTTGTCCGACAGCAGGCGGCAAACGGCCTCGATCACGGCCCGTTCCCTCGGGGGACCGTCCGCAATCGCTCCGGCGTTCCAAACGGCCCGTCGGGCCGCCAGCACCCGGATACGATCCTCGCTCACCGCCACCTGGACCATCTTGAGGCTCTTGTGCCCGATGTCCAGGCCGATCGGCTGGATCTTCTGATTTCCCGTTATGCGTATCCACGCCTGCATATCACGTCTCAGTTCGAGATGGAAACAAACCCCGTGACGGGCTCCACAGTGACGGTCCGCGTGACGCCGCCCGCTTGGAGCGTGACGATGCCGCTGGTCAAAGCGTCTGTCGCGCCGTTGTAAGGGCTGCCCAGATAGTCGAAACTCACCGTATCGGTGCCGTCGAAGTCGGCGCTGACGATGTTCACCTGACCGAGCCGTCTGTCCGTCGAGAAACTGACGATGTAATCAAATCCTTTCTTCACCGGATGCTTGATCACTTCATACGTGCCGTCGGCCTTCCTCATCTCAATCTGATAGCTCTCGGCGCCGGCATCGAACTTCACGCGGTGATGCTGCCCGGTGCCGATCGCCAGGCTCTTGGCGTACTCCAGATCGGCGGCCACCATGTTGGCCGCAGAACGAACCTGAAGACTTCCCGCCGAAGACGCCATGGGCACCGCGATCGCCGCAGCGACCGCCAAAATCACCAACACGATCATCAACTCGATGAGGGTGAACCCATCGGCAATCTGTTGCCCCGGCCCTTTGGATCGATTGATCTTCATTGCTCTGTTTCCGTGCATATTGATCCTGCCTCTACAGCCCTTTCGACCTATTTGCACCGTGTCTTAATACAAACATACGAATTCATTCCCCCGGCCGCCAACGTCCGACAACTGCGGACCGATTGCGTCCGACAATCAAAGGCGAACTGCAACTGCGAGAATGGAATTACCGGAGGCGACGGCTGGCGTCGTAAATTACGTGGGATTTGAACTGCTACGGGTCTTTTCGTGCGACACTGCGGATAAAGGCATCGGCCGCGGGGCTCCAGAATACCGCAGGATTGGCCATACCACCGGGATAAGCGACAATGGAGGCTCGGACAGGATCGGCCAGGATGGTTACAGATGATCCCGGCCCGTTGAATCGCCAATGACCGATAATATTCCCAAGAGATTGTCCGTCCCTGATTTGCGCGATCTCCGCGGTGGTCCACGCACAATCGTAGATACGCACGTCATCGATCGCTCCGGCATACAGCGTATTCGACGACACGATCCCCTGGGCGCCGAGATTCAGATGACCGTCTCCGGTCCCCAGAGTGTGGGCCCACGCATCGGAAGCGCGCTGCACACCGTCGAGGTAGGAGGTCATCGTGGTCCCGTCCCAGACAACAGCGACATGATGCCAGATGCCCGCGATCTCTTCGAGAGAGATTCCCGTGGGCCACGCGTTTCCGGCGTCGTTGAGATGCCGCACAACCAGTTGCTTGGAGGCCCCTGCGTCGAACTGGAGCGACCAATGGGGCAGGCTGTCATCCGGGCTGCACCGGACCACGAGGCCCGCGTTGTCGTTCTGCGCCGTGGCGGCTTTCATCCACAACGACAGCGTGTACTGGCTCCCGAGTTGGAGCGTAGTCGAGCTGTCGGAAGTCTGCGCGTAATCTTCAACGCCGTCGTCGTTGTTGAGCTCCAGCGCCCGGCCCAAGGCGCCGGCCACCCATTGAGGATTTCCAAAGATCTGAATCTGGTTTCCGTATCCGGAAGCGTCGGTCACGGTCTCGCGGATGGTCCCCTTCAGACACAGGCCTCCGAGGAACTTGACACCCGACGCATTGGAGCGAAGTCGCAGGTTTCCATCGACCACCGCCAGCCCCTGGACAGTAAAATTGTTGGCGTCCTCCAACACCAGATCACCGCCCACATACAATGCAGGGAGGTTCTTGCCGCAGATGATCTGACTGGCGCTGCCGGTCACCGTCAGATTGCCTGTCACAAGCAGCATTCCATTCACCGTGACGTTACCGCCGAGCGACAGGTTCCCCACACGCCGCCAGATCCGAGTGCCGACCGGGCTGGTGTTCAGGGTATCACTCGCCAGATCTGTGCGCGTCGTGGGAGGCTTGATGTAGGTGCTTGTCACAGGGGGCCAGGGCAGCGACACTTTCTCATAAGGCCGCGTCTGTCCGACACACTCCCCGATCAATTGCGTGGCGAAGACGTCGCCATCCAGCGACGTGGTTTTGGCCTGATTGATGACGTTGCCTTCCGTAAGCATGTCGCCGTGGAGGATCCAATTCTGCCGAAACGTGGTGTCGGTCTTCGTCCATAGGGCAATGGCGGGATCCAGCCGAACCACCGCGGACAAGCCGACACGGCCCACTTTGCGCCCGTTTCTCAGACGGAAGGCCTCGCATGTGACATTATAGCGGCAGTAATCGGTCGAATCGGAACTGTCGAGCGCGATACTGACGTCGTAATAGTCGGGACTCGCGCTGAGCAACTGCAGGTTCGTTCCGCCCGTCCAATAGGGGGTCGTGGCGTCCTGTGGACGCAAGAGCAGACCTCTCGCGTGCTCCAGGGCCGACTCCGCCAGATGGTTCATCTGGACCCTCATGAGCATATTCTCGCCGCTGGCCAGTTCCACGTCGGTGCGGCCGATGAATCCTGCCGCGATTATCGTGACCGCCATAACGATCATCAGGACCATCAACAGGGCCACGCCCCGCGTGCGATGGAGGCTCGATGATGGATGGATGATTGGACTCATGCTTCGCCTGCAACAATCCTTCGTTCGCTAATCGTCATCGCGCGTCACGATCTCATCGGACGGACTGAGCAGATAGTCGGCCCGGCTGCGGACCCTGACCACGGTTTCGTATCGTTGGTACACGCCGTTCTCGACATACCCGAACGTAACAGCGAGCAATCGCGTCCTCGGCGGCGAAACGCCGAAGAAATCGAATTGCACATTGTTGCAGTCGGAGATCAAGGGCGTGTACTTGAGACTGTACAGGTTCCGCAGTTGATTCTTGGTCAGGGGCTGAGCCAACTGGGACAGGGTATATTTGGGATTGGCGGGCGACGAGAACTCACACAACCGCAACATGTCGCGGTTCGCGCCTCGTTCGAGATAGATCAGCTCGTTGAGGTTGATCTCGTTGACGTCGGTGGTGTCGGCCCGCCACAGGACCAGATCGTTGTCCGGCGCGGCGCAAATCAGCTTGCAGTTGCTGACGAGTTCGGAAAGATGCACAGTGGTATGGCGGATTCTCGCCTGGATCAGGGCGCTGTCGCCGCCGACCGTGGCGGCGTGGCTCATCGCAAACGCTAGGGTCGCCACCGCCGACAGGATGATGCTTGTCACCATCAAGCCGACCAGCAGCTCGACGAGTGTGAACCCCGTATCGGATCGTATCCCCTTCATCGTCCCCCTCGGCTCTCTTTGTCCCTCGCATCAACGGCCGATCAAACGGGCCAGGGTCACCATCAGACGGTTCTGGTCGTACACCCGCACGACGACCAACGTGAAGCCCGACTCGGGACAAAGACCCGAGTTCGGATAGGCGGGGAAATTCGCGACGCAGGTCACGTCGCGACGGAATCCCGCATACAATGGATCGGAGAAGACGACGCCCGCGTGGTCTTTGACCTGCCCCTGGCCCTCGGCATATCCATTCCACTGGCTGACGATCTGGTCGAACGGGGTTTCGACGATCCGGTTCATCAGGTCGCCGGCCAGACGGGCCCCGAGGGTACGGCGGCTCCCCTCGACCTGGGCTGCGGCTCCGCTCGAGAACGGCAACAATACGCCGGCAGCCGCCATGCCCAGGATCACCAGGGCCATGACGGCTTCCGGCAGCGTAAACCCCGATCGCGTCGGGACGCGATCAATAGTCATAATAGGCGACCCCTCTGTCGTCGGTGCCCGTGTTGCCCGGCCGGATCTCACCTGTCGCAGGTTTGTAGATCCAGCCGCAACTGTCGTCCGCCACCGCCGGGAAATCCGCATCGTCCGCCAGGACGGTGACCGTACTGAGCTTGTTGAACGGATTGGCCGGGATGTTGGACAGATAAGGCCCCAGGGGAAAACCGTCCGTTCCGCGAGCCGCGGTCTGCCCGTCGGCGCTGCTCGACATTGTCGCCTGGGCGAGGAATGCCTCCCAGGTCGGAGCCGCGGATCGATTGCCTCCTGGATATCCCGGCGGAACTTCACGATGCTGGCTTGTATACACGGGAATGAACCTGCGAAGCAGGCTCAGATCCATGGATAACGTCGTTTCCCTCGCCGATGTCGCGCTGTTGCCCACGGCGGGAATGACGATCGCGGCCATGACGCCCAACAAAACGACGACGATCAGGATCTCCACGAGGGTGAAGCCCTTCGTACGTCTGATGGTTGTCCTTTTCATACTCTAATCTCCCTGCCCCAGCAGTTCTCATCGTAGAGAAAAGGCTGACCGGCTTGAGGGTCACTCTCGCGCGGTCAGCCTTGCATTTCACAACTTATCGGATGGCAGTCGCTGTGTTAGTAACCCTGATGAGCCGCGGTGGCCGCACGAATCTCGCCGGTGGTCGCGTTGTACTCCCAACCGTCCGTCTCTCCGCCTTCGTCCCAGCCAACAATCGAATTGCTCCCGCTGAATGGGTTATCAGGAACCCTCTCCAGATACGGGCCATAGATAAAGCCCTGGTCCTCGTCAGGCTGCTTGCTTGTATTTGCCGTCCCGTCGATCTTCGAGGTGTAGATCATCTGCTTCTCGAAGTCTGTCGGAACTGCGTCATTGTGCTGCACCTTGTACAGCTCGATCTGAGACCTGAGCGTCTGCAAGTTGCTGCACAGACTGTTGGTCTTGGCCTCGGTGCTGGCCTGGGTGAACTGCGGAATGACGATCGCGGCCAGAATGCCCAAGATGACCACGACGATCAGAATTTCGACCAGCGTAAAACCACGTTTAGCTTGCATTCGTTTTCCTCCTCAGTGTGAGATAGATAAGTAAAACGCTTCGTTAAAAAAGAAGGCTACGTTGCCTTACTACTGTGAAGCTATCGGCAAAACCGATCAGCCACTTAATTGACTCGATTTCTTTGGGTCGCAAATCCTCCTGCAGTGAAATCAAACCAACGACACAACCATGACCAATACTTCCATGCTGATGTTCAAGACGAATTTGAGAGCCTTAAGGTGCGGTCCAGGATTGGGCCCGGCCGCGTTATCTGCGGCTCCCACTCAGTCCAAGCAAAACATAGGAAATGCAAAGCGGGGATGCAAAACGAGGAACAGAAAAAAATCCGAATATACAAATGTAAATCAGAGGATCGGGAGATGCTCAGAGATGTTTCGAATGCGGATGATTCGGGTCTTCGGGCCCGCGTGGGCCAGATCGATCCAGATGGGGGCCATATCGCGGATCGCCGGCTCGATTTTATCCGCCCACTCGATCAGGACCACCGATTGCGGATCGCAAAAATCATCGAACCCCAACATCTCGAACTCCGCAAGAGACTCGATTCGATAGGCGTCGAGATGGAAGATCTCGAAACGGCCGCGGTACTGATTGACGAGAACGAACGTAGGGCTTGTAACGTTTTCGCGGTCTATGGCGCCTGCCCCGGCGGCGATGCCTTTGATCAGGTGCGTCTTGCCGCTGCCCAGGGGTCCGCAGATCGCGAAGACCTCCCCGCCCTTGAGCCGGCTGCCGATCCGCCGGCCCAAGTCCATTGTTTCTTCTGCACAGTGTGTCGTGATCGTGGTCTCCATCATCGGCCCCCCAATTGGGGCGGATAATAGTAGCCTGTCGTCTGCGAGGCAACGCCCATCCGATAGAGATGATCCTGCAGCAGGCATGGCCGACGCTCCCGCGAGGGAATCGTCGTCGAGTAGATCCGCAGTTCGCCTTGGACAGAAGTGATGACCTCTTCCCGGTGGTCCCCAAGGCAGTCGAGCACCGCGATCACGCGGCCCTCGATCGGCTGAATCGCAGGGCCGGCCCAATCCTGGATGGCCTTCCCGAAGATCACTTCCTTTTGCGGGTCGTCATCCCACCACAGGGGCCGGGGCGTCAAGGGCAGATCTTCCCGAAACTCGATCAGTTTGCCCGAGGCGCTGTAGAGCCAGCGGCTCTTGTGGTCCCGCTCGCCTGCAAAGACCTCCATGCCGGGATGCTCCGCGAGGACGTCGGCGGCCATACCCTGGCCGTGAAGGTGAGAGGTAGGCTCCTTGTGCGTCCAAAGCTTGCGGCCGGTCGCGGCGTCGACCACGCACATCCCGTCGGTCTTCTGCCGCACCTCGAATCCATAGAAAATCTCCAGGCCGGGATTGGCAGGATCGATATCGGCGACGTAACAGATATCGGGATGGCCCATCTCCAGCGTCCAAAGCCCCTTGCCGTTCTCGTCGAGGACGGCGGCGCCGATCACGATCTCGTCGCGTCCGTCGTTGTCCACGTCGGCGGCGATCAGGCCGTGGGAGCCCTGCCCGGCGTATTTGCGTTTCTCCTGCGTCGATTCCCAATCCCAAAGGCTCTGGAACTCCTTGTCCAGAGCCCGTGTCTTGATCAGATTGTAGGTACCTCGCTGCATGATCAGAGACGGGGTCTTGCCGTCGAGGTACGCCACGGTCAGGAAGTTCCGACAGTAATAGTTGTAGTCGGGATAGCCGTCCCGGCTGAGCCAGGCGGTCTGGGCGACGATGCGCCCCGTTTGGCCGTCGAGCTTGACGAGATACTCAGGGCCCGTCTGAACGAGGCCCTTCTCATCGCGAGGATCGCCCTCTCCCGCCTTGCAGTAGACTTCGGCTTTGCCGTCGCCGTCGATGTCGTAGACCACCCAAGGCGAGTACCAGATGCCCGCCTCGATGGACCAGCCCATGTCGTGCCGCCAGAGCATCGTGCCGTCGAGACGGTAGGCCTCGATCTTGTACGTGGTGGTACTGGGCTTCCAATACCCCGGTTGCTGATACGGATCCGTGTTGAAGTTCGGCTGCTTGATGACGAACTCCAGAGCGCCGTCGCCGTCGAGGTCGCCGATGCCGACCTGCTGGAAGTCGTAGTCGCCTCCCAGAGGAATGCGAAGATACGGCTTCGAACACACAGGGGCCGAGGCGACCGGTTTGCCCGTCGGCCTGCCGTCTTCACACAGAAACAGCTCGTACACGAAGTCGTCCGACGGTGCGGAACGATCAACGAAATGAGTCTGCGGACTCCCCTGCTGGTTGAGTACGACTCGCGATGTGTCGGCCGCATGCGAATCTCTGCGCGCCACGGCAAACGTGATGCCTTCCGGGTCCTCCTGGAGCAGTCTCCAACTCAGGAACACTGCGCCATCGGGGGTCGCAAGGGCGACGAGCCCTCGATCCAGCTTCTCCCGGGCCGATACGCCGGAGACTTCAACCAGCATCAACAACCAGATCACGGTAATCGCATGCGTCTTCATCATCTCAGTCTCCAATCGCCAGCCACCAAAGTTAACCCGTCAAATGTTCGTAGCCCCCCGGTTCCAAGTCGACTACCCGCCCATCCGGCATGCGGATTTTCATCCCTCGAGTATCCGTGATGCGTCCGACCGCGACAAGGGGCAGCGGCTCGCGCCATTGCGAACGAAGCTGGTCCCACTGATCGACCGCCAGCGTGAACAGCAGTTCGAAATCTTCGCCCTCGTTCAACGCGGCCGCCAACGGGTCGGCTTGAATTTTCGCGTCCTCAGAGATCGGCAGAGCCGAAGCCTCGAGGATCGCGCCAACCCCGCTCTGATCACAGATTCGATTGAGGTCCGTGCTCAGGCCGTCGCTGATGTCCATCATGGCATGGAGGTCGGCGATTCGAACGATTTCAAGGGCCTCGCGGACCCGAGGCTGAAAATCCAGATGCTTTCGCAACCCGGAGCCGCCCAGAGAGCCGGTGACGCAGATCACGTCGCCCGGCTTGGCGCCGTTGCGACGGACAGGCGGCTTGTCGCCCGGTTTACTGAGCATCGAAACGCACACGACCAGACGCCCCGTATCCTTCCAGGAGGTGATGTCCCCTCCGACCAGGGGACAATCGTATTTATCCGCCGCGTAGAGGATCCCCGCGTGCAACTCCTTCATCTGGGACTCCGTGAAGCCGCGGGGCAAACCGACCGCCACAACCGCCGCGATCGGGATCGTCGCCATCGCGGCGCAGTCACTCAAACTGGCCGCCATTGATTTGTAGCCGACCCGTTTAAGACCGGCCTGTTTCACTTCGAAATGCGTTCCGTCCAAGAGCATGTCCGTCGTAATCAGGACCGAGCGGTCGTGCCCCAGTGCGATCTGGGCCATGTCGTCGCCGATGCCGATAGGGATATCGAAGGGCGAGAGCTCTCGCTGTCGGCGAAACCAGCCGGTGATGTCATCTTCTCTGGGGCTCATGGGACGCCAGGTGTTTTTCCCAGAATGCGATCTGTTGACGGACCTGCTCGGGTCCCGCAGCGCCCGCGGAGACGTACCGTTTCACCACGTTGCCCGCGCCGAGAAACTCGTAGACGTCCTGATCAATCACCGCCGAGCGCTCTTGGAACTCCGCCAGCGAAAGCTGCGAAAGGGAGCGACCCTCTTTCTCACACCTCGCGACGAGCGCCCCGACGATGCCATGGGCCTTGCGGAAGGGAACGCCCTTTCGCACGAGGTACTCGGCCAATGCGGTCGCGTCGAGGAATCCCGCGTCCAGGCCGGCCGCAATCTCCTTCGTGCGGAACGTCGTATGCGAGACGACCGCCGCAGCGATCTCCAGCGATTTGCCGATGCAGTCGGACGCCGAGAAGACATGAAGCTTATCCTCTTGGAGATCGCGGTTGTAACCGGAGGGTTGAGCCTTGAGGATCGTCAGCATGGCCATTAGCGCGCCGTAGATCGTGCCGGTCTTGCCTCGCATGAGTTCCAGGACGTCGGGGTTTCGCTTCTGCGGCATCATGCTCGACGACGTACAGAAAGCGTCGTCGATGCGGATGAAGCCGAATTCGCTCGATGAGAAGAGGATCCAATCCTCGGCCAGGCGGGACAGATGCGCCGCGATCAAGGCACAGTCGAAGATGAACTCGGCGCAGAAATCCCGGTCGCTGACCGCGTCGATACTGTTGTAAACGATGTCGCTGAAACCCAGCGCCGAGGCGGTGGCCTTCCGGTCGATGCCCAGCGTCGAGCCTGCGATCGCCCCGCCGCCGAGCGGAGAAACGTTCAACAGATTGCGACAGTTGCCCAGCCGGATCACGTCGCGCTGGAGCTGCTGGACGAAGCTCAATAGATAGGCGCCGATGACGATGGGCTGCGCCCGCTGCATGTGCGTGTACGCCGGCATCAGGTCGTCCACATGTTTGCCCGCCAGAACGACCAGCGAGCTTTGCAACCGAGCGACGCTTTCTTGCAACGTTCCGATCTGATCCCGCATCCAGAGGCGGATATCGGTGGCGACCTGATCGTTGCGGCTGCGCGCCGTGTGCAGCTTCTCGCCCGGCTCGCCGATCCGCTGGATCAAAGCCCCTTCAACGGCCATGTGAATGTCCTCGGCGGCCTTGTCAAACTCGAACCGCCCGGTTTCGATGTCTTCGCGAATGCTCGTCAGCCCGCTTTCGATGGCCTGAAACTCCGCCTGCGTGAGCAAGCCCTGCGCCGCCAGCATAGCCGCGTGGGCGATCGATCCCAGGATGTCGTATTTGTATAAACGTTGGTCGTAGGACAGGGACTCCACATAGTCCACCGTCAGTTCATCGGGCTTGCTGGACAAACGCTTTTCCCAGCTTCTCTGCGTATCGGCCATAACTGTCGCTCTCACCCTTTCCGGGCCGCGCCGCCGAGGATGCGTGCGGCCACCGCTCGGCCCAAGGCTCGGCATTGTTCAAGTTGCTCAGACGTCGCGCAAAATCGGGCATCCACGATCGGCTCGATCAGCTCCAGTTTGTTGTCCTCGACGAGCTGCTTCATTCCCTTGAGTGCCCCGCCGCTCCAGCCGTAGCTGCTGAACAACCCGACCACACGGTTGGCGACCCGTTTCTCGCGAAGCAGATCCAGGAGGTTGTTCATCAGCGGGAATACTCCGGCGTCATAGGTCGGGCACCCCAAGATGAGGCCCTGATACCGCCAGACATCGCGGATGATATACGATATGGGGCTGGTCGAGACGTTGTGCGTCCGGATCGTCCTGACCCCGCCCGCGGTGAGGCCCCGCTCGACCGCTTCGGCCATCCGCTCTGTGGCGCCGTACATCGACCCAAACGCGACGACGACGCCGGGTTCCGTCTCCTGGCGGCTCCAACGGTCATACAGGCGGATAATGTAGCCCGGGTCGGTCCGCCAGATCGGACCGTGCGTCGCGGCCACAATGCGAAGGTCAATGCCCGCGCTGCCGAGCTTCTGAATCGCCTTCTGCACCATGGGCGAGTACTTGCCGACGATGTTCGAGAAGTATCGCAGAATCTCGTCCTCGAAGTAGTGGATGTCCACCTCATCGTCGAAGATCCCGCCTTCAAGCGAACCGAACCCGCCGAACGCATCGCCGGAGAAGAGAAGGCCGTCGGACATTTCGTAGGTCATCATGGTCTCGGGCCAGTGGACCATGGGTGTGAAGAAGAACTTCAGCTTGCGGCGGCCCAGGAAAAGCTCCTCGCCGTCGGCGACAACCCGCGTGTCTTGAACGCCGTAGAGATCGTTGACGAACTCGGCAGTTTTCTTGTTGCCGAGGATCTGGATGCCCGGAAAGATCTTCTTCACCAGAGGAATTGCGCCGGAATGGTCGGGCTCAAGGTGATTGACGACCAGATAGTCGATCTTCCGATCGGGCCCCAGGACGTGGCGGAGCTTCTTGAGATATCCATCGGCCGACAGGTCTTTGACCGTGTCGATCAGAACGGTCTTCTCATCCAGGATCAGATACGAGTTATAGGAGACGCCGCGGGGAATCGGCCAGATTCCCTCGAACAAAGACGTACGACGGTCATTGATACCGACCCAGTAGACATCCTGGACAATGGGTATTCCGTATTGCACCGTCTAGCTCCCCTTTCGCATGGATTTCATCGGGCCTACTGTGTTGTACAAAAGCTAAGAGTTCCCCGAACTTGTGGGGGGCCCTTTGATCGACGAGCGCGCACGCCGCGCACGCCGTTTCGGTACGATAGTCCAAAGCCTCCCGGGCGTCAACCCCAAGTCCGAATGTGACAATCACGCGAGCATCCTCCTTGCATTCGAGGCCGCCTCTTCGTATCCTCGGGACACAAAAACGAGGGCCGGCCCTGGGGTCGCCTCTTCCGAAATGAATCTGCCGTTGCCTGGATGGACAAGACATGAGTTCACTCCTGATCACGAATTGCAGGTTGTACGATGTGCCGACCGAAGCCCCGTTGCGATCCATCCTGATACGCGACGGCGTGATTGAGCGGATCGGCGATGCCGCTCCTTCGCCCCTGGCCGACCGGGTCCTCGATGCCGGCGGCCGCGTGGCGGCGCCCGGTTTCATCGAAATCCACATCCAAGGGGCCGGCGGCGCAGATGTCCTTGACGCGACGCCGGAGGCGCTTCAGACGATCTCGCAGACCTGCGCCCGTTTCGGAGTGACGGGCTTCCTGGCCACGACGGTTTACAAGCGTGGGCAGAGAAACGCCCATCTGCGTCTGGCCGCGGAATGCACAGGCCGAGACCTGGGCGGCGCACAGCTTCTTGGCACGCACTTGGAAGGCCCGTTCATCTCGCCGCACAAACGGGGCATGATTCAGCCGGACTGTTTGGGTGATGCGTCGGCCGTCATCCTCGACGACATCTACACCCTGCTCGGCAACACCCTCAAGATGATGACCGTGGCCCCTGAACTGCCCGGCAGCGAGACCATCCTCCGAACGCTGATGGCCAACGGAACGGTCGCCTCATTCGGGCACTCCAAAGCTACATACGACGAGGCCCTTTGGGCCTTCGACGTCGGCATCGCCCACGTGACCCATCTGTTCAATGCGATGCCCTCGCTGCACCATCGCGATCCCAGCCCTCTGGCGGCGATCTTCGAGCGGCCCTCGGTCATCTGCCAGGTAATCACCGACGGGGTTCATATTCATCCCTCGGTCGTGCGGCTCGCCTACAAGGCCCTCGGCCCCGAGCGGTTCGTGACCATCACCGACGGCATCCAGGCCTTGGGTCTGCCCGACGGAAACTACGTCTACAACAACATGGAATACGAATGCCGCAACGGCACTCCACGATACAAGGATGGGACCCTGATCGGGACCGCGGTCCCCCTGAACGACCTGCTGGCCCGCCTGATGCGATTTACCGGATGTCCCCTCTCAGAGGCGATCCGGACGGTAACCGAGAACCCCGCCCACGTGCTGGGGTTGGACAAACGCAAGGGAAGGATCGCGCCGGGCTACGACGCTGACTTGGTGATCTTGGAGAACGATCTGTCTGTGAACGCGACCCTCGTCGCAGGCAGGATCGTCTATCAACAACCCACGGCAGCGTAGACTCAAGCCGGTCGTGTGACTTCTTGTAGGACTGTGATCGTGCGGTCAATATCGGCGGCGGAGATGCCATAATGCGTGACCGCGCGGATGCGTCGGGGGCCGACGCTGAGCATTCGAACACCTCGCTCTTTTAGGCGCTTGATCAGCGTATCTGCGGTCAGACCCACCCCGCCGACGTCGAAATAGACGATGTCGGTGTAAACCTTGGAAAGATCGATCGCCAACCCCTCGATTCGCGCAATCCCCTCGGCCAGGCGCTTGGCGTTGTCGTGGTCTTCCTGGAGCCTGTCCACCATTGTCTCCAGAGCCACGATGCCGGCAGCGGCCAAGACGCCAGCCTGCCTCATGCCGCCGCCCAGAACCTTGCGAACGCGACGCGCCTCGGCGATAAACGCCTGGGGTCCACAGACCACCGAGCCCACCGGCGCGGCCAGTCCCTTCGACAAACAGATGCTCAACGAATCGACGGGCGCCGCTAGTTCCTTCACATCCACGCCCAGCGCGACGGCTGCGTTGAAAAGCCTCGCTCCATCAAGGTGAACATTCAGGCGATGACGACGGGCCAGGGCTGCGACCGCCGCCATGTACTGCGGCGTCAGCGGTGCCCCGTTGCATCGGTTATGCGTGTTCTCCAGACAGATCAACTTGGTGCGGGGGAAGTGGACGTTGTCAGGGCGGATGGCATTCTCGACGTCCTCAAGGCGGAGTGTGCCGTCTGGTTGATTGGGGATTGTGTGAGGATGAACCCCGCCCAAGGCTGCGATGCCGCCTCCCTCATAGACGAACGTGTGCGATTGGTCACCCAAGATGACTTCCTCGCCCCGGCGACAGTGCGTCAGAATCGACGTCAGATTTCCCATAGTTCCGCTGGTGACCAACAGGGCGGACTCCTTTCCGACCCGCTCTGCGGCCATGCGTTCAAGCCGGTTGACGGTGGGGTCCTCGCCGAAAACGTCGTCTCCCAGTTCTGCGCGAGCCATCGCCTGCCGCATTTCGTCGGAGGGCAGGGTGACCGTGTCGCTACGCAGATCCACTACTTGCATGATGTCGCACCTTCGTTCACCAACTTGTTCGGCGGGCCGTTCCGCTCAGGCAAGAGAAAAGATAGCCCCCAGGGGCGTCCCCGTCAAGGCAACCTGATGCCGGTAGTGGACTTCTACCCGTTTTCCGATTGGCGGTACGACAGAACCTGGTATGATGATGGGCATCATGTTCGCAGCACTGTACATCGCTGGCGGCTTTTTGTTCCTCGTTTCAGTGGCCGCCCATGTTTACGTCCGGATCCGGTTGCGGCCTCGGGACCCCGATCTTGACGACGTTTATCATGAGTTCGAGGACCAGCACCCGGACTATGCCCGATACACGCGATGGCTTCAAATCACCCTCAGCGCCGCAGCCCTTGGACTTCTCTTGATGTTCGTGCCGGTGGTGCTGTAACAAGTCCCGCTGGAAAACAAGAAGCCGGCGACCGATGCCGACCGCCGGCTTCATGCTTTTTCGTTGCCTCGTGGCATCCTGGTGAGGGATTACTCGAAAGCAATCCCCAAACCGATGCTTGCGTCATCCAGGGTATTTCGCCGATCGATCCGAACGACCCGTCCCCTTTTGATGCGGGCGTATTGCCCCTTCTCCTGGGCCAGCGTGTCTGTCCTCGGGAAATTCAACTCGACCACACTGCCCTCGCGGGCCGGCGTGCTGAGCGGAACCGTGATCAGGGCCCCTGTCTTGCTGATGTTGGCGCTGCGACCATTGAAGAATCGATCCGCCTCCGGAAGCCAGACGCTGACGGGCCAAGACAGATCCGTTCTGCGTTCCCTGCGTTGTTCTACCAAAGTTTCCATGATCGGAACCTCCATTGCACATTGGTTTCAGCCAACAGTGCAATTATCGTAACCATCAAACTGGGGGCTTTAGAGAATATAGCGATTACGACGAACAAGACGAAGATTTCGCCTTGTCTTTCACGACACCAAGAAGTTATCGGTCTTTCGAAGACGCCGGAAAACAACCATCCTGCAACCCTTGCGGGATCCACAAAGTTGGTGTATCGTTGATTCCTATGGCAGCAGAGGTCGTCAAAATCAGTGGTCGTCCAGGTGACTTGGACCGAATTAAGGAGGCCGCAAAGGTTGTGGAAGCCGGCGGCCTGGTCGCCTTTCCCACCGAAACGGTGTATGGAATCGCCTGTCGTGTGCACCCCCAAAATCTGAGGCGATTGGATAAAATCAAAGGTCGGGATGCCGACAAACATTACACCCTTCACATCGGACAGATCGATGAATACCGAAAGTACGTTCGGAGAGTCGACCTCCGAACCGAGAAACTCATCCGCCAAGGCTGGCCCGGACCCCTGACGCTCGTTTTCGAGGTGGATTGCGAACAGATCGCCGAGCAGAGAATCCGCCTCGGCGAAGATGTGACAAACATCCTCTACAAGGAAGGATCAATCGGCATTCGTTGCCCTGACCATCCCGTCGCCTCCCTTCTGCTTCGTTTGGTGAACTGCCCCGTGGTCGCGCCCAGCGCCAATCGCGCCGGCCGCCAACCGCCGAAGGACGCCCAGGAGGCAATTGCCGAAGTCGGGTCGGATCTGGATCTGGTTCTGGACGCGGGAACGTGCAAGCACGGAACGAGCAGCACCGTCGCCGCGGTCGGAATCCAGGGAGTCCGCCTCCTGCGAGAGGGCGTGTACTCCGCCTCGCAGTTGAAAAGCATGTCCGACGTCGTTTTCCTGTTCGTCTGTACCGGCAACACCTGCCGCAGTCCCATGGCGGAGGGCTTGTTCCGTAAATACCTCGCGGAAAAAGTCGGCTGCGGCGTTGACGAGCTGTCGCAACGGGGCTATAAGGTGCTTTCTGCGGGCACCATGAGACTGGCGGGCGCTCCGGCCAGTACCGCAGCCATCTCGGCATGTGCCCAGAAAGGAGTTGACATCGGCGATCACGTGAGCCGGCCCTTGTCCCGCCTGCTCATCGACGCCAGCGACTTCATTTATTGTATGACAAAGGCGCACCGTGACCAGGTCGTTTCCCTTGTGCCAGAGGCAGAGCGGAAATGCCTGCTTCTGAGTCCCGAGGGCGAGATTCCCGACCCGCTCGGACAACCTCAGGAGTATTTCAACCGGTGTGCCGCGTATATTGAGGCGGCCGTAAAGACAAGAATAAGCGAGTTGGCGATATGAGAGTAGCCATAGGAAGCGATCACCGGGGTTATGACGCCAAGCAGTTGATCAAGGCGATCGTTGCGCAGATGGGCCACGAGTGCATCGATGTGGGCACCGATAGTGCGACACCTGTCGATTACCCGGACCTCGCATATGTGGCGGCCAAGACCGTGTCGGACAAGGCGGCAGACAGGGCCATCTTGATCTGCGCCACAGGCCTGGGCATGAGCATCGCGGCCAACAAAGTCCGCGGCATTCGAGCCGCCCTGTGCCACGACGAGCTCAGTGCGAGAATCGCCCGCGACCATAACGACACCAACGTCTTGTGTCTCTCAGGCGACCAACTTGGAGAAGTGCTGCTCCGCAGAATCGTAGAAGCTTGGATGACGACGGAATTCAGCGGGGGCCGCCATCAAAGGCGGGTCAACAAGATCATTGCGATCGAGGAAGGCCGCGACCCCCGAGAAATCACGAACGGATGACCCCTGCGAGACGATCATCCGACGCGAACCTCATTCGAAGGCGATGTTTCTCTTGGATCGCACGAAAGAGAAACCGACGGTTCCGCCATCCGCTCGACCGCACGGTCGGCTAATTTCTCTGTGCAGGTCTGATCCAGGGCGAGCAATGCCCGTTCCACCTGTTGCACAAAGTGCCGTCGTTGTTCGGAGGAGATCCGCCTTGGAACCCGGATCGGTTCACCGAACGCCACATGGACCCGGCCGAAGGGCTTGACGACGATGAACCGATCCCAGCTCTTGAGAAGAAACCTCCGACTGGCAGAGTAGCTCACCGGGATGATCCTCGCGCCGGTCATCTGCGCCAGCTTGACGACCCCTTCGCTCACGGTCAAGGCGGGTCCCCGTGGCCCGTCGGGAGTAATTGCGACATTGCTTCCGGATGCAATTCGTGACACGAGGTTCCGCACCGCGGCCTGTCCGCCCCGGCTGCTAGACCCCCGGACCACCTCCTGCTTCAGGCGTCGGACCAAGGCCGCCCCGTAATCGCCATCCCGACTCATGCTTACAAGCATACAAACTTTGCATCGCGGTGCCCGCAGCATATAGTAGTAAACTAGGTAAAACAACCGGCTGTGCCAGAACACAAAGATGTTGTTGCCCTGCTCGACGTACTCGTCGAAAATATCCCGCCTCGTCACAGTCAGCCGGTTGGAGCCGCAAACGCACCTGAGCAACAAGCTGAAGAAGAACGCAAAGACGATGGTCAGGACTTTGTGCATGACGTCAGATCCGCCAACCCCAGATAAACTTGTTGCCACAGACAACACAGATCACATGCCGACAACTGGGCACTTTCCCGGCGCCCGGGCGAACCCCACCCTCCTGCCCTCCTTCAGCGGACAACGACTTCCCGGATCCCGTCGACTGCGAATCTATTCGAGCTTCTGCTGGAGTTGATGAAGCACGGCGCGAACCGACGCCATCTGTTCTTGCAGATCCATCATCTGCTGTGTCTGGCTCTTGAGCCGTTCGGTCAGAACGTCAACTTTCATTTGAGCATTCTTGGCGTCCGCCATTGCGGCATTCCGCGCCTTGGTCAGAGCCGCCACCTGCTTTTCCAGCATGCCCCTTGTGTCGACCAGACTCGCGACCATGGCCTGCAGGTCATCCCGCGACTTGACCAGTTCATCAACCCGTTGCTGGAGCTGGTCGCGAGACGTACTCAACTGATCCAGCTTCTGCTGTAATTCGGTCCTGGACGCAACCAACTGCCCCACTTTTGCTTCCAGATCACCGACCTTCGTCTCCAGACCTTTCCGCGAGACAGTCAGGTCCTGAACCTGCTTTTGCAGTTCTTCCTTGGCCTTTCTAGCGTCCACAAGGCCCGATTCCGCCTCGTTCAGCGACTTTTCCAACCGGGCTACATCCGTCTGAAGCTGTCCCTTCTGGCGCTGACTCTCGTCCAGCGCGGTCTTGAGCTGTTTGACCTCGGCGCTGGCCTCAGCCGATTCCCCTGCAGTACCGTTGCATCCAGCCACGACGAACAATCCCATCGTCGCAGCCAAGCCGGCGACCACACACCATCTTCTCATCGCTCCATTCCTCCTTTTCTTTCGTCATCACCCGATTCAGAACTCCCCCTCGACCCTCTATCTATGACCGTCGTACGTGAACGGATCACACGCCCCCCTTATCCGCACGACTCGGCTCTCCAAAAGCAATCCCGGCACACCCGGCCTGATTTCCTCAGACCCTGGCCGCCGAAGAAACGCGTCGAACTCCCGTTGGTCCGTTCGTGCTGACAATCGGCATGCGAGGGGCCGATGCACCACCGACGCTCACGGCGCAATCCTTGCCGACGGAGCGCCACTTGCGATAGCGGGTTTCGAGAAGTTCGCGTGTGCTGAGTTTCTGCAGTTGCGAGAGCGTCTGTGAAATATACGACTCGACGTTGTAGACCGTGTCATGCACGTTTCGATGGGCGCCGCCCACAGGCTCAGGAATGATCGCGTCGACAAGACCCAACTGGTAAAGGTCCTTGCTGGTCAGCCTCAGCGCCTGCGCAGCGTTCGGGGCCTGCGAACCGTCACGCCACAGAATCGCCGCACAACCTTCCGGCGAAATCACGGAATAGTACGCAAATTCGAGCATCGCGAGCCGGTCGCCGACCGCGATGCCCAGCGCGCCGCCGGACCCGCCCTCGCCGATGCAAACGCTGACCACCGGAACTTTCAGACGCGACATCTCGGCGAGATTGACCGCGATGGCTTGGGCCTGCCCCCGCTCTTCGGCGCCGATTCCCGGATACGCTCCCGGGGTGTCGATCAACGTCACGATGGGCAGACCGAACTTCTCCGCAAACCTCATCTTCGCCAAGGCCTTGCGGTACCCCTCCGGATTGGGACATCCGAAATTGCAGGCGATCTTCTCCTTGGTTGTCTTACCTTTGTTCTGGCCTACGATCAGCACCTTGTTCCGGGCGATCTGGCCGATTCCGGTAATGATCGCGCGATCGTCCCCGAAACACCGGTCTCCGTGCAACTCGCGAAAGTCCTTGACCATCAGATTCAAATAGTCCGTCAGCAACGGCCGCTGCGGATGCCGGGCCACCTGAACTGTCTGCCAAGCAGTCAGATTGGAGTAGATGCGTTTGAGCTCCGCGATCCGATCCTTTTCCAAGCGACGGATTTCAACGGAGTAGTCGATCCCTTTCTTCATGCCGAGCTTGCGCAACTCATCGACTTGCTGCTCCAGCTCTGCTATCTTTTGTTCAAAATCCAAGTAGCCGCCGCCTGTTTTGTTGCCTTCGGGCGCCATACCTTATCGTACTCACTCCACGGAGCGTGGGCTCCCCTTGATGACTTGAAACCGCCTTTGCTACACAAAAAACCGGCCGCTTCTCGGCGGCTCTGAGATTCTTATCGCCAGATCCTTCGGCATTGATTCAGACCTAGAATGTAGCATCTCGACCCGGCAAATGAAAGAAAAAATTTGACAGCCGAGAGGGACCGCTATAGGCTTGGGTGTCGCCTGTGCTGCACATTTCTCTTGTAAGGCCTTATTTGTGAAGAGTTTACGGCAAGTTTGCGTCGTAGGTTTGGGACTCTTGGGCGGCTCGGTCTCGTTGGCCGTGCGTCAGCGCATGCCCGGCGTCCGCGTGGTCGGTTACAGCCACCGCGCCGCGACGCGCCGCAAAGCCAAAGCCTTGGAAATCGCGACCCAGGTCGCCGAGGATCTGGCCGCTGCGACCGCCGACACCGATCTGGTCATTCTGGCGACGCCGATCTTTACATTCGAGGAGTATTTCGCAAATCTGGCGGAAACGGTACCACCGGGCTGCATCGTCACCGATGTCGGTTCCACCAAGGTACTTCCCCATCTGTGGGCCGAGCAGCATCTGAGGGGGACCGCCCGCTATGTGGGCTCCCACCCCATTGCAGGATCCGAACAACGCGGCGTCGAGTTCGCCAGGGATGATCTGTTCGACACCGCTCGGTGCATCCTGACCACCACCCCTGCGACCGATCGCGCGGCGGTGAGAATGCTCAAGGATTTCTGGTCCGCTCTCGGGTGCTCGATGCGGATTATGAGTCCGGCCGAACATGATCGTGTCTATGCGAACATCAGCCACCTGCCCCATGTGATCGCGGCCGGATTGGTCAACGCCAGCGACGAGGAAGACATGAAGTTCGCCGGAAAAGGGTTCCTGGACAGTACCCGGATCTCCTCGGGACCGGCCTCGATCTGGACGGACGTTCTGCTGGCGAACCGAGAGAATATCGTTGCGGGCCTCGACCGTGCGATCGCCGAGCTGTCCCGCCTCCAGGCAGCCATTAAGGATGGACAGAGGGATCGGATCACGGAATTGCTCGAGACCGCTCGACGCAAGCGTGCCGCTCTTGTCAAATACAAGATCAGAAAGAAGGAACTACTTTAGTGAGACAGTGGCGTTTTGAGGTCTTCAACCGGCCCAGCCTGCCCGATGTTGTAGGCAACAACGTGCTGGCCGATATTCGTGAGTTGGGCATTACCACGGTGCAACTCGTCCAATCGGCCCGCGTGTTTCTGATCGAAGCCGACTTCGACCAAGCGTTTGCAGAACGGGTAGCCCGCGAACTCCTGGCGGATCCTGTCTGCGAACAGTACTATATCGGCCGCAGCGGTCCACCGGTCGGGCTGGCGAAGGCCACGTTGATTGAAGTTCATCTCAAAAGCGGGGTAACCGACCCGGTGGCCGAGTCGGTCATGACGGCTATTGAGGACATGGGCGTCTCCCCTGCCGGCGTGCGGACGGCCCGCAAGTACATTCTCCTGGGCGAGATCAAGTCCAACCAGATCGATACGATCGCCCGCAAGATCCTCGCCAATGACGTCATTGAAGAGGTCGTAATTGGCGATCAGGCCGAACCCCCCAGTCCACACCTGAAACCCTATCAGCTGAACCTCGTCCACTGGCCCATCCGGGACCTGGACGACGCCTCGCTTGAAAAGCTCAGCAAAGAGCGGGATTTGTTCTTGAACCTCGTCGAGATGAAGACGATCCAGGAGTATTTCCGCCGGCTCGGCAGAGAGCCCACCGACATCGAACTCGAGAGCCTCGCCCAGACCTGGAGCGAACACTGCGTTCATAAGACCCTCAAGAGCCAAGTGGAAATGAACCTCGAAGGCCGTCTGATTCACTTCGACAATCTGCTCAAAGAGACCGTCTTCAAAGCCACCCAGGAACTCGCCAAACCCTGGTGTATTTCCGTATTCGCCGACAACGCCGGCGTTATCGAGTTCGACGAGCAGTCGGCTGTATGCTTCAAGGTCGAGACGCACAACCATCCTTCGGCCTTGGATCCGTACGGCGGCGCAGCCACCGGCATCGGTGGCGTCATTCGCGACCCGATGGGCACCGGCTTGGGTGCCCGCCCCATCGCCAACACCGACGTCTTTTGTTTCGGCAGACCCGACAAGAAGCTGGACGAAGTGCCCAAGGGCGTCCTGCACCCCCGGCGGATCATGCGAGGGGTCGTCTCCGGCGTCCGTGATTACGGCAACCGCATGGGTATCCCGACAGTCAACGGAGCGATCTACTTCGACGACCGCTACATGGCCAATCCGCTCGTTTATTGCGGCAACCTCGGTGTGATGGACAAAAGCAAGGCCTTCAAGCACCCGCAGAGCGGAAATCTCATCGTCGTCGTCGGGGGAAGGACCGGCCGGGACGGCATCCACGGCGCCACCTTCTCCAGCGGCCAGATGACGCACGAACACGAGACGATCTTTTCGCACGCCGTACAGATCGGAAACGCAATCACCGAGAAAAAAATGCTCGACGTACTGCTTCAGGCCAACGAGGCCGGACTCTACGAAGCGATCACCGACTGCGGCGCAGGCGGCCTGAGCAGCGCCGTCGGCGAGATGGGCGAGAAGCTCGGCGCCGAGGTGGATCTTGACAAGGTGCCCCTTAAGTACACAGGCTTGAGCTACACGGAAATCTGGATCAGCGAAGCCCAGGAGCGAATGGTGATCGCGGTCAAACCCGAGAACCTCCAAGCGATTCAGAAGATCTTCGCTGGTGAAAACGTCGAGGCCACGGTAATCGGCCGTTTCACGGACGACAGAAAACTTCGCCTCCGCTACAACGGCCTGCAGGTGGGCGAACTGGACATGGATTTTCTCCACAACGGCGTCCCGAAATACCGGCGCCGGGCTTCGTGGAAAAACCCCAAGCTCTACGAGCCGACGCTGCCAGAGAAAAACGGCTACACCGATGAGCTCCTGCGTCTGCTTTCGTCGTACAACATCGCCAGCAAGGAATGGGTCATCCGCCAATACGACCATGAGGTCCAGGGCGGCTCGGTGATCAAACCCCTCGTCGGCATTGCCAACGACGGTCCCAGCGACGCAGCGGTCGTGCAACCCAAGTACACCTCGCCCAAGGGCATCGCGATCAGTTGCGGCATGAACCCTCTGTACGGCGACATCGATCCCTACTGGATGGCCCTGGCCGGGATCGACGAAGCCATCCGCAATCTGATCTGTGTCGGCGGCCGTGCGGACCGCATCGCCCTGTTGGACAACTTCTGTTGGGCTCGATGCACCGATCCGGAAGTCCTGGGCAGCTTGGTGCGCGCGGCGCAAGCCTGTTACGACGGCGCGATTGCATTCCAGGCCCCCTTCATCTCAGGCAAAGACTCTCTCAACAACGAATTCGTCTGCGAAGACGGCTCGCTCATCCGCATCCCGCCCACACTGCTGATCAGCGCGATGTCGATCGTCGACGACATCGACAGGTGCGTGACGATGGATTTGAAGCGTCCGGGGAATCTGCTCTTCGTGGTGGGCCGGACCAACAATGAACTGGGCGGATCACATTATTACAAAGAAAACGGCCATACAGGTGCGAACGTGCCGAAACTTGACCTGACGACAGCACCGCAGATCGCGGCCCGAATCGCGTCAGCCATCGCCGAGGGACTGGTTACAAGTTGTCACGATTGCTCCGAGGGTGGCTTGGCCGTCGCGTTGGCGGAAATGGCGTTCGCGGGCGGACTCGGCATCGAGGCAAACCTGCGCGGCTTGCCCCGAAGCAAAGATTGCTTCCGGACGGACGCGCAGCTTTTCAGCGAGTCCAACAGCCGATATATCGTCGAAGTGACTCCGGAGAACTTCGATGCCTTCGCCAAGAAAATGCTGAATCTGCCTTTCGGGCAGATCGGCACGGTGACCGAAACGCCGCGTCTGGTCGTCCAAGACGAAGACGGTCGCAAGGTCATCGACGCCGGCATCGATATCCTCAAACAGACGTGGCAAAAGACATTCAACTGGTGACGACAGGTCCGAACATAGGGATACAGATGGAACAAGTTCGAGCGATCATCTTGCGGGCAGCGGGAATCAACACCGATCTGGAGACTCAATACGCATTGGAATTGGCCGGAGCCACGGCGGACCGGATTCACATCAATCGATTGATTGAAAACAAGACATTGCTCGATCAATACCACATCGCGATCTTCCCCGGCGGCTTCAGCTATGGCGACGACGTCGCGGCCGGTAAAATCATGGCCAACCAGGTCGTGCACCACCTCGCCGAGCCCATCCAAAAATTCATTGACGATGGAAAGCTCGTGCTGGGTATCTGCAACGGCTTCCAGGTCCTGGTCAAAGCGGGCATCCTTCCCGGAGACACCCACTTCCGACAGGAAGAGGTCACCATCACCAATAATGACAGCGGCAAGTATGAAGACCGCTGGGTCTACCTCGAGCCGCAGACGGATCGGTGCGTTTTCATTGAACCGGGCAGACGGATCTACGTGCCGATTGCCCACGGCGAGGGCAAGATCGTCGCCAAGAGCCCCGAAGCGTTGGAAAGACTCAAGAATGAGGGCCACGTGGCCTTCAAGTACGTGGACGCCAACGGCCGCGAAGGCCCCTTCCCCATCAATCCGAACGGTTCGATCGAGTCCATTGCCGGTCTGACCGACAAGACCGGTCGGGTCCTGGGACTCATGCCCCACCCCGAACGGTACATCCGAAGGACACAACATCCCCACTGGTCGCGTCTGGGTAGGGACCTTCGACCCGATGGCATCGAGATGTTCCGCAATGCGGTCAAATATGTGCGGGAGAATTTCCTCGCATCCTGTCCGGCCTAGCCAGCCCTCGCCGCCCACACATCGAGCCCGCGTAGAACGTCCCCCGGCGGGACCAGGCTTGCCCTCGCCCACGGAGGTCGTCCGATGAGTCAATCCAGCAATTCGCTCAAGACCAGCACTGCCTCCTGGCGGATGGTGAGAATCTGTCGCAACTGCTGCCTAGCCTTTGTCAGTTCCTGGCGACTCTGCTCCTGGGCGACCCGAAGGGCGGTCAGCTTGGCCTTGATCTGATCGGCCGAGGCGTCCTTGCTGGCCAGCATCTGGCGCAGCTCATTCTTGCTCCGATCCACAGGGCTCATGGACCCCATGTTCCCAGGCCCCCCAAACTGCGGCTGCGGATGCACCAGTCTGTACACCGCCTCGACCCGAGGCTTCAAGACCGACCACTCCGCCTCCGCGATCTCCAACTGCCCGCGAACGTCCTCGATGGCCCGGGTCCGTTCCCGCGCGGCGCGTTCCTCCATGATCCTGGTCCGCTCCTCGTCGCTGCCGGCGTTCCGCATCCGCTCAGAAAACTCGCGGGACTTCGCCATCCGCTCTTGAATCTCCTTGGGAAGCCCGCTGAACCCACCCTCTTGTCCCAACGCCCCGCCGGACATCGCGCAAAGAGCGATTGCCCCCGACGAAGCAATCGCCGCACGACGGGAAATCGCAACTCCTGATGATTTGTTCTTGTTGAGAAGTCCGCTCTGTTCTCGTCGCTTCATCGGTTCAACTCCTCCTCGCCGGAAGCCGCCAGTTCTTGTTCATTCCTTATAAGAAAATAGGGACTGTCCCTCAATCCCCCCACTTGCCTTGGCCCCCCTGATTCTAGGGGGACAGTGCTACCGTGTAACCCAGACGGCCCCACGTAGCCCTCTGCAATCTCTGCAGGTCGCGGAGTCCGTCTTCGGTCTTGGGTTCATAATCGCCGCCAGTCAACGCATCTCTAAACCTGCCCGTATCACTGATTGGAAGTGATTTCCGCTGGAAGCCCGCAACGGTCTCATGACCTTTCCATTTCCAGTACTCCGCGTGACCATCCGCCATGGAGAGAGTCACGCCATCAGCGTGATGGATCGGAGGAGGGTTCCCTGGAAACCATTGGGGACGCAGATAGTTCACAACGTAGTCACCCCCCCCGGGGGTGACACCCTGATCCATAAATACTGCTCGTTCGGCTCCACCCGGGCTGTCGATGTCCGTGATTCTCGTCAGACGAAGGACCGTACCCCCAGCCCGAATCCCAAAAGCGACCATTTCCGAATTCCCCTTTGTCTCCACCTTGTACGTCCCCTCCACATAGCGAGCTCCGTTGGCCGCGGCGACCGTCGCGTAGGTCGCGTAGTGAACGGCCTGTCCGCGCGGGCAACGGTAGACATCGATGTCACGCAGGTACGGCCACAAAGAGCCTTTGGCTGGATCTGCAAACAAGACCTCACGGCTCTCTGGGTAGTAGAAGGCGGTGCCTAACCATCCATCCAATATCCGATACACAGAGCGTCCTGCGGTTACAGTAGTGGCTCTCCCTACCGAACCCGACACGAGCTTGCCAGCATGGTCATCCGCATAGGCGATCCAGGCCGCCGTGAGTTGGCGGAGATTGCTCAGGCACACCGCCCGCTGGGCACGTTCTCTGGCGGCGCTCATCACAGGGACGAAGACCGCCAATAGCACAGCGATGACAGCAATCACCACCAACAATTCGATCAAAGTGAAAGCCCGCGGATCGACGCATCGCCATGGATGATAGACGATAGGGCACCCCCGTCTAAGACCATACCGCGTTATCTTGCGCCTCATGCGTTTCGTATACACGGATTCCATCGGCGTCACCTCTCTGATGCAGGGCCATCCTGTGCGGCCAGGGTACCGGAGAACCCCTCTTGCACGGTCTCCAAGAGCGAGACCAGGAGAAAACTAAGGTATTCGGTCTGCAGGATTGCATTACTCAATCGCAGTTCCCGTTCACGCGACTGAACCATTGCTTCGAATCGTTGCTTCTTCGCTTTCAACTCATTGTCGACCGCGGCTCGATAGTACTGGGGCACCCGTACGCCCACAGCCCAGATATGCGTCTGCCACTGGTCCAAGCTTCTCTGCACCAGAAGATAGTCTGCATGCGGCTGCCCCGCCGTGACCGGCTGATCCGCCCGAAAGGTGCTTCGACCGCCTCCGAGTTGCCGCCAGAGATCGACGCGAGCGTAGCGCAGGTCGTGCCAGCGGCCTTTGATCTGTTCTATCTGTGCCTGCGAAAGAGGCTTCAGGTAGATCGGCAGCAGCGGGGCGTCGATCTTTCGATAGCAGTCCGCGAGGTGGGCGGCCTTGGCGTTGCGGACTTCGTTCGGGTCGAGGAAGGAGAACTGGGCGAGAAGGCCTTCCGCGGCGTGATGGGCCAGGTCTTCATATTGATGGCGGAGGAGGGCTGTGTCTTCCCCGCCTGGGAGTTCTGCGGCCATGAGGTTCTCTACGTACCAGCGGATCTCGGCGCGTCGGACCTCGAAATGGGACCGGTCCTGCGTGTTCCTCAGGTCAGGCCAATAGAGGGCAAAACCTTCCTTGAGGATGTGCAGGCGGCGGTCATACTGAAAAGCGTTCGGATCGTGGATCGCGGCCTGGCGGATCGTCTCGATGTATTCCTGCTGCCATGCCCGGGGCCAGGGGGCCGGACTGCGGACCAAGCAATCCCGCACGGCAACCAGGGTCTGATTCAGAGCGGAAGGCCCATCGGCGGCCGTCCCCATTGCGCCCGCATCTCCCAGCAATAGCAGGGGGAATGCGACACACAGAGTGAATGCCGGACCGCAGGTGCTGTCTCGTCTCCCTCGATAGCGCATCGCTTTTCGCCTCTTTCTCCCAAAGACCTCTCCTGTTGCACGGGTTCCCAACGCCAACCCGCCGCTGATTCAAGACCGCATCGTAGAAGGCATCATCAAAGCTGTTTGAGTCCCAGCACCCCTTATTCTATCCCCCCCCCGCGAATCCATGCAAAAGAAAAATCCAAAAAAAACGAGACTGCAACAGCGTTCCAGGGGTATTCTCATGTGACCATGGGGAATCCAAGCCGACAACGATCCAGCAAGTGTGGTTGATTCAGCAGAAACCAGCACAAACCGGAGCAAGTGAATGGCGACAGGACAGATGCCATTGAAGATCTTGGTGCCCGCGGGACTGGGCGGGGCAAGTTTGTTTCTCTACGTACGCTACCGACAGGTCGGCCACTTGCGAATCGTCGACTGGTTCATTGCCGGTTCGATCCTGGCGATGAGCCTCATGGTCGTCTTGGCTTCTCGAATGCGGACCACCCAAGGTTGGGAGGACGAGGAAGAATCCCCCGCCTTCCGCAACCAGCGCAAGTTGTTCCTGGCGGTCATTCTGTTTCCTCTGCTCTTGTGGGTCCTGTATCAGACCACCGACGACTTTCAACGCCTGGTGAAGCCGGATGAGCAGACACAGGAATCGAGAGTTTTGGTCCAGGCCTTGAGGCATCCTCTCGTGATCCGCACGGAAGCCGGCGAACCCGATGCAACAGGATGGGTCCCCGCCCTATCTCCACTCGGCGGGTTCTTCGTCTCCCTGCCCAACCGCTTCAACGAGGCAGTCGTCGCGTTGAAGATGGAGGGACGTTTCACTCCTGTGGTCGTCGTCGGGGCCCAGATGGAAGACCGCAAGTTCGTGGTTCTGGCAACCCGCCGGAGCGGAGGCCCCAAAGACCTGAAAACCTGCGCCAAAGCTGCGGTCAAGTCTCTGTGCCAGTTCAAGAACCTCGTGCTTTCCCGAGAGGACCTGTTCGAGGGCAGGTTCCCCTGGATCGAAGTGGAAGGAGACGCCCTCGGCGGCAAGGGGCTGGCTCGAATCATCGCGACGGACAGAGCGGTCTACGGTTTGGCAGTCGAAGAGCCGGAACTGACGGACAATACCCGGGCGGCTGCCCAGAGGGTCTTTGGCTCATTCAAAATCGTCGCGCCCGAACCCAACGAAGGGATGATCCGCCGGCTGCTCAGAGGCGGAGATCCAGATCAATGAGCGAATTTCAGTTTGACGATGTGATGGAAAGTCTCACCGTAGCCATCGCAAGGTGCCGAGCCAGGCCCTTCCAGGACTCTTTGAGCTTTCTCGTATGAAATCCGCCAGGTCCGCAGAGTGGCATGGGATGGGTCCTGCCGCATGGGCCGGGAAAACTCTTCCCGAAAACCCCCGACAAAAACATAGGATTTACTATTTTCGATTCACGATTTACTATGGATCATACGACACACACTCGTCGAGAGCTGCGATTGTAGTTTACGAATGGGCAGCCGGAAAACCCTGACGGAGGTTCGGATATGAAGAAAGGCTTCAATAGACGAGAGTTGCTCAAAGCCGGCGCGGCCTCCGTATTGGCGGGCGTGCCGGTCATGGCAGACGAGAAGCCCCGGCGCAAGCCCAACGTGGTCTTCGTGTTCGCCGATCAGTGGCGGGCCCAGGCCGTGGGATATGCCGGCGACCCGAATGCCCGCACGCCCAACCTCGACCGACTCGCCGGCCGCAGCGTTAACTTCACGAACGCGGTGTCGTGCTGCCCGGTTTGCAGCCCGTATCGCGCCAGTCTGCTCACGGGCCAGTACCCGCTGACTCACGGCGTATTCCTGAACGATGTTCCGCTGCGGGACGAAGCGGTCTCGCTGGCACAGGCGTGCCGCCGGGCGGGATACCAGACCGCCTACATCGGCAAGTGGCACCTCGACGGCAACCACCGAAGCGCGTTCATTCCGCGGGAGCGCCGACAAGGATTTGAGTTCTGGAAGGCCCTGGGCTGTACCCATGCGTACAACAACTCCTTCTACTACGGCGATGAGGACGTCAAGCTCCAATGGCAGGGTTACGACGCGATTGCCCAGACGCGCGAAGCTCGACAGTACATCCGCGATCACGCAGGGGGCCCGCCATTTCTCCTGGTCCTGTCCTGGGGGCCGCCTCACGATCCCTACGGCACGGCGCCCCAGAAGTACCGCGACCTGTTCGATCCCGAGCGGATCGCCCTGCGTCCCAACGTGCCTGAGCAGGATAGAGACAAAGCCCGGCAGGCGGCTGCGGGCTATTATGCCCACATCGCCGCGCTCGACGACTGCATCGGTGAACTGCTCGACACGCTCCGCCAGACCGGCATTGAGCGGGACACCATCTTCGTCTTCACCTCCGACCATGGCGACATGCTCTACTCGCATGGTTGCCAGAACAAACAACGGCCTTACGACGAATCAATTCGCGTACCGTTTCTGCTGCGATACCCCGCCCTGCTCGGCGAGAGCGGCGCGACCATCGATATGCCCATCAATTCGCCCGATATCATGCCGACCTTGCTGGGTTTAAGCGGAATCCCCGTTCCCAAGACCGTCGAAGGCATCGACTTCTCAGACATTCTAAAGGGAGCGCCGGCGCCGGACAGCGCCGCTCTGATCGCGTGCTACTCCCCGTTCGGACAGTGGACGAGGGCGCGAGGCGGCCGCGAGTATCGAGGCGTCCGGACCCGTCGATACACATATGTCCGCGACCTCAACGGTCCATGGCTGCTCTACGACAACCAGAGCGACCCATACCAGCTCAAGAACCTGTGCAACGACCCTGAACACGCACCCTTGCAGACCCGCCTTGATGCCCTTCTCTCTACGCGATTGAAGGAAACCAAGGACGATTTCCGCCCAGGGAACGACTACATCGCGAAGTGGGCCTACGAGGTCGATGACTCCGGCACGGTTCGCTATACGAACTGACCGGTCTACCGACGCTCGCCCGGCAGGTCGGTGATCGCGTTGCCGACCTGCTCAATGAAGTTGGAGTACACTTCATCCGAGATTTTGCGTTGGCCTTCGTCCAACCCCAGGCGGACGATCACCATGTTCCATTCGGGGATGACGAACATGTCGTTGTTGTTGTAGCCGCTGGCGGAGTAGGTCCCGGCCGGAGCCCCCGGCCATTTCCGCGTGCCATCGGACGCGAGCCCATTCGCCCACCAATTGAACCCATAGGTACCGCGTCCGTCGGCGCCGCTGTCCGGCCACAGAGCAATGGAAGCCGACACCTGCGGACTCGTCGCCTCGACGACCCAGTTTCCCCTGATGAGCTGCTGCCCATTCCAGTTGCCGCAATTGAGGAACAAGTGGCCCAGGCGGGCGATCTGTCGCGCTGAAATGAAGATGTGTCTGTTCGAGTTGCCTGAGCCGCCATTGACCGCCACGCCGTCGATCTTGCCGAAGTCGCCCCACCACCACTCGTTCGGGTCCATGCCGATCGGATCGGCGATCCTTCGTTTGAAGAGGTCCGCCATCGGCTCGCCCGCGATGCGGGTCAGGACATGCCCGAACTGGTTCATCGCAGAGTCCCAATAGGCGTAGTAGGAGCCCGGGGCGAAGAGCGGCGTGCTGCACGGGTCGAACGGGGTGGGACTGGGCCCGTGTCGATAGCTCCCCGCAGGTTCATCGCGCATGGCCCGGTAGCCGCTGGTCATCGTCGTGAAGTGCCGCAGCGTCACGCCGGAGTAGGCCGAGGCCATCGCGGCCACGTGGTCCTTCGCAAGGGTCTCCAGCGTGGCCTTACCGTCATCGATGAGCAGACCGAGCACCGTGCTGGTGAAGGATTTCGTCATGGACCAGACGCCGTGCACCTTGTCGATCTCCGTGCCTTTCCAGACCATGCGCCCGTTTCGGATGATCACAAGCTGGTTGATGCCGTCTGGGCCGGAGTTCTGTCGGAGATAATCCGCAGCCGCTTTGAGTTGGACCGAATCAAGTCCTTCAGACTCCGGCGGGGATTCCCGCCAGTCCTTTGCCGGGAAGACCGCACGCGTCAGGAACAGCACGGCATCGTCCTGGACAGGGCACGAGAAACGAGCCTCTCCCTCGCCGAGGGTGCTTGTGCCACAGGCGACCTGCTTTCCGCCGGCCGGGTCGAACCATTCGAATCGATACGTCCCCGGCTCCGCCTTCACCGCAACCGAGTCGCCCGCATCGGCGGGCCTGAAGACCAGGTATTGGCTGGCGGGCTGAGCGAGGCAGTATTTCGTCGAAGCCGCATCCGGGCTCGGGCGGGCCTTCGTCAGATTCATCCGGCGGGCGTATCGCAGCGTGTAGCCCAGGCTCCGTCGGATCGGGTCCCACTTCGGATCGATGCCGCTACCGAGAACCTTGCCGTCGTAGGGGTCCATGAAGATCGGATTGTGGCCGCGCGTGAAGCTCTTCCAGACCCAGGCCACGTTGCCGCCAATGCCCCAGAGGTGGTCCGTGTCGTTGAGCACGACCTTGCGTCCGTCGGCGGGCGGAGGATCGTCGCGGTAGCCGCCGTCGGGGTTTGGCGAGATCCAGTCGGCCGGACTGTCAAAGAGCGTCTTGTTCTGACCGCCCTTGTACTGGAACGTCATGCCGACCGGGTGCTGTCGTGGCTTGGTCCGCTCATACTCTTTGATGAAACGGATCATCTGGTACTGCCACGGCGTCGAAGCCGGGTGGTTCTCGTTGGAGATCTCGTACAGCACGTTGTCGAACTCGTTGACCGTGTCGATGACCTTCCGCACGTACGCTTCCTGGATCTCCATGACCGCCTGATTGCCGAGCTCATGAACCGCGACGCTCTTGCCGTCGATGCCGTTGACGTTGTTCTGCGGATGAAAGGGATGCCCCTCCCACGCGCCGGGCGCAAACTGCAGGCCCCAGCCTTCAAAAAGCATCACCGAGACATAGATGCCGCGTTCCCTGGCTGCCGCCACCCGCTTATGGAGTCGCTCGAAATACACGGGATCGTACTTCGTCAGATCGAACTTGGGCTTGGCGTCCAGGGCCATCCCCGGTCCGGTCCGCGCGTAGGGGTGCGGAGCGGCCGTATGACGTTTGCCCTCCCCGTTGGCCTTGGTGTCCCAGGCGACCAGTTCCCACGTCCAGAGCCGCATGAAGTTGTGTCCAAGCCCGCCCATCCAATCGACGTAAGCTTGGTAATCGAACGGGGCCGGCGGGTCCGACGGCCCGAAGTCCACGAGATTCGCCCAGGTGTGCGAGCCGGTCAGGTAGACGACCTCGCCGGTGGCGTGGTTCTGAAAGTATCGGGGATTCTGCGGACAGACGACCAGCGGCCCCATCGGAGAACCTTGCCTGTCCTGCGCCGCGGTCGACAGCGAAACCAGCAACAGAGTACCCGCCACAATCACGCAATTGGACTTATGGATTCTCATGGATCTGTCTTTCTGCAGCCCGCGTAACCCCAGTTACAGTTTTCCCCCGCGGATGATCGAAATGAGCAGCCACACACCGAAGACGGCGGCAATGAAGTAGCCGAACATGCCCACCTCTTGGAGGCTCTCCTGGGCGACCAGCATGCTGGATCCGATCAGCAGCGCCGCGATGATCAGCGCGAAGCTGATCCGGTTGGAGCTCTTGTCGAGTGTCTTGTTCAGAGTCTCCAAGTGCTCGTGCTGCACGCGAACCTGGAACTTGCCTTGGCGAAACTTGCTGAGAATGACGTTGACATCCTCCGGCAACCTGGATGCCAGATCCCCCGCGTCGAGGATTGCCTGACGCGCTTGATGGAGCAGCCGCTTGGGCTCGACGTCTCGTAGAGCCGCCCGTCGGGCATAAGGCGTCAACACTTCGATCAGGTTGAAATCCGGATCCAGAGACTTGGCGAAGGTCTCGATCGTGGCCATCGTCTTGAGCATGAGCGTGAATTGCGCCGGCGGCCGAACGAAATTGGAGCGAAACAAATCGAACGTCTGCGTCACCGCCGCGGCAAAAGGAATGCTGCGTACAGGCAGCTCACGATAAGTTTCGATCAGTTGCTCTATGTCCGCAGAGAGCCCGGCCAGATCCGTCATCTCATGGATCATGTCCTGGCGGTCGAGCGATCGCACCACTCGAGCGGGTTCATTGTCGACAATTGCCAGAATGATCTCGTTGAAAAGCCTTCGGTCCTGGGTGGACAACCGCGCGACCTGCCCGAAGTCGATCGGGGCCAGCACGTCGCCGGGCAGGAGAAAGAAGTTGCCCGGGTGCGGATCGGTGTGAAAGAACCCCAGTTCAAAGATTTGCCGCAAAACGAAATCCGCCCCACGACGGGCGACACGTTTGGGATCCAATCCATGTTCCCGAAGAACGACCGGATCGCCCGGTCGAATGCCGTCGATGTACTCCATGGTCAAGATCGCCGCGCTGCAATACTTTTCATAGACCCGAGGAATATGGACCGTCGGATCCTCGGCGAAATTCTTGATGAATCGCAACTGGTTGCGACGCTCGTTGTCCAGATCCGTTTCCCGGGAGACGGCTTGGGCAAACTCACGCACCATCTGGCGGGGATCGATCGTCTCGTGTTGAAACAACGTCAACTTGAGGATGCCCGCCAGATCCTCGAGCATCTCACATTCCGCTTGGATCACCTCGACGATCCCGGGCCGGCGGACTTTCACAACCACCGAATCCCCCTCCTGGGTCGTGGCGTGATGGACTTGGGCGATGCTTCCGGCCGCCAGCGGTGTGGAATCAAAGGACACGAAAATCTCGTCCAGATCGCCCCCCAATTGCCGTTGGACCTCGGCCTTAATCCGCTCGGGGGACTCCGGTTTGACCCGGTCCTGGAGACGTTCGAGTTCCTGGATGTATTCCAGAGGAATGATGTCGGGCCGGGTGCTGAGCAGTTGCCCGAACTTGATGAAGGTAGGACCAAGCTCCTCAAGTGCCAACCGAAACCGCTCCGGTCGGCTGCGGCCTTCGGCTATCCGCTTGATTCGCACCGGGGCGACCTTCTCCCCCAAGCGAACAAGGACACGGGACCTCAACGCGTCCGCCACCTCTTCCAGGCCGTACTTCATCAGCACAGCCACGATGTGCCGGTATCGGCGCAATCGATGCAGCCGGCTCGTGAACCGCAAACCCCAGAGCCCCAAATGTGATTACTCCCCGTTGCTCTTGGCCAACAAGAGATCGATCTTGCGTTCGAGACGCTCGATGTCGTCTTTGCTCGCCAGATGCATGCTCGAGAGGGCCTGGCGGACTTGCTCGGAAACCAGTTTCTGGAACTCGGCCCGCGTTCGCTCGGCGCTGTCCATAACCTCTTTGACGAAACCGGTGCGGGTCTCTCTGACAGCCTGGCCCTTGCTGACATACTCATCAAACATTGCCTCGGCCCGTTCCCGGGTCATCGTCAGTGCCCCCAGTCCTGCCATCATCAGTTTGTCCAACGTCTCGAACATGGCGTTTCCTCCACTGAATTCCCGGTCCCTGTCTCTTTGAGCAAAGGTGCACACGGCACAGCGGCGAACCGCCATGCCGTCCGACTTTCCCAACGCCATTATCTAAGCCGATTCCGGACGGGTTGACAAGTAGAAAAGTCCGGTCACGACGGGGATTTGAATCCGCTGGCCGCCCGCAAACAAAACAAGTACCATGCGATGGTCACAAAAAGTTGAACCGTCGGCACGACCTGCCAGTAAAAACAGAAAGAGAATTCCAAGTGTCCCCTTCGGAGATATGTGTGATAGGTTACCTGAATGGCTAGGCGAAAAAGAAAAGTCGTGGTCATTGGCGCAGGGTCGGTGGGTGCCAGTTACATTTACGCCCTCCTGCAGACGGGCATGGCCGAAGAGGTCGCCCTGATCGATTTGGACCGGGACCGCGTGGAAGGTGAGGTCATGGATCTCTCTCACGGCCTGCAGTTTATCCCTCCCGTGCACATCAAGGCCGGCCAATACGCGGATTGCACCGACGCAAGCTTGATAGTAATCACCGCCGGGGCGAAACAATCCCCCGGCCAATCTCGCGCCGATTTGATCCGAAAGAACGCCAAGATCGTCGCCGCCATCTGCGATCAGATCTCGGAGTATGAAAGCGAAGCGGTCATTGTGATGGTGACCAACCCCGTGGACGCCTTGACCCAAGTTGCGCTCGAACGTCTGGGGTGGCCGCGACAGCGTGTGATCGGATCGGGCACCGTGCTCGACACCGCCCGATTCAAGTTCCTGCTCAGCCGGCATTGCGGGATTGACGCCCGCAACATTCACGCCTACATCATCGGCGAGCATGGCGATAGTGAAGTCGCCGCCTGGAGCCTGTCGCATATCGCAGGAGTGTCCCTCGAAAATTACTGTCGGATCTGCGGGGTCTGCGACTACAAGGAGCACCACAAGCACATCGCCGAACAGGTCCGCGATTCGGCCTACCACATCATTGACTATAAGGGATCGACCTACTACGGTATCGGGCTCTCGCTGGTCCGAATCTCCGGGGCGATCCTCAGAAACGAGAACAGCGTGCTGACCGTCTCAACCCTGCTCCAAGGCGAGTACGGCATCCGCAACGTCTGCCTGAGTGTTCCCTGCATCGTCGGGGAACACGGCGTGGTGCGTATCATCGACGCACAGCTCTCGCCCGACGAACAGGAGGCGCTGAATCGATCCGCCCGGGCGATCGCCACGACGGTTGCCACAGCCAGACAAGACCCGTTGTCGGGCGGATAAAAGTCGGGTTTGTCGCAGACGAAGGCATCGGTGCAATTGGGTGTTTTCCTCATGGCAGAATCGGTAGATTCCCTATTCGCGCCACGCAGGCACGGCGCTAGGATGAAGATGTATGTGTATGTTGGCTGGACGCGGAGCGTGCAGGCGGCACCATCAGGGGGCAACCGCAAACAAGGAAGTAGGTTCTGTCCGGCTGTGACCTTTTCTGACCCGGCGCGCAAGCGGTGCTTTTCCAAGCCAAGGGGAAGACGATCCCCAATAAGGGCTCTTTGTACACCTAAGTCGTTGGGGTCAGACCCGTGGATTGCTGGGGCCAAGCCTGCTCAATCACAGCCATTTCTCGACCGTAAAAGCGGCAACAAGTTGGGCACACATGCCCGGCAATGCGTGCAAGAGAGCGGTTTCTCGCGGGCAGTGAGGATGCATCGATGAGCATCACGACACTCATGCTCGGGTGGGAGTTTCCTCCGTTCATCAGCGGCGGCCTAGGCACGGCCTGTTATGGCCTGACCCGGGCCATGAGCGGTCAAGGCATGCAGGTGATCTTTGTCCTGCCTCGACAGAAACCGATCCGTTTTCCCGAAAAACCTCGTGTCCCCCCCAAGATCCTTGCCCCCGAGATGGCGAACGTACGTATTCGGAGCATTCAATCGCCCTTGACCGCATACGGGAAATTCGGTCCGGCCCCTTCCCGCCCCATCACCGCCGCGATCGAAGCGGAATTGTCCGACACCCCGGCGCGAACCCCGACACTGTACGGTCCCAGCCTGGAGACGGAAGTGTTCCGCTATGCACAAGAAGTGGTCAAGATCGCACAGCATGAGACTTTCGACGTGATTCACGCGCATGACTGGATGACGTTCCCGGCCGGGATTGCCCTTGCCGCGTGCAGCGGCAAACCCCTGGTCGTCCAGATCCATTCGACGGAGTTCGACCGTACCGGCGAGCATGTGAATCAGTTTGTGTACGACATCGAGCGTCAGGGCATGCATGCGGCGGCTCGCGTCATCACAGTCAGTAATTACACTCGTAAAATTGTCGTCACCCGATATGGCGTCCCGCCCGTGAAGGTCGATGTCGTCTACAACGGCGTCGAACCCGCCGTCGGACCCGCAGGCATTTCCCCCCCTGCCTTGTCCAAACGAACCGACAAAACCGTGTTGTTCGTCGGCCGCATCACCATGCAAAAAGGGCCGGAGTATTTCCTCTATGCCGCGAAGAAGGTTCTGGAAAAGATCGCAAACGTCCGGTTTATCATGGCCGGCGACGGAGATCGCCTCCACGGGATCATCGAACTGGCCGCGTGGCTGGGGATCGGACACCGAGTCTTCTTCACCCGTTTCCTCGGGAGCCAGGACATTCAGAGGGTCTACCGTATGGCGGATCTGTACGTCATGCCTTCTGTCTCGGAGCCGTTCGGGATCGCGCCGTTAGAAGCATTGCAGAACGATGTGCCGGTCCTGATCAGCAAGCAAAGTGGCTTGGCAGAGACCCTCCGCAACGCGCTGAAAGTCGATTTCTGGGACGTCGTCGAGATGGCCAACAAGATCATTGCGGTATTACGGCACCGACCGCTGGCGGACATGCTCCGGATCAACGGGCGAGAAGAAACCCGTCGCTTTCGCTGGGAAGATTCGGCGGCAAAAATCAGCCAGATCTATCGACAGGTGCTCAACGTCGCCTGAGCGGTTCCATGCAAGGGAGGATCGATGGCTTCCGTGTGTTTTTATTTCCAAGTGCATCAACCGTACCGACTGCGGCATTACACGATTTTCGACAGCGATGCCGACTACTTCGACGGATACAAAAACGCTCAGGTGTGCCGCAAGGTGGCTGAAAAATGTTACCTGCGCACCAATCGGCTTCTCCTGGAGCTGATCCGTCGCTACGAGGGTCGTTTCAAAGTGGCGTTCAGCATCACGGGGGTCTTGTTGGAGCAGTTGAGGGAGTATGTGCCGGAGGCGCTCGCGAGTTTCCAGGAGCTCGCGAAGACAGGCTGTGTCGAATTTCTGGGCGAGACATACCACCACAGCCTGAGCTTTCTGTTTTCCCCCGACGAGTTTGCTTGGCAGGTGCAGGCCCACAAACGCCTGATCCACGACACCTTCGGACAGACGCCGCGGGTCTTCCGTAATACCGAGTTGATCTACAGCAATTCGCTGGCCGAAACCATCGAACGACTCGGTGGTTTCGACGCCATCCTGAGCGAGGGCGCCGACCACATCCTTGGAGGCCGAAGTCCCAACTACGTGTACCGACCGCCCAACACACGCCGTCTGAAGCTGCTTCTGAAGAACTACCGGCTCAGCGACGACATCGCCTTTCGATTCTCCAATCGCGATTGGTGCGAATGGCCGCTGCGGGCGGAGAAATTCGCTCACTGGATCAACGCGGTCAACGGCAACGGGTACGTTGTGAATCTCTTTGTGGACTACGAGACCTTCGGAGAGCATCAATGGGAAGACACCGGCATTTTCGAGTTTCTCCGCCATCTGCCGGGGGAGATCCTCCGCCACCCGGACACCGATTTTAAAACCCCCTCGGAGGTGGCGGCCGCCTACGAAGCGGTGGACACTTTCGACGTGCCCGGTTGCATCAGTTGGGCGGACATCGAACGGGATCTCTCTGCCTGGCTGGGTAACCCGATGCAACACAATGCCATTACGGAATTATACAACCTCGAGGGCCAGATTAAAGCCGGCAATGATCCCGCCCTCCTAGCAGATTGGCGCAGACTCCAAACCTCGGACCATTTTTACTACATGTGCACCAAATGGTTCGCCGACGGCGACGTCCACAAGTATTTCAATCCCTATGAGTCACCGTACGACTCGTACATCAACTTCATGAATGTACTGGACAATCTGCGATCGCGATGCCACACGGAGGCCGTTTCACCGGGCATGCAATCCTCTTCCCTAGTCGGAGTCTGATCCCACGCCGTATTGCCTTTCCGATGCGGATCCGCTATCATGTGGGTAGGAGGCATTGGGGTGCCTATGAATCGAAGATCGTTTCTGAAAACGGCCGTGTTTGCCGTCGCCATGAGCCGAAAAGCAGGGTCCCGAGGTCTTGTCCTGTTACGCCACCCCGATTCGATCGTGATCTCCGAGATCGAGTGGTTCGTGTACAAACCGGGTCTACGCGACCCCTCCATCGAAACAGACCTTCGTTGCGCGACCCGGATCACCGCTAAACCGGGGATTCACGGATGGGCCGATACCGCCGGATGGGCGGCGCCGAACGCCGAGACCGCCGGCGATCTTCGCGGACGACTCTTGGGACGCCGGATCAACCTCCCGGGCGACCTGTGGCGGGAACTCTATGAAAGTGGTTTGCCCCTCGGTGTCCTCGGGGCAATCGATATCGCGCTGTGGGACCTCTGGGGGAGGCTGGAGAACAAGCCCGTCCACGCATTGCTGGGCACGCAACGTCAAACGGTCAAAACCTATGCAACCACGGACGTCCCTCTCGGGGATCCTTCGCAGTATGCCCGGTACGCGAGGTCCTGCAAAGAGGTGGGCCTCCACGGCTGCAAGATCCGTCCTCATCTCGCCCCCAGCCCGACGGCTCAGGCCCCGCCGGGCGAAGGGTTTCCCGATCGTGACATGGCGGTCTATGAAGCGGTTCGGGAAGCAGTCGGTCCCGATTTCGCCTGCATGGCCGACAACGGAGGAACGTACACGTTCGACCAAGCATTGCGGGTAGGCAAATTCCTGGACAGCCTTCGGTACGACTGGTATGAATCTCCCATGCCGGAAACCGAAGCCTGGCGTGAACGATACATCGCGTTGACCTCCCACATCAAGACGCCGATTTGTACGACAAAAAACTTGGCCGATTCCTATCTGGCTCGCGCCGCATGGCTTGCCTCCAAGGCCTGTGATATCGGCCAGATCGATGTCCATTGCGGCGGTTTCACCCCCTGCCTGGAAATGGCGCACGCCTGCGAATCCCTTGACGTGTCCCTGGAACTCCATGACGTCGGTCCGGACGCCTATCCGCATCTGCAACTCATCGCAGCAACCGGCGAATCGCTCATTCCCTATGCACAGGTTCCCTCCGTCTCGCGGTCCCCCTGCATCCTGCCGGGCCGAACGACGCCGGAACCGGCCCTCGACGCGCACGGTTGCATCCCGATTCCCCAGACCCCAGGAATGGGGCTGGAACTCGACTGGCAGTATATCTTCACACACCGGGTGTTCTGACCGGACGTTTCCGGGTTCGTTCCGTGGGGACCCGTGACAGAGAACAGAGATTCGCTGGTAGGGGATTCCCCCCGCCGTCACCCTCCCTTTGGTTTCAGTGTACAAAGCACAATTTCCCTTGGCGAGGGTGTACAGCTTCCGTATGATAACGGCACAAGGAATCGGCAATCCGAGACCGATGGATACTCGTATCGGAGTTCTGGCGAATACGGAAAGGGAAAGACGATGAGACGCATCAATCGACGGGATTTCATCAAAACGACCGCGGGGACTGTGGCCATGGGCAGCCTCCTGCACCGAGCATCCGGGTCCGAAGTCACTGAACCGCCGATCAAGCTCGGCCTGATCGGTTGCGGATGGTATGGTATGGTGGACATCAAAGCCGCATTCAAGGTCGGTGGCGTTGAAGTCTCCGCCATCTGTGACGTCGACAGCCAACATCTCGCCGACAGCGCAACGGAAATCGAGAAATTTCAGGGGTTTCGGCCGAGAACATTCAAGTTCTACCGTGAACTGCTGGAGACCCCCGGTCTCAACGCGGTAATTATCGCAACGCCTCCCCAGTGGCATGCATTGCCCTTCCTCGCGGCAGTTGCCAAGAATCTGGACATCTATTGTGAAAAACCGCTCGCCTACGACATCCGTGAAGGACAAGCCATGGTCGAGGCGGCCCGGAAAAAGAATCTCGTCATTCAGATCGGATTCCAGCGCCGCCAGAGCCCCGCCATCCAACGGGTCCGCGATCACATTCAACAGGGGCACCTCGGCCGGATTATACAGGTGGACGCACAGATCGATTACACCGCAAGTATGCGGGACGCCACGCCCCAGAATCCGCCGGCATCGCTCGACTGGGATCTGTGGTGCGGTCCGGCCCCCAAGATCCCCTACTCCCCGCAGGTGGGACACTTCGCCTGGCGGCTCGAAAAGACAACCGGACATGGCCACCTTGTGGACTGGGGCATTCACCTGATCGACGCGACGCGGTACATCCTCGGAGAGACAATGCCTCGCTCGGTGCAGGCCTCCGGCGGAATCTACCATTTCAAGGACCAGATCACCACCCCGGACGTTTTGACGGTCCATTTCGATTTCGCAAAGTGCCCGGTCTTCTGGCGACACCGTATCTGGGGCGCCCGAGAGTATACGCCAGAAACCGCCAACGGCATCTTCTTCTACGGCGAGAACGGAACAATCTTCGTCACCGACAACCGCTGGGTGATCCTCCCCAAAGAAAGGAATAAGGAACGCATGGAACAGAAACTCGAAGCGGACTTGGGCACGGCCCACATGGAGGAGTTCCTGAGAGCCGTCCGCACCCGGACCCCGGCACCTTGCACGGTCGAGGAAGGACACCGTTCGACAACCACTGTCAAACTCGCAATGATCGCTTACGACGTCGGAGCGAGAATCACCTGGGATGAGGCTGCGGAACAAATCGTCGACAACCCCACCGCGGCCGCCCTGCTCAAGCGGGCGTATCGTGCTCCCTGGAAGCATCCGTATGTAGACAAAGCGTAAAGCACGATGACGGAGGCTGCCATGGCGTTCAGACGCAACACCGAGATCGTTTTTCTCGTCGGCCTATTCTGCCTCGTGGTCGGAGGGGTCGCGAGGAATGGACAAAGCAGCAATCCAACGAAAGGCAATCGCATCCGGCTGGAGCACGTCGCTTTGAACGTGAAAGAACCGGTCAAGATGGCCCAATGGTATGTGGATCATCTGGACATGAAAGTCCTGCGGGAGGGCCCGGCGCCGAGCAACACCCGGTTCCTGGCCGACAGTGAAGGCAACATGATGCTCGAGTTGTACCACAACCCGCCCGAGGCGGTGCCGGATTACGCCTCGATGGACCCGCTGATCCTGCATGTGGCGTTTCTGGTCGACGACGTCGAAGCCATACGCCAAAGACTGCTCGCCGCCGGCGCCACGGCCACAGATGAGATCATCGTCACACCGGCCGGGGACAAAATCACCATGCTACGCGATCCCTGGGGTTTGCCCATCCAGTTCATCCACCGGGCCCACCCCATGTTGCAGCATAATCAATAGAAAAATACAAGGAGCCGCGTTCGAGATTGTCCCGAACGTTTCACCACGCGTACATGACGCCGAGCAGGAAGGAAGTCTCGTACCCTTTATCCACGATCGGACTGTCTTTGATCTCGCTGTCGAACCATTCGTGCTGGATGGCCCCCAGCAGGCTCCAGCGGCCGGTCAGCTTACGTCGCACCGCCAAACCAAGGTAAGGATCGATCGCGTTTTCCCCCTGGTACGCGCCGCGTGAAACCGCTCCATCGAAGCGGACCTCGTCGTTCTCGACCCCATAGTAGTAATCGACGAGATTCTCGCTCTTCCATCGCACGCCGACCGACGGAATGAAATCGAAACCGCCCCCTTTGAACAGGATTGTGTAGCTCAGGTCAAGCTCCTGGCCCTTGTGACGACCCAGCAGGTCGGTAACGAACGTGACGCCGAATAGGCCGACGTCCGTCCGCCAGGCAATGCCCAATCCTCCGTCGATGGACCAGTCTCGATCGTCCATGCCCCTGAGCTGGGAACTGTCGTCCTCCTCATACCCGTCGAACCGCGGTCGCAAAACCGGCCCGACGGATAAACCCGCGACATGGTACAGCCAATAGCCGCCCATGATGCCGCGGAAATAGAGCCGCTTGCCTTCATAAACGAACATCGGGACCGGATACACCCGCGTGTCGGCTCCCACATACGGTTGCGAACTGATGATCGCCCCGCCGCCGACATAGATCGAAGGCTTGTCCTCCGGTCCGGCCTCCGTCTGTACCTGGTCACACCAACCCCTCACCCCCCAGAATCCCACCATGACACAGACGCCAATCATCACACGCATCGTCATACCCCAATTTGCTTGGCCATTCTTGTTGCATGACGGCAGATCCCGATCCTATCGGCATTTCTACATGGCCTGCCAACCCACCATCAGCGAACGGAATGATAGCGGCAAGCGGGCAAAAACGCCAGAGGGATTCACAGGTTTCGAGGTTCAACGAAACCCCTTATAGCGGTGAAGAAAGAGAGGTAGAGCCTCCCGCTGGAACCAGTTCGGGTCCCACTCGCAATCGTGCAACATGTGCCGGTAGCAGTCCTTGAGGACATAGGCGTCGGCGTACTGTTCTTCGCCGCCTTCCACCACGACAACGTGTGTCTGGCGGTCGTAAGGTTCGGCCTCGAACAGATCGAGACGTTTCAAATCGTCCGGACCAACATCGAAATACACGACGCCCTCGACCCAGTCGGCTTCGTGGGATCGGATAATGACGGGATAGACGTCGCCCCGAACCCTCCTCCGGGTGAACCCGCGCAGCCGCGCAGACCGCTTGCGATAGACGCCGCGTACCAGTTGCGACCAAACCTCGTCGAACATCAATGACCCGTAGGTGAACAGGTTCATGCCGATCATCCCGGGACGCGTGCAAAGCGGCACGCTACCCATATCGAACCAATGCAAGGCATGTGCCACCTTCGTCCGACGGTCACAGATACTCCATAACTGCTCAGCGAACCGAGACTTGCAAGACGGACCCGCACGGATGGTTTGGTGTGGATTTCTACAAATTTGTGGATTCGACAGAGCAAAACTACAGAATCGTCATCGCTCCACCACGTCTTGCGGCAACGTGTGAGGATCACGACCACCGTTGAGAAGGGGTGCGGGCCGCGACCAGGATCGTCTCGATCCGCGCGACCACTTCAGGGTACCGGCTCGCGACGTTATTCTGTTCGCCGGGATCCTCCGCGAGGTTGTATAATTCGATGGGGCCCTGGGGGGCCTTCGCGACGTTCAGTCGGACGCCTTTCCACTGGCCCATGCGCACCGCCTGCTTCTTGCCCTGCTCGTGAAACTCCCAATAGAGATAGGGATGCTCGCGCTGTCTCTGAGGTTGTCCCAGAAGCGTCGGCAGGAATGAGATCCCGTCGGTCTCCTTGGGAGTCGGGACGCCCGCCAATTCGCAACAAGTCGGCAGAACATCCCAGAACGCGCTGACATGGTCGGAACCGGAACCGGCAGCGATCCGTCCCGGCCAACGGGCGATCAACGGAACGCGTATTCCTCCCTCGTAGAGATCACGCTTGATTCCGCGCAGACCTCCGTTGCTGTCGAAGAACGAAGGATCGGCTCCGCCCTCCTTGTGCGGCCCGTTGTCGCTGGAGAACAACACCAACGTCTTCTCGTCGAGGCCAAGCGCCTTGAGCCGGTCGAACAGCCGCCCGATGTCGCGATCCATTCGAGTGATCATCGCGGCATGCCCTTTCTGCGGGTTGGGCCAGTCCCGATTCGCATAAGGACCGTAGGAAGGGACCTCCATCCCGTCGGGCTTCGATTCGTTGTTGGCATGCGGGATCGTAAGGGCCAGATACAGGAAGAAAGGGCCTCTGCGGTTACGGTTCAGGAACGCCAGGGCCTCGGACGCGAACAGATCGTTCGAGTACTGGACGCGCTTCGTGGCGACGCCGCCCGCGGCGCCGACCGGTTCGACCTGGTTGGCCAACGGGACCTTCTCCTCGTTTCGCCAGAGGTAATCGGGATAGTAGTTGTGGGCGTGCTGCTGGTTGAGATATCCGAACCAATAGTCAAAGCCCTTGCGATTCGGTATGCCTGTCGTATCGGGCTCGCCCAGGCCCCACTTGCCGATAATCCCGGTGGCGTAGCCGGCCTGTTTCATCAATTCCGCCACGGTCACATCCTCGGGACGCAGGGCAATCCGATCGTTGCCGCGGATATAAGCGTGCCCTGTGTGCAGACCGGTCATCAGGCAGCACCGCGATGGGGCGCAGACCGTGCTTCCGGCGTAATGATTCGTGAAAATCATCCCCTCTTTGGCCATGCGGTCCAGGTTGGGCGTCTGAATGGTCTGCTGTCCATAGCAACCCAGATCGCCGTATCCCAGATCATCGGCCAGAATGAAGATGACGTTGGGCCGCTCGGCGAACGCGAGCCTCTCCTCTCGCCGCTGATTCCGACAACCCGCTAGAACAGAGGAGGCTACCCCAGCTCCTGCCAGTTTCAGCAAATCTCTCCGCGTGTGCATCATTCATCTGTCTCCGTTTGAACAAGAATGGGGAGCTACTGCCAATCAGCCCGATGCCCTTTATAGACCGCAGGACAAATACCGTCAACAATCTCGTCCCTGCGACTGCGGCCCCGTGTTGCCATCCTGTCCATTGACAAAACCGCTGGTGAACTCTATTGTCGAGCATCGACACACGACGGGTGCTTGCGAACGCTCTATACCGCCAACGGAAATGGGAGATGTGGAGATGGCAACTCACACAACACGGTCTTGTTGGGTTCTCGCAACAACGGTTCTGCTGATGCTTCCCGCGATCCTGCCAGGCGAGGAAAAGGCCGGAGAAAACGTTCAACAGTTGATCCAAGCCTTGCGGCATGAGGATGTGATGGTGCGGTTGCGGGCCGCCCGGTCCCTGGGCGAAATGGGGGTCAAGGCCGAACCCGCCATCGAGGCATTGAAGGAGGCCCTCAACGATCAAGACCAAGATGTTCGTCTCGTCGCCAAACGCGCGATCGAACGGATTCAGCTTCAGGGCAATCCCCAGTTGACGCAGTTGATCGCCGACCTGAAGGCCCCGGACCCCCTGACGCGTTTGCGCGCGGCCAAAGCGTTGGGCGACCTTGGCGGCGCCGCCGCTCCCGCACTGACGGCTCTCGAACAAGCCCTGGCGGACGAAGATGAAGACGTCAGGCGGGTCGCGCGCAACGCCATCGAGAGGATCAACACGTCGGATAGCCCCAAGGTGCGTCAGTTGATGGAGCAGTTGAAAGACCCGGACGGGTTGGTGCGATTGAGCGCCGCCAAGCAGTTGGGGGATCTGGGTGCGGAGGCGCGTCCCGCAATCGACGCCTTGAAGGTCGTCTTGCAGGATCCGGACGAAGTCGTCCGCATGGTGGCCAAGAACGCTCTTGCGAAACTGGAGAAAGCAGGAGCGGTCACATTGGACCAGGGCGGCGCCGTGCTGACGGACGCAGTCAAAGAGATCGCCGTCGCGAAGGTGGAACGGATGTTCAGCCCGCCGGAGATCAACGCGGCCGGCATGATCAACCACCCCGGCGGCATGCGTTTTCTGGTGACCCTGAAGAACACCGGGCAGCGAACCATCCGAATCGGAACCCTGCGCGTGAAGTGGACCCTGGGCGGGGAGGAGATCCACAACAACGACGTGGACGGGCCCGTCCTTCCGCTGCTGGCCGGCCAGACGTGCAGGCATCTGTTCGTCATTCCCTGGGATCGGAACTGCAAGTGGGACCGAAGAACCCACTCGAACGTCGAAATCGCGTTGGCCACGCCGCTTGAACTTGACGCGGCCGACCGTCTCAAGGTCGAAGCAGCGAGACAGGAGATCTCGAACCTTCAGATCGTAAATCCTGCCGGCGTCTATGCTTTTGACATCCTGATCGGCGACCGATTCATCATTCAGAATAACAACGACCACATCTGCAAGGGTGTCCTGATCGAATTGCGAGCGTTCGACAGGACCAAGGAATGGGTGTATTCTCTCCTCTACTATGCACCGCTCGTTCCGCAGGGATTCACACATGTGGAAAATGAGCCGCCCAAGACATTGCAAACCACGCGTCCGATGGTGAAGCTGGTGAACTACAACCGCGCCAAACCCACCTTCCACGTGGAGCGATTCGAAGGGATCGTCCTGGCTGTCGGACTCGAAGAGGACGAGTTGCCCAAGTAGAGCCGACCGGAGGTCGTGAATGACTGTCAACTTCGATCGTCGAGACCGGAATCCAACGACGGCGAGGGGATCGTGACGTCCAGGGTCTCGACATCGCCCAAGGTGGACAGAGGCTTGTCGAACCCCTCGGGATTACCTACCACGAGAATATGGACTTGCGTAGGATTGAGGTGCTTTTTCGCCACGCGGAGAATATCGGCCTTGGTCACTGTTTCGACGCGGTCGCGGGTCTGGAGAAGGAAGTCCGCAGGATAGCCGTAGTACTCGTAGGTCAACAGCCGCGTGACGATCTCGCCCGCCGAGTCGAAGTTGAAGACGAAGGAATTGAGAAAACTCTCCTTGGCCAGTTTCAACTCCTCGTCGCTGACCTCCGTGCGGCGAATCTTCTCGATCTCGGACAGAATCGACTGGATGGCTTGGACCGTGCTCTCCGACTTCGTCTGGCACCCCAGGCTGAACACGCCGGGGTGGGCGTAGTCGGCGCCGTAAGAACCGAAGACGGAGTAGGCCAGACCTTGGCGTGAACGGACATTCTTGAAGAGCCGACCGGTGAAACCGCCGCCGAGGATTTGATTCATCACGACAAGAGCAAAATAGTCCGGATCGTTCCGCAATCCGCCGAGATGGCCCAGCAAGATGTTCGACTGGTTCAAATCGGACCGAGGAACCACACAGACGGTTCGCGTGTACTCATAATCTACCTTGGGCATGGGTGGAACCGTCGCGTCGATCTTCGCCCATCCGCCGAAGGCCTTCTCGATCTTGTGGATCATTTCCCGGGTTTCGAAGTCGCCCCAGACCGCCGCCATCATCGCATTGGGACCGAAAAAACGCTTGTGGAAGGCCACGAGGTCGTCACGCGTGATCGCGTCGATCGTCGCATATTCCGTATGGCGTGCGTAGACGCTGTCGGGCCCATAGATGAGCTTGGCGAACTCGCGCGAGGCGATTCCGTCGGGTTCGTCGTTGCGGCGGGCGATCGCGCTTCGGTGCTGGATCTTGGCCAGTTCGATTTTGTTCTGCGGGAAGGCCGGGTTCATCAGGATGTCGGCCAAGATACCCAACGTCTTGTCGAGATCCTCCTTCAGGACGGAGAGCGACGCCATTCCATAATCCAGGCCGATACCGATCTCCACGGAGGCAGCCATCGCCTCCAGGGCCTCGTCGATCTTGTCGCCGGTCATGGTGGGCGTGCCGCCGGTACGCATGACTTCACCGGTAATGTCGGCCAATCCGATCTTCTCTGCAGGTTCATAAATCGACCCGGTTCGGATGCGGGCGGACAGATGAATCAAAGGCAACTCGTGATCCTCCAGGAGCAGCAGCTTCATGCCGTTCGGCAGCGTCACCCGCGTTACCTCGGGGACCTTGACCTCCCGCAAAGGAGGATACTTGAGCTTTCGGTGATCGGGCGCCTGCTTCGTCGTCGCCCCCGCCGCACCGACCGCCAGTGCCAGGACCGCCGCTGCGATCGTCATGGATGTTTCCGTCGTTCTCATTTTCTCCACTCCCATTCAGAATTCATTCTCGGCGGCGGTCGTCTGGATCAGGCCAACCGTGCGGTTCTTGTTCGTGAAATACGTCTGGGCCACACGCTGGATGTCCTCCGCGGTGACCGCGTCGATGCGGTCGAGCTGCTTGAAGAGGTTCCGCCAGTCTCCGGTCACCACCTCGTAGAACGCCAGTTGCTGCGCGAGCCCTTCGTTGGAATCGAGTTGGCGAATCAGGCCGGCCCGAGCACGGGTCTTGGCCTTGTCCAGTTCCTCCCGACTGACGGGCTCGTTCTTGAGCCGGTCGATCTGAGCGTAGATCGCCTCCAGGTTCTCCTGATTGGTGTGACCTTGTGACGGCACCGCATAGAACAGGAACAAACCGGGGTATTTCACGCCCGGCATCCCCTGGAATCCGGAGGCCGCAACCGCAATCCGTTTCTCCTTGACCAAGGTCGTGTAGAGACGAGACGTACGGCCCATCCCCATGATGTCGGTAATTGCGTCGAACACCGCGTCGTCGGGGTGATTGATCCCCGGTTTGTGATAACCGACCACGACAAAGGGCTGGGAGGGATCTTCGATAATCACCCTTCGCTCCCCTTCCTGCGGCGGCTCCACGGTCACCACCGGTTTGGGGGTCGGATGATATGGAATCCGACCGAAGTATTTCTTGGCCATTGCCTTGACCCCCTGGGGCGACACATCGCCCACAATGGCGATCGTCATGTTCACCGGAACGTAGTACTCTTTAAAAAACGTCTCCGCCTGCGTGCGGGAGATGGCCTCCAAGTCGCTCATATGGCCGATCACCGGTTCGCCGTAGGGATGCGCCTTGTAAGCGGTGGCGAGAAAATCCTCGATCAACCGGCCGATGGGCTGTGTTTCCGTGCGAAGCCGGCGTTCCTCCATGACCACCTCTTTTTCCTTGTAGAACTCGCGCAACACCGGGACGCGGAATCGCTCGGACTCCATCAGCATCCACAATTCCAGCTTGTTCGAGGGCAGATTCACGAAGTAGACGGTGTAATCCGTGCTGGTGCCGGCGTTGAGGTTGGTGCCGCCCTCTCGTTTGAGCGTTTCTTCGAACTCATCGTGAACGAGGAATTTCTGGCCTTCCTGCTGGGCCTCGTCGAATCGCTGACGCAGTCTGTCGACACGGTTGGGGTCCGCTCTGTCGCCTTTGAGGAGTTCGCTGCGTAGGGCATGGAACGCCTCATCGACGCGAACCAAAGCCTTCGCCTCGCTCTTGTAGTCTTTTGTACCAATGGTCGTTGTGCCCTTGAACGCCATGTGCTCGAAGATGTGGGCCAGGCCGGTGATGCCCTTGACTTCGTCCACCGAACCGACGTTCACATGGGTGAAACATGTGACCACCGGTGCATCGTGACGCTCGAGCACAAGAAACTTCAGCCCGTTATCGAGCGTGAACTCCGTGAGTCTGCTCTCGAACCGGGCTAGATCTTGTGCGATCCCCGCAGGGACCCAAAACCCCAGAAACAGCACCGCCGCCCATCCCGCCCGTCGAACCCGCCGATCAGCCATATCGTCGCTCCTGGTCTCGTAGCTACGAACCGTTGTCCTTCAGTTGTATATGAACTGCACCGTCGCGCTGCAATCGATGTCTACCCGAACGCGGACCCAATGTGCGGAAAAGGCGTCCGGAAACTCATGGTGGAGATATTGGCCGCGGTCGACATCGAAAGACCCATACCGAACCCAACTTCCGTCGCCGAGAAAGTCTACCTCGACGTCAAACCGGGCGGGTCTTTCCGCGTCATGTGTGATGTGAACAACTTTTTTGTCGAAACCGGTCATCAGGAAAGGATCCGAGGTCTCGCCCGCCTTGACCGGCGTGCTCCACCAGGGGCCGCCCCATCCGGCGGGCTTGCCCATCCGCCAGAGGGCGTCGATATTGCCAAACCACAGACCCGATTGCGGCTGGCCCTGGTCGTGGTCGATCTGGTCGGAGGCCATGACGAACAGACCCCGCCAATGGCAGAAATCGGGTACAACACGCAGGTGGGTGCAGATCGGGCGAATGCCCCAGATTCTGCCCCCATAGGCGAACGCGGGCAGTTCATAGAACATGCCGTGCGCGTCCATCAGCAGACGCTCGGTCACCGCGTGGCGAATCCGCGTCCACTCGGTATTCCAAGCGTGGTTCCAAGTGTGGCTGGCCATCGGCAAACGGTATCGCTGCCACTGGCCCTGCACCAGGGCGCGGAGGATAACGCTCGAACGGTCCCATCCGATCGCGTACAACGTGTTGCCGCCGTAGGAGCGATCCGCGCCGGCAGCATGCACCTCCACAAAAGGGTTCCGCTCAATGATTGTCCAGGTCTGCCCATCCCATTCGGCCAACCGCCCGGCGTCGCGTTTGCCCAAGAATTCCTGCTCGTCGTACGTGTTGTTGGCGACGACCACGCGGCCCTGCGCCGTGAACGCGTTCTTGAAATGCTCCTTGGCGTTGATGATCTGGAGCTCCTTGACCAGATCGAACAACAATGTCGCCTTGAGCGTGTGGACATCCACCTCCCAGAACCGCCCTTCCATACCGAGGAAGTAGACCTTGTTGGCCGGATCGGTCAAGTGCTCGCACGTCGCGGCCAGGCGGACCCGCTTGAGGTCTTCGATCGTGCGGACGTTGCCGTCGGCATCGATGGCATAGGGTCCGATGAACGCTTGCCCGCTCGGCCAGTGCGGCAGGCGGTTGGCGAAAGTCCCGGTGACCGAAGCGGGATGTCGCCGCATAACCATGTCCTCGCCGATCTCGTAGAGACCGAGGCCCTGGCCGTTGATGTGGGCGACGTAGCCGACCGCCCAGAGCTTCTGGGCCCAGGGGATCAGGGCGCCGATCCCCGCCTCGGAGTTGCTGCCAAGCCCTTTGGCCATGACGGTCATCTGCGGAAAGACGCCGTCGACCTGGATGGGAGGGGTCTTCTGTGGCTCGACTTCGGCGTCGATCCGCTCAAGATAACCCCGAAGGGCCCTGGCCAGGCTGCCCCCGAATGCTCGGGCTCCGTCGGGAGTCACAGGTCGGCCGCCTGCATTGGCGTACGGCACCTCGACGGTGGCAACCAAGCGAATGCCTTCCAGATCGCTCGCCCACCGGCTGCAGCTCTTGTTGGCGCCGATGTTGCTGTCGGTGTTCCACGCTTTTCCGAATGGCAGGTTGTCGGAGGCCCGGTAGACGAGGGGCCCACTCTGGACCGTCTCGAGCAACCGGCCGAATTCCCGCTGCTGACGCCACATGGTTTCGTCCGCGCTACCCACGATGTAGATCGACTCGTTGTGCGGACCGCTGATGTAGGGGCAGTGGAGGTCGAACGCCGCAACGAGCCGACCGTTGGACCAGTTCGGCACGAACGTCCGCAGAGCGGCCACCGATGCGTGGACGCTTTGGCCGATGTAGTCGCGGTTGTGGTCTCGCGGGATGCGGTTCTTGCCCTGGTCGCCCTGTTCGACGCCATCTTTGTCCATGAAGGGGATCGCCAGAAACTCGACGTTACGACGAAACCAGGTGCCGTCCTCGTTGTCGGCCAGGACCGCCGCCAGGATTCCTTCCAGCACATAGCTGGCCATCGTCTCACAGGCGTGATGCCGGGCGGTCAGAAGCACTTTGTGCGGGGCACGGCCGTCCAGCCGACCGACATGAAGACGTTCCACGCTTCGTCTTTGCGAGGTCTTGCAGAGTTCCTGCACCAAGAGCCCCGGATGGTCCTTGTACGCAGCGAGAAATCCCTGGAGGTTCTGCTCCTGATAGGGAATCGCAAAGCAGAATCGCACCTCTCCAGCGTCGGCGGAGAAGTCGTATCGGAAGGAACTGTCCTTGACGGCCTCAGCCCCGAGCCAGGACCACGTACCGCCGCCATCGACGCTCACCGCCGGTCCACGGACGCCGATCGGATTCCTACCGCTGAAGCTGAAGGTCACAGAGCGGTTCTGAGCTCCGCGGACGCGGAAGTTCCAGTAGAACCACCAACCTTCCGTATCGCGGAGATCGGGACGAAGACGGATCGTGTCCCCCTCGATTCCCTCAACGATGATGTTGCCGCCGGGATAGTTGGCATCCACGATGAGAGAAGGACCCGCCGGAGCGTTCGGCTCAGACGCGGCCAGACCTCCCCAGGCACGCGACACCAATAGGGCCACCAGTCCCAACCTCAGCCAGGGAGAATCAAGATCGAACGCGGCTTTTTGCGTCGCAGAAGAGAGACGGGAATGGTCCATTTCGTATCCTTCCAATGGGCGATCAAATCCACAATCCATTTCTTGCACCTGTGTATCGCGCCGTGGGCACTATATTCCCCAGGCTTGAGCCTGTCAATCGCGCTGTGGTTCGGCCGCTCGGTGTGGGGGTTGGTAAATGACGGATGCAATGAGAATTTGGACGCAAAGCAGGACTCGGCCGACTCCATGGGGAATCAACCCAGCGATACAGAGAGATCAGGCGAGGTTTTCGCCCTGGGGGCTATTCGCCGTCGTCGTCCGGGACGCCGATGGTAACTTTCTGGAGCATTCGCTGGCAGCTTTCGCAACGACACACCCCCACCAGGCGAAGATGGGAAGTCCCGGCAAGCCTGCGTGTCTCGATCAGCTTGGCACCCTTGGCCTCCATCTTGCGGAAGGCCATTTTGGCCTCGCGGTTATCGTGGTATCCGACCGCGTCGATCACGACGCTAACCCTCTTGTCCCGTTGAAGCAGGCCGAGAGCCGTGGCTTTGACCGCCCCCTCGGCGGTGGCCCCGATCAAGATGAACTCGGTTGCGGCCACTTCGCTGAGCACGCGGTCGATCCGAGGCTCGTCAAACGGATCCACGCACCGCTTGTGGAAGATGACTTGTTGATACCGACGAAGCATGTCGCGCGGCAGATCGGTGCTGCCGTCGGCGGCGAAACAGATCCGGCTGTTCAGGAGCGTATAAGGGATCTTCAACTGGCCTTCGGTCCCGTCGATGCAATATCGAGGGTCGCCGTTGTGGCTGTGGTGATTGGCATACACCTCGCAGGTGGAAACCACGGGGATGTCGCGTGTCCTCGCCCACGCCATAAGCCGCCGGACATGCGCCAGAACCCGCCGGTGATTCCGGATACAAACAACCCCGTCCGCCAGGAAAAAGTCCCGCTGTGTGTTGATGTCGACCAGCACCTGTCTCCGCTTCGCCCTGACCATTTGAAGCATCATCCTAACGAAGTCCTTTCCGGGCTCAGCGACCCCACTCAGTGTGGAATACGCCCATCCCACAAAAAGTGTTCGGGTCCCCGGCCCCATTCAGTGAGGCCTGGAGCCCTTCACATCCTCACTCATCGTGTGCCGTATCCGCACACTTTAGTAACGGTCTTTTGGAAAATCGGTTTTGGATGATGTATGATGAACACATCTCGATTGCGGATTCGCCCAACCAAGAAGGATAAGCTGAAAATCCGGACTCCGGAATGGTTTGCAGACGATGAGAAGAAAACCGAACGACTATGAGAACGTCGCATTGCACCTGGAAAACGTACAGGGCCCGCTGGACTTCGCCCAGGTTTTCGGACGTTGCGGGCCGGTCCACATCGAGGTCGGATCGGGCAAGGGCGCGTTTCTCGTGACGGAAGCTCAGGCCCGACCCGAGGTAAATTTCCTTGGAATCGAATGGGCCGGCAAGTACTATCGCTATGTTGTGGATCGAATCGGACGCCGGGGATTGACGAATGTCCGCATGTTGCGGGCCGACGCCCCGGTCTTCCTGCGAGATCACGTGGCCCCCGAGTCGGTGGACTGCTTCCACATCTACTTCCCCGACCCCTGGCCCAAGAAGCGGCATCACAAGCGACGGTTTCTGCAGACTTCGAACCTGCAAATCCTCATCGACCGCCTCAAGCTCGGCGGCCAGCTCCGCATCGCCACAGACCATGCGGACTACTTCCAGCAAATCCAGGAGATAACAAACGCGTCTCTGGACCGGCTCGAACCGATCGAGTTTGAGCGGCCTTCAGGCGCCGCAGAAGGTGAGCTCACCGGCACCAACTACGAACGAAAGTACCTCAAGGAGAACCGGTCAATCCACACCGTCGCATTCCGCAGGAAAAGATGACCCTCACCGCTGCAGGCGGTTCAGCACCGTCTGGGCCACGCGGGTGACATAGTCATCCGAATCCTGTGTGGCCGCCTGGATCTGCGGCAGGGCCGGACGGGCCTTCTCGCCGATCTTGTCCAAGGCCACCACCGCGAACATCCGCGTCTTGTCCGAAGGGCTCTTGAGAGCTTCAACCAGCACCGGCAGCGCCGTCTCCTCCTCGCCCCAGTCGCACATCGCATGGGCTGCCGCGACGCGTACAACCATGGACGGATCTTCGAGCATGGTCGTGATCGCAGGCTGGGCCATCGCCAAATCGACCGGGTATTTCGCCCAGGCATGAAGACCGACGACCGCCCAGTACCGCACGGACGGCTTGGGGTCTTTCAGATAAGCCAAAAATTCGGTCGTCGCATTCGGACCCGTAAAGTCCAGTTCTTTGATCTTCATCAGCCGCTGCCGCAAACCGGCGAGGTCGGGCTTATCTTCCCAATGGTCCGCCTGGATCGGCACGGGCTTGTCGACGACCGGATCGCCCACTTTGAACGCAACGACGCCGCTGTCACGGTATCCAAGCCGACAGGCCTTCGCGTAGAGAACCTCTCCCCCCGGCCTGACGGCAACCGGACTGACGTACAGACTCCATCCGACCGTTTCTTGCGGGTTCCCGCCGAGCCGCCATGCAATGGAGGCGCCCTGCGTCGCGCAGGCGATCGTCACCATGGTGACTTCCTCCCGGGCACCCGAGATCCTGGTGAAAACCGGATCGGCCGTCTTCTCGAACTTTCCGTCGGGCCGTTTCATCTCGTCGAAGATCGGTTCGGGAATCAACCCGATATCTTGGGTTTCTCGACACCACTGCAGATGGGCCAGCCGCATCCGAGTCAACACGTCCTTGTAGTTCGGATCGCCCGCAAGGTTGTTGACCTCGTGCGGATCGGCGGTCGTGTCGTAAAGCTCCTCGACGGGCTTGGTCGGCTCGAAATACTGCGTCTGCGGACCCCGGAGCCTGCCCTCGGCGTGAAGCCGACGCATCTCCTGCATCGTCGGCATCTGATCCATGTAGGTGATGGTCTGCGACCGCGTCAGGTGCATCATGTAGTTACGGATGTACCGGAACCGCTTGTCACGGACAGTACGGATCAAATCGTAGGCTTCGTCCATCCGGTCCCGACCGCCATACACGTACTCCCGAGGCTTGCTGCGGTTGTGGCCGAGAAAAGCCTGCCCCTGGAGATGCCGGGGAATTTCGACTCCGGCCAAAGACAGCATAGTCGGAGCAAAATCGACAAACGCCACCAGCTCGTTGTTGACGCTGCCCGGTTGGAGAGCGTCGGGATTGTCGGGCCTCGCGAGCTTGCGCCATTTCTCCGGAACGCGGATGATCAGTGGAACCCGACTGCCCGAATCGTAGATCCACCGCTTGGCGCGGGGTAACCCCCGTCCGTGATCGCCCCAGAACCAGACGATCGTATCCTGGGCCAGTCCGTCGGCTTCGAGTTGGTCCAGAACCTCCTTGACCTGTCTGTCCATCAGTGTGATCAGGTCGTAGTACCGGGCCCAATCCGCCCGAACCTTGGGGGTATCCGGATAGTACGGCGGGAGTTCCGCCTTGGCCGGATCGTGCCGCTCGGCGGGCCCCAGGCTTTCCAAACGCTTTAGCAGCGCCGGGCTGTGATCGCGGATCTGGCTTTCGTGCGTCGTGGTGAAATTGATCACCGCGAAGAATGAGCTGCCCTTGGGGCGATTCCGCCAGTGGGCTTTGGTGCTACAGTCATCCCAGGCAGTCACAGGCGAATCGAACTGGTAGTCGGTTTTGACGTTGTTCGTACAGTAATACCCCGCGGCCCGCAGGTATTCGGGGAAGCACTTGACGTAGTGCGGCGGAACGCCTTGGCATCGCATGTGCTGGGTACCGATCGTCGTAGGATACATCCCGGTGATGATGCCCGACCGCGTCGGGGCGCAAACTCCCGAATGGGAGAACACGCGATCATATCGAACGCCTTGCGCCGCCAGGGCGTCGATGTGCGGCGTCACCGCGTACTTGTCGCCATAACACCCCAGGTCGGGACTGATATCTTCGGTGCTGATCCACAGAAAGTTCGGCCGCGGCCTGTCCTTCTCCTGCCCGAACGCCCCAGCCCCCTGTAACAAAACCCCTGCCATAGAACTGGATGCCGCCAACAAGAACTGACGCCGATCCAACGCACGTGCCGCGTCTTTCATCTGTTTGCCCCTTGTCCTTGATCGCCGCCCAACAGCGACCCCTTGCCCGTCATTCTGTCGAGGAAGGACACTCGATCGAAATGATCCCCGACAAAAAACAGTATAGCCTCTTGCCGCCTCCGCTCAAAGGCGATTGTGCCCCTCGGAACAGACTGCCGGTTGCAGGACCGACAAGCAGGTGATACGATCAGGAGTAGGCTGAATCGCCTCCGCGGAGGAGCGTTTGCCCACGAGCCGGAATCGTGAAATAGGATGGAGCAACTATGAAATGCACGCGGATCTCCCCGATGACCACGCCCCTAAATGCCATTCTGTCAGCTCTGATGTTCAGCGGGTGCGCCCTCGCTCAAACGGCCGCCGCCCCCTGGGGGTTGATGTGCGAGTTGATGGCCCGGCCGGAATTGTCTCCGATTGGCGATTCGAGGCCCGAATTCAGTTGGATCGTCGACTCGGTGGGCAGGCAGACCGCGTACCAGATCCTCGTCGCGTCGGACCGGACGAACCTCGACAAAAACCAAGGCGACCTGTGGGACAGCGGCAAAGTCTTTTCCTCGCGGTCCACCGCCCTCGAATACGCCGGACGCCCTCTCCTGAGCGAGGCGGTATGTTTCTGGAAAGTGAGAACCTGGCAGGACAGTGTCGAAGCGGGTCCTTTCTCAACAGTGCAGTCGTTTCGCACCGGCAAGCTCGACGGCCTCTATGAAACCACGCGGTACCCCCTCGTCGAGACGAAGATCCAGCCGGCCAGGGTGGTCCGAAAGGCCGAAGGACACTACTTCGTCGACTTCGCCAAAGCCGCATTCGGCACCGTGGAGCTGACGCTCGCCAGTCCCGAGGCAGGACACAAGATCGAAGTGCATTTGGGGGAGGTTCCCGCGGGCGATGCCATCGACCGCAATCCCGGCGGGTCGCGTCGTCACCGGATGATGATATTGACGCTGGACCAAGGCACGCGGACATACCGCGTGTCCGTCACGCCGGACCAACGCAACATCGGGCCCCAGGCGATCAAGATGCCAGCATCCGTAGGCGAGGTGATGCCCTTTCGGTATTGCGAAATCGTCAACAGCCCCTCTGAGATCGACTCGTCCTCGATCCGCCAGATCGCGGTCCATTATCCGTTCGACGACGACGCCTCTCGCTTCGTCTGCTCGGACCCGGTGCTCAACGACGTGTGGGAATTGTGCAAGTACAGCATCAAGGCCACCAGCTTCTGCGGTGTGTACGTCGACGGCGACCGCGAGCGAATCCCTTACGAGGGCGACGCTTACATCAACCAGCTATGCCACTATAGCGTGGACCGCGAGTACACCATGGCCCGCTACAGCCATGAGTATCTCATCACACACGCGACCTGGCCAACGGAGTGGATTCTGCATTCGGTCCTCATGGCCTGGACCGATTACCTGTATACAGGGGACACCGACTCCCTCTGGCATTTCTACGACGACCTCAAGGCCAAGACCTTGCTGGCCCTGGCCCGCGAGGACGGCCTGATCAGCACCCAGACCGGGCTGGTCACCAAGGACGTGCTCGCGTCGATCCATCTCAACGGCAACCTGCGGGACCTCGTGGACTGGCCTCACGGCAACATCCTGGGCCTTCAGGGCGGCTACGGCGAGACGGACGACTTCGAGTTCAAGCCCATCAACACGGTGGTCAACGCGTTTCATTACCGGGCGCTCGTCCTGATGAGCCGGATAGCCGACGCGCTTGGAAAGCAAGCCGACGCCGTCCGTTTCGCCCAGGCCGCCGAGAAGGTTCGCCGGTCGTTCAACGACAAACTGTTCGACAAGGCCAAGGGCGTCTACGTCGACGGCGAAGGCAGCACCCACAGCGCGCTGCACGCAAACATGTTCCCCCTGGCGTTTGGATTGGTGCCGCCGGAACGTGTTCGCTCGGTGGCGGACTTCATCAAGAGCCGGGGAATGGTGTGTAGCGTCTACGGATCGCAATATCTGCTCGAAGCCCTCTACGAAGCCGGTGAAGGCGACTTCGCACTCAAGCTCATGACGGATCGCTCCAGCGACCGGAGTTGGCCGCACATGATCTACAACGTCGGCACCACCATCACGCTGGAAGCCTGGGACAACAAGTACAAACCCAACCAGGATTGGAACCACGCCTGGGGCGCCGCGCCGGCCAACATCATTCCCCGCTGCCTCATGGGCGTCCAACCGATCGCGCCCGGCTTCGCCAAGGTACGTATCAAGCCGCAGGTGGGAGATCTCAAGACAGGCAGCCTCAAATTACCTACCGTCCGCGGCGCGATCCACGTCGAGTTCGCGTCGGAACCCGCAGAGTCGTTCACGTTGAACGTGGAACTGCCGGGCAACACCGAGGCGGTCGTGTATCTGCCTCTCTTGCCCGGCGACAGACCCCAAGCGTACCACAATGGCAAAACCATCGCAGCCCGCCAGGAGGGCAACTTCCTGGTGATCCCGGACGTCCCCGCCGGGCGGCATCGGTTCGAATTGCGTTACTAAAACACAGAAATACAGCGGGTTCAACCGAAGATTCGCTCTCCCGACGTATCGATCACTTCGCCAGTTCCTGGAACCGGTTGGCGATGGCCAAAGCCGGATCAAGAGGAACATCAACCGGGCAGACGTTCTTGGGGATTTCCACGATAGGCTTGGCGACCAGTTCCTTGCCTGCGAACTGCGGCAGCCACTGACTCTGGGCATCGAGCATCTCACGCGTCATGTCGCGGACTTCCCGAAGCGTGCAGACCGCGCTAGTCAGCGGGTCCATGGCAATCGCCTGCATCGCATGCTCGGGATTGCCCGTCAGGGCCGCTTCGACCGCCAGTTGTTGGACGGTAACATTGCTCTGGTTGAGCGCCGCGCACTGGATGGGCAGATCGCCGATTCGCACGGGGTGCAAGCCCCTGGAATCGACGAAGATCGGCACCTCGACGCAGCAACCTTGGGGCAGATTCGTGATGTACCCGTCGTTGCGGACGTTTCCGTTGAGTCGGAACACGTTGCCCGTCTCCACAGCCTCCAGGATATAGGAGCAATACTCGACGCTGCGATGCTTGATCTTCCGCGATTCCGTCGCCAGATAGTCTACGCTCTTATACTTCTCGGCCAGCATGTTGCAGTAATTGAAGTAAGCGCCCGACGCGCCGCCGAAGGCGGGCTGGTCACAGTAGAGATCCAGCGCCCGCTTGCTGCTGCGAAACCACGGCACGTATTCCGACAGGTGCCCCGTACTCTCGGTCATGAAGTACCCAAAGTGACGCATCACCTCGCAGCGGACCTTCTCGTTCACGTAATACTCAGGTTTTTCACATCGCTGGCGGAGGATCGGGTACAGGTCTCGCCCATCGCGTTTGTCCCGCAGAGAAAGGAACCACGCCATGTGGTTGATCCCGGCGCAGACGTAATCGACCTGATCCTTGGGCACCTCCACATATCGACTGATCAAATCGAGCGTCGTCTGGACCCCATGGCACAGCCCGATGAACTGCACTTTCGCCACCCGGCCCAGCGCCGAGCAGTTGGCCCCCATCGGGTTGGCGTAGTTCAGTAGAATCGCGTCGGGGCACAGCTCATTCATATCCCGCGACATCTCGGCCAGGACCGGAATCGTCCGCAAGGCGCGGAACACCCCGCCGGGGCCGAGCGAGTCTGCGATGCACTGGTCGACACCGTACTTCAGCGGGATCTCGTAATCCAGCCGGAAGGCATCCACGCCGCCGACCTGGATCATATTGATGACGTACTTGGCGCCGTCCAGGGCCTTGCGACGATCCAGTGTGGCGGTGACCTTGGCCGGCAGGTTGTTCGCCTTGACCACCTCCTTGACGAAGGCTTCCATCTTGTCGAGCTTGGGCTTCGTCCGGTTCATCAGGCAGATCTCGACGTCCTGCAAGGCCGGGGTCGCCAGAATGTCCATCGTCAGCGTCTTGCAGAAGATCAGGCTTCCTGCTCCGATCATTGCGATTTTCGGTTTCGCCATTTGTGAGCCTCCCTTCGTATCAATCACTTCAGAAGATTCTCGAGCAAGTACAACCCGCTCTTGCCGGGGGCGACCACGTCGATGTCGCCGTCGCCGTCGATGTCCACCGCCATGGTGTTGATGCCGAAGCCGACGGTTCCGCCTTCATGCAACACGTGCCGCGCCCATTTTTTCGCCGCGACATCGAAATCGTAATAGTACACGCAGCGAGGATCGTTCTCGCCGGGGTCGTTGCCGTTGTGGGCGTAGTAGCGCTTGCCCGTGACGAGTTCGTCCCGCCCGTCGTTGTCCAGATCGGCCATCAACATGAAGTGCGGCTGCGACCAGGAATCGTCGATCAAGTGTTTCTCCCAGGTCCGCTTGCCATCGACGGTCTTCTGCTCCAGCCAGTACAGGCCGTAGTTGTGGCCCAGGCCCCAGATGAGATCCGAATCGCCGTCGCCGTCCACGTCGTGCACGAGGATGGGGATGCTCGCGTAGCCCAGTTCGAATTCCGGCCGCCACAGCCATCCGCCGTCGGCGGTCTGCTCCAGCCACCCTTTGGGCGTCACCACGTCGCAGCGACCGTCCTGGTTCACGTCGCCGGCGCCCAGGCCGTGCCCGGCCGCCTCCTTCGGAAGCGGATGTTTCCGCCACTTCACACCCTGCGGAGCGGAAGCGTCCCGCGTAAACCCATACCAAGCAGCCTCACTCATGATGTTGGGCAGGATGTCGAGTTGGCCGTCCCCGTCGATGTCGTAGGGCATCGCAGTCTCCATATTGCCCGGCGTATCGATCTCGAACACCTGCCAAGGTTCGCCCGTCTTGCCGGGGTTGCGGACCCAGTACACCATCTTGTTGTGCCAGGCCGCGCCGGCAGTGTCCACCCATCCGTCGCCGTCCACGTCCATCGGCAGATTGGCGAAATCGTAGAAGTAGTTCCCTTCCTCCTTGATCTCGCGGACAAAGTGCTTCTTCCAGTCGGGGGCCTCGTACCAGAACCCGCCGGACAGGATATCGAGCTTGCCGTCGCGGTTGACGTCGAGTACGCCTGCGGCCTCGAATCGCGAGTCGGCGTTGATCACATGGAGCCGCCAGCCATCGCCGACTTTGGGCTCTGCGGTCTTGGCCTCCTTCACGCGAACGATCGCGCCCCAGGGCATGTTGTTCTGCGTGATCTTGAGCATCAGCGTGTTGACGCCCTGGTTGAGCGTCGCGGTGACGCGGTCGGGCTCGGCCAGGATCGGTCGGGCGGTGTTGTTCGAGTGGATGACCTTGCCGTTGAGCCAAGCCTTCACGCCGTCGTCGCTGAAGATCTCCAGCAACACGGGCTTGTTGGCGGCCGATTCGATCCGTGTCCGCAGGTAGGCGACCCTCTGCTCGCCGCCGTCGAGTTCTTTGAGCAGATCCGCATACGCCGGATGCTGCTCGTACCTGGAAACCGGCATCTTTCGCCATGCGACCTGGGCGTTGGGTTTCTCCGGATCGAATGCGATGTCGAACAACTGCGAGTAGTTCTTGTCCTTCTCCTCATACGGTCCGGCGACCTCCCAATTCGTCACGTAGCTGCTGACCGCCTTGATCTCATCGAGAGTCCTCTTCGCCCGCTCCTTGGTGGCGTTGGCGACGTTGGCCACGAGGATCCCTTCGAGGATCGGCTCGACGGCCTTGGCGTCGCTTGCGTAGACCGCCTCGGCAATAGTCACCGTCGAAAGCGCGGCCTCATCGCGAACGTCCTCGTCGTTGACGTGCAATGCCGCCAGTTGCATCGATTCGAGCGTTCTGACGTTGGCCAAAGCGCCCAGGACACGCTTCTTACCCGCCGCATTCGGCGACAGGTCCATCACGGTCTTGTAGCAGCGGACCTTCTCGTCGGCCGCCATCGAAGCTACCGAACCCACAAGGTCGATATACGCCCCCAACGCACGGATCTGACAGTTGGCGTTGCTCTTGTCCGCCGCGATCCGCAGCAGGTCGGGCAGCGGTTCGGCATTCGGCCACCGCCCCAGACCGGCGATCGCGGCATATCGAATCTCCATGTCCGCGTCAACGAGTGCCTTACGCAGAGTGGGCAGGGCCGACGCATCGCCAAGTTGCCCAAGAAGGCCGATCATCGTCCCCTTCACCGACACGTCTCGGACGGAATCGAGCTTCACCAGAATGGCCTTCGAAGCCTCGGCTCCTGCGTTCGCCCGTCGAACGACGCTCAGGATCGTATTCTCCAACGACTTCGGCTCGCCGCCTTTGGCCTCAATCAGCAGAGCGATCAGAGCCTCAACGTCGCCGGCCCCGGCCAAATCCCGCAGGGCCCGATAGGAAGCCGACCGCACAGCCGCCTGATCGTTCCGAGCCGTCTGCAACAAGACGGCTGTCGCCTCCATCGCCCGACGATCAGCCAACGCATGGATCAGCTCGATTTGAACCGCAGGATCGGCCTTCTTCACCAGAGCGATCATCTCGGTGTGGACGTTCTTGCCGCGAAGCGATCGGAGAGCGTCTCTGGCCGCCGCCTGTTCGTCGCCCGAGGCCTGGGCCGCTCGGTCCGCCAACAGGCCCACGTTTGCCCCATCGTCGAGAACGCCGACGGTTTTAATGGCGGCGATGCGAACCGCTGCCTCCGAGGACGCACACGCTGTCAGCACGTCGGGCAAAGAGGCCTTGTCGCCTCGGTCTGCCAGGACGTTGACGACGAGCACCTGAACGTCCGCATTCAGCGATTTCCACTGCTTCAGGCAGGCGTTCACCAGTTCGTCGTCTCTCGTCTCCTGGACGAGTTGGGCGGCCATCATTCGAAGCGACTTGTCCTGGCCGGTCAACGCCGCAACGACGAGTTTCGCCCGTTGACCATCGTCCGACAAGACCGTTCCCCTCCAGGCCGCGACGCGGACGGCCGAAGGTGGCTCGGATTCCAACACTTTGCGGTAGATCCCTGCCGCGGACGCTTTGTCCCCTCGAACCAGACGCATCTCTGCACATCGCAGGAGCGCATCCAGTACGGCCTTGCGGACCTCCGGATTGGGATCGTCGCACGCTGCGGTCAACGCCGCAGCAGCGACGTTGTCGCCGATCCAACCCAGGGCCGAAGCCGTCGTCGCAGCAATCGTCTTGTCCGCATCCGCGAGCAGAGGAATCAGCAGCGACGTCGCGGCACTGTCGCGTCGTCGGCCGATCGAATCGATCAAGCCCGCTTTGACGATTCCCGAAGTCCTGCCAAGAGCGTCGCGCAGAGCCGCGCCCGCTTCCGGGTACGGCATGCCTTCCAATGCATACCGTGCGGCGTGGCTCACCCGTTCGTCGCCCAGCATCGAGGCAAGGGCTGCGACCGACTGAACGGTGCCGCAGATCCTCAACTGCTGGCATGCGGCGCACTTCTCGACCGTGTCGGCATTGGACTTGAGAATTGCAATGAGGTCCTGTTCCTCGGCGGCCCCCCACACACAGACCGCGAGCAGAAACACGAGTGAGACACACAACATTCGATCGATCACGTTGCTCTTCATGAACCACCTTCTCTTACAGTGGATAATCGATTTCCTCGGCGCGATATCTTGTCACAGAACCCACGGCGGCCGCGGCGAGTAGGACAGCAGCCGGTTGGCCGTGTCGTCCCCGATGAACCGCAGCCTGGCCGGGTCCCAGCGAAGATCGTGTTTGAGGGCCAGGGAGATGCCGCCGATGAAGATGGCGTTGATCGTGTACGCCGCGACCTCCGGATTGCAGATCGTCGCCTTACGGCTACGGACACAATCCAGGAAGTTCCCCGAGTGGCTGGTCGCGTAGTAGACCCGCTCGTCATTGGGCAACAGAGGCGCTCGCAGAATGTTGGCCGGGTAGGACGCGATGTTGCTGCGGTCCACCGCGATGCGGCCGTCCGTGCCGACGAAGCAAGCCCCGCCGTCCGGGCCGATCGGCTCGCCGGGATAGGGATCGGAATGAACCACCACGCCATTGCTGTAATGGTAATCGATCTTGCCGTTGCGGTATTTCACGTCGATCGGCGCCTGGACATCCGGATTCACCGTCCACTGGATGATGTCGTAATGATGCGGGCTCCAGTTCACGTCGCCGACGAACAGACCCGACAACGTGTGTCCCGCCTCCCCGCCGAACGGTCGCCAGGGCAGCGGTCCCAGCCACAAGTCCCAATCGAAACCCTCCGGCACAGGAACCGACTGATTCGAGGTCCAGGCGGTGGGTACGAAGGCACCCGGCTCACGGTACGCGTAGACTTCTTTGAGCTTGCCGATCCGGCCATTGCGGATCAGCTCACAGGCCAGACGGAACTTACCGTCGTATTCCGATCTCTGTTGCGTCCCGGCTTGGTAGACCCGACCATATCGGCGAGCCGTCTCGACCACCATCTGCGACTGCTCGACCGTGATGGCGATGGGCTTTTCGCAGTAGACGTCCTTTCCCGCTCGCATGGCCAGGATCGACATCGGCGCCGCCCAATGATAGGGCAAAGCCAACAATACAGCGTCGATATCAGAACGCGCCAGGACTTCGCGGAAGTCATTGTACGCCTTCACACCGTCGTAGCCCGGCTTCTTGAAGCGTTCGGCGTAGATTTGATTGCATCGCTGCCGCGCGGGCTCGCGACGTTCGCGGCGTACGTCGCAGACCGCCATCACCTGCACGTCGTCGCGAGCGACATACCCTCCAGGCACATAAGTCCAGGCCCCACCCATGAGGTGGCCGCTGCCCTGGCCGCCCAGGCCGATGAATCCCATGTTCACCCGCTCGCTGGGCGGAACGCCGCCCCCGGCCCCGAGGGCCGAACCGCCAATGACATACGGCAAAGCCAACGTGGAGGCCGCCGCCTTGAGGAACTCCCTTCGCGTCGCTCTCTGATCGACCATACTTCACTCCATCATACTGAATGTGACTGTCCCCCAAGGGGGCATCAACTGCGGTATTCTAGCCTCGGACGGTTCGGAGATAAAGATACTATCTGCGGAACAGAGGCGACGCATGCTTTGGCCCAGCCGTCTTCGTTCACCGGCACGTTGTTCTGCCCGCCTTTGTCCGTGGGGCCGTGAACGATCTTGTCGTCGTTCTCGTCGGCGTAGAGAATCCACGCCACGGTCAGTTGCTTGAGATTGCTCAGACAGGCGGCTCCCTGCCCCTGCTCGCGGGCCCGATGCAGAGCCGGCATCAGGATGGCCATGAGAACCGCGATGACGGCGATGACAACCAGCAGTTCGATCAGCGTAAAGCCTCTATCCCGCGTCATGATCTCACCTCTTGCCCTCGATTCGAGACATCCGCGCGCATCTCCGTCGACACAGAACGTGTCCGGAAGCACTCCTAGTTCGTCATGGCCAATATGATAGCCGAAATCACGGGTCCGGCATTGCACAAGTCCACCTTCTTTGTGTATAATTTCACCATCGCTCATAGGGGCGACGCATGCGTCGTGCTCGCCATTCGACGGGATGGCCCGAACAATCGGGATCGCAGATGTCCGATTCGAACTTCAAAATCCGACGGTTGCAGCGACTGGCACATCACGACGAAGGTGCCGCTGGTGTCCCGGAACAACCACGCGATCGGCATCGCCGGCATCACGCGGGAGTTTCGCAGGTCGGGCGAGCGATGGCGGCCGCACCAACAGTTTGCCGCGGTCATCGAGCACATCGACAAGAATTATAGCCAGGCGATCCAGGTCGAGGAGTTGGCCTCGCTGATGTTCCTGTCCGTGAACCAGTTCGAACGGAAGTTTAAGCAGGTGTTCCAGGTCTCGCCGGTGAAGTTCCTCACCGGCTATCGGGTGCATCGCGCCTGCTACGACCTGCTCCACACGGATCACACGATCACCCAGATCGCCATTCGGAACGGTTTCTACGACCACAGTCACTTCATCCGCCATTTCCGCGAGACGATGGGCATGACGCCGAACCAGTACCGACGTGGATAGGGCCAGAAGCCATGAGCAAGGAACAGAGGAAATCCGAAACCAAAAATCCGAAACAAACACGAATGATCCAAATCCCAATGATCAAAACGGACTTTCCGGCTTGCGTCAGTACTTGAGTTTCGCAATTTAGATTTGTTTCGCATTTTCCGGGTCTTGCACCTTCGGATTCAATCGGAGAAAGAACCATGAATAGACGGCTGAATTTGACAAGAGCGTTCGGACTGACAGCATTGACGTGCCTTCTGGGGGTCGGCTCCGCGACTGCCGCCTTTCGGGCGGGCTTTGCCCTGCGGGACGTGACTCCCGATCCGCTTCTGCCCGTCTCCGGCGGCGTCGGCCCATCTCACCCCGTGACGCGAACGATGGGGCGGTTGACCGCCCGCGCAATGGTCCTGGAGAACAATGGCGTGCGAGTGGCGATCTGCAGTGTGGACTTTCTCGGTTTCCCCGGCGTCCTGGGCGATAAGGTCCGTGCCCAGGTCCCGAGCATTCCCGGGACGAACATCCTGATCGGCGCCACGCACACGCACAGCGCGCCCGACTGTTACGGTTTCCCGGATCAGACGGGCAGGACCTCCGCGGACCTGGCGTATCTCGACAGTGTCTGCGCCAAGCTGGCGGACGCGATCAATGAGGCGGTGGAGCGTTTGGAACCGGCCGGCGTGAAGATCGCCACCGGCCAGGCTCGAGGCAAGATCGCATACAATTACTATGCCGAACAGCTCTACGACCCCCGATGCCATGTTGTCCAGATCCTCGCTGCGGGCGGCAAGCCGCTTGCGACCCTCGTCAACTATGCCTGTCACCCCGAGGTAATCGGCTCCGACCAGGGAATCCTGTGTCCTGATTTCGTCGGGCCGCTGTACGACCGGATTGAACAGCGAGGCGCCGGGCAAGGGATCTTCCTGAACAGCGCCCAAGGCGGCATGGTCACCGCCGACTGCCGTGGCCCGGACGGCAAGGACATCCAGACCTGGGACGAATGCGTCCGGATCGGCAACCTCCTGGCCGACGAAGCCCTTCGTATCGTCAACAGCGCCCCGATCCAGGAGAATCCGACGCTCTTTTGCGGTGCGACCACCATCGAGTTCCCCGTCGAGAACGAGATGCTGCGAACCGTGGTGAAGATGTCGCCCCTGGGATTCCCGTTGAGCGACAAGGGGACCGTGGCGACGCAGGTCAACATCGTGAACCTGGGAAACGCCCAGATGCTCACCATCCCCGGCGAAGCCCAGCCCAACATCGGCTTTTACCTCAAGCGAAAGATGCAGGGCGAGCACAATCTGCTGCTGGGTCTGACCAACGACGCCTTCGGTTACATGCTCGCCAAGGTCGACTGGAACAGTTTCGACCGCTACAATTACATCACCCGGACCTGCCTGGGCGAGATGACCGGTGAAATCTTCATGGAAAAAGCCTTGGAATTCGTGAACCGATGTCCACGACCGGCTGTTTCGAGATCCTCCTTGCTCCTGGATAAACTCAGGAGATCAGAGAAGGATTGACCAAGATCATTCCACGATCCAGATGTTGCGGAACTGGATCGGATGGCCGTGATCCTGGAGCTGGAGTGGGCCCTTGGCCCGGTGGTTGTTCATTGGAATCTCGATATTGTCGTGGATCTTCACGCCGTTGTGCAGCACAGTGATCCGGGGCAGTTCTTTCGCCTTGCCCGACTCATCCAACCGGGGGGCTCGGAAGGTGATGTCGTAGGTCTGCCAAACTTCCGGTGGCAGACAGGCATTGACGGTCGCCCGGGCGATGTTGTAGAGCCCGCCGCAATCGCCGGAGGTGTGCGTCAGGCCGAACGAGTCCAGAACCTGGACCTCGTAGTGATCCGCCAGGTACACGCCGCTGTTGGCCCGGCCCTGCCCGCGATTGAGCGGCTCCAGCGGCAATTTGAACTCGATGTGCAGGTGCTTGATGTCGCCGAACTGTTGCTTGGTCCGATTGGCGCCTTTGCCCGGAGCACACTGCATGACGCCGTCTTCGAGTGCCTTCCACTCCCGATTGGTCCAGGCGCTCAGATCTGCTGTCTTGCCGGTCTCGAACGGCAGTACGACCACCGCCCCTTCCGGCGGCTTGACACCCGCGCGGGGCGAGCGGCTCTCGATCTTCTTGAGTTCCCAGTACTGGCCGTACCCGCTCTGCGCCCTCAGGTTTCCGTCCTTGATCTGGCCGCCCCACCCATAGCCGCCCGAACGGCCAGTAAGCTGAACTTCGTTGCCTTGCGCGGCCCCGTAGATCTCGACATACGCCCCTTCCGTCACGGGCGTCTCGGGACCGGTGTAGAGCACGACGCGGTAGGACGTCTCGCTCTCCTGCACGACCTTGCCGATCGCCTTGAACGTCACTTTCGGGTCGGGGTGGAAGGAGCCTTCATACTCCCCCATGAAAGGCGCCGCCAAAAGCCCCGCGGCAAAACAATGAACCAATCCAAGACAACCAATGTGTTTGAGGCCAACGTGTCTCATCTGATGTATCTCCTTTCTGCAGCACTGCACGTACAAATACAGGATGATTTGGTGACCATTCTCTCTGCGATCCTTGGCCGAGTCAACTGTGGAGGCCATGGAAATCCAGCGGGCGTGACGTCCATTCAACTGCGTGGGGCATCGTCGACTCACGTGATCGGACATAGACGGACCTCGTCGGAAATCCTCGGCCTGTTCTGCCTGGCAGACTCAATGCTTCTCTGCTGTTCCATGAGAGTCATTCGGACGGATCTAACGCCACACAGAAGAGACCGATTCCAACATCATCTGGGTGTCTCCCTTTGGGGTGAGCCGTTTGCGTTGTTGGGTGATTCTGGCGGGTCGGAGCTGGCATACGGCTCGGGGCCGAGGGGGAAAGGGTCGTTCTCGTGCGTGGCGGGGGCCGGGGAGGGGCCGAACGAGCGATCATGGGGCTTCTTGGCGCAGAGTGGGTCTGCGGCAGGCCGGTCTTTGCCTACTGTGCCTGCGATCCGAGTGGAGGTTGCCGTGACGCTCTGGTCAAGACCGCGAACGGCACGCCGCCTGCAGGGCCTCTTGGATCGGACCGAGCCGCAGTTTGCCCAACGTTCCGTCCCGCCGCGGGGCCGCCGCCAGCGCCGTCGCAAAGGCCACGTGCACCACCATCACCGTCCCGATCATCCCGGCAAACCGCCGGGCCCCCCGGATATTGCCGTCATCGACGCCCCAGAAGATCTTCAATCGGGCGTTGACCCGTTCCACCGAGGTCCGGCCCGCGTAGAGCCGCTCGAACTTCTTCGTCGCCCGCGGGATCGGAGGGAACCGACGCAGGTCCAGCGTGCAATCCACCCGCACGGTCTTGCCGTACTCTTTGTCCGCGTTGCAGATCGCCTCGCTCGGGCAATGCCAGCCCTCGTGCCGGGCCGGACAGCGGTATTTGATCGTCTGCCGTTGGGGCTCATACCCGATGTAGGACATCTCGTGTTTGACCGGCGTTTCGCCCGTGCGGTCGTAGCAGTACAGCGTGCCGGCCTCGTCGTAGACGACATTCGTGGTCCCGTCGTGGCCGGGCAGCAGCCGTTCCGGCTCGTCTTTCCAGAGCCGACGGTTCTCGATGACCGGACGAATCTTCGCCGCCGCCAACGCCGCATGGACGTGGCCGTCGTCGGCCGCCTTGTCGTAGGCCAGCGTCTGGATCCGGTCCGCCGGCAGCATGGCCTGGGCCTGCGCGACCAACGCCGGGACCGTCGCCCCATCGGGGGCGTGGGCCGAGGTCGTCTCGTAGGCCAACGCCACCTCGTGCCGGGCGTCCACCAGCAAATGCAGCTTATACCCGAACCACTCGACGATCGCCGCGACGTTCCCCTGGTCGTCCGTGTACTCCTTGCGGCCGGCCGTCGGTTGCGGAAGACCCGCGGCGGTTTCGGCCGCGACCGTCTTGGCGTTGTGCGTCCCCCGGGCGTGCAACGCCGTCGAGTCTCCGGCCGTGTTGCGTCCCAGGTCCGGCACCACCTGGCCCAGACGCCGGACCATCTCTGCGAACATCTCCCGCAGGTGGGAGCGATGGGGCTCCCGTCCCAACCCCTCCAGGAACCGCGAGACGTTCCAGGCCTTGGGGACCTCCTTCTCTGACGAGATCCCGATCAACGCGGCCAGTCCGGCGTTGCGTCGCAACTCCGCCAGCACCGCCTCGAAACTGACATGCCGCAGGAGAATCCGCAGCAGCACCACGCCCCACAGGACCGAGACCGGATAGTCGTCCCGGCCCCGACCGCGAAACTCCCGCAGCCCTTGCAGGAGCCGTCCGTCGGGCAGCGAAGCGAGCAGTTGCCTGATCGTGTGGAGACTGGGACTGTCTTCCAAGCTGTCCCAGGCAAACAAGGGTTTGGTGATCGCGATCCGCATGGAAAGCCTCCTTTCTTTCGGAGACCCCATCATACAACGCAACGCATCCCCGCGTCAATCCTCTTCGGGTCGAAAAATCCGAAAATATCTTCGGTCCCATGGAAATCTCGGTCGAAATCGGCCCTGCCTGCGGGGAAGCCGTTTCCGGCGGCCGTCCCAACCCTCTGCATTTCAGCAACTTCCACACATCGCAAGCGGCAACTTTGGGGTTCTCCTCGCTTGACGGGCAACACACAGTGTCTATAATCAAGGTGACTCAGGCAGCCGGCTATCGATGGCTCGCGTCGTGGCAGGCTCCAAGTTTCTCTGTTTGAAGGGAGAGTTCATGGGACGTGATGACTTGATAGATCGCGTCACGCAAGTAAGACAATGGGACGTCCGCCCTTTTGGTGAGACACAGGCCAAGAAAGCAATTATCGAACCCATCCTTGACCGCTTGGGTTGGGACACCTCAAACCCAAGCGAGGTTGTTCTCGAATACTCTGTGCCATCCAATGCACGCGTGGATTACGCCCTGCTCAGAGGCAGTGATCCCCTGGTATTGGTTGAGGCTAAGAAGCCCGGAGAGTCTTTAGACAATGATCGAAATGTGGAACAGATACTGAAATACGCCTTCCAGAAAGGTGTCCCCCTTGCCGTACTGAGCAATGGCATAGAGTGGTGGTTCTATCTTCCACTGGAGCAGGGGGACTGGCCAACGCGAAAATTCTACTCCATTGATCTGAAAACTCAGCCAGTCGAAAGTGTCTGTGATAAACTCATAGAATTTCTGCACAGAGATAATGTCGTATCTGGTTCGGCGGTCGAGAGTGCCAAGAAGAAGCGAATGAGTGCCGAGAAACACTGGAGAACCCAGAAGGCCCTCCCTGAAGTATGGAAAGCGATAATCACCCAGCCTCACCAGCAGCTCATCGATCTGCTCACGGAAGAAACCGAGAGGAACTGTGGTTACAAGCCGGATGAATCCACAGTAAGAACGTTCATAGGAGAATTGATTCAGACGGACCCCCCTTCGTCACGGTTTAACGCGGCTGAGAGGAACGGCAAAGGGAAGGAAGAAAGAGTACCGAAATCCGAAGATGCAGGGATACGAGGTAAACCAAGAACCTCCCTCCCACGGGAGGGGAGCAGAGATCGCGCAACTTATGAGGCAGTCAAAGAAAAACCCATGACGTTCGATGAAGTATTCGAGGCCGTTGCGAGACAGTTTCCCAACGACCGTCCAGAAGTGCTTCGCAAAACGACAAGACGCCGTCTGCACGGACATCTCAGGAAGAAGTTCGGCATCAACATCTGCAGGGAAGAGAACGGCCGCTACTTCATCAAGTAACAAACAACGCCTGGTATCCGGGATGCCTTGTGCCGGAACCGCCAGCGGTGCTCTGTCAGGCACCGATTCATTTCGGTACGATCCATCCCCATGGCGGCCCGATCCGTCTCAGACGCTCCTGCTCCTGCAGGAACACGTCCATCAGCCCCGACGGGGACGGCTCCCGACCCGCCGATCCGGCGTCTTCAACGGGATCTCGATTGCGGTCCTGCACCATGCACATGGGTTCCGGCTCACTTTTCGGTCGTCTACCATGATAACGCGTAGAGAGAGTCCGCTGTTGGCGGAAAGCATGTTTCTTTCTCGCCTAGTCGCCAGCGGAGAAACGCGAAATAGCTGAAGCCAGTTCACAGTGCGCCCGCAAGGGCATCTCTCTTCGTGTCGCGGGCATCCTGCCCGGGATTCGAGGGCGGGACGCCCTCGACAAGATACCGCTTTACGGCGTCACTACAAACGCGATTCGAAACAGCCGGTGGCGTTCGTCAGAACCGGACCAGTTTCGCCTGTGCTGAGGGTCGCGGCACCGACGGTAACGAAGCCCTTGTGCCGGGCTTGCTCGGCGATGCGAACCCTCTTGGCCGGACGGTCGCCGCCCATCTGCCAGAGCCGGCCGTCCTCATTGGCGACCTCGATCTCCTTGAGTTCCAGGTCGATCCGATCGGGGTAGACCGTCGCGACGAGGTAGTTCACCTTCGGGTCGTGTCCGAACGAACTGCCGTGGGCGATCTGGCAGACGCCGTCGGAGTGCAGACCCGCGACGGCGGCGGTCTGGCCGCAGAGGTAGAGGTCCGCTCCGTGCTTCTTGAGGGTCTTCCACAGCGGGGAATCCTTGCCGCCGGAGATGACGAGGCTATCGCCGTCCTGCGGGCCGAGAACAGGGACATGCCCCATGGCCACGATGCGTTTGACGCCGGGGTTGTCGGCGATGACCGATTCGAGCCATTCGAGCTGCTCGCCCGTGACCTGTGGGACGATGCCTCCCAGCGGGCCTTCGCCCTTCTCGAAGACGTTCAGGGCCGTAAAGAGAGTGTCCTCATACAGGAACCAGTAGGCGGTACCCCTCATGCGGACCGGGCCCGTCAGCGGCATGCCCAGGTGCTTCTGAAACTGCCGCTGGAAGTTACCGACGAGCTTCGCTTTCTCCTCGGGCCAAGGGGCCCCGCCGATCTCGTGATCGCCCGGCACGGCGTAGAACGCGAGTCTATGGTCCTTCATCCGCTGGAGCCAGGCACTGTAGTAGACCTCTGCGAATTTCTCGATGGAGTCCTTGTCCGGCCAGTGGCCCATGACCAGATCGCCTGGGACCAGGACGAACGCGGGGTCTTCGGCTTTGATCGCCTTGAGGATATAGTCCAGCGTATCCTCCCAGCCGGGCTGGGGATAAGCCAGGTCCGCGCCGACGAAGTTCGGAATGCTCACGAACCGCCAGGGCCGCATGGTCGCGACGCCCTCCGGCGGCACCTCGATCCCGGCAGTCCAAAGAATGCCGTTGAGCACCAGCTTGCGAAACGGCTCCATGCGCCAATTCTTGTGGAAGTGCCCGCCGGCAAAGCCAAAGCCCCGGCCCCCGTTGGGTCGCGTGTAGGCCCAGGACAGAACCTTGTCCTGCGGGTCTCGCGGGGGGAGCTTACCCATCAAAAGCGGAACCACGTTGGCATCGTTCGGACGCAGACGGATGTCGAAGTACCATTCGTCTTCGACGACATAGCCGCCGCAACCCCGCGTGATGGGGTGGCCGTTCGACACGGGCGCGACCTTCGCTGTGTTGATGGGATTCTGGGACACACCGACCTCGTAGGAGCCGCCCATCCAGTCGAGCAGGTCTTGCATCGCCCCTTCGGGCGGATCGATCGAGTAGTGCAGGAAGGCGATCCCTTTGCCCTGCCTGGCAAGTTCGCGGATCTTCTCAATCCGACCAGGCACGGCCAGCGGGTGCATCGTCCGCCCATCGGCAAAAAACACGATCGCGTCGGCGTCGTCGAGCATGGACTCATCCTTCGGCCAGGCGTCGTCGTGGATATCGATCACCGGCGGCTCGATGTTCGTGGCGTGCAGCAGATAGTCCCTCACGAGGGCTGCATCCTGGTCCCAGTCGTGATGGCCCTCGCCGTGGCTGGGCTTGGCCGTCAGGAAGGCGATCCGCTTCGGTTTCGAATCCGGGACGGGCGACAGACCCGCGGCCCAGGCGGTCCCGCGACGGAACAACTCCCCCACCGCTGGGACGAACGCTTGGACATCGTGCCCCAAGGGACTATGGAACACTCGACCCTTGCCGTATTGCAGGACGAAGGCCATCGGGTAGTCCTTGCCATCGACCTTCGATTTCGACGCGGCCAGCACGCGGATCGGAATCTGCCCGGCCAAGCAAGTGTACAACTCGTCGGTCGTCTCAAAGGGCTTAAGTCCCTTGGTGATCGGGTGATTCGGGTCGGTGATTCGAACCTCGAAGGCCCCATGCGGATCATGTCCGCGCAGTTTCGGGTCCCAGACCCGTCCGACGAGCTTCTCGAATTCGGGCCAACCCTGAAAGGCCCCACAGGCGAAATGCACGGCGACGAGTCCCCCGCCTTTGCGCGCGAAGTCCATGAGGTTTTGCCGGGCCTTGTCGCCGGGGTCGGGCGTCTCCCAATTCATGAAGTGCAGCACGGCCACGTCATAGCCCGCGAGCTTGTCGGAAGCCAGGAATTCCGGCGTCTCAACGACATCGACCGTCAGCCGCGGGTCCTTTCGCAACTCCGCCGCCAGAACCGGCGCCGTCTCCTTCCATTTATGCCCCGGATAGTCGATCCCTGTGACAATCACGACCTTGCGAGTCTCTTCGTCCGCAGCGAAAACATCGGCGCCGGCGGCAAGCAGAGTTCCCAGAATTGTCATCACCGTCAGAAGACGTGCATGTCGCTGTTCCATGATCCTGTTTTCCTCATAATCAACGTTGGAAGACCAATCGACCGTCGGAATACGTGCGAAGGACCTTGGCCTCGCGAATTGCATCGACCGGACACGTGAGCAGGTCCGTGTCCAGCACGATGAAGTCGGCCAGTTTACCCTTCTCCAGCGAGCCGACTTCTTTGTCGAGAAACAGGGCCTTGGCGCAATTGATCGTATAGAGGCGGATCGCCTGCTCGCGGGTGAGAGCCTCTTGGGGGTGCAACCATCCCTCGTACCACTTGGCTTGGCGGGTCAAGGTCGTCCATATGCCCAGGAAAGGATCGTAGGGATTGATCGATCGCAAGGCCCCCACCTTCTGCATGTGATCCGAACCGCCGGCCGCAATGCCGCCCGCCTCGAAAATGCTCCGCAACGGCTGGAACCATCGCAGGCGGTCGTAGCCGAAATGGCCGACCAGCGTACGCGTGTCGAGATAGAGCCATGCGGGCTGGACCAGCGGGATCACCTTCAACTCGGCCACCTTCTTCACCGTCTCGGGACTCATGAAATTCGAATGGGTGATACAGTGCCGCATGTCGCGGATCGGCATCGTCCGGCTCAGTTCGCCGTAGACGTCGACCAACGTCTCGACCGCGCCGTCACCCACCGTATGGGCCGTGAATTGCAGACCGGATTCGGTGGCCGTGCGGATCATCGCCTGGCGGATGGAGAAGGCGGGATCGACCGTGACGATCTTTGCGTGATGGATGATCAACCGGGGTCCCGCCGCCTGGAGAATCGTCCCCCAACACAACCCCACCATCACGACTGCATACTTCATCGCCGGACTCCTTGATATCGGCCGACACCATAACGCCGGTTTTGTGCAATTTCAAGGAATTCCCCGGCGTCTGATTCTGCAGGTGCGACTTGAATTCGGTTGCCAGGACGGGTAGGATGGTACGAGCTTGGATGGTGTACGGTACACACCCTGCCGGCAACCGACGAAAGGTCTACCGAAAAGGAGGCAGCATGGCACGATCAGACGCATGGGGCGCAAGCGAAGGGACAACGCGACGCGGTTTCCTGAAGGCTTCCGCCAGTGTGGCTTCTGCCACCACCCTGGGCGTGTTGAACATCGGGGCATATGCCGGCGGAAGTGACGTGATCCGCCTAGGCATGATCGGCTGTGGCGGACGCAACACCGGGGCCGCCGACCAGGCGATGACCGCCGACAAGGGCGTGCGTCTGGTCGCCATGTGCGACATCTTCATGGACCGGATCAAGGTGGTCCGTGAGACGCTCAAGAAAGGCAAGCCCGAGCAGGTGACCGCGGACGATGACCATTGCTTCGCAGGTTTCGACGGCTACAAACGAGTGATCGAGGCCTCAGACGTGGTCGTCATCGCCAACGCCGCCAAGTTCCACCCGCTGCACGCGCTGACCGCGATCAAGGCAGGCAAACACGTCTTCGTGGAGAAACCTCACGGCATCGACCCGCTGGGTATGAAGGTCATGAAACAAGCGGCCGACCTGGCGAAAGACAAGGGCCTGTGCCTGGTCTCCGGCCTGCACAGCCGCTATCATACGGGTTACGCCGAGACGGTCCAGCGCATCCACGACGGTCAGATCGGCGACGTGGTCGCCATCGAGGAAAATTTCCTCCGCGGTCCCTACGGTGTGATCGACCGCAAGCCGGGCTTGTCCGAGGTGCAGTGGCAGTGCAGCACGCAGTACCACTTCCGCTGGCTCTCGGGCGACGACGTTATCCAGTCCCTCGTCCACAACCTGGACCGCGCCAGTTGGGTCATGCGTAACCAAGTCCCTGTCAAGTGTCACGGCCTGGGCGGGCGATCCTCAATGACCGAACCCATTTACGGCGACGTCTTCGACCACCACTCGGTCGTCTACGAATTCGACAACGGCGTGCCGATCTACGCGTTCTGCCGGACCACAACCGGCTGTTACGACAAGTACTCCAGCGTCGTGTTCGGCACCAAGGGAAAAGCCGATATCATGGGCTGTCGGATTTGGGGCGAGACGAACTGGCGGTGGACCGGCAGGTGCGACCCCTACCAGCGGGAGCACGATGTCCTGTTCAAGGCGATCCGCGAAGGAAAGCCCGTCAACAACGGCGACTACATGGTCCCCAGCACGACGATCGCGCTGATGGGGCAGATCTCCTGTTACACCGGCCAGGAAGTGACTTGGGAGCAGATCAACCGCTCCGAATTGTATTACGAACCCAGGCCGGAGGACTGCTATGATGAGATGATCCCGCCGGTGTTGCCTGGGCCCAATGGCAGCTACCCGGTGCCCCTGCCGGGCCGGACGAGGATGTTGTAGAATGGGGGTGTGCGACGTACACCCTTGCCGAAAAGAACGAAGGTGCGCACGGCACACCGTGCAAAAAAGGAGATGAACAAGTGAGTAGAAACATTGGGTTGGCCTGTGTCACTTTATGGGTTTTCTGCGCCGGTATCGTCGCCGTCGCATCGGGTGTCGAACCGACGAAAAAGTTTACCGAGACTATCACCGCCAAAGACGGCTCCAGACTCTCTTTGGACATGGTTTTGATCCCCGGCGGCACGTTCACCATGGGCAGCCCCGCCGGCGAGCCCGGCCGGGCCGAGCACGAAGGTCCTCAGCGACAGGTACAGGTAAAACCCTTCTATCTTTGTACGACCGAGACGACGATTGAGCTGTTCCTGGCCTATTACCAGGAAACCGGCAGTGCGAAAAAAGACTTCGTCGAGAGTGAGGCCGCCAAGAAGGAACAGGAAAACAAGGCCGGCGTCAACGCCATCACCGGCCCGACCCCCGTCTACGGCGACATGACCATGGGTTACAGCAAGAAACATCCCGCGATCGGCGGTACCTGGCACAACGCGGTGACGTTCTGTCGTTGGCTGAGCCAAAAGACCGGCAAAAACTACCGCCTGCCCACAGAGGCCGAGTGGGAATACGCCGCGAGGGCCGGCTCGACAAGTCTCTTCGGCGTGACCGATAATGAAGAGGGCCTCAAGGACTACGCATGGTTCGACGCCAACGGCGACATGGAGCCCCACCCGGTGGGCCAGAAAAAGCCGAATGCCTGGGGACTCTACGACATGAACGGCAACGTCCGCGAGTGGGTCCAGGATTTCTACAGCCCGACCGCCTACACGCTGGATCCCAAGGAGTTCCCCGCCGGTCCGGCCGACGGCAAGGTGCACGTCGCACGGGGTGGTTTCTATGACAGTCCCGCCGCGGAGTTGCGGCCTGCCGCCCGTGCCTTCGAAGAGGACTGGTGGCGGATGAACGACCCCCAGATCCCCAAGAGCAAGTGGTGGTTGCCGCAGATCGACTCCATCGGTTTCCGTGTCGCCTGCGACATCCCGACGTCAGAAACGAAATAGGCCGGATGTCGATGCGAAGCCGAATGCCGTTTTGTGAATGAACGCGAGTTTCTAACCGGCTGGCCGCGGCAACGTACGAAGAGTTGCCGCGGCCACCTTTCTCCTATAGGCTGGAGAATACGGCATGAATGTGCGATGCACCCTGATCCGGTTTTCGATCATCACTTTGGTCCTGGGTTCGACCGGCTCTGCATTGGGCTCCGACCCCAGCAGCAGGCTGGTCTTCAGAGCGAGCGACGAGGGCCAGTACACCTTCGACACAGGCATTCTACGAGGGGTCCTTCGCCAGAATGGAACGTCCCGAGCCCTGTCTTCCGTCGTGCATATTCCTTCGGGAATGAAGTTGGACGGCAGCGTCGGCATCGCAGGTCACTATCGCGTCTTCACAACCAATAAACGCTATGGAACGGCCGCATGGGACTGGCCGAGCAACGCCGCCCTGCTGCCCGACGGGAGCGTTCGAACCACCTGGCCTGCAGCCCAGGATCGCCCCTTCGAAATGACCGCCCTGTACCGATGGGCGGACCCGCAGACGCTCGATGTCGAGACGACGGTTACGGCCCACGAGGATCTCACCGGCTTCGAGTCGTTCTTCGCATCGTATTTCGACAAGGCGTTCCCCTCTCCCTACGTCCTGGCCAGCCCCGAAGGCACCACAACGCACCGGTCCTTCATGCTGGGCGAGAAAAGCCAGGGAGACTGGCTCATGTTCACCTTTCGCCAAGACCCGCGTAACAATCTTGCGAGGGACGGCCGGTGGCTGCTCGAACCTCATCCGGTGAACTGGACGATCCTACCCCGCCTGGATGCGCCGTTGTGCCTTCGACGTGGAGAAGGCCATAAGCTGACGGTGGTCATGATGGCGCCGCGACAGGACGGTTTCGCAGTCGCCATGCCCCACGAGGGGGAGTCACACTACTCTCTCTATCTGTCGCTGTTCGGCCGCGATTTCAAGGCCGGCGAATCGGCCCAGGCCCGCACGCGGCTCGTCATCGCCGAGAATCTCTCCGACAGCGAGACAAATCGCTTGTACAGGCAGTATCTGACACAGCTTGGGCGCCCCAAATAGCAATGCTTCCCTCCGAGCGTCTCGTATCGGCCCAGACGAACAGGTCCCGCTGCGAACCCACTGGCGGAAGCTTGGCGGCCCCCTACAAACTCGCGTGGCACGATCCCCCAATCCCAAACGCTACAGCACCCCTCCCACGGAATCAAAAACCAGAGAAAAACATGACTGCATCCTCACCGAGCCCTGTTCTGCTCTCCGTAAGCCATCCGACGGTGAAACAACTTCCAGGCACTGCGGTTCTTCCCATCGCTTGCTTTTGTAACGAGTTCCGATATGATTGGATCCGGTGCCGTTCGAGGCGGGTCCTGTACTTCGGATGGCCACGATAGGTTCGAATTTGACGGGAGGCCTACAACATGAAGATCAAGATGCTTGTGGCGCTGTTGGCGGTCTGTGCGGGGGTTGCGCTGGCGGCGGCGCCGATGAGCGTACAGATCCAGAGCTGCAAAGTGCGGGCGACCCCCTCGCAATTGGGCAAGATCGTCGCCACCGTGGGATACGGCGATGTCGTTCAAGCGGGAGCTCCGCAAAACGGCTGGTATCAGGTGACCACCAGCGGCGGAGTCGTCGGCTGGGTCCATGAGTCGGCGCTCTCCAAAAAGCCCATCGCCATGCGTTCCGGGACCAGCGATGTTGCCACCGGGGCTTCCAGCGACGAGGTCGCCATGGCCGGCAAGGGATTCAACCAGCAGGTCGAGGACAAGATGAAAAGGGAGGGAAAGCTCGATTACACGTGGGTCGACAAGATGTCGAAGTTCGAGTATCAGCCGGATGAGATCGCGTTGTTCCGAGCCCAGGGCAACCTGGTGGGAGGTGGCGTATGAACGGCAAACGTCTGTCCATTATCCTGCTGGCCCTGAGCTTCTCGATCCCGTCATTGTTCGGTGGTTGCGAAGGACTGCCCGAGGCAGGCACCGCGATCGGCCAAGCGGTCGGCGTGATCGATGACGACGAAGCGGATTCGATCCTCCGCGGTAGCGCGGCGGTTCAGAAGACGTTTCAGGATCTGACGCCGGAACACGAATACTATATCGGACGTGCCGTGGCGGCCAAGGTGCTCCAGAGCTACCAGCCGTTTGATCGCCCAGAGGCCAACGCCTACCTGAATTTGCTCGGCCAGTCGCTGGCGGCCTTCTCCAACCGGCCCGAGACCTTCGGCGGCTATCATTTTCTTCTGCTGGACTCCGAGGAGATCAATGCCTTTGCGGCACCGGGCGGGCTGATCCTTGTGACGCGGGGCATGGTTCAATGCTGCCAGAACGAAGACGAACTGGCCGCGGTGCTGGCGCACGAGATCGGACATGTTGAAAAGAAGCATGGCCTCAGCGCCATCAAGCAGGCCCGGTTGACCTCGGCGTTCACGATCCTCGCTGCAGAAGCCGGCAAACAATTCGGGGGCGAGGACCTTGCCCAGTTGACCGAGGCTTTCGAAGGCTCGGTCGGCGACATTGTGATGACCCTCACAACGCGCGGCTACTCCCGACAACAGGAACGAAGCGCCGATGCCGCTGCGGTGGAGATTCTTCGTCGCGCCGGATATCCGCAAACCGCTTTGGTTACCATGCTGGAGCGGATGGGACAACGGTTAGGCAGTACCAGCACGCCAGGATTCGCCAGGACTCACCCCTCTGCGCAAAGCCGGATCGAGTCGGTCAGCCCGACGATCATGGACGCCGGGACAACTTCGAACGCGGTCCGCCAGCAGCGTTTCGCCAAGGCGATGCAGTCGGTCGTGGCCGCCAAGTAAAACCTGCGGAAGAAAGACGACATGTCCAATCAGGGGAAGAAGTGTCTTCGCGGAGGGGGGGTGGGTCTGGCCGCGGGGTTTGTCGCTTTGCTCGCCTGGCAGTTGGGCTGGCTCGAATCCTGGGAGGCCCCGACCTGGACGTGGCGGGCGCGGTACTTCTCCGAGAGAGAGACGCCTTCGCCCGATGTCAAACTGATTCTGCTGGACCAGGCCAGCCTCGACTGGGCTCAACGCGAGAACAACTGGGGCTGGCCCTGGCCTCGTGAAGTCTACGGGGCCATCTCGGATTTCTGCGCCCAAGGCGGAGCGAAAGTGGTCTGTTATGACTTGCTTTTCACCGAACCGACCGCCTGGGGCGTTGACGACGACAAGGCCATGGGCACGGCGTTGCGGACCGGGATCCCTGCGGTTCTTTCCCTGATGGAAGGCGGCAGCCGTACCACGTGGCCGGACTACATGCCGCGTCCGAAAATCCAAGTCGATCTACCGATGTTGCCGCAATCGGCCACTCTGATGTTTCCGCTGGCCGAAATTGCAGCGGGTGCAGCCGCAGGGGGCCACGTCCTGGGCAAGGCCGACGCCGATGGCGTGTTCCGACGGCTTGCGCCGTTGTGCCGATTCGACGGCGTCACCATCCCCTCGCTTGCGTTGGCGGCGTGTCTGGTCGCATCGCCGGATTGGGATTCCATTGCCGTATCGGGCCGCAACCTCGTTGTCGCAGGCAAACGCATCCCCCTGGACCGGGGAGGCAACGCCATCCTCCGATTCAAGGGGCATAACGGTTTGACGGAAGCGTTTTCCGCCGGGGCGGTGATCCAGTCCAAATTGCGGATCGACGAGGGAGAAACACCGCCGTTGTCGCCGGAGAAGTTCAAGGGTTGTTATGTGTTCGTCGGATGTAGTGCTCCAGGGCTGCTGGATCTGCGGCCGGTGCCGGTGAATCCGAAGTGTCCCGGGGTGGTCCTTCATTCGACGTTCGCCGACAATCTGTTGACCGATTCCTTCCTTCGGGAAGCGGCCGTTCCCACCGTGGTTGCGGGTGTCCTGGCGACCGCTGTCGCGGCGGCAGTCTCCCTGACCTTTGCCAACCGAGGGTGGGAATCCGGTTCGCTCTCCGTCCTGTGGTTGGGGGTTCCGGTGGTCGTTGGGTTTGCCGCCTACACCCGGGGACAGTGGTGGCCCGTCGCCCCCCAAGGACTTGCCTCGGGGTTGGCTTTGGTCGGCGCTCTGGGGGCGAACTATTGGGCCGAAGGGCGTCAGAAAGCGTTCATCAAACAGGCGTTCAACCACTATCTCAGCAGCGAGGTGATCGAGAAGATCCTTCGCGACCCCAAGCACCTTCAGCTTGGCGGTGAGAAGCGGGAGCTGACGATCATGTTCACCGACCTGGCCGGTTTCTCGACCTTCTCCGAACGTCTGGGGCCGGTTGAACTGACCACCCTTCTCAACGACTATCTCACCGAGATGACCGACATCATCATGAATGAAGGCGGTACGCTCGACAAGTACGAAGGCGACGCGATCATCGCCTTCTGGAATGCGCCCTTGGAACAACCCGACCATGCGGTCCGGGCATGTCGGGCCGCGATCCGGTGTCAGCGGAGACTCGCCGAACTCCGCGACAGTTTCCAACAACGAACCGGCGCTGTCCTACGGATGAGAATCGGCATCAACACAGGCGACGTTGTCGTCGGGAATATGGGCTCCAAGAAACGGTTCAACTACACGATCCTCGGCGACGCCGCGAACCTGGCGTCGCGTCTGGAGGGGGCCAACAAAGCCTTCGGCACCGAAACAATGGTTTCCGGTTCCACCTGGCAATTGGCTCAGCCGCAGTTTCGTGGACGTAAACTGGCCGACCTGCGCGTTGTCGGCAGAAAGACTGCAGTGCCTGTCTACGAACTGACGGGATTCGCCTCGGAGGCGGCCCCACCCGGCTGGGAGGTATTTGCCGCGGGACGGGAGCGATTCCTGCAAGGCGATTTCGCCGGGGCCAAGGAGTTTTTTGAACGACTGCCCGACGACCCTGCGGCCAGGAGCTACCTCCGTCGATGTATCGACCTGTGTGCCCATCCCCCAGTGGCATGGGATGGTGTGTGGGGGTTGACGGAAAAATGAGCCTGCGGCTTTTCATCGGTGGAGTGCGGGGCAGCCGGCCCGCTATCGGCAACGGCTTTGACGAGTTCGGCGGCGATACGACCTCCCTGCTACTTATCGGGTCCCGCGGGGAACGGCTGATCCTCGACGCAGGCACAGGCTTACGGGCCGTGGCGGGGCAGTTGGCTGCGATGGAGCCGGGCGAAGTGACCGTCGTATTCTCTCATTATCACCTGGACCACATGGCCGGCCTGACGATGAATCCACTGTTCTACAGGCCAGACTGGTCATTCCGGTTTATCGGGCCAACCTTCGCCGACAGCACCGCCCAAGAGGCGATCACCCGATTGCTGGCGCAGCCGTACTGGCCGGTCTCCTGGAAACAGATGGCCGCAAGACTCGAATTCGCGAAGTTCCCCATAGGCGGAATCGCCGTCGGCGGCCTACGCCTCCGGGAATGCCCTGTGCCGCACCCGGGCGGGTCTTTTGCCTATCGCATCGACGACACAGGTTGCGGTGCATCCATGGTCTTCGCCACGGATATCGAATGGAAACTGCGAACACCTGCGAACGAAGCGGCGTTTCTGTCGCTCTGTCGCGAGCCATCGCCCGCGGATCTGCTCGTTATCGACGCCCATTTCGCCGACGCTGATCAGAAGGCATTCGCCGGCTGGGGGCACAGCAGCCGGGAGGATTGCCTTGCGATTGCCACCGAAACGGGCATGGGACGCGTACTCCTTGGGCATCATGCCCCCGAGGCGGAGGATATGGCGTTGCTCGCGGTGGAAGACCAAGTGAAACGGGTTTTGCCCGGCGCCTCCCTGGCCCGGGCCGGACAATGGTTGACGGTTGGGGACTGAGGAACGACTATGCAGGAACAACTCAGAGCGATACTGCCGTATGTTCAGAACATCACGTTGGCCTTGGGCGTGCTCTTCCTCGCATACGTCCTGACCCTGCCGTTGAAGCGCCGCTACGCTTCGTCCGAGGGCATCGAGGTGAAACGACACTCCGCCCGGCAGTTCATCGGCATCCTGTTGACCTATCCGGCGTTTTCCGTCCTGGTCGTGTTGCTTTCGCTTCCGGCCCTCCGGTGGTTCTATCATGCGCCCGAGCCACCCGACACGAAACCCTACGCCGAGGCCTGGCTGCTCTTCTGGGGGATCCACGCCGTCGTGCGACTGCTCGAAGGACTGCTGGTCGAAATGTTTGTGCAGATGGGCCGAGTTTGTCCGCTCAGTCGGCTCAGTCGCGGATTGTTGCACTTGGCGATCATGATGGGCGTCGCTTTCATGCTGATCAAGTATCAGTTAGGGTTTGAAATCGGCGTTCTGCTGACCTCCACCGCCATCGTCACCGGCGTCATCGGCTTCGCCATGCAGGGAGTGCTGGGCAATCTCCTGGCGGGCATGTCCCTGCATGCCTGTCACACCCTGGCCGTGGGCGAGTGGATCCACGTCGAAGGAGTCAAAGGACAGGTCATCCTGGTGAATTGGCGGGAGACTCGCGTGCGTATCCTCGGGGGGCACGTCGTCATCATCCCCAACAGCAAGATCGCGGATGCCAAGATCTACAATTATTCCTCTCCCACAAGCCTCCGACGGCACGAAGTTCTGGTCGCAGCCAGTTACGGCGATCCGCCCGCCGACGTCATCGCTGCGTTGGTCGAAGCCGCTGACTGTATCCTCGCAGTGGAGAAACACCCTGCCCCCGACGCCTATATCACCGGTTTCAAGGATTTCTGCATCGAGTACGCCCTGCGGTTCTGGTCGAAACACTACGAACGCCGGACCTCGATCGAAGGCGACGTCATGCGGATGATCTGGTACAAGTTCCAGCGCCGAGGGATCGAGATCCCCTTCCCCATGAGCGGCCGACTACTCGGCAACTTCCTGGAAGCGGTTCACGCCCAGAAGTTTGAGAAGCCGCTGGCGTCGGAGATCGAACGAATCGTGGACGACATGCTGCGCAGCGATTTCGGACGCAAACTGCTGGCGAACTCCGAGGGGGTGTGCATTCTGAGCCGGGACGAACTTCGAACGGTGGCTCGCAGCGTCAAACGCACACGATTCACCTACGGCGAAACCCTGATGCACCAGGGGGACACCGGCGAATCCTTCTACGTATTGGTCGAGGGAACGATTCATGGGTGCATCGCCAACTCCGACACGGCGCACCCCGTCGAATTTGATCTGCATCCAGGTTCTCTCTTCGGCGAAATGAGCCTCCTGACCGGCTTGCCCCGCAGCGCGACGATGACTGCGGTCACCAACTGCGAACTGCTCGAATTCGATCGCGCCGCCTTCACCCAACTGCTGGCCCTGCGGGAAGAGATCCCACGAGTGCTCTCCGACCTGGCGGCTGCCCGTGCCGCGGAGAACGCCGCGTCGATCGAAAAATTGAAGGCTTCCGCCGTCGTGCCGCCGGAGTTGGCCCGAGACGGGATCCTCCGGCGTCTCAAAAGGATGTTGAGTGATCGAAAAGGCAGATGAAGTGGTTGTCCTGGCCCTGCAATCAAGAAGGGACAGAGACCAGACAAAGGAGAACGGGATATGGAACGGAGAATCGTCGATTCGTTGAAAACCCAGAAGAATGATGGAGCCCTCTGCCGTCGTGAGTTGCTCACCCGCTTCGCAGGGTTCGTCGGAGGCGCCGCCGCAACCTGCGTCCTGTTGCCTCAATCCGGCGTCCACGCCCAGATTGTCGCAAGGGATGACCCTCGTCTTCACACGGAGTGGATCGAGTACCCCGGCCAGACCGGACCGATGCGGGCGTATCTGGCCAGACCGAAAGCCGAGGAGAAACATCCCGGGGTGATCGTGATCCACGAGAATCGCGGTCTTATCCCCCACATCCAGGACGTCGCCCGACGCATGGCGTTGGAAGGGTTCCTGGCCGTCGCCCCCGACGCACTGTCGCCGCAGGGCGGAACTCCGGACGACCCTCAGAAGACTCCGCCGCTCTTTCAGAAGCTCGATTATCCTGCCACCGTCAAGAACTTCGTGGCCGCGGTGCAGTATCTCAAGACGCATCCGCTCTCGACCGGAAAGGTCGGATGTACGGGTTTCTGTTGGGGCGGAGCCATGACCAACCAGGTTGCGGTCCACGCCCCGGACCTGTCGGCGGCGGTCCCCTACTACGGCGCTCCGCCTGCGATCGAGGATGTCCCCAAAATCAAAGCCGCGATGTTGTTGCACTACGCCGGACGCGACGAGCGAATCAACAAGGGAATTCCGGCGTTCGAAAAGGCTCTGAAGGATGCGTCGGTCGAGTACAAGATCTACATCTACGAAGGGACCGAACACGCATTCAACAACGACACGAACGAGACCCGCTACAACAAGGAAGCGGCTCAACTTGCGTGGCAGCGGACCATCGCGTTCTTCCAAGAAAAGCTCAAAACCTGACGGCCGCTCATCCGTGAAGGCAGCAGTTCTTATACTTTCGGCCGCTGCCGCAGGGACAAGGGTCGTTGCGACCCGTTCTTACGGCCGTCGGGGGAATCGGGGTTTGCACCGAAGCCCTCTGTTGTCGACGCCACAGGGCCGCCACCTCGGCCACGAAAGGCCGGCAGTGATGGAAGAAACGCCTATATCCTGCACACAAGTAATTGAGTCCCGGTTCGCCTTCGGAAGAAACGAGGAACCGATCCTTCGGGCATCCACCATGGCACATGGCCAAGACCTCGCATTCGCGACAACAGCGAGGCAGTGAATCGAGCTTGGCCTGTCCAAACGCCTTCTGCCTCGGGTCGTCGAGCAGTTGTGCCAGCGGCGTGGACAGGATATTGCCGAGGCGGTGCTCTGCGTCCACGAAATGGTCGCACGAGAAGAAATCCCCGTTACGCTCGACGACGGGCACACCTCCGCACGTCGTCCGAAAGACACACAGCGTGTGTTCTTGTCTGAAGGCCGGCCTCGCCGCCTCCTCGAAGATCTGCACCTTGACCCGCCCGATGTCCTGAGTCGCCCATTCGTCAAAGATCGTGCACAGAAAATTCCCCCAGGCCTCTGAGGACGGTGTGCGGTCGCTGACGCCGCTCGGGGCTTGCGGCCGGCGTTCCACCAGAGGCAGAAAACTCACGTAGGCGGTTCCCATCTCTTTGAACAACCGGTAGGCCGCGAGAGGATGTTGGACATTCGCCTGGCTCACGACACAGAGGATCTCGCAGGGGACCCCGTGCCGTCGAAGGAGATGGTACCCTCGTATCGCCTGCTCGTAGGAGGATTCACCGGTTCGAGTCAGACGGTACCGGTCGTGCATCTGCTGGGGACCGTCCAGACTCAACCCGACGGTGAAACCCTCGGACGCCAGAAAACGGCACCATTCTTCGTTCAGGAGAGTTCCATTCGTCTGGATGCCGTTGACGAAGGTCCGACCGCAAGGCTGATGCTTGCGTTGGATCGCCACGATTCTGCGAAAATAATCGAGGCCCAGGATCGTCGGTTCTCCGCCGTGCCAGGAGAAGCGGATCACCGGATCGGAACAGGCGTCGAAGTGTTGGACGATATACTCCTCGAGAACCCGATCCGACATTCGAGACGGTTCGCCATCCGGATAGAGATTGCTCTTCGACGTGTAATAACAGTACCGGCAGGCCAGGTTGCACGCCGCGCCGGCCGGTTTGACAAATACCTGAAACTCGCGAGACGATTCGACCATCACAACAAAAGTCCCCACCGGATCGAGCCGGTTGACCGATTATAACGCCCTTCCGACCGCGGGAGCAACGTGAAACAAAGAGCGTCAAGACGGCCGTGCCCTATCCCGTGGCAGGACGCTGATTGCGATTGTCCTTTGACCGAACCCTGTGGTATGCTGACGGCGTCCCTCGGTTCGACGGTTCCGTGTCCGCCGAACGGATTCGATACCCATAACCAGGAGGCTCTCTATGAAGGCAAGCGGATTCCTGTTGCGAAGCGCTCTTGTCGCGGCCCTTGGCGGCCTGCTCTTCGGATTCGACACCGCGGTCATCTCCGGCGCCGAGCAGGCGCTGCAGCAGATGTTCGACGCGACATACGATTCATTGGCCGCGAATTTCGGGAACATCCGCTTTCTGGGCACACCGGGATTCTGGCACGGCTGTACGACCGCCAGCGCCCTGATCGGCACGATTCTCGGCGCCTGGCTGGCCGGCAAACCCTCGGACGTCTGGGGCCGGAAAAAGACCTTGTCCGTGCTCGCCATCCTGTATTTCGTCTCGGCCGTCGGCAGCGCGATGGCTTGGGACTGGTGGTCCTTCGTGATCGCCCGCTTTCTCGGCGGACTGGCTGTGGGCGGGTCGTCGGTCGTCGGCCCCGTCTACATCGCAGAGATCTCCCCGGCCGCCAATCGCGGGCGACTTGTGGCTCTCTTCCAGTTCAACATCGTCTTTGGAATCCTTCTGGCCTTCCTGTCCAACTACACCCTCGGGACCCTCAATCTCGGCGACATCGAATGGCGTTGGATCTTCGCAGTCGAGGCATTCCCCGCCGCCGCCTTCTTCCTGCTGCTATTCGGCAATCCGCGCAGTCCTCGCTGGCTGACAACGAAGGGGCTGGTCGACGAGGCGAGAGCCGTTCTTCAGCGTATCGGTATCGACGACGTCGAGGGCGAACTCCGTGCGATTCAGGAATCGATCGACCTCGATCATCACCGCGTCAAGGAACCGTTTTTCCGAAAGAAATACCTTCGCCCGATCCTGTTGGCCTTTCTCATCGCGATGTTCAATCAGCTCTCGGGCATCAATGCCTTGCTGTACTACTCGCAACGAATTTTCGAGATGGCCGGCGCGAGCATCAGCGACGCCCGCCTGCAAAGTGTGATCGTGGGTCTGACGAATCTGATCTTCACCATGATGGCCATGGCGGTCATCGACCATTTCGGCCGCAAGAAGCTCATGATCGTCGGCTCGCTCGGTTACATCGTGAGCTTGAGCACCGCCGCTTGGGCGTTCCACACCGAACGCGGCGGGTACGTCGTTCTGGTCAGCTTCATGGTCTTCATCGCCTCGCACGCCTTCGGCCAGGGGGCCGTGATCTGGGTGTTCATCAGCGAGATCTTCCCGAACCGGGTCCGCGCCCGTGGCCAGGCGCTCGGCTCATTCACCCACTGGTTCATGTGCGCCGGGATCTCCTGGACGTTCCCCATGCTGGTGGGCAAAGCGGACGCCCCCGGCGCCAGCCAGGCCGGCGCAAAGGTCTTCGCCTTCTACGCGGCAATGATGGTCTTGCAGTTGGTGTGGGTGCTCGTTGTGATGCCCGAAACCAAAGGCGTGCCGCTCGAACAGATTCAGAAGAAGCTCGGTATCGAGTGACACGAACGACAACCGCTTCACGCAGAACTCCTGTCATCCTGAGCAAAGCGAAGGATCTGGCTCAAGAGCGTGCACGTGCTCTCGTTCGTTGTCTCCCAACGAAGACTTACCGGTCCGCGTTCACGGCGTCGAACATCGCGACGATGTTTTCCGGCGGGACGTTAGCCAGGATGTTGTGCACCTGCTGGAAGACGAAGCCCCCGCCCGGTGCGAGCGTACGAACCTGCTTTCGGACGTGCTCGGCCACCTGATCGGGACTGGCTGATGCCAGGACGTCCCGCGTGTCGCAGCCGCCGCCCCAGAAGGTCAGGTCCCGGCCGAATTCGGCCTTGAGTTCGGCCGCGCTCATCCCGGCGCAACTGATCTGGACGGGGTTGATCGCGTCGAGCCCTGCTTCGATCAGGTGCGGGAGTAGTTCGCGGACGCCGCCGCAGCAATGGAGCATGACCTTGACGTCGGCAAGTTCCTTCGCCCGCTTCCAGAGCGTCTGGTGACGGGGCTTGAAGAACTCGCAGTACATCCGCGGGCTGAGCATCGGACCGGTCTGCATACCCAAATCGTCGCCGAAGAGAATGACGTCGATCGACGAGCCAACCGCGGCCAGGAATTTCTCCAGATTGGCCAGGTGGATCTCCACCAATCTGTCGAGAAAGCGATGGGCCTTACGCGGCTCGCCTGCCAAGAGCATGAAGAAATTGTCGGCACGATAGAAAAACTGGCCTGTCTCGAAGAGGTTGCCGCCGAAAAGGCCGATGATCGCACGGTGGGTGCTTTCGCGGAAACGCTTCGCCCCGTCGCGTAGCGTCTCGGCGTCGACAGGTCCTGGAGGAGCAGCCACCCCGGTCCACATACATTCGCCGAAGGCATCGGCCAAGCGGCTTTCCTCATCGGATTCAGCCAGGGGGAAATACGTCTGCTCGAAGTACAGAGTCCCGTCGGGCATGTGGGCAAAGACCTTGCCGGAGGGGGACAGGATGACCCAGCGGTCGGAGCGACGTTCCATGCGGGTCCAGGCCGGGATCAGGCAATCCGTCCCGTCGGGCAAAACCCAGGGCTTCCACGCATCGTCGCCAAGGGCGAAGCCCCGTCCCATCTCAATGCAGTCCACCCCGAAGCGGCTCAGCACGTCCTCATCGACTACGGCAAGTTGCTGAATCACGTCGTACACGCGGAGGGGCTTGGGCGGCAGTCCGAGGTGCTTTCGCAGTTTGGAATACGCGATTGCGGCGATACCCGAGGAACGATGTCCCGACAGATCGATCGGGACGCGGTCGGGCTCGATGTGGTTCAACGTCGCCAGTACTCTCTCTCTGGGTGTCATAGCCATTCCCCGTTGGGTCACGCTGCGTCTTCGCAGCCTTTTGATTGCCGAGCATCATTGTAGCCCGCCCGGCTCGTCCAGGCAATTCCTCGGTTGGGACCGGACTTGTGCTCCCGTCCCTGGCAGGCTATGATAGGCCTTTGATTCGGAAAGTTTGCAGGTACTCAAGGACTGATGTATTCCAGGGGCCCCAAAATGTCGCACACACCGATCTTCCGTCTCCTTCTCCTGACGTTTGCACTCTCGGCCGGCACGCTCGCAGCCTCGACCCAGGAGCCGGCCGCCTCGCTGGCCCGGCGGATTCTGGACGACCCGAACCTGCCGGTGGTCCTGGCCAAGGCCGAGAGCCTGCTCAAGACCGGCTTCACCGCCGGCAGTGGCTACGGCGAAATCTGGATCCGCGACCTGAACACTTTCATCGAAATGTCGCTGAAGGTGAACGATCCCCAATCGATCCGCGAGGCCTTGCTGACCTTCTTCAAGTTCCAGGGCGATGACGGCAACATCCCCGACGGATACATCCCCAAGACGCAGGCCAACGTTGCGTACAAGTACCGCCGGTCGGCCCTGGCGCCCGACCTGCTGGCGCACAAGAACACCGTGGAGACCGACCAAGAGTCGTCGCTGGTGCAGGCGGTGCGGAGGTACGTCGCGATCACGAAGGACACCGCCTTTCTCGATGAACGCGTTGACGGTGTCTCCGTGCGACAGCGTCTCGCGAAAGCCCTCGACTACGTGGGCACTCATCGTTTCGATGAAAAACACGGCCTCGTCTGGGGCGCGACCACGACCGACTGGGGCGACGTCCAGCCCGAGCATGAATGGGGCGTCGAACTCAACGAGGACTCGCACCGTGCGCTGGACATCTACGACAATGCCATGTTCCTGGTCGCCATCGACGACTACCTCTCGCTCGTGGGCGACACCGCCCCCGAGGCCGCCCGCTGGCGACAGATGCGCGACGATCTTCGGGCCAACGTGCGAAAGCACCTCTGGGACGCCGACCGCCGCAAGTTCCGGCCTCACATCTATCTCGAAGGCTCCCCCTTCCCCGAGACGTTCGACGAGGCCTCCGTCTACTATCACGGCGGCACTGCAGTCGCCATCGAAGCCGGGCTCCTCACTCGGGAGGAGATTGCGGACTCGCTCCGCCAGATGAAGGACAACGTCCGCCAAGCCGGCGCAAGCTCCATCGGCCTGACGCTCTATCCGCCCTATCCCCAGGGCACCTTCAAGAATCCCGCGATGGGGCCCTACTCCTATCAGAATGGCGGCGACTGGTGTTGGTTCGGCGGCCGCATGATCCGCCAACTGATTCGCCACGGCCTCGTCGAAGAGGCGTACCGCGAGCTGACGCCGATGACCAGCCGCGTACTCCGCCACGGCGACTTCTATGAATGGTGGTCCAGGGACAATCAGCCGCGAGGCTCAGGACAATACCGCGGCTCGGCAGGCGTCCTGGGAATCGCGATCGTGGAATTGCTCGCCTGGGCGAAGGAACACCAGGACTCGTCCGCCGTCCTCTGGCGAATCGGCCAGACCGACGGAGACAACGCCGAGTTCGCCCTGGCCCCGCGCGGCTGGGGGCAGTATGAAAGCGACGGATTCTACGTCGTCGGCAGTTCAGATCCCAAGAAGGACTGGCCCTACGCCCACCCCGGCCCCTCGGACGCTTGGGCAGGCGCCCGAAGCCACACGTTTGTCGTGCTCTTCGGACTCGCTACTGCGCCGACCGCGGGCGACTGCCGTCTGGCGGTCCACCTTCTCGACACGCACAGCTCCGGCCCGCCGACCGTGCGGATCGAGATCAACGGCAAGTCGTTCGAACGGTCGCTGCCGGCCGGCGCGGGCGATGCCTCGGTGAACGGCGAACCGGCGAAAGGCGCCAGGAAAACGCTCGAAATCGCGTTTCCCGCCGAGACTTTAAAGGCCGGCGACAATGAGATCCTTATCACGAGTCTCAGGGGCAGTTGGATGCTCTACGACTCGGTGGAACTGATCGCCTCCGAGAGGCTGGCATTGATCGATGTCCAGTCGCGAACGCTCATCGAGCAGGCCAGGCCCATGCGAGCCCTGGAGGATCGTAATGGTCAAATGGTCCATCCGGTCACCGTCAGCGTGCGCCACTTCGGCGATGAGACCGACGCTCAGGTGCGTTTGGGCGATGGGCAGCCCGTGCCCTTGAGGCTTGTCAAAGGCTCTCAACAGGTGAAACTGGCGGCTCCCGACGTGCAGAGCGATACGAAGCAGACCGTCGTTGTCGCCGTAGACGGCAAGACGGTCGCGTCACGGGAGGTGGTCCTGAAACCGGTGAAGAAGCTGACCGTCTACATCACGCCGCACTCGCACACCGATATCGGCTACACCGAGATCCAGACCGCTATCGAGGCCAGGCAGGTGCAGAACCTCGTCGACGGCATCGCCGCGGCCAAACGAACCGCGGACTATCCCGAGGGAGCCCGCTTCGTCTGGAACGTCGAGGTGCTTTGGGCGGCGGATCTCTACCTGCGGCGGCTCGACGACCAGCAGCGGGCGGATTTCCTCGACGCGGTCGCCAAAGGCCAGGTCGTCCTCAACGGCATGTACCTCAACGAACTGACGGGCCTGTGCCGACCGGAAGAGCTGGTCCGCCTCTTCAAGTATTCGACGGAGCTGGCCGCAAAGACCGGCGTGACCATCGACTCGGCCATGATCTCCGACGTCCCCGGTTACACCTGGGGCACGGTCACCGCGATGGCGCAGGCCGGGATTCGGTACTTCTCCGTTGCCCCGAACTATTTCGACCGCATCGGCACCATCCTGCGGGAATGGGAAAACAAGCCGTTCTACTGGGTCGGTCCTGACGGCCGTTCGAAGGTGCTCGTCTGGATCCCCTTCTGGGGCTACGCGATGTCCCACCGCTACGGCAAGATGTCCGCCCGTCTCGTCGAGGACTTCTCCGAGGGTCTGGAAAAACGCAACTACCCGTTCGACATCGCTTACCTGCGCTGGGCCGGGCACGGTGACAACGCGGTGCCCGATCCGACTATCTGCGAGTTCGTCCGCGACTGGAATGCGAGGTACGCCTGGCCCCGATTCATCATCTGTGGCACCGGCGAAGCCTTCCGCGCATTCGAGAAACGATACGGCGATCAGTTGCCCCACGTGCGAGGCGACTGGACACCCTATTGGGAGGATGGCGCGGGCTCATCCGCCCTGGAGACGGCGATGAACCGCGCCAGCTCGGACCGACTCGCCCAGGCGGAGACGCTTTTTGCAATGCTCAGACCCGCCGGGTATCCCAGAGCCGCTTTCGAGGATGCGTGGAACAGCGTCCTGCTGTACTCCGAACACACGTGGGGCGCTTGGTGCAGCGTCAGCGAGCCCGAACGAAAAGAAACGCTGGAGCAATGGGAAATCAAGCGAAGCTACGCAGAAACCGCAGACCGACAATCCCGCGACCTGCTGGCCGCCTCGCTCGCAAACGCCGGGACCGTCGACTCGAAGGCGATCGACGTGTTCAATACCCTCTCCTGGCCGCGAACGGAACTGGTCACCGTGCCCCCAGCACTCTCCACAGCTGGAGATCGTGTCTTGGACGACAAGGGCGTACGGATCCCGTCCCAGCGACTGACCTCGGGCGAACTGGTCTTTCTGGCCAGGAACGTGCCGCCTTTTGCTTGGCGACGTTACAGAGTGACGGAGGGCGGGGCGCACGTCGAGGGCCGAACCGCAGCCCAAGGGCCGACGTTGGACAACAGCGTCGTCCGCCTGCGAGTGGATGAAACGACCGGCGGGATTGTCGAGTTGACCGCCAAAGGCCTGGATGGCAACTTTGCCGACACCCATAAAGGCGAGGCGTTGAACGATTACCTCTACCTGATCGGGGACGATCTCAAGGATTTGCGGCGTAACGATCCCGTGACGATCCGTACCGGTGAAAACGGGCCTCTCGTGGCGTCGCTCGTAATCGAATCGCCCGCCCCGGGTTGCAAAAAACTCACACGCGAGTTGCGGGTCGTGGCGGGTCTCGATTACGTCGAAATCATCAATACAGTCGACAAGGAGCGTCTCCGGGCCAAGAGCTATCACGCCAAAGAAGGCAAAGAGAGCGTCAACTTTGCGTTCCCCTTCGCGGTGCCCGACGGCGAGATGCTCCTGGATATTCCCTTGGGCGTGATGCGTCCCGAGGCCGACCAGATACCCAGTGCATGCAAGAACTGGTTCACCGTGGGCCGCTGGGCCGACGTGTCGAACGCAGATCGGGGGATCACCTGGGTGACGCTCGATGCCCCGTTGCTCCAGGTGGGCGGGCTGACCGCCACCCTGCTCAACTCGCAGACCGACCCGAGCGTCTGGCGAGCGAGCGTCGAGCCGACGCAGACGCTCTATTCGTGGGCGATGAACAATCACTGGGGCACCAATTACCGCGCTTACCAGGAAGGCCCTACCGTGTTCCGCTTCGTCCTACGTCCGCATCGCAAGCGGGATACCGCGGAAGCCTCGCGATTCGCCACCGGCTTCAGCCAGCCGCTGCTCGTCGCGCCGGCGGCCGGCGAGAGCCCCACGGCCAAGCCCCTGTTGACGGTTGAACCCGCGGACGTCCTGGTGACTTGCCTCAAACCCAGCGACGACGGCCGGGCGTTGATCGTGCGTCTGTTTGGCGCGTCGGATCAAGTCCGTTCCGCACGACTGATATGGCCCGGCCCCCAACCCACAACGATATCCCTCAGCGATGTGAGCGAGCGAGCCGGACATCCCATCCGCGGGCACATCGAAGTACCGGCCCATGGGCTTGTCACACTTCGTGCGGAGTTCACACGGTGAGATAACTCCTTCTCTTGAAAGGAAATCCCCAGGACCATGGACGCTTATTCCATCCGTCAAAATCCGGCACGAGAAAACCACGGCGGTCCCCTGCTGCTGACCAGCGCGGTCGTCGCAGCGCTCGGATCGTTCCTCTTCGGGTTCGACACCGCGGTGATCGCCGGAACGACCGAGAGATTGCAGGAATTGTACTCCCTTAGCGACAGCCTCAAAGGGTTCACCGTCGCCAGCGCGTTGATCGGGACTTTGTTCGGCGCGCTGTTGGTGGGTCGGTTCTCCGATCGATGGGGCCGTCAACCCGTTCTGACGGCGCTGGCCGGGTTCTATCTGGTCTCCGCCGTCGGGTGCGGTCTGGCGTGGAACTGGTGGTCGCTGCTGTTCTTTCGCTGGCTCGGCGGGATCGGGGTCGGCGGGGCCTCCGTCGTGTCTCCGATGTACATCACCGAGATCGCGCCCCCTCGACGTCGCGGCCTGCTCGTGGCGGTCAGCCAGTTGAACATCGTCGTCGGCATCCTGGCAGCCTACTTTTCGAACTATTTCGTGGCGCGCAGACTGGGAGCGGAACATCCTGATGCATGGCGGTGGATGTTCGGCGTGGAGGCGATCCCCGCCATGGCATTTCTGCTTGCGTCCCTGCGGATCCCCGAGAGCCCCCGCTGGCTGGTCAAGAAGGGATGGATTTCCCAGGCCGAAGAGGTGCTGATCCGCTTCGGACACGAGAATCCCGCGGGCGAGGTGGACGAGATCTCCGCGTCCCTGGCCTCCGACCGAGCGCAGGGACACCAACACCTCCTGCAACGAAAATACCTCAGGCCTCTCCTGCTGGCGGCCATGATCGCGGCATTCAACCAGTTGGACGGCATCAACGCGGTGATCTACTACACGACCGACATCTTCCGCATGGCCGGCTTGGACAAGACCAGCGCACTGAAGCAGTCGGTCATCATCGGTGCGACGAACCTCACTATGACCGTCCTGGCGATGGCGGTGATCGACCGCGTGGGCCGCAAGTCGCTCCTGTTGGCAGGATCCGTCACCTTCGTCCTCTCCCATGCCCTGGCCGCGTGGGTGTTCCACACGCACGCCCAAGGCTGGATCGTCCTGGTCGCGATGATGGGGATCGTCGGTTCACACGCCTATTCTCAAGGCGCCGTGGTCTGGGTGTGCATCAACGAACTGCTGCCCAATGCGGTCCGCGCCGCCGGCTCGGCCGCCGCCTGTTTCCTCATCTGGCTGCTGTGCATTGGCGTAACCTGGGGTTTCCCCATCGTCGCCGGCAAACCGACCGACCCCGCCGCCACCGGCACATCGGCCGCTCCGGCGTTCGCATTCTTCGCGGTCATGATGGTCGTACAGTTCGTCCTGGTCTGGAAGTATCTTCCGGAAACCAAGGGCGTTTCGCTCGAGGAACTCCAGAAGCGCCTCAGTGTCGAAGACTGATCCCAGACCGCGGAAGCTCGACGCAAAGAATCCCCCCGGCCTCGAGCGATAACTCGATCGACTCGACACCGGCGGCGCCGCGAACGGGCAGGTCGATCAAGCCAACGCCTCTTTGCAGAACTGAACGCACTTGGCCGTCTCGGCCACCGGGTCGGAATCCTGCGGGACCGGATACTCCAGCTCGATATCGGCCGGGATGGGCCATTTCTCTCTCTTGAGCAACTGCAACACCAGCGCCACCGGCGTGTCGCCCTGGCCGAACGGCATGTTGGGACCGTTGTTGATCTTGCGGTCCTTCAGATGCAGGCTCAGAATTCGCTCGTGGTATTTCTCGATAATCGGAATCGGAGAGTGGTTCGTCCCGGCGACGTAGTGGCCGATGTCAAAATTGATCCCCAGGTATTTCCCATACGAAAGGATCGGCCCTTCGTAGGTATCAGGCTTCATCTGGGTGTGGTTGTGGAAGCCGATCATGATCTTGTGCTTGTCCGCAAGGGGGCCGAGCCGTTTGGCCGCCTCCTCCGACAATTCGCGCGTAATGCCTCGGGCCCCGAGCGCCTTGGCAACTCGGAAGTAGTAGTCGATTTCGCCGTCGGTCATGTTGGCGTCGCCGATGTTACCAAACTTGACGATGTGGATGTTGACGCCGGCGTCGTTGTAAAGCTTACGGAGGGCCTGGAACTTGTCCATCGGAGCCGACAAACGCCATTGAAGCTGTTCTTGCCGGCTTTTGTCCAGGGCCTTTCGTTGTTCGTCGGTCATCTGTCCGCGCGGTCCTCCTCGGGGCCCGGTGGGGACTCCCGCGAACTGCTCGACGGGCTCGCCCATCAGCTCGATCGAGCTGATCCCGCACTGTACCACGTACTTGAGGATGTCTTCGGCGGTACCCGGCAGACCGCGGAAACTGTAGGTGATCGTCCCGATCTGCACCCCGCCGAAATTGGAGTTGGGTAGCGCCGCAGGCTGGCCCGCAACACTCTTCAACGCCCCTTGTGGCGTCAGCGCAAGTCCCGCGACCGCCGCCACACCGCCCAACAGTTCCCGGCGGGACATGATTCGTCGTTCCCTGGTCTGTGTTTGATTGTGCATGATCACACTCCTGAATTGTTCTTCCAACCCGCTTTTCAAAACGCCATACACTTCGAGAATGACGGCATGGCGCCGTGTCTGTCGATCTCATCGCGTCTTCGACCCCGGCCCCCTGGTCGCGGGTTTCCGATGCCACCATGTCGCCAAGATCGAACCGGAGATGTTCATCCACGGTCCGAAGACGGCGGGCGCCAAAGCCGCCGGCGCACTCTTGAGCACGTCGATCGCCAAGCCCGACGCCATGCCGCCATTCTGCATTCCCACTTCGATCGCCACGGTCCGACAGGAACTCTCATCGAGACGCATGATCCTTGCGCACCCGTAGCCCAACAGATAACCGACCAGATTCAGCAGCATCGCCGCACCGACGAGATGGATTCCCACGGTCATCAGTTTCTCCGCCGAGCGCGCGGTGATGATGGCGATGATCAGAACGATCCCCGCCATCGAAACAACCGGCAACGTCCTGTCCATCCAGTTGCTTGCGCGTTTGAGCCCTATGCTGACCACCACCTTGGTCAGCGAGACCAGGCCGACCAGCAAGGTCCCGACGACGAAGCCGTCCTTCTTCAGAACCACATTGCGCCAGGTGAGAACCGCCGACGGCGCCAACAGCGCGATGCAGACGCCCGCCGCGACGCCGCCCAGTCCGATCAACAACACGATCCGGCCTTGTTGAAAACTCTTCTGACGCCCATACAAAATCCGGTTGGCAATCAAACCCGCGACGATCGGAACGATGATCATATTGATGATCTCGAACATCATCTTCACGAATTCGATATCGACGAACCGACCCGCCAAAGTCCGCATCAAAAACGGCGTCATGACCGGAGACGCCAACGTCGAGCAGGCTGTCATGGTCACCGAAAGCGGGACATTTCCTCCGGCCAAGTAGGTCATCACATTCGAGGCGACACCGCCGGGGACAGACCCGATCAAGACCACGCCGGCCGCCACCTCCGGCTCGAATCCGAATACCTTCGCCAGGGTCAAGGCCGTCAACGGCATGATCGAGAACTGCAGGACGAAACCGATGAAGACCGGCCAGGGCATCCTCGCCACCCGCGAAAAATCCGCCACGCTCAGGGTCGTCCCCATCCCGAACATGATGATCTGAATCAAAGGAACAATCAAAACAACCAGGTCGAACCCGAACCACGTCATGAACGCCCAGGGATAGGCCATCGAGGCGGATACGAACGTGAAAACCCACGCGGTGAACGTGAAACCCCTCAGGACCGGACGGCTCCTGCAATACAACGCCAGCGACGCAAACGCCAAGATCAGCAAAGGTCCGCACAGGTCCCTGCGACCCACGAGAAACGCAGCCCCCACCGAGGCAAAACCGACTGCTGCCGCAACCCAAAGAGACCTGATCCTCGAACGTTCAACCGGCATGAGTCTCTCCTGACGATCCCCTGTAAACCCAAGGCAAAAACGGATCAACTCCAGAGCCGGTCATTGGAACGATCCTGGTTCCACTCGTCGGTCGGTGCGAACAGCTCGCTCCCCTGGTCCAGATGCTCTTTGACCACGTCCAGGTTCAGTTCGATGCCCAGGCCCGGCCCCTCCGGCACACGCGCAAAACCGCCGGTGTGCAACGGTTTCGCCACGCCGGTGACCAGATCCTCCCACCAGGCGACGTCCACGGAATGGTGCTCCAGGACGACGAAGTTTTCGGTCGCCGCGGCGCAGTGCAGGTTCGCCATGAACGACACCGGCGTCCCCGCGAAGTGCATCGCCATCGCAATGCCCGCGGCCTCGGCGTAGTCGCCGATCTTTTTGGTTTCGAGGATGCCGCCGGCGGTGGCCAAATCGGGATGCACCATATCGACGGCGCGCTCGTCGATCAACTTCTTGAAGCCACCGTCGAGGGTGTAAATGTCCTCCCCCGTCAGCAAAGGCACATCGATCGCGTGCTTGATTTCCTTGAGCATGTCCGTATATTCCCACGGCACCATGTCCTCGAGCCAAGCCAACTGATAGGGCCCCACCGCCTTGCCCAGCTTGATGCAACTGTTGACGTCGATGTGTCCGAAGTGGTCCGAGGCCACAGGGATCTGCCATCCGACCACTTCGCGAACCGCGGCGAACTTCTCGGCCATCAGCGCAGCCCCCTTGTCGGACAGTTGGATACCGGTGAACGGATGTTTGCCCTGCCAGTTGGTCTCCCGGGTCGGATAGGTCAGCGCGCCGGGGACGTCGCGAATGCTTCGGATTCCACAATCGTACTTAAGGAACGTGAATCCCTGCTCAATCCGTTTCTTCAAACCGGTCACCTGGCCGTCCGGCGTGTCCGCGTACAGCCGGACCTTGTCGCGATAGCGTCCCCCGAGCATCTGATAGACCGGGACTCCGTAGGCTTTGCCCGCCAAGTCCCACAAGGCCATCTCCACCCCGGAAACGCCGCCGCCCTGACGGCCATGGCCGCCGAATTGACGAATTCGCTTGAACAACATCTCGACATTGCAGGGATTCTGTCGAAGCAGGCGGGATTTGAGCATGAGAGCATATCGTTCGCTGGCTCCATCGCGAACCTCGCCGTAACCGCAAATCCCCTGGTTTGTGTCGATACGGATGATCGGACATCGCATCGGCGCCCGTCCGATCACCGCGATGCGGAGATCGGTAATCCGCAGCTCCGAGGGACTGGAACTGCGAGAGACGTTCTGCGTGGCGCAGGCCACCTGTTCCTCAATCGGTGCGTCCACCAAACCTGCCAGAGTCAACCCGGCGAACGCCGTCCCGGCGGTTTTGAACAAAGAGCGTCTTGAACAGGCTGCCTCGTGCTTTTGCTGCTTCATCGTGCGTCTTTCTTTGTATGAGTCAGGTTGATTCGGTCGTCTTACCAGTTCCTCGCCTTGGGATCGAGCATCTCCTCGATCACTTCCTTGGGCACCGGCAGTTGGTGGATGTTCTGCTTGAGCCAGCCTCGGAAATCCTCGCGAATTTCGGGCGTCCATCGGCTGTCGATCTGTCCCGGCGTGTACTTGCCTTCCTTGAGTCGCTGATGTCCGAACATGTCGCGAAGCGTGATCGCCTCCGATTCCGTGACCACCTTCTCCGCCAGATGCGCTGGGACAAAAACGATCCCTTCCCGCTTGGCCAGCACGACGTCGCCTGGGCACGCCACCGCCCGGCCGATCCGAATGGGCACATTGATCGCACTGAGCATTACCTCCTTGAGGTAGCTCGGGTCCGCACCCTTGTGCCAGGCGTTGAAACCTTCGATCTCTTCGAGCCCCTCCAGGTCACGTACGCCGGCGTTGAAGATCACGCCGTTGCCGCTTCGGGCGTAAATCGCGTTGCCCAGGTTGTCGCCAATCAGCGTTCCGTCGAGGACCTTGCCGAAGCCGTCCGCGACGTAAACGTCGCCCTTCTGGAGCATGTCGATCGGCCAGGAATTCGAGTTGCCCAATCGTCCTTCGGCGCGTCCTTGATCCATGATCGCCTTGTTGAAGTCGGGCTGCAGGGGGATGTACTGCGCGGTGAGCACGCGACCCACAATCGCCTCTTCCGGACGCATGATTTGCCAGCCCAAGGCCGTTTCGTAGCAGTTGTGGTAGCCCGCGTTGCTCACGATGCTCCAGGCCATCGTGATCGGCACGTTTCGCATCCGCCGGATCAGATCGTCCGAAACTCGCGGTCGTCCGTCCGCCATCCGCGGGCCGGTCCATTTCGGCGTACACTGTAGCACGCGCGTGCGACCAGAAATATCCACTGGCTCGATGCCCCCGTCGGCGGCCTGAATGCGGAGATTCCGCCAGCGGACCTCGTAGGGTCCTTCCTGGTTCCCGATGCCATGCACCTGCAAGCCGATCACGCCTCGCAAAGTCATGCTGTCCCGTAAGTCGACGCAGGGCACGTCATTGACCCACGTGCGAATCCGGTCGCCCTTGCACTCGACACGGTACTTGTTCCACTGGTTATCCTTGAAAGCCTTGCTCGCAACGGGGTCGGAGGTCGTGCTGGCGAGCATGATCGCGCGACGTGCCTCGTCGTAGATGCTGCCGGAAGAGCCGGCCTTTTCCGTGGCGATCTCTACCTGATAGCCGTACACGCGATCGGGCGGAATCACCAACGACTGGGGCTTTCCGTCCCGACCGGGGAACACAAAGGCCATCTCCGTCGGGGCGATCTGGCTGCGGATCTGGACTCCTGAATTGAGCCGGGGATCGACCTTGACCTCGAATTCCAGGACAAAATCGCCATACTGTCGTTCGGTACAGAGAAACGTGTTGGGGCTGCCCTTGACCGTCGTGCCGACAATCTCATCGCCTTCGATGTGATACTTGGCCGTCCCGCTGTGGACCGACCATCCCGCTAAATCTTTGTGCACCTTCGGATCGAAGAGAGCGACCCAGGAGTCTTGGCGTTGATCCTGAGCAATTCCCCCACCCATCGCGGCCAGCACGAACGCAGCCACAAACCCCATCATCCTTCGATAATCCATTCGACACCCCTTTCACCTGTCCTTATCGTGTGACTTCGTTAGCCGAGGTTCTCCCGGATCTCCGTCAGAAGCTTCCCCCTCCCAACTGGCGTTCGATGTCGTCGTGCATTCTATTCCCCCCCTGCGTTGTGTACCTTGAGTACCGCCGGGCAGATAAGGACCACAGATCGCGCATATTCCCGCCCTTTCCATGATGTAAGCGTCACTATGCGGATGACCGAATCCATCGGTCCGATTATTGCCCTTGGGGAACTTGATGTAAAGGGTAAACAGGCATCTCGACAAAACCTCCCCCTGTACCGGCCGCAATCCACCCGCTCTCGGTTCCCCTCCGGTCGTGCCTTCCACTTCGCACAGCCGGCCGGACACAACGCTCAAGCGAAGACAAGACACCGGTGGAACCGTCTCGATTGCAGCAGGGAAAATCTCTCCGACTCATCCGAGGCACTGTCGCAACTGGGCGGTGCAGGATTCGAACCTGCGACATTCTGCGTGTAAGGCAGACGCTCTGGCCAACTGAGCTAACCGCCCGAAGAAGGTATCAGGATAACGGCTCTTGGGCCTTGCGTCAAGGCGACCGAAGACGTATATTCGGAACCGCCCGTAAGGTGCGTTTTCAGTGGTCAGGTTCTTTTCGAGGAGCAAACACATGGATGTCGCACAGGCAATCCGCATGCGATGTTCCTGCCGAAACTATCAGGACAAACCGGTCGAGCAGGACAAGTTATTGGCCGTTCTGGAGGCCGCCAGGCAGGCGCCGTCGGCTAAGAATCTCCAGGACTGGAGGTTCGTTGTCGTGACCGACAAGGAAACCAAGAAGAAGCTGGCCCAGGCCGCCAACAATCAGACCTTTCTCGAGAACGCCGGTGTGGTCATCGTCGCCTGCACGGTCAGCGACCATGTCATGCGCTGCGGCCAGGCGGTCGGCCCCATCGACGTCGCCATTGCCCTCGAACATATGTGCTTGCAAGCAACGGAGTTAGGACTTAGCACCTGCTGGATCGGATCGTTCTACCCCGACCGCGTCCGTCCCATCGTCGCCATCCCGGAATCCGTGACGATCATCGAGTTGCTGGCCCTCGGTTATGCCGCCGACACCCCCAAGGAACACCGCCGGGAACCCCTTGAACACATCGTGTCCTTTGATCGTTGGCAATTCTGACCCATCCGGACGATTCCCGGAAAACCGCTGAATTCCCTGTTGACATTGAGACGATAGAACATAGAATGCAGTTTACGATTCTCTCGGGGACGTGGTGTAACGGGAGCACACGGCGGTCGCATCGCCGGAATGAGGGTTCGATTCCCTTCGTCTCCATCCTTTTGATTTGCAAGGACTTGCGCCAATCCGCAATCCGAAGTTTTGACCGGAAAAACGCCGATTGGGTACTCCACCCCATGCCCCCTTTGCCAGTCCCTGCGTGTTGATTCCAGATCCAACCGTCTACATCATGCCGCAACGACGCATCGAAGCGACCACCCCCACCCCCAAGCCGACCAGCAGGATCGCCGCGGGAGCCGGCACCGGCGGGCCCTCTGGGAAACTATGTTTGAGGTCGTGCAGCGTGAATCCGCCGTCAGAGCCCTTGGCCATGAGGCCGTCGGTCGCGCCCGGTCGGTCGGCCAGCCGAAAGATCGTCTCCCACGTCAGCGGCTGCCCCGATGAAGTACCGACCACCATCGCGCCCAGATGGCCGGCAAAGGAGACCGAACTGAGATCCCGATCGCCCGCTACAGGCTCCACCAGGGACCGGCCCCAGTCCAGACCCCTAGCCTCCACCTGAGGCGGCGTCCAAGGGGGCAGTTCGTCGAACTCGACAACAATCCCACCCCACGCGGGCATCACGCAGGCCGCGAGAGCCAACACCATCACCACACTCTTGTTCATCCTATCCCTGCAACCGATCCACCTGCGGACGAACTCGCAGCTCGACCCGATCGGCATCCTTACTTACGCGAATTGCAACACTCCCCGACGGCGTCCGAACTCCCTTACCCCGACGCACGTCGGCCCTTGGCCGTCTTCCCTGGGGAAGACATGCCCCCCATCCATTGGTCACAACACGCTTGTATTGTGCCACTCCAGCGCTCGATTGTCAAGTCCGAAGTGGAAATCGTGGGGTCCGTGCAAATCGTCTGATCGAGACAACCCGCGAAACGACCCAGTCATTCTGAACCCGCAAGGCCCTATACTGTCCGACGACGTCGCAGCCAGCCGACCAAACCCGCGCCCAGCGTACCCAACACGACCGCACCGGGGGCTGGGACCGTAGGACCAACCTGCATGTACGTGCGAAACTGCATGTCGCCCGTGGGACCGCCCAAACTGAAACCGTGTACCCAACCGACCTCGCTGTCATAGGAGCAAAACTCCCCAGGTCCGTAGAGATCGGGTGGATCAAATTGTACGCCCACAGTGACATAGCTCCCCTGCGTCGCCGGGTAGAGCACAATCGCGTACATCTGGCCGGCGGTCAGACCGATTCCCAGGGCAAGGAAGTCGACACTAAGCCATCCCCTCCACGGGATGGGATTAGGTGAGGTGACCGAGCCGAGCACCGTCGGGCCCGGCAGTCCCGCCGTGGTGGTCCAGATCTCCACGACAGGGGCTGACTCCGGCGGTAGCGCAGAGCCGCCGGTGTTGCTGATGTCGACATGGTGCAGCAGCCCCGAAAGACCCGCCGTGAAGGTCTGGCCCCGCATGGAAAAAATCCTGCCGATGAAAGCATTACCAACCCAGTCCTCATCGTCCATGAACTGATCCAGAACCACCGCAGCCTGGCTCGTGGCTGCTCCGAGCAGGCAGACCGCGAGCATAACAACAATCCGAGACGTTTTCATTTCTCGGACCTCCAAACCACACAAAAAGACCCGAAAACCATTTCCGCATCACAGACGCCCGTGGCGTCTGTTTCACCAATCGGTTCCGTAATCCGGGAATGAAGATCACCCGGTTGCGCCCCCCGCATATCCCAGGATATCCTTATTATATCCTCTGCGCCTCTGGCCTCCAAGGGAAAGTGGCTCTGAGTCAAAACAAGAGGCTTGCGTTGGTCCTTGGGGTTTCGGTAGAATAGGATGACCGCCGGCGGACCGGAGATTATCGTACGATCGTCGAGCGTCGTTTTCAAAGGGAGGTACACAGAGGTATGGGGCGCAGAAGAGCTTTCACATTGATCGAACTGCTGGTTGTTATCGCGGTGATCGCCGTCTTGATGGCGATTCTGATGCCGGCCCTGAACCGAGCCCGAGAGCAGGGAAAACGTGTCGCCTGCCTCAACAATCTCGGGCAGATGATGAAGGGCTGGATCATGTACGCCGACGACAACAACGAGAAGATCGTGCCGGCCAACACCGGACTGTCGACAGGCGCTTGGGTCCGGTACCCCGGAGCCAGCGCCTCACAGGACCAAAAGATTGCTGGGATCAGGCAGGGACTTCTATTCCCTTACTGCCCGGAAGTGAAGCTGTACAAGTGCCCCACCGGCGTCCGCGGAGAGGTTGTGACATATGCGATCACCGACGCGATGAACGGTTATGACGGCATCCCCGGAACCAAAGATCTGATGGTGTACAAACGGATCAAAATCAAACGGGCCGACGCGAGAATCGTCTTCCTCGACGAGGGTCGTCTCAGTCCCAATAGCTGGACGCTCTGGTACGACCAGGAACGGTGGTGGGATCAAATCACCGCCCGCCACGGCGACGGAACGAACTTCGGCTTTGCGGACGGCCATAGCGAATACTGGAAGTGGAAAGACCCACGAACCCTGGAGGTCGCCAAAGCCGACTACGATTTGTGGCAGGGCTCGCTGCGAAATGGGCCGATGTCCAATTCTCCGGGCAATGAGGACCTGCACGCCGTCCAGCGAGGCGTCTGGACAAAACTGGGATACACGCCCAGCAGCAATCGGTAGGCGACAATCCGCAGCATCACCAACGATTGCCGATCCTCCCATGCGGACTCTCGCGCGTTTTCGGAGAGGGTTCGCTTTGTCCTCCTTGACCTGCCCCCAACTCTCGATACCATGAGGAACTCTCGTTCTCGAATAACCGGCGGATCGGGTCTGTGCTGGACAGGCCGGTGCCGGCGGGTTCTGAAAAAGGATGTGTGCGAATGACCGATGGCAGCGAAACGCTGGGTGTGATCTTCGATATGGATGGAGTCCTCGTCGATACAGGCTGGGCCCATCGCCAGGCGTGGTTCGATACCGCGGCGAGGGAGGGTTTCCCGATGTCCGACGAGTTCTTCTGGGGCACGTTCGGCATGCAGAACGCGGCGATCCTGCCGATGCTGCGGCCGGGGATTTCCAAGGACGAGATCCGGCGTCTGTCTCAGTGGAAAGAGCAGCGGTATCGCGAGGTCGCCAGGACGCGTCCGGACCTGGCGCCGGGGGCAATCTCTCTGCTGAAGGACCTCAAGCAACACGGATTTCGCCTGGCGATCGGCTCGTCCGCGCCGCCGGAAAACCTCGATGTCTTCTGGGACGCACACTCGCTGGCGGACTACTTCGACGCCCGCGTGACCAGCGAACAGGTGACCGAGAGCAAACCCTCGCCGCAGACCTTTCTCAAAGCGGCCGAGAAGCTCGGACTGCCTCCCTCGCGATGTGCGGTGGTCGAGGACGCCCTGCAGGGCGTGCAGGCCGGCAAGGCCGGCGGCATGGTCGTCGTCGCGGTGACGACCACCCACAAACGGGAAGACCTGATCCACGCGGACTATATCGTGGACAACCTGACCGAACTGAAGGCAGTGGATTTCCTGAGACTGCTCCAGAACGGTCGGGAGCCCAGGACTTCTTGAGATGGTCTATGTCAAACTCCTCCTGACCGCCTTCTTCTGGGGCGGGACGTTCATCGCCGGACGGCACGTCTCGCAACATCTGGACCCCTTCACGATCGCATTCCTGCGGTTCGCCACGGCCTCCGTGCTCCTGCTGACGCTGGCTTACCGGCGGGAAGGCAGACTCCCGCAATTGACGGGCGGACAGTGTGTTCTGGTCGCCTTGTTGGGCGCCACCGGCGTTTTCGCGTACAACGTCCTGTTCTTCAAGGGGCTCCATCTGATCGAAGCCGGCCGAGCGTCCCTGATCGTGGCGACGTCGCCGGCCTTCATCGCGGTGGCCTCGGCCCTGTTCCTCCACGACGGCAGTTCCAAGCTTCTTGCCCATCCCTTGCGTGCAGCGGGCATTCCCTTGTCCATCCTCGGCGCGATCGTGGTCATCTCGCGGGGCGACCTGCGACAGATCCTCTCCGGCGGAGTCGGCCTGGGCGAGCTGTTCATCCTCGGCTGCGTGTTGAACTGGGTCATCTACTCCGTGCTGGGCAAGGTCGCGATGCGAAGTCTCTCGCCCCTGACGGCCGTCGCCTATTCCTCAGCCTTCGGCGCTCTGGCTCTGGCGGTACCGGCGGCGATGGAAAACCCCATCAAGAACTTTAGCAACGCCTCTTAGCTCGACTGGGCGTCGATCGCCTACCTGGCGGTGTTCGGAACGGTTCTGGGCTTCGTGTGGTTCTATCAAGGAGTCCTGGCCATCGGCGCCCCTCGCGCGGGCCTGTTCATCAACTTCGTTCCCATCTCAGCGGTGCTGCTGGCAGCCCCCCTGCTTCACGAACCGATCACCTGGTCCCTGGCGGTCGGAGCAACTCTGGTCCTGTCCGGCGTGTTCCTGACGAATCGAACGCCGAAAGCCGGCTAAGACAGGTCATTGTCGAAGCTGCGCCCACAGAAGCCTGCGGAACGGATCCAGCACCACCGGCAGCGGGACCACCTGGACTTGGGGCGCACCGAGCGTCCCGCCGATACTCACGGAGGCGGCCCCCGATTGGAAGGTGGCCAGCAGCCGATCCAGCGCACGCACGCCGGGCAGGTTCACTCCCCTGAGGACCCTCGTCGATCCGACGGCGAAGCCTTCGATCTCGCTCTGAGCGCCCCGCTGGAGATCGGCGATCCTCACCGCGCCACGGACCTCGACGCCACGATTGAAGTATGTGAAGGCGGGGATCTCCAGGGACGCGCCTTCCAGCCGAATCGTCAGATCGCCGGTGCCCGTGGGTCCTTGCGGTCCAAACTGAAGGTTCAAGGTGTCATAAAGGGTCCCAATGATATTGTTGTTGCCAAGGTCGGACCTTGTCAGATTGACCCTCGCCTGTCCTTGCAGCGGTGAGAAGTTCTTGTCCAGCACGGCCGACGACCCGAGCAGTGCGACGACGCCGGAAAGATGACCGATTTGCGCCATCGCTTCGGGATCAATGACGTGGACAATCTGATCCAGGTTCAAGTCGTTGAAGTCGGCGATCAGGCTGGCGTAGCGGATGCCCGCGTGCGTACTGACGCGGGCCCTCGCATTCACCTGGCCTTCGAACGCCCTCAAATCGGCCTGATCGATCAACAACCGCGAGTCGCCAAGACATCCTGAAATCCGCAAGGACTCGACCCCGGCCGGACCAAACCACCCGTCTTTGACCTGTGCCTCCAGCGAGAACCGCAACGGCTCGGGCGAACGGGCCTCCGGGCCCACGTGTTCGGCCTCGAACGAGCCGGAGACAAACCCTTCGAATCTCGCCAATTGCGGCGCCCAAGGCTGCAGCAACTTTGGCTCGACGCCTCGCCATCGCAGCTTCGCGGAACTGGTGAGCAGTCGGTCCAAACAGATCTGAACCTTGCCTTCCACCTCGCCGCCCAGAGTCTCCGCGTACAGCTCTTCGACGCTCAGCATCTGATCCTGCGCCATCGCGACCAGACGAACTCGGGCGAGTTCCTGTTCTTCGACCAGGACCGTGCCCGCAACAGCGGCCTCGCCGTCGGCGGTCCGTTTGGCGAGGTTCACCCGCAGTCGCGACGTGCCATCGGCATAGAACAGCAACGAACTTCCCTCCAAACGGACCGGCCATCGTTTGGTCGCCAGATCCACGAACAGGTAATGCGGATCGTCAATCCGGAACCCGACGCTCGCGTTGGCCTTTCCCCCCTCCTGCTCCAGCAGAATCTCGTCCAACTGCACCTGGCCATCGGCGATGCGAAGCTTGCCCTGGACCCGTTCGACCCGAAGCGGCGTGATATCGACTTGCTGTGCGCTCCAACTGCCGGTGGCGACTGCCGAACGAAGGTCGAAATCCTCAACCGCCACTTGAATCTCCGCCTGGGCCCGTCCGCGTGCATTGACCGTCAGACCCGCTGCGACCGCCAAGGACTCCAGGGAAAGGCCGTCCGCAGTCGCGCCGATCTGAGTCAGACCTGCAGCCAGGTCATGGCGGGCGCTGAGCCGCCATTGACCGCCGAACAGGTCGATCGAATCGGTCGCCATCCCGATCGCCTCGTCGTCGGCCTTGAGCCGCACGGGCACTTCGAGCCGATGGACCGTCTCTGTGCCCAGCACGATGTTCTGGCCGGTCAATTGACCGGTCATCTCGATTCCCAACGGCTCAACGCGACCGAAGACATCGCCCTCCAGACGCCAGCGTCCCGGAGACCGTTCGGTCTGCGTCGTATCGAAGCGAACTTCGTCCGCCGGCCAGTCCACCGTCAGATGGACGTTCTGAAGATCCTTTTCTCGGAAAGACAACCCGCCTGCGGCCGTGACGATTCGCTCTCCTTCTGCCGCTCGAAACTCCCGCAGGTGGGCGACCCGTTCGTCCCCTTCGGCAGCCAGCCGCACGTCCAATGACGGCAAGCCCCAAGGCGACAGATGAGGCAGGCCATCGACTGCCAGAGACGCCGACCAGCGTCGTGTGCGCAAATCGAAAACCGCGCTGGCGGCGGTCGCCTTCGCGCCGGGCACGTGCAGGTCCGCCAGGCGAATCGCAGGCCAAGCCACGCGAATCGCCGCGCCGACCTCCGCGAGATCCACCCGTCTGCCCTGACGAGACAAGAGCATCGTCGGGATCGAGAGTTTCCATTGCGATTGCCACCAGTCCAAACCGTCGCCTTCCAGGTCAACGGCCAAAGCCGTCTGGCCGGAAGGATCTTTCGCTGCGCCGCGGAGGGTTGCAAGGAGCGTCTTGCGTCCGAAACGCGGGGACTGGACGGCGATTTGACACGTCCCCTCGTTCCGGACTCCCTGTTCCTCGCCTGTTGTCGCCCAGGAGCCGTTGAACTGGCCGGACCGGGCGTTCAGATCCCAACGGCCCTGGGCCTGAGCGAGAACCGAGCCCCAAATCGCAGCAAGCTGTTCGATCCGAACCTCGCCGTTGACCGCGCGAACCTCGCCGCCCACGCGAATCTCCCGACCGGCAGCATTCGGATCTCCGACAATCAGGTCCTTCGCCGTCACGACGACTTGATCCGCCGCCGCCTGTACCGCAATCGCGCCGCGAGCGGTGACGGGCCCGACCCCCAACGAATTGAAGCGGATGGTTCCCACAACCGAATCCCGTCCGACTTTGCCCTCCCAGTGCCCCGTCGCTCGGATGGGCGAGAGATCACGTCCGACCAGGGTCTGCACCAGCGGAGCGACATCGTCCAAGGAGAAGTCCACCTCGTGCGCCCAGTCTCGACCCTGGGCCACCCGGCCGTGCGCCCCGACGATCCGCGGAACCTCCGCTTCGAACCGCCAGAGCAATCGCCCCTCTGGACGGGCGTGAAAAGTCACCGGGCCCACCGTCTGCGCAATGTCGTTGGGTTCCTCGATACGGACCCGACCCTTTCGGACAACAACTTGCGGCAACGAAAGAGACCGCCCCCCTTGCCGGTCCTCGTTGCCCCTCTGAACGCGACTCCACACGTCCTGAATGTTCCATCGTCCATCCGAATGTCTCCGCAGGCGGACTTCGGGACTGTCCACCTCCACCGATCGCAGGTTCACCGGCCGCCCGACCAGCAGCAAGGGGAGGATTTCGTGGACGACTTCGATCCTGGGGACAGCCAGCGTCACGTCGCCGGTCAGGGGCAGTGCGACCACAACGTTGCGGATCGTCGTACGACCGCCCCATTCGATGGAGATTGAATCCGCCGTCACGTTCATCCCGATCGCGTCGCCGGCCTCGGCCAGGATTCGTCTCTGCAGCCACGCGCTCTGGAGAACCAGATGGACGATCCCCGCACCCGCCAGGATCAGCAGGACGAAGACAATCAGAATCCGGATCGTCCATCTCAACATAGAAAGTTGTCCCCTCAATCACATGTTCGCCGCAGGATCCTCACCCCGCAGGGGAAGCTCGAAGAGCCGCGAGGGAATCACTCGATCTGATGATCCACCGGCGGGACGGTGCCGAGGGTCCGAGGACCAAAACCCAGGATCCACCAGTCGTCTCGATAGGCCCGTCCGACCGAGGGGCCCGAACTGGCGACGACTTCGCCCGTGTTGGACCAATAAGCGACGTAGGAAATGCCGGCAAAACTCACCTGCTTGATCTCCTTGACGATGGCCACTTCCGGTGTAATGATGCCTGCGGGAACGCCGGCCGCGTTGGCGCCGCTGCCGGCGGCTGCGCCGATGGAGGGGATGCCGATGAGGCTGTCGTACCGGTCGATGCCGACGCCGGAACTGCGGACTTCAAGCATGATCTCCGCGTCCCGCATGTCGAACATCAGTTGCACTCCCGCCAGCAGCAGTTTGGCCCGGATCTCACCCAGAACGAACGCTTTGTCGGGCGAACCGAAGAAACGGTCGTCCACGAAGACTTTCCGTCCGTGAAGGGCCTCGAAGCTCAGCGGCGCAACCGCCTCTCTCACCGCCTCGGAAATCAGAAACTGCTCCGTGGCCGTTCGCTCCGGGTCGGTGACCCGCTGCGTCGCACAACCCCACAACAAGAGCCCCAGCAGCCCCACGACCGCCGTACACACCGAGACTCGTGGAGGCCCCAATACCCGCCCCACGTACTGTCGGGTCGATGCCATTGTGTCCCCTCGTATGAAACCTATGGCCATAAAATCCTTCGCGTCAGGCATGAACGCCCAGCCCCCTCTATATTACACCATCCGGGCACTGTAGTTCACGGGCTTTCCGAGAAATGTTCCGCCCCCGAACACAACTCACATCCGAATCATCTTTTGGGCACGTCTTCTTGAGGAAAGAAAAAAAATCACGCCATGAGTCCTAGAAACTGTGGTTTCTCCGCACGTTCCGACGGGTTCGATTGGGTTGGTTCGCGATTTCTTCTCCCGGCCGTCACGAGACCCCTTGATTCTTGACCACCGCGGTGGTACGATACGATGATGATGCCTTGGGGTGGAGAATATTATGAATGAGATGTTGCTGACCTTGTTCGTAATGCTTTTGTTCTTGTTGAACGTCCCGACCAGAACGTAACCCGTTCCTTGATTTTCCCGGACCCAGGATTGGGGGAGCCGTTTCGCATCCTGCGGAAGGCGGGCTTTCGTGGGCTGCTGCCGCCCGGAAAATTCCGGCCGAGAGCGAATCGACCGCGTGCTGCGACCCTCGCCCCCGGCCGGCATTAAATTACATATCTCAGATCCTGATTTTCCGGTTCATCCGCAACTACGCTTCTTCGACCACCTTGAAACCCATCGCGTCGGCCAGCGCGAAGACCGGCTCTTTGAGGTCGCCGTAGACGGTGACGCGGTGCCAACCCCACTGGTCCCACATCGTAAAGAGCTTCTCAATGTCGCCGGCGGGCTCGACGGCCAGTTTGGTCCGACAGGCCCGGTCGTCCGGGTCGTTGGCGACCGCCTTGCCGCGATGGAACAGGATCTCCTTGCGTCCCTGGTCGGCCTCGAGCGTCGTCGTCATATAGCCCAGCGGCAGGATCGAGCGAACCGAGGCCCCCTGGCGATCCTCCGAGTGCGTCATGATCGTGAACGGATTGGTCGAGCCCTGCGGTCCGAACGCCTTGTTCGAAGCCACACAGTGCGCGTAGATGATCTGACGCTTCGCGGTGTCGATCACCGGGTCGGAGATGTAGCCGGGACGGCCCTGGGTCAGCGCGGTGACCATGAGCATCGTCGCGGTCGAGCGGGTGTCGCACTCGCAGGCGCCGACGAGACCTTCGTTGCACAACTCATGGAAGCCCAGGCAGGGATACGCGTGAATGTGTCCGCCGTAGAAGCCGCCGAGACAGTTCACCGTGATGGCGTTGGCCCCGTGCTTCTTGAGCACCGCTTTCATGCCCAGGTACATCGCGGCGGAGGTTTCGAGCGTCTCCTGCGAGACCTCGATCACGTTGGCGGCGTTCCTTCGCCAGCGGTTGGCGACGGCGCGGGATTCGTCTTTGTCCGCGGTCTTCCACGCTTCGTTGATCTCCGCGAACGACACCCATTCCATCGGAATGCCCAACAGCGGCTGGGCCGGACCGGCGTTCTGGTCGCGGACGGCGAGGATCTTCGACTCCTTCAACCGCTGGAGGCAGTCTTTCGTGGATAGGAACTTGATCGGATCGGACGTGCAGGCGAGGTCGCCGAGAGGGGCCGTTCGTCCCATCCGCACCCGGGTCGTCGCCTGGGCAAACTGAGCGGCAGCGCCGCCCTTGCGGACGATGTCGAAGCACTTGACCGCCTCGACCAAGTCCTCGAACCGCGACGACGCCACGAATCCGACGTTGGCCGCCTGCGCGCGGAGAAAAGCGGCGGTGTAGACGAGAAACCCGCCGCTGCCGCCGTACTGGAAGTCCACGTACAGCACCGGCTTGCCCGATTTCGCGATCGTCTGGACCACCTGATTCCAACAGTTCAGTTGCATGACGAGGTAACCGCCGATGGCGCCGGACTTGTCCTCGTCAAGGATCTTCTGGGCCTGCTCAGGGCCGGTCGCCATCGAAGAGACGAACTCGAACTGCGGGCACTCTCGGGCCAGCCCCGCGTTCGTCTTCTCCATCACCGGCTTGAAGTCGAACCCAACGTTGGGCCAATCCGGTCCCGGCTGCACCGGCGCGTGCAGCGCGTAGACGATCCGAATCCGCATCTTTCCTTCGCCCGAGGCCGCCCTGGCCGCCCCCGCGCTGGTCAGCAATCCCGCAGCCCCCGCACACGCCGCCCCGCACCCGGCCGCCAGGAACTGCCGCCGATTCAGCCGACAGCACGCACAACCCGAAACCAACTCGTTCTTGTCCATCGTTCTTCTCCGGATGTTGATGATTGTCGGTCCCTGCGATCACACGCCGAGTATCTTACACCCGCCCCATTCTCCATGGCAAGGGCTGGAAAGTCGGAAGTTCGAGGTTCGGAGCCGGCCCGCCAGATCCGGGTGGATGTCTGCCATGTGACGCCTGGCAGTTGAATTCCCCCGGCCCGCCGGGTACCATGCGAAACCTGTGGGGTCGTGTCCACAGCGTGGACTCTCGACCCACCCGTTCAACGCCGGACAAGGAGAATCAACCATGAACCATCTCGTGCGAACCCTGCTGACCGGACTGGCCCTGGCCGCGACGACTCACGCCTGGGCTGCGGGCTCAATACCCATCCGCCTGCACCCGCAGAATCCGCGATACTTCGAATGGCGAGGCAAGGCTGTCGCGCTGATCACCAGCGCCGAGCACTACGGGGCCGTGTTGAATCTCGATTTCGACTACCGTCGTTACCTCGAAATGCTCCAGCATGACGGCATGAACTATACGCGGATCTTCTCCGGCAGTTACGTCGAACCGGCCGGCGCGTTCGGGATCGAGCGGAACACGCTGGCCCCGGCGCAAGGGCGGTTCCTGTCGCCTTGGGCCCGCAGCGACCAGCCGGGCTACGCCGGCGGCGGCAACAAATTCGACCTCGACCGCTTCAGTCCTGAGTACCTCGCTCGCCTGAAGGACTTCCTCACCGAGGCGGGCAGACGCGGCATCGTCGTCGAACTGACGCTCTTCTGCTCCACCTACGGCGACAGCCAGTGGTCCGTGCATCCGTTCAATCCGAAGAACAACGTCCAGACACTGGCGGTGAGCAACTGGCGGAAGCTCAACACGCTCGACAATGGTCCTGCCCTTGCCTACCAGGAGAAGCTCGTCCGCCACTTGGTCCGCGAACTCAACACCTTCGACAACGTGTTCTTGGAGATCCAGAACGAGCCCTGGGCCGACAACCGGACGATGGGCGAAGTGATCAATCCGTACATGACGGACAACTACCGCTGGCCCAACGCGGTGGAAATCCCGACCGCCGAAACCGTCGCGTGGCAGGCGAAGATCGCAGACATCATCGCCGACGAAGAATCGCGTCTGCCGAAGCGGCACCTGATCGCCCAGAACATCGCGAACTTCCGCCTGCCGCTCCGCCCTGCCGATCTAATTCCGATCGCGGGGCTGGTGAACTTCCACTACGCCTATCCCGAAGCGGCGACCTGGAACCTGTCCTTGCCGATCGCGATCGGCTACGACGAGACGGGCTTTGCGGGCCGGGACGACGCCACCTACCGCCGCCAAGCCTGGAACTTCCTCCTCAGCGGCGGCGGCCTCTTCAACAACCTGGACTACAGTTTCACCGTCGGCAAAGAGGACGGCACGGACACCGCCAACCAAGCCCCCGGCGGCGGCAGTCCCGCGCTCCGCAGGCAACTGAAAATCCTCAGCGACTTCCTGCACTCGTTCGACCTGGCGACTCTCCGACCCGACCGCGACTTCGTGCGATCCAGTCCCGGCGTCGTCACGCGGGTCCTGAGCCATCCCGGCCGGGCCTATGCCGTCTACATGGAAGGCCGTTTCCCGACGGAGTTGAAGCTCGACCTGCCTTCGGGCACGTGGCAAATCGAATGGCTCAACCCGGCCGACGGCGCGGTGTCGAAATCAGAGCCCCTGAGCCACCCCGGCGGCCCATGCTCGCTGGCAAGCCCTTCTTTCAAAGAGTCCTTGGCCCTTCGCATTGCGCGGGCTGCCGATTGACGCGAAGATCCTCCCCTCTTGTAAAAATCGCGGTCTCTTCTGGCAAAAATCCCAAGTCCGCGAACCCGTGGCCGCAGGAGGCAGCGATGTCTTTACTCACCGGTTGTCCCCGGTCTGCCTGTATCTCGACCTACCGGGCGCGGCAGTTCGATGTCCCTACCAAATCCAGACTCTTGACATCTCTAAACACCGGCCCTCTTGGTCACGCGAAATACCCACGAAAACACCGGGGTATCGAGCGGAATTCCTCCGATTCGAAGTAGGAATAGCAAAATTCGTGCAACATCTGAAAAGCCAAAACCGGTGTCCCCACAGATTTTTTTACTCCTTTGCGGCGCGAAACTTACACCAAATCACGTGACCGCCAGCCACGGATTTTTCGACAAATTCGTGCAACACCGGGCAAGGGTAGAGGGACGCGTGATGCGTTTCGCGACCTCCATATTACTCTATTTACGGTAGGATTTATATCTGAACTTGTGAAGTTTTCGGGTGCAATGACTCAAGACCAAGCGAGGGACACCCCTTGCGGACGCTGTTGCGGCAACTGCCGGTTTGCCCTGGCTGTCGAGTACAAAGGCGGATCGCTGCTGGTCTGCCCCTATCGGCATGAACGCCGGGGACGACTGGCGGTGGTCGAACCCCAGGAGGGTTGTCCGGAGTTTCGGGAACGGGTCCGGCCGAAGGAGAAGCCGGGGCAGGAATCGTGCGCCATCCCGCTGGTCAACATAGACGGGCTCTACGCGCTGGTCGATGCGGCGGATTATGAATGGCTCAGCCGGTATACCTGGCGCGTGGTGTGCACCCGCGGCGGAGCGTTCTATGCGTCCACTTACTGGAAGGGCAAGTGGCAATTCATGCACCGGATGATCATGAACCCGCCCGCGGGCATGGTGGTGGATCACAAGAACCGCTACGGCCTGGACAACCGCCGGATCAATCTACGCAATGCCACGCCGGGGCAGAACAACTTCAATCGCGCCCACAACGTCGGGGTTTCAGGATTCCGCGGCGTTCATCCGTATGGAGACAGATGGCTAGCGCAGATCGGCCATCAGTACAAGGCACTTCGTCTCGGGGTGTTCGACGATCCGGCGGAGGCGGCGAGGGCCTACGATCGCAAGGCAATCGAGCTGCACGGGGAATTCGCCTGTCTGAACTTCCCCGAGGAGGCCGCGAGGCGGATCCTATATCTGGGCGGTAAGGCAAAGGTGTGCCGGGCGGTCGCGGCCCGTGTACGGCGGATGCTGTGCGAGCGGTCCCCGATGCCACCTGCGATCTTGGCTTACGCGGAGGCAATACCCGTGCCGAGCGGGCCGAAATGGACGCGCCCCTGCCATGTGGAACAGGCGGGTGAGAGGCATTGCGTACTTCTGGCCCGTCTGGCGACGGCACAATTCGTCCACGCGGATCGTCCGGTGTTCCCGAGGCATTCTTTCTCCCTGCGCCCCTCGGCAAAGAGGCCTTGCCGCTGCCACACGCAGAGAGCCGGCGGGCGTACGCGGGGGATTGCGGTTGCATCGCGGTGGGTCCCGCTGGGGGTGCGGGGACCGCCCTTGTGGGCATTGCTACTTCAATTCCACGGACCAGTAGGCGTGGTCGAGGAACTGCTTCCAGGAACGGTATCGTTGATGGCCCAGGTGGAAGTGAAGCATCGGGCTGTGCTTGGGTTTGACGGGCTTCTGAATCAAGACCATACCGGCCTGCTTGGGGGTCCGTCCGCCTTTTTTGGCGTTGCAACTCGTGCAGGCACAGACGATGTTCTCCCAAGTCGCCTTTCCCCCCAGGCTTCGGGGGATCACATGGTCCAGCGAGAGCTCTGTCATGGGGAAACGCTTGCCGCAATACTGGCAGTGGTTGCGATCCCGAGCGAAGATATTACGGCGATTGAATTTCACTTCGCTTCGCGGGAGGCGATCATAGAAAAGCAACCGGATGATCCGCGGCACCGCGACATAAAGATTGACCGTCGAAACCCAGTCATAGGCATCGGGTTCGAACTGGTGGCGGGACTGGCTGACCTCAATCCAGCTCTTGAAATCATAATTCGTGTAGGAGTCTTGCTCGACGGAAACCACCTCGGCCAACTCACGGCACAAAAGGGAAAACGCCCGTCGAACGCCGACAATGCGGATGGCCATGTAGTGCTTGTTGAGCACCAGCACGCTGCAATCGAGCCCGGATTGACACTCACCGAACACCATAGGCAACCTTTATCAGCGCGCCGATTATACGCGACAAAAGCCTGTTCCGCAAGAACAAAAACGGACGTTCCGAGAGGGATCGCGACCCGCCTGGCGGGACCATGGGCGTCTTGATTCCTGGGAGAGGTGGTCCGGTCTTGATCGAAAGCGGCCGGTCCTGAGGCGCCTTCTGTGAAGCGGCCCATCGTGTCACGGCATGGGCTGTTTTCCCGAAGAGACTTTCGGCACAACGTTGGTGGCGCGCAAACCTTTTTCCCCCTCGGCGATGTCGAACAAAACCACATCGCCCTCGCCCAAGGTCTTGAATCCGTCCGAGGAAATGCTGGAGAAGTGCACAAAAACATCACGGCCATCGTCGGTTCCGATGAAACCGTACCCCTTGCGGGGGTTGAACCACTTGACCTTGCCTTCCATCATGTGAGGCTCCTTCAGGATGACTCCCGGCAAAACCCGTCGATCCCGCGTGCACCCTGCCCCGGCGGGAGCGACCGTCGTCTTTACAGGCCCGGCTTGGCCTCCGCCGACGCACGACTGGAAGAAATAAGGTGCTCCCTCATGAGCCGGCCCATCTTGAACTTGACAGTCCGCTTGGTGGGAACGTCCACGCGCTGGAGTGTCTTGGGGTTTTGCGCCGTCCGCGAAGCCCGGGTGCGAGTCTCAAACACGCCAAAATCCCGGAATTCCAGACGGTTATCCAGACACAGCTCATGAACAATCTCATCCAAAAAAGCCTGGACGATCCGCTTTACAGCCACGCGCTTGGCCTGCGTGCGTTCTGCGATGCGATCGATCAGTTCTTTCTTTGTGACTGTCGCCATAGGTTACCTCACTTGACGAGAAGGGCTCGGCCTGACAAGCATCCTTCTGAGCGATTGTCCAATGATGCAATCCAGCCACTGCCGGACCTGCGCCACCACCAGAACCGTAAGGATAAAGTTCTGCAAACCACTATACAGCAAAGACTTCTATGCATCAAGTACTTTCAGCCAAAAATTTTCCCCCGTTGACCGCCGAAGGCCCCCGCGGCATAATAACCGCTTCATAAGACGCGCCGGGGGCGGCTCGGTCGCACGCACAGAACCTGCGGCCCTCTCCGTTGCCGCCGGAACACCTGACAATCTTCTGCGGACAGGACACGAGTGAATGGTGGATAATCGAAACGATAAGACCGACAGGAAAAAGCCCCTCGTCAAGAAGAAAGACCGTGCGGCGGAGATCGCCAACACCTTCGAATGGCTGATCACCGCCTTCATCTTGGCCTTCGTGTTCCGAGCCTTCGTGATGGAGGCTTTTCGAATCCCCACCGGCAGCATGGCCGACACGCTCAAAGGGGCCCACTTTCGCCTGCGATGCACGCAATGCGGATACCCCTACGACCACGGGTTCGTCCCGCATTACTACGGAATGGCCGAAGACACCATTCCGCCGGGACCTGTGCCGATCCGCCAAGAAACTCAATGCCCCAGTTGCGGCTATCGGATCCCTGCAGGTGAAAGAGTCCCGGTCGCCAACGGCGACCGCATCCTCGTGCTAAAATGCATCTATCAGTTCAAAGACCCCCACAGGTGGGATGTGATAGTCTTTAAGAACCCCATCAATCCCGCGGAGAACTACATCAAACGTCTTATCGGCCTGCCGGGCGAGACGATCGAAATCATCGACGGGGATATCTACATCGACGGGCTTATCGCACGCAAACCGCCGCAGGTCCAGAAAGAGCTGTGGATGCCCATCTATGACAATGATTTCAGACCGGTGAACCCGAACCAGCAGGGCGCGTTCAATGGACGCCGGTGGACCCCCCCCTTTCAATTCGAAGGCTCATCCTGGGCGATCAGCGACGAGGATCCTACACAACTGCTCTTGGACAGCCCGCCCGGCCGACCTAGTGCACTGAAGTACAAAGCTCCGATGCCCGGAGAAAAAGCTTTAACTTCCGCCAACGGTTTCGCCGCGACCTATGCCTACAACGAGGTCTTCAACTACAGCCGGATGCCGACCGTCAGCGATCTGATGGTCCGATTCTACGTCGAGCCCGCCGGACCCGAGGGGCAAATCGGCATCACACTCGGCAAATACGGGATCGACTACAAGGCGTGGGTGAACATGGACGGGACCATGACCCTCTCCAAAGTCAACGGAGATCGAGAGACGATCCTGGCGACCCGAAAAGCTACCCCTCCCACGCCCGGCGTCCGCACGCTGGTCAAATTCGCCAATGTGGACCACCGCCTCCTGTTCGAGTACGACGGCAACGAGCTGTTCGTGGACCTGGGACGCACCCCCGATGCGTTGGAGAGAAACACCGAGGCAGCGCCTCGCGTCGAAATCTTCGGCGCCGGCAAGCTGGCGCTCTCGCACGTAGCCCTCTTCCGCGACGTCCACTACACCGGCCGGGAAGGAGGGAGTCGACCTGCCCGCGCCGTTGAAGGCCATCCCTTCACGCTGAACGCCGACGAGTTCTTCGCACTGGGCGACAACAGCCCCAACAGCGAGGACGGCCGCTGGTGGGGCGATCCCCTCGTCGCCAGTCGAGGCTGGACGCCGCCACGAGGCGGGGTGGTGCCCCGCTATTATCTGGTGGGCAAGGCTTTGTTCGTCTACTGGCCCAGCGGGTTCGAATTTCCCTGGCCCAGGAGCGTCAAGGACGCCTTGGCCGCCAAGAACGGTCAGAACGGTCTGATGCGTCTGCTGCACGGGATCGTCTCGCTTCGTTGGATCCCGAACGTCGGCCAGATGCGTTTCATCTACGGCGGCTCGCCCGAGAGAGCAAGTCCGCCAACGGAATTGCCGGAGCCTGGCCCGACGACTTCCGACGAACAATCTCCGTAATGGCAGATATCTTCCCCGCGTCTCAGCGTCTCTCCATGAATTGCCTTCGTCCCGGCCGAAGGCCGCGCCGGGACCTCTGTGCCTCGCCGATGAACCCGCTTCCACGCGGCGTCCCGCCGCAATTTCCCCTTGTCGCCTATCCCCTATCTCGGTTATAATCCCCGCCGGAAGTTGCCCCGGATCAACCTGCCACGGATCACCGCGAACCCGAGGCGGGTTGGCTGGATGGGGAGAGACCGAGAGAAGAGTAGGATGGTCGCGGATGTCGGAAAGCCGAGAGGGAAAGCCATGGTGAACGATCCCGTAAACAACACGGGGAACTTGCCCGCCCTGCCTGACGATCCCGGCCAGTTCATTCTCTACCAGACTGAGGACGGCCAGACTCGCGTGGAGGTCCGTTTCTTTCAGGAAACCGTATGGCTCTCCCAGAAGGCGATGGCAGGGTTATTAGGGGCTATTCGAGGGTTATTAGGGACTGTCCTTCTTAAACCCAAGGACTGCTCCTGATGTTCCTTCATGCATTCAAGAGGCGGATTGTGAAATGTGTAGGTCTGACACTGTTGCCCCTGTTGCCCTTATTCATGCATGCGATTGGCGGATTGGGGTCGATGGTTTGGGCGCAGTGGGATGAACTGCGTCATGCGGCCGCGGTGATTGGGACGGCACTCTACGTCGGTGTTCAGCCTCGGTATTGGGTGCATACCGTGCGAGGGGCGTTTGCGCGGCAGGTGGTGGCGATCGGCGTCGAGTCGGTCGGGCTTGTCTGCGGGGTGGCGGTCTTCGTCGGAATCACGGTGGTGGTGCAACTGGCCTTCTGGGTCGAGCAGGCCGGACAGTCACAGATGCTCGGGCCGCTGCTGATGGCCGTCGTGGCCCGCGAACTGAGCCCCGTGCTGGTCGACATCGTGGTGATCGTTCGCAGCGGCAGTGTGATGGCGACCGAACTGGGAATCATGAGGATCGATGGGCGCGTTGATGCGCTCGAGGCGCAGGGCATGTCGCCGTTCATCTATCTCGTCATGCCGCGTATACTGGCTGCGGCCGTGTCCACGTTTTGCCTGACGATCATCTTTATTCTGGTCGCTCTTGCGAGCGGATATCTGTTCGGGGCGATGGCAGGCCAGGGCAGCCGCGATTTGATGTTGCTGGTGGATACCGTGTCGCGCGCAGTTCGGCCCAAAGACGTGCTCGCCATCCTCAGCAAGAACGTACTGCCCGCCCTGTTTGCCGGCGCATCGTGCTGCATCGGCGGGCTGGACGTCAGCGGGACGCTGACCGAAATCCCATACGCTACGCAACGTGCGCTCGTGCGTTCCATTGTCGGATTGTTTGTGATTTCCACCGTCGTGTCATTCTTGACGTATCTGTGATGATGAAACAGCGCTTCAAATTCCGGCACGTGAACGAGATCACCGGCACGTTCGTCATCCTCGTCGTGGTGGCGCTGATCGCCGCCATTGTGTGGACAGGCTACCGCCAGCGATGGTTCCGAGGCACCGTCACGCTGCGGATCATTCTACCGGAGGCGGGGGCAGCGGGCATCCGGCAGGGCTCGCAGGTCTACTTCCTGGGCACGCTCGTGGGCACGGTCTTTGACGTCGTCGTCGATGAGGCCGGTCGCATGGAAGCCGGGACAAGTATCCACAGCGACTTCTTCCGATTCGTGCGCGAGGATTCGTCTGCGGTGGTCAAGAAGAAGTTCGGCGTGGCGGGCGATGCGTACTTCGAGATCACGCGCGGCCAGGGCCGACCGTTGCCCAAGAAAGACGCCTCCATCGTCTGCAAAGAGCTGCCGGGCACGGTGGAAGCCGCGGTTGAGGAGGTCCGCCGTGCGGCTTTGCCGGTTCTGGAGAAACTGAGCGTGGGTCTCGACACATGGACCACGCTGGGTGAAAAACTGAGCAACGGCGCGGACGCCTGGACGACCCTGGGCACGAATCTGGTCGAGTCCCGGCAGCACTTGGATCAACTCATCGCGAGACTGGATAACATCGCCGCCGGCGTCGAGCAGGGCAAAGGCACCGCCGGCAAGCTCCTGACCGATCCCGCTCTGGCGGAGGATTTGGCGACTATCCTCGACAAAGGCAACGTATCGATGGACCAAATCCAGACTATTCTGAAAAACGTACGGGTCGCCGGCGCCCGTCTGTCGGCGGTCAGCGAGGCCCTGGCTGTAGAGGCCAAAGATCTCCCCGGGCTGGTTTTGCAGACGCAGCAGACGTTGCACGAGTTGGAGAGACTGATCGAAGGGATCCAGAAACATTGGTTGATCCGCAAGTACGTCGAACAACCCCAGCCGAGTACGCGCATCCCAGCCAGCGAGGTCGTGCCATGAGAAAGATTCTCCTCGCCCTGACTGTTCTGACGTTGGTCGGCTGTGCCACTTCGACGACTTCGACCGTTCCACCGAAAGACAGGGAACTGTCCCGGACGGGTGATCTTGCCCGGGCCGCATTCGAAGACGGCGCCACCGCCAAGGCCATCGATCTTTACAGGAAAGCGTTGAACCGGGCGCACGCCATGGACGACGCAACGGAGATCGGCAACACCGCCTACAATCTCGCGATGTGCCATACCCTCATGGGACAACTCGATCAGGCGAGCGCAGCGCTGGCTGAGGCCAGGTCAGCATTTGAACGGAGCGGAAGCGCTCCCGCCGACATGCGGTTGCTGGAGGCGACCATCGCTCAACGGCAAGGCAACCTGGAGCGGGCGCTGTCGCTGGCCGACCAGGTGCTGTCGGCATCATCCGATGAAAGCCATCGTTTCCAGGCCGCGCTGCTGAAGGGGACAATCGCCTGCGAACTGAACGACCCGGTACGCGCCAGAGCCGCGCTGGCCGAGGCAGACCAGCACCATGTCGCCAATACCCCCCTGTGGGCCTCCAGAGAGCGACTGGCCGGAAACATCTTCCTGCTGGAAGGGAACCCGGCCGAGGCCGCCGCGGCACTTGATCGTGCGGTGGCCTTGTTCCAAAAGGCGAAGCATTATCGCGATATGGGCCTCACGCTGCGGCGCGCAGGCGAAGCCTATCGGGAGGCAGGCGACACGCTACGCGCGGAGGACCGCCTGTTTCGCGCCAATCGCAGCTTGGCCGCCCAGGGAGAGAAGGCGGAATGAATACAGACAGGCAATGACCCTCCGCCTCGTATGGCAGGGCCGTGACGTCACACCTGTTGGAGTTCCCCCGGCGACCCCGCCTCCTTCCGCGGAGCACGTTCGACAATCCCAGGGGTAACAGAGGGGTAACAGTGTCAAGAGGGGTAACAGTGTCAGACCTACACATTTCACAATCGGGGCGAATTAAAGGTGTCAGGTACCTTTTCTAGCATACTCGCGTACCTACTTATCGGAACAGAGCTTACCGACACCTTCTTTCTTAGTACTCGGGACTGTCCCTATTACAGCCCGCACGACGAGGCATCATCCTGCCTCCCGCAGCGCTTCCTGGGCTTCCGTAGACAATTCCACGAGGATGAAATAGGACGCCGGATACAGGTAGTCTTCGCCGGACTCATCGATCACGCGGAAATACCCCTCCTTTTCCGCGTCCTCATCCGCCAGCACGACGTAGATCTTCCGCTTCTCCAGGTCCTCGCTGTCCTTGTTCTCAATGCACAACGCGAACCGGTTCGTGGGATTTGGCTGTCTCATGGTGATCTAGTCCAAGAATCGTTCGATCGTCATCTTCCGTCGGCCGAGGCCGTGGGCTTCGTACCAGTGAAGCTCGGCGAGGCGCACACCGCCGTGCTCCACGCGAACCTGGGCAACACCTTTGAGCTTTCGCCATCGGCCGGCGCCGAATTGGCGCCGGAGACGCATAATGCCGTCGATGTTGCCGCCGACGGCAATCACCTCGACATCCGCTATCTCCCCGATAATCTCAAAGTACATTGTCCATGTCCAGCGGAACGGCCCTGGGCATACTAATGCCCCCATTGTACCCCCAGAGCAGCCCCAGTTCAACTGCTTTCGCCATCGCTTCCTCACTTGCACGCTCCACGCGGCGTCCCGCCGCTGCGACGCTTCACGCACCGCTTGGCCCATCCGGCCAGCAGAACGCTTCGCCGCCTCCCAGCCATCCCCCTGAAATGAGGAAGAACGGTGCCGTCCCGGGAAGGCGCATTAACAGGCGAAGCGCAACACGGCCATTCGGAGCATGCCAGAGCGAGCCGATAGCATGATCGCATTCGACAGGCTGAGGACTCTGTCCCCACACCCCTGGGATTGATCGCCTTGGGCCAGAGACAGGATCGAGGGTAAGGCGACGCGACACATGTCCCCAGCCCGACCGCTGCGGGCGGGCCCCAAGTACCCTAAAGACCGGATGAGCCTCTCCGGTCGTACGGGATGGCGTTGAGTCTGTCCGGCATATTGTTCCGAAATTCATTAGACAGTCCGCAGCGGACAATGGTATACAGAATACGCCCTCTGGGACGGCGTCCGACGGTGGAAGGACATCGCCTTTCTGAGGGTTCGCAGGCATGAGCCATGAGGAGAATCGGATCCCTGGGTCGCCATGCACGGAAGTAATCTCGTAGTCTTGAGGAGGTCAAGCGCAATGAGAGCGTACAACCCCATCTGCACGATGATCCTGACAACCTGCATTCTGTGGGGCACGACCCCAGAAGCCCGGGCACGCCTGTTGGACGACCGGCCGGAAGCCCGGAACTTGCGGTGCGAGTACCGGGTGAATCCGCTGGGGATCGACGTCGCCAAGCCCCGGCTCAGTTGGACGCTCGAGTCCGACCGGCGAAACCAGTCGCAGATGGCCTACCGCATCCTGGTCGCCAGCGATCCGAAGCTGCTCGACAAGGAGACCGGCGATCTCTGGGACAGCGGCAAGGTCGTTTCGAATCAGACCAACCAGATCGTCTATTCCGGTCGCCCGCTCGAATCGCAGACGCCCTGCTACTGGAAAGTACGGGCCTGGGACAAGAACGACAACCCAGGCCCCTGGAGCCGGCCCGCTTTCTGGACGATGGGCCTGCTCAGTCCCGGCGAATGGACGGCCGACTGGATCGGGTTCGATGCTTCCCGTCAACGCGACCCGGAAGGCAAGAAGGTCGATCTGACCCTGGCCTCGTGGATCTGGCACGCCGGGGAGAACGCCCGGAACGCCGCTCCTGCCGCGACGCGGTATTTCCGCAGGGAGTTCACGATCCCCGAAGATCGCGAGCTGGTCTCCGCAATGGGCGCGGTCTCCGTGGACAACGGCTTTACCCTGTTCGTCAACGGACGGGAGGTCGCCAACGGCGGCAACTTCAAAGAGGCGGTCCCCGTGACGCTCGCCCCGCACCTGCGCAAAGGCGCCAACGTGATCGCCATCGAGGCCAGAAACGAGGGCGATTCGGCGAATCCCGCCGGCGTGCTGGTCGTCCTGACGCTCCGCTTCCAGAGCGGCCAGCCCATCACGATCGTCTCGGACGAGCAGTGGTCCAGTTCCGCCAGCGCGAGCTCAGGCTGGAAGAACCCAGGCTTTGACGCCGCCGGCTGGCGGAACACGGAGAAGCTGGGTGCTTATGGCATCACGCCTTGGGGCACGGTCAACATCGGTCCCGCCGAGCTGTTCCTGCCCCCGGCCCAGTTCCTCCGCAAGGAATTCGTCGTGGAGAAACCCGTCAAGCGGGCGACGGTCTACGCGTCGGCCCTGGGCAACTATGAGCTGCATCTCAACGGCCGGCAGGTCGGCGACGCCTACTTCCCCCCCGGCTGGACCGACTACGACGCCCGCGTCTATTACAACACCTTCGACGTGACAGACCGGTTGACCCAAGGCTTCAACACCCTCGGGGCGATCCTCGCCGACGGCTGGTACAGCGGCCACATCGGCTGGGGACGCATTCGTGACCACTACGGCAAGAACCCGCGCTTCGCGGCCCAACTGCGCATCGAGTACGCCGACGGAAGCACCGAAACGGTCGTCACCGACAAGACCTGGACCGCTTCGACCGGCCCGATCCTCGAAGGCGACTTCCTCATGGGCGAGACGTACGACGCCCGCAAGGAAATGCCGGGCTGGAGCACGCCCAACTTTGACGCCGGTACGTGGAAGCCGGTCGACGTCACCGCGAAAATCTCCGCCAAGATTCAGTCCTATCCCGGCGTTCTGGTCCGCAAGTTCCAGGAAATCCCCCCCGTCAAAATGACCCCGACGGGAGACGGAGTCTGGATCTACGACATGGGGACCAACTTCGCCGGCTTCGTCCGCGTGAAAATTCACGACGCCCAGCCGGGACAGAAGATCGTCCTGCGATTCGCCGAGCGACTCAATCCCGACGGCACGATCTACACAACCAACCTCCGCGGCGCCCGCGCGACGGACACGTACATCTGCCGAGGCGGTGGCACCGAGGTCTGGCAGCCCCGCTTCACTTTCCACGGATTCCAGTACGTCGAGCTGACGGGCTATTCCGGCAAGCCCGGCCTGGATACCATCACCGGTATCGAGCTGACCAGCGCCACTCCGGTCGTCGGCAGCTTCGCATGCTCCGACCCGATGGCCAACACGCTCTATCGCAACGTGTGCCAGACCCAGCGGGCCAACTTCATCGACATCCCGACCGACTGCCCGCAGCGCGACGAGCGGCTGGGCTGGATGGGCGACGCCCAGATCTATGTCCGCACCGCCTCGTTCAACACCGACGTCGCGGCCTTTTTCACCAAATGGATGGTGGACGTCGAAGACGCCCAGCTCCCCAACGGCGGCTTCTCCGACGTCTCGCCCCGCAAAGTCGCCATGGACGGCGGCACCGCAGCCTGGGGCGACGCCGGCGTGATCTGTCCCTGGACGATCTACCAAGTCTATGGGGACACACAAATCCTCGCCAGGCATTATGGCGCGATGCAGAAATGGATCGACTACTGCAAAGAAACGACGAAAGGCACCCTGCTTCGACCTGCAACGGGATATGGCGACTGGCTGAGCATCCAGGCCGACACGCCCAAGGACGTCCTGGCGACCGCCTACTTCGCTCACAGCACGAAACTCGTCGCTGACATCGCCAAGGTATTGGGCAAACCGGACGACGCCGCGAGGTACCAGAAACTCTTCGACGATATCCGCAAGGCCTTCAACACCGCCTATGTCTCCGACGACGGTACGATCAAGGGTGACACCCAGACGGTCTACGTCCTGGCCCTGGCCTTCGATCTGCTGCCTGAGGCAATGCGTAGGCCCACCGCCAAACGCTTAGTGGACAACATCAGCGCCCGCCAGTGGCACCTCTCGACCGGGTTCGTCGGCACCAAAGACCTGATGGCCACGCTCAACGCCATCGGCGCAACCGACGTCGCCTACCACCTGTTCCACAACGAGACGTTCCCGTCTTGGGGCTTCTCGATCCAGCACGGCGCGACCAGCATCTGGGAACGCTGGGACGGCTGGACCCCCGAGAAGGGCTTCCAGGACCCCGGCATGAACTCGTTCGCCCACTACTCCTTCGGAGCGGTCTGCGAGTGGATGTTCCGCACGATCGGCGGCATCGACACCGATGGGCCGGGTTATAAACACATCGTCATCCGCCCAATCCCCGGCGGCCGCCTGTCCTGGGCCAAGACCCGCTATGACTCCATCCAGGGCAAGATCACAACCGCCTGGAAGCTGGACGGCGACAAACTCCGGCTCGATGTCACCATCCCGGCCAACACGACCGCGACGGTCCACATCCCTGCCGCGAACCCCGCGGGTGTCCTGGAAGGCGGGAAGCCCGCTCCGCAGGCCGAGGGGGTCCGGCTGATTGGCAAGCAGGACGATGTGGTTCTCTTCGAAATCGGCTCCGGTACATATCATTTCACCTCGCAGATGCCGTAGCCGAGACGTCAGAATCTCACGCAGATGAAGAAAGCCCCCTGATTCGTCAGGGGGCTTTTTGTTTGGTCCTTCGCGGCATTGCTGCCTTCGGGTCGGAGTAGTGCTCGGTGGTCGACACTCCGCACGCGTAAGGCGGGACCAGACACAGCAGAGCAATCAACGAACAGTACCGAATCATCACAGGGATTCTTCCAGACAATCTATCCCTTCGCCACAGCCCGGAAGCTCTCGCGGGCGGCCTCGATCGTCCGCTCGATGTCCTGCTTCGTGTGCGCCAGCGAGACGAACATCGCCTCGTAAGCGCTGGGCGCCAAGTAGATGCCCCGATTTAGCATTTCCGCAAAGAACTTCTTGAACGCGCCGATGTCCGTCGCGCGAACGTCGTCGAAGTTCCGCACGGGCCTGTCCGTGAAAAAACAGCTCAACAACGACCCCACGCGATTGATTGTGACCGGCACCCCGGCCTCCCCTGCGGCCCGCGCCAGTCCGGCTTCAAGATCGGCACTCAACGATTCGAGTCTCGCATAAACCCCATCCGCCCTATAACCCCCATTTGTCCTATCTTCTTCCAGAATCCCCAGCGTCGCGTTGGCCGCCGCCGTCGCCAGCGGATTGCCGCTGAGGGTACCCGCTTGGTAAACGTGTCCCAACGGCGCCAACAGGTCCATGATTTCCGCTCTTCCGCCGCAAACGGCCAAGGGCATTCCTCCGCCGACGATCTTGCCCAGACAGGTCAGATCCGCTTGGACGCCATAGAGTTCTTGCGCACCGCCGAACGCCACGCGGAAACCGCTGATGACCTCGTCGAAGATTAACAGGGCGCCGTTCTCATGGCAGAGGCGTCGCACGTTCTGCAGATAACCCGGCTCAGGCGCGACCACGCCCATATTCGCGGCCACGGGCTCGACCAGTACCGCCGCGATATCACCGGGCTGCTTTTGAAAGGCCTGTTCCAGCGTCGCCGGATCGTTGTATGGCACGACCACGGTCAACGCCGCCAAAGCCTCGGGCACGCCGGGGCTGGCGGCGGTGCCTCGTTCGGCCAGGCCGGACCCGGCCTGGACCAGCAGCGAATCGCTGTGGCCGTGATAACAGCCGGCCATTTTGACGATGGTATCGCGACGCGTGTGGGCGCGGGCCAGTCGGATCGCGGTCATCACCGCTTCGGTCCCGCTGCTGAGCAGGCGGAGCTTCTCGATGGAACCAAAGGCTCGCAGAATTCGCCAGGCTAGCTCCGTCTCGGCTTTCGTGGGTGCTCCAAACGAGGTACCCCGACGGGCGGCGGCCTCGATCGCGGCGACCACCGCCGGATGGGCGTGTCCGAGAATCATCGGTCCCCAGGAGCCCACATAATCGAGGTACTCATTCCCATCCAGATCGAATATGCGAGCCCCCTGGGCCCGGTCGATGAACAAAGGGTTCAGGCCCACTCCGCCGAACGCCCGGACCGGCGAATTCACCCCGCCGGGCATGCACCGCCGGGCCTGCTCAAACGCTTCGATGGATTTACGATTTATCATTTTACAATTTGCCATTTCCTGTTTAGTATATGTGTTTCTGTCGTCTGAGGCGTCCGAACGGCAGGAGCCCAGTGGATTGTAGATGGCCGCGAACAGCCGGTAAATAGGTAATCGCAACAGATCAGTCGAAATAGGCAGTGGGATCCCTATGAGCTTGATGAAGTGGATGCGCAAGAACAACAAGAAGTTGATGGCTATCGTGGTCATCGTACTGATGATCGCCTTCATCGGGGGTTCGGCGTTCAGCGCCCTGATGCACGGCAGCGGCGGAGCCAACAAGGCCGCCGCATACTATGGCGCCAAGCAGAAAATCACCCACAACGACCTTCGGATCGCCGAACACGAACTGAAGCTCCTGGAAGAACTCGGCGCGGCGGATCAGTTGCGAAACCGCGGTGACCTGCAGGGGTTCCTCCTCGCCGAGCTGCTCTTCGCACAAAGCCGGGATTCGGCGGGCATGATGGAGATGGCTCGACAGACCATTCAACGGAATCAGTTGCGTATCAGCGACAAACAGCTCAAGGATCTGTACGAAAGCCGAACGGTGCCCAGCGACATCTACTGGATTCTGCTCCGCGAGGAGGCCAAGTCCGCCGGGATTTACGTCTCGGGGGAAGAGGTCGGAAAAAGCCTGGGCCAGGGCCTGGGGCAAAGTTACTCCGCGATGATGCGAACCCTCGTCGACCGGCACGGGGTGCCCGAAAAAAACATTCTCGCCACATACGGCAAGCTGATCGCGGTCCTGCAGTATGCCCAGATCATCTCCTCCATGCAGAACGTCACCACCTCTCAGGTCCGACACATCGCCCGTCGGGAGTCCGAGAGCCTGGACGTCGAGTTCGTGAAGCTCGAGGCCTCCGCGTTCGCCGACAAAACGCAGACGCCGTCGGCCGAGGCGCTCGCTCAGCAGTTCGATCAATACAAGGCCTGTGTTCCCGGCGACGTGACCGAGACCAATCCCTTCGGGTTCGGATACCGCCTGCCCAACCGCGTGCAGTTCGACTACATCGCCTTGAAGCTCTCGGATGTCGCCTCGATCATCAAGCAACCCACCGATGAAGACGCCGAGCTGTACTATCAGCAGAACCGCGCCCGGCAATTCACAGAAAAGGCCCCGGCCAACCCGAACGACCCCAATTCGCCGCAAATCGACAGGGTCAAGAGTTACCTCGAGGTGGCCGACGACATCATGGCCCAACTGCGGCGTCAGCGAATCGTGACGAAGGCCGAGCAGATCCTTCAGGAGGCACGCAGCACTGCGGATCTGTACCTGCCCCGACCGGTCGACGGCAACGAACCGACGCTCGCCCAGCGTAAGGCCAAGGCCGGCGACTACGCCAAAATCGCCCAGGATCTGTCCGTCAAGTACAGCATCCCGCTGTACAACGGCACCACCGGGTTGCTCAGCGCCGCCGACATCCGAGCCGACCGATATCTCCGTCGGATGTATCTGACGAACTACGGCTACAATCCGGTGCCCCTGCCGATGGTGTTGTTCTCGCTCAAGGAATTTGGAGACGATGCCACGGTCCTGCAGACTTCCTCCGCGGCCCAACAGTTCACCAGCATCGGTCCGGCAAAAGACCCGATGTCCGCCTCCGCGTCGGATGTGAGCGGTCAAATCATGTTGATCGCCAGAGTCGTTGCGGCCGAACCGGACGCCGCGCCTGCAAGCTTCGACTTCAGCTACAGTACGCAAACACTCAATCTGGGCGATCCCTCCGTCCAGAAAGACAAGTTGTTCTCCGTCAAAGACCAGATCGTCAAGGATCTCCAGACCCTGGCCGCCTGGGACACAACCGGCGCCAAGGCCGCGGAATTCATGGCGATGGCCACCAAAGACGGTTGGGACTCGGCGATCACGCAGTTCAACAAACTCTACGGCGAGCAAGCCAAGGCCGATCCCAACGATCCGAACGTATTCCGGCTGGACCGCCGCATGGGACTCCAACGGATCTCACAGGCGGATCTAGAGGTGCTCGCGACGCAGTTGTCCAACACCCCCGGCGGCAACGCCTATTTGAACGAGGCCCGGGTGGAGAGTCGACTCGCAGACCGCTTCTACTCGCTGGCCGAGGACCCGAACATCGCGACGTACCTGCCCAAGATCATGGAATTCAAACCGGAGCGATGTTATTACGTGGTCAAAACCCTCTCGCTCAATCCGCTCTATCAGGAGCAGTTCCAGAAGATCAAAGGCATGGTGCTCGGTCGGGAGGAGTTCGGCCAGAGCCAGAGTCTGGGTGTGGTGCACCTAAATCCCGCCAACATCCTCAAACGGATGAATTTCCGTTCTGCCCAATCGGCAGAGAACCCCGCCAAGAACAAAGCCAAGACGGAGTCGAAGGACGCGTCGTGATGAGATCCGCGTGGAAGGAGAATCACGCCCTGTACCTCATGTCGGTCGGAGCCGCGGCATGGCTTGTGCCCGGTGGCGGTCACTTCCTCCTCCACGAGAGGAGGCGGGCGGCCGTCATCTTCACATTTGTCGTGTTGACTTTCCTGGTGGGGCTGTACGTCGGTTCGATCGGGGTGATCGATTCGATTACCGCCAAGCCCTGGTATGCGGCTCAGGTGATGAATTCGCCGGTGGTGATCTTCCTGGGATCGCACGTGGCCCAGGTGCAGCATGCGGCCGAGCTTGCGGCGGCCCGAGGGCAGCCGTCCTCGGTTACCCCCTATCGGGTCTTCGGTCGGGCCAACGAAATCGGCCAGATCTACACCAGCGTGGCCGGACTGCTGAATCTGCTGTGCATCGTCAACGCGATTTATGTGGCGCACTTGCGAGCCGTTGCGGAGGTCAAGACCTGACATGACGACCCTGGCGACATCGCTACTGGCCAGTTTCACCACTCCGATGCACATCGGCACGGACCCCATCTCGATGCTGTGGCTGGTACCATTGGTGGTGACGATCTCGATCGTTTACAAGGCGACGAAGGTGGCCCACATCCGTGCATGGCCTTTTGTGAGGGAAACCGCTGCATTGTGCGGATCGATCCTGGTGTTCATCGCCGTGGCGGCGGGGATTCTCTACGCACTGGCGTGGGTCGTCACGGAAAAACTGCCGACAATACTGAACGGCTCGGCGTTCTAGCCCATGTTATGCCGTTCGGAGGATCGACCTTCTTGATCGCGCCAGAGGCGTGTTTTAAAGTCCTCACCACCTTTGCTGGGGGAGGCCATTTCTCCAGTTTCCCGCTGCGACCCTCTTGATTTCAACAATTCCACACCCCACAAGCGAATCCCCAACGGCGTTCGAGGGTTGACTTTTCCGCAGGCTTGGTTATAATCAACAATGAATGATCGGGAATCGATTGAAATTCTGTTCGACCTTGTTTTCGGTGCACGGAAATGGCTGTTACGAAAGCCCCCTACCTCTTCCTGGCGATGGGACTGCCGCACGGCAGTCGTGCCCGTCGTCTATCTCCGTGCAGCCCCTCCGATAGAAACAAGCATCCGCATCTTCCGCGAAGCGACGATCCGCCCGTGATCGCCCATTCTCCCGCAGTGGTTGCGTGAATCCTCCTGTCTTGATCGGCGAGGGAATCGGCCCTCGCGATTTCGCATCAGGCCAGGACGCAGCCGGTTCCGCACCGAGCGGGCAGTCCTCCGTGCCGACGGTGCGCGCCGACCGGGCCGGGGATCAGGTCTACAAGATCGCGGAAAACGCAGCAAAAAAAAGGAGACATCCATGAACGAGACCAAGGTAAGAGAAATCGTCAGCCGAGCCATCGCGGCGGCCCTCCTCGATCCCCGGAAATACTACCATATATGCTGGTGGGAGGGAAAACTCCAATGCTTACACGTCCGTCACACGAAGGAACACCATCCGGTCTTCTTCGCCGCTTCGGGATATGTATTCACCGACGGACTGACCGTCCACCAATGGAGAATCGTGACCGATCGAGTGACGGAGTTCTGCCGGACTCGCGGCCTGAAGCTGGCTTGCACTTCGACGCGGCGCGGGACCTCCCAATCCACCCCATGCGGTGAAAAACTCACGATCACCGAATTCGACTTCATCCGACTGCGCAAGCTGCTAGCCGGCGACTCCCCCTCCGGGTCGCCGAGCGACGCGGACCTGGAGAGACTCCAGCAGTTGCTGGAGTCGGCGGAAACGGTGCCTCCCGAGAAGGTCCCGGCCGACGTGGTGACGATGAATTCCCAGGTACGGCTCAAAGACGAAGTGGCCAACACCGAGATGACCCTTTCTCTGGTCTTTCCGGCCGACGCCCTTCGGGACACGGACTTTGACAAGATGAACATCTCGGTCCTGACGCCGATCGGGCTGTCAATCCTGGGTCGGCGGGTCGGCGACACCGTGGAAGGACGCATTCGAGTCCACGACGTGCTGTATCAACCCGAGGCCGCGGGGGATTATCATCTGTAGCGAGACCCGGTCGCCACACACGTCCTCCTGCAGAAAGACATCGCTCACGACCCGCCGGGACCCCATGCACCTGCGGCAAGCGCCGGTCTGCGCGTCGCGGACCGGCAACTGCCGAGAGGGAATGCCCCGGCATCAAGTCCGTGCTGCGTGCACGGAGAAGGAACTCCCCCATGACGAAAAGGCTCACCGAGTTCGCCCGACATACCGCCCTCCTGACGCTGGGCAGCGCCCTGTGCGTCCTGGCCGTAAAAGGCATTCTGCTTCCGCAGGGATTCCTGTCCCGCAGTTTGACCGGCGCGGCTCTGATCGTGCACTACGCCTATCCGGCCATGCCAGTCGGGACCGCCTATCTGTTGATGAACATTCCGGTGTTCTGCCTGGGCTGGCGTTTCGTCGGCAAGCGGTTCGCGCTCTATTCGCTGTGGGGTATGGTCATCTATTCAGGGATGCTGTACGCGATGACGTTCCGGATCGAGATTGCGGACAAGATGCTCAGCGCCGTCGTCGCGGGGGCCCTGTCCGGAGCGGGAGTTGCAATCGTCCTGCGTTCGTACGGCTCCACCGGCGGCGCCGAGATTCTCTCCGTGATCCTTCGAAAGCTGTTCTTGATCCCGCTCGGCATGGGGTCCATGATCCTGAACGCGGCGATCCTGGCCGTCGCGGTCGTGCTGTTTCCGCTGGAGGCGGTGCTATACACCCTGGTTTACGTGGCCCTCAGCTCGCGAATCACCGACGCGGTCTTCCACGGCCTGACGAAACGTCAGGCGGCGATCATCATCTCGGACCGCTGGGAGGAAATCGCGCGCGAATTGACAACCGACCACCGAATCGGAATCACGCAAATCGACGGCTGGGGCGGTTACCAAGGGACCGGCAAGACCATCCTGTATTCGGTCATCAACCGAAGAAACATGTCGCTCTTGAAGAGAGTCGTCCTCGACAAGGACCCGAGCGCCTTCGTCGCGATCATGACCGCCGAAGACGTCACAGGCGTGGAGGTCGGCAATCAGCCTCACTGGTAGACAAGGCATCTCCTGAGGTGTCTTTGCGGTTTTCCCCTACGTCCCTGTCCCGAACCGGTCGGCGTACTGTACTTGGGTTTAGGTAAGACCTTCGGGTTGGAGTCGGACTCCTCTGTCGTATAACGCGTCTGAAAGGCCCGTACGCAGTGTGACTGCGAAACGTTGTCATTCTTGTCGATAAGGGAGGACAGGACCATGAAAGACAAACGAATGCAACAGATGTTGTCGGAAGCCATCGCCGCGGCGCAGCCGATCCCCGAGAAGACCTACCATCTGTGTTGGTGGGATGACCAGATCCAGTGCCGTCGGGTGCGTCACACGCGTCAGTCGCACCGAGTGTTCTATTCCGCTCCCGGCCACAAGCTGCTCGAAGGTCTGCCGCTCCATCAATCGCGATTGTTGACCACGAAAGTCGCGGAGTTCTGGCGGGAACAGGGCATCGTACCGGACCTGAAGACAAGCCGCAGAAGGAATGCCACGCCGCGTCCGACGCCGCGACCCAGAATCACAGAGTTCGATGCCTTGCGTCTGCGTTGTCTGGCCGACAGCGCAGAATCGCAGGGATTCGCTCCGCCTGCGCGAGTGGAAAAATTGAGGCAGTTGCTTCAAAGGGCGGATGTCGTAAAATCGGGAAAAATCCCCGAGGATATCGTCACGATGAACTCCCGAGTGCAGGTCCGCTATGAAGACTCGCAAGCAGAGACGACGTTGGCTCTGGTGTTTCCGACCGATGTCTGCGACGACAATCGGGAGACGCTGACGCTGTCGATCTTCACCGACACCGGCCTGGCTCTTCTGGGGCGCAGGGCGGGCGACATGATCGATGACCGATTGAGGATCATCGGACTGCCGTATCAGGCGGAGGCCACGGGCAACTTGTACGGTTGACCCGATCGAGTTCGCAAAGGAGTCGACGTGCGCGATGATCGGCGTGTCTTCCCCTGCAAATGGAACGAAAAAGGGTGTCGATGGCAGTGCGTAGATCGCCTTGCGGCGAGGGAATCCATCGACACCCCTCGTATAGGAGCTTGTCGCGAGCGGTCCAAGCCGCGATCGACGGGCGTTACACTACAGGCCGCGTTTCTTCAAGGTCACGCTGATCCCGCCGGTGTGGTTGAGAATCAGGGTCTCCAGATCCGGATTCGTCGTGATCGCTTTGATGAATTCCGGATCGGACTGGCCAGGATTGATGTTGTGACCGATGATCAAACCGCCCGGCCGGACTTTGGGCAGCAGCTTGTTCAGATAGTCGAGATACCCTTCCTTGTCGGCGTCCAGAAACACGATGTCGATCGGCCCCTTGACCTGGGCAACCTTCTCATGGGCGTCGCCTTCGATCAGTGTCACGAGATCCTCGACGTCCGCCTTCTTGAAGTTCTCGCGGGCCATCGCGGCGCGCCGGGCGTCGATCTCGAACGTGGTCAGTTTGCCGCCGGTGGCTTTGAGCGCCAGGCACTGCCAAATCCCCGAATACCCGTTGGAGGTTCCGATTTCGACGATGTGCTTGGCGCCGATGCTCTCGGCGAGAATCCGCAACAACCTGCCGTCTTCGACGGGTACATTCATGTTGCCCCCCCGCTGCGTGCGGTCCATCTCGTCGAGCACGGCGAGAATCGTCTTCTCCGCCTGGGTCTTGGCCAAAGGCGGTTCGCTCTGGAGGCCTTGTCCGCCTCGGGGCCCCATGCCTGGTCCGCGTCTGCCCCCCGGCCCCGGCTGGGCCCAGAGGAAGCTTGCCGCGATCAGAATCAGAACGCCCGTCCCGCTGAACCACATCGTCTTCGACATCGCCGTATCCTTTCAGAAACCCGCGATCCCGCAGTTTGTGCGGCCTTCTGCCAAGGCCGTTTCTCCGTTAGTGCTTCGAAACACGGAATGGTTACAAAATATTCCTTTTCTCCACCGGCGATTGGCTTGGCACGGCAGCCAGAGGGCCGTGAGACCCCCTCTCCCCCCGCCAAAGTTGAAAACCTTGGGTTACTCGTGCCGCAATGCAATGATCGGATCCACCTTGGCGGCGTGGATTGCCGGGTACAGGCCGAAGAGAATCCCGATGCTCATACTGATGAACAACGGCAGGAGGATCCCATTGAGGGTGAGCACCGTAGGCATGTCGGAGAAATGGGTGATCAGTCGAGGGATCAGAACACCGACGCCCAGACCGATCAGGCCGCCGAACATGGACAAAACGCAAGTCTCGATGAGGAACTGGTAGATGATCTGGCGACGCTTGGCGCCGATCGCCCGGCGGATGCCGATCTCGCGCGTCCGCTCGGTCACCGAGGCCAGCATGATGTTCATGATGCCGATGCCGCCGACGAGCAGACTGATCCCTGCGATCGAGCCGAGCACGATGTTGAACGTTCGCTTGGTGGCCTCCGTCTGCTTCAGCAAAGCCAGCGGGACGCTGACGACGAAGTCCTTCTTTTTGTGGAACAGTTGGAGCATCCGCTCGATACCGGCCGCGGCCGCCTCCACGTGTTGGGGTTCGTCCACCTGGACGATGATCTGATGCAATTCAACGCGTTCCCGCTCGAAAGAACCGCTGGTCACTCGGGTGAAGATATCGCCGTAGTACCGTCGGGCGACCTCCAGAGAAATGTAGACGTCGGCCTCCTGGTCGGGGATCTGGATGTTGCCGGCCTGGCCGCTCTCGCTGCGGACGATGCCGACGACCTCGAACTCGTTGCCCCCGATGCGAAGAGTCTGTCCGATCGTGTTCTGCGTCGCCAGCAATTTTCTGGCGCCGAACTCGGTGAGAACGGCCACCGGCGCCTTCTTCTCATCGTCGGACCGCAGGAGCACACGACCGGCTTCCACCTCGCGAGGCACCAGCTCAAACCACTCGGGGGTCGTCCCTACGACACGCAGCTCCATCGATCGTTCGCGAAGACGGGCTTCCTTGCGGATGATCTTCACCGGCGCAGCTTGTCGGACCTGCTTGATGCTCTCGGCCATCCGACGGTAATCGTTATAGGTCAGGCCGTAGACGCTCATCGAGTTGCGGCTCACCGCGGTCTGTTCCTGATCGGCGGGCTTGATCGAGTTGATGATGATATTGTTGCTGCCGAGCCGGCGGATGTCCGCCATGGCCTTCTCGCTGGCGCCTTCGCCGACCGCGAGCATGGCCACCACGCTGCCGACACCAAAGACCACGCCCAGCATCGTCAGAAACGAACGGAGTTTGTGCAACAACAGGTTCTCGATCCCCAGCCAGATGTTCCGCACAATTTTGGTTTGTCTCATCGCATTACACCCCGCTCGACAATCCAAAGTCCTCGTCGGTTCAGACTACGCCTCTCGGACGGCGTCCGCATCGGTCTCATTCGTGTCTCAACGCAATGATTGGATCGACCTTGGCGGCGTGAAGCGCCGGGTACAGGCCGAATACGATTCCAATGCTCATGCTGATCACCAGCGGCAGCATGACGCAATACAGTCGCATCACCGTCGGCATCCCCGAGAAATGCGTGATCAGGAACGGGATCAGCGTGCCGATGCCCAGGCCGATCAGACCGCCGAACATCGAGAGGACCACGGTCTCGATGAGAAACTGAAAGACGATCTGCCGTCGTTTGGCGCCGATGGCCCGACGGATGCCGATTTCCCGGGTCCGCTCGGTCACCGCGGCCAACATGATGTTCATGATGCCGATGCCGCCGACGAGCAAGCTGATCCCTGCGATCGAGCCCAACACGATGTTGAACGTCCGCTTGGTAGCCTCGGCCTGCTTGAGCAGGGCCAAGGGGACGCTCACGGCGTAATCCTCCTTCTTGTGAAACCGTTCGAGCATCCGCTTGATGGCGGCCGCGACCGCTTCGGCGTTCTTCGGATCGTCCACCTGCACGATGATCTGGTGCAGTTCCACCTTCTCCCGCTCCTGGGAACCGGCGGTACGTTTGGTGAAGATGTCGCCATAATAGCGTTGGGCCACCTCCAGCGGGATGTAGACGTCGATGTCCTGATCGGGAACCTGGATGCTGCCCGACTGTCCCCCCTCGCTCTGGATGATGCCGATGACCTCGAACTCATTGCCCCCGATCCGGAGGGTCTGACCGATGGAACCCTGCGTCGCCAACAGCTTACGGGCGCCGTATTCGGTCAGAACCGCCACGGGAGCCCGTTTGTCCTGGTCCTCCTGACGAATGACCCGTCCGGCAACGAGGGTCCGAGGGACCAACTGGAACCAGTCGGGTGTCGCCCCCACCACACGAAGCTCCATGGATCGTTCCCGCAATCGCGACTCTTTGCGCAACAGCTTGGCCGGGGCCACTCGCAGGACGTTGGGGAAACTCTCCGAGATCCGTCGATAGTCCGCGTATGTCAGGCCGTAAATGCTCATATTGGAACGCTGCGTGCTCATGGCCTGTTCCTGGGCCGACTTCACGGAAGTGAGGATGATGTTGTCGCTGCCGAGCTTGCGGATCCGGGCCATGGCTTCCTCGCTGGCGCCTTCGCCGACCGCGAGCATAGCCACCACACTGCCGACGCCGAAGACCACGCCCAGCATCGTCAGGAACGAGCGCAACTTGTGCAGCAGCAGGTTCTCGATGCCCAACCAGATATTCCGAACGATTTTCGTCTGTCTCATTTCAGCAGGTCCCGCCGGGAAACCGCCAAACGCCCGGCGTCGGTAGGACAACGTATCCGTCGCTCCTACGGGTGTCGCGCCGCCGCGACCGGAACGGCCTTGGCGTGAACGCCTTCGATTCTGTCGATGTTGCCGTCGATCATGTGCAGCCGACTTGCGGCGTAGGCGGCGATGTCCGGCTCGTGCGTGACCATGATGATGGTCTTGCCCGCCTTGTTCAATTTGGTCAGCAGTTCCATGATCTGTACCCCCGTGACGGAGTCGAGGTTGCCCGTCGGCTCGTCGGCGAAGATCACCTGGGGATCGTTGGCCAAGGCGCGGGCGATGGCCACACGCTGCATCTGACCGCCGGAAAGCTCCGTCGGACGGTGGTTCAGACGCCCGCCGAGCCCGACCTCTTCGGCCAGCTCTTTGGCCCGCTGGGCGCTGCGGGCCGCGTCCCACCCCAGGTAATACAAAGGCAATTCAATGTTCCGCTGGACGGACAACTGCGGAATCAGGTTAAAGCTCTGAAAGATGAAGCCCAAATACCGCAGGCGCAACTCACTGAGCGCGTCGTCGTCCAGCTTGCTGACGTCTTTGCCGTCGAGGTAATAGGCGCCCGACGTCAGGCGGTCCAGACAACCCAGGATGTTCATCATGGTACTCTTGCCAGAACCGCTGGGCCCCATGATCGCCCAGAAATCACCCCTGGAAAACGTCACGTTGACGCCGTCCAAGGCCCGCACCTCTTCGGCGCCCATCACATAGATCTTGCGGGCATTTTCCAGACGTACGATCTCATGTCCGTTGTTCGACGCAATCCGATTGGCCATCACCGTCCCCCTTGCGGCTGACCGCCGGTTTCACTGCGGCGACCGCCGCCTTCCCCCCGAGCGCCGAACCCGGGCCCGCCGTCAACTCCGCGTCCCCCCATCCCACCGGCCTCACCGCGGGTGCCGCGACGCTGTCGCATCTGCTGGCGTTCCTCGTCGGACATGTTCTCAAACCGCTGACGCATCTGTTCCCGTTGTTCCGGCGTCATGCTGTTCTCGAACTGCTGCCTCATTTTCTGCATCGCCTGCTGCTGTTCTTCGGGGGACATGCTTTCGAACTGCTTTCGGACCGCCTCCATCTGCTCCCGCGAGGGCATCGGGAAACCTTGCCCCCCCTGCTGTCCTGCCATCCCGACGCCGGAGAATCCCGAGGGCCCCAAGCCTTGCGTCGGAACCTGTGCCTCGGGCGTACGACCGGACGGGCCGAACTCCCTTTCATTGGCGGCCCTAAGTTTCTCGTTGATCTTCTGCGTTGTCGTGTCGTTGGCGTCGTCCCCGCCGGGAATCCGCTCGCCGGGCTCCAGGGCCGCTGCCTTCAACGGAGGCGTCAACAAAACCACCTCCCCCTCCGCCAGGCCGCTGCGGATAATGACCATACTGTTGTTGTCCAAGCCGATTTCGACCTTGCGTTCCTGGACGATCCCATCCTTGACCACGTACACTGTCGGCTGGCCCGCAACCCGCAACACGGCCTGGACAGGAATGTACACCACGTCGGCGTGCTGTTCCACGATGATCTCGGCCTTACAGCTCATGCCGCTTCGCAGGCCTTCGTCCGTGGTGTCCAGATTGATGTTCGTGGTGTACACCTTGAGATCGGGGTTCATCCACATGCTCTGGGCGTTGGGCAGCGGCGCGATCCGGGCCACCGTGCCCAGGAATTTCTTGCCCGGCAGCGCATCGACGGTGACCACCGCCGGCAGTCCCGGTCGAACCTTGTCGAGACTGGCCTCATGGACGTCCACCTCCGCCACGGACGAGGAGGACTTCGGAATGTAGATCAGCTCCTGCCGCTCGTATACTTCGACGCCGTCGGCCAGCGGTCTCCGGTCGTCACGCCCGAATCCACCTCGAGAACTGGTCGCATAAACCACCATGCCGTCGACCGGAGAATAAATTATGGCCTTGCTGAGCTGGTCGTCGATCTTCTTGAGTTTGGCCTGCTGGCGGCTCAGTTCCTGCTCCTTGGCCCTCAAATCCGCCTCCGCCTGAACGAGATTCGCCCGAGCCTTGGCCTTGGTCCGTTCCAACTCCATTTCCGCCTGCTTGACGTCGCTTTGAAGCTGTTCAAGCTTCTGCGTGTGGGTAAAATTCTCCAGAACTTCGAGATTGTTGTTCGCCACTTCCAGCCGGACTCGGTTGCGATTTCTCGTCAGCTCGTCGGCCTGCATTTCCGTCAACGAGAGGTATTTCTCTTTGTACAGCGCCTGCGACCACTTCAAGGTCTCCTCCGCCCGCTTCAATTCCTCCTCGGCCAGGGTGATGTCGTTCTTGGCCTGAGCCAATTGATTGCGATACTCCCCGTTAGGGTCGGTGTACTTCTGCAGGTCCAACTGGGCGAACCGCAACTTGAGCTCGGCCACGTCGATGTTGCTCTGCCCCTGGCTTCGGGTGATTTCAAAATTCTCCTTGGCGTTGACCCAAGCGGCTTCGGCGTTCTGCAGACGGATCTCCTGATCGATCCGGCTGTCCTTGAGCGTACTGACGTCCAGCTCGACCAGAACGTCCCCCCGTCGAACACGCGTGCCCTCAGGAACGATCGAAATGATCGTCGTGCGCCCTTCGACCTCGTTGCGGATGACCTCCTGCTCGCGGGCCTTGATGGCGCCGGACTCCAGCACGCTGATGCTCAAAGGCCCTCGCTTGGCGACGAACGTGGCCATGACCGCCGCGGGGTCTTGGCTGCCACGAACGACTTTGAACCAGACCACGACGAACACGACCGCCGTGACGAGCACGGCCGCGCCGATCAGTTTAAAGGGCTTGCGTGAAGTACCATTAGCTTTGTTGTTGGCTGTCATGCTTGATGTCCTCGGGCGAAAACTCTTCCCACAATCCACGTTCGTTCACTTTGAGAATCCCCAGATCCCGCTGGATCTCCAGTTCGGCGATCCGATAATTGACCACGGCCGCCGTCAACTGGTTCCTCGCGGAGAGCAGCGAATCCTGGGCGTCCAGCAAATCGCGAATCTGCCTTCGGCCGGCCTCCAAAAACATTGTCGTGCTTCGGACCCGCTTTTCCGCCACGACGACGGACTTGGCCTGGATGTTGAGGCTCTCGCGGGATTCCCGCAAATTGCGCAACTCGTCGCGGATCGCCAGCTTGATGTTGTCTTCCAACGACTGCACACTTCGCGTGGCCCGTTCCAGACTGATCAGGCTGTTGCGATAGGCATTTCGCTGGGCCGTCCGCTCGATCGGCAGATCCAGCGGCATCGAAGCGTTGTATCGCCCCCCGCTGAATCGCAGGTCGCCGTCGTTGTCGTTGTCGGTAAAACTGGCGCTGCCGCGAAGGTTCAGACCCGCTTTGAGGGCGTCCGCACGGACCACCACCTGCCTCTGCGCGTCATAAACCGCTCCCAGGGAGACAAGCATGTCCAGACGCTTCTCCAGAGCCAACCTCACGGCCAACGATTCGTCGATCTCCAAGGGACCGGCTCCCTCCTTGCTCGGGGCCACCAGCTTCACCGGCGTATCGGCAGACGGCGCCGTCTCTTGCGCCGCGGCGGTGGCGGCCTTGAGGCTCTCGGTGATCTCGTCGGCCTGCTTGCGCAGTTGCTCGAGGTCGCTTTGGTCCAATTCGATCCACGCGTCGACCGGCAGACCGATCGTCACTTTGAACGAATCCAGCGAACTCTTGAGCTGTTCCTGGGCGGTGATCCACCCGTTTCTGGCACTGAGTTCCCGCTGCAGTGCCTGATCCACATCGATCTCGGAAATTCGCCCGGCGTCGCCTCGACGACGGGACCACCGAGCGGATTGCACCGCGCTCTCATAGTTGGCCCTTGCATTGGCCACCGAATCCACCTGACGCAGAACCGAATAATACTGCCGAGCGATATTGACCGCGAACGTCTGCTTGTATCGTTCGAACTCCCAAATGCGATAGACGACATTGCGTTCCGCCTGGGTCAGATTCTCGGTGATGATGTGCCGTCCTGCCCCGCGCAACAGAGGCATGGAAATGGACGTATCGACACTCACCCCCATCGTTGACGACCGTCCCTGCGTAAGCAGGTTGGCCAGATCGATCGCGATGGCCGAACTGAGGGCCAACCCGCTGGTCAGAAGACGACTAACGTTGGCCGAGGCGTTGTTGTTTGTCGTTACGACCGTGTCGCCGGTGGTGTTCATGGTCGCGGAACTGTTCGTGCCGGCCCCGAAGATGTTTCGAAAGTCGTTTCGACGCAGATCCAGATCCAGTGCCGCCTGGAAGACCGTCTCCTTCTGCGACTGGTACGCAGGGCTGTTTCGGGCTCCAATCTGAAGGGCGTCGATCAAGGAGATCTTCAGCGGCCGATTCGGCTCGATCGCAACGCCCAGGTCATCCGACCTCGCATCGTACGAACGCTCGGGTTCGGGCCAATGTGGAATCGTCGGCAACTTGTCCGTCCCCAAAGAAGCCGCACCGGCGTGGGCCAACCCCTGCACTTCCATCAGACGCCGACGTAAGATGTCGCTGGGCCGTTCGACCTGAAAAGGTTCCGTCTTGCCCAAAGCCTCCTGCTGTTTCTTTTCGATGATGTCATAGGCGACTTCGTCCGCTTTCTCCCGGTGTTGGGCCGGGCTGCGGCACCCGGTGAACACCAGGCTGCAAGAGGACAGCGAGGCAGCACAAACCAACCAACCGAGAGAGCTTCGTTTCATGAATGCATCCAACCCTGAAGATTCCTGCCCATGCACACACCATCACGGCGGCCGTCGGAGATGGGACGCTCCCGGCATCGCGCAAACCTGTCCGCACGAATCTGCGGACCTCCCCGATCCACACACATCGGGGAATCCGCTTCGATACCCTAAGCCTCTGTCGCGTCGAACCGCCTTGTTATTACAGACGCCTCTCAAACCCGGCTCATTGCATTAAACGCTTTTTCTGCGTGTCCGCGCCGGACGCACACAGAGCCGCCCACTTGATAAGTGGCCCCAAAGTATACCTCCGTTACAAGAATTTGGAAGAGCAAATCGCGAATGTGCATCGTTCCTCCCGCTTGAGTCAAAGGAAAGCGTTGCTTGGCGAGAACTCCCCTGGTATCGTGGTTCGCGTTGCGGCGGTTGCAGTTGCGTAAATGGTACAACCGCCGGGAGATTCGTCAGCGGCGATTGGGGCTAGGAGAACTTGGAGGCAAATCGATGGAGACATCCATGGAACAACCGACAATCTCAAGCGGAGGCAGACTGATTTCGCTCGACGCCCTGCGGGGATTCGACATGTTTTGGATCGTTGGCGGCCACGCCATCGTTTCGGGTCTGGGCAAAGGTCTGAATTGCGAATGGTTCAACCGGCACGTTCTGCCGCAGATCCAGCACATGCCGTGGGAGGGCTTCACCGCGTGGGACCTGATTATGCCCTTGTTTTTATTCATGGTGGGCACCGCCATGCCCTTCTCTTTCGCCAAGAGGCTCTCCCAAGGCCAGAGCAAGGGCCGGCTCTTTGCCCATGTTCTCTATCGGGTGGTTGTCCTGTGGATTCTGGGCATGATCGCCCAGGGCCGCCTGCTCGAATACGACCTGGCCCAACTGCGGCTCTACAGCAACACGCTCCAGGCGATTGCCGCAGGGTATCTGATCGCTTCGATTCTCCTGCTGACCCTGCGGACCCGCTGGCAATTTGTCATAACTGCTGGATTGCTCTTGGGTTACTGGGCTCTGCTGGCTTTGGTGCCGGTCCCAGGACACGGCGCAGGCAAGCTGACGCCCGACGGAAATTTGGCCATCTACATCGACAAGCTGATCCTGGGCCGATTTCAGGACGGAACCACCTACACCTGGATCCTCAGTAGCATGACCTTTGCAACCACCGTGATGCTGGGCGCGTTCGCCGGTCAGTTGCTGCAATCCGATGGAACCAAATGGCAGAAGGTCGTGATCCTCTTCTGCTCGGGGCTGGCCTGCGTACTGATCGGTTGGGCTTGGAGCTTCGTATTTCCGATCATCAAGCACATCTGGACCAGCTCGATGGTCCTTTTCACAGGCGGCTGGAGCCTCCTTCTGTTGTGCCTTTTCTATCTTGTCATCGACGTGCTGCGACTGCGATTCTGGGCATTCTTCTTTGTCGTCATCGGCAGCAACGCGATCGCGGCCTACATGGTGACGCGGGTTTTCGATTTCCGGCACATCAGCGACATCTTCATCCACGGTCTGGCCAAGTGGACCGGTCCCTGGCATGGTTTCGTCCAAGCGGTCGGCGCATTCGCGGTCCTGTGGCTGATTCTGTGGCTGCTTTATCGCAAGAAGATCTTCATCAAAATCTGATTCCTTCACCGCCAGGACCGCGGCCGGGCGGTGCCGGGGGAAGGCGTCAGGGCTTGCCAGTTCGACGGATCGTCGCCGAAGGACCCTGGAGCGATCCGCGACAGAGAGAGCCCCTGGCCGTTCGCTTGGTTCGGCCAGAGATCGACACCGCCGGGGAAGTCCTGGTGCCGCGAACCGTCGCTGTAGCGGATTCGATCCACGACGATCCAGCTTCGCGCGCCCTTGTCGTCGAGGTCGCCTGGACGGAGGAGTTGGATTGTTTGGCCGGAATTGCTCAGCCGTCCCGCACCCCAAGACAGAATCGCCGTCGAGGCCGGGACGGTAAAGCGACTGAGGAACACCGAGGCATCCTTGACAAGCAACATGTACCCATGAGGTCCGAGCGTGATCGGCGGATCGGACGGAAACAGCAGGTCGATCTGAGGGTCTTGTGGATCGTCGGTGAACCGCCACGGCGTCCCCCGATGGAAATCGTACAGAACGACGTTGACGTCGCTGATGTTGTACAATTCGACGTATTCCACCTCCGTCGTGCCGTCGGAACGGTACAAGATCTCGTTGATTACGACCGGTCCCACCTGAGGCCCCGCGTTCGGGCGACCAGGCGTGGCTTGGGCCGCCGGGACGAGGCTCGGATAGACCGCCAGGCTCTCGTACCGTTCAAACGCGACGGCGGGTTCGGAAGGACCGAACACCCCCTGCTCGCTGTACCCTGTGAGGTTGCCCTGGAAGCCGGAATGAAGATACACCGCCTCGCCTGCGGCACTGAGACCGAACGGCTTGCGACAGCCGGGATCGTAGATGTTGCCAAAATGCAGGACTTCGTCGAATACCAGCAGCCCCGCGGGCGGAAGAATCGTGCCCTGGGCGATCTGATATTTCGTCCGATCGTTGTTGTCGTCGCTGAGAAACCACCCCCCGATGTCGATGGGGCGGCTCGTCGTGTTGCGAAGCTCGATCCAGTCCGGCCCCACGCCGGAGGAGTTGGCCAGCAATTCACTGATGACGACCGCGCCGGGATCGGGGACTTCGCCGGCGTCGCTCCGACCGGGCGAGCCTCCCCAGCCAGCGCTCGGACGCCAGGCGCTGCGGTTGTTCCAGAGCGAAACAGGCGTGCCCGCCGGATCGATCACCGTGAGCGAGAAGCCGCCGCCATCGGTGATGTCGTACCAGTCGTCGCGATACGAAAAGCTCTGGATGACGTCGCCCCGCGCGTCCACCAGTTCGATGCGCTCCCCGCTGTTGCTGAGACGACCGGCGTACTGCCCTGCGATGGGAAGCCCGTGCCCATACAGGGCCTCGAAGGCCTCGCGGTTCTGAACCACCAGACAGAAGGCCCCCGGCGCCAATTCCACGTCTGAGAACGTGAAATCGATGCCTCGGGTGAACCGCACGAGGTTCAGATTGATGGTCTCAGTGCCGATGTTGGTCAACTCGAGGTACTCGGTATCCGGGACGTCGTCGCTCGGATGATATTGGATCTCGCTGATGCGAAGACTTTCCTTTACCGACCCGACCGCGAAGACCGCGTCGGCCAGCGCGCTCCACAGGTTGCCGCTCTGGGTTCGAGCCTTGACCCGAACGCTGCGGGTCAGCGGGATCGGACCGCGGTAGAGCTGCTCGCCGGAGGGGTTTTGATTTGCAGGGGTCTTGCCGGCCACAAGCTGGACGTTGATCAGGAAGTCGGAACTCGACACCCCTGCGTTCAATCCCTGGATCGCCAGCATGTTGGCACCCTGTCGAAGGTTGGGCAAAGAGGCGGACACATCGATGGACTCGAACAGGACCGCTTGATCGTCACTGTGGCTGGCGCCGGCCACGGAGTTCCACGCCGGAAGGCCGTCGAAGTTCCGTCGGGCGATTTCGACCCCGTTCAAGTATGCGATAAATCCGTCGTCGTACTGCATCTTGAGAGTCATCGTATCAAGAATGCCGGCCTGCCCGTCGAACTGAAAGGGGATGCGGATATAGCAGGAGCCATTGAGGTTGTACATCCGGCTGCCCACGTCGAGGCTGATGTGGTTTTCGTATCCGCTGCTCCGCTCGTAACCGACGCCGCCGGGTTCGCCCGAAGACGACAGCCAGGCGGAGTCGTCGAAGGAACGGACGGACCGCCAGTCTCCCACGTCCGGACCGGTCGGAACCAGGACTCGCTTGGCCGCGCCGGGGGCGACCAGCATGATTTCCGTAGAGGTCTGGGACGCATCGAAAAGCACCGGATCGCTGCCGTCGAGGGTATAGTAAACAGGCGCCCCCTGCGGCGACGGCACGATCCGGAGCCAATCCCCGCGGTTGACGTTTCCGCCAGGGAGGGTTGTCCCCCCCACCGTGAAAGTCGGCCCGGCGAAGGTGTACATGCCTTCCCGTACACAAGCCTCCAGGAAGATGCTCTGCCGGCTGGGGGTCCAGGTGTCGACGATGTAAGTGTTCATATTCGGGATCACGCTGACCAGCTCGCTTCGCAACTCGTTGAAGCGTCGGTTGACGTTCTGCTGAGTCAGGGCCCCGCCGTTGAAAAAATGCTTATAGAGGCGGTCCGCGAAGAGCAAGCGGAAATCCTTGTTCGCCTTGAGAGCCCGGTACAGGATGCCGTTGCCGCTGCTATCACTGTTGAGCTGAGGGAATCGGTCCGTGTTCAGTTGGCCTGATTCGAACGTGCCCTCGGCATCCCAGACGAAAAACTTCCAGCGGCCGGTTTCCGACCGCTCGCACGCGGCCGACCAGTTGTTCTGCGGCCAGTCCCAATCGTTGGGCCACAGACGAATGATCAGATAGTCGATGAAGCAAACGACGTCGAGTTTCTTGCACAGCTCGGCGTAGTACGCCGGGTTGCTCATGTTGTAGTTGCGGGCATAGGCGATCATGGCGTCCCAGGAGGCGGAGTCGCCGTCACGAATGCCGTTCATCGTCATCACGTCCCAAGGCTTGTCGCTGTTGAACCACCGCCGGCACGACTCCTCCTTCACGTGCTCGGTGATGTTGTAATACCCCTTGTACTCGCCGTTGATCGTCAGGTTGGCGAAGGTACCCATGCAGGCGACCTGGCCCATGTCACGATGGAGCCGCCGGAGCAGTTCGTCCTTGATGAACGGGTTCGTCCGGTCGTTGTGGCCGGCACGAAGGACGATCGTCTCGAACTCTTCGGCCGTCGAGAGCGGGAACAACGGATACTCCAGCTCGCTCGGGCCGTAGCGGCCGCGAAAGTACAGGCGGAAGCTGATTTTGCCGTCGCCCGACCATTGCCCGTTCTGACGGACGTAGCGGGGCCGCATCCAGGGGCTGCCGTGCACCCGAAGACCACAATCGACTTGGAACTCCTCGTCGTCACCCGGCGTGATCCATTCGACGGAGACCGGTCGCTCCAGGTCACGATTGAGGATGTTGTTGTAGCTGCCGACGCCGGTGGAAGTCCACACGCCGCCGCTGTAGGTACCGCCGACGATGGCCATCACACCGTTGGGCTCATAGAATGTGTTGCCGGGGTCGCCCACCAGCGAAAGGATCGGCAAAGTCTTGAGCTCCGGACGGTTTTCGAAAAAGTAAGTCCGGGTATGGATCCTCGTTGGTTTGTAACCGTCCTTGAAGGCCATCGCCCGCACGCAGGTGGTTTTGGTGATGCGGATCGGACCGGTGTAGGTCTTGCCGGGCGGGATGCGATAACCCTGTGTGGCGTCGGGCGCAACACCGTCCAATGTGTAGACGATCCTGGCGCCCGGTGTGTCGGTCGTGATCGTCAGGTCGATGCCGGGAGCCCCCCCCAGACGCGTCACCTCGGGGCTGTAAAGACCCCGTTCGTGACTGAACCGAAGCGGCGCGACCTCGCCCAGATAGCCTTCATTGTTCTTCTTGCCGGGCGTCGGCTCGCCGAAAAAACGCAGGGTGTCCCCTCCGTCGGGATACCGGCCGTAGGAGATGTCGCTTGTCTGTTGGGGGTAGAGAAGGCTGTCGATCAGAGTGACCCCGTCGGCGCCGAACAGATAGACCCCGCCCCCCTTGGCGTTCAGGCGAAACCCCGCATGGAAACCCGAGGCGGGCGGACCGGTCGTTCGCGTGCCCGCCGGAGGCGGAACAACCTGATAGTCGCCCGTCTGACCGTCCATCCAGATCCACAGGTAACCGCCGGGACCGAGCGTGGTCGCCCCGGCGTTGCCCAAGGGGATCTGCCACCTCTTGGGGACTTTGGGGTCGTCGCTCAAGTACATCCCGCCCACGTTGACCAGAGCGTCGCCGGCGTTGTATAACTCGACCCAGTCGTCGAAATCGCCCTGGGGGTCCGAGAAAGATCGGGAATTCGAGGCCATCAGCTCATTGATGACGACTTTCGCGTGCGACAGCCCGCTTACCGACGACACCACTGCAAGCGTCAGCACCAAACAGGAACCCCTCACGGGACCTCTCCGGGCGCTCCACGTCGTGGGCGTTCGAAACGTGCCTTTCGATGCGTGCATGCTCACCCAATTCTCCTGACTGATCTTGTCTTTGCGAGTATACCAGATCCCGGCCTGGAAATCGAGGCAATTGCGTATGCCACCCCAGGCGAACGGGCCCACTTGAACCCCACGGTCACCCATGTTATGCTCCTCGATTGAGTTACGATGGTTGATGCGCAAATGTTGGCTTGAAAAAAGCCGGGTTGTCGTTCTCCGAAGCCCCAAAAGCAACTATCGAGGATTTCCACCAAGGCAGGAACCATCCGTGCGTGATTTGATCGAAGAAATCAGGGAGTTCAACCGCCGGCGCGACTGGGAGCAGTTCCATTCGCCCAAGAACTTGGCGATGTGCCTGGCCGCGGAGGTGGGCGAATTGCTCGAACAGTTCCAATGGCTCACCGAGCAGCAGAGCCGCGACCTGCCCCCGGCGCGACGAGCCGCCGTCGAGGAGGAAATCGGCGACATCACCCTGTGCCTGTTGAACCTCGCGGACAAGCTGGGCATCGACCCCCTCGACGCCGCCTCCCGCAAGCTCCGGACAAACGAAGCCAAATACCCCGTCCACAAGGCCAAAGGCCGGGCCGACAAATACTCCGAATTGGGATAATAGACCGCAAGTCCGAAACTCGAATATCGAAATCCGAAACAAACACAAATAACCGAAACCCAATCGCTCGAAATGCTGACGCAGCATCGGATGTGCCGTTTAGAGCCTTTGAGTTTTGGATTTTGAATTTGTTTCGAGTTTCGTGCTTCGGATTTCGGGTTTATCCCTTCTGCGCCAGATACCGCCGGATCGCCTGGATGCGGATCTCCGCAGTTGGGTGGGTGGAGAAGTACTCGCCCAGGGTCAGTGGGGCCGGGGCTTGGTGCAGGCGGGACAGGCGGGTGAGCAGGCGGATCGCACCCTGCCCATCGTAGCCCGCGGCCAGCGCCAGGCGGACCCCCAGTTTGTCGGCATCGAGCTCGTTGTCCCGCGAATAAGCGGTTTCAAGGAAGCGGAGGCCTACGTTCTTCAGCCAAGCGCCCAGCGGGCCCTGGACCGGCGCTGCCCGCGAGGCGGCGGCCATCGCGGAACTGGTCATGATCCGGTCGATGGCGTGGCCCTTGAGGACGTGGCCCATTTCGTGGCCCAGGATGAAGGCGATCTCATGCTCGTTCCATTCGCACAGGTCGAGGATGGGCCGGCTGACGAAAATAAAGCCGCCGGGCAAGGCGAAGGCGTTCGGCTCGCCGCAGAGGAAGGCCTCGAAGTGGAACGTGCGAAGCTTGTTCGCAACGTGGGCGGCCAGCCGGCTGCCGGCTTGGTCGAGGGCGTCCCGCGTCCGCGGTTCGGCGTCGATCTGAAGCTGCGTGCGGGCCTCCTGAGCCAGGTCCAGACCGACTCTGTGCTCCAAGCGGATCGTGTCCGCCTCGGAACCGGTCGCGGAGGCCCACATCCACCGGGCCTTGCGAACCTTGGGAGCCATCTTACGCCCCAGATGATAAAAGAAACTGTCGGACATACCCGCAGAGCGAACCTGCCTGTACCCCTCTTCTTTCTGTCTTTCGGACGTTCGAAGGAGCGTGCACGGCACCCCCTCCCGAACGATCCGGCCCACAAGCCGACCCCCCAACGCCGATCGCATCAGGCCATACGACCACAAGCATGATACGGTGCAGGTAAGACCTGGTCAACCGCGATAGTCCGGCCGGATTCACGATTCCCTCCGAGGGAGCTTCGCCCGAAGAAGATCGTCCGGGCACTACCCGCCCGCTGCCGCGGTTTGCATGTCACGCGTCTCGGTCTTCAATAACTTCATGAACTCGCGCTGCCGTTCCACGACTCCCTGGAGCCTATCGAAAATAGGGACCGAAAATAGAAATAGGGACTGTCCCCCGCCAGCCCTGTAGAAGAACTTGTGATAGACCGTCCAGTGACGATCCGCCAGTGTGCGCAGGGTGCGGAAAATACCTGTTACGGTGGCTGGACCTCAATGGAGCACCCATCCCAAAGCGATCTGCTGCCACGTTCGCATCGTGGGCTCGGCAAATGCCCAGACAAGCGGTTGAACCAAAGTGCTCCATGCCGATATGCAGAAGGTAGCGTCCATGCCGACATCTCCGATGCATTGCGTGATAACAATACAATTACCTCGGAATGTCGGCTTTTTTTGTCAGCACAATACACCCTCAGAAATAGCTAAAATCCACGTAGATCTGTATTGCGTCGAAAAACGGGTGAGAATAGGATGGGTGCGTTGCCATCGTCGCGGGGTGGGGGCTTTGGCCGCCCTCTTGCACAGATGGTCAGTTTCACGCCGAGCCGCTGTTCACGCCAGGCTCTTGAATCGGGAGACTGTGATATGCACGCCGAACACAGATCCTGGGGAATTGCCACCGAAAGCCGATCTGGCTTTGAGAAATCGCCTCGATTTCCGCTTCGTAAGCGTGATCATCTGGACCACACAAAAAATCTTCAGATTTCCAGAAAATTCCGGGGGATCTTGTGCGCAAATCTCGCATTGTACTGTAGAAGGCCACGGGGCAGGTAGTCTGCGCCTGCCATGGGCCGCTGTCGGTGTATGTCTGAGTGTGTCGGCGGTTTCAGTGCAAGAGGGCCGCAGAAAGGAGGCAACAGACAAGAACGCACAGATGATCAGCACGCACATAGATGGATTTGAGGACAAAAGCAGCCGGTGAGTTCTTCGCGGCCAAGCAGAGCACTCACCGGCCCGGTCCGACCCGGACGCTTGGTTTGCGCACCTGGGAAGGATCCTTCCATTCTATCGCAAACCCCACAGCGACACAAGAACGCGGTCAGGCGGTATTGTCTACGGGCCGGGGGACAGTCCCTATTGTCTCGGTGTCCTTACGGGGGAAGAGAGAAAGGAGGCACTATCGGCACAGTGTGGAGAGTTTCGTGGCGAGCCGGCGTGTTGGGTTCGTCGTTGCCGGTTCGCAAGATGGAAGAAGGGTAAGACGCACAAGATTGGGAGGTCATGAACTATGAGACGATTAAAAGCAACGCAGGGAGGAATCGTCGGTCTGTGGATCGCGGTGCTGACGCTGTTGTGCTTCGCGACCCCGGCAACGGCAATCACTTGGGGCTGGCCTGATGGCGAGCTCCACCGCAACGTCGGGGCGATGGTCCTCTACGATGCTCTCAACGATCAATGGTTCCAGGGATGCTCAGGCACGCTGATCCATAAGTACATGTTCCTGACGGCCGGGCACTGCACGGCTTGGGTCGAGAACTATGACGTTACGGAGATCCGGGTCAATTTCGCCCAGGATGCTCTGGATTTCAGCGATCCGACGACGTGGCGTGAAGTGGACATCGTCGTCACGCACCCGGATTATGCTTGGTTGGCCCGCTCCGACATACATGATGTCGGCGTGCTGATCCTGAAGGAACCGGTGTTGGACAGGGAACCGGCCAAGTTGCCCAAATTGGGCCTGCTGGATCAACTGAAGAAGCAGAAGAAGCTGCGTCAGGGTTCGGAGGAAGAGGATTTCGTCGTGGTGGGATACGGCGCGACGCTGCATTGGCCGCCGTCGCCTCCCAATCCGAGGCACACGTACGACCACTGCCGCCAGTTCGCCTTCTCGGAATATCAGGCGCTGTTGCCCGCGTGGTTGCGGATGTCGCAGAACCACGCCACCGACGACGGCGGTTCGTGTTACGGCGATTCCGGCGGACCGGCATTCTGGATCGACCCCCAGGGGCGGGAAATCCTCGTGGGGATTACCTCCTGGGGGGACGTCCCCTGCGTGGCGACCGGTTTCAACTACCGCACCGACATTCCCCAGACGCAGGATTTTCTCCTGTGGGTCTATGAGAACTGCGTTGCGCAGTGACGGGACCGTCGCAAAACAAGCGTTCTCCTGATGAGCGGATCGGGCGGGTGATTCACGCGATCACCCGCCCTCCGTGCCTGCAGCCACAGGGCTACGCCGCAAGAGGCAGAAATGACACCGCTCGGCGCGAGCGAGGACAAACAGGAGCAAGGACAATGGACGCATTTCGCGAAATCCTGATCTTGTTTTTATATGCTGTTGCCGCCGACGCGCGGTACAGCGGCGGGACGGGGACTGCGGAGGACCCCTACCAGATCACCACGGCCGCCGAGCTGATCGCTCTGGGCGATGTTCCCGAAGACTACGACAAGCACTTCGTCCTGACCGCCGATATCGACCTCGATCCCAACCTCCCCGGCCGGAAGGTGTTCGACAGGGCCGTCATTGCGCCGGACACGAACCTGTCGACCCTGCTTTACGAGGGGACGCCTTTCACCGGCGTGTTTGACGGAGGCGGTCATACCCTCGCCAATCTGACGATCATCGGGGGGCAGTATCTGGCCCTGTTCGGATGGACGGACTCCTCGGCGCAGATCCGCCGCCTGTACCTGACATCGGTCGCAATCAATGGGACAGGCTCCTTCGTGGGCGGTCTGGTCGGACGCAACGAGCACGCCGATATCCTTGCCGCCCACAGCAGCGGCCGGATACGGGGCGACTCCAACGTGGGCGGTCTCGTCGGGTGCAACAGCTATGGCTCCGTTGTCGCTTGCCACAGCCACGCTTCAGTCAGCGGCTTCGGCTGGGGCGTGGGGGGCCTGGTCGGCATCAATTATCGGGATGTCGCCACCAGTTGCAGCACCGGCGCGGTCAGCGGAACCGCATCCGGCGTCGGAGGGCTCGTGGGCGACAATGAAGGCAGCGTCACTTCGTGTTTTGCCACAGGCTCGGTCAGCGGCAGATATTACGTCGCCGGCCTGTCGGGCGACAACGAGGGAACCATCCTAGCCAGTTACAGCCGCGGTTCGGCAATTGGCGTAGACTTCTATGTGGGGGGTCTGGTGGGCGAAAACCAGGGGAGCATCGTCGCATGCTACAGCAGCGGCTGGGTTTGGGGCGCCTCCAAGGTGGGGGGACTCGTGGGGACGGCCGGGTGGGAAAGCGTTGTGGATTGCTCTTTCTGGGACATGGAGACTTCCGGCCAAACCACCAGTCCGGGCGGCCACGGCTTGACCACGGCCCAAATGCGGACCCGCCGCACCTTCCTCGATGCCGGTTGGGATTTCGTCGAGAACAGCGACGACACCGAAACCGCTTGGATGATTGCTGAAGATCGTGATTATCCCCGCCTGGTCTGGGAGTGCAGAACGCTATGCCCCGCTTCTCTCGAGGGCGCGGTCATTTTCGTCGATAAGAATCTCGAGGCCGCAGTGGAGAATGAGCTGTGCGTCTGCCGCCCAACCGTTGACGACATGCTCGGTCTCGTCCAATTCTCCAACGGTGGATGGTCGTGTCCGAAGGCGAGGATCGTCGACCTGACGGGCATCGAGTATGCCGTGAATCTTCGAACGCTGTCTCTTCCGTTCCATGAGGTTCGTTTCCTGTCGCCGCTGTGGGGTATGACCAATCTGGAACATCTTGACCTGCGTGAGTGCCCTGTTCGAGATCTCTCGCCGTTGTCGGTCTTGCGCAGGTTGTCCTGGTTGAACCTCCACAAGACCGCGGTCCATGACATTTCTCCGCTGGTGGGGTTGACGTCGTTAACCTTTGTCGATCTTCGAGGCACTCTCTTGGACTTGGAGGCCTACGAAGTGCACATTCCACGACTTCGTGCCGAGAACCCCGAGATCACAATCCTGTATGATCCATATCGATGACTATCCTGGCTGGCACATGGGCGCAACGAACGCGATGTCGCCTGAGGCGTTCGGATGGTTAGGGTCGCTTTTGTCGGCCTTGGCACCGTCGCGTTGGCGTACAAGTAGCGATGGAGGCGGGTTCCACGGTGAGGATGTCACTCTTCCTGGAACTCCTCTGCACGCACGACCTTGACGGCACCACATGTGAAGAACGCGCTGCACCCATAGCTTGAGGACAGTTCAACTTCAATTCGAAGATCCGCTGTACTACCTGTGCCCGGCTGGGCATGGTTGATCTTGAGGTCGAAGAGCACATTCTGGCCGTTCCATCCCTTGAAGGACTCAAGCTCCACCTGACAGAACCGAAGGATAGCAAGCGTACGGTTCCTGAGCACGTAGTACCCGCGCGCATCCACCTCGCTGGTCGTTTCGAATACATGGATACCGCACTCCATGTAGGGCGCGTCGAGTCCTCCGCGTTCAAATCGCACATAGACAACCTCCGCGTCATGAAACGAAGGCCACCGCCCAAATCGCTGCGTCAGCAATTCCTGATTCTCGATTCGTACCATCTCTATTCCGGGGTCTTACCGATGCTTCAAATCAGGTTTCTTTTGCTTGTTCACCTCATCGTCACGCCGAACACGTCAGGAAGTAGTCGGCGAACATCAGAATGGGGACTGCGAATACCTCAGGACGCATCATGGTTCGATTCTCCCGGCCTCCTTCACAGAATGAAATCCGTTGAAAGGAAGCGGGAACTCCTGGCCGTGAGGATCGATTTGATCAGGAGCTTGTTCGCTTCGGTTTCTTTGGCGGCTACCAGGGTTCGGATCGTGAAGACCCGCAGGGCGTCGCTCACGGAGAGCGTCCCCTCGGCGGAGTCCTTGCGGCCGGTGAAGGGGAACGTATCGGGGCCTCGCTGGCACTGGCTGTTGATGTTGACACGACAGACCTGGTTGACCAGCGGGTCCACCAGCTTGGCGATGACGCCGGGGTCGGTGCCGAAGACGCTCACCTGCTGGCCGTAGTTCGAATCGATCACGTAGGTCATCGGCTCGGCGACGTCCTTGAACGTCGCGACCGGGACCACGGGGCCGAACTGCTCCTCGACGTAGAGCCTCATGCCGGGCCGGACCGGGTAGACCACCGCGGGCGACATGAACGTGCCGCTCACCTGCCCGCCTGCGTTGACGATCTTGGCTCCTTTGGCCAGGGCGTCGGCGATCAGGTCCCCCAGGTACTTCGTTTTGTGGGGCTCAGGCAACGGCGTGATCTGCACGCCCGGCTCCCAGGGCATTCCGCCTTTGAGCTTGTCGACCGCTTCCGTGAACTTCGGCAGAAAACGCTCGACGATCTCCTCGTGGACGAAAAGTATCTTCAATGCCGTGCATCGCTGGCCGTTGTAGGAGAGCGACCCGAGCACGCACTCCTTGACCGCCAGGTCGAGGTCCGCGTCCTTCAGGACGATGCCTGCGTTCTTGGCCTCCAGGCCCAACACGCAGCGGAGCCTGTGCGGCTTGGGGTGCTGCTTCTTCAGGATGTCCGCGACCCGGCTGGAGCCGATGAACGCCAGGACGTCGATCCGACCCGACTCCATCAATGGCTGGATGACCTTGTGCCCATCGCCGTAGACGGTGTTCACCACGCCCGCGGGGAACGAGTCACGGAACGCCTCCAGCAAAGGCCGGTGGAGCAGAACGCCCATCTTCGGTGGCTTGAAGATCACGACGTTGCCCATGATCAGGGCCGGGATCAGCGTCGTGAAGGTCTCGTTCAACGGATAATTGAACGGCCCCATGCACAGCACGACGCCCAGCGGCGCCCGGCGGATCTGTCCGATCACTCCCTGCTCGATGACGAACCGCGACGAGACGCGGTCCAGGTCCTTCAAGGCCCCGATCGTGTCGCGGATGTAGTCCACGGTCCGATCGAACTCCTTCTCGGCGTCGGGGAGGGTCTTTCCGATCTCCCACATCAGGAGCTTGACGACGTCGGCCCGCCGTTCTTTCATGCGGTAGGCGAAGCCCTCGACGTGAAGGATGCGCTGCTCGACGGACATCGTCGGCCAGGCGCCCCGCCCATGGTCGTACGCCTTGCACGCGGCGTCGAGCGATTCGAGAGCCTGCTCGGCCCCCAGCAACGGATAACTGCCGATCCGTTTCTGCCGGCATGTCCCATCCACCGATTCGCAGACCGGTGAATACACGTCTTGCTGCGCCCCGGCCCAGGTTCGGATCTGTCCATTACAGAGATATTCGCGTTGCTCGACGGGAGTTCCGATGCGGTGTTGCTCGGGAATTCCCTCGGTCGAGGGAAACAGCGAAATCGCGGCCTTGTCCACCATAGTGACCATCCTTTCTCTTGGATCCTTCCAAGAAGCCGAGTTTTCTCCTCTTGCCAAGGGGAGGATAACGCCCCAGACCCAGCACAGTCAACATGTTCGAGCCAGGAGGCCGGTTTTCCCCTTGTCGGAAAGCTGGATGGGTTCATCGCCAAACGGGACGAACGCGAAGATTCTCCTCAAGTAAGCGGCCCTTTCGGACGAAACAACAGCGCGGGCTTTTCATGCGAGGGGCCTGCATTTTCTCGCGGGTGCAACTGACGGGAGCAGAGTGTGTCCGAGAGCCGTTGTCGCAACGTTCCCTATGGCTCTTGTCTTTGGATACCCTTTTCCCGCGTGTGAGTACCTGGATTAGTGGACCAAACGGAGTGCAATCACATGGGTCAACCCGGTCCTCTGCAGAGCGAAAAATCGCCGAAGGTTTCCGTCGTAATACCCAGTTACAATCACGGAAGATTCCTTCGACGGCGAGTGGACTCCATCCTGAACCAGACGTATCGCGACTTTGAGGTGATTCTCCTGGATGATGCATCAACCGACAGTACAGCAGACGTGTTGAAGGAGTACGCCGGACACCCGCTGATTCAGTTGGCGATTCGTCCGACCAACAGTGGCAGCGTCTTTCTGCAATGGAACGCCGGGATCGACATGGCTCGCGGCCAGTACATCTGGATCGCGGAATCGGACGACTATGCGGACGTTCGATTCCTTCAGGAGCTCGTACCCGTTCTCGATCGAAATCCGCAGGTCGGTCTTGTGAAATGCAGGTCGACTTTCATCGATGAAAACGACCAACCTGTACCGGGTGCCGCCGAGTCGCCTTCTTCGCGAGGCTGGTCTGGGGATTTCATCATCAATGGGAAGGAAGACTGCCGATTGCAATTGACTCACGGAACCTCGATCGCTAACGCCAGCGCCGTGTTGTTCCGCCGACAGTTGTACTTGGACGCCGGATGGGCTGACCCATCCTACAGAATGTGCGCCGACTGGCTGCAATGGGCCAAGATGATGCTCCGGGCCGATTTCGCCTATGTGGCACAACCCCTGAACTTCTACCGCTTTCACCAGAACACCGTCCGTCAGAAGTGCATGTACAATGTCATACATGATCTTGAGGACCTGAGAGTGTGCGCTTACCTGCTCTCGCAGATCTCCGTTCCGGACACAGTCGTCTCCGACTTGTGTGATCGGATGGTTTCGCGGTGGATAAACCACTCCTTGTGCCGCTCTCGCATCAAGGGATCGGTCAGTTACGACCTGCGAATTCTTCGTATCCTCCGTGAGATCGATCCGCACTATGCGAGCCGAATTGTAACACACACTGCGCGTACGATCTTTCGGAGAATCCGTCGGAAATACACCGCCATCAGAAAACCGTCACCTCACTACGAACTCGGAAGGTAGCCGGGGGGCTTGCTTGAACGTGAAAAACTGGGTTGGGCGTTACTCCCGCACGACGTCCCCCGCTGCGACCACCCGGGCGACCTCCTGGCGCACCGCGACGAGGTCGAGATTGAAGTCCGCCAGGACCTGGGCCGCGACCGCCATGCTGTTATGCATCAGACCCAGCAGGATATGCTCGGTGCCCACGTGGTTGTGGCGCATCGCCCTGGCTTCCTCGATCGCATACTGAATCGCTTCCTTCACATGCACGGACTGCGGCAGTTTCTCCACGCACTCGACGTGGGGCCGAGTCTTGAGCATTTCCTCCATCTCCCGCCGCAAGGGCTTTAGATCCACGTGGAAATGCTCCAGTACCGTCGCCGCGACGCCGTGAACCTCCTTCGCCAGCCCCCACAGCAGGTGCTCGGTGCCGACGTATTCGTTGCCGAACCGCTGCGCCTCGCGCCCGGCCAGTTCAATGACATGTCTCGCGTGCTCGGTGAATCGCTCGAACATAAGAATCCTTCTTCCACCCTTCCAGCCAATCCATACCCCACTGCCGCGCAGCGAGAATCCATCCCCCTTCTATACCCTATCTTCTGTGTGCGATCAACCCCGCACCTGAGCCTTCTTTGTGCCCCCACAGGGAAAACTCCACTGGCCCAATGGAAACGGGCGGCAGTCTCAAGGCCAAGGCCTTGCGGCTGCCACCCGTCTTTGGTTGACGCGTGGAATGAGAACCCACCCTACGCGATTCCCGTGACACGGGTCACGAGCCACGAGTCACCGCTTCACTATTCCGCCACTTTCCCCGTCGCGGCCCACTCGGTGCCCCGGGTGATGATCTTCTGCACGTTCGGGGTCATCAGGGCCTTGCGGTCGTGGCCGAAGGCGTTGTGGACGACCCGGCCCTTGCCGTAGTTCTGGACGAAGACCAGAGGCTCGGTCGCCTTGCTCCAGTCGGAGTCCGCGGAGACCAGCACCTGGATCTTCTCATTGCCCTGGAGCTTGGCGTAAAGCTCGTCGTCCACCTCGAAGTCGCTCAGGCCGGCGGTGATCGGATGCTGCTTGTCGACGATCTTCGACTGGAACACCGACCGCGGACCGTGGCCGCTGGTGCCCATCACCCATTTGCGGCCGCACAGTTTGCCGAACTCCTCCCATTTCGGGAACGACGCGCTGGCCAAGTGCTGGACGAAGAAGCCCTTGCCGTCCTTGACGAAGTTCAGCAGGTTCTCCTGGGCCTGGGCCGGCAGTTCCTTCAGCTTGGTCGAGTAGATCAGGAAGGCGATCACGTCGTAGTTCTTCAAGGCCGTCGCCGATTCGAGAATCAGCGGGTCCTCGACGACCTTGACGTCGAACTTGCCGGCGTTGACCAGGATCTCCCGTGTGGTCTCGGACATCTCGCGCCAGGGATGGGCGCCCACGTCGTCGCCCGTGATGAGCAGGACCTTGATCGGCGTGGGTTTCGCCGCCGGCTGGGCGCCCATGCAGAACACCAACGCCGCCATCGCCACCAGAGCCACAACCTTCGTTAAACGCATGTCATTTCTCCTTGTCTGAACCCTCGATACTGTCGAAAACAACACCTGCATTCTAAACGGGAACAAGGTCGGACGCAAACACACATTCCGAGCGAACCACGCGTCACGCATTTGAGAGAAAGGGCGGCCGAAATCAGACGGCGGCTTCCGAATCCCTAGGGACAGAGCCCCTGAGATGAACGGTCCGCCTGCATCCGCAATCGAATCCGCCGTCATGGGCCGACCGCCCTTGGGCCGGGAATTGCTTGACTTGGGCCGAGGGTCCGGGTACATTGGGCCTGTACCCTTGAGGAAACCGCACGAGACAGGTAGAGATGGCGCAGGTCCCTGACAATTCAAAGGACATCGCTCTATGGCTCAAGCTGATCCGGGCCGACGAGGTCGGGCCCGTCACATTCGGCCGACTGCTGGCACGGTTCGGATCCATCGACCGCGTGCTGGGGGCCTCCGTCCACGAAATGACCAAGGTCGAAGGGATCGGTTTCAAGACCGCCGAACGGATCGCCGCCAGTCGAGACAAGTTCGACGCCAGCGAAGAGCTGGAGTTGGCGAATAAGCTGGGCGTCTGGCTGGTACACATTAAGGACCCCCGTTATCCCGCGATGCTCAAGCAGATCTACGACCCGCCACCGGTGCTATACGTCAAGGGTACGCTCGCCCGCGAGGACACGCTGAGCGTAGCCATCGTCGGCTCCCGCCGGTGCAGCCTCTATGGCCAGGAGCAGGCGTCGCGGTTTGCCCATCTCCTCGCGGCCGCCGGTTTCACAATCGTCTCGGGGATGGCTCGGGGGATCGACACCGCCGCCCATAGCGGGGCCCTGGCCGCCCAGAGCCGGACCATTGCGGTCCAGGGCTGCGGTCTGTCACACGTCTTTCCGCCGGAGAACGCCAAGCTCTTCGATCTCATAAGCGATTCAGGCGCCTGCATTTGCGAGCTTCCCCTGCGGGCCGAACCCCTGGCGGAGCACTTCCCGCCCCGCAACCGGATCATCGCGGGCCTGTCCCTGGGGACAATCGTCATCGAAGCGAGTCTCCGCTCGGGGGCCCTGATCACCGCCAAAACCGCCTTGGAGAGCAATCGCGAGGTCATGGCGATTCCAGGCAAAATCGATTCGCCCCTGAGCCAGGGGGCGCACAGCCTGATCAAACAGGGCGCCAGGCTGGTCGAATCGGTCGAGGACGTCATGGAAGCCCTGGGCTACGTGGGCGATCAACTAAAGGACCACACGACGACCGCCGCCAAGGAGGCGACCGAGAAGGTCGAAGCGCCGCTCTTCGACACCACCAAGTTCAACCTCAGGGGCCACGAGAAGACGATCTACGAAACCCTGGGCAAAGAACCCGTACACATCGACGAAATCATCGCAGACGCCGACCTCCCGGCCGGAGCGGTCAACGCCGCGGTGATGTCACTGCGTCTCAAGGGCCTGATCCAGCAGTTCCCCGGCAATCTGTTCGCAAAACGATGAGCCGACTGTTCGGCGGCAACATTCGCAACTGAGGCAGCGAACCGGGGAACTCAACGGGGACCGCGCCAGGGGTCCCTACATCCGTTTGTACCGCGGGCCGCCGCCGCCTTCGGGGGCCGTCCAGCGGATGTTGTCGAACGGGCACTTGCGTTGGCAGGTCTTGCAGTGCAGACAGTTCGACGGGTTGGCCGCCTTGGGCTGGTCGTGGATCTCCTCGTAGACACCCGCCGGGCAGAACGTCACACAGGGGGCCTTGAAAACCGGCTTACATTTTGTCACACAGATCGTAGGATCAAGGATCTTCAAATGCGAGGGCTGCTCCTCACGATGCTCGGTGGCCGCAACCGCAGTGAAGGCGTCCTTGTCAAAAGCCTTTTCGAGCTTGAACTTGTACGTCGCCGCGGTCATCGCCTCGTAGTCCTTCTCGACCTGGAAATGCGGCAGCCAGTTGTTCAGAACCGACAGGGGCATCCCCTGGAGCGGACCGAACTTGGCGACCGTCTGGCGGAAGTTCTTGGCGCTTTTCATCTCCTTGGCAATGGCGGACTGCTCAACATTGGCAGTGTACTTGACTGCCGCCGAGCCCGGATCGTCAAGTGAGGCGACAATCGCCTTAGCAGCCTGGATGCCGGAGTTGATGGCGTTGTGCAGGCCCTTGATCTTGAGCATGTTGACAAAGCCAGCGCTGTCGCCCAAGATCATGACATTGCCTTTGCCGATGCTCTGGGTCTCGGGGTCGCGCGGGACGGCGCACCAGCCGCCCTCGGGGATCATCTTGGCGCCGGCCTCGACGACCGTACCACCCTCGATGAACGGTTTGACGAACTTATGTTCCTTGAAGCGCGCCAGCGCGTCTTGCGTATTGAAGTCGTGATACTTCCAGTCCAAACCGACGATCATGCCGACCGCCAGATGGTCCTGCTCGCCTGCATAGACGATGCCACCGCCGAACATGCCGGGACCGAGGACCGGGGTCCAGATCGGGTAACCCATCGCATGGACGACCCGACCGCGAGTGAACTTGTTGTACTGCTCAGGCGAAACCTTGATCAACTCCTTAACGCCCAGCGAATAGAGCTGCGGCGAATGACGCTTGAGGCCCGCCTTCTCGACGAATCGTTCGGTGACCAGACCGTCGCACCCCTCGGCCAGAACGATGAACTTGGCCTCGATCGTCTCGCCTTCGGTATAGTTGGGCTGCTTGTGCCCTTCCTTGTCGATGCCCTGGTCCACCAATTTGACGCCCTCGGCGATCAGTTCGCCGTTGTGGACCACATGGTCGGCGGCGAAGCCCGTCAGGACTTCGATGCCCATACCCCGCGCGATCCCGCCGAGCCATTTCGTCAGCCGGCTGATCGAGACGGAATAGTCGCCGTGATGGATCATCTGCCCAAAGGCCAGGCCCATGCCTTTGGCCATCTTGATCATCGGGAAGATCCCGAACGCCAGGTTCTTGCCGAGCAGGAACAGAATATCGTCCTTGTCGATCACGTTGGCCAGGACCTGCTTGGCCTCGTCGGTCTCTCGCCAACCGGGCTTGGCGGCGTCGAGCAACGTGCTCAGCGGCTCTTTCTCCAGCACCGCGCCGGAGAGGTTGTGATAGCCCAAATCCAGAGCCTTATCGATCACGCAGACATCGATTTCGGGCTTGAGAACCTTCAGTTGGATGGCGGTCGAGAGCCCGGCCGGGCCGGCGCCCACAACCAGGACCGACGTCTTGTTGAAGTCACTGTGATTAGGCACGTTCTACCTCTCGATTATAGTCCCTTGTAGGGGCGGCGCATGCGTCGCCCGTACGTCATTCTCGTGTTCACACTTCGTGCAAGGCCTCGACCAGCTTGGGCACCACATCCTCGGCGGCTCCGACCATGTAGTAGTCGCACTGCTTGAAGATCGAGGCATTCGGATCGCTGTTGATCGCCACGATGGTGCCGCTGTTGGCGACGCCGATCATGTGCTGGATGGCGCCTGAGATGCCCAGCGCGACGTAGAGCTTGGGACCGACGGAGGTGCCGGTCTGGCCCACCTGATGGATGCGTTCGATGTAGCCCTGCTCGACGGCCGCTCGCGATGCGCCTCGCTCGACTTCGGTTTCAAGCTTGCGACTCAAAGCCCCGGCCAGATGGCCGACAAGCCGGTCGAAACCGTCGCGGCTCTGCATCCCCTTGCCGCCGGAAACAATCGCGTCGGCGTGCAGGTTCACCGCGCCGTGACCCAGTTCGGTCTTGATGATCTCCAGGCTGACGTCGTCGTCCGTCAGGTCGACCTTGTGGTGAATGATCTTGCCTTTGCGCGAAGGGTCGGCAGGGATACGCTTCATCACGCCGGGACGGGCGGTCGCCATCTGGCACTTGGAACTTTTCGTACGGATCGTCGCCATGACGTTGCCGCCCAAGGCCGGACGGGTCTGCAAGAGCAGGCCGATCTCGCCCTTTCGTGAGCTGTCGCGGATGTCGAGTCCGGTACAATCGGCGGTCAGGCCGCAACCGGTTCGGTAGGAGACCATCGGCGCCAGGCTTCGTCCTTGAGGCGTCGCGGCATAGAGAACGATCTGGGGAACGTACTTGTCGATCGCGTCGGAGATCACCTTGCGGTAGGCCGTGGGGTCGAACTCCGCCAGCAGATCGTGCTCGATCGCGTAGACATTGTCCGCACCGGCGGCGATCAACTCCTCCGCCATATGGGTGACATTTTTGCCTGCGATGCAAACGCCGACTTTGGTTTCGAGTGAATCGGCCAATTCGCGGGCCTTACCGGTCAATTCGAAGGTCGCCGGATGCACAACCCCATCGGCATGTTCGGCCACAACCCAGACCTCACCCTGGAAAGCGGGCTCCATCGCTTTCATCCCGACCAACATGTCCTCGACCGCCTTTTGGGGAAGTTTGCCCCCCACGGCGGCGATGACTTTCGCCTGCAGGGCCTCATCAATTTGCTCAACCTTCTCGACCCCCAGATCTTTCAGGACTTTCGCCAGCAGATCGTAGTCTTCCTGCTCCTTGACCGTCGCTTCGAAGGGACGATCATAAAATCTCGCCCGGCGTTTGGGCAGGACGTACTTGCCGTCCTGCTTGTTGCCGCCGGAGACTTGGCCGTTGCCCTTCTTGAAACCCTCGACGATAATCTTGGCCAGTTCCTTGGCGTCGTGGACCTGCTTGCATTTGCGGGTGCTCTTGGCCGGCGGAAAAACGCGGATCACGGCGGTCTTGGATCCTTTGGCGCCGATCAGCGGCGCTTTGATATCCTCGGCGCCCCACTGAATCACAGGGGCCTTGGCCGCCCATCGCGTACCGGCAAACGTCGCAAACAACGGGTATTCGTACTTGGCGACGGTCAGTACAGCCGGCAGTTTCTTCGCTGCGACCGTCTGGCTTCCGCCGCTGATGATCCGGGTGAATTCGAAGCGGTCGTTCTTCCAGGTGGCGCCGGTCACATAGGCGATGCAGGGCAATTTCAACTCCTCAGCAAGCTGCGCCGGCACCTGGGCCGTATCCCCGTCGACCGACTGCATACCGGCAACCACGTAGTAGTTGTCGCCGCAGTTGAGAATCTCCTTGACAATCCGACGGATCGCGCAGGCCAGCGGGTTGGCGGTGGCTACGGTGTCGGCCCCTCCCAAGGCTCTGTCGGTCAAAAGAACAACCTGATCGACCGACCGGGCCAGGCTGTATCGCAGAACCTCGACCGCCATCGGCGGCCCCATGGTCACAGCGACGATCCGGGCCTTGGCGTCGCCGCTGATTTTCTTCATATGGCTCGCGAACGCCAGCGCCTGTGCGTCCAGCTCATTGATCACGTTGGCCAAACGCGAACGAACAAGCGTGCCCGTTTCCGGGTCGAACGCATTGTCCGTGATCTGCGAGACGTCGGGAACCTGCTTGACCAGTACGATGTAGTCACTCATAAGCAAATTTTCCTCAACAGAAACACCCTTCGCGGTGGGGGTATCGAGAGCGGGGATAAGACGTACTGCCTGCGCCGCCCCCCATGCTGTCGTTACCGGTCTGTGACTTTCGTGCGACCAATCTTCCAGGACCACCACTGATTATCCCGAGCGGTAAGTTGCGCATGATAGGGCCCTGTTACAGTCGTGTCAACGGATTTCGGCGAAATGACCAATTCATCGCGACAAACGGCCGGCCAAGCAAGAAATACCCCCCCTGCACGAACCGGCATCCTGGGCCGCACGAGTACTGTCAGAGGGCGCGGTGTGACCGTGGAACCGATTTCTCGGACCCTCGTCAAGGTTTGACGACTGTCTTGCAGCGATGAGTGGGCCGTGGGCGGCCCGGACGCAGGCACCGCAGATGCAAGACATCGAAGCGGACATGCCCCAAAGCAGCAGCCTTGGCAAGAGCATCACGTACGATCCGTTCCAGATCCTCCGGCGCCATTTCCACGCGCGCGTTGAGAATGAGGTCCGCCGTTGCGGTGGTTCGTTCGACACGGCCTTGCACGGCGGGTGCCCTGTGCAGATCTGTCAGGTTGCCGACGCAGTGTTGCCCGTCGGCGGCAAGCAAGAGTTTGACATGTCCGATGCGGGTCTGCCTTTTCCGCAACTCAGCATGCAACGACTTCAACAGATCCCAACAGAACGAATCCCACGAGCCCCCGCTATCGACGCTTGAGAGCCTGACGTCTGCATTGAGCCACCCCAGAACCGCTTCCCCCTCGGCATAGACGTCGTAGTCGATGTCGAGAACACGTGTTCCGGCCTGCCGACTCCCCAACACCTCGTCCAACCAAGCCTCCACGCCCTCGCCCGTTCGCGCGGAGAGGCACCGCACCGGCGTCTGCGGGAATTGAGCGGCCACAAGTCGCTCGAGCCGGTCTCGTCCCTCGGGCGACACCGAGTCGATCTTGTTGACCACCAGCAGATCTGCCTCTTCGAGCTGCTTGCGGAAGATATAGGCGGCGCTGGCGTGGAGGGAACCACCGTCTTCGTCGAGGATATTCACAAGCCGTTGTGGGTCGGCCAGTACCGACAGGGGCGAAAGGACGAATCGGTCGCGGAACTTGTCCTTGAGCGGCTGGAGGATGGTGGCCGAAAGATCGGTACAACTGCCCACCGGCTCGCCGATCAGGACGTCGGCGTCGGCCGCCCGAAGGCTCTCGATGGCATCGATCAGACCGTTGAAGTTGCAGCAAAAGCAACTGCCTGCAACCTCGCGAACCACGTGCCCTTTCTCCACCAGCAACCTGGTGTCCACCAGGTCCGGCGCCTGGTCGTTCGTGATCAGACCCACGCGTTTGCCCCGCTGAGCAAGCAGTTGGGCCGCCTTCCACAGCAAGGTGGTCTTGCCGGCGCCGAGAAATCCCCCTACGAACAGAATCCTCGTTTTGTCCATCAGCACACTCCTTGATGCAGCCCTTCTCCTACGTCAGTTTCCAATTCCGCTGCGGCGAAACAACAACAGCCTCGAAGCCTGCCTCCGCAAGCATATTCCTGCAATCGGCTGTCGTGATTTCCCGGCTGCGTCGCCACAGCGCCGAACTGAAGCCTTCCTTGCTTTCGCCGGGGTCTTCGCCGTCTTGCGGCTCGCCAGCCTCTGGATAGAGGGCGTTGGCACCACCGCTTGCGGGAAATCGTATCGGCCGTAGCGCGAAGGATTCCCGCCTCCATGGAGTGGGCGTCGAAGCCCAGAAGATATCGGCAGTCGTTTCGACTCGGAGCCACCCCGGCCAAAGCCGCGTCGAGAATACCGCGAAGCCTCGCATCCAATGTCTTACTCCTCTGTGGGATCGTCATTCAATTCCTCCCATTCCGCTCCTTGTAGAACTCTCTCTTCCGGTTGTTTCGTCAAAGAAACCGCACCGGCCGCAATCGCAAATTGGTAGAGGGCCGAGCCCAGAATCGCCCCCGCCAGCGGCGAGAGTATGTACACCGTCAGGAACCCTCCGCGAGGGCCGGGAATGGCGATGGGTCCCCATCCAGCCCAGTATGCAAACAACCTCGGGCCGAAGTCCCGCGCCGGGTTCAGGCCGGCCTGTGTCAGGGGTGCTACGACCGAGATGATGATCGAAACAGTCAACCCGATGAACACGGGTGTCAGACGCCTGCCGGGACCGGACTGGTTCCTCGCGTCGGTCACAGCAAAAACGAAAAACGCCAGAAACGCGGTGCCGACCCCTTCGGCCAGCATCGCTTGGGGAAGGCTCACCGCCACGTTCATCCAGGCCCGACTTGCAGCCACCGAGGGATTGGGGAAGTACTCGCCGTAGACCATGGCGGACAGTTCGCTTCCCGCCATGCCCCGCACGATGCGGTGAGCGGCTTCGAATTGGCTCAGCACTCCACGGAACATCGCGTACAGGACGGCGGCGGCCAGAAAGGCTCCGAGAAACTGCGAAAGGACGTACCAGGGGACTTGTCGCCAGGAAAAACCCCGGAAAACAGCGAAGGACAGGGTCATCGCGGGATTCATATGCGCGCCGGAGATTGCACCAATCGCATAGATCGCCAGAGAAATGGCACTCCCCCACACAACGGCCACCTGCCAAAGCCCCTGCTGGGCCCCTGTCAATACGGCGGCGTGAACCGTGCCAATTCCGAAAAAGACCAGAATGAATGTTCCCACGATCTCCGCGGTGCACCTACGCGGCAACGGCGTCGAATCTCGCATGCAGTTCCCCCCTGCTACAGCGATTTCAAGAGCATATCGATGGTATGTCGATATTCGCCGAGCGTCCGTTTCCACCGCTGTAGGCAGGCGCGTCCCCTTGCCGTGAGATGGTAATGGCGTTTGGCCGGACCACTCTCAGGACATTTCCAATCCGAGGCGACAAGCCCCTCCTTCTCCATGACCTGGAGCATCCGATAGACGCCGGCATGATCAGGGACCCGATCACCGACGACGGAAAGACACCGAAGTTCTTCCATCATCGCGTATCCGTGCGAACCGCCTTTGGCCAACGTGGACAAGATCGCCGGCCGCAACAACCGTGGCAACGATTTTCCGCTACAGGCACAGTTCTTCAGATCCTGCATATGTTTAACTCCTATATGTGATGTTATCACATAGCAGAACGGCGCGAGGAATACAAGAAGATTCAAAGAACAAATCGAAGTACAAAACTCCGAACAGGCCTGTATGCTCAAAACATCCAATCCTAAACAGACTCTCCGCTCCGCGACAGCGTCTGGGTCATTATTTTTCCCTTGCCCGAGCGGCCCTCCTCCCCAAATGCCACAGTCACAGCGACGAGCTCAACCACAATCTGAACATCGGTCCCGGGCTTTGTCCAGACCGTTGACCTCCGTCGTTGACAGTCTCCTGGCCACACCCTAGACTGGCGTCCATTGAACGGATGATGCTTGAACGAACCTCTCAGAAAGGGACACGGGATGGACTGCAAGACTTTCGTGGAACAGCAAATCGCAGAGATCCGCAAGATCGTCGGCAACGGTTCTGCCCTCAACGCACTCAGCGGCGGCGTGGACAGCTCACTGGTGACGGTTCTGGGCCATCAGGCCCTTGGGAATCGGCTTCGGACGGTCTTCATCGACAACGATCTCATGCGCGAGGGCGAGCCCCAGCGAGTCGTCCGAATGTTCGCGGACTTGGGGATTCCCGTCGAACTGGTGGACGCGAAAAAGGAGTTCCTGGATGCTCTGGCGGGCCTGACCGATCCCGAACAGAAGCGACAGGCCATCACCGACACGTTCTATTCCCGCGTATTTGGTCGGCTCGTCAGAGAATCCGGCGTCCGATTTCTCCTGCACGGCACCATCCTGACCGACATCGAGGAAACCGTCACTGGTATCAAGAGGCAGCACAATATCCTTTCGCAGCTCGGCATCGACACCCAACAGGCCTACGGGTACTCGGTCATCGAACCGCTCAAGACCCTCCGCAAGGACGACGTTCGCGCCGTCTGTCAGTTCCTGAAACTGCCGGATCAGATCATCCATCGCATCCCGTTCCCAGGTCCGGCACTGGCAGCCCGCATCATTGGCGAGGTCACGCATGAGCGGCTCGCCACCGTCCGCAAGGCGACCGCCATCGTGGAGGAGGAATTGGCGGACACCAAGGCCTTCCAGTACCTGGCCGTTCTGCTCAACGACCGAGCCACCGGCATTCGCGACAACAAACGCGAATTCGGACAGATCATCGTCGTCCGCTGCATCGAGAGCACCGACGCCCGCCAAGCGAAAGCCACCGAGCTGCCATGGACCATCCTAAACCGGATTTGTCAACGGATCACGACCGAAATCCCGGACGTCAATCGTTGTCTCTACGATCTGACACCCAAGCCACCCGCCACGGTAGAGTACATTTGAAGAATCACGAATTCCGCAGGGGTATGCCGGAACCCTAGAAGTACGGCAGCGGGGGTTGGTCTGACCCGCCAGAATCCTCCGACAATACAACCAGCGTAAGAGAAAGCCTCCCGCCAAAACGAAGGCGGCAATCCCGGTCCTTGGGAGATCGAGACTGCCGCCCGAAACTCGGAATCGATCTTCATCACTTTGTCGCGGCCGGGGCCTTCTGACGCTTGAACGTGAGTGTCCGACGGAGTTCGAAGGACTGGCCGCCGTATTCTTTCACCTGGAACGTGTCGCCGTCGACCTTGGAGTACACATGCTCCATCTTCCGTGTGGAACCGTCGGCGCCGCTGTATTCGATCCTGTGCGTGGCCCCGTCGTAGCTCTGCTCCCATGTGCCCTGCCAGACGCTGCCCACGGTGTCGACGCCCACCTGGATGATCTCCTGACGCGACGGTACGTACACGATCATGCCGTGATAGGCGAAGTTGCCCATTTTCAAATCCACCAGGGCCGCGTGCTTGTCCAACGTCCAGGAGTGCTCCAACGCATACTGCCCGTCGCTGTCGCCGGCAAGCCATTTGCCGACCATCCACTCGTACCCGCCCTCGGCGACGAGATCACCGAGTTTTTGGTAATCGGTGGATCGTTCCGTCAGCGTATTGGCCACCGGGGTTGTGGCAGTCCCTCGCTGACGCTTGTAGGTGGTCTTGATCGGTGGTTCGGAACTGCGACTTCCGCTGTTGTCGAGACGGTGCATCGCAACCGTCATCGTGTCGGCGTCCCCCCTGGCATGGACCAGCTCGAACCGGTTCACCTGCCCGCTCGCATCCGTTTGTCGGATGCGGCAAACCAGATCCCCGCCCTCGTCGGTCCAGTCCCCTTTCCATATCCCGCCCCTATTATCCGCGGCGGTTTCAATGATCTCCCCTGTGCTCGGCGAAATGTAGACCATGCCCCGGAACTTGAATTCCCCCGTTTTCAGCTGGGCCAGCACCGCGTGTTTGTTCAGAATCCATTGGTAGTCGAGTTCGATCCTGTTCCCGTCTATCTCGCTGATCCACCGCCCGAGAATCCAGTCGTAGCCCCCGTTCTCGACGAAATCGCCGAGCGTCATCTGCCCAGCCGCGGGAAAAACGCAGGCGGCCAGTAACGTGATCGCTATCCCCGTGGATGATCCCAACCGTCGAACCATGGTGTCCTCCTTCTGCTCAACCGTTTTGTCGGGCGACAACCGCCCTTTTGTCCTGCGCTTCACGACGGTGCTCACCGTCAACGCGTACCAATATAACAATTCCGGACCCTGTCCGCCTTTACACGATTCGTTTTTTCTCGGTCGGCGTCTGTTTGCCCCTGGACTGTGCGCAGAAAAAAGGTACCTACAATCGAAGCATAAAATGAAAACGGCCGGAGGTTCGGGACTCTCCGGCCGAAAGGTTTTTGTCTCGCAAGACACCCTAGGCGGACTTGTGGTCGAGGAACCCCTCGAGCTTGCGGGCGCGGACCGGGTGCTGCAGCTTGCGGATCGCCTTGGCTTCGACTTGGCGGACGCGTTCGCGGGTGACCTTGAAGATCCGCCCGACTTCCTCGAGCGTGTAGGTGTAACCGTCGCCGATGCCGTAGCGGAGCTTGATGATTTCCCGCTCGCGGTAGGAGAGGGTCTTGAGAACCATGTCGATGCGCTCCTTGAGCATCTCCTGCGTCGCGGAAGCAACCGGCGAATCGACGTCGTCGTCCTCGATAAAATCGCCGAAGTAGGAATCCTCGCTGTCCCCGATGGGCCGGTCCAGGCTGATTGGATGCTTGGAGATGTTCAGAACCCTGCGAGTCTCCTGGACGGACATACCGACCTCGCCGGCGATCTCTTCGATCGTGGGCTCACGGCCGAGTTCCTGATGGAGGATCTTCGACGCGCTGCGGATCCGGCTCATCGTCTCGATCATGTGGACCGGGATACGAATCGTCCTGGCGTGATCGGCGATCGCCCGCGTGATGGCCTGGCGAATCCACCAGGTAGCGTACGTACTGAACTTGTACCCGCGGCGGTATTCGTACTTGTCCACCGCGCGCATCAGGCCGGTGTTGCCCTCCTGAATCAGATCCAGAAAGCTCAGACCCCGGTTACGGTACTTCTTGGCGATCGAGACAACCAGACGCAAATTGGCGCTGGAAAGCGTTCGCTTGGCCTCTTCATATTGGGAGAAAATGCGCTCCATCTTACGGAGCTTCTTCTCCAAGGTCTCGGGCTGTTCCAGAACCAGTTCCTGCAAACCGGCCAGTTCCTGCTTGGCAGACGCAATATCGTCGGCGGTCATAACCTCGTTGACGCCGGCCTCGATGGTCTTCTGGAGCTGTCGCATCTTCTCGCAGATGCCTTGCAGCTTGATCTTCATCGGCTGAATCCGACTGGTTCGCAGACTCAGCTCCTCCAGCAAAGCGGCGATCTTGCGGCGATTCCTACGGAGATGCCTTGCGTCGGCGGCCACCTTGGCTTGATCGGTGCCCGTACAGATGTTCTTGAAAAGCTTCTGATCGATCTCCAGAAGCTCCGAGATGGTCTTGAGGTTTTCCGCCATCCGCTTCTTGATAACCCCCTTGGTGGTCAGCGGCGCGGTGCCGGTCTTGATCGTGCGGTCAAAGGACATGGAGCCGTCGGAGACCTGCTGGATCAATTCCATCGCGTTGCGGGCACAATAGTCGCTCTGGAGCATCTTTCGCCGGAACACCATCCGGGCGATCTCGATCCTGCGAGCCAGAGCGATCTCGTCTTTCCGGGTCAACAGGGGAATCTGACCCATCTGAGTCAGGTACATGCGAATGGGGTCATCGATCCGGTGGGACACCTCCCCTTCAGCAAACTCGCGTTCGAGTGCTTCGTCTTCTTCCGCATCCCCTTCGATGACGATCTCTTCTTCCTCTTCTACCGGTTCCGCGTCTTCTTCGAAGTCCTCGTCCATTTTGCCGAGGCTTTGTGCTTCAGCATCGTTCTCATCGACGACCGCAATCCCCATCTCGTCGAGCGTACCCAAGAGCTTCTCAAGCCGCTTGGCACTGACCGCGTCGTCAGGCAGCGACTCGTTAATTTCCTCGTAGGTCAAGAACCCCTTCTTCTTGCCTTTCGCGACCAGCGTCTTGATCAGCAAATCGGAGTCCTGCGCCTCAGGCTTGACCGTATCGGACGTGTTCTGGACTTGCGTCTGCGTCATATCCTTTACTTTCTTCGACCTCATTCCCTTTTTCGCCACAATTCCGACCCCACTAAAGTGAAACTGAAAAAGTCATCGCCAACCACCCTTGTGAAGCCAAAAATTCCGGCATCCGTGCTTGTTTTCTGGACTCACCTGTTGTACGCACCTGTTGCGCAATTGTTCATGGCGCAAAGGTTTATCGCACCTTGGCCCCTACGTCAGACCGATGCTGTGCGGATTCTGGCGTCCGGGACGTCCCCGCGAAACTCCAGTTGGATCCATCCCCAAACCGGTTCCTTGGGTCCCAACATCTCCGTCGGTTCGATTCTTTCGACGCCATAGAATGCCCAAAGCGTCCTCCAGACGACGGCAATAGCAGCCTTTGCCCTCGCCAATCTGCTGAAGCTCGACGATACTCTGGGCCAATTCCGGAGATTCGACCTGCGCCAGCATCCGATTGATTGTGAAGTCCTCTCCCGAGCGGAGCATTGCAAACAACGTTGAAGCGATCCGGCTCAAGATCGGAACGTCAAATAAATCCTCTGCGATATCCTGTTCGATGGAGTGAAACAGGCTCGGCTCGTTGAGCAGCACTTCCAGAATCTCCTTCTGGGCCGCCGCATAAAGCCCCTGTCCCCAATCGACAACCTTCGAACCTTCCACCCGCCGGGACTCGGCCCCGGAAGTCGTCGCGACGCGTTGCCTTCGTCGGTTCAGCTCGGCGTACAAGTCTCTCGGAGCCAACCCGATGATCTTGGCCACCTTGTGGACGAACGCGCCACTTTCGGCTACCGCGAGTGTCTCCGACGCGATCCCGAGGGCGATGGCTTGCAGGAATTCGTCCAACGCGGTCTTGCGCCCCGCCAGTGTATCCCCGCAAGCGAAGGTTTCCGTCAACTTGTCCCATTTGAACTGCAACACATCGACCGCCTGCTCGATCACTCGATCTAGCCCTTCTTTTCCCGCCAGAAGGGCAAACTCACAAGGATCCTTGCCCTGCGGGACGAAAGCCAGCTTGATGTCTAGGTGTTGCGAAAGACAGACCTCCAGAGCCCGATTCGCCGCAGCCATGCCCGCGGTGTCGCTGTCGAACAGCAGTACGACCTTCTTCGCATATCGACGAAGGATTCGTCCGTGCCCTGGAGTAAAACTCGTTCCCAGCGTGGCGACGAAATTCGTGCACCCGACCTGGTGGGCCATGATCACGTCGGTATACCCCTCCACGACGACGGCAGTACCCGTCCGGACGATCTCATGCCGAGCCTGCTCCAACCCATACAGAGTGTTGCTCTTATCGAACAACGGCGTCGTGGGCGAATTTACATACTTGGCGCCCATCCCATTCAGTGTTCGCCCGCCGAACGCGATTACCCGCCCGGTGGCGTCGGTGATGGTGAACATCAACCGATTGACAAACTTGTCCTGGTTGGACCCGGTGATCAGACCCGCCGCCTGCAAGACGTGCAACGAAGCCCGCTTGGCCGCTGCTGCCTTGGCCAAAGCGTCCGACGCATTGGGGGCCAGACCCAGCCGCCAAGTCCGGATACTCTCCGCAGAAATCTTCCGCTCCGCCAGATAGTCCCGGGCCTGTTTGCCCTTCTCAGGATCATTCAAACACTCCTGGAAGAACTGCATCGCCCATTTGTTGGCTTTGGCCAAGAGGTTCGGATCGATCTGGTCCGTCTGAACGGTATCCGAAGAAACCATACGACGAACCGGTTCCAGCTGAATCCCTGCCCGTTCGGCCAACCGTTCGATGGCTTGGGAAAACGTCAGCCCCTCGCGCATCTGGACGAACTTCAAGACGTCGCCGCCGGCCCCGCAGGCAAAACACTTGTAGATCTGTTTATCCGGGTTCACATACATGCTGGGCCTGTGGTCCTCATGGAACGGACACAGGCCAAGCCACTCGCGACCCTTCCTTTTCAGACTGACGTGTTCACCGATCACGTCAACGATATCGTTCGCCTGCTGCACCCGACCGATCGCAGCATGGTCATACACCCCTGGCATAAAACGCTACGCAAACCCTTCCTTCGCGCCTTCGGCGGAAATTCCCCACCGCCCCCAGGGCAAACTCAGGAAAGACCCCAGCCCTGGCGATGTCACTCATAGGTTTAACTAATAAATATAGTGGCCGAAAAGACAAAAAGTCAAATCGTACCGATGCAACCCTGCTTTTTGCATTGATAAACGCCATTTTGCACTTTTTGGACACCTGGTGAAACGATACGAACCGACATCCAAGCCCCCAAAAGACACCTTGACGGCATCTGGGGAACTCAGGAAATCGAGGGGGATTCAGAACTACGGAGACGAAAGAACCCAACAGCCGTTCGCATCGTCGCCGCCGCCAAATCCTCCAGACTGACGCCCTTGAGTTCCGCCAGAAACCGGGCCGTGTGGATCATCAAAGCAGGCTCGTTGGGCTTTCGGCTTCGAACCGGTTCCGGCGACATGTACGGGCAATCCGTCTCGATCATCAACCGGTCCAATGGAACCACGCGAGCGGCCTCGCGCGTCGATTCGGCATTCTTGAAGGTCACGACTCCCGTGAACGAAATGAAGTACCCCCTGTCTAGAACTGCCCGAGCCTGCTGTGCCGAACCACTGAAACAGTGAAAAACCACACCGGCAAGTCCCCCGCCGAAGCGGTCCAGGATTTCCATCGTTTCGTCAAATGCATTGCGGCAGTGAATCACCACGGGCAAGCCCAATTCGCGGGCGATGTCAAGATGGGCAGTGAACACGCGTTTCTGGTCCGGCTGTTTGGAAAAGTTGTAGTGGAAATCCAGACCAGTCTCACCGATCGCCACGACCTTCTCCTGTCGAGCCACCTGCTTCAACTCTTCCAAAGCCCGCGAATCCGCACTCTGGGCGTCATGAGGGTGAATTCCAACCGTCGCGTACATATTCTCATAGCGTCCCGCCAACGCCGCAGCCCGCCGGCTGTCCTGCAGGTGTGTTCCGACGGTAATCCACCCGCCGACTCCGGCGGCCCGACTCCGCTCCACCACCCCCGGCACATCCTGTGCCAGAGGCTCAAACGTCAAATGGCAATGAGTATCGATCAGGTCCATTGATGGCCATCGCTGGCATTCATGTGCCTCTCTCACCGAACAGTTATCTGCGTCTTCTGCCGCGCTACACCCATTTGCACACCTCACTGGCCGCCAAAGCCGCCAACCAACCCGCTCGCATGTCCACCACCAACGGCTGAAACATCGGATGCCCCTGAGTGTCGACCAATTCCAGAAACTATGTCAACCTCTCGCGTATCCACGCCGGGTCACGACGACAATCCAAGACGGCATAGACCCGGCAAGATCGCTCTCGATACGATATAATAGACTGCAAAGGGGAACCGTCGGGTCAAAAGCCGATGGTATCCGAAATAGAGGGTGTGAACGCCCGCATAGAGTCGAAGTGATCGGATGTCCGCGAGAACTGAATCCACAAAGTAATCTCCCAAGCCGACAGACTGACGTTCGTAGAACCCATACCCGCCAATGAGATCCCGCTCCGCAGCTTCCGAGATTTGGATCTTCATCGCGTGGCTTTTCGGATTCTCTCCCTCGCCTCCTCCAGGTCAACGAAAACCATCTTGCCTTGTGCAATCTGCTTCTCTCTCTACAAGAATAGCTTCATGCCACGACGGAGACGGCACATCTTGCGGGTTGCGACACAGATCGTCCCACAAAGGCTCCATCTCAGAGAGTTTCTCGGAGACCGTCATCTTGTCGAGCGGCAACATGATCCCCATGATCTGATCCTACCTATCGAACTCATTGGCACTTGTGCCAATCATACCACACCCATGGAGGCATTTCAAATCGTAGGCTTTATGGCACAAAGGCGTTTTCGTAGTGGCGGATTTGCGGCGGGCCATGGCGGCCGAGAATCAGAGTAACCACGTCGAAACGCAGGGGACGGTCTTCGATCTTGTGAACCGCCAGGAAGTGGCGGGCGGCTCGGGCCACACGGGCGCGCTTAGCCGGGGTGACCGTCGCCTCGGCAGGGCCAAAACGCTCATCGGCCCGGGAGCGAACCTCCACGAAGACCAGCGTACGATCGGCGTCCACCATGACCAGATCCAGTTCGCCAACCTTACAGGAGTAGTTACGAGCGAGGGTTCGCAAACCCTTGTTCCGGAGGTATCGCTCGCAGCATCGCTCCCCCCAACGACCTAGACGTGCCTTCTCGGTCAGCAGTCTGCGTCGAATAAGAAACAACATGGCACTTACGATCCGCTACGGATGATTCACTGTTTGGACGCACCACCCAACATAGAAAGTGCGCCCAAGTATCAAGCAAACAGATCGTAAACAGCAAACCGTAGATCGTCAACTACTTGGTGGTGTGCTCGCTGTGGCGTTGCGAAAGCTTGACGGCCTTACCCGTCCGTTCGCGTAGGAAATACAGCTTGGCCCGGCGGACCTTGCCGCTGCGGGTGGGCACGATGTCCAGCACGTTGGGCGAATGGAGGGGGAACCGTCGCTCGACACCCTCATTGGCGACAATCCTACGGACGGTGAAACTCTCGTTGATGCCACGACCCTTGCGAGCGATGACCGTGCCGGTAAAGATCTGGGTCCGGGTCTTGTCGCCTTCCTGGATGCGGCAGTGCACGTCCACCGTGTCGCCGACCTCAAAGTGCGGTATCTCTTTCTTCAGGCTCTTGCTCTCAACTGCATCCAGTAACTTCGTTTTCACGGTTATTCTCCCGAGATCGTAAATCCAGACCACAATGAAACCCGTATTCTATGGAGATTATTCCCCGATGGCAAGGCATTTTTTCGACAATTTTGTCTGGCGAAAGGAGGCAACCCAACCATGCGAGAGTGGTTCGCTTATCGCCGGCAAGCTCTCCCTGTCTTCCCGACGCCATGGTTGGGACGATTTAACCTGCCGTGCCCTGGATCCCCCGACAATTGGGGCCACAGCACGTCTTCGTATGGCTCAAGCCCTCGGCAATAACGCTTGAACCATTTTTCAGAGTGGTTCAACGTTTGCTTCTCCCGGGGTAGGCTTGCTTAGAGGCACGAAATCAAATGAGTCCGCTTCCTGCGGCCAGCGACCCAGCGAAACTCCCGCCTCCGAAGGGCCAAATCCCTGCTTCTCGCAGTAGCCGATCAAAATGCCGTCGGCGAAACTCCCGTGGAGGTAGACGGTTTCGCCATCCTTACTGAGACCGAAAGGGACACTGCATCCGGGATCCGCCGGATTGCCGAAGTGTTGGTCCTGGGAGAGAACAAGGTACCCTCCGGCGGGGATGCTCGTGCCGTTAGGGATTCGATACTTGGCCGGAGCGTCGCGGTCGTCGCTGAGGAACCAGCCCGCGATGTTGATCACATGGCCCGTCCTGTTGTGCAGTTCGATCCAGTCGTAAGCTCCGGGAGTGGGATTGGCCATGAGTTCGTTGATGACAATCGACCCTGGCTCCGGGACCTGTCCACTGTCGTCCTTGCCGGGCGAGCCGCCTACCTTGGCGCTGGGCCGCCATGCGTCTCTCGTACTCGGATCGCTCGGCGACTGCGGATCGCGGATCGTCAGGGAAAACCCCCATCCATCGGTCAGATCGAACCAGTCATCCTGATACTCGAAGCTCTGAATCACCGTTCCGGCGGCGTCGACCAGTTCAATCCTCTCGCCGGCGTTGTCCAGGCTGCCTGCGTACTGCCCGACCAACGGCAACGTGCTTCCGTATCGGGCCATGAAGGACGAGATGTCTTTGGCCACGAGGCAATAGCTGCCCCCTCGCAGTTCGTAGTTGGGGAAGGTGAACTCGATTCCTCGCGTGAAACGAACCATGGCCAGGTTGATCGGCTGAGAACCGATATTCGTCAGTTCGACGTACTCGGCGTTTGAGTCCCCCGCCGGATGATACATGATTTCGTTGATCCGCAGGCCCTCGGCCACCGGACCGACCGCAAAAACTGCCTCGTTCAACGCGCTCCAGGTTGAACCGCTCAAGACCCGGGCCTTGACCTGGACCGTCCGCGAGAGGGCCACCGGCCCGGCGTACTTCACGGCGGTCGGAGAAACACCGCTGGGAACTGGATCACCTGCGCTTGCCCCTGAAACGAGTTCTGCGGAGAACAGGAAGTCCGAGCTTGTCGTGGACTGGTTCATGGCATGGACCGCCAGGATGTTCTGGCCCAGTTTCAGGCTGCCGAGAGACACCGAGACGTCGAACGGTTCGAAGAGCACCGCCGCGTCGTCGGGATTTTGGGTGTTGGCGGCCGAGTTCCACGTGGGATTGCCTGTAAAGTTCTTTCGAGCGATCTCCGTCCCGTTCAGATAGGCGATGAATCCGTCGTCATAGCGAACGTTCAACGTCAGGACGCTCAAATTCACAAGGTTTTCCAGGGTGGTCGTAAAGGGAATCCGAATGTAACAACTCGCATTGCGCGAGTACATCTGGGTCTGGACGTTAATGCCGATCAGGGATTCGAAGCCGGTACTCCGCTCGAAACCGACACCGCCGGCGCCGTTGAGCCAGGACGAATCGTCGAAGGGCTGCCCGCCCTTCCAGGCATCGGAGACCGGACCGGTGGGAATCAGAACCCGTTTGGCGGCGGTCTCGGCCACGAGCTTGCCCTGACTTGTAGGTTCAGCCATCACCCCAGGGATTCGCGGATCGCTGCCGTCCAGGGTGTACCAGATCGTGCCGCCCACGACCTGCATTGAGAGACTGGCGCCGACGTCGGCATGCCCGCCGTGCTGATACTGGCCATTCAGATGAAAGACCGGGGCCTCGATGCTCGGATAGAGCCCGCGCGAACGGAACTGCGACAGTGCGATGTTCGTGCGGCGCGGGAAGTAGTCGTTGAGAAGCCGGTTCTTCTCGGGAATCCAGTACTTGTCGCGAGTGTACAGATCGTAGGGTCCGCTTTGGTATTGGTGCATGTCTCTGCGATAGTCGCCCCAACGAGCCGACTCGGCGATTACCGCGTTCTCGATCTCGTCGACACGTTTGCGATACCGCTGGGCATTTCGCTCGGCCGTCAGGGCGCCGCCGTTGAAGAGGTGCTTGTGAACCCGGTCGCCGAAACGAATGCGGAATTCCTCGATGCTACTCAGTGTGGTGAACAGGCCGGTCGGGTCGGAGGCGGGCGAGTTGCCGTTCTGGTTTACGTTCTCGCAGACGTGCTCGCCGTCCCAGATGTAGAACCGCCACGGCCTCTTGTCCGGCCCGCCGCCGGCGGCCCGCCAGTTGCCGTCGGTCTTGAGATCGACGTTGCCCGCGAACAGGTTCAGCAGCGTCCAGTCGATGAAGTTATCGATATCAATCATCTCCTGGATGCGAGTCCAATTCTTGCTCTGGACAACGCTGCGGGTCTCCTGCCAGACTTGGGTCGTTCCGTGGGTCGCCCTGCCTCCATTGATGGCGTCGATCCGGTCGGGATCGCCGCCGTTGTACGCGGCGTAGTGCGAAGAAACCGGACGTTCCTGAACATTGTACAAACCCCAGTAAATGCCGTTGAGGTAGAGGTGCACGTAGAACCCGTAGCCGCCGTCCGCATGACCCATGTCGAGCATGGAGTCGTGCATCCATTGATCTCGGATGTACTGGGCACACTGGCGTTGGTCGGGGGCCCAATGATTCCAGGCGTTGTTGAAGAAGCCGCGAAGTTGCAAGGACTCGAATCGGTCGACAGGGCTGCGGTCAAACAGCGGGAATTCAAACCGACTCGATCCGTATTCGCCGCGGAACCGCAGCGAGAAACTGTGTTTGGGCATCTTCTGTGGATTGCGGCTCTCTCCGCCCTGGATGCGGATGCCGCAATCCACCTGGAATTCTCTGGCTCCATCTGCAGTGAACAACTCCGCAGACACGGGGCGTTCCCAGTCCTGCCCCCCCGTGCTGCTGTGACCGGTGTAGATGTAGATGCCTCCCGTGGCCGGGTCCTTCGCCTGACTGAAGAGATGGTCTTTGTTCGTGACCAGCGAAAGGGTAGGAATTGCCAACATGGCGTCGGCCATCAGATTGCTGTACGCCGGATCGTTGTAGACTTCGGGGTCCATTTCGTAATCCGCAGGGTAACTGCCGAACCATTTGTCGGGGTATCCTCTCGCCACGACGGCGGCCTGTGTCGTCGTCATCGCATCCGCCAAGAAGAGATAGGTATGGGTGTCCACGTCGCTGGGCAGCCAGCCTTCCTTGAGGGCCCGAGCACGAAGACAGGTTGTCTTGGAAATGAGAATCGAACCTGTGTAGATCGTGCCCTTGGGGAGCCGACCGGTCGCCGAGCCGGGTTCGCTACCGTCGAGCGTATAGTAAATGGTCGCATCCGGCGTCTTGCATGTAATCGACACCTCGAACGGAGCATCATAGAAGCCTCGGTCCAGACTGAATTTCGTGTCCGCCACAAGACCTTCGTAGGGCACGGAATTCAGGTTCCCCGGAGTCGCCAGCATCATATACCGCCAGTCGTCGGCCCCCGAGGGAGATCGACCGAAGGAGATATCGCTTCGCTGCTTCTTGAAAACCACGTGATCGAGCAGGGTCAATCCGTCCTTGTCGAACAGGGCGATTTGGTCGCCTCCGGCGTCGAATCTGAATGAGGCGTGCAGGCCGGGGTCCACGGTGTCGCCGTCCAGCCAGATGACCAGGAAGCCCTTGGCGGGGATACGGGTCGAATTCGGCATTCCCGTGGGAATCTGCCATTTCGTCGGCGAGGTTAGATCGTCGGTGAGATACAGACCTGCGACGTCGATCAAAGAATCCCCCGGGTTGTACAACTCGACCCAGTCGTCGAACTGGCCCTGCGGGTCCGCCAGCGTGCTGCTATTGGCGGCCATGAGTTCGTTGATCAACACCGGTCCGGTGGCTCCCTGCGACGAGTGGCCGATCCCCAGGATGAACACAAAAAGGAAAACCGCGATTCTCGTGGATCTCCACATGTTGCCCTCACTCCTACGCCTTCACTATGCCATCACATGCCATGACTTTGCCGTGGGTTGGAGGAAAATCGGCAATGGGGACCATCCGCTCCGCCGGCACAGCGGACACAGCCATCGCGCCGGGTTTCATTGTACCACATCGGACAGGGAAACCCTAAACAAAAAGGTGCGCCGCAAGGCGCACCTCGTGTAACAACGGCAACCCCGAAAAACCAGTCTTATTCGAGCTTCAGGTCTGGGTTGTCGGGCCCGAAATGCTTGAGCATGACGATCGGATCGGTCTTTGAAGGGTTGGTGATCGTAACACCCTGGCGAGCGGCTTGCTCCGTGACGAAGAACTCGTCATGCGTGAGTTGACCATACCGAATCATGGTCGGGGTTTCGATGTCCCAAACCCCCATCTTGCCGTGCCCCTGCATCATGATAAAGCCGTAGGCGCCGCCGTCCTTGATCGTCACGGTTGCGCCCGGCCAAACGGTCAGTTCCTTGGCACTGAACGCCGTGGACTTGTAGCAGATCCAGTTTTCTTGGAAACCCTGCTTGTTCATCTCTTTGACCGGATAGACCGGCTTGGGTTTCATGAACCGGTTCTTCACAAAATCCGGGTCGACGTTGAGATCCCAGTCGATAACACTCAACAGCCAATCCACACTGCCCTGTTTCTCCTTCGGGGTGTCCTTCCAGAGCAGTTCTCTGGGCACAACCTGATCATGCGTGACGTTCTCATACATCGCAAAGACATCCGAGGCCTTTTGCGGTTCATAGGTGCACAGGCTTCCCGGCGCATGGAGGACGCCGGGGGGGACGTCCCACCCGGTGCCGGGGTCGAGGCGGTAGGCCGGCGCCAAAGACGTAATCGAGTTGTCCCGACCCTCGGCGGCGTCCTGCAACGCTTTGCGGACCTGATCTTTCGTGACGCCGGGATAGAGACCGAAAAAGGTGTAGGGAAAATCGCCACCGTGGTTGTTCACCTGGGGGGGGAAGAAATAGGCCTCGGGCTTGCCCAGCTGGCCGGTGAGCTTGGCGTGCTTGTCGCGGTGGTGAATGTGGTGCGGAAGCGCCCCTTTGTTGTCGAAGAACTTCGAATACATGGGCCAACGGCGATACTTTTTCCAGAGACGATCCCCGATGATCTGGCCCTGGAGCTCGTCGATGGCGTCGCGCAACAGAAACTGATGGACCTTGTCCCCGTCTTCGAAAGCGACGAAGCTCAATCCCTCATTCGGCGAAGTCAAAGGCCCGTTGTCCGCGGCCGTCGTCGAGGAAAACCACCGTTCGTCGATGCCCCCGCGTTCACCGCCGAGAGCATAGTAGTCATCCGGATGCAGCTTGATCCGCCGTCCCGGCACGCAAAACGACCTCGGCACCCACGTCGGCGTCAACCGCAAGATCCCCTGGCCCTGTTCAAGAGCCAGACTGGCCATCTTCTTCACGGACATCATTCGATTTCTTTCCTTTCTCCAAGCGATAGAATGAACAGGACCGACGGAACCCATGAATCCCGTCCATTCCCTTTCTCTTACTTCACGTTCTCCCACGCGCCTTTTTTCGCCGAAGCCAGCACCGCATCGCAGACATACTGCGTGGCCAGGGCGTCGCGGAACGTCGGCGCCGTCGGCAAGCCTTTGGCCGCGTTCTGCAGGAAATCCGCCACGTGGTGCACAAAGGAATGCTCGTATCCGATCTGCAGACCGGGGACCCACCAGTGCTTCATGTAGGGCTGATCGCCATCGGTGACGTGAATCGACCGCCAACCGCGAACGATCGACTCATCCTTGTGGCTGAAATAGCTCAAACGGTGCAGGTCATGCAGGTCCCACGCGATCGAGGCATGTTCGCCATTGATTTCGAAGGTATAGAGCGCCTTGTGGCCGCGGGCGTATCGGGTCGATTCGAACGTCCCAAGCGAGCCGTTGGCGAATCGCGCCATCACCGCACAAGCGTCGTCGATCCCGACCGGCTGGATTTTGCCCGTCAGCGTGTGCTTGCGTTCCTTGATGAACGTTTCGGTCATTGCGGTAAGGCTGTCCATCTTGCCGTTGAGCCAGATGGCGGTATCGAAACAATGGGCCAACAGATCGCCGGTAACGCCGCTGCCGGCGACTGCAGCATCGAGCCGCCAGAGGCCCTGGCCTCCCTGCGGGAGGTCGGCCGAGATGGTCCAATCCTGCAGAAACACGGCTCGGTAGTGGAAGATCCGACCCAGACGGCCCTCGTCCACGAGTTGCTTGGCCAGCGTCACTGCCGGCACCCGACGGTAGTTGTACCAAACCGTGTTTGCCACCCCGGCTTTTTCGACGGCTCTGACCATTTCCTCGCCGTCCTGGCCGTTCATCGCCAAAGGCTTTTCGCACAGGATCATCTTGCCCGCCTGGGCCGCCGCGACAGCAATCTCCTTGTGCAGGTTGTTCGGCGCGCAAATATCCACCGCATCGATGTCTTTTCGGTCGATCAGTTTTCGCCAGTCGGTTTCGATCGATTCGTACCCCCACTGGTCCGCGAAGGCCTTAATCTTTCCCTGGTCACGAGCGCACGCGGCCTTCAGAACGGGACGGTACGGAAGATCAAAGAAATGGTTGACCTTGGCATAGGCATTCGAATGGGCCCGACCCATAAACCCGTAGCCGATCATCCCGATATTCAATGGCTTGGTCATAGCAATCGATTCCTTATTCAAAATCTAAATCTACGCATTCCACCCGTGCGCGTCGCGCACTTTAAGCATCACTTCGAGAATTTCGTTCCACGTCTTTTGCGTCTCAAGCATAGCGTTGGGGAACATGCAGCCGTCCCAGCAGATGTGTCGAATGCCCCGCTTGCTCGCGTCCTTGAGCCAGTACCCCGCGCAGCGGATGATGTCGAGTTTGCCCTTGGGGTCGTTGGCCGGACAATGCTTGCCTGTCTTGTCGTGCGAACCGGCGCCGTGCACCTGGCCGTCGTTCTGGGCCACGTGGAAATCGATCGTCCAGGGCCGCAGCTTGTCCACCATCTTCTCGTATGCTGCGTAGAATTCCGCCTGCGAATACCCGGGCTTGAGCAACGCAGCTTCCGGCTCGTTGTACCCCAGTAGGTACAGGTACGTGTGCGCCATGTCCGCCTGGAAACCCAGCACCTCGGGCATGCCGACCTCCTCCAGAAGGTCGAGAACCGCCTTCCAACTGTGCATCCCCGCCCAACAGATCTCCCCTTCGGCGGCCAGACGCTCGCCATGGTCGGCCGCAATCTTGGCGGCCTCACGGAACGTCTCCGCGATTCTGGTGGTATTTCTCTTAGGGTCTTTACGCCATTCCGCGACACCGAATTCCGCCGAATCGATCCGGATCACACCGTACTTGCGAACGCCATGCTTGTTGAACACGCCTGCCATCCGGCACGCCATCTTCACCGCCTCGAGGAAGCGCCGCCGCGCGGCATCGTCTTTCATGGCCGAGTCGCCCACCGTGCCCGGCCAAACGGGTGCGACCAGGGATCCCATGTTGAAACCGTGCTTCTGAACCAGATCGGCGATCCGCCTCAATTCGCCGTCGTCCGCCTTCGGGTCCAGATGCGGCAGAAAGAGAAAGAAGTCGATGCCGTCGAATTTGCGGCCGTTCACCTCGGCGCGGGCGGTCAGCTCCAACATCCGCTCCAGACTGATCGGCGGCTCCTGACCAGGCCCTGTTCCCTTGCCGACAAGACCCGGCCACATTGCGTTGTGCAGTTTGGGGAAGGTATTCGAACTCATCTGCAACTCCTCGATGTCCTAAGTGTGAAGTTTCCAGTGACAGGTCTGAAGCGAATATCCGTCACGCGGCGGCGTCCCAGCTTTCCTTAATTGTCCTGAACCCGACCTGGTAACACTCCTCCGGGCTGGCTGAGAGATCCCGCCAAACGCAAGTGGTCGCGGCCAGCTCGGGCAAGCTCGTCCCAAAGGCCTCGATGGTCAGCCACCCGTTGTAGCCCCCTGACCGTAAGGTCTTGATGATCTGTTTGAAGGGGACATGTCCTTTGCCCGGCGTGCCGCGGTCGTTTTCGGAGATGTGGACATGGCGGATCGAACCGATGTTCCTCGCGATGCAACCGACGGGGTCTTTCTCCTCGATGTTCGCATGGAAGGAGTCGTACATCACGCCGAGATTCGGGTGGTTTACGCGTTTGGCGTGCGCCGCGGCGTCATCAATCGTGTTGAGGAAGTAGCACTCAAAACGGTTCAGGCATTCGAGAGCCAACTGTAGATTTGCCTGTTTCGCAAAATCAGCGGCCTTACGGTGCACCTCGGCGGCCCGCTCCTTCTCTTCCGTCGTGGGCCCTTTGCCGCTGAACTTTCCGAGCGGCTGATAAAATGGTCCGCACAAGACCTCCGATCCGAGCGCGGCGTTGCAGTCGATCACCCATTTGAGGTAATCGACCGCTCCCTGGCGATGTTTGGGGTCGGCACTGATGGGATTGTGCTCTTCATCGGGCATCACCGTGCAGGTCGTACACTGGAGGCCGTTGTCCTTGATCGCCTTGGCGACCTTCTTGTAGTGCGGGACATCTCCTCCAAACAAAGGCACTTCCACGCCATCATAGCCGGTGGCCTTGAGTTTGGGCAGGAGGCCGAAGTGTTCCTCGGTGACAAAGGGCGTCCACAACAACAGATTAAATCCGATTTTCATAGGGACCCTCGACAATCATGGGGAAGACAGGAAATGCCATAAACAGGGTGATGGGCCGATGCGTATCTACATGCTCGTGTCGTTGTACTCATGCGTAGCCACCATGCCAACGATGAACAACCCGCCGGAGCCCGCGACCCCGGCACATGCCTCTTCTACCCCCCTATAAGGGGCATGTCAACGATTTTTTCCCCTCCCTACAGGGCACGGCACACGTAGCCTAGAGGGTCCGCAGCCAAGAGTTTACACTCCAAGTTCGTTCGTACACAATACACAAAGTTCTATCGTTTCGACCGAGCCATAAGGGCCTTGGGAAGGGCGACAGTTCCGGGAGCTGGATGTGAAAAAGCGGGTCTACATCGAAACGAGTATTGCCCGCCATCTGACAGCCAGGCCCTCGCGTGACCTGCTGGCTGCGGCATGGCAGGAGATCACCGTCACTTGGTGGAATCGACAACGCGGAAATGTTGCCGGCTATCCGCGCTGTGGCACTCTCAAGCAGATACTCGTTACCCGAAATTTGCACACCCCGTTGAATCTGACGAATCACCGAGACGTGGGTTCACAAGCCAAACGATAGGGCCAGTGCGATCGGCGGAACGGCTGCTTCGTGCGCTTATGGGAGGCTCTGGCACATCCGGCATCGATTTGCGTGCTTCGACATCCTTGGTTTCAAGAACCGGATCCATGTAGATGCAGGCGATTTCGAAGAGCTTTATCTACGCGTTCAGTACGAAGAGATACTGGAGCACCTAGAAGAAAGATGCAAACGACATAGTCCCGAACCCAGCAGTATCGACTACTGCTGGTCCTCGGATACATTCCTCATGTTCTGCCCCGACGATTCGGCGAGATCGTATGTCACAATCCAGTCTGCTGCGAAGCACGGTTAACGGCGTCAGGCGGATGTGTGTGGGCTCGTCGCGGTCGCAGGTCAATTGACCGTCTTTGTACTTGAGCTCGACCACCTGGATCGAGCTGCGACGTTGTTCCGTATCGGTCTTGGGGGCGTCGGGCCGTCGGCCGGGATGGGTGAAGTAGAAGAGGTACGCCCTGTCGCCGGAGACAACGACGTCGGCGTGGCCGCCATGGACCTTGTCGTCCTCGCCTGTGCCGGGGGCGACGAGCAAGGCTTCGGACTGCTTCGTCCAGTTCGTCGCGTCGGTGGAGCGGTACACGGCCAAGCCATCCTGCCATCGGTCCACGATCAGCCAATATGCTCCTTGCCAACGAAAGGCCTTGGGGCCCTCGCCCCGCTCAGCGATCACCCTGCCGCGTTCCGTCCAGGTCATCAGGTCGGGACTGTCGGCCAGGAAGATTGTCTTGCCCGCTTTCTCGTCGTTGTACCACATCCGCCAGGTGCCGTCGGCCATCTGGAGGACTGAGGCGTCCAGAACGCGGTCGGAGGCGAAGGGAAGCTGCCCAACGTTCTTCCAGGTCACAAAGTCGGGGCTCGTCAGATGGACGATGCGACGCTGGCCGGACCAGTCCGTGTGCGTGCCTGGCACGAAGGTGAGGAACATATGGTACGTGCCTTCGTGAACGACGATATCCGGAGCCCAGTGAGTATCCTCCGGGCCTCCGATCGGCAGGTCCGCCGTGCCGCGGTATTTCCACGTGGCCCCGCCGTCGGCGGATTCCGCAATCCCGATACGCGTGCCGTGGACCCACGAAACGCCGGGCAGCCCCGGCGCATTGGCTCTACGATTCGTGTAGAACATCCACCATTTCGCCTCCTGGCGGTTCCACACGAGAACAGGGTCCGCAGCGCCATCATAGACGGGATCGCGATACAAAGGCTTGGACGCCACGGGCCCGCGATCATCACCCAAGACGCCATAGGGAAGACTCATCAACCACGCAACGAATACCCACGAGCCCATTCTCATCGGCACCTCCACACGTTCATGCGGGCACACGGCCCTCCCCAGTTGTCCTTCTGCGACTGGAACTCAGACGTTGTGTACCTCCGGAAACGCGATCCGTCAAGCAGTCCCGCCGGCACGACCGCAAATCTGCCCGAACGCCTTGCCGCCTTCAGAGGCGGCCGGTAACATACTGCGGTTGTACCGTGATACGGCAGATGGACGTCCAGGTAATCCAGGTTTCGCAAGGGAACGAAAGGAACGCGTAGATGATCGAGATCGTACACATCGGGTTGGGCCCCCTGGGCCAAATGATGGTCAGATCCGCCGTGGGACGAGGGACCTTCCGCATCGTCGGCGCGGTCGACAACGACCCCGCCAAGATCGGCAAGGACCTGGGCGAATTCTGTGGACTCTCCCGCCTGGGCGTGCCCATCGTCGGCACCCTTGGTGAAGCCATTTGCGGCAAATCACCTCAGGCTGCCGTAGTGACAACCGTCAGCAGCCTGGCTGCGTTCGAACCTCAGGTCGTTCAACTCGCCAAAGTCCAGCTTCCGGTCGTATCGACGTGCGAGGAGCTTTTCTATCCCTGGCGCACGCAGCCTGTCCTGGCCATGCGAATCGATCAAATCTGCCGCGATGCCGGCATCGCCTGCGTCGGCACCGGCGTAAATCCCGGCTACCTGATGGACTTCTTCCCCACCGTCTTGACCGGTCTGTGCCAGAAGGTCACAGGAGTCCGCGTTTGGCGAATCCAGGACGCCTCCGTCCGGCGGATTCCGTTCCAGCAGAAGATCGGGGCGGGTCTCACGGTCCAGGAGTTCGAAGCCCGGCACAAGGCCGGCAAACTTCGCCATGTCGGTCTGCCCGAATCGGTGGACTTCCTGGCTGCGAAGCTCGGCTGGACGCTCGACCGGACGACCGAAAGCCTCGAACCGGTCATGGCCGAGCGGGACATCACGAGCGGCTATCTGCCGATCGCCAAAGGGATGGCTCGCGGCGTGCAGCAGGTGGGACGGGGCTTCGTCGGCGACAACGAGGTCATCACATTGACGTTCAAGGCCGCGGTCGGAGAGCCGGAGTCCTACGAAGAAGTCCGGATCGAGGGCGAGCCGACGTTCAGCTCGCGAATCGCGGACGGCGTCAACGGCGACATCGCCACCTGCGCTGTGACCCTCAATGCAGTACGGTCCATTCTGCAAGCCGGCCCGGGGCTCAAAACGATGGCGGATCTGCCGCCGCTGTCGTGGTTCACGGATTCCGAGTGAGAAGCAGGTTGGACGAACAAGGTCAAGCGGTCTTCCCCGATTCTATTTCGTCGCAGAGGGCGCGTCGTTCGTTATCACGCGGGCAACGTAGTCCTTCGATTCTCTCAATACGAGGCCGTGGAGACCGAGCAATGCGATCAGATTGGGCACAGCCATCATCGCGTTGAGATTGTCCGCGACGGTCCAGACCAGGTCGAGCCCGCCGATCGCTCCAAGGACGACGAAGACACAAAACACATATCGATACGGCTTGATCGCCCAGGATCCGAGCAGGTACTCGAAACAGCGGTCCCCATAATAGGACCAGGAAATCATCGTCGTATACGCGAAGAACATCAGGCCAAACGCGACGATGATGCGGCCGACGCCGGGCAAGCTGCTCTCGAACGCCGCGATACTCATGGGCGCCCCCGTGGGCAGCGGGTAGGGCCGGCCGGTCTCGTCGAGGAATGGCTCGGGGTTGTCCCCCACGGACCCAATCACCTGGACCGTTCTTCCCTCAAATGTCATTGTCATGGGGACGCCTTTGCCGCCAGGGCCATAGAGAACCTCGCCGTCGCTGCTCCTGACCTGCCAGACGCCCGAGATCACAATGACCAGAGCGGTCATCGTGCAGACGACAATCGTGTCGATGAACGGACCAAGCATGGCGACAAAACCCTCGCGGATCATCTCTCGCGTCTTGGCTGCGGCATGTGCAATCGGAGCGGAACCCAGACCTGCCTCATTGCTGAAGATTCCCCGAGCGACCCCCTTTTGAATCGTGCGGGCGACCACGATACCCATGAAACCGCCCCCGGCGGCCAGTGGAGAAAACGCGTAGCGGAAGATCTGCCCGAACGCCGACGGGATCTGGTGGTAATTCAGGACCAGCACCACGAGTGCCCCGAGACTGTATGCGACGCACATGAAGGGGACCACGCGTTCGGCGACCACCGCGATACGTCTGATCCCGCCGATGATGACGAAGCCGACGAAGAGGGCCAGCGCGACGCCCATCGCCAGCTTGATGAGGGGCTTGCCACCCACGAGGGGCACGCCCGCCGCGATTGTCGCACTCTCCCATCGATCGGGCGTGACCGTCAGGAGTCCATCGACCACCGAATTGGACTGGACCGCGCATCCGATGCCCAGTGACGCAGCGCCGGCGAACAGAGCAAAGAGGACGCCCAGCCATTTCTGTTTGAGACCGTGCTCGAGGTAGTACATCGGGCCGCCGGAGGCGCTGCCGTCGTGATGAATCACTCGATACTTCAGGGCCAGTGAGCAACAGGTGAATTTCGTGGCCATGCCGAAGAGAGCGGTCACCCACATCCAGAACACGGCCCCCGGCCCGCCGAGCGCGATGGCCGTGGCTACACCCGCGATGTTTCCGGTCCCGATCGTGGCCGACAGCGCCGCACACAGGGCCTGAAAATGGGATACATCCCCCTGCTCCTGGGGATTGTCATACTTGCCGGAGATGCAAGCGACAGCATGCTTGAAACGCCGTACCTGGATGCCTCGCAGACGAAACGTGAGGAACACGCCGGTACCAAGAAGAAGCAAGATCATCGGCGGCCCCCACACGAGGCCATTCATCACCTGCATCCAATCCGAGAACGTCTCCAGCACGTCGAGCCTCCTTGCCTGCCGGCCGGTGTCCGACACAATCGAGAGAGTTCGGAACCTGCCTGCATTTTGCCTGTTTCAGAACACTCCAATGACTACCGCGGGCAATATACGTATTCCTACAGCCCACTTCAACAGGCATTCATTCGAAGGAAACCTCATGTCGGCGACGATGAACAACAGATACGATGTCCAACGGATGGGAAAGACCTCGACAAAGAAACGTCCCCGGCAGGGCTCGAACCTGCAACCTTCAGCTCCGGAGGCTGACACTCTATCCAATTGAGCTACGGGGACTCATTGTCCGACGACAAGTACTATCGTAACACACCGGTCTGTCGCGTCAAGTCCCGGCTGGAAATTGGGAAAAGAAACCGTTGCGCCGCGATCCGTAAAGGGCACTTTTCTTGCAGAGAGCAACCTCGACCCTTTTTCGTCTGCTGTCGAGTCTGCCATATGCTATAATGGACCCAAACCGGAAAGGGCAAGTCCATGAAGATAACGAATCGGGTGCAAATCAGATTTCAAGCCGTTTCCATTTCCCTTCTGCTGATGGTCCTGACTGCGCCCCTCCTGGGGGGCTCCACCGATTGGAACCGCCGGGAGGTGGATTTACAAGTTGGAGGCGGCCGGCGGATCAAAGCCCTCTTGCATCCAAAGGATAATGCGGTGCCGACGCTCGAACACCGCCGGGCCCAGCCTGCCCCTGCCGCCACGAGCAGGTTCGCCATCGCGACCGCCGAAGAGGAATTGCTCGTGGAATCGCCGCCGGTCGATGGGTTCGTTCCCTGGATCGCCGTTTCGATCACCAAACAACGAGCGGACGACCTTGAGATGGAGGCCGTCGTCGAAACGTCCGTCCGAGGCAGCTATCCCACTGGCGTGAACCCGCAGAGGGATTATATTATAGGACTTTTCGACACTGGCGCCAGCGCCCATGTAGTCGGGTACGCCGATGCCACACGGGCTGGCATTTACAAAGGATTGGTCACCACGAATATGACCACCGTCAGCGGCGTGACCGGCTCGGTGGACGCGATGATCAGCTATCCTCTGGGGGTATTCATCGACGGTCTCGATGCCATCGGCTCGACGTCGCTCACCCTGGACCAGTCCGGCATGATGGGCCAGAGCAACGTGGCCGTTGTGGTCGGACGGAATCCTGGGACCCGACCGGATCTACCCACCGCAATCGGAAGTCCGATGAGCGTATATTACACCACGCTCATCCGCAACGACCGCACGATTACTCTCACCCGCAACGGCAAGACCTACACCGCGCCTGAGATACGCATGTACAAAACCGATGACCCGGAAGCACCAAGTTTTGCCAATATTATCCCCCTTGAACTGCGTCCCCTGGGTGGGTACAGCGTTCAGTACGTTCCTACGTTGGACATGGGCGGAAGCCTGGATCTCGACGACATCTTCGGCGGGTGGGGCGGTAGTACCGGCATGGACTTCCCCCCCGCCGGCCCCTCGACTATCGTCGGCAACTCCTCACAAAGCCTCTTTTTCGTACACAGCGTCGATCTCTACCAGGGACCGAAAAGCGCCATCGATAAGAATCGTTTTATGCTGGATACCGGCGCCCAAGTCACGGTCGTCGGATCCCGGATGGCCGCGAGACTGCAACTGAACCCGGCGGCCCCCGAGTTCGAGGTGGAGATCGAAGGTGTCACCGGCGACATCATCATGGCGCCCGGCTTCTACATCGACACCCTGGAAATCCCCGCTCTGGGTCGGTGGTTTCGCGCCACGAACGTTCCGGTCATCCTGCTGGACGTTTCCTCGCCGGAAGGCGGCACGCTCGACGGCATCATCGGAATGAACCTGTTCGTGGACTTCAACTTAATCCTCCGCGGCGGCGGGCTCTTCCTCGACGACGATCCCAAGCTCGAACTGGAGCGTGTCGTGACAACGAAAAAAGAAGGCCCTTGACCCCCGACGCGACGGATTGATTCTCAATCCATCTGTGGATCGGCAGAGTTTGACATCGCCCACCGACGGGACTATCATGCGGTAGACTCGTGGCAAGCCTACCTTTTAGAGTGGATATGAGATTCATTGTCGATTTGGTTTACGTGTTTGCAGGACTCGCGTTCAGTCCTGTTCTTTTGTACCGCATGGTGGCGCACCATCGGTATCGCGCCGGCTGGGGCCAGCGGTTCGGAAACGTCGCCCGAAAAAACCCGACGAAACGATGCATCTGGCTCCACGCCGTCAGTATGGGCGAAGTGAACGCCGCCAAGACGCTGGTGGCCGAGATCGAGAAGCAGTATCCCGATTATGAAATCGTCGTCAGCACGACGACGGACACAGGATACGCCCAGGCCGACAAGCTCTTTGGCCGCAAATGGAGGGTGTTCTACTTTCCGTTCGATATCTCCTGGATCGTTCGGCGGGCGTTCGACCGCCTTCAACCCTCTCTTTGCCTGTTGATGGAACTGGAGGTCTGGCCCAATTTCCTGTTCACCGCCCATCGATTGCGGGTCCCCGTCGTCGTCCTCAACGGTCGCATCAGCGACCGCAGCTTCACGCGATACCGAAAGATCAAGCCCCTGACGCGGACCTTCTTCGGGAAGATCGATTGGGTCCTGGCGCAGACGCCGCAATACGCCGAGCGGTTTCGGGAATTGGGTTGTCCGGCCGAACGGGTCTTGGTCACCAGTTCCCTCAAATATGACACCGCCCAGGTGGCCGACCGCGTCGAGGGAACCGATACGCTGGCTGAGCAGTTGGATCTCGGGGCAGCTAAGCTCTGGGTCGCAGGCGGCACCGGCGACGGCGAGGAAAGGGTTATCCTGGATGTCTATAAGTCGCTCGTGCAGGACCCGAGGCACAAGGGACTTCGGTTAGCCATCGTCCCTCGCAAACCCGAGCGATTCGACGAGGTCGCTCAGTTGATCGAACAAGCGGGATTCCCCGTCGTTCGTTACAGCAGACTCAAGGGCACGACGACAAAAGCCCCCGCCGGCCAAGCCGTGATCTTGGGCGACACCATGGGCGACCTGCGGAAGTTCTATTCCCTCGCTCAGCTCATCTTTGTGGGCCGCACCCTCGTGCCGATGGGCGGCTCGGACATGATGGAGGCCGCGGCCCTGGGCAAGTGCACGCTCTTTGGTCCGCACACATTCAACTTCCGTCAGACAGTCGAAGTCCTGCTCGCCGGCCGCGGGGCTATCGAGGTCCAAAACGGCGGTGATCTGCTGGCCACCCTGCAAAAGTGCCTCTCCGACCCCGCGTACGCCGAGGCGGTCGGGAAAGCCGGCCAGGAAATCATCCGACAGAACCAAGGAGCGACCGCTAGGACCATGGAAGTCCTGAGCAAACTGCTTGACGCAGGAAATCACGACAAGACCAGACTTGCATCCGGCGGAAAAACCGGGGAGCGATCGGTTCCGTAGTTTCTACGGTTTGAGGGTCGTTACCACGGCGCCGATGTGCCGGGGCGTCGAGCCGCAGCAGCCGCCAAGGATGTGGACGCCGACGTCGAGAATCTTACGACAGGCGGACGCAAATTCTTCCGGCGTGACTCTGTAGACCGCCTGGCCATCCAGGAGTTCAGGTTTGCCTGCGTTGGGTTCCGCGAAAACCGGGACTTTGCCCTGGGCGGACGTCACATAGGTCTGTGCCAGTTCTACGTACTCCTCCAGCGTGCAGGTGCCGCAATTGAAGCCGATGACGTCGACGCCCAGAGCGATCATGCGAGAAACCGCTGTCGCAACGTCGACGCCCATCATCGTGCGGAATCCCACCCCGCCTTTGTCGAAAGACATCGAGGCCAACACGGGCAGACCGCCGCCTGCGGACTTGGCCGCCTCGATGGCGACTTCAAGTTCTTCGATCGCGGTCATCGTCTCGATGATCAGGCCGTCGACGCCGCCCTCGCGTAGGCCCTTGACCTGCTCCACGAAGGCCTCGCGGACCGGGTCGGGCTTGAGCAAGCCGAGCGGTTCGAGGAAGTCGCCGGTTGGGCCGACGTCGCCGAGTACGTACCGACTCTCACCGGCCGCCTTGCGGGCGACCTGGGCGCCTGCCTTGTTGATCTCGAATGCTTTGTCGGCGTAACCGTGCCGGCCCAAGGCGTACCGGTTGGCCCCGAACGTGTTCGTCAGGACCGCGTCGCAGCCGGCGTCGAGGTAGGCTCTGTGGACATCCAGGACGAGGTCCGGCCGCTCGACGTTCAGCCAGTCGTTGCAATGGCCGGGCTCGACGCCCCTCGCGAAGAGCTGCGTTCCCATCGCGCCGTCCAACATGAATACGCCCTTCTGAATCCTCGTCCTGAGATTCCGTTCGGTCATTTCTCACCTTCACTGTCTGTCTGAAACTGTGCGTCCCAGGTCCCGTCATTGCGGGACCCACTCTCCGGCTTCGTAGCGATACGCGTTTTGGTACTTCTCCGCCTTCGGCGGATAGAAAAACTCCTGTCGTTGCCGGTCGTTGAACTGGTAGGGCTTCAGGCCGCTGAGCTTGATCTCCATCGAGTCCTTGCGCCCATCCAGGGAAGTCGAGACGATTCGGATTTGCGTCGGCACATAGAACCCTTCTGCGACCGGCTCGTACAAGCCCAGTTGCGCCGTCGCGACGACCTTTCCATGGTAATCCAGGTACTCGATCTTGTAGACGCGGTAATCGCACGCATAGACGAACACGCGTTTGAACGCCCGGCCCGTCCCGTCCCGCTGGGTAAGGACGTCGTACGACCCCTTGTTCGACAGCGTCCAGGACTCGGCGTTCCCCCAGGCGTTCGGATCGCCCAGGATGCCGAACGCTTCGAGCACCACCTGTGGACTGACGCCCCTCCCCCGCCCTTCGATACCGCGTACCTCGCTCCAGTCCCCCAGGTAATAGTCACTGATCTGTTCGATAGAAAGGGCCAGCCAGAATTGTTCCGCGTTGGAGCCCATGACCACGACGCGCGGCTTGACGCTGACGCTGCCTGCCACATACATCTGATGGGGAGGGTCGTATCGCACTTCCAGGAGCAGATTGTCCCGCCGGGCGAGGCGTTTGCCCGGCTCGTGGTATGTCAGCATGGCTTCGCCCCTGGCCCGCATGGGTGTACCCGCGGAGGCATTGGCGGACAGGGTCTGGAGTGCCGCTTCGACGGTCACCTTGCCAGGACAGATCTTTAGACGCTCGCCGCCCGTCTGGCAACCGGCGATCAAGAGCGAGAGTAAGAGCAGAAGAGAAATGCGAAATCCGAAGCTCGAAATCCGAAACAAATCCAAAACCCAAAATCCAAATGACCGAAACCCGAGCGTCCTGCTCATGAGCAGACAATCGGATGTTTGGTCTGAATCTTCGATTCGTTTCGAATTTCGGATTGCGAATTTCGGATTTCTCTTCATAGATCCGCCTGCAGGATTTGTCCGATCTGGGAGGTGAGCTGCTCGATCTGCTCCTCGCTCAAATGCGGATTGACCACCTCGACGAGGTCTTTGTCGCCTGACACTTTGAGACGCCAGATCTCGCGCCCGCCTTCGCTTTTGGTCGAATCGTACTTGAGCCGGCGTTTTCGCATGAGCACCAAAGCCAGCACGAACCGGAAATTCACCTTCTCCGCCTCCGTCTCGTTGGCCAGCCGCTCGAAGAAGGCCATCAGCATATCGTCGCTGATAAACAGCTTTCTCTTCTCGTTGGGGGCAGCGAGCTTGGTCTTCCAGAAACAGTACACATGGGGCCTCTCCCGCTCCCAGTATTCGTTGGAGAAGTCACGCCGGACAAGTCCCTCCTCGGTCTCGACCAACGCTCCGTAGTATTCCTCACCCGGTTCGATCTTCCGTCCGCTGCCAGAACACTGCCCCAGCGGCTTGTTGATTTCCCAATCAGCCATACACTCCTGTTTTCAGTGACAATCCTGCGAGCGATCCCTGCAACTGCGCAGGCCGCACACTTGTAGTCGGTACGTCAGAATACCAGAGATGCCCGATTCCTGGCAAGGCAGTATGGGATAATCCTGTCGATGATGCAAGCGGCGGTGAGATTCACGGATGGGCCCGTCCCGGCGAAGGGATGGCGGCTTGCCAGGCGTTCTTCTTGCTTGGATCACCCGTCTTGGGATCGCGCATCGTCAAGGAGAATCCGAGCCCATCGGTCAGGTCAAACCAGTTGTCTTTATACTCGAAGCTCTGGATGACCTGCCCCACGGCGTCGAGCAGTTCGAGCCTCTCGCCTGCGTTGTCCAGACTGCCTGCGTACTGGCCGACGACCGGCAGCTTGTCGCCATAGACCGCCTCAAAGGCAGCCAGGTCTCTGACCAGAAGGCAATAGCCCCCTGGGGATAGCTCGAAACTGGGGAAGGTGAATGCGATCCCCTTGACGAAGCGTACGAGGTTCAGGTTGATCGCCTCTGAACCAATATGGGTCAACTCGATAAACTCGGTATTGGGATCGCCCTCGGGGTGATAGTGAATCTCGCTGATCCGTAGGCTTTCCGCAACAGGACCAACCGCGAAGACCGCCTCGTTCAGCGCGCTCCAGACGCCATTGCTGAGAACACGTGACTTCACAACTGCGGTGCTCGACAAGGCGATCGGCCCGGTGTATCGCAAAGCCGTCGGCGAGACGCCGGTGGGTAGCCCGCCTGCCGGGGCCTTCGCTGAGACCAATTCAACGGAGATCAGGAAATCCGAACTCGTGGTGGACACGTTCATTGCGTGAACCGCCAGGAGATTCTGGCCCGACCGCAGCTTGTCCAAGTGGGACGTCACGTCAAACGGTTCCCAGGAAACCGCGGCTTCATCCGGATTCTGCGTGTTGGCTGCGGAGTTCCAGACGGGATTGCCGGTGAAGTTCATCCTCGCGATCTCCGAACCGTTGAGGTAAACGACGAACCCATCGTCGTAGCGAACCTTCAGGGTCAAGCTCGACAGGGCGGCCAAATCCGACGGCGCAACCTCGAAAGGAATTCGTAGGCAACAGCTTGCGTTACGCGAGTACATCATACTCTGAACGTCGGTCTGAAAGATCATCTCATAGCCGGTGCTGCGTTCGAAACCGACGCCGCCGACACCCGCGATCCAGGTGGAGTCGTCAAAGGCAGCGCCGCCCTTCCACGCATCGGAAATCGGGCCTGTGGGAACCAGGATCCGCTTGGCCGCGCCTTCGGGAATGAGCAAGACCTCATCCGAGCCCCCCGGCGTCGATCCGGGCACTCGGGGATCGCTGCCGTCGAGGGTGTACCAGACCGTGCCGCCGCCGGTCAAAGTCAGGGCATCCGACGGCGAAACATGCCCGCCGTGCTGGTAGACGCCATTGACATGGAATACAGGGGCATCGACTCGTGGATAAAGACCGCGATTGCGGAACTGATTGAGAACGATCTCGGTGCGAGCGGGGAAGAACGTTCCGATCAGGTATCCATAAACCTCCTTCGACCAGTCTTCCTTCGTATAGGGATTGTTCACGCGTGCGGACCGCCGATCACCCCACCTCGCGGACTCGGCGATGATCGCCAGATCGATCTGATCCGCCCGCGACCGGCACAGGGCGATCGCTTTCTCCGGGGTCATCACCCCGCCGTTGAAGAAGTGCTTGTGCACGTGATCGGCGAACTGCATGCAGTATTCCGGATGGACCATCAACTTCTGGTGCAGCCACTGCGGATTGAAATGTTCGCGCGATTGTCCCGCGGACACCGGGGCGGTACGGTCGTCGTACAGGCCCCGCAGGACCCCGAGCGAATGCTCGTTGTCGTACGCGAAAAACTTCCAGCCGTCGCGCGATTCGATGGTTCGATTGCGGATTGCAAAAAAGTTGTTGGCCTGCGATCCCCCCAGCGTCACAGGCGCATCGTCGTTGCCTGTGTAGAAGATCCCGATCATATAATCGATCAGGTTCCCCAAGTCGACATGGACAGGAATGCTCGGATTGTCGGTCCCGTCGGGATTTTTGCCCTGCACCGCATAGTACAACTCGTCGCTCCCGAAGCCTTGCTGGCAGAGAGCCCATAGCAAGTTCCAGTCGTCGAGGGTACCGTCGGTATACGAGGTTCGATAGTTGTCCGCCTTGACAACGTCGTAATCCTCCTTTTCGCCGCCGAAATACGTCGCGGCGTACGACGCCTCCGACCGCTCCTGGCTTTGGTAAAGCCCCCAGTACTGGCCGTTGATGAAGAGATGATAATATCGCGACCGCGTGTAGGGCTGTCCGGTTTCACGCTGGAGATCACGGCAGAACACTTCTCTGACGAAGGTATTCTTTTCGCCCGGATTGGAAGATTCCAGACTCCAGGCGTAATTCTGCGCGGTGCGAAGGTCGAGATTCTCGAAAGTTTCCGCCCCTTCGGAACCAAACAATGGGTAGCGGAGCACAGGTGTTCCGTACTCGCCCCGAAAGAACAAGCGGAAAGAGTGCTTGGCGTTGTCGCCCCCGCGGCTGAAGCCGCCGCGGATACGGATACCTGCATCGATCTGAAACCCTTCGGCGCCCTGGGGATCGATCAGTTCCACCGACACCGGACGTTCCCAAGCCCTGCCTTCGTTTCGAGCGTTCACGTAGATGCCTTTGGTGGGGTCGAACAGATTGACCAGATCCGTCACCAAAGACAACGACGGGATGGAAAGCAGAGCACCAGCCATAAGGTCTTTGTATCGTGGGTCATTCACCACATCCGGGTCCATGCCATAATCGATGACTTGGCCATTCACGCTGCCGGCAGGCCAGGCGGGTCCCGGACGCTGCCCCTGTGGGGATTGCGTGATGATGTCGGCCACAAAAAAATACGTGCTGGTCGCGATGGGCGAAGGGTTCCAGTTGGGCCGGGTCGCGACCGCTCGCAGGCACGTCGTCTTGCTGACACGAATCGGGCCGTTATACATCGCGGCGCCCGCGCCAAGACGCATGGTCGCGGTTGAATACGGCTCCGTCCCATCGGTGGTGTAGTAAATCACCGTCCCAGGCGTGTCGCACGCGATTGTCACTAGGATCTCCCCGCCATAGAAACCCCGCTCGGGACTGAATCGCGGTTTTTCAACAAACCCGTCGTAGATGCTGAAATTCTGCGCGCCAGGCGTGGGGATCGCCAATGGCATCCACGAGTCGGCCCCGTTGGGAATTCGACCATAGGATACGTCCGTCCTCTGCGGTCCGAACGTAACGTTGTCGATGAGGCTCGCGCCATCGCGATCGTACAGGGCGACGGTCTCGCCTTCGGCGTTGAGCTTGAAAGCCGCGTGCAAACCCGCAGCGGCGGTATCGCCATCGGCCCAGACGATCAAGTATCCCTGAGGAGCGATCGTCGTCAGCGACGCATTGGTCGTCGGGAATCGCCACTTGGTCGGCACGTCAGGATCGTCCGTGAGATACAATCCCGCAAGATTGAAGGCCTCATTGCCTCGGTTGTACAACTCGATCCAATCATCGAAATGCCCTTGTGGATCCGCCAGAATCCGACTGTTGGACGCCAGCACCTCGTTGATAACGACTGGAACATCGTTCGTGTTAAGTCCTGCATCGACCCGGACGGAGAAGACCGACGCCGCAATACAGACAACAACCGTGAAAAGACGCTTGATCCCGGCCCCTGCGTTCAAGTGTTCCTCCTGTTTGTCAGATCTGACCGTGCTTCGGTCTTGCCCTCCGCTCTCCGAGGCCTCGGAAGCCCCAGCAATGAAAATCAGCTAACCTGATTCTAACAAAATCCGCATGGATTCGTCAAATCGATGTCGCCGACGGCACATTATTGGACCGAGGACGTGTTGGCCTCGCCAGGCAACACATCGAACCGTAACCAGGCCCGTATCCCTTCGATCGTAGATGGACCGATGCCTTTGACCTGGGCCAGGTCTTCCGCCGTGCGAAAGGCTGGGTTGAGCCCCGCCTCACGTTGAAGTCTCTCTCGCAGGGCGATGATCGCCCGTGCGCGGGTCAGACCGATGCCGGGCAGTCGCGCCAGACTGGCGGCAGAGGCATAATTGGGGTTGATTCGCCCTCCCAGATCCCGCGGCAAAGGGCCGGCCTTCCTGTCGAAGGCCCCTACTGCAAAGGCCCATGACAGGACCAGACTCGCACAGATGGCAACCTCAAAGCCCAGGGATTGGGCGGCCTCGACGCCACGACCCCATCCTGCCGCTGGCTTTTCCATGAATGCACCTGTCGCAAACGCGATGAACTATCGCTTGAGCACGGACAAATGCAGCTTCTTGAGAACCTCCAGAGACTCCTTCGGACCCAGGTCCTGTGCAACCAGACCGCTGTGGGCGATCGCCCCGCCGTCGCCGTCGGAGAAGCTGCCGTAGTTGACTGCTTCGACGAACGGCTTGCTCAACGCAATCCGATAAAATCGCTCGAGCCACTGGGCCTGATGCGACGGGTCCCATCTGCGATGCCAGACGCCGGCGGCCTCGGGCGCGAACTTGCCCTTGCCGTTTTGGCTGGGAATCTCGACGTCGGTGATGTACAACGGTTTGGCAATCGGCGCGAAACAGTCCAGGATCGACGAAATCTGCATCATGTCCCGCAGATGAAGCCCGGTCTCGTCTTTGCCGAAACGAACTTGGAGAGCAAACGCGTCGAAACTGGTCCCGCTTTGAACGACCATGTCCATATAGACAAAAGGGGGAATGCTGTTGGGCGTCGTGGCGTAGTACTCGCCCCAAGGGCTGGCGACCTCCACGATGCGGACCGCCCTGCTGCCCGCGGCCCGCACCGCCATGTTCGCAGCCCGAGTCATTTCCAGGATCTGCTCGAAATTGAAATTGAACTGGTTGAAAGCGTTCATGCCGCTGATGACATACCAACGGTGAACCACTCCGGCATAGCGTGCGACCACCTTTGAGACGAACTGATAAGCCAGTTCCCGCATCTTCTCAAAACCGATGCCGGAGCGCAACAACCACTCCGGCAACTGGTCCTGCGTGAAACGCAACAGTGGCCCCGCGGAGATCACCATCTTCTTCCGGCTCAGGATCCCCATGCAACTGTCGATCAGGGAGAAGTCGAAATGCCCCTGTCTGGATTCGACCTGGGCCCAGTTGATCGGCAGTGTGACCGAGGCGAATGACTCCAGCAATCGATCGACATATTGCGCATTGGTCAGAAGATTTGGGTCCACCCGGCACCCCAGACAACCGCGACCGAAACCGGGACTCTTGCGCCGTTTGTCGAAGAGCGATTTGCCTTGGCGAACCGCCAGTTTCTCCGAATAAATGGTGGCTTTGCGCAACGAGGCATCCGCCAAAACCGAAGCCGCCGCGGGATCCTTGATGCTCTGAATCGCCTTGACGAACAGATCCTGTGAATCCTTGGCAATCTCCTCCAGACCCTCGAGATCGTCGAAGAAAGACCAATCTTCCCGTCGGTTGGTGATCTGCATGAGCTTGGCGCGGGCCAACTCGACATTGAGCACATAGGGTCTTTCCCGCTCGGGCAGACAGGTCGTCGGCAACATGATTCTGCCGAAATCTTCAATAGGCCAGAGGACGGCCAATCCGGCGGTTTCGATGTTGGGTCGGATGCACTCGATACAACCATCCGTGAAGACGATCTTAGCGCGACGGATGCTGATACCGTCCGTGCCGAAAAGGTAGGCACCGGACGGGACGAAATCGGTAACGGCCTTGCCGTCTTTAAAAACCTGGAATTTCACTCAAGCGTCCTGATCTCTCACGTTCCGATTGCCATATCGCACCCCGCCAAACACCTGCGAAATGCTCCTGACGCATTATAACAACTGTGAGACCGCAGGCAAACTCAAAAAGCCAAGTGGAATCGGACGGTGGCAAGCAGCGGGGGCCGACCTGCCGGCGAATCTACCGCCCGGCCTTGCGGTCCAGAAAGCTCTGAAGGATGTCCGCGGCAGCCAAGGCATCGAGCCGGGCCTTTCTCTTGGTCCGGCTCAGGTCCATCTCCCGCAATCGTTGCTCTGCTTCGAAACTGCTCAGACGTTCGTCTTGAAAAAAGACCGGAATCCCAAGCTGCCTCCCAAGTTCATCGCCGAAGGTCCGGACCAACTTGGCCTGAGGGCCTTCGGTACCATCCATGTTCAGAGGCAGGCCCAGGACCAGGGCCTCAATGCCATCGGTGGCGACGATGTTCTTGATCCGCGGGATCAGATCCTTGCGCCCCTGAACCACCGTCAATGGCGAGGCAATCCTCTCGCCGGCATCGCACACGGCCAGCCCGGTTCTTTTTATGCCATAGTCTATGGCCAGGTATCTCATGGGCAGGTCCGCTAGAGGAATTCTGTGCGACCGTGTTGCTCAATCCGGTCGAGCAACTGCTTGAGCCGTTCCGCCTGACTGGCATGACAAACCAGCGTCGCGTCTCGCGTGTGGGCCACGATGATGTTCTCCAGCCCTATGGCCGCAATCAGATGGCCTTTGTCTTCGGTGACAATGATGCTATCGCGGCAGTCGAGCAATTCGCTGATGCCGGCGACCACGATATTGTTGTTCTCATCCGACTTGATGACGTCGGCCAGGGCCGCAAATGACCCCATGTCGAGCCACTTGCAGTTGAGTTGAATGGCATGGACCTGCTCGGCCTTCTCCATGACCGCATAATCGATACTGATCTTCGGCAGCTTGGGAAACCACTCCTGGAGGGCCATCTCCTGGTCCGGCGTGTCCCAGGCGGCCGCGATGCGTCGCAGCGGCTCGACCGAGTCCGGCAAGAATCGATGGAGATTTGCCAGGATCGTTTGGGCCCGCCAGACAAACATCCCCGAGTTCCAGAAGTACTGTCCGCTTCCGACGTACCGCTCGGCGGTCGGGCGGTCGGGTTTCTCCCGGAAGGACTCGACCGAATACACCGCGTTACGACATCGCGGCCACTCCCGCGGATTGACACACTTGATGTATCCCAGTTGTGTGCTGGGGAATGTTGGTTTAATCCCAAAGGTGATCAGGGCATCAGGGTTGCCTGCGATGAATTCGAACGCGTCCTTCAAAGCCTGCTGGAGTACCTCAGGCGGCTCGATAAGCTGGTCGGCGGTCAGGATCGACATGACTGCCGCCGGATCGTGCTTGGCCAGTACGGCGGCCGCCAGACCTATGGCTCCTGCGGTGTCACGCACCGCAGGTTCGGCAATTACGTTGTGCATCGGCAGGTCGTGCAGGTCCTCGCGAACCAGATCCGCATACTCTGCGTTCGTTAAAACCAGAATGTTCCGCACGTCGAAGACCGGACGCAAGCGATCAAAACAACGGGTCAACAGCGTCTGACCATCCAGCAGTTTTAAAACCTGCTTGGGTCTTTTCTGGCGACTCAGAGGCCAAAGTCGTTTGCCGGTGCCGCCGGCCATGATGACTGCATACTTCATCGTTCGGTTCCCTTTATCAAGACAAGTGGACATTCAGGGGTGTCCCTGGAGCCTTGTCAAGAACGAAACTTCCCGTGAGTGGTCGGCCTGCCCGGCGAGTCTCCACCGTGTAGTCCCCGAGGAATCCTTCGAAAAGGAGGGACGCTTCAGCATCAGTCCGGGTCTCGACCCGAGTCCACCATTTACCTTTGATCAGGTCATACAACCGTTCATAGGCGGGTTTCGGCGACATGTCGCTCCGGACAAGACCCGCCGGGGCCTGCTGCCAGGCATCCTGGTCGCTGAAATCCCACCAGGTGATCGCCGCGACCGCAGGATGCGAAAACAACACTGTGTAGAACTCCGTAACCTGCTGTGCCTGACGAACCTCCCCCTCGTAAGTCGTCGTCCAACTCGAATCCTGTTTGGGTCCCGACACCACGGTCGTTTCCGTGAAATGCAATGGAACGTTGAACTTGGCGAACCGTTCGCATACAGCCCAGGTTTGCGCCGCGCCCCAGTAGCCACCGTGCATGTGGGACTGGATGCCGATGATGTCGTACAGCGGTTTGCGGTCGGCGTCTACAAGCTGCGAGATTACTTTCTCGACGTACGCTTCGTCGGTTCGGTAGTCGTTGATGATGAGTCCGGCCTGCGGATCGGCCTTCCTCGCAATCCGAAAAGCCCCGCGGACGTACTCGCCGACCCCGATCCTCGCGATCGCTTCCGTCAGTTTCGGCGCGTTACGTTTCAATTCCTCGCGGTCGTAGTGCGTGGCCTCATTGACCACGTCCCAGATGCCGATGTCGCCTTTGAACCGCTCCATACACCGGGCGATTCGCTCGAACTGCTGTTGCATGATTTCTTCCGGCGTGCCGCTCAGCCACGGCGGATCGATGTAATTCCACGCCAGCGGGTGTCCTTTCATGGTGACTTGATGGTCCTTGCACCAGCGGACGATCTCATCCGTGCGGGCATCCATCGGCTGGCCCTTCTGGCGTTCGTACTGCCACCAATAGAAAGGCAGGGTCGCGAAATTCAGCAGCCTAGCGAACTGCTCCGCGTAGGCGGCGTTGTCCTCCGGGGTCCGACAACGACCCAACCGGAAGAGGTTGCAGCCAAACAGGAACTTGTGCCTGGTCTGGCGAATGCACAGGTCGATGCCGGACGGAAACAGTCGCCCGTCCGGACCAAAAATCTTCAGGACAACGCTGGCCTTTCGGTACTTCTCAATCCGCTCCTGGGCCTGAGACAAGACGTCTTCATTCGCTTGGGCAGGGTCACGGGCGCACACCACCTGGGGCGCCGCCAGGAGCCAGGCCCCTCCGGTCCCCATGGCTTTGAGAAAATTGCGTCGGTGGATATTCATATCCTCCTCCTTCACCGCTCGAGGGTTACGACTGAGAGAAATCAGGCCCGCAACGGTGAAGCTTCGTCGATCATCTGGATCCCCATGTATCGGCAGAACTGCCCGAGTTCCTTGCCGATATCCCCGTAAACGGTCTGGCGGTGGAGCCCATTCGACCAGTTCTTCCAGAGCGTGGTGACATCGCCGTCCACTTGGACGGTGATTTTGGTCCGACACCCCCGGTCAAATTCCACGCCGACCGGCGTGTCGATAATTCGGCCCGTGAAGTACAACATCTGATCGGTCCCCGCCAGAATCGCCTGTGTCACTTTCTCGCCTTTACGCATCTGGCTCTGGGGCGTAACACCTTCCTCCCGTTCGTGGACCGTCCGCAGCTTGTACGGCGCCATAGGGCCGTCGGGACCGTCCATTTTCCGCGAGCTCATGCAGTGCGCCAGGATGATGCTGTTGGTGGATTCGTCGACGGTCGGGTCGCTGATGAAACCGGGCTTGCCCGTCAACCCCTGGAGAATGATGTGCGTCATCGCCGACCGCAGATCCGATTCACAGATCCCGCCGAAACCTATGTCGTTAAGCCGGCAAAAACCGATGCACGGATACGCCGGCAGCTTGATCGTCTTGTCCCACATGGTGCCGTAGCAATCGACCGTCAGCACGGTCGCCTCCTCTTCGGCCAGCATGTTCTCGAATGCCAGCGCGAGTTTGCACGACTTGAACAGGTCCTTGCGGGACGGTTCGATCATCGCTTCAGCCCTCTTGAGCCACTGTTCGGTCTCCGCCTCGGCGGCTTTGTCGTCAATCGCATTGTAGGCTTTGACCACCGTCTCAAGGTCGATCCGTTTCATTTCCGTGCCGAATTTGGCCTTCATGGCATCGGCATAATCCTGGAACGACCGTGTCGTGACGTTGAGAATCTTCGCTTCTCGGGCGTGGTGAATGGCTCGGAAGGGACGAATCGCGACCGCAAGCTGCGAGTAGTCGCTCGTCAGGAAACATTCCAGCTTGGCGCCGATCGGCTGCCTCTGGATCGCGCCGAAGGAGCTCCATTCATGCCCCGAGTACGGCAGCGCGAACACGGCCGTCGGTTTGCCTGTGCTCAGGATTTCGTTGAGGATGGGCCCGATCCCCATGCTCAGATGGATGACCAAAATGCCATCGACGTCTTGAAGTCGGGACTTGACCCTGGCGACCGCCTCCGCGGACGTGACGACCTCGTCGACGACAAAATCAACGTCTGTGATTTCCCTGCCCAACTTGTCGAAGTGGGCTTGATAGGTGCGGATCTCGTCCTGGAAATTCAGCTTCGGCTTGGGCCAAAGCCCTTCCTTGGTACCCATGTACAGCCGCGCGACCTTGACCTTGCTCTTCCGGCAGCCGGGACTGACGAGCCGGGACCCCGCGGCGCGTGCGCCGCCTGCGAAGAAACCGGCGCCCGCGAGATAGACGCCACTGCCCGCTGCGATCTGCAAGAACTCCCTGCGATTGACCTGTTCGGACATGACCATCCCCTTCAATAGCGGTTTCCGAGGAGGATTTCCCGAAAATGAAAAATAGATATCTCATTCTCCATTTGCAGGAACTCCTATTTCGACACCTCACGATCTACATCTTCGTGAGATCTGCATATTGTAGAAGCAGGGATTTCGTCTGTCCACTGTTGAAACTGATCGTCACAACGCTGTTGGCGCCCATATCGACGAATTTCTTGACTCGTCCGAGACCGAAAGTCTTGTGTTTGACGAGCTGGCCCGGTTCATAGGGAGCCGGACGGCTCTGGTGCGAAGCCTTGGAAGCCAGGGGCTTCTGCAACGGTTCGGTCCGACGCAATGGCTCTTCGACACGCAACGGCCTCAGAGAACAATCATCACGGTCCACCGACTCCGGCATCAGACCGGATCCGAGTTCATAAAGGAATTGCGAAGGAATCGTTCGCAGAAACTGGCCTCGGATCGTGCGGTACTGTGCGTAACTGAGGTACAGATTCGTCTTGGCCCGCGTCATGCCGACGAAGAAAAGCCGCCGCTCTTCCTCCAACTCCTCGGGGTCGTTGTGGGATCGTTCATGGGGGAGGATTCCGTGCTCCAGACCGATGACGAACGCATGCTCGAACTCCAGGCCCTTGGCCGCGTGCAGCGTCATCAACGCGACCTTCTCACCTGCGGAATCGTACGCGTCGGCATCGCTGAATAGGGCGATCTGCTGGAGATAGTCCACCAACGAAGGGGTTTCGCTCTGCTTGTCGTAGACCGCCGCAGTGCTGATCAACTCCTCGATGTTCTCCCGCGAAGCCTGCCCTTCCGGGCCGGCAGCCTTGAACGAGGCTTCCAGGCCCGTGGCGGTGAAGACCTTCTCCATCAGGGGGGCAACTTTGCCGTTCGCCTGGGCCGCGAAGGCCTCCATCATCCGAACGAAGTTCTGCAGCTTGGTCTTGACGGAATCTCCCAGACCCGAAACGCTGTCGGCATTCCGCATCGCGTCGAACAGGGGGATGCCGTGGGCGGACGCGTACTCCTGCACCCGCTCGACCGTGACCTTGCCGATTCCACGGGCTGGCGTATTGATGATCCGCAGCAACGCGATCTCGTCGGCAGGGTTCACGAGGACCTTCAGATAAGCCAGGATGTCGCGGATTTCCTTGCGGCAGTAGAATTCGACGCCTCGCACGACCTGATACGGCGTCCGATGTCGGATGAACGCCTCCTCCAAGGCCCGGCTCATCGAATTGATCCGGTAGAAAACCGCGATGTCCCGCCCGGAAACGCCGGAAGCCAGTAGCGAACGCACCTCGCGTCCCACACCGTCGGCCTCGGCCGCCTCGTCCGCGTAGCACTGGACGACGATCCGCCCCTCGTGCGTTCGCGTCGGGATCAGGCTCTTGGGTTTGCGATTGCGGTTGCAGGCGATCAGCCTGTCGGCCGCCCGCAGAATGGGCGCGGTGCTGCGGAAGTTCTCCTCCAGACGGATCGTCACCGCCTCGGGCCAGTCCTTCTCGAAGACCAGAATGTTACGGATGTCCGCGCCCCGCCAGCGGTAGATCGACTGGTCCGGATCACCGGTGGCGCAGATGTTGCGATGGTGAACCGCAATTGCCTTGGCGAGCCGGTACTGGGCGTGGTTGGTGTCCTGATACTCGTCGATCAGCAGATATTGGAACCGCTCCGCCATCTCCTTGCAGACGGTTGCGTTGCCCTCCAAGAGCAGGGCCACTTTCATGAGCAGGTCGTCGAAATCCACGCCGTGTCGCTCGGCCAGGAGTTTCTGATACCGGGCATACACCTTGGCCAATGCCTGAGAGAAATAATCGACCGCCTGCTCCTTGAAAGCATCGGGATCGATGAGCTTGTTCTTGAGCGTCGAGATCGCCTCCAGCATCCGGCCCGGCGCGAATGCGCCCGAATCCAAATTGCAGTCGGCAATGGCCTGCTTGACACATCGGGTCTGGTCGGCATCGTCATAGATGCTGAAATTGGGGTTGATCCCCGCCGCGTCGGCATAGCGACGTAGAACCCGCACACAAAGGGAATGGAACGTGCTGATGTAGGCCCCGCTGGAGGCGCCGAGCGAGGCCGCCCGTTGCCGCATCTCCTCAGCGGCCTTGTTCGTAAACGTGATCGCGCAAATGTTGTGCGGACGGACGCCCGACTCGATCAGACAAGCGATGCGAAAAGTGATGACGCGGGTCTTGCCACTGCCGGGCCCGGCCAGAACCAACAGTGGCCCGTCGCGGTGGCATACGGCTCTTTTCTGGGAAGGCGTCAGTTGTTGCAGAAGCGATGCGTCCATGACCGAAATTCAACCCTCGAAAAGGCGGACGCGTGGGCATGGAGAGGCCAGATGGCTCTTCGATTTGTTCCCTGGGACACACCCTCGCGTCAATGCCTCACTGCATCTGTTCCTTTTGTAGTTGCTCCATCTGTCGGAACACGTGCGCCTCAGCCTGCTCCAACTGCTTCAGAAGCTCAGGCTTCTCCCTTGCGATCCGAGCCATCAGACTCTGGTGGATATACGGCGGATAGGCGTCACTACTGAGAAATTGACGGATCGCATAATATTTTAGCACCGCCATCGAGGGCAAGTCAACTCTCGGGGTATCGCCGAATTCCTTGTGGTAGTGGTCCCACACTTCCTGGGCGAATCGCTCATTTCCCGCGGCCGCGTCGTCCTCATAGAGCGCGTACAGACGATATGCGTTGATGAGAAGCATCACGACCTGTTCGCTGGCGTCGTGAATTCCAATGCTTTCGAGTTCCTCCCGGAGACGGAACTTCACATATTGTTCCAGCGGAACTTTGAATTCGTCGAATGTGTACCGAGCTTGGAGCTTTCGGTAGATGTCCAAAGCTTCATTTCTCAGCCCCGCCTGGTAAAACGACAACAAAGCGTTCTTGAGCATGTTGCGGTACCCGTTGTCATAGGCCTCGGAGCGGGCTCGGTCTTGCCCGTACTTGGCCATGACATCCATCGCGGCTTTGTTGTAGGAATTGAAAATCCGCAGATCCGGGCCCAGAAAAATGGCCTTCTCGCCCGGCACTCCGGTGTTCGGATCCGGCGGTCCCTGGGTGATTAGAATATGGCCGTACCGAAAGAGATTCTGCAGGCTGTGCAAGACCATCCGGTCGGTGTTGACCTCGTGCGAGGTCAGTTCGCGATCCTTCTGTTGAATTGCGATATCGAGCGCTTTGAGGGCCCAGTAAATGGCATGGCTGTCCGGATGACGCCAGTCAAAAGGATAGTGCTTATTCGGATCGGCGTAGTCGGTCGGACCATAGCACAACCCTACCTGGAGCATCATCGCAGGATCCATCTTCCATTCCTGTCGAAGTTGATAGCCCTTGGCGAAAAGGTCGAATCTTCTCAGGGCAGGGGTTCCCCGATACGCTTCAATCACAGCGGCCGTCGCGGGTTTGAACCGCCCGGGGTTCTGCCGCAACGAAAGATAGTTCTTCACCACATCCGCCTCCGAAGCGAACTTCTCGTCCGCAGCCCGAAGGGCCTGCAGGAAAGAAACGAGGTTCGGATCGCTCCGGATTGCCGACCACTCGGTAGGCGTCGCGACCAACGCCTCCAGATAGCGGTTGTCGTTGCGACGCAGGCCGTTGTCCGCGGACTCCAGCAAAGGCCCAATCTCGTCGGCGAATTGCAGTTTGTAGTACTCGTGGGCGTCGTCGGAAACACCACCCATTTTGTGCTGAAAGATGCGACCGAGCTCGCGATACAACCGAATCGACTTGGGATTCAGCGGGATGCCCTCATCGCGCAAAAGTTCGTACCCGTTCTTGACCCATCGCCACCGCTGCTCGGGTTGCGTCGCTGGGATGGCCACGGAGATGTTGTACGCCATGTTCCAGGCGTGGAATTCCCAAACGGCGGCGAACCGCGGCTGGAGTTTCGTGATCCATTCGGCGATTTGTCGCGCGTCGAAGAACTGCCCTTCTTCCTTCAGCTTGTCGGCCCGCATCCAGAGAATATCCACGATCAGACCGCGGAACGCCCCCAAGGCGACGGTCGCAAACGCCAGCGAAGGCGGAGCATTCTCCACAACCGTGTTGCTCACGAGTTTGAGCTCCTCCCGTTGCGTGTTGATCCGGTCGAGCTGCGAACCGGCCGCAAACAGCGAGACCCCCGCCGTGACCGCACAAATCAACAGGATGATGACATCACGTGTCCGCATCGCCTATTCTCACATGCGTTTGAAACGCCCTTGCACCACTACACCACGACTTTCGCCAATTCCCGGAAACGGAAAATCACCAGAGACAGGACCAACAACAAAGCGGCCTTCAGACAAACCATGATCAGCAGGACCTCGCCGATCAGTCGCCAGGAGATCAGACGGGCCGGGATGAGGTATTGCGTCGGATTGTAGGAATCGAAGCGAGGAAGAAGCCGTATCAGGTTCTGGATCGTGTATGTATAGATCCGACCGACGTTTTCGTTCATATATCCGAAAGACTCGACGAAAAACCCGCTGGCGGCGCCCATCACAAAAATCACCAGACAAAAGAGAATCGCCACGGGGAACGACAGAAAACTGGCGGCCATCACGCCCAAACAGGCCAGGAACACCAAACGAAACAGGATCAGCAGTCCGGCCCGGACATAGTTCGCCGCGAAGGAGTCCGCCTTGTACAATACTTCCAGACCGTCCTCGATCGGAAACAGAACCGTCGTGTCGTTCAGGGGCGGATTGACGAAAGCCACCGCCAGATACCCGTCCTTGGCGACCGCCCTCGTGGGCACCTCGATCTCGCGGAATTTCCGCACCGGGTCCCGGCGAGGGGCCACCCGATACACCGGCGTATCGACCGGGGTCCCGGTCTTAAGCCCCCGCAAGTCTCCGATCCGCCAGTCCCCGTACACGTGCTCGTCCGGCGGCGTCACCGAAACATCGTACTTGAACCGAATAAACAGGCTCTGCGTGTTGGGGTCTGTCGGTCGCACGTTCTGGAATTCCCAGATCAGCATCTGGCCGATCGTGGAGGCGCGACGCTCGAGCTGAACCCGTTTGGTCAGCAGCTTCTTGATTTCCTCGGGCGCGTAGTTCGGGTAGAGAACTCCCAACTTGTCTTCCTTTTCGAGCCAACGATACATCGCATCGACCTCTTTGCTGACGTCGACCAGCGGCGGAATGAGGCTGGCTCGGGCGGTGAAGAACTCGCTGTGGATCTGCGCTTGTTCCTCCTCGGAAGCTGTGACAAACCGCGGCATCAGAACGACCACGCCGTAGACGATCCCCAGAAACAGGGTCAACAACGCGACGTCGAGCACGACCACGCCGAGGAACTTGCCCAGGATCAACTGGTACCGGCGGATCGGTTTGGTCACCACCGTGTAGATCTGCCGTTGCTCGATGTCGCTGGTGATGGAGTAGGTCGCAACGATGATCGTCAACAAACTCAGCAACAAGCTCGTCAGCGACATGCCGTAGGCGACCACCGTCTGGAGACGACCTTTGAGAGTGCCGTCGCCGGTCGCCGTCGCCCCCATGACCGGCAACAGCACCAGCAGCAGCACGATGAAGACCGCCGCGACCTTCATACGCAAGGCCTGCCGAATCGTATTGGTCGCCACGGCCCAGACCCTATGCATCGCCGCCGTCCTCCTTCGGAGCAACGGTGGGTCGGGTCGTCAAGCCGTCGGGTTGCTTCTCGCCCGTCAGGGCGTCGATGATGCTCTTTGGGGTCTTCTCTTGGCGCGCGGTGGTCGGAGGAACGTCTTCCACCGGCTCGGTCCTGGCCACGGGGGACGACGTTGTTGACTGCGTCAACTTGGTGAGAAGATCCCTGTTCGGCTGCGGCACGACCGTTTCGCGAGGCGACGGCTTCTCGGTTCGGATCGGCCCTGCCTCGGCCTTCTCGGAGACCGTCGCCGTGACGAGTTTGTCCAACACGGTTTCTTTCCCGCTCTTGGCGGTGAGAAAATCGCCAATCTGCGTCGTGCTGACCGCCCCACTGGTCGGGGTAGCCTGCCGTTGGGCTTGAACCACTGTATTGAGGAAGAATGTTTCCAGTCGCTCCATCGGCGAAGAAATCTCGCACGCGGCATTCTCTTTCTGGAGAAGTTCGCGAATCCGCTCAATCGTGGCGTCGCTGATTGCGTCTGTGACGATTTGACGCTTGTTGGTCTTCTGAAGTAGGTCTTTGACGCGCCCGAGCGCCTGGATTTTGCCACCGTAGAGGATTGCGATCCGGTCGCAGACGTCCTCGACATCCGCCAACAGATGGCTGCACAGCAGAACGGTCTTGCCCCGTTCGGCGAGCTTGGTGATCAAATCCTTGATCTGGCGGGTCCCGATGGGGTCCAGTCCCGTCGTAGGCTCGTCGAGAATCAGAAGATCGGGATCGTTGATCAGAGCTTGGGCCAACCCGATACGTCGAGCCATTCCTTTAGAATACGTTCCCACGGCCCGGCTGGCCACGGCCTTAAGGCCCACCATCTCCAACAAGGCCTCGATTCGCATCTGGCGGGTCGCGGAGTCGAGTCCGAAGAGACGCCCGTAGAAATCCAGCGTCTCACGGGCGTTCAGAAACCGGTAAAGGTAAGATTCCTCCGGCAAAAACCCGATCCTGGCGCTGATCTTCGGATCGGTGGCGTCCCCCCCGAGCAACAGGGCGTGACCTTTCGTCGGATGCAGCAGGCCCAAGAGCATCTTGATCGTAGTGGTCTTCCCCGAACCATTGGGCCCCAGCAGGCCGAAGACCTCGTTTGGTCGAATCTGCAGGTTCAAATCGTCCACCGCATAGACCTTCGCCCGCCCCCACCAGTCGGAGAAAACCTTTGTCAGTGCAACCGTTTCTATCGCGTAATCCATGAAATTCCTTTGAGCATCGGACGACTTGGGCCTAGGGGAGTCCGTGCGCCTGACGGTCACATCCACGAGTTTCGGTTTTACGTCGTCTGCAGCTCGTGGTCAAGCTCCTCGCCCTGGCGGAACAAACGCGCGCTATTGAACACAACCACCAGCGAACTGGCGAAATGCAGGAACGCCGCGACCGCCGGCGGCACAAACTTCGACAGCGAAATGCCCAGCACGATAAAAAGAATCCCGAAGGCCAGATTCTGGTTGATGACCCTGCGGGTTTTGCGGGAGACGTCAACCAGGAACGGAATCCGCCGCAGGTCGTTGTTCATCAGAGCGATCGACGCAGAGTTAATCGCCACGTCGCTGCCGGCTGCGCCCATCGCAATGCCCAGATCGCCGGCCGCCAGAGCCGGGGCGTCATTGATGCCGTCGCCGACAACGACGACGGTATGTCCGTCCTTTTTGATCTGCTCCACCACCGCAAGTTTGTCCTGGGGCAGGCATTGGGCTTTGTAGTCCGTGCAGCCCAGTTCCCCTGCGACGCGATTGGCGACCTCACTGCGATCGCCGGTGAGCATGGTGACGCGTTTGACACCCATCTCCACCAGGGAGGCGATGGCCTGCTGGGCTTCGGGGCGGGTCTTGTCCTGCAGGCCGATCCAACCGATACAACGACCGTCCTTCGCGACGTACAGTGTGCTGAATCCCTGTTCTTCATGCAACCGGGGATCGGCGACGTTCTTCGTGTCGATTCCGTTCTCGTTCAGGAACGTCTCGCGACCGACGAGGATGCGAGACGAGTTGATCTTTGCACTGACACCTTTGCCCGGCGTTTCCTTGAAGCTCTCCGAGGCCGGCAGGGACAGCCCCGCTTCCTTGGCCACTTCCTGCAATGCGCGGGCAGCCGGATGCTTGCTCATCTGCTCGGCCGATGCGGCCTCCGCCAGCAGGTCGGCGGCCTCCACACCCTCGGCCGGAGTCAGTTTGGTCACATACAACCGGCCCGTCGTGACGGTTCCGGTCTTGTCGAACACCAGGGCCGTCATCTTTCCGGCCACCTCGAGATAACTGACGTCCTTGACCAGAATGCCCAGACGCGCCGCGGCCGAGATGGCCGCCACCATGGCCGTGGGTGTCGCGAGGATGATCGCACAGGGACAGGAAATCACGAGAATCGTAATCGCCTGTTCGATGTTGCGTGTAAACACCCAAACGATGGCCGCAATCATCAGGATTGTCGGGACATACCAAGAAATGTACCGGTCGATGATCCGCATGACCGGGATCTTCGTATGCTCGGCCTGCATGATCAGCGACTGGACCTTGCCCAACGTCGTGTCCTTGCCTGCCTTGGTGACACGAATATCGAGAACCCCCGTCAGATTGTTCGTGCCGGCGAAGACCTGCATGCCCGGCACCTTGTCCACCGGCAGTGATTCACCGGTGATCGTCGCTTCGTTCACAGAACTCAGACCGTTGAAAACTTCCCCATCGGCGGGAACATTGTCGCCCGGACGGACACGGATGCAGTCGCCCGCCTTCAGCTCGCTGACCTTGACTTCGCGTTCCTTGCCGTCTGGGTCGATCAGGTTGGCCTTGACGGGGGTCAGGCGGATCAACGACTCGATCGAGGCCCTTGCCCCCAGCGCCGTTCGGGTCTCCACCAGTTCGCTGAGCAGCATGAAGAAACCGATGAGTCCGGCGGCCACGTACTCGCCGATCGCGAACGCGGCAACAATCCCCAAGGCCGCCAGTTCATCCATATGCGAGTGCCCCGCGAGCAAACTGCGAATCGCGTGGATGATGATCGGGGCGCCCAGGAGGATTGCGCCGAGCATGGCGAACAACTCCGTGTTGAAGCTGTTGGGCCCATAGAAGGCTTTGCCGATGCCGCTGTTGATCAGCAGAACCCCGCCGGCCAGCGTGCCCAGAAGGGCCACGCTCACGCGGACCTGTTTTTCCCGGGTCTGTTCGGTACCAAAGTCTTCCTTCAAGTGCAGGTGCTGATGCGACATAACCTTGTTCTCTCACCGACTTTTCTGTTGCGGGCTGCCGAACGCGAACCCCACCTATCCACTTTCCGATCCGTCCTACCGAGCCCCCTTGGGCTTAAGCTTGTTGTCCCGGTTCAGCAGGATTCGCACCTCGCGATCCCGATCCCTGTCGGAACTGTCGAGAATGAACTTCTCATCGGCGTTGTTCAGGATCTCTTCCATGGTCGCCAGATACCGCTCACGCGCCACAAGTTCCGGCCTCTTCCGGTACTCCGGCAATATGCTCGCCAAATAACTGGCGCTGGCCCTCGCGGCTTCTACCACCTTGGTCTGGTACGCCTGAGCCTGGGCGATGATCTGCTGCGCGTCGCCCGTGACTTGGGACCACAGCTCCTCCCGCTTCTGGGGATCGCAGTTGGGATCAAGGATCGCCTCGCAAAGCCTGTGAGCGACCTGGCCGCCGGTCTTATTCAAAGTCGTCTCCGCGTAGGTCCGGGCCTGCGTGACGGTCTGATCGCTCTGCTGACGGGCCGCCACATAGGCTTCGAACGCCTCGTCGATCTGCATGGGCCACTTGGCGCTGACCAACTGCATCTGCACGACGCGGATGCCGCTTTCCAGCGCGTCCAGCTTTTGCTGCACGAGCTGCTGGACCCGTCGAGGGATCGTATCGACGCTCTGGAGCGCTTCGTCGATTGTATAGTGGACCATCGCCATGACGATGGCGTCGTCGACCACACTTCGCAGAAGCGGTGTGATGTCTCCGATCATCACGTCCGCGTAGATCTCGCCGGGCTTGACATCCCGTACGTAAACATTTCGGAAGAACTGTTCCACGTTGCTGATCTGGTAGTTGATCTGCCACTTCGTGTGGACGATGCTGTAGTCGCTGCCTTCGCTGTCCCGCAGGGAAAGTTGACCGACCACAGCAGGTCCCTGCGCCGCGACGGCCTGGCTCCGCGTCAGACAGTATCCTTCCACCAGCGGATCGAGTTTTTCAGCACGGTAATTCCTTGGCTTGACGCCGCCGCCCAGGATGTCGTCGCGGGTTTCCTTGTACCAGAAGGTGTTCACAGGTAGGTTGATGTTCTTTTCCACCGGGATTTTGATCAGTTCGTCGATCGGATACGGAAACACCCAATGGGCGCCGGGACCCAGGATCGCCTCATCGCCGATCCCCTGGATCTTGCCGAACCGAAGAACCAGTCCCCGTTCGTCGGGTCCCACGGTCCGAAAGCCCGACGCCAGAAAGGCGACGATCAAAACGATCATGATAACCTTCAGGATTGTGAAACTGATATGAAGGGCGTCCGAGAGGGACTTGCCGGCCGCGTCGAGCGGTTCGCTCTCCACCTTCCGCTCCGGCGTGGGGCGGTGGTCATGATCGTGACCCGGGTCATCCGAGGGACCGTGACTTTGTTCGTGTTTGCGTCGGTGTGCCATGGCTTTTTCACTCGCTTGAACACAATCCTTCGATTATTTTGCAGACCCTTCGGTGCCCAGAGGGGGAATTCCCATCAGGAGACTGAACGGTTCAGCAACCGTCGGAATGACGATTGTGGTGCGTTCTCTCAGAATCTGCTTGAGAGCCTCCAGATTTCGCAGGAAGATCGCCAGCTTCTCGTCCGCCTTCAACATCTCATAGTACCGAGCGGCGTCGGCGTCGCCCTGGCCGCGAATCTCCTTGGCCCGTCCTTCCGCGGCGTCCAGCAGGATGTCGCGTTTCTTGTTGGCGTCGGCCCGGATCTGGGTGGCGATCGCTTCGCCCTCCGACGTGATGGCGTCCGTGCGGCCCTGGCGTTCGGCTTTCATCCGCTCAAAAACCTTCTTCGTGACGTCTTCGCTGACCTTGAGCTGTTTGATCCCGAGCGTCTTGATCTCAATCCCATACTCGGCCCGCACCGGCCCTTTGAGATCGTCGAGCATCTCCTCCTGGATCTTGTCGAACTGAATCTTCGAGGGGTCGTTGTTGACGAACTCCCCGAACGAATGCTGGCCGATCACGCGGTTCTGGGTGTCGTTGATATGATTGCGAAGCTTGCTCTCGGCATTGGCCTCGGTCTTGACCGCGTTGAGAAACTTCAACGGCTCGGCTACTCGCCAAACGATGTACGTGTTCACGATGATCGGGACGTTGCCCCGCGTGGTCGTCTCCGCCAGTTGTGCCGCTTCCAGAACTCTCATGCGAGAGTCGAATTTGTGAATCTGTTCGATCGGCGTGGGCCACTTGAAGTACAGCCCCGGCTTGGTAACCTCGCGGACCGGCTTGCCGAACCGCGTCACGAAGCCCGATTCGGTCTCGCGGACCTGGAAGGTTACCAGGTAAACGATCATCACGAGGGAAATAACGGCAATCAGTATCGGAATCGCTATGTTCTTCATTGTCCACCGATCTCCTGTACGCCCGCAAACTCACTCAACAGGCTCGTATCCAGCTTCTCCTGCAACTCCATGATAATGACCTGGCGGTCTTTCGGATCGCCGGCCACGACATACTTGCGAATGTTCTTCATCGCCTCTTCGAGCACCACCGCCCGTTGTTCGCACTTGTAGATCTCCGGCGAGGCACAATAGGCCTGGATCTGGCCGGCGAACCGCTTGCCCGTCGCCTCCGCCAGCGTCGCCTGGCGGAAACGGTAGCTCTGGGCCTCGCTGAGAATCCGGAAGATGTCTCCGCGGGATTCGTTCAGAAGCGCCGCGTCGAACTGCTCGCCCAGTCGTTTGACTTCCTCGGAAAGGCCTTTTCGCTGGGCTTCCTGGTACTGGGAGGCCAACGCCGCCAGCCGGTACGCTCGCGCGACGGAACCCGCCAGAGTTGTCAGATTTCGATTCCGCTCGGCCTCGGCGGCCAGCACCAGCGCCTGCTTGTCCTGCACGGCGCCCACGACCGCCTGGAAATCCGGCACCACCTCGGCCGGAGGGTGAATGCCCTGCAACCCGACAAAAGTGATCTCCACGCCAAGACCTTCGTCGTCGGCGGCCCGCTGGATACGCTCAGTCAGAATCTGCTTGGCATTGGTCCGTCCCCCGCCCAGGAGGTTCTGATCCCCCCCGCCTTCGACCTCAACATTCGCCGTAGAAGCCAGACGCGCCAATTCCCGATAACAGATCCCCTCCAGAAGTTTGCCCGGATCGCTGTGGCCGTACACATAGGCCAGAAGGTCCTTGATCCGGTACTGAACCGGCATGTTGACCTTCACCAAGCTGACCGGGACAGCGCCTTCGGCGGCGTCTTCCGTGAGATCCGCAGGCGTGTACCTCGCCGCCACCATCAGGTCGTGCTCCTGTTCGTAATGAGTCTGCCCCCACAAAAGCCTCGTTTCGGGAATTGGAACTCCGTTGGCGTCCACCTTGGGCACATACCCGATGTGCAGTTCCATCACCAGACCGGTGGGATGCAGATATGCGATGTCGATCGGCCAAGGCAATTTGAAGTGCAACCCCGGTCCGATGTGACGCACATCACCGTCGGCGGTGGTCGGCCTGCCAAACCGCTCGACGATCCCTTCCTCGTTCGGACCGACGACCACAATGCAACTGGCCAGATAGAGCGTCGCCGCCGAGAAAAGAATCAGCGGTACGATCGCCTTCTCCAACAGTTTGTAAAACCAAGTCTGGGACACCTGGAATCCGAACTGGTAGTCCATCGCCGCGGCTACGCTGCGGAAGATGCCGCCGGGTTCGTTGATGATGCCCAACAATCGGCTGTCGAAGGCCGCCCGACTGTACTGGCCTTTGAGGTGCGGCCGGTACATGTCGAAAATCAGGTTCAGGGTTGTCTCGGCGCCCAGGACGATCAGCAGGATCGGGATTGCGTAGTTGACGATGGTGATCAGGGGGGAGATCTGAAAATGCAGCAGAGCCAGGGCGATCGCCAGCACAAAGCACAGGACCGCAAGCCCCAGGAAAAAACTGCCGCCGGCCCGCAACGGTTTCCAGCGCAGCTCGGCCGACATCCCGGTGGCGTACCGCGACAGGAGAAAGCTTACGAACGCGATGGCGGTAGCGACGATCGCACAAATCAGCGGCTGCTGGGTCTTGACCTCGCCGGCCGAAGGAATGCCCTTGAACAAATAGAGGCCGATTCCGATTTCGTAGACCGCGATCAATCCGGCGAAGACCGGGATAAACCATTTCTCCAGAACGTCGAGGCGACGCTGGGCGGCCGCCAACAACGCGACGGTCTCTCCCTTTTGGAAGATCGTGGCGGAGGTCTTCTCCCGAGCCAACTGAGTCATGTCGAGCTTTTCCTGCTCGGCCAGACTTCTTTGGTGGAATTGGATGGCCAGAACCAGCCAGATCACGGCCGCACCGAGCGAGTGCCACCCGACGGCCGACAGAGCATAGAACCCGCTCCAGCGGCCCAGGAAGAACGCGATGCCGAAAAAGACCAGACTGAGAACCAACGAGACCCAAGCGACCTGTTCGGGGCGTTTCGACGATACAGTCATTGGCGATTCAGCTCCAGCAGTGAACCAAAATCCTGCTTATCCAGTAGTACCGGGTACGGGACCAGATCCTTTACAAAAAGGGAATTTGGTACTATAACACCAAAACCGACTCTCGTGTAGAGGCAATCGTGAAAAAACGCGTCACAATCTGGTGTCGAAAGCAACGGGCCGCAGGCTGGCAATCCCTTGGGTGACTGATGTCGAAACTGCTCACTATCGCCAAGAATACTTTCGTCGAAACCCTTCGCCAACCCGTCTACGCCGTCATCATTGCAGCAGCTTTGCTCCTGTTCCTTCTGAGCCCGGCGCTCTCGATGTACACCATGGACGACGACAACAAACTGCTGCGAGAACTGGGGCTGTCTACGTTGTTTCTGACGAGTTTGTTCGTGGCGATCTTTTCCGCTTCCGGCGCCGTCTCGATCGAAATGGAGAACAAGACGATCCTCACAGTGCTGACCAAGCCCGTCCAACGTCCCATATTTGTCCTGGCCAAGTTTCTGGGGGTGGTTGGGGCCGTCGCTTTGGCGCATTACCTTTGCACCATCGGCGTGCTGATGACCATCCGACATGGGGTCCTCTCGACCGCCAGCGACACCCATGACTGGACCGTCATCGGCTCAGCGACCACAGTCGCTGTGGCGACAGTCCTGCTCAGCGCTTTCTTCAATTATGCCTACGAATGGAAATTCACTTCCACCGCAGTGGTGGTCGGCGCGATCTTGGCCACTTTGGCCATGGTGTTCCTAGCCTTCATTGATCGGGATTGGCAGTTCAACCCGGCCAAAAATGGGTTTGACCGACTCGACATCTATGCGGCGACCCTGTTGTTTCTGGCGGCCATGGTGATCGCTGCCATCGCAGTCGCCATCTCCTCCCGCTTCAACGTCATCGTCACCCTTTCCGCCTGCATCGGCGTATTCCTGCTGGGACTGATCAGCGATTGGGTATTCGGCCGATACGCCGACACGCATCTGTGGGCCCAGGCCGGTCGATATCTCGTCCCGAACCTGCAGGTCTTCTGGATCAGCGATGCCATCTATGAAGACAGTGTAGTGCCCTTCCGATATGTTCTGACAGGGGCGTTATACGCCATAACCTATATCGTTGGGATCCTGGCTGTGGCAGTCGCCCTATTCCAACGAAGGCAGATTGCCTAGGCCAAGGCCAATTGCGGCTCTCTGCCAGAGGAAAAACTCACCGTCAGGCTGTTAGATACTTCCGAGACATTGAACCGCCGGGGGAATGTCGAGAATCACGGCGGTTTCGTCGCATTCGTCCTGTTTTGGACAGCGGGCGCAGTCGCTCCAGACCTTCATCGGCAGTTCCTCCTTCTTCACGACAGTGAACCCCAGCCGCTCAAAAAACCCGGGTTCCAGGGTCAGCGCGAAGACCCGCGGAACCCCGAGGACCCGCGCCTGGTCCAGGGCCGCTTTGACCAGTGCCTTGCCGACTCCCTTGCCGCGTTCCTCCGAGGCGACCGCCAGCGACTTGATCTCGGCCAAATCGGACCAGATCACCTCCAACGCGCAACAGCCGATGACCCGATTGTCCCATTCGGCCACAAAAAACGTCTGGAGATTCTCGTAGATCTCCGCCATGGATCGAAACAGCATTTTGTCGTGCTCGGCATAGAAGTTGATCAGCGAGCAGATCGACCTGGCGTCCGGGATTCTAGCGTTGCGAACTTTCATGAGTCTGAGGATACTGTGGGGTTTACGCGATTTCAACGATGTTCGTACCCGAATTGGGCTTGCCGTCCGGCGCAAAAAACGAAAAAACTGTGGAAAAACGAACGGCAGCCACTACAATGACGCCGGTTTGAGTTCGCTAACCTAGGGTTTCATGAGATTCATATTAATAGATAAGATTGTTTCGCTGGAAGAAGGCAAGACTATAACCGCAGCCAAGTGCGTCTCGTTGGCCGAGGAGTACCTGGGGGATCATTTCCCTACGTTTCCCGTCCTGCCGGGGGTGCTGTTGTTGCAGGGGCTTGTAGAGTCCGCAAGTTGGTTGGTCCGCAAAACCGAGGGGTTTGCCCACAGCATGATCCTGCTGCAGGAGGCCCGCAACGTGAAATACAAGAGCTTCTTGGCCCCGGGGTCTCGGATCGAATACACGGTGCAGGCCAAAGCCATTGAGGAAAACGTCAGCAGCTTTACCGGCTGCGGGATCGCCGACGGAGAAAAGATCCTCGAAGCCAAGTTCGGCCTGAGGCATTTCAACTTGGCGGACCGCGGTTCCGCGATGGCGGCCGTGGACGCTCAGATAATTGAAGCGATGAAAAAACGCTTTAGCCTGCTCATGCAGCAGTGCTGATCGAAGTAGTAAGAAATGATTACCAGAAGGAACTGACCGGAGGTAGCAACAACCATGACCATGAGTCGGGATCAAATTTTCCAAAAGGTTCAGGAAGTCCTCGTGGACGCGTTGGGGGTGGACCCTGAAGAAGTTACGGCCGACGCTACGCTCATGGGCGATTTGGGGGCCGAGAGCATCGATTTCCTGGACATCGTGTTCCGCCTGGAGAAAGCGTTCGGAATGAAAGTGCCGCGAGAAGAACTGTTCCCAGTGGAAGGACTGCTCAACAATGCCGACCTGGTCAGCAACGGAAAGCTCACAGAAAAAGGGCTTGCGGAACTGAGGGCGAGGGTTCCGCACACAGATCTGAGCGAGTTTGAAAAGAACCCCGACATCAACAAGCTGGCGGATCTGTTCACGGTCAATGCCATCGTCAACTATGTCGCAACCCGCCTGAACGCGGCGTAAGGACGGACCGGACTGCAGCATGCGTTGGATCTGGATCGACAAGTTCGTCGAATTCGACAGCGGACGCCGTGCGGTGTCCGTCAAAAACGTCTCCATGGCGGAAGAACACCTGCACGACAACATCCCCGGCTTTCCCATCATGCCGGAATGCCTGATGGTCGAGGCCATGGCCCAAACGGGCGGCATTCTTGTCGGCGAGGCCCGCAACTTCCAGGAAAAGGTCATTCTGGCCAAGGTCAGCAAGGCGGTCTTCTTCGACTATGTCGTCCCGGGCGACAGCCTTCGAATCGAGGCTCGGATGGAATCGATCACGCCCGAAGCGGCGACCACAAGCGGTCGGATCACGCGAGCGGACCAGTTGATCGCCGAGATCGATCTGATGTTTAGCCATGTCGACCAGAACTTGGCAGGCAAGAAATTCCCCCAAGAGAATTTCGTGTTCACAGGCCTGTTCACATCCCTCCTGCGGGATGTCGCCCTCAGCCATGTCCGACCGGAGCCGCAGAAAAGGGAGTCCACGGTATGACATCGGTTCGCGTCGTCATCACCGGATTGGGGGCCGTCAGTCCCCTGGGGCTGACCGTCGATGAAATGTGGGCCGGCCTGACGGCCGGCCGGTGTGGCATCGCCCGGATCAAAGCCTTCGACCCCACCGGTCTTCCCTGCGAACTGGGAGGCGAGGTCCCCCTCTATCGCATCCAGGATCACGTCCCCAAGGCCCTTCGAAAAGCGACCAAGCTGATGTGTCGGGACATCGAGCTGTCCGTCATCGCAGCCAAGGAGGCGGTGACCACCAGCGGTCTGATCACCAAGGGAATCGATCCGGAGAAGGTAAACGTCGAGCCCACGCGATTCGCGATCAACATGGGCGCAGGAATGATCAGTTGCGACCTGGAGGAACTGGGTCCTGCGACCGCCGCCAGCGTCGTGGACGGGCGGTTCGACATCCGCAAGTGGGGTGCCGATGGAATCCGACAGATCACTCCTTTGTGGCTGCTGAAGTACCTGCCCAATATGCTGGCCTGCCACATTGGGATCATCCACGATATTCAGGGTCCGAGCAACACCATCACCTGTGCCGAGGCTTCGGCCCACCTGGCGATCGGCGAAGCGGCCCAGATCATCGCCCGCGGCGACGCCGACATCGCTCTGGCCGGCGGCGCCGAGGCAAAGGTCAACATGATGATCATGGTCCGGCAGAACCTGCTCAAACGGGTGGTGACGAATCGAAACGACGCGGGCCCGAGTGCATGCAGACCGTTTGACGCCAACGCCGCCGGCGCGGTCTTCGGCGAGGGAGGCGGTATTCTGGTTCTGGAGAACCTCGATCACGCCAAAGCCCGCGGGGCGAGAATCCTGGCGGAAATCGCCGGAATCGGCCAGAGCCACAGCATTCACACGCCGTATGTGGAGATGGAACCGGAGGGAACCGGAATCCGGATCGCCGTCGAGAAAGCGATCTCCGATGCCGGCATCGAGGCCGACGATCTGGATTTGATCGTACCGCATGGAACCGGTGTGCCGCATGATGATTTGGCCGAAGCGAGGGGGCTCGAAGCCGCGCTGGGCGCGGCGGTTCATCGCATTGCGGTATGGCCGACCAAGAGCCAATTGAGCACGACGGGGGCCGCGGCCGGGGCGCTGGATGTCATCGCCGCGGTGCGGGCCATGAACGAGCGTCTGATCCCGCCGGCGAGAAACTTCACGCGACCGGCCGACGGATGCAATCTGAATATCCTGACGGAACGCCGCGAAGGCTCGATCCGTCACGCTTTGTGTTGCAGCCACACTTTCGGCGGCCAAACCGCCGCGGTGGTCCTGAAATCCTTTGAGGGAGACGCAAAACCCTAGATGAAGATGTCCCAAATACGCGAACGAGTCGTGATCACAGGGATGGGCATCGTTTGTCCGCTCGGCCACGACGTGGCTTCTTTCTGGGAGGGGCTCCTGTCCGGCCGCAGCGGCGCCAATCGGACAACGATCTTCGATGCCTCGACGTTCCCCACAACGTTCGACGCCGAGGTGAAAGGGTATGATTTCCGCCGGCAGATCCGACGTCCCGAACTGCACGAAGGATGCAGTCGTGGTTCCGGATTTGTCATCGGCGCCGCGGCCCAAGCCTGTCAACAGGCCCGGATCGAGGTAGAGAGCAACGAACCAAACGACGGAATTGATCGCACGCGAATGGGTATCTACCTGGGCGCGGGAGAAGGTTCCCTGGACAACGACTCCTTCTTCGCCAGCATCATTGCCGGCTGGGATGCCGAACAACAACGGATGATCTGGCCCCGGAGCATCCGCGTCGCGATGGAACGAATGACCGCTGTGCGGGAACTCGAACAGGAACCCAACATGGCCGCCGGACATACCGCCATGCTCACGGGAGCCCGAGGGCCGGTCCGAAGTTGTCTGACCGCCTGTGCCGCCAGCACGCAGGCGGTGGGCGAAGCCATGATGCTCATCCGTCGCGGCGACGCCGACATCATGATCGCCGGCGGGACCCACTCGATGATCCACCCTCTGGGCATCACCGGTTTCAACCTGTTGACCGCCCTGTCGCAGCGAAACGACAGTCCCGAGACGGCCTCCCGCCCGTTCAGCGCGAGCCGAGATGGTTTTGTCATCGGCGAAGGCGCTGCCATCCTGATTCTGGAATCGTTCGCCAGCGCCCGCAGGCGAGGCGTTCCCATCCTGGCGGAGGTCGCCGGATATGGGTGCAGTTCCGACGCCTTCCGTGTAACGGATATGCACGAGGAAGGCCGAGGCGCGGTCCAAGCGATGTGGGCCGCGTTGACGGATGCAGGCCTGACGCCTGCGGATATCGATTACATCAATACCCATGGAACCAGCACGGTGGAAAACGACTCTATCGAAACGCTGGCCATCAAAACAGTGTTCAAAGACAAGGCCAAGCAGATCGCCGTCAGCAGCATCAAAAGCATGTTGGGGCATCTGATCGGCGCGGCGGGCGCGGCCGAGATCATTGCTTCGGTCCTGGCGATCCGCAACGGGATCGTGCCCCCCACGATGAATCTGCACGATCCCGACCCCAGACTCGACTTGGACTATGTGCCGAATGCGCCACGTACGATGACCGTCAATACGGTGATGAAGGAATCGTTCGGTTTCGGCGGCCAGAACAACGTCGTGATCTTGAAACGATTCTGTGAAGAGACTTAGGAACAGGGGACCGTAGGTCCTATCCCTCCTATAGGTTCTATCGCAGCGAGGCAAAAACGATTATGATCGATATCAAGCAAATCCGCGAGAATCCGGATCTCTATGTGGAAGCGGCCAGGAACAAACGAATCGATGCCGACATCCGAAAACTTCTCGACCTCGACGGCCGGCTCAAGGAGATCAAGAGCCGGCTTCAAGACATCGCAACCGAGAAGAACCGCGTCGGTAAGTCGATCCCGAAGCTCTCGGGCGCCGAACGGGACGCGGCGTTGGCGAATCTGGCGGCCTTGAAACCCCAGGAAGAACAACTCCAGGAGGAAGCCAAGGTCTTGCAGCCACAGTACGATGCGCTGCTCCTGGAAGTGCCGCAACCGGCCGATCCGGATGTCCCGGTGGGCAAGGACGACACGGAAAACGTCGAAATCCGACGCGAGGGCGATATCCGACAGTTCGGTTTCGAACCGAAAGACCACGTCCAACTCGGCTTGGCCCTGGACATGATCGACATCGAGCGGGGCGTCCGATTGGCCGGTACGCGCAATTACTTCCTCAAAGGCGATGGCGCTCTTCTGCATTGGGCGGTCCTTCGGTTTGCGATCGACTTCATGGTCGAGCGGGGGTATACCCCTATGGTTGTTCCGTTGTTGATGCGGGACGAGGCCATGCGGGGGACCGGCTACTACCCCGGCGCCGAAGAACAGACCTATCGCATGGAACGGGACGAACTGAACCTGGTGGGAACCGCCGAAGTTCCGGTGACAGCCTACCGTATGGGAGAAATCCTTCCGGAAGAAGAACTTCCGTTGAAGAGCGTCGCGCTGTCAAGTTGCTTCCGTCGCGAGGCGGGCGCCGCCGGCAAAGACACCTATGGGCTCTACCGCATCCACCAGTTCGACAAAGTCGAACAGGTCGTGGTCTGCCGCAATGATGTCCAGGAGAGTGACAAGTACCACGCGGAGATCCTGGCTAACTCCGAGGGCGTGATGAAAGCCCTTGGATTGCCCTACCGCGTCGTGGTCGTCTGCACAGGCGACCTCGGCCGCGGACAAGCCAAGAAGTACGATATCGAAGCCTGGATGCCCTCGCGAAAGAGTTATTCGGAAACCCACAGCGCCAGTAAGTTCCATGAATTCCAGGCCCGACGGATGAACCTCCGGTACAAGGATTCCAAGACGAAAAAGAACCTCTACTGCCACACGCTGAACAACACCGTGATCGCCTCGCCACGAGTTCTGATCCCGCTGATGGAGATGTATCAGAACGCTGACGGCTCGATCTCGATCCCCGAGGTCCTGCGCCCCTACATGGGCGGCAGAGACAGGATCGCCCCCCGCTGATTGCGTCTTGCCCCATAACAACAGAAGAATTACCGTCCGCCTACTTCTGCAGACTTTCCTTCAGCTGCTCGGACATCTGGTTCAGTTCGCCTTGAATCACCTCCAACTTCTCCTTGGGCATCTCGATCTGCTCCGCTGTCTCGGACGAAAGCTTCTCGCCGTCGTCGATAACGTACGGCGTGATGAATACAATCAACTCGTTGTTCGCTTGGGTCACATTGTTGTGCCGGAACAGCCCCCCCACGAGAGGCAGGTCGCCCAAGAGCGGAACCTTTCGCTGGATTCTTGTATCGGTCTGGAAGAGAATCCCCCCCAACATGAGGGTCTGGCCGTCCTGGACGATCATATTCGTCGTGCTCTCCATCACGCGACGGACGGGCTGGCCGTTGATGGAATCACCCGTTAGATCGGACAAGAGCACCGTGACGATCATGTCCACATTCTTTTCCGGCGTGATGCTGGGCCGCACCGCGAGGGTCATGCCCACCTTCTGATACTCGAAACTCTGCGTGACCCGACCGCCGGTCTCGGAGGTCGAGGCGTTCGTCTGGAAAGCCACCTTCTGGCCTTTGAAGAAACTCGCCTCTTCATTGTCCTCGGTCCACAACGACTGTTGGTTGAGAATCTTGGCGTTGACCTTCTTGACCAGGAAGTCCAGCAAAGCCGTGATGCTCGTCCCGACCTCGATCGTGGCCGAACCTCGCTCTTCCAAAAGCGTCAACTTCGAAAGCGCGGTGACCGAGTTCTCTCCGACAGCGAACACCTCACCGGGATTCGACGACAATTGCAGACCCAGAGAAGTCAGATCCTGATGGTCCACCTCAATCACAACGGCTTTCACCAACACTTGCTTGCCCGGCACGTCCAGATTACGAATGGTCTGCTCGAGGCTGCTTTGGAACTCGGGCGGCGCGAGCACCAGGATTGACTTGCTCCTCGGGTCGGGAACAAACCTCACACGTCCGATCACGTTGCTGATGGGCTCTTCGCCGGTCCTCGGCCGGCTGCCGCCGCTGGACCACCAGGGAGTGTATTCCGCCGCGTTGCCTTGGGCCGGATTGTTGTTGCCGCCCTGGCTGGGGTTCCGCCCGCCGCTTTGATTCTGGGTGCCGCCGGAGTCTTCCATAGAATACTGTCCGATCCCCTGGGTGGTCCGACGGATTCGGGCGTTGGTCCCGGGTTCGTTGAACATGGCGTTGAGCCGTTCGGCCAAGTCCTCTGTGTCGGCGTACTTGATCTGAACGACGCGAGGAATCTCCGCCATCTCCTGGCGGTCCAATTCGTAGATGAGCTGTTCGATCACGGCATATGCCTGGGGGAGCTTGCTGATCACGATGATCTTCTTGGTACCCGCCACCTCTTCGAAGGTCAGCTGCCCGTACAAAGGACCGACGATCTTCTGCCGCTGGTCCATTTCGTCGCCGTAGAAGAGCATCTTTAGAAGCGACCGGCTCGAATCCGATTCCTGGGAGAAGAGTTTGCGAAGCAGCGTGGCCATCTGGACCGGATCCGAGTTCTTCAACTCGAGAATCCGCGGCTTGACTTGTTCCACATCCAAGGGGACATCCCATTCCTCGATCTGCTTGCGGATCTTCGCCATGTTCTCCGCCGAGGCGATCACGGTGACCTGTCCCATCGAAGGATATGAGATCGCCTTGACCGTCTCGCTCGGCTGGATGTTGCGATACCGGGAGGAACGGTATCCGTAACTGTACGCGCTGCCCGACTCCGACTCGTAGAGTCCTTCGAGATTGCTCTTGATCTGGTCGGGGTCGGCATGCTTGAGCTTGAACACCTCGGTGAGGAACTGCCCCGGCATAACATCCACCTCGGCGATGAGCTTCTTGACCATCTCCCGCAGGTCCGCCCGGCCGAAGATCATGATCTGACGGGATTGCGTCAGCGCCTGAACCAGTACGTTGGGCCGCAATTCGGTCCCCGGCATCTGCTCCAGCGACTGCTGGATCCGCCGGGCGACCTCTTCGGTGTCCGCGTAAACGATCGACACCGTCTCATACTCGGCCTTGATCGGCTCGTCCCGGTCCATTTTCTGGATCCACTCGCCGATCTGCCGGATGTTCTCGGACGAGCCCCGCGCGATGATCCACTTGCGCTTGGGTTCAGGAATCAGAATGATCGGCGTTTCACCCGCGGTGATGACGACGGAACTGACCGTTTTGCCGCTGCCGCCGGAGGACTGGCTGGATGGACGGGGGCCTATGCCGCTTCGAAGCTGCCCCCCCCGACGACTATCGGCCGGCCCCCCCAAGAGCATCCGCAGCAACTGCACCATCTCGGTGGGATCGCCGCTGTGGATCTCGAAAATCTCGGTGATCATCCTTCCGGCATCAGGCACGTCGAACTGCGAGATGATGTTCTCGATCCGCATGAGGTTGGCCACGGAGTCGATCACCAGCAAGGTTCCGGTCGACTCGTCCGCACCGACGTGCCCGAACTCGCTGACCAGCGGCTTAATGATTTCACCCATCTGCGAAGGCGGATAGTTCGTCAGTTTGAAAAACTTCTGGACGATCTGGCTGGAATTCTCGAATGCCGCCAGCGGTTGGTCGGGACGAACGATCGGGTGGACGCCGAGCTTGGCGTCGCTGAGCGGCCTGAGGAAAATCGTGTCATCCATCTCTTCCGGCGTGAAGCCCTTCATCCGCAAGGCGCTGTAGATTTTCAGCAAAGCCTTGCTCCTCGGCAGTTTTTCCGGCGCATAGATGGTGATCTTTTGTTTCATCGCTTCGTCGGTCGGAATCACGACTTTTCCGGTCCACTGTGCGATCTTCTCGATGATGTTCTTCATCTCGACGTCTTTGAGGTTCACCGCCTCCAGGGGATCTTTGGGGTCTTCCGGCGTTTTGGTCTCGGCAGCCCCGACCTGTGAAGGTTTCGCATCCCCCGACTCAATCTTCTCGGGTGCGGCGGTTCGGTCGGATCCTTCACCGACCGGTTTGTTGGGATCGTTCGACGCCACGGCAGGCGCCGGTACATTTGCATCGGCCTTTTCCGGCGTCACGGTTTTATTGGTTTCCTTCGGACCCGATGCTCTTCTGGCGGGCTGCGCGCCGGCTGTGCCTTCGATCCCCGACAGACTCGCGGCGGGCGTCTCAAAACCCACCTGCCAAATGATCACCCCGGCCGCGGCCAGAACCACCGTCCACAAAACCATTCGTGACCGTTCCATGTTCTCACCTTCTCTTTCGTGGTTGCCTCGTGATCGGGGATCAATCCCGGCCTACCGCATTGGGGTCGGCACCGGTCTTTTGAATGCTATTGGGCTCCTGAACCTTCACCGGTTGCGTCTTTCGTCGGCCGCCCACTCGCGTGCGAACCTGCTCGATGAATCGGGCTTTCTCCTCTTCGGTTGCACTCGCCATCTTTTCGATCATCTCGGCGCGCCGTTCCTTGATCTGAGCTCGGATTTCCGGGGTGTCTTTGGTTTGTCCCCCGCCCGGCGCCGGTTCCGTGCGAACCACTTTCGAAGCTGTGTCCGGGCTGTTGGCGTCAGTCATCACAGTGGGCGGCGCATTCCCCAGGCGAGCCTGGCGAATCAACAACCCCACGCCATACGCAGCGATCAATACCGCCGCAATCACAACCACCGTGACAATCGTGTTGGATGATTTCATTCCGGAAACCTTTCGCGCATGAGAATCACTGTCCTCTTCTGTTGAGCTGTTGGCGAATCTGCTGACGGGCCTGCTGTCGTTCCTCCGGAGTCATGTTCTGCCACTGTGACCGTATCTTCTCTCGCTCCTCCTCGGACAACGGCGACTCGCCTCGCCCGGCGAGCGAGGGCCCGATGCGCAGGTTGCCCGCAGCGACCTGAATCCTTCCCTCGGAACCTGCCTGAGAACGGGCAGATCCGGAACGCTCCGGCGTCTGGCCTCCCCCGCCGCCGGAACCGATAGGCGAAAAATCCTTTTCTTGCCCGTCCCAGGTGATTCTTACCTTGGTCGGCTCAATAGCGACAATCGTCGCATCGCCCACGCTGTCCCCCACTTTGCACCACTTGCCGTTGATCAGAACCTCGTCACCCAGAATGCCGACCACTTCCCGAACCGGGTGTTGCCGGGGAAGGGTTTTGATAAAAAGGTTCTTTTTCTTGAGTTCGTCGGCGGACACCCTGGCCGAGGCGAGCAGCTTGCCCACATCGGTGGATACTCCGGGGTTCGGAACGCTGTCGCCGATCCGGGCCGCCATCAAACGGACCTCGGACGACGCCGCGAGAAAACCGACCACTTTCAGACACGCCAATACGCCTAGAAGAACGGTCGCCGCTGCCAGCGTCTTGGCATAGAAATTCGCCTTGCTCTTGCTGAATTCGCTCTTTATCATGATCGTGTATGAAGACACCACTCCGCCCGCCCGTCAAGGGCTCGCTCACATGTGCTGTTCCATCTGTTCCACGATTCGCTGCTTCTCCTCGTCGGACATCTTGTTCCACTGTTCCTGGGCTTGGGCCCTTTCCTCCTTCGAGGCCGAATTCCATTTCTCCAGTAACATCGCTTTCAGTCGAGGCGACAATGTGACGCCCAACCACCCCAGAGGATCGTCTTCTTCGACGGCCTCGCTCTTTTCGACCTTCGTCTTCTCGGGGCCCTCTGCCTCTTCTTTTCTCTTGGGGGAAACAGGTGTTTCCTTTTTCGATTCGGGTGCGGTCGCTGCGGGTGAAGAGGACTCGGACGTGATCGCGCCGATAGGAGCGAGATTCGTCGTCTTGCCTTCCCATTCGACCTTCACGTAGGTCGGTTGAATCTCGAGGATCTTTGCTTCGCCGACCTTGTCGCCCGTTTTATACCACTTGCCTGCGATGAAAGCCTCGTTCCCGAGAATCCCGTCAACCTGTTTGACCGGATGCTCCTTCGGCGGCTCTTTGATGAACAGGTTCTTCTGCTTGATCGCCTCGGCAGTCTTCTGGGCCCGGTCAAGACATCCTTTCAGGCCATTGGGATCCCGTTCGGTTCCGACCACACGAGGCACTTGATGCATCTGCCCCCGCTCGGCGCAAAAGGCCGCAATCTTCGCAAAGGCCGATGCGCCCAGCAAAACGGCCACCGCCGCCAGCAAAGGCGCGACCTGGTTGTTTCGATATGTATCGGCTGTCTTCACTCGCACGCCTCAATGAATCCGCTTTTTCTTTTCCGCTCACTTGACGAACGTGCTGAACGTCAGATCGATCTCGATTTCCTTGTCCTTTCTCTTCTCCGGCGGCTCCTTCGTATCGCACTGAAACCTCATTTCCTCGACCCCCACCAAGTACGGATTCTCCTTCAAGTTCGCCAGAAAATCGAGCAACTGGTCAAACTTGCATTTGCCCTTGCACCTGATCTTGAGCACCCGATAGGGAACACTGCGAGGCTTCCTCACCGGCAGGAACTGCAACGGCTCCGTGTTGATCCCGGCTTTCTTGAACTGCTCATGCAACCTGTCCCGAAACAGGAATTTCTGCTTGTCCTCAACCTCAGGCGTCTCGAACACCGGCACCATCGTCGCTAGAACGGTCTGGCGGCTGCTATCCGTCTCCACTTCCGCAAGCTTACGCTTGGCTAGCGCCAAAGTCGCCCTCGCCCGGCTCCACCGGTCATACCCTCGAGTCCCATAGGTAAAGACCAGGATCAGCGCAGCCGACACGGCCCCGATCCAAAGCATGCGTTTCTCGCGTGTATTCAGCTTTCTTGCCATCTGACTTGCGATTCCCCTGTTGCCGCCTGTTTGACGCCGTGCGTCACAGTGCGGATTCCTTTTTTGTAAATTCCCGGTACTCGAAGGTGATCGTGAATTTGATCTTCTTGGTCTTGGAATCCGGCGTCGCGTTCACAATCTCCGCGCCTTTGAGCTCCTTCTGTCCACGGAGATTCGACTGGAACTTCCACATCTGTTCCATGTTGTCTGCCTGACCGGTGACCGTCACGGCTTGCCCCTTCTTGAAATGGAGCGTATCCAGCACGACCCCCTCGTTTGGGCCGGCGTTGACCAGAGTCAGCAGTTCGAGCATATCCGGCCGGTGTCGCGCCACCGTCCGGATCAACGACTGTTGCTGAAGGGAGGCCTGAAACGCGGGCTGCTGGACCAGCGCGTCCCACTGTTTGGCACAGGTCACATCGGTCAGATAGACCGTCGCCAGCAACACCGCCAGCATGACGCCCGCCGCAACGCCCGCCACCGCCACCGATCGCCACGCGCTGGCGGCTTTTTCCTGCTCCTGTTCCTGCCATACTCGGTCGAACAGATTCAACGTGTCCGGGGATTTGTCCAGCCCGATCAACGCCAAACCCAACGGCGTGCGATACTCGTAGATCTCTTTGATTCCAAAGTCCGCGGGATGCTTGAGTACCGCCGGATTCGGAACGCTCGCCTTGACCGTTATTCCGGTCGCACTTAACTGCTCCACTACCCTTTTCAACGCGTCGCCCCCGTCCGAGAGAACCACCACAGGCCAAGGCTCCGCGTCGTCCCAACCGAAGGACGCCAACAGAACCCGCAGGTCGTGGGCGAACCGGTCCAGGGTGCCGTTCACAACCTCCGACGCAGCCGAAAGCGCGCCCATTCCCATGTCCAACACGCCCACGCGAGTGACCCGGCCGTTCTGTACCAGACACGCTTGCGTGTTTTCGATGCCCATGTTGATCAGCACCGCCTGCGGTGCGGGATCGGAAAAGAAGCTTTGCCAGGCTCTGGCCGTTCCTTCGCACGCCAGCAGGATGCCGCGAGGCCGAAAATCCTTCACCCCGTCGGCGAACCTGTGAAGATGCTCCTTGCGGGCCGCGGCGATCGTGATGTCCAGAGTGCCGTTGTTGGCAGGACCGGCGCGCCATGCGAACTCGATCTGGTCCGGCGGCAACGGCAACAGCGACTCGGTCTGCATCTTCACAATGGCGTCGATTTCATGGTCATCCACGGCTGGGGCGCTGATTCGGTAGAACGCCACGCCGGTAGAATCGAGGCCGACCACCGCGGGGGAATGCCGCTTGGCAGTCTTGTCCTGTCCGTCCAGGTTCGACGCGACACCGCACTCGACGGCAAAACCGCCCCAAGTCTGTCTCTCGGCTGGAGTGCTCTTACCCCACAACACCTCGACCTGCCGGTCCTGTCGGCGCACCTCAACCGCCTTGAACCGGGCGTCTTCCTTCACCACGGCGATCACCGAGTGTGGGGTTTTTTCCCCTTTGCTCATTACTAATTTGCTCCCTGGTACCAGTACAAGACCGTGCACGGCGACGTGCTGCGATCGACCACGCTTTCGATCCGGAAATTCGCCCCGGTGACATCCGCCGTAGCGAGACACTGAATCGTAAACACATCCGAGCGAACGGTAACCAGCTCAACGACGGCCTTGAACCGTTCGACCGTCATCGACGGTTGGTTGAGCAATTCCGCGACGCTCGTGAATCCATAGGGCAACCCCGCGCGGTCCGCGACAATCGATCGGGCGATCTGCTCGGCCTGATCGTCTCGTCCGAAAAGAGCCATGAGAACTTCCGCAGACGCCGTGTTGAGGTTGACCCTACCGGGAATTCTTTGTTCTCCCGTAATCGTGATCCGGTCGGCGATCTGGCTGAAGGTCTGCAGGTCGATCGGTTCGGCCTGGTCTGAGCGGCCGCCGGAGCTTTCGGAGGCGGTCTTGGGGCTGCGGTCATTGATCAGATCGGCAATGCTTCGGAACCCCCCGCCGCGATTGTCTACAATCCACCTGGCCTGCGAGGCCTTCAGGCCCAGCCCGTCCTGAAGCTGCTGTTGCGTGGCCTGGTTGATGTTGATCCGCTCTTTGCCCTCCGCGTCGACGTTCCGCTCGTACGAATAACACGTCAGATAAGCAATCCAGCCCGGATCGAGATACTCGTCGCCGTCGTCCGAAGGCGGGCTGAGATCCCCGTCCCGCTCGTTGGCGTCGAGCAAACCGTTGCAATTGGTGTCTTCTCCGTACAACTTCTCCTCCGTGACGCCTTTGACCTGCAACAATTCCCGCACGGTTCTGAACGGCCCATTACGAACCTTGTACGGAATGGGCAAGTTCGCGTAATAACCCGCCTCAGCCCCGAGAGACGAAGGGTCGTCGTCGCCGTCCCGCCAGTCTATGATGGCATCGGCGATGTCCTGCTCCATGTACGGCAAAGCCATCAGCTGATCCTTCGTTGCCACGTTGATGTTCAGTTTGCTTGCCTCGTCCACCACGCGGACGCTGTACCGGCACCGTTCCAAGACGACGTCGTTGAAGTCGTCGTCGTTGTCGCTCCAAAGATCCATCAGACAGTCGCTGTCCTTGGGATCCTCGTTAAGAATCCCGATCGCGTGCTCCAGACCCGCGCGACAGGCCCATTTACATCGGACCTCGTCGGTTGCCGCCATAGCCATCTTCATGTTCAGCCGGCTCGTCTGTCCAGCCACAGCAACAAGGGCGGTCATCACCGCAAGCATCCAGAGAACCGCAACCAGGATCAAACCTCCCTCTTTCGCCCGATCCCACCGGGCGCGGTGTGCACGGCGCGACGTATATGCCGTCTTCGCATCACACCGGGTGTTGTATCGTGGCGTTGTCATCCTTACCGTCTCTGAGCTCCTTGATTTCCTTGGCTCTGGCTGGTCGGGTTCCCTTGATTCGGGTTACCTGGACCGCCCGACGGCTGTGACCCCGACCGCGGGTCCCCCTCGGCGGATCCCTCCTGCGGCAGGTTCGTTCCCAAAACCGCGGGCATCCGTGGAAATGCGACGGTGAAGACCTCCAGCACCGGATCGCCCTTTTCGGGCGGCACGGTTCCCAAAGTAATCTCGATCAGCTTTGGCAGCATTCGCATCTCCTCCGTCCATTCGCCCCGCCATTCCTGACCATCATAAAAACGAATGTAAAAGATGCCGATGTTCCCGCTGATCGGCGTCAGGACCCCTCGAGGCGGTCGTTCCTTGTCCGGGTTGGGCCAAAGACGTCGAAAAAGCACCGTGGGTTCTCCCTCCGCTGCCCGGGAGAACGAACCGGTATCCTGTTCCTGACGAGTTCCCAGAAAGTACTCCACCTCGTAGACATCGCCCTCGGGCTGATCGAACCGCGCCTTGGCGCGGCCGACCATATAGAACGTCAGAAACGGCGGGCCTGCGCTGTCCGTCCCCTGCGAACCCCCCAGCAACTTCATGTTTTCCGGGTTTGGATCCCGGTAGAGATTGGCCAGATCGTGCGCGATCATCCGGGCGGCGAACCGGATTTCGCCGTCGACTTCGCTGACGCGGCCGACCGCTTGCGCCGTATTCGCCACGGCGTTCAATGCCGCGACCGCGACGACCGCGATGAAGCCGCTGAGAGTCGACGCCACCAAAACCTCCGCAAGGGTGAATCCTTTGTACCGCTGGCGTGTCATGAGCCCTGGGACTCCTCCGCAGTGGTCTCCCTGGCCACAGATGCGCCGTTGAGCAGGGTCTGGACCACGACGTTGTATGGTCGTTTGCCCTCCAGCCAAGTCACCACGATCTTCACGGCATAAACGTTGTCGGTCCCGGTGTACTGCGTGCTCACCGCCCAGTGATACCCCGGCTCGAATTGCTCGTTCACGCCTTCCATCTGACCTGCCTCGATGAACTGGTCGATCCCGATCTGGTCGATCAGGGTCAACTGCTGATCGAGGATCGAAGCCGCCCGTTCGTAATGCCGGTTTAGACGGGTACCGGTCAGGGCATTCGTACTGATCGCGCTCAGGGCCAGCACGGATGCCGAGAGGATCATGCTGGCCGCCAGAATCTCGACCAGGTTGAAGCCTCGTTGTCTCGCTATCGTCCCCATCATTGCACCCTCGCCCCCCCTCCTTCCTGTGCGTCCAGATCGACGCTGCCGGTGCGGACTTCCGCGATCGGCCCGGCGTAGAGACTCGCTTTGCCCGTCGCAGCGACAATCGCAATCGAGTAGTGGGTTTTGCTGTCCCCGATCTGCACGATCGCCGAGTCGGCCGTGCCGTTGGAATAGAACAGAATTCGACCTTCCAAACTCAGTCCTTCCGCGGCATCCTGCCCGTACGCCAGCAATCGCATGTCCTCAAACTTCACACCGCCCTCGAACTTCACCGGCTTGCAGAAATAATCCCGAACCGCAACCTTCCGGGACTCACCCGTGCGGGGATCCGTCTCCACGGTCGCCAGAAAAAAACCCTGGTTGTTCGGATCGAGCAACAACTCGTAGGGACGCTGCCGCTCGATGGCCATGATCCTGGCATAGCGGGCCATCAAGAGAAACTGTCGGCCCGACTTCTCCACAAGAAGTCGCCGGTACGAGTTTATGCCGTATCCGCCTCCCAAGCCGCTGATCATCGCAACGATTGCGACCACGAGCAGAATCTCCGTGAGGGTGAACCCCTGAACGGATTGTGGCCTTGGGATTTCGGATTTATGATTTGGCGACACGATCTGCGCCTCTTGTCAAATCAACAGTCGACCATCCACAATCAACCTCTCGTATCAGTCGTTTACGATGTCCGCATTGTCGCCCTCGCCGCCCTCCTGGCCATCGGCGCCAAGGCAGATGAGATCGTAACTTCCGACGTTGACCCGCCCCTCGGAAAAGTACTGATACTCGTTGCCCCAAGGGTCCAGGAGCTGGCTTTTCTTCAGATAGGGTCCAGCCCATTTCCCCTCCAGGTCGGGCGGAGCCACCAACAAGGCTTCCAGCCCCCCTTCCGCCTCGTCGGGCAAGCGTCCGCAATCGTACTGGAACCTCGCCAGGGAGTCCTCGATGATCGCCATCTTCGCACGGGCGATGTCCCCTTTGGTCTTGCCCATCCCGCGAAACACCCGAGGCACCAGCATGGCCGCCAGCATCGTGATGATTCCGACCACCACCAGCAATTCGACCAGCGTAAAGCCTTTTCTCCGGCTTCTCATGCGTCTCATCCAAGCACCTTTCGCATTGACCCCACTAACTTTTCATTTCTCTATTCCCGCCCCCCCCCGGCCTCGCCGTCAGACACTGCCGGCGCTAAGTGACATCATGACAATCGGCAGCAACGCCGCCGCGATCACAAACCCGATCACAATGGCCAACAACAGAATCAACAAAGCGGGAAACAGGCTCATGAACCGGTTGATCGCCGCGTCGGCATCGCCGTCGAAAGTGTCCGCTGCATTCAGCAGCAGCTCATCGAGTTTACCCGTCTGCTCACCGATGGCAACGATCTGCACCAATAACGGTGGAAAATAACCCGACTCCTCCAGCGGCCTTGCCAATGACTCCCCCCGCTTGACCTTGTCGGCAACCTGATCCACCTCACGCGCCAAAACCTCGTTGCCCAGAGTGTCGCGAACGACCGCCAGCGACTCCAGAATCGTGACACCGCCCTGAGTGAGGGCCCCGAGCGTCCGGGCGAAACGCCCCACTGCAATCGTCCGAAGGACCGTTCCAAGAACCGGAATCCTCAAGCGGAAAGCGTCCCATTGCACGCGTCCGGTTGTCCGGACCCACTTGCGAAACCTGACGAAACCCAGGACGAGAACCACCAGAACAATCCATCCGACTGCGCTGGCGAAAAGGCCTCGAAAGAAATGGCTGGCCGCCAGCAGAATGCGGGTCGGCAAAGGCAAGGCTGCCGTGCCCATGTCCACCGTCCCCAGAATCTTGGGCAGCATGACCGTAACCACAAGCACGGCCGAGGCCATACCCAGGCCCAGCAGAAAGACCGGATAAACCGCGGCGGTCTTCATATTCGATTTGATCTTTTCCTCGCGGGCCAGAATCATCGCCAATTGTGTGCTGGTCTGTTCGAGAATGCCGCCGGTTTCGCCCACGCGGATCATCGACAGATAGAGCGGATTGAAGACCTGCTTGTGCTCGGCCAGAGCTTCCGAGAACGATTTGCCTCCGCTGACGTCCCCGGTCAGACGTTCGAACATCCGCTTCATGGCGGGTTTTCGCTGTTGCTTACGCATCAGTTCCAGGCAATTGAGCAGAGGCAGCCCCGCCCGCACCGCGGTGCTCAATTGGGTGGTCATCGCCAACACGTCCCGGCTGGTGACGCGCCCGTTGCGAAGGCGATCCAGGAAACCCTGCGAAACAGTCGATTCGTGACCGCACACAACGGACGGTTCGCTCGGACCCGTTTCGCCGTCCGGGCCCTTCTCGATCAACTCCATCACGAAGTGACCGCGATCGGCCAACGAGGCCACCGCGCTGCGACGGTCCGCTGCATCCACGACGCCCGCGACGTGCGCTCCTCCTCGATCCACTGCTTTATAAGCAAACTGCCCCACGATCTACCCCACTCGGCAATGTTTTTGGTCCAGCCCACGATGCATCTGCGAAAAATCGACTAATCATCGTCGCCGATCGTCTTGGCGACGCGGAAGATCTCTTCCGGCGTGGTGATCCCTCGCAGGACCTTGTCGAAACCGTCGTGCACCATGCTGACATGATCGGCTGGTGCCTCCCTGGCGATCTGTTCACCCGAAGGACGCGAAGCGATCAGTTCGCGAATCCGGCCGGTGATACGAAGCAATTCAAAGATACCGGTCCGTCCGGTCATCCCGGTTTGATTACAGTTGTTGCATCCAACCCCATGGTAGAACTTCACCCCGGATGTGGTCTTTGGCACGCCGTTGAAGCTGCGAAGCAGGGTCTCATCCGGCTCGTACGACTGCTTGCACTTCGGGCAAATTTTGCGAACCAGACGCTGCGCCAGGATACCCTCCAGCGAGCTGGCCAGCAGGAACGGTTCAATCCCCATATCGATCAATCGGGTCACAGCGCCGGCGGCCTCGTTGGTATGGAGGGTCGAAAACACCAGATGCCCCGTGAGAGCGGCCCGGATCGCGATTTCCGCGGTCTCCTTGTCGCGGATTTCGCCGACCATGACGACATCCGGATCATGACGGAGAATGTGTCGCAATCCCGTGGCGAAAGTCAATCCCCGTTTGGGATTTACCGGGATCTGGTTGATGCCCTCGAGCTGGTATTCAACCGGGTCCTCGATCGTGATCATCTTGATCGTAGGCGAATAAATCTGGTTGAGCGCGGCATAGAGAGTCGTTGTCTTGCCGGACCCGGTGGGTCCGGTGACCAGAACGATCCCATGAGTCTTCTTCAGGCACTTACAGAAGCCCTCCAGCGTCGCTTCGTTCATTCCGAGATCGCTCAGACTGATCAGCGACGCAGACCGATCCAGAAGCCGCAGTGCAACGTCTTCTCCGAAAACCGTCGGGACGGTCGATACGCGAATGTCGATCTTACCCTTCTTGCCCATGAACTCGATGTGGCCGTCCTGGGGGACGAACCGCTCGGCGATATTCATGTTGGCCATGATCTTGATGCGGGATACGATCGCGGCGTGCAACCTCTTCGGAGAGGGGGACTTTTCCACCAGCAGACCGTCGATGCGATATTTGATCTTGACCTCGCGATCGAACGGCTCGATATGAATGTCGCTGGCTCGGGACTCGATGGCCTCATAAATGATCAGATTCACCAGATTGACCAAGGACGGCTCGCGCGCCAGCTCGCTCAGCTTAGCCGGGGAGAAATCTCCATTGCCGGAGTCTTCGGCATCCATCGGTTGCTCAGCGGGGGCCAAGTTATCCAGCATCCGCGCCACATTACTGCCGTAAAACCGCAGAACCGCATGCTCCAATTGAGTGGGGTCGGCATAAAATCGCTGGATCATGCAACCCGTGACCAGACGCAGATCCTCCACGACCTGAATCTGTAGCGGATCGGTCATCGCCACCGCCAAACGACCGTTCTGACGCCACAGCGGCAAGATGTTGTGTTTGCTCACCAGCTCCGCCGGAACCATGCCGATCACCTCACTTGCGATGGAGAGGTCGGACAAATCCACTCGCTCGATTCCGGCTTGGATCGCAAGTGCTTCATTGAGCTGAGCTTGCGTCACATACCCCAACTCCAGAAGGATCTGGCCCAACTGGCGGGGCTTGACCTTCTGCTCGGCCAGAGCCACCCCGAGGTTGACCTCATCCAGGTATGCCTTTTCACAAAGCAGTTCGCCGAGCTTTTTTCTTCGAACTGTACTGCCGTGCGGCTCTATTTGCATTCCTTACCCTCAATTCCAATTCCCACCGCCAGCAACTTCATACAGGGCAGTAGTTTACATTCTATGCACTTTCGCCGCCCACGAAACCTCTCGCCCGCTTCGCCCAAACCGCTCTGTCGTGCGAACAGGGCTTGACGTCCGGCTGAAGGGATTCCGACAGCCGCGTCCACCGCGTCGCGCCCATTCTACCAGGCACCGCGGCCTCAGACCACACAACTCCTCCCCATTGCTACTATTAGGGATAGACGCTTATAGGTGCAGCTTTGTTACACAAAAATACAATTCTGCCGTATACCTTGGCTCCTCGGCGGCAATTACCAATCGATCCCCCTTCTCTTTGGGCAACGGCACCCGGAGGCCAAGGTTCACTCCCAGACAGATCAGAACAATCCCTTGTCGGAGCCGGAAAAAAATCATTTGACACTCTCAAGTGCTGCTGGGACAATAATATGCCTACAATTTGGCGTCGCGCGACAAATTAAGCGTACGCACCGCTTTGGGGCTTGAAGACAGCCGGTGGGGAACACACTCCATCGGCACGCGAGTTGACGCGGCGACCTCAACGACACGTGCTTTCTGACTGGAGGACAAGCAAGGATGCTCAAGTCCAGGCATAGAGTGGGGAGAGAAAAGCCATGTGTTTATCGTGTGCCAAAAGGGGGTTTGGCATCTCCCTGCACCTTGGTTTTTCCAGTGTTTCCAGCAGCATCGGTGCCCTTGTTTCCCGCTAAATGGAGGTCAAGCGGCTTGCCACAGTGGATTGGAGAGGTCGAGGCACACAGGAGGTGGTGCTATGAGACTTGAGAAAAGACAACCCTCGGGTCGCGAAAAAGACGAAGCAGCCCTCGAGTTGTTGGAAAAATTGCGTGAACAACTGTATTCCACCAATATTTCGACCGTACGACAGAGCGCATTTCACTTGTCCTGGATGCAGGAGGATGGCTTGGACATCCTCCGGGAAGCCCTCCTGAACGACACCCCCCGTAGAACCAAGAGCGCCGCAGCCTACGGACTTCGAAAGATGCGGGGGCGAATGAGAAAACACGCGGAGGCGACCTTGATCGAAGGAACCACCAGTCCGGATCGCCTGACCGCTGAGATTTCCCGAAATGCCCTGGTCGTGATCAAGAAAAGCAAGACAGCCACAAAACAACCGCCGCCCCAAGTCGGCAAGCATCCCGGCAAATTTGAGATCCGCGACATTCCTGCAAAGAAGCGTTCCAGAAAGCAGTCTCAGCGAAGAAAGCGACCCGACGATCCTCAGTCCTCGCGTCGCAGACAGTGAATCTTTCCCTTACAGCAGGCGTGACCGTCGCGGATCGGGTTGGCCCCGCAAGAAATCCGGTGAAACCAAAAACCAAGGCTTTTCCGTGCTCGCATGTTCATCCGGCACTATAAATAACTGGAACGCAAGAACTTGGAATCATCGTCCGAGAAAAAATGCGTTGTTATTCACATTTTTTCATTGACATTACCGGGCCACAAATCTACAAGGGTGGCGTAATGGCGGTCCCTCAATGGAGGAGGGCCAGCCTGGAACTATCGGAGCCACCAAGGTTGGGTGTGCTTCCCAAGGACGATGGCAGGGCAAAATGCCTTGCCAAGTAACGGTGTTCCCGGAGAACGGGTAATCCGAATCGTAGCAAGGAGGCTTGGAGTGGGCACTTCAGAGGGTGAGTGTCTGTGTTTTTGCACTGCGCCTGTGGGCTGTCGTTGGACAGTTCTTCCGGAGTGCATTGTTTCACTTTTCCTCAGAGACCTCCTTTTCCCTGTTTTCTCAAATCGTGTTGGATGGCTGGGAGTTTTCTTTTCTCAAAGCCCCACGTCCAGCGAGTCGGAACCGCCCATAAACCACGTTCCCGACGCATCTTGCCGGATGACCGCGCGAAAACCGGTGAACGCTACACCCAGAGAACGACATGGAAGCCGTTCCGGAAATGCCGGGTCTGTTGACGTGGTGTCTGCGACCTGCGATTTTCATTCCCACAAAGCAGCCCACATCTTCTGCACTCGGACGCGTTCGCATTGTTGTGAGTCGACCGGTCAAGGAAGACCGATCGACTCCCTGGTTCCGGGGCCGGGGAAACAAGGCCTCCCGGCCCCGGCTGCCAAGTCCGTTGTCCGGTTCCGCAACGAAAAAGGGGCTAGGGCTGTGCCAAGATGGTCTCGAAGTCCAACAGAAAGAGTATCGGAAACGATTTCGTAGAGAGTTGCACGATCGTGGGTCCCTGCATGAGAGCGGTTGTGCTCGCGTGAGACCCCGAAAAAACATCAGGGATATGGCCTTCATCGGCCAGACAAATCCGGCTTCGGCTGGTCCGGAGACGGTATCGGAAAGGAGTGGTTATGTCACGGAGGAGTCTATTCATTGCTTTGGCGGCAATCCTGGGCGTATCGACGGCTCCCGCCGGGGAAATCAAAGGGCACATGTGGCCCTGTGCCCCAATCCCCCAGGAAATCGCGACGATTCCCGTCCTGATGGACATCGGATACTGGATCGAAATCCTCAATCAGGATGCCGTTATCAAACTCAGACAGGTTACCATTCAAACCTATGAAGGCTGCACGGACCTCCGGGTGCGCACCAACAGCCAGATTCGCCTGAGTTGCTCAATCAGTCCCACCGGCGCCGTCCCCGGCACCTACTCATGCTACATCACCGGCGCCGACATCAATCCTCCAGGCGGAAACGCCAACGTCTGCGCCAAACTGAGCAACGCGAACCTAACCGGCCGTCCCGGCGGCACAAAGGACCTCAAAGTCGCTGTGGTTACCGTGCGGGTTGTGCCGAGATACTAGCGGACATTTTCCTCAGGGGGGGGTCTTCCTTCACCCCCCTGTCTTTTTTTACGGCCGAATTCAGGGGATGAATACGGATCAGCGTGGACCCGCCCCCTCCAAGGATCTGTCTTCTCCTTGTTCCGGGGCGTGGACGTCGTCCGAATTGACAGCCAGAGCGTGGCTGGTCGTGATACGGAATTCCCCTTCTGCGAACGCAATGTCCTTGATCTGCACGCCACGGATCTGTTGCTCAAGCAAGGGGTTCACATCCACATAGAGCCTCGGATACTCCCATCGAGCGCCATGTTCAGCCAGCGGGAACCCCGCCAGCATTTTGTCCACGAGCCAGTCGAACTGATCGATGATCCGATTGGTTTCCAAGTGCAGTACGACCTGTCCCTGCGCGAATCCGGCGAACCGCAGGACAACCCGAAGCGACTTGAAGATCGGCCAGGATGTTTTGATCCGAAGTCTGATCTCGTCCTGCGTGAATTCCAGGTCGGTCACTTCTTCCGGAAGGAGACCGTTGGCGATCAGAATGGCCCCCAGTTCATCTCCCGACAAAACGATTTGCCCCATTTTCACACACCTGTTGAACTCGTCATGACTCCGACACGTTGCCCGGCGAACCCATCGGTTTCCTCATTGAACCAACCTGCGTCGAAGTCGTCGAATGGCAAGGAAACCGGTCACTATCGTGAACCCCCCAATGTAGGCCAGACTGACTAGAAGAATCGGCGTGTACCGGCTCGCGCATACGGCGCGAGACAAGCGAACGGCGTGCGTCAGGGGCATGATCTCGGCGATGAATCGGATGTTTTTGGGCAGGTCGCTGACGGGGAATACAACCCCCGAGAAAAAAAACATGGGCGAGATGACCCCCGTCAGATAGAAATTGAAATGGTTGATCGTCTTGACGAAAGAAGTGATCCACAACGACAGTGTCGCGAACATCATGCCGGTTAGAAAACCCACGAAGGGGGTCAGCAACCCTGCAGGCAGCTGGATGATCCCGAATGCGATCAGCACGCACATCACAGCAAACGTGAAAAACAACCCCTTGGTCCCCGCCCAGAGGATCTCTCCCACGATCAAATTGTTCACGGTGATCGGAGCCGCCAACATGCCGTCGTAGACTTTCTCGAACTCCAGGCGAATGAACGTGCCGAACGTACACTCGTAGGCCGAAGTGAACATGGCAGCAGTCACCAGAAGACCGGTGCCCAAAAAGTCGAGATAGGGCAGGCCATCCCATTTCTGGTCGATGTATTTACCCAGTCCCAGACCCACACCCATCAAGAATAGAATCGGTTCCAGAAAGGGGGGAAGCCCATTGCTGAACAGGTTCTTGGTGTACACCCGCATATGGCGATACCATACGCTGAACAACCTCTGACCCAGCGACGGAAACGCCGCCGAACGACTACTGCTTCTCATTCAGAGCCCTCCCGGTGGCCTTGAGGAAGACATCCTCGAGCGTGGACTGGCGGATGTAGTACTGGTTGCCGGAGAGCTTGTCGACCACCCCTTTGAGCCGGTCGATATCGTTGGCATACAACCGTTGTACCCCCTCGGCGCGGTCCAGACGCACCCCGCCAGGCAAATTCGATTCCTTGATCGTCTCCTCGCCGTTGGTGACCGGCAACTCCAACACGTACGCCTCAATGTTGTTGCGGAGCAACTCGCGGGGATTGTCTTCCAACACCCTGCGGCCCTTGTCCATGATCAGGATCGTGTCACAGATCTGAAAAGCCTCTTCCATGTAATGGGTCGTCAAAAGGATGGTGGTGCCCTGGGCGCGGAGATGACGAAGCTTGTCCCAGATGACGTGGCGGACCTGAGGATCCAAACCGGTGGTCGGCTCGTCGAGGATCAGCAATTTCGGATTGTTCAGCAACGCCCGGGCGATGACCAGACGTCGCTGCATGCCGCCGGAAAGCTCGCGAATCCTCGCTTCGGCCTTCTCAGACAGCTCGAGAAACGCAAGAAGCCCCTCGATCCGTTCTTTGGCGACGACGCCGGACAAACCATAGAATTTCGAGTAGACCACCAGGTTCTGGAAGACGTTCAGCTCGTCGTCCAGATTGTTCTCTTGCGGCACCACTCCAGACAGATACTTGATCGCCAGTTCGTCGCGAGCGGGATCGTAACCGAAAACGCGAATCTGGCCGCCATTGCGGACATTCCGGCTGCTGCGGCCGTAGATCATCTTCATCATCGTGGTCTTGCCGGCCCCATTGGGGCCAAGTAGGCCGAAGCAGATACCCTCCTCGACTTCGAAACTCAGATTACAGACGGCGTGGACGCCGCCGAACATCTTGTTGACGTTCTGAACGCTTATGATCCTCATAGACCAATCACCAGGTGTTCCTAGACCGCCGCAACAGAACGAATCCCTCGCGATCTCTTACGAAAGATCTAACGACAAAACCCGACCTTTCGACGTATTCTACACCTCTGGCGACAAAATGCCACTGCAAGGAGGAAAAACACTGCGAGGAACCGTCGTCCGAAAGGCTATCGGTGTCCCCACAAATAGACAGGACATCACCAGCAGGCCCCCCTCGCGGGGCTACAAGCGATGTCCTGATTTGATCTACAATGCCGCGCCGCCTTGCGCCATCCGGAACCAACGACGCCCGGCGCACATGGGTGCGGCCACTGCCGGGTCAGAAATTATTCCTGCACGGGCGGCACATACGGCGTGCCATAGAACTGTACTTCGGCAATCTGCATCGAGTTTGCGGCCGTGGCGTTCTTGACCGTCTCGAACACCATCTTGTATGAGGTGTAGGGCTCAGCCTGGTTGGCAATGATGTACACCGGGCCGGCGGTAAGCCGCTCGTTCGGCAGAGCCATGGTGCCGCCGCAGATCAGAGTCCAGTTCTCAGCCAGACCGTCGCCGTTGTCAGGAGTCACGATGGCGTCATTGGTCCCGTAGACCATCCACACGACCGGGTCCCGCTCCACGGCGTCATTGGCAGTAGTGATCTGGAAACTATCAAGGATCGAAGCCCCCAGTGCCGGCGTGACAATGAAACCCGACTTTGTCTTACCGAAGTTCAAATACTTCGTGGCAGGGTTGCCATCAATGGCATTGGCGGGGTTCTCGTTGGCCGGGTATCGGCTTTGCCAGCCCATCTCAATCGCCTTGATCGGATCGGTGGGCAGAAGGACATTGGCGCCCACGGCATCCGGCAGCATGTACATCGCGACGTCCGCGATCTGCAGGAGACTGTCGCCCTTGTTCGTCGGGAACACCATCTTGAACGATTTATACACATCAAAGCTCACGAACGAAACCACCGGTCCCACGGTGAGTCGTTCGACGGGCAGTTCCAGTTCTCCGGAGGCAATGAGCGTCCATTTCTCGGCCATACCCGTACTGTTGTCGGCGCTGACGATCGGGTCGTTGGTGCCGTAGAGCTCCCAACTGGTGGGATCGCGGTTCACCGCATCGTTGGCAGTGGTGATCGTGAAACTCTGGATCATGATGGGAGCTGACGGGGTGACGATGAAACCGCTGCCTGCACCGCCGCGGTTCAAATACTTCGTAGCGGGGTTGCCGTCCAGGATGTTGGCCGGATTCTCATTGGCCGGATAACTGCTGGACGAAACGATGCCGTCGGCGTCAATGGCCAGAATCTTGTCAAGGGGCCCGAGAATAGCATCGGCGAACGCCGGACCCACCATCAGGACCAATACAACCAAGGATACCAGAACTCTCTCGCGTTTCATCATCGTACTCCTCTATCCCCCCAGGTTCCTTTCGGACAAACACACCGTCCATCCGTTTTTACACCATCCTCGTATGCGGCACCGCGACTGTCTGAGTCTTCAACCTACGACTCATTCGTCAAGTATAGACTTTCTTCCGGCTCGGCGTCAAGCCAAATCTCCGGGGTTTCATGCCCATACAGCCGACCCAAAACCGAGAAAACAAGAGACTGTAGCGGCGTTACAGAGCATTTTTCACGGGCGGGGGATGATTGGACGATATCTTGCAGAAAAGACTTGCTGGGAGATATGGTCATGGATGGCCCCGGAAACTATGTAGCCGATCCCACCGA